>Ga0189290_100009_pt1:0-50000 | contig 380554 bp, 373 predicted proteins | sample UW140minimetaG_FD_130318 | JGI IMG/M metagenome (GOLD analysis project Ga0189290, IMG submission 130318) | Marine microbial communities from the Costa Rica Dome - UW140 mini metaG | ecosystem: Environmental > Aquatic > Marine > Oceanic > Photic zone | place: Costa Rica: the Eastern... | reverse complement strand
ATATTCCTGCACCGACGGGTAGTGACGGATTCTGGAAGTTGTCAGTCCTTATCGGATTGAATTGGCAGCCAAGGAGTCCCTGGAAATAGCTCCCGTATTTGACCGTACCCCAAACCGACACAGGTGGACTGGTAGAGTATACCAAGGCGCTTGAGAGAACTATGCTGAAGGAACTCGGCAAATTACTCCCGTAAGTTCGCGAGAAGGGAGCCTGGCATTGGGCAACCAGTGTCCAGGGGCACAGACCAGGGGGTGGCGACTGTTTATTAAAAACACAGGGCTCTGCGAAGTCGCAAGACGACGTATAGGGTCTGACGCCTGCCCGGTGCCGGAAGGTTAAAAGGAGGAGTGAGAGCTCCGAATTGAAGCCCCGGTAAACGGCGGCCGTAACTATAACGGTCCTAAGGTAGCGAAATTCCTTGTCGGGTAAGTTCCGACCTGCACGAATGGCGTAACGACTTCCCCGCTGTCTCCAGTGTAGACTCAGCGAAATTGAATTCTCCGTGAAGATGCGGAGTTCCCGCGGTCAGACGGAAAGACCCCGTGCACCTTTACTACAGCTTGACAGTGGTATTAGCGGTAAATTGTGTAGGATAGGTGGGAGGCTATGAAACCAGGGCGCCAGTTCTGGTGGAGCCATCCTTGAAATACCACCCTATTTATTGTTGATATCTAACCGCGGTCCATGAACCTGGATCCGGGACCCTGTCTGGTGGGTAGTTTGACTGGGGCGGTCGCCTCCCAAAGAGTAACGGAGGCGCGCGATGGTGGGCTCAGAGCGGTCGGAAATCGCTCGTTGAGTGCAATGGCATAAGCCCGCCTGACTGCGAGACTGACAGGTCGAGCAGAGTCGAAAGACGGCCATAGTGATCCGGTGGTCCCGCATGGAAGGGCCATCGCTCAACGGATAAAAGGTACGCCGGGGATAACAGGCTGATGATGCCCAAGAGTCCATATCGACGGCATTGTTTGGCACCTCGATGTCGGCTCATCGCATCCTGGGGCTGGAGCAGGTCCCAAGGGTTCGGCTGTTCGCCGATTAAAGCGGTACGTGAGCTGGGTTTAGAACGTCGTGAGACAGTTCGGTCCCTATCTGCCGTGGGTGTTGGAAATTTGAGAGGAGCTGCCCCTAGTACGAGAGGACCGGGGTGGACGTACCTCTGGTGGACCTGTTGTCGCGCCAGCGGCATAGCAGGGTAGCTATGTACGGAAGGGATAACCGCTGAATGCATCTAAGCGGGAAGCCCCCCTCAAAACCAGATTTCCCTTGAGAGTCGAGGAAGACTACCTCGTTGATAGGCTAGGTGTGGAAGTGTGGCGACACATGAAGCTTACTAGTACTAATATCTCGATAGACTTGATTTCATCGATGCTCATGCTCGGCGATCGCTTCGCCAGCATGCCTCGAATGGCAGGATGTCTTTTCATAGAATCTAACGTGCTGACCGGGTGGTTATTGCAGGGGGACCATACCCGTTCCCATCCCGAACACGGCCGTCAAGACCCCTAGCGCCGATGGTACTCCGTCTCAAGACGTGGGAGAGTAGGTCGCTGCCCGGTCTGCACGTTAGATTCAGCCCTCGTTAAATTAGTCACGACGCCCCGCTTTCAGCGGGGTGTTTTTGTCTCTGCTTCCAGTCGCTTAAGCGCAGTCACCAGGCTGTCATACGGTTGACGGGAGGCGCTGTGAGGCCTAGATAAACCTCACCCTGATGCGGGGTGGAGCAGCCCGGTAGCTCGTCAGGCTCATAACCTGAAGGTCGTAGGTTCAAATCCTACCCCCGCACCCAAAATGACGTTTTTAAATCAACGTATTACACGAAACGCCCCGAGAGAGTTCTCGGGGCGTTTTTTGTTCACCTCAACAATACCTCAACAAACGAGCTGATCTCGGGTAGTGCGGGTGATGTGAGGCGCGGGTGATGAGCAAGCCAAGCGTCCGCTTGACTATATGGATTGCGAAATCCCGTTCTTTATCTGGACCGCCATTGGCTGAGCCAAGGGACAATGTTGTGAACAAAGAAAGACACAATGAAGAGCGCCTCAGCCATCTAATTCCGCATGAGCTTGGACGCACCACTCAATGAGCCTTCTTGTCGCCCGAAAGGTACAGACTGGCCTGATTTCTGTCGCCAAAAGCACCCCGAACAGGCTTGGCGTCTTTTGAACGAGGCATACGCCTCGGGTGGTGACACCATCGAGCCGTTTGGCGAATGGTGGCCAAGGTTAGCAGCCGATTCGGAGTTCGACCGAAAACTGTGCTTCGTCGCCATTGATCGCGACACGGGTAGATCGATTGGGTTTGCGCAGTGTTGGACGTCCGGATTTGTGAAGGATCTAGCTGTTGCCACGCCATGGCGAAGAATGGGACTTGGGACGGCTCTCCTGCGGGATGTGTTTCGAGAGTTTAAGTCACGCGGTGCGCATTTCGTCGATCTAAAGGTCGAGGCAAGCAATCCCAGTGGTGCAGTGTCGTTCTATAGACGGCTCGGGATGACAGCTGTCACCTGACCTGAGCCCCTCGGATCCCTCGTTTATTCCGATAGCCTGAAACTTTCTGGTCCTCTCCCATTCTCTGGCCTGCCGGAAGCTGGAGTTTTCCGGCGTTGATCACGCGTGCGGGCTGGGATCTTTTCAATCAGGAGCGCCGCTTTTTGTTCACGATCCGACTTCAAGGAGAACCGCCCCGCCGCCTTGGCCGAATGGCTTCAACTCGCGGCCTGAGTTGGCGGCGGATTAGGGCGCGCCAAGACCAGTTAGCTTTGTTCGGACAACGCCATGCCACCTATTCCGGCTCCGGCACCTCTAGTCCGGCTTCGATCAGCATGGAGCGCATGTGCGCCAACTCATCTTCATTATTCTTGTTATTGCGATCGAGGTAATCCCAAAGCGTCTGGCCCTGACTGTCCTCAGCGGTCGGATCAGCGTTGGCAGCCAGCAGCAGCGCCATCATGTCCGGCCCGGCGTTTTCAGCAGCGTACATCAGAGCCGAGCGTTCGTGGCGGCGAATACCGTAGTAACACTCGCCTACACTTCCCGGATCGTGCGTGCGCGCATTGGCATCGGCACCCGCTGCTACGAGGAGGGTAGCCGCGCCGATCATGTTGAGATGAGCGGCCATCATGAGTGGTGTTTTTCCGAATGCATTGGCGTCGTCGACACCGGCCCCGCCGGCGATCAGCCCGCGCATCGCGGCCAAATTGTCCAGGAGAAGCGAAAGTGGAGGTTCGGGCGGGACATCCCAAGGGGGCGTTTCGCTCAGTTCGGCGTATTGCGCGACGGCCGACCCTATGGCGGCCTCGTTGGCGAGCAGCGGGCCTGAACGTGGTTGGGCTTCGGGCAAAGCGATTGTCGTTTGGTAATAGGTCGCGTCGAATACCTGTCCGAGCGCCTGCTCAGCCCAGACAATAGCCTGATCTCGGTCGACTTCGTAGGCGTCCGCGAACCAGGCCTGGAGTGCGGTGAGCGCCGGTTGGCGCCCGTCCTGGACGCCCCGGCTGATTTGCCAGCTTCGCATGTCGTTGCGTCCCCAAGCTTCTAGACGTGCGCTTTCCGGATTGCGATGTCGGCCGGTTACGAGGTAATCGTCATTCGGCAGGTTGGGGCGATAAAGTGTATTGGTGAGCGTGCCGTAGAAATGCCGGTGCGCGCCGCTCCAGAAATGTCCGTAGGCTGTACCGCAAAAACCCATCCCTGGTTCACCGCGCATCAACTCGAGAGCCTCGATCCAGTCAGATACCGGCTCGGGAAGCGAGCCGATCACCTCCCGCCAGGAGGGGGCTACAACAAGCTCGCAGCTGATCTCCACCCCATCAGGCGAGATCAGCTCCAGCGCGATGGTGTCTGGATCGCTCTCGGTCGCCCCGTAAGCGGGCCTGAACAGATAGGCGTCATCATCAAAAAGGAAGGCGTCTTCAGGCGCGCCGATATACGCGTAGTGCGGGCGATCGTGGACCGGCGTGAAACCCTCGGGTGGGTTTTCGAAATCGAACAGGCGCTGGGTTCCGTATGCGTCGGACGCGATCGTCTCGGCCCATTCACGTGCCCGCTCTTCCGTATCAACAAATGCAAACGCGTTCTGATCGCCACGCCAGCTATGCGTTCGGCTATGGCGAAGGAGGTACCGGGTCGGGCCGTCGGTGCCCGAAATGTCCAAGAGCGCAACTTCGTTACGCCCCGCGGAGCCGCGCCCATCTCCTGGCTCGGGCTGGTAAAGTATCGTCCAGTGGCCCCAAGCGGCGATGCCAAGGTCCTCACGGGCCCGCACCGGGATGAATTCCGTATCGAAATTCTCGTGCGCACGCCTTTTTAGGCTCTCGCAAAGGGGTAGATCCTGGCCGATCGTCAGGTAAGGGATGAACGGCCGCTCGGCCGCAGCGGCTCCGGAAAAACACACCCAGACGACAACAAGGCCACTCAAGGCACCATTCATTGGATACTCCCTAATCCCCATGAGGAATATCACCTTGAATTGTGCTGGCAAGACGATGCACGAGAAAGCGGGACACCAACCCTCATCGGGCCGAAGTGCAAGGGCGGTGGGTGTCACCTCAACAATACCTCAACCGCTTTGCGCTGTTCAAGGTTCGTCCCGCGCGGTCGGGTGCGGCGGGATGCGGTTGGAGGCCAGCAAGACATCTAAGGCAGCTCAAGGCGTTGTGCCATAGGCAATTGATTTTGCCGTACTAACAGTGATGGCCCGGACGTGATCTCATAACCTGAAGGTCGTAGGTTCAAATCCTACCCCCGCACCCAAAATCAACCCGCTAGGTCTTTGCCTGGCGGGTTTTTTGTGTTCAGAGCACGCGCTTTGCAGCGTCCTGCATGATCTCCGCGAGCAACTCCAGCCCCTCTCGAATGGGCGATTGACGTCGCCAGACCAGGGAGATGTCCCGTCCCGCGCGCGGATCATCGATCTGACGGAAGACAAGACTGTCATCGCGGCGCGCTTCGCATTGCACATAAAGGTCGGGTAGGACTGCGATGCCGGCGCCCAGGGCGGCCATGTGCCGGATGGCGTCCAGGCTGGTGCCTTCATAGTCCGAAGCCACATACCCGCCGGCACGATAGGCGAGTTCCTGAACCAGCTTGGTCAGGCGGTGCCCCAGGCCAAGTGTCAGGAAGCCTCGCTCTTTTAGCTCCTGCAGCGATACCGGTGCTGTTGTCGAGGCGAGGGGGTCCTCTGGCTCCACGGCGATCCAGAGTTTTTCGCTAAACAAGGTAACCCCGGTACAGCCCGGGTGGTCCTCGATCGTTGAGACGGCCGCGTCCAGGAGTCCCTGCTCCAGCATGCTGGCCAACCGGTCCGTCGCGGCGTCATTGATACTCAGGCGTAGATCGGGAAAGCGCGAGTGCATGGGCTTCGTGCAACGTGGGAGCAGATAAGGCCCGATCGTTGGAAGGACACCGAGACGAACGCGACCGAAGAGCCCGGTCTCGCCATGCGCAGCAATCTCCTTGAGGTCTTCCATCTGGCGGAGAATGTATCGCGCGCGGCGTATCACCTGTTCGCCGATGGGCGTGGGATAGGCTCCGGACCGAGACCGTTCGAACAAGGTCGCGCCAAGCTGGGCTTCCGCGTCTGCAACCTGGGTCGACAGGCTGGGCTGAGCGACATTGAGCCGTTCGGCCGCCTCGGAGAAGCGCCCGGTATCTGCGATTGCGACCAGGTATTCAAGTTGTCGGAGCGTGGGTTTCATATAGAAAAAAACTAAGCATAAGATATATAGCTTATATTTTAACTAAATTAATGGCGCAACTATCTTCTCCTCATCGATAACGAATTGGAGATCTACACCCCACCAAAAACCCTTCCGGATTTGCTTCCTAAGCCTGTCCCCGCACGCACGGAAGTTTTTATGACTCGCCTCATCCGGAAAGGGCGCCCGGCCCACCCTGTCAGTTGCCGGGCACCGGTCAGCCTTCCCCGGATCACGTGTCCCGACTTGCACGCGATCCGATGCTGACCCGGGATGACGCCCGGCCGGCCTCCTCCGTTCCTGTGTGCCGGCTGGGCGTTTCCTAATTGTAGATCCTGAGAATAAAGGACCATGACATGACGCGTGCCCTGGTGCGTATCGGCGAATTCCTGCGCATGGAAAGTGCTGCCGGGATTATCCTCATCTTTGCGGCCGCGTTTGCGTTGATCGCCAGCAATTCCCCGTTCGCGGCGGGCTATGCGAGCATTTTCGAGACCTATTTTACGGTGGGTTTTGGTGATGGCGCGATCAGCAAGCCAATCCTCTTGTGGATCAACGACCTGTTGATGGCGATCTTTTTCCTGCTCGTCGGGTTGGAGATCAAGCGGGAGATCATGGAGGGCGCGCTGTCCTCTGTCTCCAAGGCCACCTTGCCGGTCCTGGCCGCGGTTGGCGGCATGCTGGGGCCGATGCTGGTCTTCCTGGCGATAAACCAGAACAGCCCGGAGACGCTTTCCGGCTGGGCGATCCCCGCGGCCACCGATATCGCTTTTGCCCTGGGCATCCTGCTGCTGTTGGGCCACCGGGCACCGGTGGAGCTGAAGATCCTGCTCTTGGCGATTGCCATTATCGACGACCTGGGCGCGATCACCATTATTGCGCTCTTCTATACCGCCAATCTGGATCTTGAGCCGCTATTCTATGCCCTCGCTTGCCTGGGCGCCCTGATCGGGCTGAACCGCAGCCGTATCGGCTCGCTCTGGCCGTATATTCTGGTCGGTGCAGTGCTTTGGGTCCTGGTGCTCAAGAGCGGCGTGCACGCGACGCTAGCCGGTGTTGTTACCGCGGCCTTCATTCCGCTGCGGACGCCGAATTCCTCCCCGCTGCATCGCCTCGAGCATGGCCTGCACCCGTGGGTCGCCTTCGGTATCCTGCCAATTTTTGCCCTCGCCAATGCCGGGGTAGCGCTATCCGGTCTGCAATGGTCCGCGCTCCTGACCCCGCTCACGCTGGGCATTGCGGCTGGCCTGGTCATCGGTAAGCAGGTGGGCGTATTCGGTGCGATCTGGCTGGCCGTTAAGACCGGCCTGGCGCGCAAGCCCGAGGCCGTCAGCTGGGGCCAGCTTTATGGCCTGGCCTGTCTGACCGGTGTCGGGTTCACCATGAGCCTCTTCATTGGCGGTCTCGCCTTTGCCGACCCGGCTGTGATGACCGATGTGCGCATTGGCGTGCTGACCGGCTCCCTGATCTCGGCCCTTTCGGGGATCGCAGCCCTGGTGCTGGCGGCAAAGAAGCCCGTCCGGAATTCCGACAAGAATGAAGCGCTTGGAGAAACGGCATGATTGATGTGAACGGAATTTTGAACGCGATCCAGCAGCAACCGGGGCGTAGCACGGCCATGATTGGCGGCGGCGCCGCAATCGCCGGTCTCGCGACAGGAATGCTCGCTGGAAAGTCAGGCCGGAAATTCATGGGCAAGGCGGCCAAGTATGGCGCCGTGGCCGCGCTGGGCGGGCTCGCCTATCACGCCCTCTCCCGACGCAAGGGCGCTGCGCCCGCATCGACCGGCGATGATTACACCTCGGTGGCTGCCGGTTCGGCCTTCCTTCCTGCTGCCAGCGAGGAGGACAAGCTGGATGCCCGGTCTAAATCGCTTGTGCGTGCAATGATTGCCGCGGCCAAGGCCGATGGCTCGGTCAGCGAGCTCGAGCGCGATCGTATGCAGGCCCGCCTGCAGGAAACCGGGCTGGACGCGGAGAGCCGCGCCTTCCTGGAAAGCGAACTGCAGCGCCCGCTGAACATGGATGATGTGGTCTCCGGTGTGGACGGTGTCGAGCACGCCGCAGAAATCTATGCCGCCTCCCTGGTCGCCATCGACCACCAGGGCGCCGTTGAAAAGGCCTATCTGCAACTTCTTGCGGCGCGACTGGGGCTTGAGGCGGAGCTGGTCGCGGAAATCCATCGCAGCGCGGATGCGCATGAATACGCCTGAATGGACTGACCCATGCTTGACCTCGCCCTGTCCACGCTGACTTCACCGCCTGTGCTCTTTTTTGCACTGGGCCTGTTTGCGGCTCTGTTGCGGTCCGATCTCGCCCTGCCAGAGGCGGTCTCGAAAGGGCTTTCGCTTTATCTAGTGCTTGCTATCGGCTTTAAGGGCGGAGTCGAGATGGCAGCAGGCGCAAGCTGGGCTGCCGCCGGGGTCGTTCTTGCAGGGATCGCGCTGTCGGCGGTCTTGCCTCTGATCTCCTTCACAGCGCTGCGCGCGACTACCCGGATGGGCCAGGTCGATGCGGCCGCGGTCGCTGCGCATTACGGTTCTATCTCAATCGTGACCTTTATCGCAGCGCGAGACGCGCTGAGTGGACTGAATGTGGACGCCAGCGGTCACATGGTTGCTGTGGCCGCGGCCATGGAAGCTCCGGCCATCCTGACCGGTCTGATTCTGGCCGGGCGGGTCGCCAGCCAGTCGGCCCTGCAGCCCGCAGCCTTGAGCGCTGCCACCACCTCAACACCGCGATCCAATCGAGCCTTGGCGCAGGAATGTCTGACCAATGGCTCGATCATGTTGCTGTTGGGCAGTTTCGTTATCGGGTGGGTCACCGGAGAACGCGGCATGGCGTTCGTGGAGCCGTTCGTCTCGGATATTTTCCGCGGACTACTCTGCCTCTTCCTGCTTGATATGGGGCTGACAGCGGGGCGTGGCCTGATCGGATCCTGGCGGCAATTGCGCCCGTCCTTGCTGGTCCATGGTCTCATGATGCCGGCCATTGGTGCCAGTATTGCCTTGCCCATCGGCCTGGGGCTGGGGCTGTCTGTGGGTGATCTCGCCCTGCTGATGACCTTGTGTGCCTCGGCCTCCTACATCGCCGTGCCGGCCGCCCTGCGCATGGCCCTGCCACAGGCACAGCTGACCATACCCCTGACCCTGTCGCTGGGTGTGACTTTTCCCTTCAACCTCCTGCTCGGCATCCCGATCTATATCGCCATAGCAAGGGCCGTGACCGGATAGGTTATCGGCAATCGCGGTCGGTGTTCCCCGGCATCGACATGCCCTCCAGAGCCGGTATGTTCAACGCAGCCATGGAGGGGCGGGAATGCATCTGAATCATTTCGTGATTGATGATTTTTTTGAGGAGCCGGATCCGATCCGAGAGATGGCCCTCAAAATGACCTATCCGGACCGTGATGAGACCGAATATTACCCCGGTCGAAATGCAGCCGGTCAGATCCAGTTGCCAGGCATCGAGAAATTCATCGGTGGCATCGTCCGCACTCCGCTCGTACAGGCCGCGTCCACCTCGCACGCCCAGCCGCGCCTCGCCGTCGAGGGGGATGACGGCAAGGTGTCCATCCATATTGACCCCGTGGATTGGTCGGCGCTGATCTATCTGACCAAGCCGGAGCATTGTCAGGGCGGCACGCATTTTTATCACCACAAGAAGACAGGCTGGGACCGGGCGCCGGTCTATCCGGGAGAGCCGGAACAGCTGGGCTATGGCAGTTTGAAGGGCGCGATCGACGATATCCTCAACACGGGCGGTGCCAATGATATGGACCAGTGGGAGGAGAGCATGGTTTTGCCCATGCGCTATAATCGGATCGTGATCTTCCGTGGCTATCTCTATCATGATGCGGGCAAGTCTTTCGGCTCCTCAATCGATGACGGCCGTCTGATCCTGCCGCTCTTTTTCAAGAACCCGCAGAGCAAGACCTTGCTCTACACAGAAGAATAGGCGAGCGCTGCGCTCGGGCCGAAGGTGATGACATGCATCTGACCCATCTGATCATCGACGACTTTTTCAACGATCCGCACGCCATCCGTCAGGCCGCGCTGAACCAGACATTCCCGGATCGTCCTGAAAAGGCGATCTATCCGGGCCGCAATGCGGACACGCCGATGCAGTTTGATGGTCTCGACCGCATGGTCAGCCAGATCGTGCACGAGCCGGTCAAGGCGACACCGAAATACTCCTATGGTGTGCCGCGTATCGCCCTGGAGGGCGATGTCGCCAAACAGAATATCCATGTCGATTTCACCTATTGGTCGGCTGTCGTCTTCCTGACCCTGGATGAACACTGCCAGGGCGGCACCCATTTCTTCCGCCACAAGAAGACGGGCTGGGACCGGGCTCCGGTCTTTCCGGGCGAAGCGGAACGCGCGGGTTTCGTCAACGCCGATGCAGCGGTGAAGAGCATCCTGGACAAGGATGCCAATGACCCGGATGCCTGGGAAAAGACGATGACCCTGCCGATGAAGTTCAACCGCATTGTCCTCTTCCGCGGGTATCTGTGGCACGATGCGGGTGTGTCTTTCGGCAAGACGCCGGAAGAGGGTCGCCTGATCCTGCCCTTCTTCTTCGAGAACACCCACCAGGGCTGACCGCAATGCCGGCCGGTTCCCGTCCGTTTGTCTACGCGCCGCCGCCCCCAGGTGATCTGGCGATCCTGCATGTGGATGATCACATACTCGTCCTGGACAAGCCGTCAGGCCTGTTGACTGTTCCGGGCAAGCCGGAGGCCCATGCCGATTGCCTGGAAAGCCGCGCGCGTGAGGATTTCCCGCATGCCCGGATCATTCACCGTCTGGATATGGACACGTCGGGCGTCATCATCCTGGCGCTAACAGCGCATGCGCATCGCCATATCGGGCTGCAATTCGAGAAGCGACAGACGCGCAAGCTGTATCAGGCCCTGGTCTGGGGGGCAGTGGAGCCGGAGGAGGGGCGTGTCGATCAACCGCTCATGACTGACTGGCCCAACCGGCCCAAACAGATGATCGATCACGAGCGAGGCCGGGCGGCTATAACCGACTGGACGGTCCTGGAGCGTGCGAAAGACTACACGCGTGTGAGTTTAAGCCCGTTGACGGGGCGCTCTCATCAACTGCGCGTGCACATGGATTATCTGGGTCATCCGATACTGGGCGATAATCTCTACGCTCATGATGCAGCCTGGCAGGCTCATGAACGCCTCTGTCTGCATGCGCAACGCCTGAGCCTGCGCCACCCGGATGGCGGAGATGAGATCGTGTTCGAGAGCGCGGTGCCGTTCTAGCGCAGGCGCGCCTTGCCCATATACATCCAGGTGGCCCATCGCGGACCTCGCGCCAGATAACCGGTCTCCAGCCCGTCAATGGCAAATCCACCGGCCTCAACACGTTCATCGATCGCCCGATTGAGGTGGCAACCGCCGCCCACACATTTCCAGACCGGGTTGATCCGGTTTTGCCAGCGATGAACGCCGGTGTCAGGCGATTTCCCGTGTTCGACAAAGAGCAGCTGCCCGTCCGGTTTGATGACCCGGCGGATCTCTTCGAAAGCCTGTTCCAACCCCGGAATGGTGCACATGGTCCAGGTCGAGATCACGGTATCGAAACTCTGATTGTCGAAGGGCAAGTCCTCGGCGATCGCGTCGACGAGGTTGAGTGGGACATCACAGCCGCGCGCTTCTTCCTCGGCCTTGTGGCGTAGCCCCTTCGAGGGTTCGATGCCGTGAACAGCGGTGACATCACGCGAATAGAGCGGCAGGTTCACCCCGGAGCCGATGCCGATTTCCAGCACATTGCCGCGGGCCTGCGGAACCAACTTGCGGCGCAGTTTGAGCACGTCAGGCTGGCGCATCGCCTTGTCGAGCAAGCCGGGCAAAATGTAATCCGAATAAAACCCCATCGGCGTCTTCCCTTCATCCCGATCGTGACGCTCAGTCTAAACACCACAAGCGCGCGTTGAAGCGATGATTTTGCGCGATTCTGGAAAACACTGATCAGATCATCGGACGTGAGGCGGCGTTAACCCGCCAGGGCGGCGGCGAGCGCGTCCAGCCTGGCGGGGATGTCGTCTACAATCGCCGGTCGCTCCAGCACCGCAGCCAGGGCGGCGGGCGGGGTGATCGACCGACCGATCAGAGGTTCGACGGTCTCACGGAACTTGTAGGGATGTGCGGTTGCACCGATCAGCCAGGGGCGCTGTCCGCGCACGCTGTCACTGAGACGCTCGTGGGCGACAAAAGCCGTCGCTGTATGGGGGCAAGCGACATAGCCGGTGCGCTCATGCAGCAGGGTGATCGCAGATCGGATCTCGGCATCGGGAACCCTCAACACCGCGACCGGGGCGCTGGGCTCGAAGGCCTGCAGGCGTTCAAAATTGCTGGGTGCGCCGACATCCATGGCATTGGCCAATGTGGCAACGGAGGCGCGAGCCTTGTAATCACCGTCTGTGAACCAGTCATACAGGGTGCGATTGGCGTTGGTGGCGAGGACGATCGGACCAATCGGTTCACCCAGCGCTCGGGCGAGGACGGCGGCAAAACCATTGCCCAGATTGCCGGTCGGTATGACGAGACCCGGTTTCTCGCCGGTATCGGCAAAGAGTTGCCGCGCCGCCATGGCCCAATAGCTCATCTGCGGAAGCAGCCGCCCGATGGAGATTGAATTGGCGGAGGTGAGGCCGAATTGACGCGACAGGTCTTTGTCCTGGAACGCCTGTTTGACCAGCGCCTGGCACGCGTCAAAATCCGCGTCGACACGCAGCGCGCGAACCGGCGTTTCCCAGCAACATAACTGGTGCTCCTGGAAGGGCGAGATCCGCCCCTTGGGGAAGAGGATGAGCGCACCGGCATTCGTGTTGCCTTCCGCGGCACAGCCTACGGCGCCCCCCGTATCGCCCGATGTTGCTGCCAGGACCGTGATCGGGTCGTTGGCATCCGCCATGCGATCAAAGGCCCGAAACAGGAAGCGCGCGCCAAAATCCTTGAACGCGCCGGTCGGGCCGTGGAACAGCTCCAACACATGCGGGCCATGATCGCCGGGCCGCACAACAGGGACCGGAAAATTGAAAGCGCTGTCGCAAATCTCCTCGACCACGCCTGCCAAGGCACTGTCTGCAAAGAATGCCGGCAAGAGCTGCCTTGCCACCTCAGAGAGGCTGGCGGGCGCCCGGTCCAGCTCAAGCGCGGGTAGGGCGTCCGGCAGATACAAGCCACCATCCGTGGCGGCGCCCGCGCGCAGGGCCTTGTCGGCGGGAACGGCAGGGCTCGCGCCGCGGGTGGATTGATAGAGCATCTGTCAGGCTCGCAGCGCTACGGGTTCGGTTTCGATAATCAGGCCCCGGGATTGTAGCGGTGCATTGTAACAGTCCGCCTGACAGCCCGATTGTTCGAAGGCGGCGGCCATGGCCGTCCGGACGGCATCCAGTTTCGAGCTGTCGCACCAGGCAAACACCGACGGTCCTGAGCCGGAGAAGGAACAGCCCAGCGCGCCTGCATGCATCGCAGCCAGCTTGACCTCGGCCAGCTCGGGCAGGAGCGGGAGCCGCTGAGGTTCGATCAGAATGTCTTTCAGCCCGGCGCGGATGAGATCCAGATCTCCCGTCGCGCACCCGGCTACAAAACTCGCCAGATTGCGACTGTGCTCAATCGCGATCTGCCTGTCGGTCACGGGCGCCAGCAGATCGCGTGCGTCCTGGGTATTGATCTTGCGGTCCGGGTGGAAGAGCACACAGCTCAAACCTTCCGGCAATGGCAACGAGCGTATCACGGGCGGGTCAAGCCGTGCCGCCAGGACCAGGCCGCCATGGACAGCGGCCATGACATTGTCCCAGGGCGGTGGATCTGCCGATACGCGCTCGCCTTCCATGGCATGGACCAGGATCTCGTCCGCGCTGAAGGGGGAGCCCAGAAGCGCGTTGACCGCCCCGGCCGCCGCAACAGCTGACGCAGCAGATCCGCCCATGCCGGCGCTGAGCGGGACACCCTTGTGCACATCCAGTCGGACACCGATCGGATTGTCTGCGGCGTCCAGCACGGCCTTGGCTGCTGCGAGCGCGCAATTGCGATCGACCTGTGTTGGCAGGTTATCGACCAGCCCGGACACCGTGCCGAGCTCGACTTTCCCGGCTTCTTCAAGGCGATGTGCGTGGACGCGATCACGGACCGCATCGAAGGCAAGGCCCAGGACATCGAAACCGACACCGACATTACCGATGCTGGCAGGGGCGCTGGCGCGAGCGCTATGTGCGAACTGGCTCATAACGCCGATTCTTGCGGCATTCGGTGGTCTTGAGAAGCTGTTTTCTGGCGCGTCGTCGTTGTTTTTCCAGGCGAGGCGGAGCGGGCGTGGCGCCGCTGGACATCCATCAGGTCGGCAAACATCGCCTCCGCCGTTGGCCAGCGACCAGCGCCCTTGCCCTTGATATAGGTCAGACCTTGCGGGCGATGGATCAGGAAACCATTGGCTTCATTTCGCAGCGCCGCAAAGGGATGGCTTTGCGGCAAGGCGCGCAACTCCACCCGCGCATCGACACCGCCGGTATTGTCAGCGACACAGCGCCCGACCTGTTTGAAGACCAGGCCGGCTTCGCGCGCCGCAGCTATACGCTCGGGGGACAGGTCGGACAGGCTCTCCCGGCTGATATCGCGGACATCGGGCATGATGCCAAAGGCGTGATGGCAAATGATGGCCAGCTTGTCGGCTGCGTCATCACCATCCAGATCCGTGCTGGGATCGGCCTCGGCAAAGCCCAGTCGCTGTGCTTCCGCCACAGCATCAGCAAAAAGTTCACCGCGATCCAGCGCGTCGAGGATGAAATTGCACGTCCCGTTCATGACGCCCTCAACAGCGAGCACATCATTCTTGGGGGCCAGCTCATCGAGATGCTCGAGGATGGGGGTGCCGCCGCCGACGGCCGCAGAGTATCGCAGGTCTAGGCCGTTTTCACGTGCGAGGCCGGACAAGAGCGCCAGATCAAGGGCAATTACAGCCTTGTTGGCGGTGACCAGATGTCGGCCATCGCGTAACGCAGACTGGCTGAGCGAGCGGGCAAAACCCGTTCCGCCGAGTGCCTCCACGACGATGTCGGTGTCGTCGCGCAAGGCCTCGGCGGGATCCTGGGTGAAGTGCAATCGAGGGTCGGCGTCGGGGGAATGTTTCGCCGGATTGCGGACCAGGATGGGGGAAAGTTGAAACCGGTTAGGATGGGCAAGCAGATGCTGGCAGAGACCGGCGCCAACGGCACCATGCCCGAGCACGGCAACACGAAGCGGCCGTTCGACCCGCACAGCAGCGGGTTTTTCGACCTGGGCGGCGATGCGGGTTGCATAGGCCTTGCCCAGAGAGGCGACTTCGACAACGACATCGAGCGCCTTGGCTCGGCTGATCGCCTTGTCCTGGACGAGGCCATGGCTGACTTTGCGTGCAGCCTCATAGTCCAGGGCATCAAATCGGTGCGCGTCGGGATTTTTGGCCGGATCATCGGAATAAACACCATCGACATCCTTGATCAGCCGCGCACGATCCGCGCCCAGCCAATGGGCAAACATAACCGCCGTCAGGTCCGTGCCGCCCCGTCCTAGCGTGATCGGGCCATCTTCATCCTCGCCAAAGAAGCCGGGCGCGACGATGACATCCGCCTGATCAAATCGAGCCAGGACCTTTTCGCGATTGAGACCAGAGAGGTTGGCGTCCAGGGGATCACCTGAGGCGACCAGATCCATTTCATGGGGGTCGAGAACAGCAACCGGCACGCCCGAACGTTCGAGCGCCAGGCCCATGAGGGCCGCCGACTTCAGTTCGCCGCAGCGTACAAGCCGCGCCAGGACACGATCGCTCGACCCCTGGCCGACCTGGTCACCCATGGCAAACAGGGCATCGGTTTCCCCATCCAGGGCGGAGACAACGGCCACGACCTTCTCGCCGGTACGGGTGTGTCGATAGATCTCGTGTGCGACACGGGCGTAATCGTCTGCATTGCGCAGCACCGAGCTGCCAAATTTCAGCACGCTGAATCGACGGGCTTGGCTGGAGGGTTGGTACTGGGTCACGGTTTCGGTCCTTGGGGCTTGATCGGTTCGTGTCGCGGTTTGAGGTTTGGGCAAGAAAAAACCCGCTCGCCTATTCGGGGAGCGGGTTCGGTGTGGTCCGGAATTTTTATTCCTTCAGTGCACGCCAGCCGCTCCCCCTGTCCAGGAGGTCATGGTCATAGTCGTGCCGGAATAAATGCCGAACGGCGTCACAGCACCGACAGAGCGGTGCTGGAGCGTGATCGCGAGGATGTCGTTCGACAGGGTCATCATTCTCATCCATTCAGCGGACGAATGCTGCGTCCGCGAAGTTCCTATACAGAAATGCCCAAAAAATGCGCCGGGTCAAACAAAAATTCCACGAATGTGCGTTTTCAGCTCCCAGGGGAAAAAATTTGCTAATGCTTGAGGGGGCGGTTTTCGCGTTCCGTCAAAGAAAAAGCCCCGCCTTGCGACGGGGCTTTGAACTTCTGGACCAGAAGTCGCGTTACTCGGCAAATTCCTCAACCTGACGCGCTTCCGCCTGCAGCTTTGGGGCTGCAGCCCGGACATAGGGCTGAACATGGTCTTCGAACTTCTTGAAGTTCTCGATGAACATGCCGGCAAGCTTGGCCGCCTGGGTGTCGTAGGCTGTTTTGTCGGACCATGTCGAACGCGGATCCAGGATCGATGCATCGACGCCGTCGACGGCGACCGGGACCATGAAGCCGAAATTCGGATCTTCGCGATAGTTGACGCCCTTCAGTGAACCGTCCAGCGCCGCATTGAGCAGGGCGCGAGTGGCCTTGATCGGCATGCGGTGGCCGGTGCCGTAGGCGCCGCCGGTCCAGCCGGTATTGACCAGCCAGCAATCGACATTGTGCTCGGCGATCAGCTCGCGCAGCAAGGCACCATACTCAGCCGGGTGACGCGGCATGAAAGGCGCTCCGAAACAGGCTGAGAAGGTTGCGGCTGGCTCGTTGACACCCTTTTCGGTGCCGGCAACCTTCGCCGTGTAACCGGACAGGAAATGATACATGGCCTGGGCCGGTGTCAGCTTTGCGATCGGCGGCATGATGCCGAAAGCGTCGCAGGTCAGCATGACCAGGTTTTTCGGCTGACCGCAGGTGCCGGTTTCGCTGGCATTTGGGATCGCGCTGATCGGATAGGCGCCGCGGCTGTTTTCCGCCAGGCTCGCATCATCCAGGTCCAGCACCCGTGTCTGCGGGTCCATGACCACATTCTCCAGAACCGTGCCCCACATTTTGGTGGTGGCAAAGATTTCCGGTTCGGCCTCTTCGGACAGGCGGATCATCTTGGCGTAACAACCGCCTTCGAAGTTAAACAGGCCATTGGCGGACCAGCCGTGCTCGTCATCGCCGACCAGCGTGCGGCTGGCATCAGCGGACAAGGTCGTCTTGCCGGTACCGGACAGGCCGAAGAAGATCGCGGCGTCATCATCCTCGCCGACATTGACCGAACAGTGCATGGGCATGATGCCCTTGGCCGGAAGCAGGTAGTTGAGAATGGTGAAGACGGACTTCTTGGTTTCGCCGGCATAGGACGTGCCGCCGATCAGCACGAGCTTGCGCTCGAAATCGACACCGATGACGGTTTCAGACCGACAGCCATGGCGTTCGGGGTCGGCCTTGAAGCTCGGCAGGTTCACGATCGTGAACTGGGCATCGAAGCCCTCATACTCGTCCGCTGCCGGAACGCGCAACAGGTGGCGGATGAAGAGCGAGTGCCAGCTCAATTCGTTGACCACACGGACGGGCAGGCGGTGCTCCTTGTCGGCGCCGCCAAACAGCTGTTGGACGAAGAGCTCCCTGCCTTCCATATGGGCGCGGAAATCGTTCCAAAGTGTCGAAAAATGTTCCGGCGAGATCGAGGCATTATTGTCCCACCAGACCTGGTCTTCGGTGTGAGCGTCACGCACCGTGAACTTGTCCTTGGCAGACCGGCCGGTGTGTTCGCCCGTCTTGACGACCAGGGCGCCACCCTCGGCGATTTCGCCCTCGCCGCGACGAATGATCTCTTCGTACAAACGCGCTTCATTCCAGTTCAGGTGAACGGTGCCAGCCTTGATGCCGAGCGACTCCAGACCGCCGTCACGAACTTCCGAATTGGACATTGAATTACCCCCGATTGGTGATGCTTTTTTGCGCATCGCCTTGCTGGTTCTCGACCATCACTCGCTGACCTTCTGCCGCGGACAGTCCCTGTTGCGATCTCCCGTTCATCGGACGGGTTGGACCGCTGTCATAGGGTGCCGGTACCAGATCAAATTCCTTGCGAAAAGCCCTAAAATCACGATTCAGCGACAGCTCCAGCTGAGCCGAAGTTCATGTTATCGCGAACATTTTGCCGCTTTCGGGCGTTTTGCCTTTTGTTTGCAGAAAGATCCGTAGATCAGCCAACTTGAGGGAATTTTGGTGATAAAATTTCGTTTCCGAATACTGCCCATCCGTCGGACCGGCTCGGAACAGCCCGGCACGGCCAGAAATCGGGACAGACTCGGCGTCTTTTGAACCAATTGTGCGCGGATCAGTCCTGCGGAAGCGGAATGTGCTCGCTCTCGCCGCTGGGGAGGCGGAAACGTCCACCTTCCGGAAAGCCGGTGTCTCCGGCCGTTGTCCAGTCCGCCTTCGCCTGTTCGAGCCGCTCCGGGGAGGAGGCGACGAAGTTCCAGAAGATCTTTCGCTCGCCAACCGGAGCGCCGCCGCAGATCATGATGCGCGCGCCGTGGACACTGGTCACATTCGGCGCGGTCTCAGCGCGCAGGACAAACATGCTGCCTTCGGCGAGCGGCTGTCCATCAAGTTCCAGGTCTCCTTCGACCAGATAGAGAGCGCGCTCTTCGTGGTCGATGTCGAGGGTGAAGCCGGAACCCGCCGGCATCTGCCCATGCAGATAGAAAATCGGCGAGAAAACCTCGACCGGTGCGGTCGCACCCCAGGCTGTGCCCAGAATGAGATCGAACGCGACACCCTGGCGTTCAAAGTGCGGGATACTGTCCGCCGGGTGGTGGTGGAAGGCCGGTTCAGTGTCCTCATCTGCTTCCGGCAGGGCGATCCAGGTCTGGATGCCATACATGCGATGGCCATCCTCGCGTTCCGGTGACGGTGTCCGTTCGGAGTGCACGACACCATGTCCGGCTGTCATCCAGTTGACCGCGCCCGGGCGGATAACCAGATCTTCGCCAAGGCTGTCCTGGTGCCGCAGCGCGCCTTCAAAAAGATAGGTTACCGTGGCCAGTCCGATATGCGGGTGCGGACGCACATCGATACCCTTGCCGGGCGCGAACTGTGCCGGCCCCATCTGGTCGAAAAAGATGAACGGACCGACGAGGCGCCGTTCAGGCGCCGGCAGGACCCTGCATACAGAAAACCCGCCCAGATCGCGTTCCCGGCCGGCAATCTCCATAATGTGATCCATTCGCTCGCTCCATCTTCAACCACTTACAGTCCGGCTGACTTGCGTCGGCCCGATCCGCAGGCATATTTGCGGCCATATGTGAGTGGAGGAACACATGAAGGCAATACTAGCAGCCGGATCAATTGCGTTGATCACGGCGGGCGCCTTTGCCCAGGAGCGTTACGAACTTCCGGCGGAGCAGGCAGAGACAGCGCGTATGCTGATCGATCAGGCGCTGGAATCAGATCTGGCCTGGGACATCGTGGAGTCGCTGACCACTGAAGTTGGTCCGCGTCTGGGCGGGTCGGAAGCAGAGGCCCGGGCGCGCCAGTGGGGCGCGGATCTGGGCGAGGAGCTCGGCTTTGATCGTGTTGTGATTGAGGAGTTTTCCATGCCGTACTGGGAACGCGGCGATATGGAAATCACCATGAACGCGCCGTACACCCAGGCGCTCTATGGGACGGCGCTGGGCGGTTCCGGCCGGTCCCCAAGGCTGCGTCCGATTTCAAGCGATATCGTTTATTTCCGCACGGTTGACGATCTGATGGCCGCCGAGGACGGTTCGCTTGAGGGTCGAATTGCCTTTGTGGATGGCGAGCCCATCGTTCGCTCGATCACCGGTGCAGGCTATGGACCGGCGAATATTCGTCGACGGGTCGGCTGGCAGCATGCCGAGCGCGCCGGTGCTGACGCTCTTGTGGTGAGATCTGTCGGGTCCGATATCCGCCGCTTCCCGCATACGGGCATGATGTCATCCGACAGCGCTGGAGATTGGGCGGACATTCCGGTGATCGCCGTCTCCAATCCGGATGCGGACCATATCCGCCGTCTGCACGAGCTGGGCGAGGACATCAATTTCACCATCCGCTCGACAGCGGGATGGCGCGGCGAGGTCACCAGCGGCAATGTCGTGCTGGACATTATCGGCCGCGAGAACCCGGAAGAGATTGTGTTGATCGGCGGTCACCTGGACAGTTGGGATCTGGGTACCGGTGCGGTTGATGACGGCGCCGGAGTGGCGATTACGGTGGCGGCGGCCGAGCTGATCCGTCGACTGCCGCAGCGACCGCGCCGCACCATTCGAGTGGTCATGTTCGGCGCCGAGGAGGTCGGACTGCTGGGCGCGCGTGCCTATGCGGCTCAACATGCGGCGGAAGTGCCCAATCACGTCCTGGCCACCGAGTCTGATTTCGGTGCGGGGCGCATCTGGCAGTTTGTCTCGAACGTCAATGAAGACGCCAATCCGGTCATCGATGCGATCGGGCGTGAGCTGGCGCCGCTGGGGATCCTGCGAGGCGGAAGCAATGTCCCGGGCGGTGGCCCCGATATCATTCCGCTGGCCTTTGCTGGTGTTCCAACGGTTCGCCTGAACCAGGACGGTACGGATTATTTCGATCTGCACCACACGCCGGACGATACGCTGGACAAGATCGATCCGGAGCAGCTCCGCCAGAATGTGGCGGCCTGGGCAGCCATGGTCTATCTGGCGGCTGAGCTGGATGTCGAATTCCGGCCGGAGCCGGATGCGGCCAGCGAATAGGCGACAAACACACAACGAAAAAGGCCCCGTTTCCGGGGCCTTTTTTATGCGTAATCGTAGGCACCGCCTCGTTCCAGTGCCGCTTGATAAGCGGGCCTCGCATGAATGCGGTCCACGAAGGACACGATGTTGGCGTAACGCGAAAAGCCCGGTGCGCGAGCCGCGGAGGCTTCAAGCGGGAAGCTCATCTGGATATCTGCCGCACTGAACTCATCACCACAGAACCACTCATTCTTGCCGAGATGATCATCGATGAATTCAAGCAGGGCGCTGATCTCAGGGCCGGCAAAATTGGCTTCGATCTGGCGTGAGATGGATTTGACGATCGGTTTGACGAAGAAGGGAACCTTGGCCTCGGTCAGCCGGTCCCCGATCAGCTTGACCAACAGGGGCGGCATAAGTGAACCCTCGGAGAAATGCAGCCAGTAGACATAGTCCCGGTAGTGTTCGCTGTCCGCTCCGGGCTTGAGCTGGGCGCCATAGGTATCCACCAGATACTCGATGATCGCCGCGGATTCGGCATAGGTGCGACCGCTGTCCGTGATCAGGGGCGATTTGCCCAGCGGGTGCACCTGACGCAGCTCGTGCGGCGCGCGCATGGTCGTCGCATCGCGTTGATAACGAACGATATCGTAATCGACACCGATCTCTTCCAGCAGCCAGAGAATGCGCTGGGAGCGGGAATTGTTGAGGTGGTGAACAGTAATCATGGCACGCTAGCTCCTGTCAGACACGGGGAGATAGCGCAGCCGTCCGCGAGCTCAAGGCCTGTTATTCGCCAACATCATCGCTGATGTCAGGCGGCGGGGTCCAACCGTCCAGATACATGCCGCTGTCCAGTCCATCTCGCTGCAGACGCAGCCTCAGCTGGTCTGCGAGTTCACGCTGCCCGCCAGCGATGTCCGCCAGCGTATACGCCGAGAGGCGCACTACCTGGCCGACAAAAACATGGCCATGATCTGCCAGTCGGTAAGCGAAATCGACCAGATGAGGCGATTGCGAGCAAAAGCTCAGAATATCCTCATTGACGGTTGGATTGTTGCGAGACTGGTTCCAGATCCAGTCGGCATCACGGTAGACGGAAACATCGGCCATTTCGCTATCCATAGCGTTGCTAGTGCTGCAAGCCACAACATATTGTGGTCTTCTTTGAGTCTGCGATGAATAAGAATTGACCGCGTGGCCCGCATTCGGCTGTGGAAAAGAGCGCAAACAGCCCTGTTCTCAGCACTGAAGGCTGAGAGGGCATGACTAGGCCGGTCCCGAGTCACTGGCGATTGGTGTGGAGGAATAACGTTCGGACTTGTGGATCGCACCCGGACCGGAGCCAGGCTCCGGGCCGGATTTTTGATCTAGATGCCAGACCAGCGGACGCGCATGCCCAGCTGATCGAACACTTCGTCCCAATACCCGCGAAGCGGTCCCCGTTGTTCCGCCTCCCAGCGTTCGCGCGGGATCAGGCGGATTTCCATCTCCACGCCCCGCAGGCTGTCGCCATAGGTGGAGCGGATCGCGCTGGCGACATCGCGGGCCGGGGGAACCCGGTCGCGCAATTCGCCGCGACCGCGTCCATAAACCGTGAAGATCTCGGAATTTTGCAGCATGTCGGATACCAGGACGATGCGGCGAGAGGGCACCGTGCGGTCAAACTGCGGGTCCTGGCTAAGACGTGCAATGGCCTCGATGATCGGGCTATTCGGCGCGTTCTTCGGGCTGATCAGATCGGCGAGGGCGCGGTCCAGCGGACCCGAGAAGAGGTATTCGTAACGCGCCTGCACCCGGTCCGGATTGCGATAGAGCGGATTGACCTGTTCGCCTGCGCCCGGATTGCAAAGCGAGAAGCGGTTGGTGTTGCGCAGCTGGCCGCTCTCGTTCAATTCGTAAAGCGACAGGCGCTCGCCGACCTCAAGGCCATCGCGTTCGTTGAGAATGACCCCTTCAATCGACCCCGCCTGCTGCGGCGAATAAAGGTCGGTCTTGTCGATGATGACCACCCGGTGCGGCGGGGTTACACCGACCATGCACAAGGTCTGACTGTCGTATTCTGCAGGTTTCAGAATGAAGGCAGCGTAGCTGATCCCGCCTAGGATCGCGGCTACAATAATCAGGTTGAAAAACCCTACGATATCGCGTCCCGACATATTACCCCCCGTCGCTCCGCTGAATGACCCCGGTCCGGTTGGACCGGGGACTATTCATCTAGTTTAGCGGCGAACGCCTGGTCCGGCGAGGTCTGCATTGACATCGCGCAGGACTTCATTGGCTTCGACCAGCAATTCCAGCTCGGCCTCGGACATTTTCTTGGCGTCCTTGAAACCGGCTTCCGTGCATTTCTGCAGGTCGCGTGCAGCGCTCTCCAGGCGTTTGGTCACACCACCATAACCCAGGATCGGGTCGGAGAAGGTGCGGCCCTTGTACGCCGCGATCGCAGCAAACGTGGTGCCCAGGATAAACAGCAGCAGAGCTTCGAGCGTCTGGAAACCGAATGGGTTCATCCGGGCTTCCGTGACAGGGGCGAGGACCTCGCCCGTCGTTTCCGCGCCGCCCAGGGCGAGCGTGGCCGCATTGAATTCCAGCAAGTCGCGGAAATGGGCTGCCGTGAGGTTCAGCGCGATCAGGGCAATCGAGGTTGCGACGATAAGGATCGCACCCATCGCCATGTGAATCGGGCGATGCGGATTGGTCATCAGGCGCGAACCCAGGAAACCGATAAGGAAGAAGGCGGCGATCACATTGGTGAAAGACACGGTGATGGCTTGCAGCCAGCCGCCGAGCAGACCCAGATCAGACCCCTTGGAGAAGAAGTAGGCATTCGCCAGACCTTCAAACAGGACCAGGGATGCGAGCACCGAGAAGTGCAGGATGTGCGACTTGGGATAAACCGCAGCGCGCTCGATCGGCTTTTGACGGCCGCGCGGCTGGGCTTGTCCCTCGGCGACCTCCTGCGGCGGCTCGATGGCGCCGTCCCAGGTCTGACGGAAATGCAGCAGGTCGGCATGGCGCGCCTGCGCCAGCGACTTGGCATTGTCCAGTCGGGTCATCTCGACCGGCGAGTGCATCTGCCGGTATTTTTCTAGCTCGTAATTACCGGAGCCTGCGTCAGAAGACGTGGGTCTCGGCGGGAATTGGATTGGAGCTTCAGCGGTCATGGCCTCCCCCGTTTTCAGCTCACCGGAATGGTTCATGTAATAGGGTTAAGAACCAAATGTGGCGCACAATGGGGCAGTTTTCGGCGATTTGGCGATCTTTCGAAAAAATTTCCCCTTACACTTGTCGATAACATCGCGAAGCGACAGATTTATAAGAGAATTCACTCGGGGAGAGAGAGCATGAAAAAAGGCGGATCCAGGCGCGATTTTTTGAAGACAGGCGCCGCTGGCGTGGTGCTGGCAGGGGGCGGAGCTGCCGCAATGGGGCAAGAAAATGGCGCCTCAGCCGCGAATCCGGCCAGCGAATCTCCCGTCACAGCCGAAACCCTGCGTTCGGCCCAGGCGGTGTTCGATGTTCGCTATACCGATGCGGAACGGGAGATGATCGCGGATGGCATCGAGGAGTGGATCGACCGGATGAGTCGCTTCCGCCGGGTGGAGAAGCCCAATGAGCTCGCGCCGGCGTGTTCCTTTGATCCGCGTTTGGGTCATGTTGACTATCCGCCGCAGGACAATCGTCTCGTGCGTTCCGGCCAGGATGCGGGACGTTTGCCGTCTCGTGACACCGATATCGCCTTTGCACCGGTGTGGCGATTGTCGCAATGGATAGAGAGCGGGCAGCTGAGTTCTCGGCGCCTGACGGATATCTATCTGAACCGCATCGATCGGTTTGGCGGGCAGTTGCAGAGTTTCGTGACCGTGACGCCGGAGATCGCCCGCGCGCAGGCCGACCAGGCGGATCGCGAAATTGCGGCCGGTCAATATCGTGGTGCCTTGCATGGCATTCCCTATGGAATGAAGGACATTATCGATATTGCCGACATTCCCTCGACCTGGGGGGCAACACCCTATCGTGACCGCGTTGCTACCGAGACCGCCTTTATCGCGGATCGCTTGCGCGACGCCGGTGCTGTTTTGCTGGGCAAGACGACTAATGGTGCCATTGCCTATGGGGATATCTGGTTTGATGGCGTGACCAAGAACCCCTGGAACCTGGAAGAGGGCTCCTCGGGGTCCAGCGCCGGGTCCGCCTCGTCCACGTCTGCCGGCCTGGTCGCGTTCTCCATCGGAACGGAGACGCTGGGCTCGATCGTGTCGCCGTCAAACCGCTGTGGGACCACGGGCTTGCGCCCGACGTTCGGCCGCGTTTCGCGCCACGGCGCCATGGCCTTGTGCTGGTCGCTGGACAAGATCGGGCCGATCACGCGGTCTGTGGAGGACACGGCCCTGGTGCTGCAGGCGCTGAACGCGTTCGACCAGCAGGACCCGGGGGCGATCGAGATGGGCCTGTCTGTTGATTTCACGCGCGATGTTCGAGGCATGCGGGTTGGCTACAGCCCCGCCTGGTTTGAACAGGGCAGCGATGCCGATCGGGCGACGCTGCAGGCAGCCCGTGATGCCGGTGTCGAGTTGGTGGAAATCTCGCTTCCGGATTTGCCCTATGATGCGCTGCTCGCGGTCGTCGAGGCGGAATCGGCTGCGGCTTTCGAGGAGCTGACGCTGACGGACCAGGATGATGATTTGCGGTGGCAGGCACCGTGGGCCTGGCCCAATACCTGGCGCCAGGCGCGTTTCATCTCGGCGATCGATCTGATCAATGTCGACCGCTTCCGCCGCCAGGTCATGCGCGAGATGCACACCGCGTTCGAGGGGCTGGACGCCATGATCGGTCCGAACTTCGCGGGCGCCATGTTGACGATCACCAACTATACCGGTCATCCGCAACTGGCGATCAAGTCCGGCTTCAACCAGCTGGCCAGTCGCGCCGCGTTTGATGTGGAAGTTGAGGATACACAGACCCTGCATCGGGTGCCGCAGACCACCAGCCTGTGGGCGCCACTGTTCCAGGAGGGCAATCTGCTGGCGCTGGGGCGTGAGATTGAAAACCGTCTCGGCGTTGCGGATATCCGTCCGCCGCTGTTCAGCTAGGAAACACCATGATCCTCTATGATTATCACCCGGCTCCGAGCCCGCGACGGGTTCGCATGTTCCTGGCCGAAAAGGGCATCGAGATCGAGACGCGCCAGATCGACCTGGGTGCGCGCGAGCAATTGGGCGAAGCGTTTCGCAAGATCAATCCGCGCTGCACGGTGCCAGCCCTGGCCCTGGATGATGGCGCTGTGCTCTGTGACAGCATGGCGATCACCCGCTATTTCGAAGAGCTGCGCGCTGATCCGCCGCTGATGGGGCGTGACCCGCTGGAAAAAGCCCTGGTGACGGAATGGATCGCCCGCTGCGAGCAGGAAGGTTTTTTCGCTGTGGCGGAAGCCCTGCGCAACAAGGCGCGATCCTTTGCCGATGCGGCGCTGACCGGTCCCAAGCCCTATGCGCAGCTCCCCGAACTCGCCGAGCGCGGTCGCACCCGCGCCGCAGACTTTCTCGACGTGCTTGATGAACGCCTGTCCGAGAGCGCCTTCCTTGCAGGCGACAATTTCTCGGTCGCCGACATCACTGGCTTCATCTTCGTCGAGTTTGCGGGGTGGGTAAAAGTGCTGCCGCGCGAGGACCAGACGCACCTCATGGCCTGGTACCGGGCGATCAAAGCCCGTCCGAGCGCGTCTGCCTAGCGCGGGTAGAGCGTTTCACCCTCGAGGCGGACTTCGAACAGGTCCGGTCGGGAATAATGCCCGGCTGGGTCACAGGCGGATTTGGCCTTGCGCACCTCTTCCAGGTCCGCCTCCGCGAAAAGGATGGTCTCACAATCGGCCGGGCCGGCGATAATTTCGCCGCGCGGATCGATGATGGCGCTCTGGCCGGTATGTTCGAACGCGCTGAGTGAGCGAAACTTCTCCGGCACATGTTCGTTCAGTCGCAGTCCGGCCGGTGCAATCACATAGGCCCCGGCCTGGCTCGCAAACGCGCGGGACAACAGGATCTGCCGCGACCAGACCGGATCGCTGGGCGCCGTCTCCGGTTCACGGCCGGGCCAGCCCGCGACATGGATCTGTGTTCCCTGGCAGATGAGTGAAAACCCGGGCAGGACAATATTGTGCTCCCAGCAATTCAGGCCGGAGAGGCGACCATACGGGCGTTCATGGACTTTCAGCCCCTTGGCATCACCATCCGCCCAGACCGACCGCTCGTGATGCGTGGGCTTGATCTTGCGGTGTCGGCCGAGCACTTCGCCATCCCGGCTGATGAAGACCAGGCTCGCATAGATGCTGCTCTTGGTGGCGGCATCCAGTTCGGCGACGCCAATCACGACATCTGTTCTCGCCTGTTTTGCAGCCTTGCAGATGCGCCCGATTTCAGGGCCATCGAGCAGCACGGCGTTCTCCAGATAGAGGGCGGCTGCTTCCCACCACAAATCACTCAGGGGGGCCTCAATGAAGAAGGGGTAGCCCGGTAGCCATGTTTCACCGAATGCGGTGATGTCTGCGCCGCGCTTGCCCGCTTCCGCGATCCAGTCACACGCTTTCTCCGTAGAGGCGGCTTTGTCGAAGAAGACGGGGGCCGCCTGGACTGCAGCGAGGTTTATCTTGCTCATTGTGCACCGCTCTCATTGGCCGGGTCATGGGTTTCGAACCAGCGCAGGATTTCCGAGACCTTGGTCAAGAGGCGGCTGGGGCGCGAGTTGGAAATGCCGTGAAAACTGTCCGGGATAACGACAAAGGCGCTGGGCACATCACGGCTGCGCAGGGCGGTGTAGTACTGCTCGGCCTCCGAGCGTGGCGTGCGGATATCCGCACCGCCAACCATGACCAGGGTCGGAGTGTCCACATTCCCCACCAGTGAGAGCGGCGAGCGCCGCCAGTATTCTTCCGGGTCTTCCCAGGGCGGGTTTTCGAACCAGTAGCGCAGGAAAAAGGGCGGCAGGTCGGAATGCAGTACGAAGCTGGCCCAGTTGATCACCGGCTTGACGACTGCCGCTGCGGCGAAGCGGTCGGTCTGGCCAATCGCCCAGGCGGTCAATGTGCCCCCGCCAGAGCCTCCGGTGATGAACAGACGCTCGGGATCGATAAAGCCACGCTCGAGCATGTAGTCGATGGCGCCCATGAGGTCGTGATGATCATTTCCCGGGTAAGCGTGATGGATCTCGTTTGCGAAATCATATCCGTAACCGGTTGATCCGCGGGGATTGGTGTAAACGACTACATAGCCCGCGGCTGCCATCAGCTGGAATTCTGCGGAGAAGACGGGGCCGTATCCGGAGAAGGGACCGCCGTGGATCTCCAGAAGCAGCGGGTATTGCCGGGTCGGGTCAAAATCGGGCGGATAGAGAACCCAGCCCTCGGTTTCCATTCCATCATGGGCCGAAGGGAAATGGATCTCCTCCGCCTCGGATATCTGAATTCCCGTCAGCAGATCCGCATTGACGTCGGTCAATTGACGGTAACCGTCCTGGGGGGTGCCGACGAAGAGCTCGGTTGGCCGGGTGGAGGCGGCGCCGGCAAAGGCCAGCGTGCCGTTATCCGCGACGCTGAAACTTCCGCCGGTGTAGGGGCGTCCGAAAACCGGGTCGCCCAGTCCGCCCACGAGCGGTGTCAGACTGCCGTCGAGACCGATCTGCGCGACGACCGTATCACCGCTGTCCTCATACTGGATGTAAAGCGAGCGGCCATCTGCGCTCCAGCGGGGCGAGGCGACTGAACGGTCCAGCTGTGCACTGAGCTCGCGATGTTCGCCATTTTGGGTGTCGAGCACGGAGAGGCGTGTGTTGTGATAGCCCATCTCGATATCGTCATAGCCCAGATAGGCGATAAAGCGCCCGTCCGGCGAGACTACCGGCGAATTGTCCGGGCCCAGCCTGTTGGTCAATTGCACCCACCCGCCCTCCAGCAGGTCGACGCGATAAAGCTCGCTGTTCGGCGCTGCGGTTTCAGAAGTCTGGCGATCCGCAGAGAGGATGAGTGAGCGATTGTCTGCCGACCAGGCCAGGCCATCAAGGTTGGGCGCACGGGTCTTGGGCAGCGGGGTGATCTGACCACTTTGTGTGTCAATTACGAAGACTTGCTGATCGCCATAGGGCAAAGCGCCAAAACCATCGAGCCGGAAGACAAGCCGGTCTTCAACGCGCGCCGGTGCGGCCCAGTCCTCGCTTGCCGGCGTGACGCCCCGATCTGCCGCCTGTGGCGCACTGCTTGCGACAAATCCGATGAAGGCCAGCATCGAGCCATCCGGGGACCAAGACAGGGAATTGAGGCGCCCATCCACGCGCGTAAGATGTTCGTCACGGCGTGTGGCCGGATAGTGGCGATGCAAGCTCAGCCCGTCATCGCTCTGGCGAAGATAGACAAAACTCTCCCCATCCGGAGCCCAGAGCGGGGAAGAGGACGTCGCGTCTCCGGGGGTCAGCGCATACTGGTCCAGCCCGTCAGAGCGCGAAACCCACACATTGGACAATGTGCTGTCTGAAAGGCGCTCATTGGACCGACGTACAAAACTCACCCAGGCGCCGGACGTGTTGATCCGCGCGTCCGTGATCGCTTCCAGCTCGTAAAGGTCGGCGGGATGAAACGGACGCTGGGGCGATTCTGTTTGTGTGAGCGCCAGTGACAGGCCGGCGATGATCAAGGCGGTAGACACATCCAACTCCTGGGAAACGGTTCTGCCCAGACTAACTACTCCGGCGGGTGTTGGAAGTGTTGCGGAATGGGCACACCGCTCGCCTAAAAGTGGATGTCTGGCATTCGGAAACTTCGCTTGAAGGGAAAAACGCTCCACCTTGCGTGTCATCGATCCGTCACGAGACGGGCGACAGGTGGCCAACAAGGCTAATGTATCCGCGCGAGCTCAAACCTGATGCGGATAGGGGAGGAAGATAAAGTTATGAAACTTTTCAAAAAATCGCTTTTGGCCGGTGTCGCGACAGCGATGGCCGTGTCCGGCGCGGCGTTTGCACAAGAAACCCGTACCGTCGATACGATCACCGTGACGGCGCAGAAACGCGAACAGGGCATCCAGGACGTACCGGTCGCCGTTACCGCTTATAATGCGGAATTGCTGCAGAATGCCGGTGTACGTGATCTGAAGGATCTGGCCGTGATCGCGCCGGGCATCAATATCACATCAACATCCAACGAATTCGTCACAACGGCCCGTATCCGCGGCATCGGTACGGTCGGTGACAACCCGGGTCTGGAAAGCTCCGTTGGTATCGTCATCAATGGTGTGCCGCGTGCGCGCAACGGCGTCGGCTTCAACGACCTCGGCGAGCTTGAGCGCATCGAGGTCCTGCGCGGACCGCAGGGTACACTGTTCGGTGCGAACACGTCTGCTGGTATCATCAACATCACGACCGCGCGTCCCGAGTTTGAAACCAGCACCAATGTCGAAGCGTCCTACATCGGTGGCGACGCCAATGGTTGGGCTCTCTCCGGCTCTGCGACCGGTGGCTTCGGTGATCTGGTTGCCGCACGTGTCTACGCTGCGACGCGTCAGCGCGATGGTTTCCAGGACGTCCAGACTTTCGGCGGTCCACGTACGGAAAACGAAGATGCCAACCAGAGCTTCTATACGGTTTCTGGCCAGGTCCTGTTCGACTTCAACGATGATGTGAATCTGCTCATCGGTGCCGATTACACCGAGCGAGACGAGGATTGCTGTGGCGCGCCGAGTATTTTCTCCGGCCCGACGGCACTCGCACTCAACGGGCTCGTGCCAGGTTCTCGTGCGCTGCCCGGCAGCGAAGATCCGTTCAGCCGCACCATCCGGTCCAACCGCGATACGTCTCAGCAAATCGCAGACCAGGGCCTGCAGGGCGAGTTGAACTGGGACTTCGACAATTTCACGCTGACGGCCATCCTGTCGGATCGCTCCTATCGCCTCGACAGCGGTCAGGACACGGACTTCACGGGCGCTGATGTCGTCTTCCGTGACACGAACACCAACTCCTTCCGGTTCAACAATCTGACGTTCGAAACACGGATCGCTGGCCAGAATGATCGCCTCGACTGGATGTTTGGTATGTTCTACTCCGACGAAGGTCTTCGTCGTGTCGACTCCATCCAGATGGGTGCGCATTTCGAACCTTATCTCGGCCTTCTCGGTGGCAGCCCGACGCTCGTGACCGATCTCGCAAATGGTCTGGGTGCGGCCTTTATCCCGGGCTTTACGCCGCTGGCCGTGGGCGCAGGAACTCCGCTGGGCGGTGGTAACCCGATCGGCGATGCCTTCCAGCAAAACGGTGAGAGCCTCAGCTTCTTCACCCACAACACACTGGCGATCGGCGAGAATACCGACCTGACCTTCGGCCTGCGTCACACCACTACCGAGAAGGAAGCCACGTTCGACTTTGGCGACAGCAATGTTCCGGCCTGTGATGTCTGGGAAACCGTCTTTGGCGATGCGCTCGACTTCTCAACGCCGACTGCCGGCGCCATCCTCGCAGGCTTCTCTGCAGGGTCCGGTGTTCCGATCCCGAGCCTGGTACAGTTCGGTACCTTCACCTGTCTGCCGTTTGCACGTGACGTCTATTCCCAGATCGATCACACGCAGTCGCTGGAAGAGAACGAGCTGACCGGACTTCTGTCCCTGTCGCATCGCTTCAATGACGACTTCCTGGCGTATGGTACGCTTTCACGTGGCTATAAGGCGGGTGGTTTCAACCTGGACCGCTTCACGCAGGCTGGCTCGTCCGCGGTGGACTTCACGTCTGTCCTGGCTGACCCGACCTCTTATCCGGCTCAGTTCGATCCGGAAATTGTCAACAGCTTCGAGCTTGGCTTCAAGACCGAGTGGGCGAATGACACCGTCCTGGCCAACTTCTACATCTTCCGGTCCGACTTCGAGACCTATCAGCTGAACACCTTCAACGGCATCGGCTTCTTCGTGACGTCCATCGACGGCGCGCAGACGCAGGGCGCGGAAGCTGAACTGCTGTGGTTCCCGGAATCCATGCCGGGCCTGACCCTGCAGGGTGGTGTGACCTATGCCGACGCGACCTATGACGAGTTCGCGCCGACGGGAACGGCAGATGTCGACCGCCTGTCGGGCCAGAACTTCTCTCTGGCGCCGGAATGGTACACCTCCGGTTCCGTTACCTATGAAGGTAACCTGGAGAACGGCATGACGTGGCTGGCTCACCTTGATGGTCGCTGGGTCTCAGAGCAGAACACAGGTTCTGACCTTGATCCGGAGAAAATCCAGGAAGGCTATGCGCTGTTCAACGGCCGTGTCGGTATCGGTGCGGAAGATGAAAGCTGGCGCGTAGAGCTGTGGGGCCGCAACCTGGCCGACGAGGATTATATCCAGGTCGGTTTTGACGGTCCGTTCCAGCCGGGTTCCTTCAATGCCTTCCTCGGTTCCCCGCGCAGCTGGGGCGTGACCTTCCGGTCTCGCCGCTAATGCGGGCATAAGACGTGTGGAAAGGGCCAGTGCTAGCACTGGCCCTTTTTGCTTGAACGCTGGAAACTGCCAACCGGTGATGCTAGTGGCGAATTTGGGTGATGCCCATTTTCTGCCGCGATATGCTGTTTCAAGCAGGCTGCGATTCGACGCGTAGCTGCACCCTGACGGATAGAGGTGAGATGACACAACGTGCCAAGAAACTCCTTCTGATGGCTGCTGGCGTGTGGCTGGTCATGACCATTCTCGCCGTGAGCTTCGGACCGGTTTCGATTGCGTCGCTGGAACGGCGGCTCGAGGCCAATGCGCGTGAGGCGCTGGACCGGCGCGGGCTGAACTGGGCTCAGGTCAGCATGAGCGGTCAGACGGCGACCGTGACCGGTGCGGCGCCGGATGATGATCAACGCGAAGCGGCTGTGGCAATCGTTCAGGCCTCAACCTGGTCAGGCGGGGTCGTTGCCGGCGGTGTAACACGGGTCGTCGACGAGATGACCAGCGCACGATTGCAGCGCGGCTTTTTTATTCGTGCGGATCTTGTCTCGAATGCTCGCGTGTTGGTTCGTGGCGGTGCCGCCGATGACGCGACGCGCAGTGAGATCGAGAGTTTTGCTCAAGCAAGCTTCGCCAACGGTGCCAATGTCGACCTGATCCTGGTTCCCGGTGGTCTGGCCCATCCCAGCTGGGAAGACACGGTCAAACGCTTGCTGGGTCAGTTGGCCCGTCTGGAGCAGGGTGCAATTTATGTATCCGGGAATTCAGCGGCCCTCGTGGGCGAATCCGCCAATCCGCAAATCGCGCAATCGGTGACGCGCACACTGGCCTCGCTGCCGGAACCTTATCAGGGCGCGTCGTTGATCACGCCGTCCGGTGCTCCGGCGGAAGTGTCGATTGCGAACATGGCCGGGTGTGACGCGGTAATCCGGGCGGCTCATGGCACTGATGACCTGCGTTTTGACCAGGATGGTGTGGCGCCAAGCCCGCTGACAGAGGTGGCATTGCGGCGAATGGCCGAGGTGTTCCAGGCCTGTCCCGACGCGCTGCGCCTGCGAGTGGAGATCGGTATCGCTGAAGGCGGCCGCGAACTCGCAGCCGCCCGTTCCGAGCGGGTGCAGGATCTGTTGATCAGCGCCGGGGCTGCCGCTGGGCGGCTGGATGTGGTTCTGGAGACGAACGCGGTGCGTCTGATCCAGTTTGAAATTGAAAACGACGAGGAATAGGCATGTTTTGGTTGATCTGGCAGATGGGGCTTCTCCTGTTGGTAGCGTTCGGCCTGGGACTGTTCTTCGGTCGGCAGATCTGGAGCGGAGACGCTCGCAGTGCCGAGGCAGACCAGGCGCTTGCCGAGGCGTCCCGCCTGCGCACGGAAAACGAGAATCTTGCGCGTCGACTTGGGGAATCCGAAGCGCGTACAAAGGATGTGACGCCTCAAGTCGAACCAGTTACGGCGCCCACTGCCGCGACCGAGGTTGAAACGGTCGAGGAAAGTCCTGCACCGAGTGAACCCAAGACGGCAATGCCCGCTACAGCGTCGGCGGGCGAGGGCGCTGACGACCTGACTCAGATCAAGGGTCTGGGCCCCAAGGCTGCTGCGGCGCTGCATGACGGCGGTGTGACCCGTTTCGCCCAGATCGCCGCCTGGTCCGACACGGATGTTGAAGACTGGGATGCCCGCATCAATGGACGCGGCCGGATTACCCGGGATGACTGGGTCGGGCAGGCCCGTTCTCTCGTCGGCTAGCCATGCGGTCTGCGGATGAATTCCATGCCTTTTGTGCTGCTCTTCCGGCGACCAGCCATGTTGTTCAGTGGGGCGGGCATGATGTCTGGAAGGTGGGGGGCAAAGTTTTCGTGATCGCGGGCTTCAGTGAGGAAGAGGGGGCGCGCTTTTCCTTCAAGGTTTCGGACATTTCCTTTGAAATCCTGCAAGACCAGCCGGGGCTGCGGCCGGCGCCGTATCTTGCGTCGCGGGGAATGAGCTGGATCCAGCATTATGAAGAGCCGGGCCTCGATGATGCTGCGCTACGCGACTATGTCCGCGAGAGCCACCGTCTTGTAGCGGCGGGGCTGACCAAGAAGAAGCAGAGAGAGCTGGGCCTGCTCAGCGACTAGTCGATTTCTGCATAGTTGAGGACATCGACTGCGTTGTAGGCGTTCCGGTCCTGCGGCATCTCACCCGTTCGGATAAGGATCTCCAGGGAGACACGCTTCTCACCGGCATCGCCGTCAAAGTGTACGCCAACGCCCACTGACGTGCCTGAACGTCCCCCGGAACCAAATCTGTGACTGACACCCGTCCGAACGCGGACCGGGTCGCGCTCATTGCCGTCACGCGAGCGAGAGACGACGAGGAACCATTCGCCATCATTGAGCAGCGTGACTTCTGCAGCGCGCCGAAGAGCCATGTCTTCCGCGTCACGAAGGGACATGTCCGAGCCCGCATCGAAGTGAATCCGGAAGCGATCGCTCTCGATCTGCTGTTCCGAATAACCGCGGTCACGGCCGTTCGCAGGGGCATAGGTCGTCGGAGTGTTGGCGCAGGCGACAAGAGCCGCAGACGCCAGGATGGGAAGCAAAACACGCATTCGAAACTCCTTCGCGCTGGCCTCATGAAAGCCCGTCGCGGCAGCTGGATCAATCCTCATTGGCGAGGTCATTGAGCGGGGGGGGCGGCAAAGGGGGATAACTCGGCGTTGCCATAGGTCTGGGTGAAGGCCTGGTGTCGGGACCAGTCGACCAGCATCTCCAGATAGCCCTGCGCATAGCCCAACCCCTGGCGGCTGCCGTCCTCGGCTTCGACAAACCGCGTTATCCCGTGATCCGTGTCCGGGAAGAATGCGATATCGATGATGTGTCCATTGCTCTGCAATTCGGTCAGGATCTGGCGCGTCGGGGCCGACGGCGCCTCTCGGTCCGCACCGGCGAGCACCCACAGCATCGGAACGCCGACCTCGCGCAGGACGGGTACGGGTTCATGGCCCCAGCTGGTGCCAACGCCAAGGAAGCGATAGCCCATCCGGAATTGCCACAGCGGTCTCATGGTCATTTCGCCGGTTATCTCTCCGCGCATTTCCTGGAACCAGGCTTCATCGCCCCATTCGCGGCGAACTCGGGCGAGGTCTTCAGCTCCGTCCTGGAAATTCGAGGCCAGCAGCCGGCCGGTGATGTCGGTGACCTGGCGGGCGCGGTCCAGTACCGCGTCATCATAACCGGCCTCCCGCAATTCCATCTGCACCTGCTCACGGTCCTCGGCCAGCGGGCTTTCCGCCAGTCCGAAGCTGGCGATGACAAAATCGGGTTGACTGAGGGTCGCTGCCAGTGGCGCGACCCATCCACCCTGGCTGCCGCCGAGATAGCCGGAGCTCGAGGCGCGCCCGCCGGCCAACTCCAGGGCAGTTCGGTGCGCGGCTGCCGCATCCGCAGCCAACAGGTCGAAGTCCTGGGTGTACTGCCCCGTCGACTCGCCAGTACCCCGTTTGTCGTAGACGAAAGCGCCGATGCCATGGGCCGGCAACATCCGCTGCAGGAAGGCATAATCCCGCGCGCTCCAGTCTTCCGATCCGTGCACGAGGACAACGATCGGCACCGGTTCGGAGCCCGCTGGCATGACCAGGCGGCCCGCGAGCTCTTCGTCTGCGCCTGTAAAGCGGATGTCCTGGATGTCATGAGAAATGCGGGTCGCAGGGCCCTGCAGGCCTTCAATGCCGCTGATCTCTATCCCGTCATCACCGCAGGCGGTCATTGCCAGCCGAGCGGTGTGGGGCAGATCGCTCCAACCCGTTGTGCCCGCCCAGACGCCGTCCTGGTCGCGGCTAACGCGGCCGACTTCGCCCGACATGATGCGCCAGCGCAAATGATCGGAACTGGACAGGCCGATATCGATCACGTCGCCGGCAGCCACGCGGTAACTCCCGACCAGACAGCGCATGTCAGCGCTGATCTCTTCGTCCGATGATGAACATGCCGCGAGCGTGATGCTTGCGGCCAGTGCAACACTGAAAAAGCGCATGGGCCCCCTCCTGATCAAATATCAGCCTAGCGGAGAGAATGGACCCACGACCAGCTTATTCTGCCAATTCCGCCTCGATATCGACGCCAAGTCGCTCCAGCATCACGATGGCGCTGTCGGCGATGATGGTACCGGGCGGGAAGACGGCGGCAGCCCCCATCTGGCGCAGGACCGGCTCGTCATCCGGCGGGATAACACCGCCAACAATCACCAGAATGTCGTCACGTCCCCTGTCGCGAAGCGCATTGCGCAGCTCGGGTACCAGGGTCAAGTGACCGGCCGCCAGTGAGGAGGCCGCAGCGGCGTGCACGTTTTCCTCTACAGCGAGCAAGGCCGCTTCCTCCGGTGTCTGGAAGAGCGGTCCGGCGACGACCTCCCAGCCGAGATCGGCATAGGCCGAGGCGACCACCTTCTGGCCGCGGTCATGACCGTCCTGGCCCAGCTTGGCGATCAGGATCTTGGGCTTTCGGCCGTGGCGTTTCTGGAAATCTGCGGCAAAGCGTTTTGCGAGTTTGATGCGGTCATCATCACCTGCCGCGGCGGCATAGACGCCTTTGACCGTCTGGATCTTTGCCACATGGCGGTTGAAGGAGCGCTCCATCGCGTCTGAGATCTCGCCCACAGTCGCCTTGGCGCGTGCCGCGTCGACGGCCAGGGCCAGCAAATTGCCGTCACCTGACCGCGCCGCATTGGCCAGCCCGTCCAGCTTGCTTTCGACCTCGGCCGCGTCGCGTTCCTGGCGCAGGCGTTCGAGCTTCTCGATCTGCTGTTTGCGGACCAGATAATTGTCGACCTTGAGGACCGGAACGTCCTCTTCCTCGTCGAGGCGGAACTTGTTGACGCCGGTAATCGTCTGCTGACCGCTGTCGATCATCGCCTGGGTGCGGGCTGCAGCTTCCTCGATACGCAGTTTCGGGATGCCGGCATCAATGGCCTTGGCCATGCCGCCCAGCTTGTCGACCTCGGCGATATGGTCCAGCGCCTTGGCAGCGAGGTCATGGGTCAGGCGTTCGATATAGTGGCTCCCGCCCCACGGATCGGCGGCGTCACACAGATGCGCCTCGGTTTGCAGCAGAAGCTGGGTATTGCGGGCGATGCGCGCGGAGAAGTCCGTCGGCAGGGCCAGGGCTTCGTCCAGCGAATTGGTGTGCAGGGACTGGGTGTGACCGTCCACGGCCGCAATGGCTTCCAGCGCCGTACGGCCAACATTGTTGAATACGTCCTGGGCAGTCAGCGACCAGCCGGAGGTCTGGCAGTGTGTGCGCAGGCAGATCGACTTGTCGCTCTTCGGCGCAAAACGTTCCTTGACCAGCTTGGACCACAGCAGGCGCGCGGCGCGCAGCTTGGCGATCTCCATGAAGACGTTCATGCCGATGCCAAAGAAGAAGGAGAGCCGGGGCGCGAAGGCGTCCACGTCCAGGCCGGCATCCACACCCGTCCGGATGTATTCCAGGCCGTCCGCGATTGTATAGGCCAGCTCCAGATCCGCCGGCGCGCCGGCTTCCTGCATGTGATAGCCCGAGATCGAGATGGAGTTGTACTTCGGCATGTTTGCCGAGGTATAGGCAAAGATGTCCGAAATGATCCGCATGGAAGGCTGGGGCGGATAGATATAGGTGTTCCGCACCATGAATTCCTTGAGGATGTCGTTCTGGATCGTGCCCGAAAGCTTGTCCGGGCTGACACCCTGTTCCTCGGCCGCAACGATATAGAGCGCCAGGACCGGCAGGACCGCGCCATTCATCGTCATGGAGACAGACATCTGGTCGAGCGGAATGCCGTCAAACAGGGTCCGCATGTCATAGATGCTGTCGATCGCGACACCGGCCATGCCGACATCGCCAGCAACACGTTCATGATCACTGTCATAACCGCGGTGAGTGGCCAGGTCGAACGCCACGGAAAGTCCTTTCTGACCGGCGGCCAGATTGCGCCGGTAGAAGGCGTTGGAGTCTTCCGCCGTCGAGAAACCGGCATATTGACGGATGGTCCAGGGGCGTTGCCCGTACATCGTCGGATAGGGGCCGCGCACAAAGGGAGCTGCGCCCGGTACGCTCGTCAGGAAATCGATGCCGTCACTGTCACCAGCGCGGTATTGCGACTTGATCGGAATGCCTTCCGCTGGCGTCCATTCGCGGCGAGCGCCACCATTGCCGGTCTCCAGCGCGCCGAGCTCGATCTGAGTGAAGTCAGGGTTCTGCATTACTTCTCTCCTTCGAACGCCGTGGCCAGGAAGACAGGTGCAAGCGGACTGTCGGGGGAGGTGGTCTCGCCCCAGGAGCCGCCGGTCTCGACGGGTTTGGGATCCGGGTCAGGATATTTGGTGACCCCAAGGATGACATCCTTGCCGTCCGCAATGTCTTTCAACCGGGCTTCACGCGCCGCAGCGATCTCGGCCTGCAGCGATCCGTCGCCAAAGGCCGCAACGAGGCCGCCCTTGCGTTCGATATCCTGGAACTTGGTCCAGGCCTTTTGCGCCAGCTGTTCGGTCAGGTGCTCATGCAAATAGCCGCCGGCGGCCGGGTCAGTGACCTTGCCGATATGGCTTTCTTCCGCGAGCAGGATGTGAAGGTTGCGGGCCACACGCCGCGCAAAGCTGCCGGGGCGTCCCAGGGCATCGGTCATCGGGCGGATGGTGATACTGTCGGCACCGCCAGCTGCTGCAGCAAAGCCCGCGCAGGCATTGCGGATCAGATTGGTCCACGGGTCCTTGGCGCTGAGCATGCGTCCTGCCGTAACGACATGGATGTTGGCGCGTGTAGCCGTTGCACCGAAGCTGCTGGCGATCTGCGCGAATACCCGGCGTGCCGCCCGCAGCTTGGCGATGGTGAGGTGAATGTCAGTGTCGGCTGCAAGCTTGATCTCGATGGCCTGAGACGCTTCATCCGCGCTCATGCCGCAATCACCCATCAAGCGCATATAGGCGGCGACGCTGGCGGCAATGATGGCGAGTTCCTGGGCTTCAGTCGCACCGGCCTCGAAGGCGAGGGCACCGTCAGCACGGAAGATCTTCAGTTTCGGAAACGCGGCCTGGCAGAGCTGAACGTGGGCTTTGGCCTTGTCGAAACACTCCGGATCCAAGTCCACATTCTGGCGTGCAGCGCGGCCGATCGGGTTGAGCCCCAGACCGCCCTCGAGCGTTTCACCGTCAATCCGACGACGCGCATAAAGTGCGAGCAGGTGATGGGCGTGCGTGCCCTGGCCCAGGATGACATCGAGGTGGATCGGAGCGAGAGACAGGTCGACTCCCTTGAGGGCCGCGTCCAACGCGTCGACATCATTCGCCGCGAGACCGGTTTCGCCCCGCGGGTCGAGATTGAGTTCCAGCTCCGAAACTCCGCCCATCAAATCTGCGAGAGCCGCTTCATTGGCAGTTTCCGGAGTCGCTTCAACAATGGAGGCGCGCATGCCCCAGGGCAGGTGCAGGTCCCGTTCGCGATTGTCGACAGCGCCCGCGTTGGCAGCGCGTTCGAAGAAGGCCGGGCCGCGATCAATGCCGTCCGCGCTGGTCCGCCCGAGCGTCGCGTCGAAATCCGCGCCTCGCAGCGCTTTTTCGGCCAGCGGACGCCAGTCTTCAGCCGTCTTCGCAGTAAATCCCTCGGACAGGGAGTGGATAGTCTCGCTCATCGGACGAATACCTCACGGCGCAGTGATCCTGTTGGGGCGGAGAAAAGGCATGAGAGGGGGCTGCGTCAAGTGCGCGATATGCGCATGGATAGTGCGCAAGCCTCTCCACTCTCGATCACGCGCTCGCAAGCTTCTGGTCAAGCAAGGAGATCGCCATGTCCGAACACAGCCCGCGTCTATCGCTTCCTCTCGTCATGCCGGACCAGGCCCAAAAGCATGTCACCGTGAATGAAAGCCTGTTGCGCCTCGATGCGCTGGTGCAGTTGTGCGTGGAGAGCCGGGCGCTCTCGGTCCAGCCCGCTGCTCCGCAGAACGGGCAGGTCTGGATTCGGCCGCCGGACGGAAGTGGGGAAGACTGGTCGGCGTTTGCCGACAGCAATCTCGTGGTCTGGCGAGACGGGTTCTGGAGCGAAATCTCTCCCCAACCGGGCTGGCGCGCCTGGCTGCGTGACGAAGAAGCCGTCGCCGTCTTCAAGGCTGGCGGTTGGGAGGTGCAAGAAGCGGGGGCTGAAACTGTCCTCACCGCCGGGGTGGGTGGTGCACAAACCAGCGCCGTGATTCTGGAAGAGGAATTGAGCGCCTTGACCGGTGCCAGCGTGCAGTCCTCGATCGTCATCCCCAGCCGCGCCATCGTTCTGGGGGTGTCGGTGAGAACCAGCAGCACGATCAGCGGTGCGACCAGTTTCGATTGCGGCATTGCCGGCGAGGAATCGAAATTTGGAGGTTCACTGGGGGTTGCCCAAGGGGCGTCCAATATCGGTGTGATCGGACCACAGGCGGTTTACGCGGATACTCCGGTCGTATTGACGGCCAATGGTGGAAGTTTCACAGGCGGTGCCGTGAAGCTGGCCGTGCACGCCCTGGTGTCTCGCCCCCCGGACTAGGCGTCGAACCGTGTCATGATCTCACGCAGCACGGTCTGCGTCGTCTCTGTCATGCCGTGGCCATTCAGGGGCACAAGATGAAAATCCGCGTGGGGGCAGGCCTCCGCCAACCGGAATGCAGATTGGGGCGGGCAGACCATGTCGTAGCGACTATGCAGGATCGCCATCGGGATGTCCGCGAGGCGATGGGCGTCCCGGATCAGCTGATCGGGTTCCAGGAAGCACTGGTTCCTGAAGTAGTGCGCCTCGATCAGGGAATGTGAGGCGATAAAGTCCGCGCCTCGCTCGCGCAGTCCTTCCAGCACGGCGTCGGCTGTGTTTTCCAGATAAGATGTGCGGTCTTCATATTCGGTCCAGCGATAGACGGCTGAACGGCGCAGATCGACCAGAGTTGCGGCGGCAAGGTCCGCGAGCAACGGGTATCCCGCCGCCTGTTCCTCACGCATCGCGTCCAGATACCAGTCCATGACATTCGCCGCGCTGGTCCGGGCGGCCTTAGGCACAGGGGAAACGAACGTGTCCCATGCATCGGGGAAAAAGCGCTGCAGCCCATCCGGACTGTGCCACCAGTTGAGCTCGCCCTCGGTTCCCAGGAAGACGGCCTGGACAACAAGTCCGCTGACCCGTTCCCGATGTGCCTGCGCGTAGGCGAGCGCCAGGGTGGAGCCCCAAGATGGGCCGTAGACGATCCACTGGTCCAGACCGAGCGTGTCGCGCAGGATTTCGAGATCGCCGATTAGATGGGCCGTGGTGTTGTTCTCCAGAGCGGCTACCGGGCGAGATTGTCCGGCGCCGCGCTGGTCCAGCATGATGATGCGGAAGCGCTGGGGGTCAAAGACCCGGCGATATTTTGGTGAACACCCCGAGCCGGGACCGCCATGCAGGAAAAGCAAGGGAACGCCATCAGGGTCGCCGCATTCCTGCCAGAAGAGGTCATGCCCGTCACTGGTGTCAAAACGACCGGTATTGAAGGGTTCGATGTCAGGGAAAAACGCGCTCATCGCGCAATCGTATGACTATTGCCCTGATAGTTCACGCGGATTGTCCAGTCGCAGTCTCGGTCATCGGCAAGACGGGCCTCGGCTTCATGCATCATCACATCGGGTCCATCTGCAATCGGGCTGTAGACCGCATCCAGATTGTCAGTTGCGAGCCGGGCCTCGATCTGTGAGCGCAGAGCGGACTGGTCCAGCGGACAGGCGGCCCAGACAGACGGGTCTTCTGTGATGTTGAGAATCGAATACAGGCGTTGCTCGCGTGGTGCGTCAGTGGCTGCAACCCCCAGGCGTGGCGATGCCCAGACAGCGCCTCCGGCCAAGACGACCGTGGTGACAAGCAAACTGCCAGCACGCATTAGATCGGACTGCATGACATCCCCTCAGATCCCGCTCGCTTTTTAGCCTCTGCCGGGAATGCGGTCCAGACAGCGTGCAGCTCGCCCGGGTGCAACAGGGTAGGTTCGGAAGATTTTCAGAGATCGGGAAAATGGTGCCGCGAGAGAGAATTGAACTCTCGGCCTCACCCTTACCAAGGGTGCGCTCTACCACTGAGCTACCGCGGCGCCGGATCGCGAGATCGCGAACGAGAGACGGGCGTATAACGCAAGGTCGCGCGCCCGCCAAGAGTGTCTTGACGTAACCAGCTGCATTCGACATGACAAATCGCATGAGCGACACACCGAAAACACCCGCATCTGCCCGAAAACCCAAGCCTGCTGCGACGCGTGAGGACCGCTTGGCGGAAGCGCTGCGCGCCAATTTGCGTCGTCGCAAGACTCCGCGCTCGGCACCCGCAACTGAGCAGGACGAGCAGGCAGCTGACAATTCTGCCTCGGAATCGCCCTCGGACAGGTCATAATCCCGCCGGACTTGCCGGGCCTTTTGCCGCGTATCTTGAAGTGAGGAGTTAAGATGGACCGTATCGTCATTCAGGGCGGCGCGAAGCTCAACGGAAGCATCAGTATCTCTGGTGCGAAGAATTCTGCTCTCAAACTCATGGCCGCAGCCCTGCTGACGGATGAGCCGGTGGTGCTGACCCGCATGCCTCGCTTGCGCGACAGCCGTTTCATGGCGCATTTGCTGGCGCGACTGGGCGTCTCTGTAGAAGAGGGGCCGGGCCCGGAAATGACCCTGCATGCCGGGGAGATCGCCGATACGTATGCGCCCTATGATCTCGTACGCAAAATGCGTGCGACGTTTAACGTTCTGGGACCCCTCGTGGCGCGCGAAGGCAGGGCGAAGGTGTCTCTGCCCGGTGGCTGTGCGATCGGGGCGCGTCCCGTCGATCTGCATTTGAAGGCTCTGGAGAGCCTGGGGGCACAGATCGAGCTTTCGGAAGGCTATGTCGAGGCGACAGCTCCAAAGGGCGGGCTTGTTGGCGGTGAAATCGAACTGCCGTTTGCCTCGGTCGGGGCAACTGAACACGCCATGCTGGCGGCTTCGCTCGCCAAGGGCGAAAGCGTGATCGACAATGCTGCACGCGAACCTGAAATCGCCGACCTTGCCGATTGTCTGACCGCGATGGGCGCTCTGGTCGAGGGCGCTGGCTCCAGTACGATTCGCATCCAGGGGCGGGAAAAGCTCAGCGGCGTTCGCCATCACGTCGTGGCGGACCGGATCGAAACGGCCACCTATGCGCTCGCCGTCGCCGCAGCGGGCGGGGATGTCGAGCTGGATGGAGCGCGCTGGGAGCATAACAAGGTCCTGTGGCGCGCGATGAGCGATGCCGGAGTGACCGTTGAACCGTCCGATCAGGGCGTGCGTGTTGCGCGCAACGGATCGCAGATTGTTGGTACCGATATCGAAACCCAGCCCTATCCGGGTTTCCCGACCGATGCCCAGGCGCAATTCATGGCCGTTATGACCCTGGCCGAGGGGACATCCGTCATTCGCGAAAACATCTTCGAAAACCGGTTCATGCATGCTCCCGAGCTGACGCGCCTGGGAGCCGATATCGCCGTACATGGCAATGAGGCTATCGTTCGCGGTGTGAAACAGCTCAAGGGAGCGCCAGTCATGGCGACCGACCTGCGAGCAAGTGTCTCACTGGTCATCGCCGGACTTGCGGCGGAAGGGGAAACCGTGGTCAACCGGGTCTACCACCTTGATCGCGGATTCGAGCGCCTGGAAGAGAAGCTCTCCAAGTGTGGCGCGCAAATCCGCCGGGAATCCGAATAGGAGCTGTCCTTGCCCCGGAATGCCACGCCCCTGAGACTGTCCGCGCTGGATGAGAACGACCTTCAGACAATCAGCGCGACCTTGCAGGATGCCGTTGCGCAGCTGGGTGATTTCGAGTTCTCCAAATCCGCGTGCACCTTTACCCTGGCGCTCAACCGCTTCCGCTGGGAAGGCGGCGGGCGCAAGGAGCGAGTGCGTACGGGGCTGCAATTCGCCCGGGTTCTGTCGGCCAAGGCCCACAAGCTGCGCCAGGGCGCAGACGAGGCGGTCGTCAATCTTCTGTCCATCGGGTTCGAGGCAGGCAATGCCCCGTCCGGCGATATCATCCTTGTTTTTTCCGGTGGTGGAGAATTGCGGCTCAGTGTTGAATGCGTGGAAGCGGTGATGGTCGACATTTCCGCACCCTGGCCGGCGTCCAGCCGACCGGAACACGAGGCGGAATGATCATGAGCGAACATCGCATCATTCGCATTGACCTGGAGGCCGCCAGCCTTGGGCCCGGGGATGTGAATGCTGACCACGAGCGCCGGGTGGCCATCGCGGACCTTCTGGAGAGCAATCATTTTCGCCCCGAGGCCGAGGGGCAGGGGCCGTATGCGCTGCGCCTGGCCATTGAGGACGACCGGCTTGTCTTCGATGTGCGCCAGGAAGACGAGACCCCGGTGCATGCCTTTGTTTTCGCGCTGGGGCCGCTGCGCCGCATCATCAAGGACTATTTCCTGATCTGTGAAAGCTATTACGAGGCGGTGCGAGACGCGCCGCTGGCCCAGATAGAGGCCATCGATATGGGCCGACGCGGTGTGCACAATGAAGGATCCAGCCTTCTGCGCGACCGACTGACTGGTAAAATCGAGGTGGATTTCGACACCTCTCGCCGTCTGTTCACCCTGATCTGTGCCCTGCATCGCCGGGTCACGACATGAGTGCGCCATCCGTCCTGTTTGTCTGTGGTCGCAATGCCATTCGCTCGCCCATGGGCGAGGCGTTGTGGCGGCTGGAATACGGTGAGACTGCAGATGCGCGCTCCTGCGGCGTGATTCCCGCCGCCTTTGTGGATGGTTATACCCTCTCGGTGATGGAAGAGCTGAAGTGCGATCTGTCAGATTTCTCGCCGATCGCACTGAGCGGTGTGGGTGAGCCGGCGGCGGAGATTGTTGTCTCCCTGTCGACCGCCGCGGACCGGACTGCGCGGGAGTATGCGGAGCGCACAGGCGCAACCTTCCTGGCCTGGCCGATCCCGGATCCCAGTGAGACGCCTGGCGACCGAGAGGCCAAGCTGGCCGCCTATCGCGAGACCCGGGACGAGATCCGCAAGCGTATCCGCAGCTGGGATCAAGCCTAAATGTCGCGCGAGGCCTCGACTTTGTCTGCCGACCGGGACTATATAGCGCCGCTCAGGCCGACGGCAGGTCTGAGAATCCTTTGATTGAAACCATGAAAGTGGAGCCGCATGGCGAAAGAAGAGTTATTGGAGTTCCCCGGTGAGGTGACGGAATTGCTTCCGAACGCAACCTTCCGCGTGAAACTTGAAAACGATCACGAGATTATTGCTCACACCGCTGGCAAGATGCGCAAGAACCGCATCCGTGTCCTGGCGGGCGACAAGGTTCTGGTCGAGATGACGCCCTATGACCTGACCAAGGGCCGCATCACCTATCGCTTTAAATAAGCCGGACAGCGTGGACCCGCGATGACGACTGCCGCGAGCCGACCACGCTTGATACTGGCCAGCGCGTCTCCAAGACGCCGCGATCTGTTGCGTCAGGCCGGTCTTGAGCCTGACAGTATCGAACCGACCCATATCGATGAGAGCGAAATCCCCGGTGAGTTGCCGGGGCCGCTCGCCCTGCGCCTGGCGCAGGAGAAGGCCGCGGCCCATGCCGGTGCCGAGGACGGTTTTGTCCTGGCCGCCGATACCGTGGTCGGGGTCGGGCGCCGGGTTCTGTCCAAGACTGAAACCGAGGACGAGGCGCGTCTCTGCCTTGAGCTGATGTCCGGTCGCAGTCACCGGGTTTATACCGGTATTGCCGTCAAGGTCCCGGACGGGCAGCTGACCTCTCGACTGGTCGAGACCCGGGTCAAGTTCAAGCGTCTGAGCGAGCCGGAAATCCTGGCCTATCTCGCCTCTCGAGAGTGGCAGGGCAAGGCCGGCGGATATGCCATCCAGGGCATGGCGGGCGGCTATATCATCAATTTGATCGGCTCTTTCACCGGTGTGGTGGGCCTGCCGCTCTATGAAACCATCAATCTACTGACCGGCGCCGGTTTTCCCGTACTGGCGCGCCAGGGCGAGGCCGAAAGCGCATGAACCGCACCATCCTGATCGAGGAAAATATCGGTGAGACCCGAGCAGCCGTGGTCGAGAATGGCCGCATTGTCGAGCTGCACCTGGAACGCTGGAGCGAGCAGAGCGGACGGGCCATCGAAGGCGAGGTCTATCGCGGCCGGGTGCGCAAGGTCGAGATGGCGCTCAATGCCGCCTTCGTGGACCTGGGCGTCGGCGAGGAGGGCTTCCTGCCGTTTGGCAAGTCCGGGCGTCCCAAGGGCATGCATGAGGGCGCTGCGGTCAAGGTCCGCATTGCGCGTGAGGCCTATGATGAGAAGGGCCCTAATCTCGCGCTGATCGCGCTGGAAGAGGGGGCGGCACCCGAATGTCTGGAACCGGCTCCAATTCTTGCCCAGCGCCTGGTGCGTGCGTTTGGCGATGCTGAAGCCGTTTGGGCCGATGAAAGCGAGCTTGATCTGGATGAGGCTTTTGACGAGGCCTTGTGCCCCTCAGTTGCCATTCCCGGTGGGGGATCGCTTTATATCGAGCAGACGCGGGCCCTGGTGGCGATTGACGTGGACGCCGATGGCCGCAAGGCCCAGGGCAATGCCGCCAAGCTGAGCCAGCAACTGAACATGTCGGCTGCCAAGGAAGCGGCGCGCCAGGTGCGTTTGCGCGGACTGGGTGGTCTGGTCGCCATTGATTTTGTGCACATGCGGGCCCAGCCGGATCGCAAGGCCACTGAACAGGCCCTGCGTCAGGCGTTTCGCCGCGACCGGGCCAAGGTCGATGTAGCGCCGCTGTCGCAATTTTGCATTGGCGAGCTGGCCCGACAGCGTCGTGGTCGTTCGCTCGCCGAGTTGATGATGGACAAGCAGGGAGAGCCCACCATCGAGACCGAAGCGCTGCGCGCGTTGCGGGAAGCTGCCTCGGCGTTGTCGCACTCACGCAGGGCCTCGGTGACGCTCAAGGCCGGCGAGGCTGTCTTTGCCTGGCTCGAGGCTGATCACATTGGCTGGTGCGAAGCCTGGTCCGAGCGACTGGGGCCATTGCCGACATTGCAGCGCGATGATGCTGCCGCGCCGCGCGCTTTTTCCGTTCGCGCCGACTAGGAGACCGCTGATGAAATGCCCGATCTGTGGCCAGCCGGCTGACCCGGAATTCAAACCCTTCTGTTCCAAGCGTTGCGCAGACGTGGATCTGGGGCATTGGGTGTCGGGAAACTACGCCATACCGGGCGAACCCGCCGATCAGGCGGAAGAGACCCCGTACAATGACCGCAATGAAGAATAGCCATTAACTGCAATTGTCTGCATCTGACCGCTTTGAGGCGTGGACAGGCGCAAATCATCGCCGTATAAACCGCGCTCTCCGGCGGTTACGGCCGCAGCGGAAACAGTGCCTGGGTAGCTCAGTTGGTAGAGCAGCGGATTGAAAATCCGCGTGTCGGTGGTTCGAATCCGCCCCTAGGCACCATTCCTCCCAGCTCCATTAGTCAAACCCATCGGGCGACGGCTTAACGCAGATCCCGCGGCGTGCAATCGAACTGCGCTGGCGTGGCATTACCCCCTCGACGCCTGCGAGCGAAGCGGCTAAACAGCTCAGCCCGGCGCGGGTATAGCACAATGGTAGTGCAGCAGCCTTCCAAGCTGAGGATGCGGGTTCGATTCCCGCTACCCGCTCCAATTTCCTGAAAACATGAGCTGAAGACCCGAACCGGGGCTGGTAGCCGCAGTGTGCGCCCTAGACCGGCAGCACGTCGAACGGAGCCGTCACGCGTGTGGCGCCGCTCTCGATCGGCTCCGTGCCGTGCCACATGTAGGAGGGGAAGAGCACCAGACTGCCCGGCTTGGGGCAGACCCACTTTTCCGCGGGCAGGGGGACTGGAGTGGCAAAGCTGGGTTCGCCGAACTTGATCCAGCCCGCGCGGTCCGCGTTCGTCTCGATGCCTTCGGGCACCTCGACATAATAGGCCGAGCTGATCCAGCCTTCCGGGTGGACGTGGTTGACGTGAAAACCGCCACTGGCCAGACGGACCGACCAGGACCCCTTGAGTGCAAACCGGCCGGTATTGCGCGCCGTCAGCGGGTGGTCGGGGTCCGAGCCGATCGCTTGCATATAGGCGCGGATGGGCTTTTCAAGCGCCTGGAAATAGCTGCGGATGACCGGCGAGGTTTCATGCAGAAGATCGCGCGGGGTCTGGTTCCCGAGGCGCAGTGACTGGTCAAGCGGGTGCGCCTTGTAGACACGCAACGCGTCCAGCTCGGCGGCAAGCGCCGCATTGAAATCGGCCATCGAAGCATACCCCTCGGGCGCCTCGAGCTGATGCGGGATGACAAAACGCTCCATGTCATTAAGGCGTTCATAGGCCTCTGTGCGTCCCAGCATGCGCCAGGCTGTCGCCTGATAGGCAATCAGGTCCTGTGCCAGCGGGGCCAAGCGTTGTGCCGCCTCGATCTCGACCAGGGCGTCCTGCGCATCGCCCAGCATCAGCAAGGGCACGATCAGATTGCTGCGCGCGCTAAGGCTGTCCGGAGATTTGGTGATGCCTATCCGCGCCCGTTCGACAGCGGTTTCAAGCGCTCCTGTTTCCTGGGCGAGCAGGGCCCCAAGCGATTGTGCCCCCGGCGCGGTTAACTGTTCGGTGTTGAGCGAGTCGAAGAGTTCAGCTGCGCGTTCGACGCGGCCGCTCTGGCGCGTCAGATCCACGGCGATCAATGCCAGTTGAGGTGCCTGCGTGGCCAGCGCCTCCTCGAGCAGGGCATCGAAAGCGGCGGTATCGCCCTGCATCCAATAGACCGAGGCCAGATTGCGCAGTGCGTGCTCGCTGGTCTGTGCCGTCCAGCTGCGGGCCATCTGGGTCGCACCGGCCTCGATATCACCTTCCTCGACATGCACGCGCCCGCGCAAATAACTCAGTGCCGCGTTGTCGATGCCGGCCTGGGCCAGTGCGTCGAGGATTTCGGCGGTTTCCCGCGTGCGCCCGAGTTCCAAAAGGACGCCCGCACGGTTTTGCCATGTGGCTGGGTCCGTCGCACCCTGTGCGGCGGCCTGATCGAAAGCGCTCAGTGCCTCCTCGAAACGCGACTGGCTCTTGAGCGCCGCCCCAAGGGCTGCCCACCCAGCGCCTGACTTGCCTTGAAGCTGGATGATCTTGCGGGCCATGGCCTCGGCTTCCGTCGCACCGGAAGCAGACTGGGCAAGGTGATGGGCAAGGTTCAGCAAGGCCGGAACAAAGCTGGGCGCAGCCTTCAGCGCGCTGCGATACGAGCTTTCAGCGGCCACGGTATTGCCGAGTCGGGTTTCCACGATGCCCAGAGTATTGAGGATCTCCGCATTTGTCGGAGCCATTGCGGCGGCCTGGCGCAGCCAGTTGGCCGCCTGTTCGAAATCACCGGCCGCTTTCTCGATCACGCCACCCAGATGCAGCTCATTGGCGCCCGAACTGGCTGCGATGCATGCGCGAATCTGTTGCCGGGCCTGCTGAAGATTGCCCGCCTGGAACGACTGATATGCGGCTTGCAGGCTGTGGGAAGAGGACATGTCGGACGGGGCTCGATTGCTGGACTGGCTCGCAGCCTCAGCCATTTCCCGCAGAGGTCAAGGTGGTACAGCCGCGCACTCTCCTGCTGGCCGCGCGTCGGGTGCTCGGCGAGCGGCATCTAAAATCCGTTGAAGCATCGTCTGCATTCGGACTTGCCTAGCAGGGTAATCCTTGTGTATCAGGCCGCACCATAACCGGATGCGTCCGCATCCAAGTTCACGCAACTCTAGTCGATCGGCCATTCGTCTCCAGATCGGCATCTAATGAGGTACAGATCGATGGCGAAGGAAAAGTTTGAGCGCACAAAGCCGCACGCGAACATTGGTACGATTGGTCACGTTGACCATGGCAAGACCACGCTGACGGCTGCTATCACGATGGTTCTGGCTGAAGCTTCCGGTGGTGAAGCG
>Ga0189290_100008_pt1 | contig 436384 bp, 390 predicted proteins | sample UW140minimetaG_FD_130318 | JGI IMG/M metagenome (GOLD analysis project Ga0189290, IMG submission 130318) | Marine microbial communities from the Costa Rica Dome - UW140 mini metaG | ecosystem: Environmental > Aquatic > Marine > Oceanic > Photic zone | place: Costa Rica: the Eastern Pacific... | reverse complement strand
GAGTAGTTACTTTTATTCGAAAGATTACCCAACAATCTCATTGTCTTAACAAGATTGTTCACCCTTGATTCTGCCAATCTTACAAACTTTTCTCTCGATGTTTCTCCCATAAAACCACCCTGAAAACGTACATATTAGAAATGTACGCAATATCTCAGTTGAGAGTCAACAATATATTAGGATTTTAGCGTGACTGACGACAAGTCAATGCACTAGGAGAGAACATCAAGGGAACTGAGCAGATACAGCGACGACGTAGAAGTCCTACGGAGCGTAATAGCTCGATAGAAAACTCGAGGAGACGTGGGCCGGCAAGCCAGAGAGCCTATTGCTATTTCAGGATGTCGTAGACAACGTCAGCGATCTTATTAGCCAGCAATGGCGGAACAGCGTTACCCACCTGAACATACTGCTGGGTTTTATTGCCTTCAAAATAGTAGTTGTCCGGGAACGTCTGAATGCGGGCAGCCTCCCGAACCGTAAGGCTTCGACACTGTACTGGGTCGTAGTGAATGAAGTAGTGCCCATCCTTGGCGATATGGCTTGTCACCGTGCTGGGGATGCGGTCTCTTGCCTGCACCTTGAACCGATCCGAAAAGTGCCCGGACTTCCAGTTCTTGTGCTTAGGAATCAAATCGTCCGGATAATCCCTTGAGGTTGGCGACAGCCCTTTACTCAGTTCCGCAAAACTGCTGGCAAACAAATACCGGAAAATGTCCGTAGGCATATGGCTTCGTGCATAGTGATTGAGACACCCACCAATCTTTTTGTCAAAGAACCACTTCTTTAAATCAGGCGGCAGCATCTCTCCTACGTGCGCTCCATCACTATCCGGTACGAAATTTCCTCCCTGCGATACCAGACAACTACTCACCGCCCACAGCGGGCTGCCGTCGGGCAATTCGAACCCCAAACCTCCGAGCAGCTCCCGAACAGATTTTGCCGCATGCAGAAGATTTTCGTGCCACTTTTCCGCAGTATTACCAATCTTTGTCACTCCGCTCCTCAATGGAGGCAGATCCCCAATAACGTCTGAGGTAGTCAACGTGGAGTGGATATCCCGCTGAAGAATGCGTGGTTGACGATTTCCCAGTACGCCTTTGCGTACCCCCAACAGAATCACTCGGTGACGCGTTTGGGGAATACCGAACTCCTCGGCCTTGATAAGATAACTCGAGTTGGACGGGTAGGCTCTATCCCCCAGCGCATCAGAATCAGGCAACGGAGTCGTCAGAGAATATATTTCGTAGTCCTCTCCCGAGGAATCACCCAGGCTTTTTGCAGGATTCTTAAGGTCCTTGAGAATCGAATCGAAAATCCGATTACCATGAACCTTTGCAGTCAAAATGCCACGCACGTTTTCCATGACAAAAACATCAGGCTCGACTTCTTTCAATACCTTGAGATACTCCTTGTAGAGAAAGTGTCGCTCGTCGTTTTCAGGCTGATAGCCTTCGATACCTCTATTACGAGCTCGCCCAACTACCGAATACGCCTGGCACGGAGGACCACCGATAACTATCCACTTCCCGGTATGTTGCTTCTTAACAGACCTGATACGATCAAAGATGGTGTTGTGATCTTTAGTTCCCAACCCCCGGGGAGCCCCAAGAGTCTCCTCTATGGCTGCTTCGCTTTGCGGTCTGAACTGATTAAAAAGGTCCTCTCGCTGCGCTGGGTCGCCCCCCTTGACGTAATCGTAGTATTGGGACGGAACTTCACCTTTTTCAAACTGACGAAAGAAAGCTCGTAACGTAAGAGTTCGGTGAGCACTTGCTTCTTTTTCAACAGAAGCCACCAGCTTGAAAGGCCGCTTTCCGGCCTCATCTTCATATGAAGAGAAACCTTCGCCCAAACCGCCAGGGCCGGCGAACAGATCAACGATATGTACCTTGTCACTCATATCTGGCGGAGGGCCCCTGCAAAAAGGTAGTAGGATACCAGTAACACCCTATAAAACCAGGTCTAAGATGAGCGATGTTGTCGATTCCCAGACCCGGTCCCGAATGATGTCCGGGATCAAGGGAAAAAATACGAAGCCCGAACTGACCATACGGTCGGCTCTCCATAGAATAGGGTTCCGCTTTCGCCTGCATAGGAAAGACCTCCCTGGCCGACCAGACGTCATTCTTCCCCGTTATCGAGCAGTCATCCTGATCAACGGTTGCTTCTGGCACGGACACATGTGTTCGCTTTTTAAATGGCCAAAAACCCGAGAAGATTTTTGGAGGGAAAAAATTCTTGGTAATGTAAAGCGTGACCAACGTAACCAGTCCATGCTTATCGAGAAACACTGGCGGGTGTGCGTAATCTGGGAATGCGCACTTCGTTCTCAGCCGCCAGAAAAGATCGAAAAATTAATGAAACAGCTCGCCGAGTGGATCGAAGGAGAGGGAGAGCTTGTTGAGTTTCCGGAGCCCAGCCAAAATAGCCAGAAGTAACTCAGGTGTCTAACCAGCGGTTATGGAGGCAAAATGTCGTGCCTTGGTTTCCACCCACACTCTAAGAGTCTTTCGTAAACTATCGGGTATTGCGCCTGTAATGAATCTCCTGCATTGCGGGTAGAATGATTTCCGTTGAACAAACGATTAAGGATATATTCCGTGACGCTCTACACCGACACCCCAATGGGAAAGGCTGTACTGGAACTAGTAGAAAACCTCTCATATCTCTTGGCTGAGAAAGGAAACCCTCCCGGGACTTGTCGAGCCTATATTTTCGGCGGCTGCGCTTTGCATTTACACACCAAGGCTCGGGGCAGTAGTGACTTGGACGTTGAGTTGGAAGCCGCCAAGAAGGTTTCAATCGGGGAGCTCGTTCTGGAGCTGGACGACATCTTCTATGACGACCCAGATACCGGCCCGTCTTCAATTGTCTTGGACGAAACCTTCAATCCGACACTGGCCCCGCTGCACGAGCTCTACCAGGAAGAAGCCATTCGATTGAACCCAAACGAGGACAGCTCGCCGCTCGAAGTCTATGTTGTACAGAAAGTGGACTTAGCTATTTCCAAGCTTGGCCGATATGGGGACCAAGACATCGACGATATCCATACCCTTTTTTCCCATGGCCTTGATATTGAGGAATTCAGGAAGCGAGCCCTCGAAGCCTCAAAATACTATGTCGGTAATGTCAGCACTTTGACAAGCCATATTGAGCACGTTATAAACACCTTCAAACCCTGATGTTTTTTGATCGATCATGAGCGCATTCTTGGAACTCTCCAAAAAAGGCTTATCTGATGCTAAGCCCCAAGAGGTGGTTCAAACTGCCTTGGAGCTTTGGCACAAGAGTTATTTGCCATCGTTGACCGGGCTTTCCGTTGAGAACAAGCGCGTTGCCGGCTACCTGCTTGATCGGCTTTCACGCTTCAACTGCCTATCAGCCGAACAGAAAGCCAAACTCCAGGAAGTTGCTTATTCAGCCAGAGCTGATGTCCCCCATCGGGAGAGCCAGTTGAAGGTTGATTCCCTCGCCAAACAATGGGGCCTGGACTATGACTTGCGCCCATTCATGAAGGATTTACTTCCGCTCCAAACCAGGCATTTCAAACGTAATTTCGCGAAGCACAACGATGAGGCAGCCTGATTACACATGGTTGTCTACTTTTGGTCTAAGGGCTTATAAGCCCGATACCCCTGCCCATTAGCCCCCTTCTTCACCGTAAAATACTCAGACCTCTCTACCAGCAGGTCAGAGAACTTCTTTGCACCATAGGTTCTCGGGTCAAAATCCGGGCGTGTGCGTTTGAGGAATGAACCCGCGGCGGAGAAGGTTGCCCAGCCCTGATCGTCCTGGGTTTGTTCCCAGGCCCGTTTTAGCAGTGCCACTTCCTCGGGGAGCTTTTCCTGTTTCTTCCTCGGGGTTTCGGATTTGGCGGGCTCATCGGGCGCAATTTCTTCCGGGTACTCCAGGTTCTCGGTAAACAGGAAATCGTCACAGGCGCTTCTGAATGAGACCGGTGTCATTTTCTCGCCGAATCCGAATACGTATATCTCGGATTCCCTGAGCCGGGAGGCCAGTTTGGTGAAGTCGCTGTCGCTGGAAACCAGAGCGAACGCGTCAAACTTGGAGGAGTAAAGTAGGTCCATCGCATCAATAATCATCGATGCATCAGTGGCGTTCTTGCCTTTGGTATAGGCGAATTGCTGGATGGGCTGGATCGCCAATTCGTTCAGAACGGTTTTCCAGTTTTTGAGGCTGTCTATGGACCAGTCACCATACGCTCGCTTTACAACCACGTGGCCATGGGAAGACAGCTCTTCGATTATCAGCGGCAGCTTGGTCAACTGGGCGTTATCGGCATCGATCAGAACGGCTATTTTCTTGTGCTGTTCAAGGTCCTTCAATGTAATTCTTCCTTTCTTGTTGCCACACACGGGAGAATACCTGCTTTTATCCTCTACCGCTCCATCCGCATAACTGCTGAGATAACAACGCTCGTATTTGCGTCTAATATTCTCTGGAACCAGAATAACTTACATCATTAACACCACTGCCAACAGCGCCATTTTTCAGGGAACCATCCATGCTTCTTTCGTTTCTGGCTATCGCCATCGGCCTCACCGTTCTGGTGTGGAGCGCCGGCAAGTTTGTTGAAGGTTCCGCGGCCACGGCCGGATACTTTGGTATGCCACCGCTGCTGATCGGCATGGTGGTGGTTGGTTTTGGTACATCGGCGCCGGAGATGGTGGTGTCTGCCCTTTCCGCCACTCAGGGGAATCCCGGGCTGGCACTGGGTAACGCCTATGGCTCAAACATCACCAACATCGCCCTGATCCTGGGTATTACGGCGTTGATCAGCCCAATTGCAGTTCACTCGCAGGTGATGCGCAAGGAGTTGCCTATTCTCACCGCCGTAACGGCACTGGCCGCCTGGCAGGTGTGGGATGGCGAGCTGACGTTTGTGGATGCCCTGGTGCTGCTGGGCGTGTTTTTCCTGTTGCTGGCATGGTCCATCCGCCAGGGTATGACCCAGAAAAGCGATGCCCTGGGCGCGGAAATCGCGGAGGAAATGAGCCACCGTGCCATGCCGCTTCGCAAGGCTGTGTTGTGGCTTATTGTTGGCCTGTTGCTGCTGATCGTGAGTTCGCGGATTCTGGTGTGGGGTGCGGTTGAGTTGGCGCTTGGTTTCGGTGTGAGCGACCTGATCATCGGGTTGACCATTGTGGCGGTGGGCACGTCCCTTCCTGAGCTGGCGTCGTCGGTAATCGCGGCCCGCAAGGGGGAGCATGATATTGCCCTGGGCAACATCCTGGGTTCCAACCTGTTCAATACTCTGGCGGTTGTGGGCATTGCGGGCACCATCAGCCCGATGGTGGTGGCGCCGGAGGTGTTCTACCGAGATATCGCGGTGATGTCAGCGCTCACACTGTCGCTGTTTGTCCTTGGCTATGGCTTCCGTGGGCCTGGGCGAATCAACCGGGTGGAAGGTGGGTTCCTGCTGGCCTGTTTTATAGGCTATACGGCCTACCTGATCTCCACCACGTTCACATCCTGAACCATCGGCACGGCGGGAACCGTCAACCAAGCAGGCACTCACGTGACAGCTTCTGACTGACTTCCCGCCGCTGTCGCCGCAGGCGGTTGCCCTGGTCGTTGGAGTATCCGGCCCGCAGCTGCTTCTGGATACGGTCCAGCTTTTCCCGGTAACCCTCGCAGCGGGCGTTCTTGCGCTCGCGTTCACGCGCTTCCTGTTTGTCCGTCAGTGTGCGCTGGCCACTGCTGCTGCCCTCAAGGCTGCGGTTCACTTGCTGATTGATGGTGCTGACCCGCTTGCCCCGGGTGATGTTCTCCCGCATGGGGATCAGCGAAGGGCGTTTCAGTTCCACATGCTCGTGTTCACGCGCTATGGGCTTTATATCGGTAAAATGCGCAACGCCCTGGTCGTCGATCCAGGTGTACATTTTTTGGGCTGATGAGATGGCGGGGATAACGAGCAATACAAAAACTGCGGCCTGCCTCCATGGCATTGGTTTCCACTCCCTGTGGTTTGTGTGTCGGCGCGGGCATTATAAACAAAACCGCGTGCGAGTGAGAGGGCCAGTATGATGGCTGGCCCACAGATCACGCATCCAGTAGCTCGATCCAGTGCTGGACCGGCACCTGGGCCTTGGTTTCCAGGTGCATCTGGCAGCCGATATTGGCGGTAACGATGCGGTCTGGATTGTCCACTGTCAGGGCCTTGAGCTTGTTGTTCAGCAGGCGTTGGCTGAGTTTGGGCTGGAGGATCGAGTAGGTGCCGGCGGAGCCACAACACAGATGTTTTTCCTTGGTTTCCGCCAGTTCAATTCCCGCTTTACGCAGTACCTGGTCCACCACGCCACTTTGCTGCATGGCATGTTGCAGGGTGCAGGGGCAATGGAATGCCACCTTGCCGGCTCCTTGGGGCACCGTGAGTTTTTCCAGGTCCTGCTTGAGCAGGAAGGCGCCCAGGTCGATGGTCATATCGCTGACTTTCTGCGCCTTGGCGGCGTAATGGGGGTCGTCTTTCAACAGATGGCCGTACTCCTGGACCATTGCGCCACAGCCGGACGCGGTCATGACGATGGCCTCGGCGCCCGCTTCAATGGCTGGCCACCAGGCGTCGATGTTGCGGCGCATGGCGTTGAGTGCCTTATCATGCTCTGAGAGGTGATGATTCACGGCACCGCAGCAACCGGCTTCCGGGGCTTCCACCATGGTGATACCCAGTTTGTAGAGCACTCGGGCAGCCGCAGCGTTGGTGTTGGGCGTGGCGGAGGGCTGAACGCAACCGGCAAGGGCGAGCACAATGCGGTCGTGACTGGCGGCTGGCCAGGGGCTGGCCTTTTTCCGGGGTGGTACTTTGGTGCGCAATACGGCGGGCAATACCGGGCGAAAGAACTGGCCCATGCGCAGCAAGACGCCGAACAGTTGACGGTTGGGAAGCACCCGTGCCAGCGCCCAGCGTATCCACCGCTCTTTGGGGGGCCGTGGCATTTCCTGTTCCATCAGTCCTCGGCTGATGTCGACCAAGCGGCCGTATTTCACGCCGGAGGGGCAGGTGGTTTCGCAGCTGCGGCAGGTGAGGCAGCGGTCGAGATGTTCACGGGATTTTTCGGTGACTTCTTCGCCTTCCAGGAACATTTTCATCAGGTAGATGCGGCCTCTTGGGCCGTCACGTTCGTCGTTCAGTTCCTGGTACGTTGGGCAGGTGGCGGTGCAGAAGCCGCAGTGTACGCAGGCGCGCAGGATGGATTCGGCTTCCTGGCCTTCTGGGGTATTGGCGAATTGTTGGACTAGATTGGTTTGCATTGTTTACCTGCTATCAAACTTTGTGCATGAGCGGGTGAGATAGGGGTATCTGAAATACGCTCAAGCCCTCCATGGGCGCTTGGGCTCCGCCATCCATGGCTCCGCACAATTTCAGATACCCCTATCCCACCCGCTTTCAGATTTTGTGCTGGCCGCCAGGTTAGAGTTCCGATACGGAGCGGCTGGGACACCCCTTCCGAAACTGTACGGAGCCATGGATGGCGGAGTCCAAGCGTCACATGGATGTGCCGAAGGAGCGTGTTTCGGAAGGGGTGTCCCAGCCGCTCTGCCAACTCCGAAATCACTATCATAGCCAGCTATAAAGCCGGCCCGGGTTAAAAATACCGTCCGGGTCGAATGACTTTTTCAGCCGTTGCTGGATTTCCTTCAAAGCCCTTGGCTGATGGTGCATCACTTCATCCGTGCGGTCACCGCCGCGGAACAGGCTTACCTGGCCGCCAGCGCGCTTGGCCATGGTTTCCAACCTCGCTATGTCAGCTTCACCGCGATACCAGCGCTGGGAACCGGCCCAGTCGATCAGCCAGGGGCCGTCCAGTTTCGGGGTGTCGGCGGTGGAGCCGACGGAAAAACGCCAGAGCGGTTCGTCGCCGGCAAAGAAGTCGTGCTGCATGTGTTGTAACTGTTGCCAGAACTGATCGCCCTGCTCCACCACCTCTCCGGTCCACTTTTCGGCGGTGGCTTCCACAGCGGATTTTGCGCCGGCCAGTCTTAAATACACCTTGCCATCCACCCAGGCAGCGCCGGTGATGGGTTTGGGCTCTTTGGCGCGGCTGTTCATGTACTGGATGACGTCGTCCATCGGCATGTCCTGCACCAGGGTGAGGGACATGGCCGGTTTGGGCATGACTTTCAGGCTGACTTCGGTGATGGCGCCCAATGTACCCATGGCACCGGCCTGCAGCCGGGAGGTGTCGTAGCCGGCCACGTTTTTCATCACCTGGCCACCAAATCGCAGGTGTTCGCCCTTGCCGTTGAGCATGCGAATGCCCAGTACCTGATCCCTGACAGAGCCGGACCAGGGCCGTGCGGGGCCGGAGAGGTTGCACGCCAGGGTGCCGCCGAGGGTGGAACCGTCACCGAACCGGGGCGGCTCGAAATGCAGGCACTGGCCTTCTTCGGCCAGGGTGGCTTCGATTTCCGCCAGGGTGGTGCCGGCGCGGGCAGTCATGATCAGCTCCACCGGGTGGTACTCAACAACGCCGGTGTGCTCGCTCAGGTTCAGTGTGCCGGCGTCGGTATCGGCCGCGCGCCCCATGAAGGCTTTGGTGCCGCCACCTTCGATGTTGAGTTTCTTGCCCGCTTTCCGGGCCTGGAGAACCTGCTCCTGCAGCTTTTGAGACAGATCAGCCATGTGCCGCGTCCACCGTGTCGTGCTTGTGTTGTTTGTGCTCCAGTGAGCGGTATTCCTGGCAGAATTTCAGGGCGGGCACGCCCTTGCCAGGGTTGAGGATGCCAGCGGGGTCGAAGGCGGCCTTTACGTCGTGGAACTGCTGCAGCTCTTCATCGTTGAACTGCACCGCCATCTGGCGGATTTTTTCGACGCCCACACCGTGTTCACCGGTGATACAACCGCCCACTTCCACACACAGGTTGAGGATGCTGCCACCGAACGCTTCGGTGCGCTCGAACTCGCCGGGCACGTTGGCATCAAACAGGATCAGCGGGTGCAGGTTGCCGTCGCCGGCGTGAAACACGTTGGCGACTCGAAGGTCGAATTCCTTGGACATTTTTTCCATTTCCAGCAGCACGTGGGCCAGGTGCCGACGTGGAATGGTGCCATCCATGCAGTAATAGTCCGGCGAAATGCGGCCGACGGCCGGGAAGGCGGATTTTCGGCCTTTCCAGAGTAGCGCCCTCTCCTCTTCGCTCTGGGAGGTTTTTACCGAGGTGGCGCCGAGTTTGCGAAAGACTTCCTCGGCCTGCTCGATGTGCTCGTGGACTTCCTCTTCGGTGCCGTCCACCTCACACAGCAGCAGTGCCTTGGCTTCACGCGGGTAACCCGCCTGTGCAAAGTCGTCGGCCGCCACGATGGCGTAGCCGTCCATCATTTCCAGGCCGCCGGGGATAATGCCATGGGAAATGATTCCGCCCACGGCGTCCCCGGCTTTCTGCACGCTGTCGAAGCCCGCCATGACCACCTGGGCAATTTCCGGTTTCGGCAGCAGTTTGACCTTGACCTCGGTGACGATGCCCAGCAACCCTTCGGAGCCGGTCATCAACGCCAGCAGGTCCATGCCGCAGGCATCCAGGGCGTCATTGCCGATGGTGACACGCTCACCTTCGGCGGTGATCATCTCCACACTGAGAATGTTATGAACCGTCAAGCCGTATTTCAGGCAGTGTACGCCGCCGGAGTTCTCCGCCACGTTACCGCCGATGGTGCAGGCAATCTGGGACGAGGGATCCGGCCCGTAGTAGAGACCGAACTGGGCAACCTCTTCACTAATGGCCAGATTACGAACACCCGGTTGCAGTCGCGCCGTCCGTGCTAATGGATCGATGTCCAAAATGCGGTTGAACTTGGCCAGCGACAGCACCACGCCCTCCTTGTGGGGCATGGCGCCTGCACTGAGGCCTGTTCCGGCACCGCGGGCGACTACCGGCACTTCGTGCTCGTTGCAGATGCGCATCACCCGCTGCACCTGTTCGGCGGTTTCCGGCAGCACCACGAGCATTGGCATCTCGCAATACATGGACATGCCATCGCATTCATAGGGTTTCATGGTTTCGTTATCAGTGATGACGAAGTCCGGGTCTATGAACGCGCGGAACTGTTTCGCCAGTTCCGCTGCGCTGATTTTCGGCTTGGTGGTCATATCGTTCTCTGGGATCAATGGCTTCCGGTATGACAGCCGTCAACCGCGTTTGGTTTCAAAGTAATCAATCCCTGCCTGGGCACAGTCCATGTCCTGCTGGGGGGTACCGGAACTGATACCGATACCGCCCACAACCTCACCATCGACCATTACCGGCAGGCCGCCACCGACGGAACTGATGCGCCCACCCACTTCGGTATGGATGCCGAAGGCCAGCTTGCCGGGCACGTTGACCGCGTTGTAGTCGTGGGTCGCCTTCTTCGCGGCCGAAGCGGTGAACGACTTGTCCTGGGCAATGGTCACACTGGTGATCTTGCCGCCGTCCATACGTTCGAACGCAATCAGATTGCCTGACTCGTCCGTAATGGCGATACACATGGGAACGCCGATCTCGCGGGCCTTTTGTGCCGCGCCTTCGATGAGGATTCTGGCGTCCGCCAGATCAAGCCGATTAACCGTCAACATAATCCATTACTCCTTTTTTTAGCCATAAACCAGATTGGGTAGCCATGTGACAACGCCCGGGATGAGTACGCAGATAAACAGCCCCAGCGCCTGAATGGCCAAGAATACCAAAGACGATTTGAAGATAGTGCCCATGGTGATATCCGGCGGACACACGCCCCGAATATAGAAAAGTGCGTAGCCGAACGGTGGGCTGAGGAACGACATCTGCATATTCACCAGATACAGCACCCCAAACCAGAGCACCACATCTGTACCTTCCACACCCGGCAAGCCGAACAGGCCCGTAAATTCCAACGCCTCAACAATGGGGATAAAAATCGGCACCGCCAAGAGCAGGATACCAACCCAGTCAAGGAACATGCCCAACACCACCAGCAGAACCATCAACAGCAGCAGTACAGCGTAGGATGAGAGGCCGATGCCCAGAATGGTTTCGGTAATGAACTCCTGTCCGCCCTGCAGGATATAAAACCCGACAAAGACTGACGCACCGAACATAATCCACAGCACCATGGCCGTTGCCTTGGCGGTGGTCACGGACGCATCCCGGAGCGTGGCAATGGAGAACACCTTGTGCTTCATCGCCACCAGAATAGCCCCGAAGGAACCAATGCCTGCTGCCTCTACGGGCGTTGCAACACCGCCGAACAGAAGCCCGAGTACCAGGAAAACCAGGAAAAGCGGCGCGATCAGGTCTTTTAGCAGCAGCAGCTTTTCTTTCAGCCCGATCCGCTCTTCCTCTGGAACTGGTGGCCCCAGCTTTGGATTGATATACGAGCGAATGCCCACGTACAGGATATACAGACTGGCGAGAATCAGGCCCGGAATCACCGAGCCCAGATAGAGCTCACCCACCGACTGCTGTGCCACAACGGCGTAGAGGATCGCCAGAATGGACGGCGGAATCAAAATGCCCAGGGTACCCCCGGCCATGATCGAGCCCAACGCTATCTTCTGGTCGTAGCCACGCTTGAGCATCGCTGGCAGTGCAATAATGCCCATCGTCACCACTGCGGCACCAATCACACCGACCATTGCGGCCAGAATCGTGGATGCCATGATGGTTGCAATGGCCAGGCCGCCACCAAGGCCGCCCATCCATTTGTAAACCACGTTGAACATCTCTTCGATCAGGCCAGCCCGTTCCAGCATTGACGCCATGAAAATGAACAGCGGAATCGCCGCCAGGTCCGAGTTGGTCATCATCGGGAAGATGCGACTGGGGATGATGTTCAGCATCATCGAGTCGCCCACCAGATAGACGAACATCACACCCAGGCCACCGGTCACAAACGCCAGCGGCAACCCCATCATCAACAGCACGGCCAGAGAGCCGAACATGATGTAGGTCAGAGGACCAATCTTTACATCCGACAGAATGCCAGAGAGCCTGAACAGGAATCTCTCGTCACTCCAGGGGTCGTAGAACAGGATGTTGATGACTTCCACCAACATCACAAAACCGAGCGCGATCGTGGCGATGATCATCAGCCAGGTGCCAAGCTTGCCGATCAGAGGATTGCCGGGGTTGGCGTTGGTCATAGTATCTGAGCTCATGCGCTTTGCTCCCGGCCAAGTTTGATGTAGATAACGATGTCCTTGAGCAATTTGGACAGGCCAGCCAGGAACAGCAGCGTCGACCCCAGCAGCATGATGCCTTTAACAGGCCAGTAATGAATGCCCCAGGTTTCAACGGTTCGCTCATCCATCGAGTAGGAGTTTTCCAGGAAGGTCCAGGAGGTAATCATCAACGCAATCGCAAACATAAAGAAAAACATGGAAGTGAATATGTCCATACCCACGCGACCACGCGTCGGCAGGAAGTTATAAACCACGTCAACCCGAACATGGGCGCCATGAAGCAGTGCAAATGCCCCGGCCATCAGATACTGCATACCGAACAGCAGAAAGCTGGCTTCGTGGACCCAGATAGTGGGCTGGTTGAACAGGTAGCGCATGACTACTTCAAAGAAGTAGAACACCACCGCATTCACGGTCCAGAAAGAAATAAAGACGCCGGATTTCTGGCTGATCCAGTCCACTGATTTGGTGAACCAGTTGCTGGCGTCACTGTAATCAACGGTTTTTTTTAGTTCCGCTTCAATCTGCTGAAGCTTTTCGCTGGCCTCGGCATTCTTATCGACGGCTTCTACACCGCGCTGGGATAGCCAGCGGTCCAGAGCCATCATGATCAGCGGCATCACCGCCAGCCAGCCCCAATAGAACCAGTGAGGCAGCACAAAGCCAAACGCACTCAAATCAGACATGTTGTTGTCACCTTAATCACAGAGCGGGGAAGGGAGGGCATGCCTTCACAGCATTCCCTGCCTTCCCCGTGATCAGTTTTTTATGGTTATACAGGCTTACATGCCTTTCAGGTCTTCCTCATCGAGGTAGCCAACGGTTTCGTTCATCATGTATTCAATCTGAATATCCAAAATGGCCTTTGCGTCTTCGTTTTTGTTCGCCCAGTTGAACCAGATCGGGATCGCTGCTTTCCGGAACTCATTAACATCCTGCTGACTAAGCCGGGTTACCGTGGAACCGTCTGCCTTGAACTTCTCCATGGCCGCAATGTTGCGCTCCTGGATAGTCAGATAGTGCTTCTGGGAATAGTTACGCACTTCGTCTTCAACCAGTTGCTGCAGTTTCGGATCAAGCGCATTCCAGGCCCGCAGATTCACGGTCAGGTCCATCAGGTCCACCGGCTGGTAGATGGACATAACGCCAGGAGGCCCGAACATGATGTAGTCGGTCACCTGGGAGAAGCCCAGCTCATAATTCACTGCAGGGCCAACGTAGTCAGCGGCGTCGATAGTGCCCTTCTCCAGAGCTGGGAAAATATCCGAGCCCGGAAGACTCACCGTGGACACACCAAACTGCTGGAATACTTCCGCGACCATACCGCCCGGTACGCGCATCTTCATGCCTTCCATATCGGCCAGACTGTTAACCGGCTTCTTGGAGTGAATAATATTGGCATCGTGCTGGATGGGGCCGACGTAAAACAGGCCGTACTTCTTGTAGATTTCGCGGGTTTTTTCCAGCATGCCCATGGAATAGAACATGATGTCCCACATGTGCGGCTGGTCCGGGCCCGCAGGGTAGGATGACAGGAAAACCGAGGCCGGAATCTTGCCGGACCAGTACAGGGTGAAAGGATTCATGCCCTGCAGAACGCCGTTACGAACTGCCTCGAAAAGGGCATTGTTATCCGCCGCGACAGATTTTGCCGGATAGGGTTTTATGATCAACTCACCACCGGATTTCTCTTCCATGCTGTTGGCCCATTCCTCGAACAGGTCATAGCCCACGGTGCCGGCGTCCCATACCGACTGAATCTTCCAGGTGGTTGCCGCCTGCGCCTGCCCTGCACCGGCTAGCGCCACGCCGCAGAAGGCAGCGGCAAGGGCGACCGATTTCAGGAAGCCGCGCCTGGGTGTGGTGGATAAGGCCTGGGTGTGCGGAGCGCTGTACTGCTCACTGTTCTCGTTGGTATTCATCGACACATCTCCGTTGACATTGTTTTTATCGGGGTCAGGTCAACGCCGGCAACAACCGGCATTGAATCGATATTCGTAGTCCTGCCGGGTTTAGTCCAGAAGATTGCCAACTGGTCAGACCAGTTTTGTAAATGCCGGATAGACGAAAACGCCGTAATGAGCCATATTTACTGGTCCCGAAAGGGATTCTTTAAATCAAGACACGATAAAAACAACTGGTCCGACCAGTGGCCCCAGCAGGAAACATCATGGCAATCGCTCAGGAAATCTCCTATCGACTCGAACGGCTCATTCTCGACGGCGGGCTGGCGCCGGAACAGAAAATGCCCTCGGAACGGCAACTGGCCACCCGTCTTGGCGTGTCCCGTGCCATCATCCGCGAAGCCCTACACGAACTGCAGGGGCGGGGCGTGATTGAAACCCGGCATGGCAAGGGTTCCTTTGTAGCCCGCATCGTGCCCGGCAGCGAGGAAGACGGCGAGGACAGCCCGTTATTGCAGATGTTTACCGGCCACCCGCGCACTCTGTATGACCTGCTCGAGGTACGGGAGCAACTGGAAGGCCAGGCCGCCTACCTGGCCGCACAGCGGGCCACTGCGCTGGACCTCCATCGCATCACCAAGGCCTATTCCGCGCTCGAACAGACCGACCCGCTCACCAACGCCAGGCCAGACCACAGTTTCCACCAGGCCATTGTTGAAGCCTCCCACAACCCAGTTCTGGTGCACGTGCTGAACGGGCTGAAGAACCTTATGCTATTGACCGTGGAGGCCTCCGTAGCCAACCTGAATCCCCGGGAGGAAATGCGCAACAAAATCTCCCGCCAGCACAAACGGATCTATCAGGCAGTGATGGCGGGAAAGCCCGAAGCGGCAAAACGCATCGCCATGGCTCATGTGCGCTTTGTCAGTGACGCCATGCGCACAATTGAGCAACAGGGAACCGCCATTATCCGGGTTTCCCTGCCAGCATCGGCAACACCGGAAAAACCATCGCAAAGGGCATAAACGGCAAAAAGCTTGCGTCAAACGTTCAATAATCCACAATTAACACGCGGAATGTGTGGTGAAAGACCGTAAAACCCCTCTCAAGGGGGATTGATTTGCACGCCCACAGCCCGTAAAACTTGCGCCTTTGTTATATAGCCTCGGGAGTCACCTATGGCGGATTCAGCGCCTCTGATCTGCAAGGACATCCACAAGACCTTTGATCAACTGGAAGTCCTCAAGGGCATTTCACTGGAAACAAAGAAGGGCGACGTCGTCTCCCTGATCGGCAGCTCCGGCTCCGGTAAGAGTACGTTTCTGCGCTGTATCAACATGCTCGAAACGCCCACCTCCGGCGACATTATCGTGCATGGCGACCCGATTCGGTTCACCACCAATCGCAAAGGCGAGCGCATTCCGGCGGACAACAAGCAGGTGGAACTGATTCGCGCTCGGCTCTCCATGGTCTTCCAAAGCTTCAATCTCTGGTCCCACATGACCGTTCTGGAAAACATCATTGAAGCTCCTATTCACGTGCTCAAGGTGCCCAAGAAAGAAGCCATCGAAAGGGCCGAAGCCTATCTTGAGAAGGTGGGCATCTATGAGCGCAAGGATTACTACCCGGCCCAGATGTCAGGCGGGCAGCAGCAGCGGGCGGCCATTGCCCGGGCCCTGGCCATGGAACCGGAAGTGATGCTGTTCGACGAACCCACCTCCGCACTCGACCCCGAGCTTGTTGGCGAAGTTTTGAAGGTCATGCAAAACCTCGCGGAAGAAGGCAGAACCATGATCGTGGTCACCCACGAAATGTCTTTTGCACGGGATGTATCGTCCCAGGTCCTGTTCTTGCATCAGGGCGTGATCGAGGAACAAGGCACACCAGACAAGGTCTTCGACAATCCGGAGTCGGAACGAATGAAGCAGTTTCTGGCTCCCAACTTCTGATGTGCAGTGCTATCTTGAAACCAGGTTTCCTTGCCGGGCAGATCCGCTCCGTAAGAAAACACCAAAACCAGCAAAATAAGGCAGACCACTGCCGATAATAAAGCCCACAAGGCTGACTACTGGAGAAGTGACTCATGAGAAAACTGATTGTTGCAGCAAGCGTCGCCCTGGCCATGATGGCCGGTGTCGCCCACGCCCAGGAACGTAACCTTCGCATCGCCTTCGACGTGCCCTACGAGCCGTTTGAATACAAGGATGAAAACGGCGAACTGACCGGTTTCGAAGTGGAACTGGCCGAAGCCATGTGTGAAGAGATGAACGCCAACTGCGAATTCGTCATCCAGGCATGGGACGGTATGATTCCGGGCCTGCTGGCGCGCAAGTTCGACCTGATCATGTCCTCCATGTCCATTACGCCCGAACGTGCTGAGCGTGTGCTGTTCTCCGAGCCGTACTACAACACTCCGGGTGGCTGGTTCGGCCCCGAAAGCTTCAACACCGACGTCACCGACATGGCCGCCATGGAAGGGATGACCGTTGGCGTACAGCGCGGCACCACCATGGACACCTTTGTGACCGAAAAAATGGGTGGCGTTGTGACCATCAAGCGCTACACCACCGCTGACGACATGGTCCTTGACCTGGAAGGCCAGCGCCTGGACGTGGTCTTTGTGGACTACCCGGTTGGTGAGCAGACCGTCCTGAGCAAGGATGGCTTCAAGGAAGTTGGCGAGCCGGTCAAACTCGGCCAGGGTGTGGGCGTTGCCATGCGCAAGCGTGACGAGGATCTGGCGCAGGAAGTCAACGAGGCGCTTGCCACCCTGAAGGAAGATGGTACCTACGACACCATCATGGAAAAGTACTTCGCTTACGACATCAAGATGTAAAAATGGCCGGGGGGCAGCGTTTTTTGCTGCCCCCGCTTACCGGATGTACCCATGATTGACTTGAAAGGCTACGGCCCGGCCCTGCTGGAAGGGGCTGTGGTCACCATTGAACTGGCCTTCTTTTCCCTTGCTCTCGCGCTGGTTCTGGGGCTGATTGGCGCTTCCGCCAAGCTGTCCAAAAGCCGGGTAGCCATTGGGATTGCGACCACGTATACCACCCTGATCCGTGGCGTACCGGATCTGGTCATGATGTTGCTGTTTTACTATGGCGGCCAGGTCGCGGTTAATAACCTGTCGGATTACCTCTACGACGCCTACGACATAGACTTCTTCTTCCAGTTTGACCCTTTTATCTCCGGTGTCATCACCATTGGCCTGATCTTCGGTGCCTACATGGCGGAGACGTTCCGTGGTGCCTTTCTCGCCGTGGAGAGCGGTCAGATTGAAGCGGCCCGTGCCTACGGTTTCAGCCGCTGGCGCACGTTTCACCGAATCATATTGCCGCAGATGCTGCGCCATGCCCTTCCTGGCATCGGCAATAACTGGCAGGTACTGCTCAAAACCACCGCACTGGTCTCCATCATCGGCCTGACCGATATGGTGCGTGTCGCCGAAGAAGCCGCCAAGGCCGAGCGCATGCCATTCCATTTCTTTATTCCGGTGGCGTTTGTTTACCTCAGCCTGACAGCCGGTTCCGAGCTGTTTATCAAGTGGCTCAACAAGCGCGCCAATATTGGCGTGGTACAGGGGAGCTGAACCATGCCTGAATTTCTTGCTGAACTGCTTAACCAGAACGATATCTTCACCGCCCCCACCATCATGGAATACTGGGGCGGGCTGGTCACTACCGTTCAACTGGTATTTCTGTCACTGATCCTGGGCCTGCTGGTTGCCGTTCCCCTGGCGATCATGCGCACCTCGAAGAACCCACTGATCAACGGCCCGGTCTGGTTCTATACCTATATTTTCCGGGGCACACCGTTGTTGATCCAGCTGTACATCATTTACTACGGCCTGGCCCAGATAGAGGGTATCCAGCAAACCTTCTGGTGGGACATCTTCCGTGAAGCTTTCTACCCGGCCCTGCTGGCGTTCACACTGAATACCGCCGCCTACACCACGGAGATTATCCGGGGTGCCATTGTAGCCACACCCAGTGGGGAGATTGAGGCGGCAAAGGCCTATGGCATGAGCTGGGCACTGCGGATGCGCCGGATTATCCTGCCGAGCGCGGCGAGGCGGGGTGTGCAGGCATACTCCAACGAAGTCATTTTCATGCTTCACGCCAGTGCCATTGCCAGCGTGGTGACCCTGGTGGACCTGACCGGGGCGGCGCGGAACATTTATTCCCGATTCTACGCCCCCTTTGATGCGTTTATCTTTGTGGCGCTGCTCTACATGGTTTTGACGTTTATGTTGGTGTTTGCTTTCCGCAAGCTGGAAAACTATCTGTTGCAACATCAACGGCCGGTGAGTGGCTGACAAATCCACAGTGCAGGGACGTCCGGAGCGCAGCTGAAATGATTTTTGGTCCTGGCCTTGATTGGCTTTCTCACACGCTCACGCGAACAGAGCACGCAACATCGGAAAAGATTGTTGTTCTGGACGACGGCACGGGGTTGCAGTTGCAGGACTCCGGGCTCCTCTATCTGGAACCCCCTACTGGGCGCCCCAACCCCAACAATGAGTCGCTGATTGTTTCCGCTGGCATCCATGGGAATGAAACCGCGCCCATTGAGGTTCTGAACCATCTGTTGAATGAGCTGATCGACGGTCAATGGCAACTGGCCTGCCCGGCGCTGTTGATACTTGGCAACCCAATGGCGATGGATGCTGGCCAGCGCTTTATTGACGTGAACCTCAACCGCCTGTTCGGTGGCGCCCACCGTAAACCGGAATACCGGAACTTTCCCGAGGCGGAGCGGGCCCGGTTGCTGGAGGACGCCTGCAGGGCCTTCGCCACCAAACACTCTGCCAATGTGTGCCACTACGACCTGCACACCGCCATTCGCCCGTCATTGCGGGAGAAGTTCGCCCTCTATCCGTTTGTGGAGGGACGGGATATTCCGGATGGGCAGATTGATTTCCTGCTGGAGGCGGAGGTGGAAACCCTGCTATTGCAGCATCGTGAAGGCACCACCTTCGCCTCGTTTTCCTCGTCCGAACTGGGAGCAGAAAGCTTCACTGTGGAACTTGGCAAGGTACGGCCTTTCGGGCAGAACGATCTCGGCCGCTTCACGGGTATTGCCAATGCCTTGCGACGACGACTGAAAGGCGAGGAACCGCCGAAAAGGGACAAGGGGGCAGCACCGATAACAGTGTTTGAAGTGGTGCATGAAATTCTGAACACCGGCGACAGCTTCCAGTTCCACGTGCCAGACGACGTCGCCAACTTCACCATGTACGACCCGGGCACGGTCATCTGGGAAGACAGTAACACCCGCTACACGGTAGGCGACACACCCGAAGGCATTGTGTTCCCGAACCGCGACGTACCCGTTGGCCAGCGGGTAGGCCTGATGATCAGACCCACCCGCTAGCGTCAGGCCGGAGCGTTCTCTGGCTCTGCCACCTTGCAGCTGATCACGTGGGTACAGACCGACGGTACCACCAGCAACGTCAGTACCGTAGAGGCCAGCAGGCCCGAGATAATGGCCCAGGCCATTGGCGGCCACAGGGTGGAGCTGGAGAACGCCAACGGCAACAAACCCGCAACGGTGGTCGCAGTGGTCAGCAGGATGGGCCGTGTGCGCTGCTCCACCGCCTTACGAACCGCATCCCGAATGTCATCCCCCTTCTCCAACTGTCGATCCATCACATCCAGCAGTACGATCGCATTGTTCACCACTATTCCCACCAGGGCGATGACGCCCAGCAGCGACTGGAAACCAAACGGCGAGCCGGAGAACACCAACCCCGGGAAGATACCCACGGTGGCCAGTGGCACGGTCAGCAGGATAATGCCGACACGCCGGAAGGAATTGAACTGAATAAGCAGGAAGAACAGCAGCAACAGCACACCAATAGGCGCCGTGGTCAGCAAGGCGTTGTTGGCATCGCCGGAACCCTCGGCGTCACCGCCCATGTCCAGCCGGGTACCCGGGGGCAAGGGATTTTCTGCAAGCCTTGTTTCCAACCCTTCCAGGACCTGACTGAAGCTGTAACCTGCCATCAGGTTCGACCAGACGGTGTTCATTCGGGTGCCATTGCGTTGGAACAGGGCCGCCGATTGCCAGGACGTTTCCACCGAGGCAATAGCGGAGAGAGGCACAGCGTCACCCCGATCGTTGTAGATATTCACCGACAACAAGCGTGGCAATGACAGGCTGGTGCCCTCCCGGGAGCGCAACACCAGGGGAATCGGGTCCTCCTCCTGGCGATACTGTTCAGCCACCACACCAAAGCTCTGACCATAGAGGCTCTGGGCCACATCGGCACGGTTCAGGCCGTAGCGGGCCGCGCTGGCATCGTCCACATTGATGGCAATGCTCGGCACGCCGATGTCCAGGTTGTGACGCACATCTACTGTGCCCTTAACACTGCGTAGCGCCGAGAACACCTGATCCACGGCACGCGCGCGGGTGTCGTCGCTGGCATGATAAACCCGCACTTCCACCGGCGCTGCCCGTGGCGGCCCCTGCCCCAGTATTCCCGCCGTTAGCTGCAACTCCGGCATTTCGTGCCCGGCGTAGTCGCGAATCCACTGTACCAGGCCGGTGGTGTCTTCCAGGGTGGGCGTTGATACCACGATTCGCCCGCGGTTCGGCGCCTGGGGCTCGCGCTGCAGATTGTAATAGAAACTGGGGCCGGTAGAACCAACAAACCGATGCACCTCCAGGGCCTCCGGTCGGGTGCGGATCGCACGCTCAAGATCGGCCGCCACACTGGACGTGCGCTCCTGGTCCGTGCCTTCGGGCATGTAAAGCTCAACCACCACCTGGGGACGATCCGCGTTGGGGAAAAACTGCTGTTTCATGAATGGCGTGAGTGACAGGCTGAACACCACCAGCGCCGTACCCGCAAGGATCAAAGTGCCCGGACGCCTCGCCACCAGGGCGCCGAGAAAACGGGAAAGCCCAACCAGCTTGTCTTCGCGCGTGTCTGCCTTGCGGGGTTTCAGGAAGCGGGCCGCCAGCAGTGGTACGGCGGACACAGCCAGCAGGTAACTGACGGAGAGGGTGAGCATGATCATCACCGGCACACCACGGGTGAAATCCGCCGTCCCACCCTTGGACAGCAACAACGGCATGAACGCCGCAATGGTAGTACCCGTGGAGGCTCCCAACGGCCCCGCCAGCTCTTTCACAGATTGCTTCAGGGCGTCCAACCGTCGCATGCCGTCATCCAGGTATCCCTGAATGCTCTCGACAATCACAATGGCATTGTCGATCAGGATACCGAGGGAAATCACCATGCCGATGACAGCAATCTGGTGCAGTACACCACCCCCCAAGTCATAAAGGCCGATACTGATCAACGCCACCATCGGCAGGATCGACGCCACCAGCAGCCCCATGCGGATGCCCATACCGGTGAACACCACGGCCACAATGATGATAACGGACATCACCAGGCTCCAGGCCAGGTTGTCGAGCCGCTCTTCCACCTTATCGGGCTGGAAGAACATCTCGCGGATTTCATAGGGAGCGAACTCGTCACGGATCGTCGATAGCCGTTCCCGCACACGTTCGCCAAACCGAATGGCGTCGGTACTGCCCTCCTCCATGATCATGGAAACCAGCACTACCCGTTCACCGTCGTACCAGGCTTCCGGTTGCCGGGGCTCCGCTGGGCCACGCCAGACTTCAGCAGCCGCGGCGAGGGGCACCTGGGAGCCGTCCGGCAGTTCAATGGGCGTCGCGCGAATGGCATCCACACTGGTGAATTCGCTGTTTGGCAACACCGACAGACGACGACCGTCGGCGATAACAAAACCGCCCGGCGTGGTCTGGTTGCGGCGCGCCAACGTGTCCAGCACGCGTGCGGGGGAAATGCCCAGCCGGTACATGGCTGCGTCGTCCAGCGCCAGGGTGATCTGTTCGTCCGCGTCACCCTCCAGTTCAATACGGGACACGCCGGAAATGTCCGCCAGATTCTGTTTCAGGCGCTCCGCCACGTCGCTCAGTTCGGTAACCGAACCAGAACCGCTGACCGCAAGAATAATGGCAGGAATATCAATCAGGCGGTCGTCCAGAACCATCTGGCCAACGTCATCCGGGAAATCCAGGCGCGCCCGGTCCATGGCCTGGCGGACACGGTCCCAGGCGGAATCGGTATCGTAGATGGTGTCGTTCAGGCGCACGTTGAAAATCGCCACACCGGTGCGGGCAGTGGCCTGGGTGTAATCAACCTCCTCCACCTGGCGCAACTCGTCCGACAATGGCTGCAGCACCAGCCGCTCAACGGCTTCGGCGCTGGCGCCTGGGTAGTTGATGCTAATCAGACCGGCGCGATAGGGAAATGAAGGGTCTTCCTGGCGCGGCATGGTGCTGTAGGCCGCAATCCCCAGGAGGCACAGCATGGTCACCACCATGCCCAGCAAGCGTTGAAAGTTCAGCAGGCGCAGTGACATCAGCGCACCTCCACGGCATCACCGTCAGAAATACGGGTCATGCCGGCAAAGACCACCTGATCACCAGCGCTAAGATTGGTGGCATCCACCACCACACGCTCACCGATGATCCGCTGCACCGTCACCGGCACACGGCGGGCAACGCCATCGGAAATGCGGAACACGCTGGCGCCTCCGTTGGATTTCATCACCGACAACAACGGCACCGTCGTGGCCACGGTTTCACGGGGTGTAATACCCACTTCCACCGGCTCCCCGGGTTCGAGGGTATCTGCCGGCAGACTGACCAGCACCGGATGGAGCTCGCCGCGAACACCGCCGGGCTGGGCAATTTCCACGATAGAGCCAGTGACCGACGCACGGTTACGATCCTGCACCGACCAGACCGGCAGCAGCTGCGACAGCGACACATGATTGAGCATGTACGCGGGCACCCGCACTTCCACTTCACGACCTTTCGGAGACGACAGACGCATCACCGGTTGGCCAGAGGCCACAAACTCATCCCGCTCCACCAGCAAGGCTTCAACCCGGCCATCGAACGGCGCCCTCAATTCACTCTCTCGCAGTAAGCGTGTGGCCTCGGCAAGAGATGCTTCGGCCGTTGCCATACTGGCTTTCAGGCTGTCCCGCCGGGAGGCCAGTTGCTCCAGCCCCTGCTCCGAAACCACGCCACGCTCGTGCAATTGACGGGAACGTTCCCATTCCCGTTTGGCCTGATCATATTGGGTTCTGAGTTCGTCCAGCCGGGCGGCTGCGGAATCCCGCGCCGGTTCCAGTGCGGGGTTATATACCCGCGCCAGCAGATCACCGGTCTTGACGGTCTGCCCCAGTTCAACCGCGCGCTCTCGAAGGGTGCCACTCACCTGGAACGTCAGCGTTGCCCGTTGGGCCGCCCGAACGATACCGGAAAAGCGCAGCGACACGCCCTCCGTCTGGCCGCCTGTCACCTCGGCAGCACGCACCGTCACCGGGGCAGCGCCCTGTTCAGGCGCCGGTTCACTGGATTTACAGGCGCTGACAAGGAGGCTTGCAGCGGCCAAGAGGGAAACGATGGCGGAGCGCCGGGCGATGTTCATTGAGAAGTCCTCTCTTCCATGGTCACGGTGTTTTTTCATCATCCATCCGGTGGACAAAAGTTCATTATCAGACATAATGTCATTCTTTGACAATTTGTCAATAATCGGATTTCATCCCTAACCATGTATCATGAGATGGCAGTCTCCATTACCCGGAATCCCCTATGAGTGAGCCGTTAAAAACCCGTAGAGAGAAAGAGAAGCAGGCCAGGTACGACAGCATTCTGGATGCTGCAGAACTGGTGTTTTCGGAGAAGGGCTACGAGCGCACATCCATGGACGACATCGCCCGCACGGCCGCGCTCAGCCGTGCATTGTTGTACGTGTACTTCAAGGATAAGGCGGCGATCCAGCGCGGCATCATGCTTCGTGCCGGCCACAGCCTGTGCCGCCGCTTCGAGGAGGCTCGCCAGACGGCGGATACCGGGCTGGCTCAGATATCCGCCATGGGAGTGGCCTATTACAACTTCTACCGCGAGCAGCCGGATTACTTCTCCGCACTGACAACAGCCTCCACGGCGATGGTAGACGCAGATGACGAGCTGGCAGGCGAGATGTTTGGCTGCAAGGCAGAAACCATGGAGCTGATGGTCGGTGCGATACACCTGGGGCTGGAAGACGGCACCATGAACCGCGAGCGCATCCACAATCCGGTTGAAACCGCGCTCTACCTCCGTGGCGCCCTCCACGGCGTCATCATGCTATGTCAGAGCGAAATGACTGAGAGCGGCCTGGAAGACAACGTTTCTGCGGAATCACTGATCCGTCATACCATGGAGATGCTGACGTCCTCTATCTCGTCCTGAGAAAGGAGGACGATGGCCGGGTCAGAGCTGGAAATCGTAGATAGACCCAAGCCCCAGAATCCCCGTCAGCTCATCCAGTGCCTTACGGACTTCGTCAAGCAGCATCGGGTCACCCAGATCCTCCTGCGACAGTTCCTCCCGGTAATGCGCCTCGACCCAGGTAGTCAGGCGTTCATACAGGGAGTCGGTTAGCAATACGCCGTGGTGCATGGCCTTGAGTTCGTCGTCGTTCAGTACCACCCGCAAACGCAAACATGCCGGGCCGCCACCGTTGCGCATGGACTGTTTGACGTCGAAAACCTCCACCGACGTAATCGGCCCCGAGTCGTTCACCAACTCGTCCAGATAGCGGCTGACCGACGCAATTTCACGGCATTCACCCGGCACCGCCAGCATCATGCCATCGGGCGTGTTCAGCAACTGACTGTTGAATAGGTAAGAGGCCACAGCGTCCTCCAGCGGCACCTGCTCACTGGTGACGCGCACGGCTTCCAGTTTTGCACCTCTCAGGCGCGAGCGGATATCAGCCAGCACGGTTTCTTCATCCAGAAACGCCAGCTCGTGGTAGAACAGCGCGTTGCCATTGCCCACCGCGATAACGTCGTTGTGAAACACCCCGGCATCAATGGCTTCCGGGTTCTGCTGGGCGAACACCACGTGGCTGTCTTTCAGGCCATGCAGGCGGGCGATGGCCTGGGAGGCCTCCAGTGTCTGGCGTGCGGGATACAGTTTCGGGGCCGGAGCCTGTTCGTTAAAGGCGATTTGGCCGTAAACAAACAACTCTACACCCGGCTCGCCATACCCGCCGCACAGACGGGTGTGGTTGGCGGCGCCTTCGTCACCAAACTGGCTGACCGACGGCAGCGCCGGATGATGTGCGAACCAGGCGTCGTCCGCGAAGATGGATTTCAGTGCCCGGCCGGTGACCACATGCTCGATAGAGCGATGGAACTTGGCGCTCAGGTTCGCCGGCGTAAAATGCACCCGGTGATCCGACGTGTCCGCGCTCGGCGACACCGTAGCGGCGTTGGCCGTCCACATGGTAGAGGCCGATGATGCCGCCGCCAGGATGGATGGGCTTTGTTTGGCGGCCGCACTGAGAACGTCGCGGTCTGAACCGGTAAACCCCAATGCCCGCAAGGTCGGAATATGCGGGCGTTCATGGGGCGGCAGAACACCCTGGACAAAACCGCGATCCGCCAGACGCTTCATTTTCGCCAGCCCCTGCAGGGCGGCTTCCTTCGGATTGGACACCGAGCGAATATTGGACTTGGACGCCACATTGCCCCAGGACAGCCCGGCGTAATTGTGGGTAGGCCCTACCAGGCCATCAAAATTGGCTTCTACTGCGTGCTTGGCCATGACTCGTCTTCCGTCAGTCGAAATTTAACCCGGGCGCCAGGCTCTCCGGCACTTCGCTCTTCTTCGCCTCCAGTGAGGCCATCGGCCAGGCACAGTAATCGGCGGCGTAGTAGGCACTGGGGCGATGGTTGCCGCTGGCCCCGACACCACCGAACGGAGCGGCACTGCTGGCGCCCGTCAACGGCCGGTTCCAGTTGACGATGCCCGCGCGCACTTCGTCCGTCAGTCGCTCGTAGAGTTTGAGGTCATCGGTCAGGATGCCCGCAGAGAGTCCATAGCGGGTGTTGTTGGCGAGCTCCATGGCCTCATCAAAACTCTTGTAGCGATAAACCGTCAGCAAGGGACCGAAGAACTCCTCATCCACCAGATCCAGCCCAGTCGCGTCCACAATGCCCGGCGATAGCAGGCCCGTGCCTTCGCGCAACCGTTTCATTTCCAGTAACGACTCCGCACCATGCGTGATCAGGTTATTTTGCGCTGCCAGCAACTTGTCAGCCGCTTCGGGTGAAATGACCGAGCCCATGAACGGTTGCGGTTCGGCGTCGAAATCACCCACGGTAATGCGGCTGACCACCTCAACGAAGCGTTCCAGGAACTGGTCACCCTTGGTACCCTTGGGCACCAGCAGGCGCCGGGCGCAGGTGCAGCGTTGGCCGGCAGACAGGAAGGCTGATTGCAGCGCATGGTGCACGGCACCATCCACGTCGTGGACATTCTGCACGATCAGCGGGTTGTTGCCCCCCATCTCCAGCGCCAGAATTTTCTCTGGTTGGCCACCGAACTGCTTGTGCAACAGGTGCCCGACGGTCGAACTGCCGGTAAAGAACAGGCCGTCCACACCAGGGTGAGAGGACAGGGATTTACCGGTGGCAGCCGCCCCCTGAACCAGATTGATAACACCGGCTGGCAGACCCGCCTTTTCCCAAAGCTTGACGGTCAACTCGGCGACACCGGGGGTCAGTTCACTGGGCTTGAAGACCACGGTATTGCCCGCCAACAGCGCGGGCACGATATGGCCATTGGGTAGATGCCCGGGGAAATTGTAAGGGCCAAACACCGCTACCACACCGTGGGGTCGATGCCGCAACACCGCATGCCCCCCGGCAACGTCGGACTCCGAATGGCCGGTACGATCATGGTAGGCGTTCACGGAGATCCCGATCTTGCCAATCATCGCCGCCACTTCGGTGCGGGATTCCCACAGGGGTTTTCCGGTTTCCGAGCCGATCTGGTGCGCCAACTCCTCCTTGTGTTCTTCCAATAACGTGCCGAATTTCTCCACCATGGCCTGGCGCTCGCTAAACGGCCGCTTGCGCCAGTGGACAAACGCTGAGCGGGCTTCGCGCACGGCGGCGTCCACGTCTTCGATGCTGGCGCTGACGCCATCCCAGACCGTCTCTCCGGTGACCGGCTGGAGGGATTCGAAAAAGTCGCCATGGCCTTCCAGCCAGAGTCCATCAATAAAGAGTTGACCTGTCAGGTTTGCCATTGTCATTACCTCCTTCCGGTATCTTTCAAAGGGGCCAGCCGCACGAGGTCTCCGGATTCAACTTCCAGCGCCTCGGCCACATCGGCCGGAATACTGACAGTATCGAGTCCTATGCACTCGGCCGGTATGGTGGTTACCCGAAAGTCCCGGAACGAGCGGTTGGATATCATTACCTGTTGCTCCGCCGGGACATCCGTCACCAGCGGCTTCTTACGGATCATAACGTGGCGGTTAATACCTTCGCGCACGGTACGAATACTGTGAATAAAAGCCTCAACCGCCGGGCCACCATCGAAGATGTCCACCATGCCGTTGAAGTTGAAGCCTTCCGCCTGCAGCATTTTCAGTGCCGGCGCGGTGTTTTCATGCACACGACCAATCACCGCCCGCGCAGCGTCCGGTAACATCGGCAGGTAGATAGGGTACTTGGGCATCAGTTCAGCAATGAACGATTTATTGCCAAGGCCCGACAACATGTCCGCCTCACTAAACTCCATGTCAAAAAACTTGCTCCCAAGAGCATCCCACAGCGGGCTCTGGCCGTTGCTGTCGGACACTCCCCGCATTTCAGCGAAGACTTTTTCGGAGAAATGCGAGCGGAAGTCGTCCAGGAACATGAACCGGCAGCGGGACAACAGCAGGCCGGTGCCACCGCCCCGATGGGAGCTCGAAAGCAGCAGAGAGCACACCTCTGTGGTACCGGTCATGTCATTGGACAGGTGCAGCGTCGGGGTGCGCACATGCACGCCCAGCTCGCGGGACGCATTCACCGTCACGCTCAGTCGGTAATTATAGAACACCTCATCCAGGCCCACTCGCGCCTGTATGCCGCTGATGCCCACACACCGTTTGAGCTCGGTATCCTCGAGAGCAAACAGGTACAAGCCAGCCTCAGGTGCGCAGCGCTGGTTGAAGGTTTCCTGCGCATGCTGGATCTTCCTTGCCAGCAGTGCCCTATCCGCGGGCAATGTCGTCAATCCCTTTCCGGCGCCCTGGGCCATGACGTACAGGGCGTCGAGGTCGTTCTCCTGCAAGGGTCGGATTACCAGCATTCCGGCCTCCTGTCTGTGCTTGCTGTGCTTGCCCTGTTCATAATGGTGTCACCCGTACCGTGTCACCGGAGCTCAGGCCCAGGTATTCCCAGGTTTTCGGCGGCACTTTCACTTGGTCCTGCAGGCTCTCCGAGAGCGGGGTCAGCGTGCTGCGAAAATCCCCGCCCTCACCACCACAAATCAGGCAGGTTTCGCCATCGTCAGTATGGGCGGCATGCAGGGTTTTCGGATGACTGGTCACAACAGACCTGAGCGCATCGGTGCGGGCTTCGAGTACCGGCCCGGCATCGAAAATATCGAGATAGCAACCAGCCCGGAACCCTTCACGCTGGAGCAGTTCGTAGGTCGCACGGGTTTGTGAGTGGGGTTGCCCAAGCGCCTCCCGGGCAGCGTCACTCAACAGCGTGACGTAGATCGGGTTGGGTGGCATCAGCTCCGCAATGAACGTCTTGCTCAACAACCCGGAGTATTGGTCCGCGGTTTCAAAATCCATATTGAAGAAGTGCCGCCCCAGGCTGTCCCAGAACGGCACCTCGCCGTCTTCCGTCTGCACACCCTGGATCTCGACAACCGCGTGATCCGTGAACAACGTGCGATGGCTGGCGATAAACAGCATCCTGGCGCGGGACAGCAATTCGAACGCATCGGTGCCACGCAACTCGGATCTGATGGCGAAGGAGCACAGCAGCGTGTGGTCCGTCAGGGCATGGGACGGGTATAGAACCTCCACGCGACGGGAGACGCCCAGCTCATGGGACGCGTGGATAAGCGCATCTTGCCGGTAATTGTAGAACGGCTGCCCATTGCCGGCTCGCGCATCAATGCCGGATACGCCCTGGACCTTGCCGGTACCGGTATCCTCCAGGACAAACAAAAACCGCTTCGGTTCGTCGGGCTTGTTCGTGCCGGCGAAGGAGCGGGTGGATTGTTCAATCTTGGCGGACAGCGCGTCCTGTTTTTTGGGCAGGGTGGATGACATCCGGGGGCCCTGCCCCCCCGCGATGTCGAGTATGTCGTTCAGGTCACCCGGCTGAGCCGGACGTACCAACCACATAGGCGGCTCCCGTATTCATGCTTGTGGTTAATATCGTGGGTTAACGTCTGCTACTTACCACAAACCTTTTTCACACCAGCCTCAAACCGGGCCAGCGCTTCATCAATATCAGGCTCTGGAATGATCAGTGACGGCGCAAGCCGCACGACATTCGGGCCGGCAATCAACACCATCACGCCCTCGTTCAGGCCGGCATTGAGAAATTCCTTCGCCTTGCCTTTCCACTCTTCCGTCAGTACACAGCCGAGCAGCAAGCCAGAGCCACGAACCTCACTGAAGATGCCATAGCGCTCACCAATGTCCATCATCCGCTTCCGCAGGCGCTCCGAACGCGCCCCGACGCCCTTGAGGATGTCTGGCTGGCTCACCGTATCAATCACCCGTTGGGCAACAGCACAGGCCAGGGCGTTCCCGCCATAAGTGCTGCCATGGGTACCGATACCCAGGCTTTTCGCCACCTTTTCTGTGGTCAGCATCGCCGCCACCGGGAAGCCACCACCAAGCCCCTTGGCCGTGGACAGGATGTCCGGCGTTACACCATACATCTGGTAGGCATAGAGGTGTCCGGTGCGGCCAACGCCGGACTGGACTTCGTCGAACACCAACAAGGCATCGTTTTCGTCACAGAGTTGGCGCAGGCCCTTAAGAAATTCCGGATCGCCGGGCATGACGCCACCTTCACCCTGAATAGGCTCTACTACCACTGCACAGGTCTTGTCCTTGGAGATCAATTTCCGGACCGACTCCAGATCGTTGAAATCGGCGTGATGAATGCCGCCTGGCGCAGGCTCAAAACCTTCAAGGTACTTGGGCTGGCCACCGACGCTGACCGTAAACAGGGTGCGGCCGTGGAACGAGCTCTTGAAGGAGATGATTTCATTCTTTTCCGGGCCGAAATGTTCCCAGGCGTAACGCCGGGCCAGCTTGAACGCGGCCTCGTTGGCCTCGCCACCGGAATTGGCAAAGAACACACGTTCGGCAAAGGTCAGATCACACAGGGTCTTGGCCAACCGCAGGGCAGGCTCGTTTGTCATGACATTAGACAGGTGCCAGATTTTTTCGGCCTGCTCCATCAAAGCACCAACAAGGCCGGGATGATTATGCCCGAGGCAGGTCACCGCAATGCCGCCCGCCAAGTCGATGTATTCCTTACCCTCCTGATCCCATACGTGGGAGCCTTCACCCTTGACGGGAATCACAGACCCAGGTGCATAGTTGGGGACCATTACCTCATCGAACAACTCACGGCTGACAGGTTCTCTGTTCATCGGTGTCTCTCAAACAAAACATGAAAAGGTACATTTAATCATACGCCACTCAGGGCATGAGCACATCCGTTGCACTCACCATTCCTTCCCGGCCGGTTTACTGCATACAAGACTCACTGTCACTTGGTGGAACACTGGGACGCAAGTGCTATCGTCGCTAAACAATCGGGCTACGCTAAACAGACGCCGGCTTTCATTCAAGACTACAAATGACGACATCAATGCTGAAAAGCGTATTCAGTTTCGTTTCAGCAACTTCGCCTAACATACCATTAGGTGTGAAACGCAAGAGCTTGCATATGATCCAATGAACGAACTGTTAACCTAATGATTTGAGCTCTCCGTTTTTCAGTTAAGCCAGCAAAGACAGGAGCAAAGCATGAGCTTGAAAAATCAGGGTATGGGACTGTCCAGAAGGCGACTTATCCAAAGCGCGGCTGCAATGGGTTTTCTTGCCGGCTACGACAGCCTTTTGCCTGCGTTTGCAAGAGGCAAACTCGATAACTCTAACGCACACCACACCGTGCGTAATGGCGCTGACATCTACGACCTGACCGTCGCGAGAACACCTCTCAAGATAGGGGGCAGAGTCTCGGAACAGCCCATCACCATCAACGGCACTCTGCCGGCGCCTCTGGTGCGCCTCAAGCAGGGGCGCGAGGCAATCTTGCGTGTCACCAATACGCTACCGGAGGCAACATCCATTCACTGGCATGGTCTGATCCTGCCGTACCAGATGGACGGCGTTCCTGGCGTCAGCTTTCCCGGCATCATGCCCGGCGAAACGTTTGAGTACCGTTTTCCGGTCGAACAGCACGGCACCTACTGGTACCACAGCCACTCTGGCCTTCAGGAACAGCTGGGCCATTATGGGCCGATTATCATTGATTCTGCCGAGCCGGAATCGGTGGCCTATGATCGCGAATACGTTGTGGTCCTCTCCGACTGGACCTTTGATTCTCCCGACGACGTATTCCGCAATCTGAAAGTGGCAGAGGGTTACTACAACTATAACCAGCGCACCGTTGGCGACTTCTTCAAGGATGTTGAAACCATGGGCTGGGATGCCGCGTGGAGCAAAGCCGGCATGTGGGGCAGAATGCGAATGAGCCCCCGGGATATCCTGGATGTAACCGGTTCTGAATATACCTACCTGATGAACGGGTCGCCTTCCGCCAGCAACTGGACCGGGCTGTTCCGTCCCGGCGAGAAAATTCGCCTGAGATTCATCAACGCCTCGGCGATGACATTCTTTGATGTCCGTATCCCGGGACTCCCGATGACGGTTATTTCCGCTGACGGCCAGCCAGTACAGCCCGTTGAAACGGATGAATTCCGTATTGGCGTGGCGGAAACCTACGACGTGATCGTACAACCAACCGACACGGCCCATACCGTGTTTGCCCAGTCACAGGATAGGTCGGGGTATGTGCGCGGAACGTTGGCCACCCGCAAGGGAATAGAGGCGCCAGTGCCGCCCATGTATCCGCGAACCGAGCGCGGTATGGCCGCCATGGGCATGGGCGCGATGAGCATGGGCGCCATGGGCAAGGACGGCGATATGAACATGGACAGCGGCATGGACATGGGTGGCAAGATGGCGATGATGTCGGGCAGCAACGACAAAGCCCATGGCGAAATGATGATGGATGGCGCCGGCTCGGGAATGAACAAGATGAGCTCGGACAAAGCAACGATGAATGAGGTCCCGACGGCGGGTCGGCCGATATCCCATGGCACTGATAATCACGGTCCCGGGGCGGCCATGGTGGCTTCCAGCCCGCAGTCACGCCTGGATGACCCTGGTGTAGGTTTTGAAACAGCCAATCATCGGGTGCTGACTTATTCCCAGCTGCAGAGCATTGATGGCTGGCCTGACAAGCGCCCGGCCGAACGCGAAGTGGAACTGCACCTTACCGGCAATATGGAACGTTACATGTGGTCGTTCGACGGCAAAAAGTTCTCTGAAGTCGATGGCCCGGTCAAGTTCTACCATGGCGAGCGCCTGCGATTGATCCTCGTCAACGACTCAATGATGGATCACCCCATTCACCTGCATGGCATGTGGATGGAACTGGAAACCGGTGCGGGTGAGTATCGTCCACGCAAACACACGATTTCCGTCAAACCCGGCGAGCGTGTATCCGCGCTGATTACGGCGGATGCACCGGGTGACTGGGCTTTCCATTGCCACCTGCTGTACCACATGGACGCAGGCATGTTTCGTGTCGTGTCGGTCGTTTAACGGGATAGGGGATGAGCATTATGATGAATCGCATCAAGTGGATTGTGGGCGCCTCAGCCCTCACGATTGCCTCGGGAGCCGGCGCCGCTGGTACTGGCGTTCAGGCCGAACCGGACTGGACACTGCCAATACATGACAACCAGGTGTTTGGCCAGGTTCTGTTTGACCGGCTGGAATACCAGCGTGACGGCAACAACGAAATGGCCCTGTGGGATGCCCAGGGATGGATTGGCAAAGATCGCAATCGGCTCTGGGTCGAAACGGAAGGTGAGACCGATCTATCCAGCGACAGCGGCGACATCGAAAATTTTGATGTGCAGTACAGCTATCGCTTCGATCGCTTCTGGGATATACAGACAGGATTGGGTGCCCAGACAACGTTTGGCCCCAGCCCTAATAAGGAACGCTATTCTGCCATCGTTGGATTGCAGGGACTTGCCCCGTACTGGTTTGAGGTAGACACCAACTTCAGAGTGACCGACGACGGTGACGTGTCATACGATCTTGAAGCCGAGTACGACTGGCTGCTGACCCAAAGGCTCATTTTGCAGGGCCGCGGCGAAACGCTCGTCGCCTTCAGCGATGTCGAGGAATGGGGCGTCGGTAGTGGCATCAACAATGTGGGCCTGGGGCTCCGCCTGAGATACCACTTTTCGAGGGAGTTTGCACCCTACGTGGGTGTTTCTTACACCCGCTTTCTCGGCAATACAAAGGACCTTCGTGAGCGCGAGGGGGAAGACGTCGAGTCCTCCAGCTTCGTGGCAGGCGTCCGGTGGTGGTTTTAACACCATAAAGCCCTAATCGGGATAGGGGGGAGCCACTAGGCTCCGCCCCTCCCACACCACCCGGCAAGCGGGTCCGCACCGGGCGGTTCGAGACGTTGAGGTATCACGAGAGACGCGGCACGCCCAACCGATCAAAGTAGGCAATCGTCAGCACGTTGTGAATGGCAGACCGACTGTTATGCCACCAGCGACGGCTCAGGGCCGCCACGGATTCCACAACCCAGGGACTCGCGCCAAGGCGCAGCAGTTCCCCTTCACTTCCGTCCGGTTTCGGGATGCCTACCCGCCGCTCCCTTGTTGGCCTTCACGCGCTTCCATGCCCGTTGCATATTCTCTCGTGCGAATACCTGCTCAAGCAGGCCTCGCCCTGCGCCCTCCGGTTCTCGTCGCGGGAGTCCTGTTTCATCGCTGGTCACATCTGGCAAGGCTTCACCTTTCCGCTCCGTGTTGCCACGTTGCCCTTTCAGGCATAAGGCGAGATATCCCCGGGTAAGAACACACTCCTTCACCGCACAACCGCCGGATTTACGCCGCATCGCCTTGGCCACAAGAGCTTCGCGGCTTCTGGCCCGCTCGCCCTGCTCGGCAGTGCCTCATATCCGATTCTTGTTCATCGGCTCACGGTTTACGCTCCACGCTTCCTCTCAACAGTTGCTCGCCCTTCCGCAGTTGCGCTTCACTTCGTTCGCTGTGGCCAGCTTACGGGAGGACTTGCACCTCCAGGAGTGCGCCCCTGCCGGGCGCACAAAAAAAGGGGCAGAGTGTTCTGCCGTCGCCTCTGGTTAACCATCAAAAGACATACTGGACTCTTCCGCGAAGTTCGTCGCCGCCATTGTTATTCGCGTCTTCGCCGTCCATGTAATTTATACCAAGACTGGCCAACTGTAAGGTAAATCGCTTTTGAGCCCTTGATGTCGGACTGCAGCTCATCAATCAGCTTTATGCTTTCAGAGGTGACTGAGCCCAGCACCAGTTTTGCATCGAAGAGAAAAACCAGCCGGCCGGGGTTGTCCTGAGCTGATGTAGGCAAGGACGACACCCTCTACGGATTGAAACCCGATGGCAGAGGCAGAATCCTTCGCGGGGATGTAGCAGTATCGAACGCGGGCTTCGTATCAGCAACCCGCTCGACCTCTCCGGCCTTATCAACCAGTGTTGAAAACAGGTATTTCCGGGAGTCAGCGGATTTCATGGAGATGGCGAGATTGACGCAAGGTTGCCGGAGCTTCCGACCGAAAGCATGATCTGCCCCGGGTTGTTACCGGTACCGGCGTTGGAGATCGCACCATAACCGGCTCCGTCCAGGGCCCGGACGTTCATAACTCCAATGTTTCCAATGTACTCGACACCGAAATAGGTCGCCTGCGCGGTCTGCTTTTGGTTATCGCTATAGGTCAGGATGGGGAAACCCGGCTGTCGTTGCCAAGGTCAGTATCAAATTTCGATGCGTAAACGTCCCTGTCGGGTTCCCCGTTTGCCACGTTCGCAGTCGGCCGGCTCGGGTCGGTAGAGTTTGAAATCAACCCATCGTTAATTGGCATCCAGTAAACATCGTAGCTACCGAACGAAGTCTCGCCGGTGGCAGCGTCTTCTTTGCTGCTGTCCAGATCGAAGTTTCCGAAGTATGTGGGCTGAAACTTGCCCTGGGTGATTATGTCCAGTTTCACTCCCGATGCTGTGGTAACCTCAACAGCCATGGCCGCGGGTACGCCGTTTACAGCGATCGGCGCTCCCAGGCATCCCTAACCAATGCACTTTGGTATTGTTTTCATTATTCCTCCGACGTCTCTGATTTGAGATTTTTTGTAGGTATCGTCGACCAAGCTAATCCAGCGACAAGTGCTTAGAGCAGAGATGGCAGAAAAGTGACGAGCATCTGCCAGAGAAAGGAAAGTTGAGCGGGGCTTCATCACATCATAACAGTCGGCACGGGGCACGGTAGAGTTTTTCACCCCCGAGCCTCATTGCTGCCGGGATTTCCACTGGCGAAACTGTTTCCATTCCAGCCATTTCTGAAATTCCCTGTATTCTTGTGAGTCTGGATCCATCCGCCTGAAGGCTTCGAAGCTTCTGTAGGTGTCAGAGTCCGGGGCCGCCTTCCCTCCGGCGCGTTGACTGGTCGCACAATCTGAGCAACGACCCGGCAGGATAGAATATCCCTCCCGGGCGCTGTCATCGGGACTGCTGGCAAACAGGCCTGGTCCATCAGGCAGGCGGTCTTCTCCCGGCATCGGCGTCGTGTCAGCGGGTCGGACCACATTAAGTCCGCAGCCCGACAGAGCCACTACCAGCACGGGAATTATCCATAACCGCAGTTTGTGCATATTTTATTCCTGTCCGTTATTCAGGTCAGACCCGTTGGTTAAAAGGCGACCCGGACACCGGCATAGAGCTGGCTGATATCGTTGGCATCGCCCCATCCTTCAGCGGTCTTGACCGACGAAGGCAGGTCAAGCGAATACAGGTGATACGAGGAGAACAAGCGGACCGCGCTCGACCAGTCGTACACGTATGCCAGACCAATCTGGCTTCCCTTGGTTCCCTCAACAATCAGATCTTTGGTCTCGCCATAGTTGACTGCAAAGTGATGGGCGCCAGTCAAGTAGCCTACCTGACCGAATAGGTTGGTCGCATCAAAGCCTTCTTGATTAGCCTGCCCCGCATTGGCCATTTCGTCGGTTTCATCATTACCGTAGGAGACAGTAAAGTTCAGGCCACCGTCCAGCAACAAAGACGCCGAAGCACCAAGGACTTGCTTGGCTTTGAATTCCGAACCGGGGGTGAGTGGCTGCCCATTGGTGGGCGAGGCCTCAATCTCCAGATCATTAGTATCAACCCAGCTCAGCCCCGTGGCCAGTTTGGCTCCCGGTAAATCTACGTGGTAGCGAGCCGCCAGTTCATAGGCATTACCGTTGTTGAGACTGGTCGACAGCACCAGACCGCCGATCGATGGGCTGTCGTAGCGAACACGCTCCTGACGACCAACGGCACTGAATACACTGTTGGTTTGACCAATTTTGTAAAGTTGGTTGCCGTTATCATCGACAAAACTGAGGCCGTTAGCATACAGACCATACCAGGCGCCGCCACCGTAGTAGAGCGTTCCGGAGTAATCCATCAAGTTGGCGTAGTAGCCAGCACCATCGCCTTTGCCGAAGCTCACCTTACCAAAGTCACCCTCGAGATAGATGTCAATTTTCCGGGTATCCAGGTTAACGTCACCCCCCCCGGAATTTTTGCCGATATCGAACTCCGTGGATCCGAACTGAACAACTGACATTTCATAGATAAAACCGACGTTCATGCCGTTGGCCATCTTCTCATTGCCAGTGAACCGGAAACGTGAGTTGGAACCGATGTTGTCGACACTCGCGTAATCAGTCTCATTCCCGTTATCCGCGACGGTGAACGCACGATCCAGCTGGCCTGACACCTTGAATTCCATGGCGTGACCCGGCGAAGATAACCCCGCCATCACCAGTGCGAGCGCTGAACTCAGTGCCGCTTTTTTATTTGTCATTAGCATCATCAACCCCTAATTATTATTGATTTATTACTGAACGTGTCATGCGTACTACGTCCACTATCTTAAAGTGCTGTGCCCTCCTGTCCCGAAACTCAAGTGGCTTCAGGTCTTGCGTCAGCGCTGGGCACAGCAACAATATTGACCACACTGATCGTAGCACAAGCCCGACGACTGAGAAGTCAATTAACATTAGACTTTAGTGCAACCGGGAGCCTCTTCAGGCACTTTCAGGAAGGCAATCAGCACCGCACGTTCAGTCCTGAATCGTGCCTTGAACTGTTCCCTGGATATCTCGGCTTCGCCCCCGTGCCACAAAATGGCTGGGCCAGATCGTCTGGTCGCTGAGGTCTGGCCGGTCAGCGACCAGACCGGTCGTGTGCTTTGGTGTGTGGCAGGCGGCACACCCCGTGTTGCTAACGAGTCTGGCGCCTTGCTGCACTTCCGGGTTTTCCATGGCGCGACGGGCGGGAACTGCAAGGCTGCTGGCGTAGAAGGTGATAAAGCCTGCCACTTTGTCGCTGACTTCGGGGTCGCCGCCATTAGCAAACTGGCCACAATCTTGCGTCCACTACCTCGCCAAGAACCTCGGCCGTTGTCACCGCATCCTGGAACGTGGCGTGCGCCAGATCTGCATAATGGCTAACAACGTCAGTTTTGGTCGGCGTGGATGCGGGCGCCTTATCTGTCGTTGGCTCTCTGCTGTGTTGTGCGTTGGCAGCGTCCTGATTGCCGCTGCATCCGGCCATCAAAAGCAGGGTGATTGACAGGGCCAGAGGTCGCGGACGAGTCATTGACGTCATGTGCAAATCCTTTGAGGTAAATTAAATATAAATCATTATTATACGCATTAGAGATTGATGGGCGTGTATTGCATGAGTTAAACGACACAAGACTGCGGACCTGTAATAATTCATGGCTGATAGCGGCGGTTGCCTTTAATATTGTGTCAGCAACAGTACTAAAAGTCCGTAAAGCGCCGCGCCCCCAATGCGGTCAATGTTCACTGTTGTTGACAGTTGGGGGAGGTCTGAGTTGTCGGGGGCAGGATGAATAGGGCACTCCGGCGCCGCATCATTCCTTTGTGGTGGTTAGCATTAGCAGCGGCGTTAAGCCCGCTGCTCACCATTCATGATACGTTTGTCATTGCTGCCTTCGAAGGCTACATATCCTGGTGCATACCCTACTGGGACAGTTGCACCAGTATCAGCCGTACAGGGCGTTACTGGCGGTGGGAATTCTCTCCGTTATCCTCACCGCCGCAGTACCTGCCTTGTACAGTCAACTAGACAATGCCTTTGAATGGGTATTGGCGCTACTCATAAACCTTCATGCGCTCTGGGTTGCGCTGCTCTGGCGGCAAAGCTCTTTCCGGGCAAGATTGTGGACGGAGTAAGGGATCGAACCGGGTTACCATGATCACCGACATTGCGAGCAGACCACCGGCGGCTTGTTTGGCCTTCAGAAAAGCTGGCCCCGGATTGCGGGCCAGCTGATACCCTCACCCTCCGCCCAACCCGCTCCGACCTCCGAATTGCCCGTTTGAGAGAAATTCAACCTTTTCAGCCTGGTGACACTCTCTCATTATCATTAACACTGGTTATTGACTTGATTATTAAAAGTCCTTAAATTCGTATCTGCAAATGAAACGCGTTTCTATTTAGAATTTCAAATACGAATAATTGCGGAGAAACACATGTTTAAACCTTCCCGACTGTCACTGGCAGTAGCGATCAGCCTTGCCCCGGGCATGAGCTGGGCCGCCGGCGATGACCAGCCCCAGATGCTTGAACCTATGGAAATCATTGGCGATGCGTCTGCAGCCCAAACTCTGCCGGGGTCAGGCTATGTAGTTGGCGATCAGCAGTTGAAAACCGAGGTTGAGGCCGACATCAACCAGGTATTGAAAACCGTCCCGGGCGTGTATGTACGGGAAGAGGAAGGTCTGGGCCTGCGCCCTAACATTGGCATTCGCGGTGCCACCGCCGAGCGCAGCAGCAACGTCACACTGATGGAAGATGGCGTTCTGATCGCCCCGGCGCCCTACTCCAATCCGGCCGCCTATTATTTCCCGACGTTCAAGCGCATGTCCTCGCTGGAAGTACTCAAGGGTGCCCCGCTGCTGCGCTATGGCCCGCAAACTACCGGTGGTGTCATCAACCTGATTTCCACACCCATTCCCGACGAGCAGAAGGGCTACGTCGAAGCCGTCACCAACGAGCGCGGCTCCACCGACGTTCATGCAACCTATGGCGACACGAACGGTGACTGGGGCTATCTGGTTGAAACGGTCCAGCGTTCAGCACAAGGCTTCAAGGACATTGACCGAAGTAACCGCAACAGTGGCTTCGACATCAGTGATTACGTCGGTAAGCTACGCTGGCAGGGAGATCGCCAGAGCGTGACCGCCAAGCTGCAATACTCCGAGGAAACCTCCAACTCCAGTTACCTCGGCCTGACCGATGCGGACTTCAGCCAGGATCCCAACCGGCGCTACGGGCTGTCCAGTCCCGACCAGATGGATAACACCCACTCCGGTGTCAGCCTGACTCATCAGTTTGAGTGGAGCGACAATGTCAGCAGCACCACGACCCTCTACCGCAACGATTTCAAGCGCAACTGGTACAAGCTCAGTGGCGGCGGAAACATCATCGACGCGGCAAACACCGGAGACGCCAATGCCCAGGGTATTCTCGACGGTACCGTTGACACCAGCGGCCTCAATTACAAGAACAACGCCAGGGAATACGTCTCCCAGGGCGTGCAGACAAACTTCGATGTAACCATTGGCAACCACGAATTCGACTTCGGCGCCCGCGCCCACGAAGATGAAATGGATCGCTTCCAGCCGGTGGATGTTTACGACCAGGTCAATGGCTCCCTGGTATTCCAGAACAGCGTGGCCCCAACGGGCAGCAATAACCGCTTCGAGACCGGCGAAGCCCTGAGCTTCTGGGCACTCGACAAATGGCAGGCGACGGACAAGCTCAGCATTAACCTCGCGCTGCGCTACGAAGATGTGCAGACCAGCCGCACCCAATACGCGGATCCCGGCCGCACAACCATCGACAGCACCCGCGCCAATGACAGCGCTGAACTCCTGCCCGGCGCTTCCTTTACCTACGACCTGACCCAAAGCTGGCAGGTTCTGGGCGGCGTGCACCGAGGTTTCTCCCCTCTCGGGGGTGGTGCCAGGGCAAACGAAGAACCGGAAACCAGCAAGAACTGGGAGGCTGGCGTCCGCTACTTTGGCAATGCGTTCTTCGCGGAAGTGATCGGCTTCTACAGCGACTTTTCCAACAAGGCCGAAAACTGCTCCGTGGGCTCGCCGTGCAGCAATGGCGCCACCTCTGGCAGCTTTATAACCGGCGAGGCTGAAATTGCCGGTGCGGAATTCCAGCTCCAGACCGGCACCCGGGCGGGCGATTACTACCTTCCGGTCAGCCTTACCTACACCTTTACCCAGGCGGAGATCAGCAAGGACAATGCCGCCTCTGGCCTGAGAAAAGGTGAGCAGCTCAAGGACGTACCTGAAAACCAGATGAGCTTCCGCACAGGCATGGAGCACCCGAGTGGCTGGGACAACTACCTTGTGGCCACCTACGTCGATGAGATGTGCGTCAGCGCGGGATGCAACAACACCGCGACGAAACTGGACGAGACCGAGTCCCTGGTCCTGGTCGATTTCATCAGCCGCTACGCACTGACCGCCAGTGCCGATGTCTTCCTGAAAGTGGACAATCTGTTCGATGAGCAGCAAATTGTTTCACGCTTGCCTGATGGTGCCATGGCAAACCTGCCTCGCACTGCCTCACTGGGGGTAAGTGTCAATTTCTGATGAGTGAACGGAGGTTGCTGAAAATCCGGCTTCCACTCCTCGGGAGCCGGATTTTTGGGGCACTCCGATAATCCCTTTTTCACACTCAGGCGCCACTTCGCCTGAGAACTTCGCGCCATTGATGATCTGGACCGCAGCGTCGCCAACCTCGGAAGAGCCAACCTGGACAACGCTAATAACCGGCTTTTCAGATCCTGATTCCTTCGTTACTGTTACAATCCATAGCGGACGAGCGAAACTTTCCCACCACGAAAAACGGCGCTTACAAATGAAAATTCTGATTGTTGAAGACAATGCTGTACTTGCCAAAAAAATATCGGACTGGCTTGCGCAGGCGCACTACACAGTAGATATCGCCAAAACCGGCAAAGAAGCGGACTCGTTGATTGAAACAAGCTCCTACCAGGCCGTTATTCTCGATATCGGACTGCCCGATGAAAATGGACTTTCTTTAATGCAAAGATGGAGAAAAAACGGGAAAAAAGAGGCCATCCTTATTCTGACCGCACGCTCCAACTGGACTGAGAGAGTAGAAGGGTTGAATGCGGGAGCTGATGATTACCTTCCCAAACCGTTTGAGTTTGATGAACTGAAAGCCCGGCTCAGTGCGATTATCCGAAGAAAGGACGGCAGAACGACAGACCAGATCAGTGTTGACGGATTCAGTCTCAACGCCACCTACCGAACGTTTACCACGCCCGACCAGAAAGAGTTCAGACTGACAGCTACGGAATTCCGCCTTTTACAGTGTTTCCTCCGTTCACCGGACCGAGTGTTTTCCCAGGACGAACTGGTTGAATCCCTCTACAACATAGAAAGATGCCCCACCAGAAATGTCGTTCAGGTTTACATAACCCGGCTTAGAAAAATAATAGGGGTCAATAAAATAAAAACATTGCGTGGCCAGGGCTACTACTTCGAAAAAGATCCTAACCGCTGAACGCCCGAGTGAACCAACCAGGTTAAAATATGTCTGCTCCGAAAAGTATCCGCAGAACAGCCATTCAGTATGGTGCTGTTTTCAGCCTCGTATATTTTACTCTGATATTCTTTTCACACACCTACGTGATAAAGCAACTATCGGACGAGTCCAGGAAGCAACACCTGAACAAAGAGCTGGGAAACTTTCAGGCAATCATTGAGGCTGAATCCCCCACAACCGACGACCTCAGCAACATGATCAATCAGTTTGAAATGCTTCTGGGGCATGCCATCGTCATCGAAACGGCTAGCGGAAGCGTCCTGGCGAGCCCGAACTTTGACCAGAGCCAACTGCAGGGCGCTGCAGAGAAGCCCGAGGGTTTCATCCACATAGCGCAGGGTGCGAACACGCTTTTCGGGCTCAAACGCATTTTCTCCGCCAGTGAAAAACTGGCCTCAATCAGCGTTCTTGAAACCGAGGGGGCGCTCTCTGAACGACCGCTGAAGGCTCACCTGACATTGCTCGGCGCCTCGGCCGTTCTTCTCGCGATACTGCTGGCCCTGATTGGAACCACTACACATCTGACGTTAAAGCCCATCAGTAAGATAAAAGAGGACCTGAGACGGCTCCAATCCGGGAAACAAAGTCGCCTGAACCCTCACGTACCGGAAGAGTTTCGTCCGCTGATCCGCCAGCTCAATGATTTGCTTGAGCTGTCAAACCGTCGTCTGGACCGCCACCGCCGCCTGAATTCTGATCTCTCTCACCTGGTCAAAACCTCTATCTCTGCCAATCTTGCCATTTTGTCGGACATCGACACCTTGCCTCCGTCCCGGGAGGATATTGTGTTTATGACCTCTAACTTGCGGGAGCTTGACAAATCCCTGAACTACAGGATGAGCAAGGCAGACATATCAGGCAGACAGATGGGACGAACGTGCATGCCGGTTGAAATCACGGCAAGTGTCATCACCGTCATGGAAAAAATATTCCCTGATACGGTTTTCCGCCTCCACACCACCTTACCCGAAAACTTCAATTGGCCTATGGAGCGGCAGGATCTTTCAGAGCTGCTTGGCAATTTACTCGAAAATGGTGGGAAGTGGTGCCAGACAACCGTCGACGTTACAATCGTCCGCACGTCATCAGGGCTCTCCATAGAAGTAACGGACGATGGCCCCGGAATTTCTCCCGAGGCGGCAGCCACTGTCATGGACAGGGGCACCAGGCTGGATGAAACGGTCGCCGGATTTGGACTCGGATTGTCCATCGTGTCCGAGATTGTCGAAGACAACCTCGGACACCTGGAAATCGGATCCTCGAAAAACGGAGGAGCCAGGATTCTGATTTTACTGCCACTTCCGGACTAGATCACTGCCGAAAGACCAGCCATCTTGAAAATCCGGCCTTCAAAGACTCAGTTTTAGCAGTAATCAGCTGCGTCATTAATCATTCTTCGAGTTTAATTCAGAATCAACGGGGTCATTCTGGCTGTCTGTTGGCGGAAGATCGATCGAGAATAGCTGGTACCGTTCGTTCTCCCCCAACTTCTGAGCGTCAGTGGCCCGCGGACCAAGAACCTTATCTACCGCATCGTTTGGAATTGCGGCAAAGACCCTGGCGTACCCGTCAGCGTCCAGCAGACTGTCGAATTCTGTGGAGGTGATTTCGACAGCGTCGCCCAACGAATAAAAACGTGCGGAAAATGGCATCTCGCCAATGTAAAAGATTGGACCGTCTCCCGCTTGCTGAATGCTCTCATACCGGCCTATCAATTGCTTCTCGGTTTTTAGTGGTTTTACTCCGCTCACACCTATGAACACAAAAAGGGTAATGAGAACGGGTGCAAGTAATACAGCACCCGACCTGATTCTGGACCAGGGACGTAAATTGAGCTGCGACACCCATCCGGCAATCAGAATGGCCGAGAACGGCAGAGAAGGAAGTATGTAAGTCCAGAGCGTGTTGCCTGCCAGGGTAAAGAACAGCATTGGCGTTATCGCACAAAACAACAGATACAGCGTTGAGGCGTCTTGAACAGCACCAGTGAAGATATCCTTTGTTTTGCCTCTCGCTGCTGCAAATCCAAAGCCAACCAAGCCAATGATACCCCACGGAAATGAAGCCCAAAGCCAGAATATCCAGATCATGCCCTTGGGCCGATTATGGGCACTACCGTATAAATCGCCTGCCCATCCGGGATCCAGAAACCGGCTAAAGTGCTCGCCAATAATGAAGTAGTTGAGAAACCCCGGCGTTTTCAATTCAGCGAGCACGTACCATGGCAAAGCAATCAATAGTGTTAGAAGTGAACCAAGGAGCCAGGGTAGTTTTTTCAGTGGCTGTAACCGCTGCCTGAAAATAGCAGCCCAGAGCACCAGCGGGGTAACCGTCAATACAACAGCCAACGGTCCCTTTGACAACAAACCGATAGCCAGGCCCACGAAAAACCACCAGCGCCAGTACTCAGAGCGCCCTGAAAGCACAAACCACACGCTCACCAGCGAGAGGGTCGTTCCAAAAACCAGGAAGGTATCAGTCATTACTGCGCCGGCACTGATATAGGTGAGTGCCATGGTAGAAAGCACCAGAATAGACCATCTAGCGACCACAGCACCCCGCGCATGTTTTGCAAGGCACCACGTCAGCCAGACGATTCCGATCGTGGCGAACCACGCCGGTAGCCGGAGGGAAAATTCAGACAGTCCAAATAGCTTTAGAGAGGCAGCCTGAGCCCAGAATGACAAGGGAGGCTTTCCCCAGAACGGAGTTCCGGGTTCGAACCAGGGTGTTATCCAGTCCCCGGTTTCAGCCATTAAGCGAGCGATCTCCGCGTATCGGGGCTCGGTTGTATCCACAAGGGGAAACAGCGTCATCCCGATAAAGCGACTCAACAATATGGCGGCCAGCACCCAGAACCAGGGCTCAATTCGCTTTAGCATTCTTGACGCCCCTGAAGTTACTGAATTGGTCTCGGCTCGACACCTCCCGGTTCTCGACCACTTCTTCGGTCAGATACAGGGGGCGCAGTTTCGATTCGATGTAGGTTTTGCCCACATACTCACCGACGATGCCAACGCTCACCAGCTGTATGCCACCCAGAAAACTGATGAGAGCGATTAAAGATGGATACCCGTCAGTCGGGTCCCCAAGCATGATCGCTTTCGCGACAATCCAGACCCCGAACAATCCACCGACGGACGCAGCCAGCAAGCCAACCAACGTTGCCCATCTGAGAGGTGACACTGAAAAGGAGGTCAACCCTTCAAGAGCTAAGCCAACCAGGCCAGGATAATCCCACTTGCTTTCTCCTGCCGCTCTCAATGCCCGGTCGTATTTGATGATTGTCGTTGGCATACCGACCCAGGCAAAGAGTCCCTTCATATAACGGTTGCGCTCCCCCAACCGGAGAAGGGCATCAACCGCCCGCCGGCTCATCAACCGGAAGTCGCCCGTATCGACGGGTATTTCAGTGCGACTGGTCCTGTTGAGCAAACGATAGAAAAGGTGTGCACTCAAACGTTTGAAAAAACTCTCACCCACGCGCGATCGACGTTGCATCAGGACGACATCAAAGCCTGACTTCCAGCTCCTGACCATCTCGGGAATATACTCAGGTGGGTCCTGAAGGTCTGCATCCAGAACGATCACCGCATCTCCCCGTGCATGCTCCAGCCCCGCCGTAACGGCCGCCTCTTTACCAAAGTTGCGGCTTAACTTGACCAGGCGAATGCTCGACTTGGTTTCAATAATCGTCTTCATGAATTTGGCACTGCCATCTTCACTGCCATCGTCTACGACCACGATTTCCGAGCGAATATCCAGGCTCGCAAGGACTGGCAATACATGATCAAAGAATATGGGGAGCATCGACCGTTCATTGAAAACCGGAACCACCAGAGAAAGCAGCTCTGATTCGTTCAGTGCGCGGGAAGTCTTAAGAGATTTGTTCACGGAACACCAGCCTTTGGTAGACAACATAGTTAAATGCAGCGACAGCGACGGTGGTTAGAAGCTGTGCAGGAGCAACGGGGATTTCAAACAGTTGATGCAGACAGAAAAAGATCAGAACGTTCAGGAGAGACGCGAGTGAACAGGAAACAATGTATCGCCAGATGGCCTGGATGTGTGGTCGCGCATTTGGAAAGACCAAAGTCCTCTGCAACCCGTAGTTGGTAACAGCTCCGACGACGCTTCCAGAAAAGGTGGCCGCTACGGGGTCCATGCCAAGCAAAACCAAGCCGGACATGGCCGCCCAATGGAAAAGGGTGGCCATTCCGCCAGCGGCAAAAAATCCACTTATTCGTTTAAAGGAAACCTTCTTCATCCTGGCCGACACACCCGTGGCTAACCATTGAGTCCGATGTTTCAACAGCAAGACCCTCGTCTCCGTTGAAACGGGCGGAATTACACTTCCATGCATGTAACCGCAACTATGCATTTCCGCCTCACATCTACCGCTGAATATCACCCACCTTGGCTCTAGAGAAGCGACCGAACAGAACCGGCAAAACAAACAGCGTCAGGAAGGTTGCAGTGACAAGGCCGCCAACAATCACGCTGGCTAACGGCTTCTGGATTTCCGCCCCCACGCCCGTCGACAATAGCATTGGTATCAAACCGAGCGCCGAGGTAATCGCCGTCATCAATACAGGGCGCAACCGGGAGACGGCACCTTCAAACACCGCGGTATCCACGTTCAACCCATCCTGTATTCGCTGATTGATGCTTTCGACCATAACGACCCCGTTGAGCACCGCCACACCAAATAGAGTGATAAAGCCCACCGAACTGGGCACGGAAAGATACTGGCCGGAAATCCAGAGCGAGAAGACGCCACCAATGACAGCAAGCGGCACGTTGACCAGAATTAACAGTGCCTGACCAACCGAACTGAAAGCAAAGTACAGCAGCAGTGCAATCAGGCCCAGAGATACAGGTACCACAATGGTCAATCGCTTCTGAGCTCGCTGCTGGTTTTCAAACTGACCACCAATATCAACCGAATAGCCGGGGGGAAGGTTCACTTCTGACGCGATGGTATCCTGAATATCGGCAACCACACTGCCCATGTCACGACCCTGCACATTGGACTGAATAACCACACGGCGCTGAACGTCATCGCGACGCACCTGCGGTGGGCCGGACGCAATAGACACATCGGCCACATCACCGAGTCTCACCCAGGCTCCGGACGGCGCCTGTAACCTGAGATCGGCAATGGCATCCCGGTCTTCGCGGAAACGTTTGGCCAGACGCACATAGATATCGTACCGCTCATTTCCGTTGATGATCTGGCCTGCAGCGGCACCACCCAGTCCATCGCGGACGACACTCATCACATCAGACACGGCGAGTCCGTACCGGGAGAGTGCCTGACGATCAGGCTGAACCACCAACTGCGCTTCACCGGCGATCTGCTCCATGGCCACATCCCGTGTTCCCTGAACGGTTCGGACCGCCGCTTCGATCTGCTGGCCTTTCTCCGCCAGTACGTCGAGATCCGGGCCAAAGAGTTTGATGGCCAACTGCGCACGAACACCTGACAACAATTCATCAACCCGAGTCGCGATAGGCTGAGAAAAGTTAAACAGTAGTCCCGGGTGCTGTTCGAGCTTCTCCTCAAACAGAGCCTGCAATTCATAGCGATTACTGGCGCTGGTCCACTCCGAAGTTGGTTTTAAGCCAATATAGATCTCTATGTTGTTAACTGGCTCCGGGTCGCCGCCTATTTCTGCTCGGCCAGCCCTGGACAAAGCGTAAGTCACTTCTGGAAATTCCATCAGCATGGCCTCCAGTTTTGGCGCCACTTCAAGCGCCGTATCGAGGCTTGATGAGGGAGCCAGAGTCACCCGGAGGTTAATCGTTCCCTCTTCCAATTCAGGCACGAACTCAGTGCCGAGTCGTGGCACAATCAGCGCTGCCAGCACAACAAGAACAACTGCCGCGCCAACAACGACGCGGCTATGCTTCAGTGACCAGGCAAGCCCCATGCGATAGAGCTTTTCCAGGGGTTTTAGAATGAAGCTTTCCCGCTCCCGAATACCCTTGCGAAACATAAACGAAGCCAACGCAGGCACGACCACCAGAGCAACAATCACAGCGGACACGATGGCCAGCATGATGCTGATCGCCATTGGCTGGAAAAGCTTGGCTTCCACACCTTCAAAACTGAACAGAGGCATGAAAACAACCAGAATAATCGCCGTCGCGAAAAAGATGGGGCGCGCCACTTCCCGGCCGGCTTCCTGCAGTCTAAGCGCAATGCCATGATCATCGTGTGACGCGTCCAACGGATCGGGGTCATTTTCAACCAACTCGTCCCGGTGGGCGTCATGCTCAGCATCAGGATGGGTCAGATGTTTGAACATGTTCTCGACCATAACGACAGAGCCGTCTACCAGCATGCCGATTGCCACAGCAATGCCACCCAGAGACATCAAATTGGCCGAGAGACCGAACCAGGCCATGATCATTAACGCAATACCGATGGAAATCGGTATTGAAAGCAGCACGAGCGTTGTTGCCCGTAGATTCATCAGAAACAGGGCAAGCACGACCGCAATAAACACAAAAGCCAACAAAAGCGCATTGGTCACCGTCTCTACGGCCTTGGTCACCAGATCCGCCTGGTTGTAATAGGGCTCAAAACGAACCCCACTCGGAAGCGCCTGGTTTATGCGATCAATGCGGGCCTCAATGCCGTCGATGGTGGCTTTCGTGTTGGCCCCCATTCGTTTGAGTACAATACCTGAAACCACTTCACCCAGTTGTTCCACTTGACCGCCTTCATCCTTCCGGGTCATGGTCACCGCACCCTGGCGAATTTCAGTGCCCAGCGCCACCTGGGCGACATCGCTCACCGTCACAGTAATGCCTTCACTGGTTTTTACGGGCACCTGACGGATCTGCTCCAGTCCCTGCTCGCCATTACCCAGCCAGCCCATACCGCGAATAACCAGCTGCTCCTGTCCGCGGCCCATGTACCACCCCCCAACATTGGAGTTGTTGTTCTCCAGGGCGTCCATGACATCGTTCTGTGATAAGTCATAGGACAGCATTCGCGCCGGGTTCAGGTTAACCTGGTACTGGCGGACCTCTCCGCCAAACGACAGGATCTCTGTAACGCCCTCAGCAGGTATCAGCAGCAGCTTGACCAACCAGTCGTGCAAGCTGCGTAGTTCCATTGCGTCGTACCCCGAATCCGGGCTCGCTATCAACAAGTACTGATAGACCTGGCCGAGACCGGACGTATTCGGGCCCATTTCAGGCACCCCGACGCCGTCCGGAATCAGCTCCCGCGCGGCCTGCAACCGCTCGAACACCAGTTGGCGCGCGAAATAGATATCCGTGCCCTCTTTAAAAACCACGGTGACACCAGACAACCCGGTTTTGGAGATGGACCGAACCTCCTCAACATCCGGCAAGGCATACATCACCGCCTCAATGGGATAGGTGATCAGTTGCTCGACTTCCTCAGCCGCTAGTCCGGGCGCCTCAGTATTAACAGCCACCTGGACGTTTGTAACGTCAGGGAAAGCGTCAAGATTCAGTTTTGGGATCTGAAATGCGGCAGTGGTTATAAGCACCGCGAGTGCAATAAGAACCAACAGGCGGTTCTGAACCGCCCAATCGACTACTCGGTTGAACATAATGGTTCCCTGAATCAGTGGTTGTGCGGATCAAAGCCGCCTTTGGCAATCTCAGAGGCCACAAAAAATGCGCCCCGCAAAACGACTCGTTGGCCCGCAGCCAGGCCGGAAACCTCACGGAGCCCGCCAATTGAACGACCCAGCTCTACTTCCACGGGTTCATACTCGCCTTCGGCCTCTTCCACATAGACCGTCCAGTCGCCGTCTGCGCCACGCATCAATGCAGTCTCCGGAACGGCAAGCACCGGATCACTGGTTTTAAAACGGAAATACACATCGGCGAACATTCCGGGATGAAAACGATCTTCAGGATTGTCCAGCTCCAGCCTGACAATCCGTGTGCGGGTCACAGGATCAATGGTGTGGGCTTCCTGAGACACCGTTGCCACGGCCACACGACCAGCTGCTTTGACGACGGCTTCCGCGCCCTTCTCAAGAACAATGTCGGAGCTTGCTGGCAGATGGGCCTCTACCCATAGTTCACTCTCGTCAGCAAGAGTCACCAGCGGCTGGCCAGCCTCAACTCTCTGTCCTTGCTCAAACTCATCGGTTAGTACTGCGCCATCCACGCGAGCTCTGAGCATGTATTCACCGAGGCTACCCACACCACTGGCCTTCAATGCACCTATGTCATCACCGTTTAGCCCATAAGCAAGCAGAGTCGCGCTTGCGGCTTCAATATTGGCTTTCGCTGTATTGAATCGCTGATCGCCAACCACAGAACGACCCAGCCCGCTGATTCGCTTCCATTCAGGATAAGCTTTCCTGTAATCTGCCTGCGCCTGTGCCACCGTCTCACTGAACAGGGTTACCAGAGGCTGGCCTTTGGTTACGTGCTCACCCAATTCTACGTGACGCCGCAGCACCACTGAGGCAACCCGGGGGGACACGTGATAGCTGGTATAGCCGTTGGTTAGCAGCTCACCGGGCGCGTATATTTCATAGTCAACGCGCTTGCTTTCGAGCGTTGCCACTTCAATGCCGGCCAGGTCTTTCTGTTTGGCATTGAGGCTCGCGGTGGCTGTTTCTTCATGGCCACCGTTCTCATCTTCGTGGCCGTGCCCCCCTTCCTCTTCATGCTCACCTTCTTCACCATGCTCTTCCTTATGCTCGACCTCTTCACTGGCGCCTTCTTGATGATCGTCGCCACCGGCAGCATGATCATGGCCGGTTTCCTGATGAGCGTCTTCCTCTGCCTGTGCAAATGAAAATGGGGCTATAAGCAACGTCAATACAAATACAGAAATCAGAGTTGTCTTCATAATGAATATCCAGTTTCCAGAATATTATTGAAAGGGGGCAACCAGTTCGCCAGACCGTCGTAAGAGTTCAATCAGGCCCAACTGCGCTTGCTTTTCCAGCTCAATGCCGGTTTGCAGGCTCTCCGCGCGCTGGCCCAGTGCCTGGAGATATTCAGATGTGGAAAGATCGCCGACCTGCCACTGCTTCCCGAGCAAATCGGCACTTCGTTGTACACGCCCCTGGGAGAGTTTTGTCCATCGGCTGAGTTGGGTGTCGTATCGCTTCCAGGCAGCTCGGGCGCCCGCCAGGTCATACTGCTGCTTCCGATAAAGTGCCTGAAACCGAGCCTCGGCCTCCAATGATCGTCGGTTGGCAGCTCGGATTTCTGCGCGGTAGTTATTACGGACGTTCAGAGGGATCGAGAACGTCAGGCCAACCAGATTCTCGCCGCCATCACGCCCTCCGCTAAGCCCGACCGTTGGCGATGCCGCCGCTCTGCGCCTGGCCACCTCGGCTTCGCTCCGCAGCACCTGCCACCTCGCGCGGGCAGCAGCAATTGACGGATGAGCCAGCAGATTGTCATTGTCGACCCTGGATTCAAGAGCCGGCCAAATGTGCCCGGGAATCCCCCCATCCTGAGGCTGCCAATCCGGCAGAAGCTCTCTGACCCGGGCTTGCGCCTGATCAACTGCAGCCTTTGCCTGAGCGAGTTCACTGAGCTGTTGAGAAAGGCTTAAAAAAAGCAGCTCTGCGTCGGTACGCCCCAGATCGCCTGCCTGCTGGCGTTGCTCAACCTGGTCCAGCAAGGCATCCAGACGGTGTTGTTGAGATTCCGCAATTTCTTCGGCACGCGTCGCCGCGCGCCACTCGACAAGCGCAAACAGCGACTCAGACGTTTGTGCCAAAATCGTCTCGTTCAAATCAGCTTGTGCGGAAAGCCTGATCAGCTTTGCCTTATCCTTTAGCGCACCCTGTTGATCAGACCAATCGATCGTTTGTGACAGCCCTGCCTCAAAGTTGTTTTCACTGCCCGTTCTGTCTGCTCCAACAGACAGCTCCGGGTTATACAGCGGTTGTTCGCTTGCCTCAGCATCCGCATCCCGGGCTGCCGCCTGCTCTGTCGCCGCCATGACATCCGGATGCTTGCTTATCTGGCCAGTGAGCCAATTTGTCCAATTCACAGTCTCCGCTTGACCGAACAGAGGAATAGACAATAGTACTGAACACAGCAACGCCCTGGGCGAGTGCTTGCTTGCCTTCATCGACTTTCTCCCGAAGGGGTTAGTAGCCACAATTCATAGGCGCGAGGCGTCCATGATGAGGCAGGAAGAGCCCGAGATAGTAAGTGAAAAGATTGAAATGAACTTGAATTCGAAGTGTCATCCACAAAAGAAACCGCTCTCCGGCTCCAGCAGCATTCCCGGACCGTCCTTTTGACGGACAAAATGAGCACCAAAGGCTTATGTTTCTGCAGCGTTCAGATCAATAGCATGTCATTCGATGCCCCTTACTTTCCAACACTTTATCAAGGTGATCTATGTCTGGAGCAACGAATAAAGCAGGCGCACCGCGCCACGTATTCAAACTCAAACTGGCTTTCCTGGTTCTGTTATGGCCCCTCACGGTCAAATCAGAGCTCGCAGTGGATGAAATATACTCGCCCCGAGTAACTGCCGGGGATCTCGAAATTGGAGTGGTTGGGGCGCTTCTGGACAGTGAGAGGGCCGAGATCGACAACCTTCGTGCCGATCAATGGGAGGTGGGTTACGGGCTATCTGAACGCCTGAGCGCCGAACTTAACCTCAACGCGATCAAGAGACCGGGAGGCGCCTATTCACTTGAGGAATACGAAATCGAACTGATTGGAAACTTTTTTCAAGACAACAAGAGCGCTGCGGGTTTGTTCATTGAGCTGTCAAAAGAACATGGCCAAAAAGCCGGTGGAGTGACCCTTGGGTCACTTTACGAGAGACAGCTATACACGCATTTCAGGATCCTGACGAACCTTTTGGTTAGCCGCTCATTTGGCGAAGACGACGAGCAGCTTGAGCCCACGGGCTCATTACAGGTCGCCTACACGAAGTCTGACACGTTTCAGCCAGGTCTGGAGTATTACGGGGCCGAAAATAATCATTTGATGGGACCTGCGATCCTGGCTGAGTTCAGAATGGGCTCCAGTATTCTGGAACTCCAGGCGGGCGTTGCATTTGGCCTCACCAGGGACTCAGACGATATGATCTATCGCTGGGAACTGGGGATAGAACTGTGATGGCGGCCCGCAACCAAAAGCCGCAAAACCGCCATCCAGTTTCCGGAGCACTAGCTTGAAGCAGGCTCCAGTGCACTCTCACCGGTTTCGCCGTCCTCGATACGAACAGCCCGAACCAGACGGGATACAAGTACCTTGCCGTCGCCCGGGTGCCCATCCTGGGTTCTGCCCGTTCTGACAATGAGTTCCACAACTTCACCAGCGACATCATCGGTCGCTACGTCTATCTCCAGCTTGACCATCTTCACTTTCTCCAGAGGCGACTCATCGCCGACCAGATGACCAAATTCGTTGAGAGACACGACAGCAATGCTTGCCACTCCCTTAACTTTGGCAAGAGCATCAACCACATGCTCTGCCATCACTTCTCTGACATACGCTTTTATTTCATACATAAACCGTCTCCTGACTTCAGACTTCAACGTCACGACGTTCGGATGCAAACCACTGGTAGACACTGGGCAACACCACCAACGTCAGCAACGTTGACGTGATCAGACCACCAACCACAACCGTTGCCAGTGGCCGTTGGACATTAGAGCCAATGCCATCGGCCAGCAGCAGGGGAATCAGCCCCAGAATAGCCACAGAGGCGGTCATCAGAACCGGCCGCAAACGGCGTTGAGCGCCCAGCTTGACCGCTTCAATGACTTCGTAGCCTTCGTCCCGTAACTGATTGATGTAGCTCACCATCACCACACCGTTAAGTACGGCTACGCCAAACACCGCGATGAATCCCACGGCAGCCGGCACGGAGAGGTACAGCCCCGTCACAAACAACGCGACAATGCCACCAGTAACCGCAAAGGGCACATTCATGAAGATCAGCGCCGCATAGCGCAGGCTACTGAATGCCGAAAAGAGAAGCAGAAAAATGAGCGCCAGGGTAATGGGCACAACAATCGCAAGCCGCGCCATGGCCCTTTCCTGATTCTCGAACTGACCGCCGAACTCCACGAAATAACCCGGCGGCATGTCCACTTGCTCATCTATCTGTTTGCGCAAATCCTGAACGACACCGCCCATATCGCGACCACGCACGTTCATCTGCACATACTGGCGGCGACTGGCATTGGAACGTGAAATCTTCTTCGGGCCAGCGTACATTTCAACATCAGCCACTCGTGAAAGCGGGATAAGCTCGCCACTGTTGCCCCTCAGGGGAAGCTTCCTGATCTCATCAATCGACCCACGGTAGGACTCTTGCAGTCGGGCAAAAATCTCAAATCGACGGACACCGTCAAAGACAAGTCCGGCCCCTTTACCGCCAATTCCGGTTTCGACCGTACTCATCAGGTTATCTATGCTGATGCCGAACTGCGCCAGCACTTCACGGTCGGGGCGAATAACAATCTGTTTCTTGCCCGCACTCTGCTGGGCGCGCACATCCGTCGCACCCGGCACATCTTTCGCGAGGGCCGCCACTTCCTTGCCGATACGGCCCAACTCGCCCAGGTCGTCACCGAAAATGCTGGCAACCAGTTGCGCCTGAACACCTGACAAGAGCTCGTCGGTTCTGAGCTGAATCGGTTGGGAAAGGTTATTGGCAAGCCCTGGAACCCGCTCATTCAAGGCCTTTGCGATCTCGCCCTGAAGATCCTCATAGCGCACATCCGCTCTCCACTGACCCAGGGGCTTCAGATTCACAAGCGTCGCGACAACGTTCACAGGTTCAGGATCACCACCCACTTCGGCACGACCGATCCGGGCATAAGTTCCGGTGACCTCTGGAAATTCGTCTATAACGGACTGTATCCGTTTGCCATATTTAATGGCGGATTCCAGACTGGCTCCGGGCGGCAGTGTTGAGCGAATCTGGAACGTGCCTTCCCGGAGCGTGGGCACGAATTCGCTTCCGAGATAGGGAAACAGCAGGAGACTGCCTGCAAAGGCAATGACGGCAACGCCCATCACAACCTTAGGTGCTTTGACCACAGCATTCACCACCGGTTTGTATAACCGGTTCAGGAACAGAACCAGCTTCGGCTCTTTGTGTTGTCCACCCATCTTGAATGACAGCGAGGCCAGAACCGGCACCAACGTCAACGCGAGTAACAGCGCACCGATCAACGCAAAACTGATGGTGTAGGCCATGGGCGAAAACAGCTTGCCCTCAACGCCCTGCAGCGTAAACAGCGGCAGGAAAACGATGATAATGATGCCGATGGCAAATACGATCGGACGAGCCACTTCCCGGGCGGATTCACCCACGAGCCTCAGAACACTGACCTTTTCCTCCGATCGTTCTTCCAGATGTCGGAAGATGTTCTCTATCATCACGACAGCGCCGTCCACCATCATACCGATGCCGATAGCCAGCCCGCCCAGACTCATCAAGTTGGCGGACATGCCTGAAATGCGCATCGCGATGAATGCGACAAGTACAGACAACGGCAAGGTTGCGACCACAATCAATGTTGAACGAATGTTTCCCAGGAACAGATAAAGGAACACCAGCACCAGAACCGAGCCCTCAAGCAACGCTTTCTCGACAGTGCCTATGGCCTTGCCCACCAACTCCGCCTGGGAGTAATACGCTTCGATCTTCAGACCCTCCGGAAGTGACTTGTTCAGGTCGTCGATTTTTGCATTGACGTCCTCAAGTACCTGGCTGGTGTTGGTCCCGATCAACTTCATCACGTAACCGCCAACGGATTCCTCACCTGAGGACACCTCTGCACCACGGCGAATTGCCGGTCCAAGACCAACCTCCGCAACATCCTTGACGTAAATTGGGGACTCCCCCTCACTCTTGGACACAATGATGTTCTGGATGTCTTTGATGCCTTCGGAACCAGAGTTGACCCAGCCATAACCGCGAACAATATATTCTTCACCTCCCCGCGTAATGAAAGAAGCGCCGACGTTACGATTATTCTGGGTGAGAGCGCCGCGAATATCTGACACCGTTAGATTTCTCGCCTGAAGCTTCTGCGCATCAATATTGACCTGGTACTGCTTTACCTCGCCGCCGATAGAAAGCACACCGGTTACGCCCGGCACGGTCCTGAGCTGGGGTTTGACAATCCAGTCCTGAATCGTGCGAATTTCCTGCAGGCTGTATTGATCTTTATCCTCAGCTTCCAGGGAATACATCAGGATGCGCCCAAGACCGCTTGCGATGGGCCCGAGTTCGGGTTCCCCCATCCCTTCGGGAATCTGGCGCTTGGCCTCGGATAGCCGTTCGTTAACTAGCCGCCTGGCGAAGTAGATATCGGTGCCATCTTCGAAATAGATGGTCACCCGCGAAAGCCCGAAGATCGACGTGCTCTGCACTTTTTCCAGTTTAGGGATTCCGTACATGCTGATTTCAACGGGATAGGAAATCAGCGTTTCGATATCAACCGGCGACAGACCAGGACTGGTGGTAAACACCTGAACCATGGTCGGCGTCGCGTCGGGAAACGCGTCCACCGGCAGTTTTTGAAATGAAAATACGCCGGCAACGATCACGGCGATAGCAAAAACAAGCGTCATCAGACGATTGTTCAGCGCATAATTCACAATTGCGTTGATCATGCTCCCCCCGGGGTTTAGTGTCCGTGAGCGGCGCTGCGGCCACTGGCGGTAATGGCCGACATCAGATCAAAAGCGCCTACTGAAACCACTTCCGTGTTTGCGCTGATGCCGGACTTGATCTCAATCCAGTCGTTTGCCTCCTTGCCAAGCGTGACGGGAACCGCCTTGTAAGCCCCTTTCTCATCGCCCGGAACAAACACAACAGATTCATCGCCAATGGTTTGAACCGCATCATCCGGAACCAGCGGCAGTGATGCCTCCGCTTCCGTCATGATTCTGGCCGTGGCATAGGTATTCGGGCGAAGGTCGCCCCTGGGAGACTTCAGCACAACGCGAACCGGGATAGTGCGGGTCTTTTCATCCAGCATGCTCGACACCCAGGATACCTGCCCACTGTGAAACCGGTCAGAGCTTGAATCCCTGGAGGAAATCTGAACCTCGTCTCCCATTGAAATCTGGTCAATATCGGATTCCGACACCTGAAGAATGGCCCACAACACCGAGGCATCAGCCACGATGAAAGGCGTATCCGACGGACTCAACGTCTGCCCCAGACGAACATGCATCTGCTCGACACGCCCCTCAATGGGTGAGCGGAGCGCGTATTGCGCCAGGCCCCCACTGTCACCTGACGACTCGCTGCCATAAACCGCCAGTTGTTCCCGCACGGAATCGTACTCCGCTTTTGTTTCAAGAAAGGCAGCCTTGGCATCAAGGAACTCTTCTTCACTGGAAATACCCTGTCCCTGCAACTCTCTTTCACGATTGTAGTCAGACTCGGCCGCTTCTTTGCGGGCCTCCAGCGAAATCAACCGGGAGCGAATCCGGGCCAGCTCCACACTGTTCAGGGTCGCCAGCAACTGCCCCTTATTGACACGATCCCCCAGATCAACCGTCAACCCTGTCAGTTTTCCCTCCAGCAGCGGACCAACCTCGGCCACGCGATCCGGCACATACTGAATCTCGGCAGGTGCCGTGACAATTGCGCCAGCGCGCCCCTTAGCAGCAGCCACAGTCTGAATGGACAGTAACTTTGTCTGCTCCGGCGTCAGATGGATCTGTCGGGACTGGTTTTCCTCTCCGGCATGCTCGGCTTCTTCATTTCCGTGCTGGTCACCCTCGGCTTCTCCGGCAGCGTATGCCTGCTGCAAGCTCAGAATGCTGACAACAATTAAAAATATCTTCAGATTGCGAATCATTCATTCACCCTCAATATTTAAAGAACGGTCAATTTTGAGTTTTATATTCTCAGGACCCGGCTGACATCGACAGAGCACCTCCTGTGCTTATCTCCAGCGCCCGGACGGCATCGATATAATCATTCTGTGCCTGAACGTATTCCTGCCTTACCGACAGGAGATTGTCCTGTGCCGCCAGAACATCCGAGGCACCGACCTTGCCCGCCCGAAGTGCTTTCTGCATCAGCTGTAATGTTTCCTCTGAACGCTCCAGGATCGACTCGTTCATCTGGCGCAGCCGAACGGCGGTGGATTCATACCGGGCCACAGCCGACACAACCTGACGCTCTGTAGCCAGGCGCAAGGCCTCTGCCTCAAGCTCGGAGGTTTTCAGCCGCGCAGCAGCTTGTCTCTGCTCACCGGAATAATCATGGAAAACGGTCAAAGGCATCGACACCCCTGCACCGAAAAGGTTGGAGCCTTCCTCACGATCATAAAATCCGAAGACTTTCAGATTTGGAATCGTCAGGCTTTTCGCAACTTCAAGGCCAGATTCATTTGCTGCAATTCTGGCGGCCGCCGCTTTCAGGTCCGCTCTCTGACTCTGTGCCATCTCGACAAGCTGGCTGGTTGGAGGCAGGTCTTCGAGCGTCACATCAAGCTCGCCGGTCACCCCAACGGCATCGGAGGGGGACACCCCGAGCACTTCGGTAAGATCAATTTTTGATTGCTCGAGCTTTTGTTCCGCCGAGGCTTTTTGATTCCGGGCCCTGGCAAGCCCAATGACTGCGGTATTGAGATCAATCCGGGTTTGTTTACCCTGTTTTACGGACATTTCAACCAGGTCTTTGGTGCGTTGCATAAGATCAACGGCACGGGTTGCAGTTTCCAACTCTTTCTGAGCCAGCAGTATCCGGAAATAGGCGGCCCGCACCCGCGCCTTGGTGGCCACCTTCAGATATTCAAGCTCCTGTTGCCGGGACGAGAGATTGCTCCGGGCACGCGACTGGCCAAGGTCGCCGCGATTACCCATCCAGATCTCCTGAGTAACCCTAACCCCATATTCCAGGGACTCGTCGGCCTGATTCGGGGCCTGACGGGCCCCCAACTCAAACTCTGGATTGCTGGGCGCCCAGCGGCTGGCATGATCAAGCTGCCCCTGCTGTATCGAGACCGCAGCCCGCCTCAAAGCCAATACCGGGCTATTCTCAAAAGCCATCACCATGGCCTCGTTCAGGGAAACAGCCTGGCTGGCTTTGGCCTGCTGATATTCTTTCAGCGACACACTCTCTTTTGCCTGGGCCGACACCATAGGAGAGACGGCCAAGGCTCCCGGAACTATCATCGCGCACAACAAGAATCGTTTGTTCATTCAGTATCATCCTGGCTGTTTGACTGAGGTCAGTGAGTCAGCATTTTTGCGTGGGAATCTGGAACGACCTTACAGACAAACCTTTAATACAGTTTGAAATTCAGGCACCGGATAAAGTGTGAGGTTGGCAGCACGAGGCAGAGGTAAGGGCGAGGATGTCGAGTCACCCGGCTATAAGGCAGGCGCACGATGGTGGGTTCTTGCTCGATAAATAAAAAACCGGCCCGTCATTTGGGCCGGTTTTTTATTTTAGATCTGAATTGCTTGTGATCGCTGGTCCGATCAGAAACTCTTGCTCCAACCCAGCCAGAACTTCGGGTCATCCGAGTTGACAGAGCCAAGCGCGTCAGTTGAATCAATGTCCGCGTACTCGACGTTAACGCTGAAGGAACCGAAGTTTCCCGCATCCTTTGTAACGTTGGCGGCGACGTGTGAATAACTTGCCTCGCCGACAGAAGTCTTGCCGTCGTCAGCGAAGTCGTAATAGCCGAGCGTCACACCGGCACTGTAACTGTCTTCCAGAGGCACCCCAACAGAGGCGTAGTAATAGGCATCCCCCTGTACGAACACCCCATCACCACTGGTGTCGCTGTTGATCGTGTAGGCCAGGCCGATGGCAGCAATACCATAGCTGACCTCGCCGTATAGTTCGCCGAAGTCAATGGAGTTTGGCGCGTCAGGATACGCATAATAAACATACCCAACGTCATAACCCAGTTCTTCCACAAAGCCGGAGAATCCGGCGTAAAGATCAAGCTCGTAGCTGGTGCCGTCGCCAAAATCGACATTGGAACCCCAACCACCGACGTAGAAGCCCGACGCATGCTCATAATCCAACCCTCCCTGAACGGCCGCAGCCCCGTCTGTCTGGGTGACGCCCCGGAACAGGTAGTTGCTGCTGGCACTTACATTTGAGCTGACGTCAGCAGTGACAATGGAGGGCGTGGCCTGAAGCGCTGCGAACAAACTGATACTGATAAATCCGGATTTGGTGAAAAACTGCTTCTTCATGATAGATACCTTTGATTGGGTTTCATTGTCCCAAGCCGGTGAAGCAAAATTGGAGCCATATTTTATTTATTGTTATTTATCATAATGATGGAGTCACATTAATAAACTTTGAGCTTGCCTTCCGGAATACGGCCGCAACACGAAGCGCCCCAAAACCTGTCACCAGTCCGAATCAACGCCCTGTTTTGATGCACCCTTTGTAACCATCCTGTAATCTTCGCCAAATAGACTTTCACTGGCTCCTCAACACACAAGCAAACCGAAAAGGTAAGAGAGATCATGAGCAAGAAATATTTGGGCTTGGCTTTGGCGATTTCTGCCGCTTCTGCTGTACAGGCCGGAAACGTTACGACCAGCGGCGAAGACCTTGTGATCGATACCGAGAGCGGTATCAAGGTGAAAACGTCGGATAAATCGGCGTCTTTTCAGCTCGGCGGGCGCCTTCAATGGGATTACGACGCCACGCAGTCTGACGACAACGGTGTTGACACAACCGATTTCGATGTGCGCCGGGCACGGCTGTACGCCAAGGGCCACTTTGGCGACTGGGCGTACAAGACCCAGTTCAACGTGGCTGAAAGTGATGGCGCCGACGGCGGTACTGCTGAAGACCTGTACATTCGTTACCTGGGATTTGGCTCAGCTGCAACCGTGACTATCGGTAAACAGAAAGAGCCGTTCGGCCTGGAAGAATTAACGAGTTCAAAAGACATCTCAGCGCTTGAGCGATCTGCCGTGACCGAGCGCTATGCCCCCGGCCGTAGCGGCGGCATCCAGCTCAGCGGCAAAGGCAGCAACTGGACCTACGGTATCGGCTATTTCGAGGCAGACGGCAATGGCAGCGACGACTTCAATAACACGGCAGTAACCGCACGGGGCACGTTTGCACCTGTTCAAACGAATAATGCTGTTGTTCATCTTGGTGCGGGCTATACCACGCGTGACGCCGACATCCAGGCCGATGAGGTCGACACGCTTAATCTGGAACTGGCCGGCGCTTCCGGGCCCTTCCATGCCCAGGCCGAATATTTCGATTCCGAAGAAGGCCAAGTGGATGTTAATGGTTATTACGTGCAGCTTGGCTGGATCATCACCGGCGAAAGCCGCCCTTACAAAGCCGGAGCATTCAAGCGGGTAAAACCGGCATCGCCCAAAGGGGCCTGGGAAGTTGTTGCCCGCTTTGAAGATGGTGACGGAAAATACAGTGACGTGGGGCTGACCACGACCGACGGCGAGCAAACAACACTGGGCGTTAACTATTACGCCAACAAGAATGTTCGACTGGGTATGAGCTACATGGATGGCGAAGAAGCCAATGGCGCGAGCGGAGATGAAGTTCGCGCAAGGTTCCAGTACGCATTCTGATCCTTGATCGAGCTTATGTTTGACTCGACGCCAATAACGAGGATCGTTGAAAAAAATAATCTGAAAATTCAGGTTGGATTCAACCTACCCTGATAGTATCGATCCCGAGTTAAAGAGGTTACTCAGGTTTTTAGGGCAGATCTTTCTGCCCTTTTTTTTGATTTTCTCACCAAGGTGCACACCAGCCTGGCACCACGGAACTGCTACCCGGAGTGGGTGCCAGTGACACCGACCTAGACCCGGAAATCAGCGTAAACTACGAACTGGGTGCCCGTTTGCGCCATGGCGCGCTCAACGTCGAAGCCATCGGTTTCTGCAGCCACTACAGCAATACGGGCTGCTCAGGTAACCGCAGATGTCTATATTACAACGAAAAGAATTTATAGACCTTCGTCTAAATAAAATGCAAATTCATTTGAATTGTTACCGATTGCTAACTAACCTCGTTGACGGGTCGAATAATAATATTACTCGGAGACAACAAATGAAAAGATCAAAACTGAGAACCTCCATCCAGGCAGCAACCTCCTTGCTGGTTTTTGGCATTGCGAGTCCAGCTAGTGCCATGAAGATTTTGGGCGATGCCGACCATATGACCAATCTGAAGGGCTACGAAATAGAAGTGTACGGTTACGCCCGCCTTAACGCCAGCTACGACATTGAGGAAGACATCTCAGAACCAACTCGGGCGGGCGACTTCAGCAAGATTAATACTGGAGCAGACGAAATCAACGAGGCCACTGGCTATTTCGGCGCTGACGCGACGCAAAGCAGGCTCGGCGTGAAAGCGACGCTTCCTCAGGGCGTCAAGATAGTCGTTGAGGGCGGCTTTCGGTACGGCAACCTCCGGCTTCGTCACGCGTATGGCGAGTACAAGGGCGTGATGGCGGGCCAAAACTGGTCAAACTACAACAGTTTTGTTGGCTTCATCCCGACACTCGAGTTTGACGGCATGCCAGGCAACGCAGGCAGCCAGTTCCGGACATCTCAGGTGCGTTATACCAGCGGCCCAGTGTCCGTCTCCCTCGAACAGCCCTTTAATTTCGCAAGCCTCATCGCTACCGATCCGGACATTGAGCAGAAAACAAGTCTGCCGATTGCAACCGCACGCCTGGAAGATAGCGCTGGTGCCATCTCCTACTCAACTGCCGCATTCGTGCGCCAAATTGATTACGATACCGGCACTCAAGATGACAGTGCAATCGGTTACGGCGCTTTTGGCGCGCTCACCTTCGCAGCCTCAGACACGGTGACACTGTATGGCGTTTTCAACTACGTGAACGGTGGCGACATCTACCTGTACCGGTCAGGTGACAACTATGCCGTAGATTACGGCTATGTTAATAGCTCAGGCAGCGTTGAGTTGATCAGCGGGTACGGTGCCTCAGCCGGCGCGTCCTTTGACCTGGGCGGTGGCCGCTCAATAAACACGGGCGTCGGCATGGTGGAGGTAGACTGGGATGACGCGCTGCGTGATCTTCCCGGTTCAGCCGACATTGGTAACAAACAGGAAACTAACACCATGGCGATGATTAACTACCAGTGGTCTCCTGCGAAAGCAGTGACCATGGGTGTTGAATACAGCTACTTCATGGTCGACGAAGTTGACGGTGACGATGGGGATGCGAGCCGGTTGATGTTTGCCGCTCAGTACAACTTTTAAACTGTCGTAACGACAGCGAAAGACTAGTCTTCGGCGCTTTGACTCTGAATATTTTAGGGTTGAGGTGCCGAAGGTTTTTAGGGTAAGGATTTTTTTTCGCTATTGACTATTTAGTCACAGACTCCGACCTTTCCGCCAAAAAAAGTGCTCAACTTCAACAAAGCGAGGCTGTGCTCGGCTATTCTTATCGCGAACGCCGCAATGGGTTATAGCGTATCAGTCCAGTCCAGGTAGCAAAATTTGATTTTCACGGTGATATGAATAATCGGTTCCAGGCCTACAGCAATCAGCGCGACTGGTTTAATGGGTCCGGTCTGACGGGAAAAGAAAACAGGCTTAAAGACGATGGCAAAACCGAAAATTTCGGCGAAATCAAGTATCGTCTCTGGTTTGAAGCGGCAACGGATAACGATGAAGTCAAAGGTGTCTACGCCACGGAAATTGGTGGCATTCGCTACGGCGAGGGTTCAGGTGGCGACTTTTCAGGCGATGGCGTCAACGTAGAGACCCGCTGGGCATACGTGGACTTCGCTGTACCATCCAACAGCGATCACCGAATCAAGATGGGCTTGCAACCGGTATCGGTTGATCAGCATTTGTGGAATGAAACGGCAACGGGCGTGATGGCCCAGGGTCCGCTGTCTCACATGTGGAATTATCAGCTTTTGTGAGGACGGGGTGATTCGTCTAACGAAAACGCCGCGGAATCTGCTGATGACGGCTTTGACGGTGCGGACAACTTCACCATCAATATTGACGGCGCAATGAGTCCCAACCTTAAGCTTGGTGGCTTCTTGCTATACCAGAGAAACGATCAAATCTCGGAAGGTACGGGAAACATCAACAGCATCGGCTACGAACTTAAAGCGATTGCTGATAACTCCAGATACGACGTGTCGATCGTTGGCGGAACCTTTGACTACAGAAGCCCCTCCTCTGGCGGCAACCTGTTTGTTAAAGGCACAGCTATTTACCAGACGGGCACGATAGAGGGCGTAACCTTTACTCCTCTGTCAGGTGCAGCCAGCGCGAATAACAGCTTCGATCTTTCCGCCTATTTTCTTCGCGGTGATGTCGGATATGACTTTGGCGCCACTACACTGACCTACACCGTCTGGTACTCCTCCGGAGACGACAATTCCACCGATGGAGATTTCGACGCATTTATCGCGACAGACGTCGATATCAACGAAAGTATGATTTTTCAGGAAAACTTCACGGACGACGATTACTTTGCTGAAACGCCCTACCTTCTGGACAAGGGCTACCTGCTGAACAAGGTTCAGATAGACCACAAACTGTCCAGCCAGGTCACGGTTAGCGGAATGGCCATTTATAACGCGCTCGCTGAAGATGTCACTCTTGGCGACGGAAGTGAAGATAACTCACTCGGCTTTGAGTTCGGGGGACGCCTTACGTACAAGCCCTACAGCGGTCTTGAAATTGCTGCGGAAGCGGCTTATCTGGTGGCCGGAGACGCAATGGATGCGTTCGAGGAAGCCGCTATCCGGGACGGAAAGGCTGACGAGGATATTGTTCACATCGCGGGCCGAGTCCGTTATAAATTCTAACTCGTAATGCCGAAACCTTAATTCGGTTTTAACGTCTAACGGGAACGCCACAGTCATGGCGTTCCCTTTTTTTTGCGCAAGCTCCAGGCCAATATGCCTCCACCCATCCATACTCCAACGAGAGCGCGGTCATGCACAGGAAAATTCTTCCCGTTGTGATTCTTATCGGTTTTTGTCAGGCGGCCATCGCCGATGGGCTGGCCAGGGACGAGATCATTCACGACTTCGAGGCCAGGCAAGGTGTCGTCATTCCCGGCCCTGATTCGAACACCCGGAGCACCTACATCGACCTCGGGACCTCACAGGGAGTGAGTGTCGGCGATTTATTTTCAGTGACCGACCCCGGGCAGACAGTGACGCATCCAGCCACCGGCGAGGAAATGACCCTGGAGTCTGAAGCAAGCGCCTTACTTGGCATTACGCGGGCAAACGAAAACCACTCTATCGCCAGAGTAATCAAGGGCGCGCCGCCAAAGACGGGCGAGAAAGTCAGGCGTTTCTGGGGCCTGGATGCCTATTTTATTGACCCCCAGGACCAGGGCAGAGAATTGTATTCAGAGCTAAGAAGCCAACTGCCGCACATCTATTGGCTGGGATACTCCTCGGGAGACGAGGCCAGCGCTCCTGACGGCTTCTCTGGCCTGGTGTTCAGATATACAGACTCCCGGCTGAACGTGGACCATGTGCCGGACTGGCCAATCGCCTCGTACAAGATACAAGGCAGTCAGAATGGCTTCGATCCCCAGCCATTGGTCCAAGCGGATATGGGCCAGGGTCTTCCACCATTGCCCTATCCCGAACGACGCGCCCTGCTTGAGACTCAACCAATTTCCAGCGACCTGATTGTTAACGGCCCTGAGTTACTCATTGCTGCTGGCACCGAAGACCGGATCACCGTCAGCTCTTATCAGGCCGAGGCGATACAGCAAATTGTCAGTTTCCCCATACCGCACCGCAACCGGTTGCTTTCCGTGAGGTGGTGGCAACCCGAAGGCAGCTCCAGGCTCTTCCTGGCGCTCACCACCTGGGATGGCGAAAAGGTTGAAGGGATGTTGCTCAGGCTTGACGGCGATCAAGTCACCGAGTTTCGCACCAACTTACCCTTCATGCTTGGTGCCTTCGACCTGGATGGCAATCGCACCGCAGAGACTCTTATTGGCCAGCCGTTCAACCGAAATGACTTTTATGGTCAGCCACTGCGGGAATTTTCAATCAGTGCCGATAACGCCCTGCAACAAAACACGCCTTCGCTGTCGCTACCGGCGTCTTTCAGGGTTATCGGATCGCTTTTGACCGACCTTACGGGTGACGGGAAATTCGAATCCATTTCCATTAGTGACAGTGCACTAGTGGTCAGAAACAGCTCGGACAATGTCATTCACCGGTCCGAAAGAAATGTGGGCACCGAGCTGTCATCACTGAGCTATGAGCTCAATCCAAGCCAGGCGTTCAGCCCGGTCGCTCACGTTAACATCGAACCATCGCCCGTGTTGTTGAACGGACCGGAAAACCAAAAGCGGTTTCTGATATTCCCACGAAATGGAAGAAGCGATACCCCCATTTCGTCAGTGGCGTCGACATCCACCACCAACCGGCTTGGCTCTCTGGTTTTTGACGGAACCCGATTTATCGAATCCACGGTGCCTTATCGGCTGGAGGGGCGTATCGCCGCCATGGCGCAAGAGGATGGCAAACTATGGATCCTGCTGTCCGCCGCAAATTCCGACAACGGGCGGGGCGCAGAGCTGCTGTCGCTAACAACCAAGCCGCTTTGAGCACCATCGCCGCTATCGCGATTCACTAAAGCACAACAGGGACTATCAAACACATCATTTAAACGCATTTTCTGCTCCTGATTTCAGCTCTGTTTCAGCCAGACCTGCTCTGCTGGAACTGCAACACATGGAAAACGAGGTGCAGCCATGAAAATGTTAATTTCAATTGTATTTACGACTGGCCTGATTCTCAGCCCGTTGGCTCTATCAGGCCCCAATGGGGGTCTCGCGGATCGCATTAACGAAGCGAGAACCTATCCCAATAAAACCGTGGCAGTGGATTCGGACAAACAGAAGGCAAAATTCCGGGAGCACATGAGGAATTACAGTGATCACCACGGGCATGACGACCACGGCGGTGATGACGAGCACGATTGCCACTAAGACTCATACACGACGGGTGGCTGCGTTGGCCCTTCCTGCCAGGGGAAGGGTCGGCGTTGGCTGGAAATCCTCACCACCATCCCTGACCGGCCTCATCGTCGCTTCCGAAACACCGAGAATAGCCACTTCAGACGTATTTACGATGAGGGGTCAGTTCAACGGGCCAGAGCTTTTATGCGTTTGGCTAACCTGTACTAAGCTTCCAGTATCAACAAGCGCTTATCACTCACTATCGATAGGTGTTCCGTCTTCCAATGCACAGCGCAGGCCATGAACTTCAAACATCTGGAAACCTTTATCTGGGTAGCCACCCTTGGGAGTTTTCGCAAGACAGCCGAGCGACAAAACACCACTCAGCCCGCGATCTCCAATCGCATAGCGGCCCTTGAAGAGGAATTGGGCGTAACGCTGTTTGATCGCGATTCCGGCCGTACGATGTTGACCACCCGGGGACAGGCGTTGTTGCCCTATGCCGAGAAAATCGTCTCTATGTCCCAGCAACTCCGTAAGCGAGCAGACAGGGTCGCTTTGCTGTCTGGCATCCTCAGGTTGGGCGTTTCCGAAACCATCGTCCATACCTGGCTGCCTTACTTTTTCCGCGAGCTGAGCGAAAATACCCCGAACCTGGATGTCGAGATCACCGTCGACGTGACCGGGAATCTTCGTAGTGGCCTGTTGGACAGAACGTTTGACCTCGCCTTTCTGATGGGCCCCGTTTCCGAACCGAAAATTGAAAACCTGAACCTGTGCAGCTTTCCACTGATCTGGGTGGCGAGTCCCGCACTGAAACTCCCGGACCGGAAACTGGAGCTTGAGGAACTGGCCCAGTGGCCAATCATCACGTATGCCAGGAACACCAAACCGTTTGCGGAAATCAGTCAGAAATTCAGCGAGTTGGACGAATTGCCCGCCCGCTTCTACTCATCGAGCTCGCTGGCGGCGTGCCGCCGCCTGACGCTGGATGGCATCGGCGTGTCTGCACTCCCACTGAGCGTGATTGCCGATGGACTGAAAAACGGTCGCCTGATGAGGCTCGACGCCGCCTGGACTCCGTCTGAGTTGGCATTTACAGCCTCCTATCCCAGCGCTCCCTCCAACGCGATCGCCGAACTGGCGGCCAACCTGGCAGTCAAAGTTTCCGAACAGTACGCGCAACGAAGTGATCACGGAAACTTATCAGCAAACCCAAAAAACCATAATTAGACATTTTCGCCAATAGGGATAACCTGAACTACAACCGCGTAATAAATTCAATCAGGGGTACCCGAGATGAATACCGGCGAATATTCAGACTTCAAGGCAGGCCTGCTTGAGCAATTATCCTTGCTTCGCTCACACATTCGTTCCGGTGCTTACACGGCAACTACCAGTGGCAAGGCCCAGAGCCTGGTCCAGGGAAATGTGGTTATCCTGCCGGCCGATTGGGCGAACGATTTTCTTCTCTATTGCCAAAACAATCCCGTGGCCTGCCCGCTTATTGGCGTCTCCCAGGTCGGAGAACCCTCACTACCGGGCCTTGGACGAGCGCTGGACATCCGGACTGACATCCCCGAGTACCAGGTATTCCGCAATGGTGAACGGGCGGAGACAGCCAATGACATTCGCGATTTATGGCGCAACGATTTTGTAACATTCGTACTCGGCTGCTCGTTTTCGTTCGAGGACGCTTTGATCCGTGCCGGACTGTCCATCAGAAACGTCGAGCAGGGACGGAATGTCTCCATGTATCGCTCGAACATTGAGACACAAACCGCCGGGCGTTTCTACGGCAACATGGTGGTGTCCATGCGGCCGTTCCGGGCCGCAGATGCCATCCGAGCGATTCAGATCACAACCAGGTTACCAAAAGCGCACGGCGCCCCGGTACATATTGGCGACCCGGCGCTGATTGGAATCACGGACATCAACACCCCTGACTTTGGTGACGCCGTCGCCATCGGCAGCGACGAACTACCGGTGTTTTGGGCCTGCGGGGTTACTCCGCAGATTGCCCTGGAAAACGCATGTCCCCCGATCGCGATCACCCACGTACCGGGAAAAATGCTGCTAACCGAGCGGCTCAATGAAGAGCTGGCCGTGCTCTAGCCACTGCAAGCTCACTCACAAAGCAACAACAACAAGAGAACGGGAGAATCGATATGTTCAAACAACTTGCAACAGCCACTCTTTTGGTCGGGGCCTTCCTGGCTCATGCAGCTAACGCTGCCCAATGGAATATGCCAACGCCGTATGGCGACGCCAACCTTCCAACCAAGATTGCCTACGGGTTCGCTGAGGACATAAAGGCGGGCACCGACGGCGAGATAGACATCACCGTCCACTCCGGCGCCTCACTGATCAAACATCCGGAAATCCCGCGGGCCGTCCGCACAGGGCAGGTTCAACTGGGGGAGATCTTCATCGGCATCATGGGCAACACCCATCCGGTGTTTAAACACGACAACATCCCGTTTCTGGCGACCAGTTTTGACGACGCCAAAGCACTCTGGGAAGCTGCAAAACCGGAGGTGGAAAAACAACTCGACAGAGAGGGCCTGAAACTTCTTTACACCGTGCCATGGCCAGCCCAGAGCCTGTATACAAAGGCTCCGGTCAACACCATGAGCGACTTGGAAGGTCTGAAGATGCGCGCTTACAGCCCGTCCACTTCACGGCTGGCTGATCTCATGAACACCACCCCGACCACCGTTCAGGTACCTGAGATCCCCCAGGCATTCAGCACTGGCATCATTGACGCGATGATTACCTCCCCATCCACCGGCGCCAACGGCCAGGCCTGGGATTACCTCTCTCACTACACTGACATCAAAGCCTGGATTCCCAAGAACGTTGTCGTTGTCAACAAACGCGCCTTTCGCCGCCTGAGTGAGGAACAACAACAGGTCATTCTCGACGCCGCCGCGGCAGCCGAAACGAAGGGCTGGGAGGGCGTTCGAGTAACCGCCGCCGAAGACACGGCGACGCTGGCAGAGAACGGTATCGAAGTATCCGAGCCATCCGAACAACTGATGCAGGAATTCCAGAAGATCGGCGACATCATGATCCAGGAATGGGAAGAAGAAGCTCCGAAGGAAGTCGGCACTATTCTGCAAAACTACCGTTAACGGTCCATTCACAAGACGCTTTCCCCTGGTATTCCAGCGGGAAAGCCGCCTTGGGAGGCATCTTCCATGAGTACCCTTCGAGACAAGTTTTACCTGGCATCTGGTTACGCAGCGGGGTTCTGCATTGCACTGATCATGGTCGTGATCCTGGTGCAGATTGTCGGCCGCCTGTTCGGCTTCATCATCCCTTCCGCTGAAAACGTGTCCGGGTATGCTCTCGCGGCTTCTACGTTTTTCGGGCTTGCCTACACCTTCCATGAAGGTGGCCATATCAGGGTAACCCTGGTTATCCAGAAATGGTCCCCCCGGGCGCGATTCGCTCAGGAGCTGGCGGTACTCATCCTTGGCCTCGGCCTTGCGTGCTTTATGACATTCTACTGCTGGCACATGGTGTGGGAGTCCTACGTTTTCGAGGAGGTCTCACACGGCTACATTCCTATTCCACTCTGGATCCCTCAGATCCCGGTGGGCCTGGGCACCTTAGCGCTTACGATCGCGATCCTCGACGACCTTATCGCCGTGCTGCAAAAACGTGTGCCTTCTTACCAACAGCACGAAGATGACATCAATCTGGAGGAAATCTGATGGATACCACGCTGCTTTCCATCGCCCTCGCTGCCTCCATGATATTGATGCTCGCGCTTGGCGTCTGGGTATCTTTGACATTGGTCGGCATCGGTGTCCTTGGGCTGCTGTTGTCCGGCAATGACCAGATCGGCCTTCTGTTTGCGACCTCCAGTTGGGGCGCAAGCACCGGCTGGTCTCTGACCGCACTGCCGATGTTCATCTGGATGGGCGAGGTTCTGTTCCGTACTCGCTTGTCCGAGGACCTGTTTAAGGGACTGTCACCCTGGATGGGTGGTTTACCGGGCAAGCTGCTGCACGTAAACATTCTCAGCTGCGGTATATTCGCCGCGGTGTCCGGCTCGTCTGCCGCCACGGCGGCCACCATTGGCCGCATGACCCTGCCCGAGCTCAAGGCTCAGGGTTACAGCGACCGCATGGCTGTCGGCACCCTTGCCGGTTCCGGCACCCTTGGGCTGCTGATACCACCGTCTATTATTCTGATCGTTTACGGCGTGGCGGCCGAAGTGTCCATCGGCCGTCTGTTTATCGCCGGCGCTCTTCCTGGCCTCATGCTGGTGGTCATGTTTATGGGGTACACCATGGTGTGGGCGACATTGAACAAGGATGAGATGCCCAAGCATAAGAAAGAGCACATCTCGTTCTCAGCCAAGATCAAGGCGCTGCGAATGCTGCTTCCCATCGTGGGCCTGATTGTATTTGTGCTTGGCTCGATCTATGCCGGCTTTACCACACCCACTGAGGCTGCCGCCCTCGGCGTTTTTGGTGCCCTGTTGCTGGCGGCTGTCACCGGTTCCCTGAACGCCGACAGTTTCAAGGCAAGCCTGCTGGGCGCGGTCAAGAGCTCCTGCATGATTGGCCTGATTCTGGTGGGCGCGCATTTTCTCACCTTGTCCATGGGCTTTCTCGGCATTCCAAGAGAGTTGGCGGAATGGATTGGCAGCATGTCGCTCTCTTCTTTCGAACTGCTTGTCTGCCTGACCGCCCTCTTCGTAATCCTGGGCTGCTTCCTGGACGGCATTTCCGTGGTGGTTCTTACCGTCGCCGTGGTCATGCCCATGGTCCAGCAGGCCGGCATCGACATGCTCTGGTTTGGCATCTTTATTGTTCTGGTGGTTGAGATGGCACAAATCACACCGCCGGTGGGTTTTAACCTGTTCGTGATCCAGGCATTGACCGGGAAAGACATCCTCTACGTTGCCCGGGCCGCGCTACCCTTTTTCCTGCTGATCATGGCGGCACTGTTTCTGATCGGCTGGTTCCCGGAAATTGTCACCTACCTCCCTCAGACCATGAGCCGAGGCTAGCGCACATCCACTTGTTTCTGGAGACAACCAATGAAACTCAACTGCGATATGGGCGAGAGCTTCGGTAGCTGGACCAAAGGCATGGATGCCGAAGTCATGCCCTACATTGATATGGCCAATATTGCCTGCGGCTTCCATGCCTCAGACCCGCTGACCATGGACCGCACCGTCAGAACCGCGATTGCCGAGAATGTCACCATCGGCGCGCACCCGGGTTATCCGGACCTGCTGGGTTTCGGCCGGCGTGATATGGAGTTTGCGTCAGAGGAACTCCAGGCCCTGCTGGTGTATCAGATCGCTGCGCTGGACGGCATCTGCCGCACCCACGGCACAGCCATCGAATACATCAAACCCCACGGCGCGCTCTACAACAAAATGGCAGTAGACCGCACAACCCTGGCAGCGGTGATGGCTGCGGTACGCAACTATGCGCCCCACTGCCCCCTGGTGGCCATGGCAACACCCGATGCCGACGAGGTTCTGGCACTGGCCGCCGACGTGGGCATCGATGTGTGGTTCGAGGCGTTTTCCGACCGTGCGTACAGCGACGAAGGCCGACTGGTTAAACGCTCGGTGAAGAACGCGGTTCACGACACGCCGGAAGCCATAGAAAGGCAGGTAACACAGATCATCACCGAAGGCAGCGTCACGTCGATCTCCGGCAAACGTATCCCGATAAAGGCCGACACCCTCTGCATTCATGGCGACAGCCAGCATGCTGTAGAAGCGGCCAGGCACATGCGGAAGGTCGTCGAGTCACTATGATCATTGAAGCCGTCAACGAAAGTACGTGCATCGTCTACTTTGGTGACCGTATCAGCGATGACATCGCCGGCCAGGTCAAGTGGGCCACGGAGGCCATTCGCCAGAACCTGTCGGACCTGGTGATTGACCTGGTGCCTTCGTATACCTCCGTGCTGGTGTGCTATGACGCCGACAGGACCGACCGCTTCGGCATCGCGTCCCGGCTGCGCAAGGCATTGAGCGAGGGCGAACAGGAGGCGCCGGATGAAAGCGGTTCCAGCACCATTGAGTTGCCGGTCTACTACGGCGACGAAGTAGGCCTGGACCTGGACGAGGTGTGTGACTATTCAGGCCTGAGCCGGGACGAAGTGGTGCGCATCCACAGTGAGCAGACCTACCGCGTTTACGCCATTGGATTCAGCCCGGGGTTCGCTTACCTCGGCATTACCGACCAGCGAATTGCCCTGCCCCGCAAAGCCACGCCCCGACAGAAAATACCCACCGGGAGCGTTGGTATTGCCGGCTCGCAGACCGCCATCTATCCCAGCGCCACGCCGGGCGGGTGGCAGATAGTCGGTCGCACGCCTCAAAAAATGATCGATTGGGACAGTGAGTCCCTGGCGCTGGTATCAGTAGGGGATAGGGTGCGGTTCCGGTCGATTGACCGCCAGGAATATCTGGACCTGGGAGGCAGCCTCGATGAGTTTTGAAGTTCTGGATGGCGGCATGCTGGCCTTATTGCAGGACCCTGGCCGGTATGGCTATCAGCACATTGGCGTGACCACCGGCGGCCCCATGGACGAGCATGCCTTTCGTTGGGCCAATCGCCTGCTCGACAATCCACCGGAGGCAGCGCAGATCGAGATCAATATTGGAAAACTGAGCCTGCTGGCCCATGAGGATACCTGCATCGCGCTCACGGGTGCGGACCTCGGAGCGCAGATCAATGGAGAGGCGGCAGCACCCTGGCATACCTATCAAATCCACCGGGGAGACCGTATCGAATTCGGCATGCCGGTGGCCGGACTAAGGGCCTACCTTGCCGTCGCCGGGGGATTGAAGCCCATCGTGAAACTGGGTAGCTGCGCCACCGTCGTGCGCGAAGGCCTTGGAGGACTGGATGGACGCGGGCAAAAGCTGGCCAAAGGCGACTGCATCGGGTTTGACCGCAGCCATCCAAAGACCATGGCAAGCCTGCCAGCCGGGGAAATCCCGGACTATAACCAGGACCTCCACATCGGTGTGATCCCCAGCTACCAATACCCGCACTTTTCTCCGGGTGAGCGTATGAAATTTTTCAAGGGCTGTTACGAGGTCAGCCAGCGAATCGATCGCATGGGCTACCGGTTAACCGGCGATCCCATTCACTCTGAGCTGGACGGCATCATCTCCGAAGGCATCGCCTATGGTGCCATTCAGGTGCCGAGCGATGGCCAGCCGATCGTCCTGATGAAAGACCGGCAAACCATCGGTGGCTACCCGAAGATAGGCTGCCTGAGCGCCCTGGATGCTGGCCAACTGGCGCAACGTGGGCCCGGGACACGGATCCGTTTTTACCTTGCGGACGTCGCAGAGGCCGAAGCCCAACGCGCGATTTTCAACCACAAGCTGGAAACCTTCAAACCATCACTCGCCGGCCCGTAGCCGGGTACGCACGCCCCGCGACGTCATCACCGCCAGCACCTCCATCAAAGACAGCACACCCCGGTCGTGCTTCTTTGGTGCCTTACCCTTACCCATGCGTCCGAGTTGCCGGGTGTACCAGCTCACTTCCATCAGCGCCATCTCATCAATCAAGCGAATGCCGGTGCGAATGGGTTTCACGGAACTGGTAAATGCCTGCCCTGCCATAATGCGTCTCGGGAAGTCCGGCTCCACCGCCAGTGGCCGCGCCAGGCCCACCAGATCTGTAGCCCGCGATGCCACAGCTTCCGCCATGCCTGACTCGGTGCGGAAACCACCGGTTACCATCAACGGCACGTCCACCCGCTTGCGCACCTTCTCCGCAAATTCCAGGAAATACGCCTCCCGGGCGACGGTGCTGGCCTTCGCGCCATTCACACCCTTGGCACCTTTCGCCATCGCCGGGTTTTCGTAATTGCCACCGGAAATCTCCACCAGATCAATGCCGAGCTCCGTCAGGGTCTCGATAACCTTTAACGACTCTTCCTCGGTAAAACCACCCCGCTGGAAATCCGCCGAATTCAGCTTGATGCCCACACTGAACTGCCCGCCGGTCGCCGCGCGGATGGCTTTGTACACCTCCACCACAAACCGCATCCGATTCTCGGGACTACCGCCCCACTCATCCTCCCGAACGTTATGGTGTGGCGACAAAAACTGACTCACCAGATAGCCGTGCGCGCCGTGAATCTGCACCCCGGAAAAGCCCGCCTTCTCTGCAATCGCTGCACTGCTGGCGAACCGCTGGATAATCTCCTCAATCTCCGACACCTCCAGCGCCCGGGGCGTCGCAAACATGGCCTGCAACTCCTTGCGGAACGGAACCGCACTGGGCGACACCGGCGCCTTGTTCAGCATTTTCGGGCTCTGCTTACCGGGATGGTTGAGCTGCATCCACAGCTGGCACCCGTTGCGTGAACCAGCCCTCGCCCATTCTCGCAACAGGTCCAGATCCCGCTCATCCTCCAGCACCACATTCCCTGGCTCACCAATATGTCGCCGATCAATCATCACATTCCCGGTGATCGACAACCCGATCCCGCCATCCGCCCAAGTGCCATAAAGCCGTGGCAGATCCCGCGTCACACGGTTATCCATGGTTCCAAGGGTTTCGCTCATGGCCGATTTGGCAAATCGATTGGGTATCACCGCCCCGTTTTTCAGGGCTAGCGGCTGGGAAAGCAGTTCGGCAGGGTTCATTGATCGGTCTCCGTAGGATGCCTGGAATTTTCCAAGGACGAGGGCCGATCATGGCGAGTAAACAGAATGGCTGCATTGGCCGGAATGCCGCACCAATTGCGGTGACATACAAGTCAGTATGAAAACAGGAGATATCCACAAAGCCAAAACAAGCGAGGCCGGTCAGGTTATTCAGAACCGGGGAGCGCCAGGGATGGCGCGACCGAGCCCTACAGGGACGTATCCACGGGCGTGTTCTGAATAACCTGACCGGCCTCGCGACCGCTCCGCAGCCCGAAGGCCACGGAACAGAACTGCCAGCCTTAAAGAAGCAGGGACCGAATATCCCCCAACAACTGACTCAACACCGAGGTAAACCGGGCCGCATCAGCCCCGTTCACCGCGCGGTGGTCGTAGGACAGCGACAATGGCAGCATCAGCCGCGGCTGGAAATCTTTGCCATCCCAGACCGGCTTCATCGCCGCCTTTGAGACACCAAGAATCGCCACCTCCGGCGTATTCACGATCGGCGTGAACGCCGTGCCACCGATACCACCCAGGCTGGTGATGGTAAAGCAGGCACCCTGCATCTCGGTCGGCTTAAGCTGCTTGTCCCGCGCCTTCTGGGCCAGGTCCGCGCTTTCCTCCGCGAGCTCCCAGAGCCCCTTCTTGTCGACATCCTTGATCACCGGCACCATCAGCCCGTGAGGCGTGTCCACCGCAATCCCAATGTGAATGTACTGCTTGCGGATCACTTCCTTGCGGTCCATATCCAGCGACACATTGAACTGCGGCAACTCCGCCAGCGCCGTGGCGCAGGCTTTTAGCAGGAACGGAAGCGGTGTCATCTTCACACCTTTCTTCTCGCCGGCCGCCTTCTGGGCCTTGCGGAAGTCTTCCATGTCGGTGATATCCGCGTCCTCGAACTGGGTGACGTGGGGCACGTTCAGCCAGCTACGCTGCATATTGTTCGCCGTAGCAAACATCATGCGTGACATGGATTCGCGCTCAATCTCACCAAACTGACTGAAGTCCGGCAGTTTCACGCCAGGAATGCCGGCGCCACCGCCGCCAGCCACGGTGCTGCCTTGCTGCGTCTGCTGCAATTGGCTTTTCACGTAGGCCTGGACATCGTCTTTCAGGATGCGACTCTTCGGGCCGGAACCCTTGATGCGAGTCAGATCCGCGCCGAATTCACGGGCCAGCTTGCGCACCGCCGGTCCAGCATGAACCTTGGCACCCGGCGCCGGTGGCTCGTAGGTTGCCGAGGGCTGCTCCGGCTTGGGATCGGAAGGCTTGCTTTTCGATTCAGGCTCACCTTCCTGCTTTTCCTTGCTGGAAGACTCAGACGCCTCGGACGACGCGTCCTCTTCGCCTTCGTCGCCACCCTCTTCCACGATGGTCATTTCAACCAGATCGAGACCTTCGGAGATCTTGTCGCCCTCGGACACCAGAATCTTGCCGATCTTGCCGGCATAGGGAGACGGAATCTCCATGGTGGCCTTGTCGGACTCCACGGTCACCAGTGCATCGTCCGCCTCAACCTCATCACCTTCGCTGACGTTGATCTCGATCACTGGCACATTGTCGAAGCCGTCCAGCGCGGGCACCTTCACGGTTTCCTTACGGGAACCACCGGATTTTTTCGGTGCCGGCTTTTTCTCTTCAGACTTGGCGTCTTTGTCGTCCGACTTGGCTTCCGCCTCGTCTTTCTCGTCGGACTTGGCGTCTTCGCCAGAATCCTTGCCGTCATCCGAGTCACCGGCGTCGCTGCTGGCTTCCATCATCCCGACAACGTCGCCTTCCTTGACCTTGTCACCCACTTTGACGGTGATCTTGGTAATTTTTCCGGCACCCGGTGACGGCAGCTCCACCGATGCCTTGTCGGACTCCACCGTCAGTATCGGATCTTCTTCCTCAACCGAATCTCCCTTACTGACGAGCACTTCAATAACCTCGACCTCGTCTGCACCGCCGAGATCCGGAACCTTGATTTCCTGTTCACTCATGGCGGTCTCCTTAGCTCAGCACCGGGTTCGTTTTGTTGCGATCGATTCCGTACTTACGCATAGCCTCGAGAACCACGTCGTTCTTGACTTCGCCATCCCTTGCCAGGGCCGCCAGCGCGGTCACCGCCACGTAGTAACGATCCACTTCGAAGTGGCTGCGCAATTTCTCGCGCGTATCACTGCGACCGAAACCATCGGTGCCCAGGGTCAGATAGGTTTTCGGAATGTACGCCCGCACCTGTTCAGACAACAGCTTGATGTAGTCGGTGGACGACACCACCGGCCCCTGCTGCTTCTCCAGGCATTGAGTAAGGTACGACTTCTTGGGCGTATCGTCCGGGTGCAGGCGGTTCCAGCGCTCGATGTGCAGGCCGTCACGGGCCAGTTCATTGAAGCTGGTCACGCTCCAGATATCAGAGGCAACACCAAAGTCTTCTTTCAGCAGTTCGGCCGCCGCTCGCACCTCGTTGAGGATGGCGCCGGAGCCCATCAGCTGAACCCGTGGCGTTTTCTTGCGGCCCTTGGTTTCAACGGAATCCAGCAGGTACATGCCCTTGATGATGCCGTCTTCCACTTTCTTGCCGTCCTTGCCTTCCGGCATGGCGGGCTGCTCGTAGTTTTCGTTTTCGATGGTCAGGTAGTAGAAGACGTTCTGGTTGTCTTCAAACATTTCCTTGATGCCATGCTGGACCACCACGGCCATTTCGTAACCGTAAGCCGGGTCATAGGCCTTACAGCTGGGAATGGTCTGGGCCAGGATATGGCTGTGACCGTCCTGGTGCTGCAGACCTTCACCATTCAGCGTTGTTCGCCCGGCGGTACCACCCACCAGGAAACCGCGGGCCTGAATGTCACCCGACGCCCAGGCCAGATCGCCCACACGCTGAAAACCAAACATGGAGTAGAAAATGTAGAACGGTATCAACGGGAAGTTGTTGGTGCTGTAGGAGGTTGCCGCTGCCATCCAGGCCGCCATGGAACCATCTTCGTTGATCCCTTCCTCAAGCACCTGACCTTTCTTGTCTTCCTTGTAGTACATGATCTGGTCACGGTCTTCCGGCACGTACTTCTGGCCTTCAGAGGTGTAGATACCCATCTGGCGGAACATGCCCTCCATCCCGAAGGTACGGGCCTCGTCCGGTACGATCGGAACAATTCGCTTACCGATGCGCTTGTCTTTGGTCAGAGCCGTCAGCAATCGCACGAACGCCATGGTGGTGGAGATCTCACGACCGTTGGAGCCTTCCAGCAAGTTCTTGAAGGTATCCAGTGGCGGCGTCTGCAACGGCTGACAGTCCTTGCGACGCTTGGGATAGAAACCACCCAACTCTTGCCGGCGCTTGTTCATGTAGACAATTTCCGGACTGTCCGGCGCCGGCCGGTAGTAGGGCACGTCCTTGAGCTCTTCGTCTTTCAGCGGCACCGCAAAGCGATCACGGAAGGCCTTCAGTTGCTCGATATCGAGCTTCTTGAGCGAGTGTGCCGTGTTTTGCGCTTCGCCGGCCGTACCGAAGCCATAACCTTTGATGGTATGGGCCAGAATCACCGTCGGCCGCCCGCCATTGTTGTGAATGGCATGGTGATAGGCGGCATAAACTTTGTAGGGGTCGTGACCACCACGGTTAAGCTTGTTGATGTCCTCGTCGGTGAGGTTCTCCACCATCTTGGACAACTCCGGGTACTTACCGAAGAAGTGCTTACGGGTGTAGGCCGGACCGTTGCTCTTGAAGTTCTGCAGGTCGCCGTCAACGGCTTCGTCCATGACACGCTGCATCAGGCCGTCCTGATCCTTCTCGAACAGTGGATCCCACATGCGGCCCCAGACCACTTTCAGTACGTTCCAACCGGCTCCGCGGAACACGCCTTCCAGTTCCTGGATAATCTTGCCGTTACCACGCACAGGGCCGTCGAGACGCTGCAGGTTACAGTTAACGACAAAAATCAGGTTGCTGAGGTTTTCGCGGCCGGCCACAGAGATGGACCCCAGGGTTTCCGGCTCATCACACTCGCCGTCACCGACAAAGCACCACACCTTGCGGTCACCCATGTCGATCAGCTCGCGGCTGTCCAGATACTTCATCACGTGGGCCTGGTAGATCGCCTGGATCGGCCCCAGCCCCATGGATACCGTGGGGAACTGCCAGTAATCCGGCATCAGCCAGGGGTGCGGGTAGGATGACAGGCCGTCGCCGTCAACCTCTTCCCGATACTTGTCCAACTGAGCTTCGTCAAAACGCCCTTCCAGGTAGGAACGGGCATAAATGCCCGGAGAGGAATGGCCCTGGAAATACACCAGATCCGATTCACGCTTCTCGTCACCGCCGTGGAAGAAGTAGTTAAAGCCAACATCGTACAATGTGGCCGCCGAGGAGAAGGATGACACGTGCCCGCCAAGATCACCCGGGCGCTGATTGGCCCGCAGCACCATGGCCATGGCGTTCCAGCGGATCAGCGAGCGAATACGCCGCTCCATGAACAGATCACCCGGCATTCTGGATTCCTGGGTGACAGGAATCGTGTTGCGGAACGGCGTGGTGATGGAATAGGGCAACTCGGTGCCGTCGCGGCTGGCTCGTTCGGAGAGCCTTTCGAGAATGTACTTGGCGCGATCAACGCCCTCCTGTTCGATCAGAGACTCCAGCGCATCCAGCCATTCACTGGTCTCTATGGGATCATCGTCCTGGTACATCAAACCTCCCCTTGGCATTAAAAAGTGCAGCGCACGCCACGATCAGCAGCTGAGCGCCTTGCAATATCGATAAGCTGCGATGAAATGCAGAGCGTTTTATTATGGGTATCCGCCAGTTCGTTACCTTGAACAAGCATAGAACACGATCGCCAGTTTTACTGCCTGAAGCGCCCTTGCGTCACTCGGCTTTTGGCCAGGCGAATCAGGTAGCATTCACATACCGGCACAACCATACCGACGATTAGGTAGTATTTTTACTACATTTCGGCATGAAAGTTCAATTTTTGAGGAAAATTCACCATAGCCTGTCGGACTATTTCGGTTACTTACGTAAGAATGGCGCCTTTTTCTCTCTCAAACAAGCACATTCAGACCAAGGTCGTAGGATTCCTACCAATTTGATTAGACCTGAAAATACTTTTAGATTTATGTATACTCGCCTGCCCGTTTTTTGACCAGCGGAGCGGTGGCAACGCCCACCCCTCCAGAATATGGCTCACAACCAAAGAGGGCGATCTATGAACTCCATCGTCACGTTCCCGAACCGGATTCCAACCGCCGAGTTCGAAGAGCGGCGTTTCAAGGTCTACACAGACCGCCAGCTCGATAAAATTGACGTTATCCAGAATCTCCCTGAAGAGACCCTGTTTGAAATGAAGGTGGTGGCCAGCGTGCTGCCCTTCCGCGTTAACGAATACGTGATCAATGAGCTGATCGACTGGAACAAGGTGCCGAATGACCCACTTTACCAGTTGGTGTTTCCCCAGAAGGGCATGCTGAAGGACGAGCATTACGAGCGCATGGCAAAGATGCATCGTGAGGGCGCGGAAAAGAAAGAAATACAAGCCGTGGCGAAAGAAATTCGCGACGAACTGAACCCGCACCCGGCCGGCCAGATGGAAATGAACATGCCGGAACTGAACGGCGAAGTACTGGACGGCGTTCAGCACAAATACCGTGAAACCGTTCTGTTCTTCCCGGCCCAGGGCCAGACCTGTCATTCCTATTGCACCTTCTGCTTCCGCTGGGCGCAGTTCGTGGGCGACAAGGACCTGAAGATGGCCAGTACCGAAGCGGAAAAGCTTCACGGCTACCTCCAGGAACACACCGAAGTCAGCGACCTTCTGGTCACTGGCGGCGACCCCATGGTGATGAAAACCAAGAACCTGGTCCAATATCTGGAGCCATTACTTCAGCCGGAGTTTGACCACATCCAGACCATTCGCATCGGCACCAAGGCCCTGACCTTCTGGCCCTACCGCTTCGTGACCGACAAGGATGCGGACGAACTGATTGACCTGTTTGCCCGCCTTGTGGACGCCGGTAAGCACGTGGCCATCATGGCGCACTACAACCACTGGCAGGAAATCACCACCGATATCGCGGAAGAAGCCATCCGCCGCCTGCGCGCCACCGGTGCCGAAATCCGCGCCCAGGGTCCGTTGATCAAACACGTAAACGATAACGCGGACGACTGGGCGAAGCTCTGGGATAAGGAAGTACAGCTGGGCATCATCCCCTACTACATGTTTGTGGAGCGGGACACCGGCGCCAAAAACTACTTCGAAGTGCCTTTGGTGGAAGCCTTCAATATCTACCGCGAAGCCATGAAGCAGGTTTCAGGCCTGGCTCGCACCGCCCGCGGCCCGTCAATGAGCGCTGGCCCCGGCAAGGTTGAGGTACAGGGCATCACCGAGATCAACGGCGAGAAAGTGTTCGTGCTCCGGTTCATCCAGGCCCGCAACCCGGACTGGGTACAGCGCCCGTTCTTTGCCAAATACAGCGAAACCGCCACCTGGCTGCATGAGCTGGAACCGGCCCTTGGAGAAGAGAAGTTCTTCTTTGAGGATGAGTATGAGCAGATGAAAAAAGGGAACGGCTGATTCCTCTCTCGCACCCGCTAGGCCGGCCTGCGGCATCTTTTGCCGCAGGCTCACCCACCAGCGACTTTGTTAAATAGTAAAAAAGTCAGTTTATAAGACTCGTATACACCATATGGGTGATGCCAGCTCCTGCCGGTTTTTCTAGGTTGAAAGTCCCGAACACCAGAAAAACGGTAAGGAGTTTCCCATGGTCAGGCATCACACGCATCGCCTCTGGTTGCTACTCTACTCATTAGTGGCGGCTCTTGTTCTAACCGGTTGTGGCGGAGGGGGCGGCGGAAGCTCCACTCCTGCAGAGCCCGAAAACACCTCAACTGTATCTGGCACGGCTGCGGCCGGTGCCCCACTCGTTGGTTTTGTCGGTGCACGTGACGTCAACGATGAAACCGCTCCCCCCGCCGATATCAATGCCGATGGCTCCTTCGAGATTGATCTCTCATCGCTCGATGCGCCCGTGCTGCTCTATGCCAGCGGCATTGCGGGTGGTAATGCCTATCAGTTGCTGTCCGTGGTCTTTGCAGACGACCTGGACGGCACGGTCAACATCACCCCTCTGACCGACCTGATCGTTGGCAACGCCGTTGGGCAGCCGCCGCAGACCTTTTTTAACAACCCGGATTTCAGCCTGATTCGTGAGGCGGAAGTTGAAGCTCAAAAGGCGGCCCTCAAAGCACGCCTGCAGCCACTGCTGGACGAACTGGGTGTTGAGCCGGACTTCGACCTCCTCAAATCCGCGTTTACCGCCAACCGTACCGGATTTGACACGGTGCTGGATGTGCTTGACGTCCAGATTGATTCTGGCGCTGGCACAGCCACCATTACCAATCGCATCAATCGTACCCAAAGCATCCAGAACAACTTCTCTGAGCCAAGTACAGAGGAAGAGGAACTGGCCGTTGACGAAAACGAAATCAGCAATGGCGTGTCCGAACTTCAGAAACTGGACGCGCTTGCAAACTCTTTCGCAACCGCCCTGGACAACCAGGATGGCACCGCCCTGGAAGCTCTGGCCACCGCCGACTACCTCAACAACGGCGAAGACATCGCCGGCCTGCAGACCCGGCTTTTCAACTCTGCGCCAGGCATTGAAGACGCGGGCGAGCTGGCGAATGCCGTCCGTAACTGGTCTCTTGTTGACCTGGATAGCGCCAATGGCACCGCACAACTGAACATCGGCGCCCCCCAGGGTCCCTGGAACCTTGTTAACGTCGATGGCGACTGGAAAGTTCAGGGCAATCAGCTTGAGTTCTTTGTCTTTGCTGAAGCAACTCATCTGATCGAAAATGGCGCTGAAACCCCGGAAGTTCTGAACGTAGGAACTCTGATATATGCAGGCTTCCCAGCACCAAGCCTTGGCGCGTCAGCTGATTCGTCGGTGGACGTATCTGGGGACTTGAGCATCTTCAACGGCCCCCTTCCCTATATTGCAGAAGACGACCGATTCGCCAAATACGAAGTTCTGACCCCGGACGCCATTGCCTCCGGCGATGCACTCACCTTCACCTGGAACAACCCTGTGGAGGGAGTCGTCGATTCTGAGGCCACGTTTACCGTGCTTCGCGGAGCCCCTGACCTAAGCAATGGCGCGCCAGAGATCACTGCCACCTCCGCAGACCTCACGGGCGATGAGTATACCTTCGAGTGGACTCTGCCACCCGGGTATGATGCCAACGTCGTGCGCAACAACTTCACAGGCCAGCTGTCAGGCGGTGTCGGCGCACCTGACGAGCCGGGCTTCGTAGGTAACCCCCTGGCAAACGACGCCACCAGCTTCACCGGCGCGCTACCCGCAGACTATGTTCCCAGCCCAACAGACGAACTACAGTTGATTGTCCGGGATCCTTTCGGCTTGTACGTCGCGGTAAGACTTTCTAATCCGTTTGCAGATCAGGTACCGCCCCCCATGCCGGAAGATGCGCTGATTGGCAGCTGGGTTGCCCGTAATACCGATCGTGGGGACAACGCACCCTGGGTCCAACTGACCTTCCTCGAAGACGGCTCCTACATGCATCAGGAGCTGGATTTGCCTTACCGCCCGGAGGAGGACACCTCAGGGAACACCGGCATCGAATTCGGTCAGTATCAGTGGGATAACCAGACCGGCGAGATAGCCGTTCCGCAGATCCTTCGGGATGATAATGGCGACTGGGGACTGACCTCCGTGGCAAATGGGGAAGAGCGACTGTCCCTGCGTGTCGATGGTGACACCCTTACCGCTTTCGATCCGGACTTCGGCCTGACCGAAACCACCGAGTTCACCCGTGTCCCACTGAACCAGTCCGGCATCACCGGTAGCTGGGTTATTCAGGATTCGGTAGACCCCACAAACGTTTCTGTCCTGACTATTCTGGCCGATGGCTTTTACTTCCTAGGCACAACTCAACCAGCCGATCAGACCGGAATGCCAGGCCTCGAGTTCGGCAACTTCGCTTATGACAGTCAAACCCTCGTACTGAACCCGACCGCCGTTATTGACCAGAACGGTGAATACGGCCTGTCGGACCCGATTCAGGGCTTTGACTACGCCACCGTGATTGATGGCGCTCTGATCATTGATGATGGAGAAGAAGTCCAGCTCAGTGAAATCGCCCCGGGCGTAGCGCCCAGTGACGGCACCGTGACAGTGAATTACGTGAGCCCGGACGATGAAACCACGCCAGGTCCCGCAGTCACCGGGAATTTCCACTACCTGCGCTCCGCCGTTGGCATTGAAAGCTCACGACTGAACAATCCACCCACGGTATTTCAGGCACACTACGCTCACATTGATGCCAGCATTGTGGATAACACTGACGGCACCGGGACACTCAGTTGGGCAGACCTCTGTGTCGGCGACCTGCTGATTGACTCGGGTGCCAGCGAAGACGGCCGTGACGCGGTGTTTGATGCCGTCAGTGAATGCCTCGGCCTGAGCAACAGCTTTGATCTGGCCTTCACGGAAAGCGGGCTCTTCGCAGCGATGGCAGAGAGTACCATCATCGACCCGGAAGACGGCTCTCAGATTATCAACGGCGCTACCGAGATTGACTTCCGGGCCCTTGATGCTGAGCGAAGCCTGTTTATTGCCAGTGAGGCAAATACCTTCCAGTTCGAAGAGAGCGACGGAACGTTCACCGCAGGTCGCGACATGAACACCCATGTGCTCAGCAAAAAAGATCCTTCGCTGTCTGTTGACTCGCTGGCGGGAGACTGGGGGTTTGTCACCTTGCGAATCAATAGAACTGACGACGATGCCGCCGTGGTTCCGCCCAATTTGATGGATTATGGTGCCGGTGCACTCAACTTTACTGTTAACGCGGCTGGTGAAACCACGGTGACCGACGAGCTTCAGCTACAACTTCTTCAGGGCCTGAAACCATTAGAGGCTGAAGGCGTAACAGTTGATGCAAGCTTGGAAGAAAACGGTCTCACCGATAGCCTGGGTGCTTTCAGCATCACGGCTGATGGCACACTGAGCCTGCTGAATGGCGGCGTCGGAGGCTTTGTCTCACAGGGCGCAGACGTCATGACTCTAGCGCGCCCTAATCCGTTCACGCCTTACATCGTGGAAACCAACGAATCGTCGTTTCTCATCGGCGTCAAACTGGACCCGAATTTTCAGGCCGCCGACCTCGCAGGTAAGTCCTACGACATCATGCTGAAAGGCTACTTCGCCGGTCAGAATTACTATGAGACAGACATTTTCCTGCCGGGAGCAACGCTTGATTTCGACGGAAGTGGCATGGCCACCTCACAGAGAGGCCTGACCTTTGCCTTTTCGAATTTCGGGCTGAACACAGACGTTGTGGATGTGACCCGACAATCTGCCGGCCTCACCCCCAACGACTGGACCTATCAGGTCGACGCCCCAACCGGTTTGATCAGGATGGAATCGCCTCAATACACCTATTCCGGCGGTGATGTCGCCTATGGTGAACAGTTCGGTTATTCCTCTGCGGACAACCGGTTGTTGATTCTGGTCTCACGCTTTTACGACAATTCCGGTGGCACGCCGATGGGCCCCGCCGGCACCTATATAGCCTACGCCATCTGCAATAACTGCAACTAAACAGTTTCTTCTTTTCACTTCAGCCCCGCCCCGAGCGGGGCTTTTTTATGGATTTTTGGCGTATCACTTCACCCTATGCTTTACTTGAGCAACGCACTTAATATGTACAAAAAAGCAACAGGAGAGTGCTGTTTTGAAAGACCTGGCTTCGGCAGTGCCCCCACTGCTAGACAACCTCTACGAAAACGCAACGGTGCGTGACCAGTGGCCAGGTTTTCTGGAGAAGTTCGCAGGGCTTTTTCACACAGACACGGCCACAATCAGGCTGACCGACTTGAACGACCCCGTGGTGTACCAGTCTTTCACCACCGGCTTTCGCCAAAGCATTAATCGGGTCTACGAAACCGCTGCGGTCGAACAGGACCCGTTCCGGGACATCCTGGCGACAAGCCCCATCGGCAAGGCTGTTGTCAGCACCTCAGTCATGAGGGACCGGGATTTTGAGCGCTCTGATCACTACCAGAAAATATTCCGGCCCAATGGCAACTTCTACGCCCTGGGCACCCAATTCGAGCGGCAGAATGGCCAGGCAATGCACATCGGCGTTCACCGGCCAAAAGGCAAAGGCGCCTTCAGCATTGAGGAACAGTCCATTCTTGAGTTATTCAGTCCCCATTTGCGCAGAGCCTGCGGCCTCGCCCGCCTGATGGGCGACCTCAATCAGGCACTGAGCGGCGCCCGCCAGGCTCTGGACCAACTGCCGTTCGGGGTCTGGCACACAAACGCTAAACTCTCAATGCAGTGGATGAACTCGACGGCCGAGGAAGCACTGGCCGCCCGCACCTATGGTTTGGGGCTTACGAGGAACCACCTCAACCTTGTTGCCGGCGATCATTTTAATGCGCTTCGCACCATGGCCCGCAGAATCGTTGAGAATAAATCCCGCACAGAAACCCTGAAACTGGACCGTTCAGGCGCCTGCCTGGTAATGATCCAGGCCCGCCAGGCAGGCACTGGCTTTCACATCGGCCGCTCTTCAAGCTGCGACGTCCTGTGTTTTCTGCTCGACCCGGAACGCAAGTCAGGGCTGGACAGGAACCGGCTGATCACTTTGTATCAACTGACTCCCGCAGAGTACCGGCTGGCCAATGTGCTGGTGTGCGGCCTGGATGTTAATGACGCCAGCGCGCTACTGAAGATCTCTCCGCACACGGGACGAACGCAGCTGAAATCCATCATGCAAAAGACCGGTGTTAATCGACAGTCTGCCCTGCAACGGAAGCTCCTTCTCTGCGCGGATACGCTGAGGAATCAGGATGACTGATTTCGGTACCCGACACTTGCAGTTGTCTGATGGTCGTAATTTGAGCTATTCAGATGGGGGATCGGGCGACAACGGCGTTTGGATCCACTGTCATGGCATTCCGGGTTCGCGGCATGAGCTCGCCCATATCAGTGGCAATCTCTGTTCCTCGGGCCTGCGGCTTATCGTTCCCGACCGGCCAAGCTATGGTGACTCAACGCCTCATGCCGAATACGGATTTACCCAACACTCGGCTGACCTGCGCGAGCTGGCTGACCACCTTGGCCTCGAACGCTTCTCCGTTTCCGGCTTTTCCGGAGGTGGGGTATTCGCCATGGCAACCGCCCATGATCTTGGGGAACGGGCAGAAATGCTTACAGTCGCGGCAACACCGGCCGTGCCATTGATGAGCAATCCGTTTGATTACGCGTCGGACCTTACAGCCAACGTCTGGCGAGCTGCACTCGAAGACCCGGACAAACTCGCCATTGAACTGCAGACGCTTACGGCATCCCCCGACACTCTAGCGGACGCTTTAATTAGCGCCACCTGGCCGGATGAAGCTGAACACCTATCTTCAGAGCCTGTCTACAAAGCGTTCCGAAAAAGCACTCGAACAGCATTACAGCAAGGTTCCACAGAGTCAGCCCAGGCATTTGCCCGGGATTCCCGCCTGATTGCCGACCAATGGCCCTTCCTGCCGGAGGATCTCGACCTTCCGATTCAGGTTATCCACGGCCAATGTGATGAACTTGTGCACAAGCAACATCAAAGTGCGCTCATAAAACACCTAGCCGAGGCCGAGAGCAGTTTATTGGCCGGGGAGGGGCACTACAGCGTGGCTCAGTTCATTTGGGGCTAGTGCGTTACTTTCTCGGGCAGCTCAGTGCATCAACGTATACAGCTTACGCCGATAGGTACGCACATCCAGGTTGTTATTTCCCAGCTTGTCGAACAACTCGATCAACGTGGTCTTCGCCACCTCATCCTTATACTTGCTGTCCACCCGCATCAGGCGAATCAGCAATTCCATCGCTTCGGCGTTGTTTTCCTGAAGGATATGATGCAACGCCAGCAGGTGCAGGGCATTCGGATCTTTCGGGTCTTTATCCAGTGCATCTTCCAGTTCGTGGATGGGGGGCAACTCGGCTGATGCTCTGAGGAATTTCAGCCGGGCCGCCAGCTGCTTGGCCTGGTGCTGCATCTTTTCTTCCGGCGGCAGGCTGTCCAGCACCTGCTCAGCGGTTTCCAGGTCACCGAGTTCAGCCTTCAACTGTGCAAGATCGATCAATACTTTCAGGTCGTCCGGGTTACTACGATTCATCTCTGTCAGCACGGCCAGCGCCGCCTCTACGTCACCCTCTTCCCACAATCTGTGGGCCTTATCGTAAGGCGCTTCCTCGTCTTCCGGTATCTCAATGTGCTTGTCGAGGACCTTGCGGATCTCGCTCTCCTGCAATGCACCATTGAAGCCATCCACTGCCTGGCCATCTTTCACAAGGATCACAGTGGGCAGGCTGCGCACGCCCAGACTGCCAGTCAGTTGCTGCTGTTCGTCGGCGTTTACCTTGGCCAGCATAAAGCCGCCCTTGTACTCTTCCGCCAGCTTTTCCAACAGCGGCATCAATTGCTTACAGGGCGCGCACCACTCCGCCCAGACATCGATCAATACGGGCGTTTTGGAGGACGCTTCCATCACATCCTGCTGGAAGTTGTCCATGGTGGCTTCAAAAATGTATGGCGAATTGCTCATGGAGGGCACCTGAAAGTGTTTTCCTGAAATGTCATTAACGGATTGTTGTTGGTAGTGGGGGCTGAGAGCCGAAATTCAAGGTTTTGGCGCCCGCGCAGTTCCCAGACAGTAAATCTCCACACCTGCCTTGAAATAATCCCCTTTGCCGTTACATAGGCAATAGGACCCGGGCGACAGCCCGGATCAAATTCCCTGGAGGATGCGTGTACGGCATGAACGACGACAACCGCAACGACTCTTTTGATGCTCCCGAAGAAGACCTGACCGAGTACATCGGCAAGGACGAGAACAGCAAAAGCCTGGTACTGCCAAAACAGCAGATGCCCCGCCGCATGTACGTATTGCCGGTGTCGAACAGGCCGTTCTTCCCCGCCCAGGTGCAGCCAATTGTGGTTAACCAGAACCCCTGGCAGGAAACCCTCAAGCGCGTGGGCGAAACCGACCACAAGGTGCTGGGCATCTGCTTCGTGGAGGAAAGCGACCCCGAGCAAGGCATTCCCGGTAGCGAGGAACTGGAAACCGTAGGCTGCGCCGTACGCGTCCATCACGCCCAGGGGGAAAGTGGCAAAGTCCAGTTCATTGCCCAGGGCCTGCAACGCTTTCGCATTACTCAATGGCTTCGGCGCCGGCCACCCTACCTGGTGGAAGTGGAATACCCGGACGAACCGGAAGAAGCCGCAGACGAATTGAAAGCCTATACCCTTGCCATCATCAGCTCCATCAAGGAACTGCTGCGCACCAACCCGCTATACGGCGAGGAAGTGAAGCAATACCTCTCCCGATTCGGGCCGGATGACAGCTCTCCCCTGGCGGATTTTGGCGCCTCCATGACCAGCGCTCCTGGCCAGGAACTGCAGGAAGTACTCGATACCGTGCCGCTGCTCAGGCGCATGGAGAAAGTACTTCTGTTAATGGCGAAAGAACAGGAGGTGGCCCGCCTGCAAAGTGAAATCAGCGAGGAAGTGAACGAGAAGGTGCAAAAGCACCAGCGTGAGTTCTTCCTGAAAGAACAACTCAAGGTCATCCAACGCGAACTGGGCATGGCGAAGGACGACAAAACCGCCGATGCCGAGCGCTTCCGCGAGCGCATGGCAAGCCTGAACCCGCCGGAACAGGTTCAGGAACGTTTTGACGACGAACTTCAGAAACTGCAGGTGCTGGAGCAGGGCTCACCGGAATACGGCGTTACCCGCAATTATCTGGACTGGCTGACCCAGGTGCCCTGGGGCATGACGTCGGAGGACCATTTCGATCTGGCCGGAGCCCGCCGCATTCTGGACCGTGACCACGATGGTCTCGACGACGTGAAAGACCGTATCGTCGAGTTCCTGGCCGAAGGCACCTTCAAGGGCGAAGTCAGCGGTTCCATTCTCTTGCTGGTCGGCCCGCCTGGCGTGGGCAAAACCTCCATCGGCCATTCCGTCGCCGACGCCCTCGGCCGCGAGTTCTATCGATTCAGCGTGGGTGGCATGCGTGACGAAGCCGAGATCAAAGGGCATCGCCGCACCTATATCGGCGCCATGCCTGGCAAATTTGTGCAGGCATTGAAAGACTCGAAAGTGTCCAACCCGGTGATCATGCTGGACGAGATCGACAAGATCGGCGCCTCCTTCCAGGGAGACCCGGCGTCCGCCTTGCTGGAAACCCTGGATCCGGAACAGAACCGGGAATTCCTGGACCACTATCTGGACGTGCGCATGGATCTGTCCAAGGTCCTGTTCATCTGTACCGCCAACCAACTCGACACGGTTCCAAGACCATTGCTGGACCGCATGGACGTCATCCGGTTATCCGGCTACATCACCGAGGAAAAGCTCGCCATCGCCAAGCATCACCTGATGCCCCGGTTGCTGAAACGAGCCGGCCTGCTGAAGAAGCAGATGAACATTACCGACGCCGCCATCAAGCAGATCATTGAAGGCTACGCTCGTGAAGCCGGCGTCCGCAGCCTGGAAAAACTGCTGCACAAAGTCATTCGCAAAGGCATTGTTCGATTACTGGAAAACCCGGACGAACCCGTGAAGGTCGGCGTCTCCGACCTGCAAACCTATCTGGGACAACCCGCCTTCCGCAAAGAGAAATCCCTGAAAGGCACTGGCGTGGTCACCGGCCTGGCCTGGACCGCCATGGGCGGCGCGACTTTGAGCATCGAAGCCTCACGCATCCACAGCAGCCAGCGCGGTTTCAAACTCACCGGGCAACTGGGCGACGTCATGAAAGAGTCCGCGGAAATCGCCTACAGTTTTGTCTCTTCAAACCTTAAACGATTCAAGGGTGATCCCACCTTCTTCGACAAATCCTTCGTGCACCTGCACGTTCCCGAAGGCGCCACCCCCAAAGACGGCCCCAGCGCTGGCGTCACCATGGCCACCGCCCTGCTGTCCATCGCCCGCCGCGAATCGCCACAGCAGAATATCGCCATGACCGGCGAACTGACACTCACCGGCCAGGTGCTTCCGGTTGGCGGCATCCGTGAAAAAGTCATCGCGGCCAGACGCCAGAAAATCAGCAACCTGATCCTGCCAGAGGCGAATCGGGGGGATTACGAGGAACTGCCTGAATACCTGAAGGAAGGACTGACAGTAAACTTCGCCAAGCACTACAGCGATGTATTCCAGGTGTGTTTCGGGAACAAGCCGAAGAAGGGCTCGTCCGTACACTAAATTCGGCGGTATTCAAAAGGTAAGATCGGTTTGGGGGTGGTGATACGTTTTCTGCTAGAAAAAGGTGTCCGAGCGCAGCGAGTTCTTTTTCCAAAGAAAATGTATCACCACCCCCAAACCAGGCACCCCAGAGGCCAGCGCCAAACTCAGGCCTTGGCCTTCCACCCATCCTCACGCAACACCGGCCCCACATCCAGAACCGGCGACGCATCAATATCATCAGCGTCCATCATATTGGCCACCCGCTGAAGCGACGCCAGAATCATCGTCTGCTCCCACTCAGCCAGACTCTGAAACTTCTTGATGAAATCCTCCTGCAGCGGCTGCGGCGCGCGGGCCAGAATATCCGCGCCCTCCTCCGTCAAGTGAGCGTGAACCTTACGCTTGTCCTGAGTGCTGCGAACACGGTAGACCAGCTTACGATGCTCCAGCCGGTCAAGAATCGTGGTCACGGTTGCCTGGCTCAGGCTCACCTTGTCTGCAATGGTTCCGATGGTGACCTCGCCCAGGTCACGGATGCTGCGCATAATCAGCAATTGTGGCCCAGTCAGCCCCGCATGCTTGCTAAGGCGTTTGGAATGCAGGTCTGTCGCTCGAATCACCCGACGCAACGCCACCAAAACCTCTTCGTAATTGTTCAACGCAACACTCCGCTTCGATTTGCCGAATTGTTTATAACACTAAGTATTAGAGGTCTTTGCTCCCAAGATTGCAAGCAGTAGTCACCACACCCACCGCTATGTATTGCACTGACCTGCCAGTCCTTTTACGAATTTTCGCATTCTTCCGCCAACCACTATGCTAAGGTCACCCCCTTGTTGAATTTCCGCAAAACGGACACGGCCCAATGAACACCCGAGCACACAGTTTTCTTCCGCAAAGCTCTTTCAGGAAGCGCCTGACAACCGCCCTCGCTTCATGCCTGATCGCACTGCTATTCAGTTCTGCCACCATGGCTCAGGAGCCCGGCGAGAACCTTACCGCCGAGGATGTCCAGCAGCGAATCGACTCTGCGGAAGAACCCATGTACACGCCGTTTGTTGAGCTGTATCTATTGGAGGAAACCAAAGCACTGCGCAAGGAAATGATGAACACCCGCGCCGAGCTGATCGAGAAGGTTGTCGACAAAGAACTCTCGGTGGCCGACAAAACCATGTCGTACGCCACCGACACCGTTACCTACTTCTTCTACCTGATCGCTGGCGCCACCTCCATTCTCGTGGTCATTGGCTGGAATTCGATTCGCGACATGCGCAACCAGCTCACCAGCCTTGCCGAGAAGCGGGTCAATGAACTGGTCGTTGAATATGAAAAGCGCCTGGAATTCATCGAGGACCAGTTAAGGCAGAAATCCGACATCATTCATCAGAACCAGGCCGAGATCGAACGCACCAACGAAGTGCACTCCCTTTGGCTGAAAGCCAGCCAGGAAACCTCCCAGCAGAATAAGATTTCTGCCTACGATACGATCCTGGATCTTCGGCCTGACGACGTGGAGGCACTGAGTTACAAGGCCGATGCGGTGCTGGAAATGCAGGAGCCACTGTGGGCGATCAGTCTTTGCCAGCGCGCCCTGAAACTGGCCCCTGAAAACGGCCATGCGCACTATCAGCTGGCCTGCGCCTACGCCGAGATCGGTCGTTGGGACGATGCCGTGACGACGCTGCAAAAGGCGATTAATATCTCTGAAGCATACAAGGACGACGCCTCCGTTGACCCCAGCTTTGAACAGTTAAGGGATCACGACAGTTTCCGGAAACTGATTTTCACGGACGACGGGGAGCAGTCTGACGCCTGACACGACAGGCCGGCACGCTCTTTGCTCGCCTATGATTGGAAAAACAACCGTCAGCGTTCCGTCACATTCACTGGCATTGCCTGCTTGACAAGGTGGCAGGTGTGGTGTTTGTTTACATCGCTGAGAACATAAGAAAAACCCTGACACAAAACAGGACAGACCCAATGAGAACACCAGTCAAGAAACTCGTATCCGCTGTTGCAACATCCATTGCCGTGATGGGCGCCGGCCAAGCCGCTGCCGAAATCAAAATCGGCATCGCAGGGCCGATGACCGGCCCTGTCGCCCAGTACGGTGATATGCAGTTCTCTGGCGCCCGCATGGCGATCGAACAGATCAATGCCAATGGCGGTGTTATGGGAGAGAAACTTGTAGCCGTCGAACAGGACGACGTGTGTGATCCCAAGCAGGCCGTCTCAGTTGCCAACAACATGGTCAACGAAGGCGTGCGCTTCGTGGTCGGGCACCTCTGCTCCAGCTCCACCCAGCCCGCTTCCGACATCTACGAGGACGAAGGCATCCTGATGGTGACGCCAGCTTCAACCAGCCCGGACATTACCGAGCGTGGCTACGAACTGGTCTTCCGTACTATCGGTCTGGACAGCATGCAGGGCCCGGTTGCCGCCAATTACCTGATCAGCCAGAAGCCCGAGCGTGTTGCCGTTGTTCACGACAAGCAACAGTACGGTGAAGGCATTGCGACCGCCGTTCGTGACACCCTCGAAGAAGCCGGTGTTGAAGTGGCCATGTTTGAGGGCATTACCGCTGGTGCCAAGGACTTTTCATCGCTGGTGACCAAGCTCAGGCAGGCTGATGTGGACTACGTCTATTATGGCGGCTACCATCCGGAACTCGGTTTGATCCTGCGTCAGGCGCAACAGGCTGACCTGGACGCCACGTTCATGGGCCCGGAAGGCGTGGGCAACAAAGACATCAACACCATCGCCGGCGAGGCAGCCGAAGGGCTGCTGGTTACACTGCCGCCGAGCTTCGATAAAAAAGACGAAAACCAGGAACTGGTTCAGGCCTTTGAAGAGAAAGGCGAAGATCCGTCCGGTCCTTTCGTACTGACCTCCTACACCGCTGTACAGCTGATTGCCGATGGCATTGAAGCCGCCGAATCAACGGACCCGTTCGATGTGGCCGAAGCGCTGCGCGCAGGCACATTCCAGACGCCAATCGGTACCGTTGAGTACGACAACAAAGGCGATATGGAATCGTTTGAGTTTGTTGTTTACGAATGGCATTCAGATGGCAGCAAAACTCCGGTAAACTAAGCCGCAATCGTTAACAAACGGTAATTATGAGAGCACCTTCTCACCGCGATCCGGGAGAAGGTGTTTTTCTAGGCCCCTGTTGATCCTGTATTCAGTCCCCCCGGTACCCCGGGCTGTGCCTGTGTACGGTGGAAGGGGCAGGCTATCGGAGTCCCACACAGATGCAAGACCTCCTGTATTTTATTCAGCAGCTCATTAACGGGCTGACGATCGGGAGCACCTACGCCCTGATCGCCATCGGTTACACGATGGTTTACGGCATCATCGGCATGATCAACTTTGCCCATGGTGAAATTTACATGATCGGCGCCTACACGGCCCTGATCGCCATTACCGGCCTTGCCGCATTGGGGATCGCCTGGCTGCCACTGATACTGATCGTGGCGCTGGTCTGCGCGATGATCGTTTCCAGCTCCATGGGCTGGGCCGTGGAACGGGTGGCGTATCGACCGGTTCGAGGAAAGCACCGCCTGATTCCGCTGATCTCGGCCATCGGCATGTCGATTTTCCTTCAGAACTACGTCCACCTCGCCCAAGGATCTCGCAACATCGGCTTCCCTGCCCTGATTGAGGGCGGCTTCCAGTTCGGCGCTGAGGATTCCTTCCAGACCTCGATTTCCTACATGCAGATCACTATCTTCATCACCACCCTGATCTGTATGACTATTCTTTCCCTGTTCATCTCCCGCTCCCGCATCGGCCGTGCCTGCCGGGCCGTTTCCCAGGACCTGGGCATGGCCAACCTGCTGGGCATCGACACCAATCGGATCATCTCGGCAACGTTCATCATCGGCGCCGCATTGGCTGCGGTGGCGGGCCTGCTGTTGGGGATGTACTACGGCTCTATCGATCCGCTGTTTGGATTCATTGCGGGGCTGAAGGCGTTTACGGCCGCCGTCCTCGGGGGTATCGGAAGTATTCCCGGCGCCATGCTTGGAGGGCTCATTCTCGGGGTTTCCGAAAGCATGACCTCCGGCTACCTCAGCGGTGAATACAAGGACGTAGTGTCCTTCGGACTGCTGATCCTGATTCTGCTGTTCAAACCCACCGGCCTGCTTGGCAAACCGGAGGTTGAAAAGATCTGATGGCTGCTCATAACCTGAAACACGCGCTGTTTTGCGCCATTGTCACCCTGATAATTTCCTATCCCATACTGGGTTTCAATCTTGCGAGTGAAGGCATAAATGTCACCCTCGAGGGCGCCAAAACCTCCACGGTCCTCGGTGTCCTACTGGCAGCGGTTATCGTTTTCCTGTTCCAGTTGTTCCGCGACAAACTGATGGGCTCCCTGAGCCAACTGCCCGCCGTCAACCCGCTGGCCAACCGCAAGCCGATGGAACAGAGCAAGCGGTTAAAGCTGGAATCGACCCTGCTCACATTGATGATCATCGGCGCTCTCATCTGGCCGTTTATCGCCTCCCGCGGTGCGGTGGATCTGTCTACCCTGGTACTCATCTACATCATGCTGGCCCTGGGCCTGAACGTGGTGGTTGGGCTTGCCGGCCTGCTGGATCTGGGCTACGTCGCGTTCTATGCCGTGGGTGCGTACACCTTTGCTCTGCTGTCCCAGTATTACGGCGTTTCCTTCTGGTTCGCGCTGCCGATTGGTGCCCTGTTCGCGGCCCTGTTCGGGTTGGTACTCGGCTTTCCGGTACTGCGGTTGCGGGGGGATTACCTGGCCATCGTTACACTCGGTTTCGGGGAAATCATCCGCATCCTGCTGAACAACATGACCAGCCTGACAGGCGGGCCCAACGGTATCGGCGGCATTCCCGACCCTACCCTGTTCGGCATGGAGTTCGGTCGCCGGGTCAAGGAGGAAGGCAACACGTCATTCCATGAAACCTTCGGAATTGCCTACAGCGGCGAGCATAAAGTGATATTCCTGTACCTGATCGCTCTGGTACTGGCCGTGATCACCGCTATTGCGATCCGTCGCCTGATGCGTATGCCGGTAGGCCGTGCCTGGGAAGCCCTCCGCGAAGACGAGATTGCGGCTAAATCCCTCGGCTTGAACCGAACGGCGGTCAAGCTTTCCGCGTTCACCATTGGCGCGTTCTTTGCCGGTTTTGCCGGTACGGTGTTCGCCTCCAAGCAGGGCTTTATCAGCCCGGAATCCTTCGTCTTCCTGGAATCGGCCATCATTCTGGCGATTGTGGTACTCGGCGGCATGGGCTCCCAGATGGGCGTTATTCTCGCCGCGATTGCCGTCACCATACTGCCGGAACTGGCGCGAGAGTTCTCCGAATACCGGATGCTGATCTTCGGCGCCGCCATGGTGCTGATGATGGTCTGGCGCCCACAGGGCCTGATGCCTATGCGACGCATCCACATTGAACTGAAGCAGCAGGAGTGACGGATAATGCTTGAAGTACAGAATCTGTCGATGCGCTTTGGCGGGCTCCTGGCGGTGGATCAGGTCTCGTTGGACGTACAGGAACATGAAATCGTGGCCATCATAGGCCCCAACGGAGCCGGCAAAACCACAGTATTTAACTGCATGAGCGGTTTCTACAAACCCACCGGTGGAAAGATCCTGTTCCAGGGAAGCGAGATCCAGGGCAAGCCCGACTACAAGATCTCCCGCCTTGGCATGGTCAGGACTTTCCAGCACGTACGCCTGTTCAGCCGCATGACGGTGGTGGAAAACCTGTTGGTCGCCCAGCATCGACACCTCAACACCAATCTGCTTTCGGGCATACTCAATACGCCGAATTACCGGGAGAAAGAGCAGAAATCACTGGACCGGGCCGCCTACTGGCTGGACCGGGTGGGGCTGACGGATATGGCGAACCGGGAAGCCGGCAACTTGGCCTATGGCCAGCAGCGCCGCCTTGAAATCGCCCGCTGCATGGTCACCGAGCCCAAGCTGTTAATGCTGGATGAACCCGCAGCAGGCCTTAACCCGGCCGAAACCAAGGACCTGAACCAGCTGATCATCAGCCTGAAGGAAGACTACAACGTCTCCGTGGTGCTGATCGAGCACGACATGAGCCTGGTGATGGATATCTCCGACCGCATCAATGTGATCAACCAGGGTCGCCCCCTGGCCAGCGGCACACCGGATGAAATCCGCAGGAACGACGATGTCATCAAAGCCTATCTGGGTGAGGCCTGAGGAAAAACCATGCTTGTACTAGAAGATGTCCATACCCACTACGGCAAGATCGAGGCACTTCACGGTGTCTCGGTTGAAGTAAAGAAAGGTGAAATTGTCTCGCTGATCGGCGCCAATGGCGCCGGCAAAACCACACTATTGATGACCGTCTGCGGGAATCCCCAGGCCACCTCTGGCCGGGTGATTCTCCAGGGTCGGGACATCACCCGTGATCTCACATCGAACATCATGCGCTCGGGCATTGCTATCGTGCCCGAAGGCCGGCGCGTGTTTTCCGGCCTGACCGTTGAAGAGAACCTCCACATGGGCGGTTTTTTCAACACCAAGTCGGAAATCCGCAAAAGCCAGGACCACGTCTACGAACTGTTCCCGCGCCTGAAGGAGCGGGAACATCAGCGTGCCGGCACCATGTCGGGCGGCGAGCAGCAGATGCTGGCCATCGGGCGGGCGCTGATGAGCAAACCGAACATGATCATCCTGGACGAGCCCTCCCTCGGGCTGGCTCCACTGGTGATCAAACAGATCTTCGAGATCATCGGAAAGCTGCGCGAGGAAGGGATTACCGTGTTCCTGGTGGAACAGAATGCGCATCAGGCCCTGAACCTGGCGGACCGAGGCTACGTGCTGGAAACCGGACGTATCCGCCTGCACGATACCGGGAAAAACCTGCTGGCCAACCCGGACGTTCAGAATGCCTACCTCGGTGGTTGATGAGATAGCCACCCACCGCTAGAACGGCGTACCTAAACGCAAAAAAGCCGGAACATGGTGTCATGTTCCGGCTTTTTTGTAACACCTGGCATTAAGCAATCGCTTACTTAACGCTTTTGATGGTGCCCTTGTAACCTTCAACGGATACGTTGATGGTTCCAAATACCACGTAATCGTCTTTCTTGACGGTGTAACGCGGAGCGACAATCACGTCAGCACCGGATTCCTGAATGGCGTTGTAGGCAGCAGCCGCCTTAACAGCTTCAACCGGGTTCGGCAGAGCGAAAGGCAGTGCACTTCCACCGTTACCACCGGCAGAGTAGGCAACGCCATCAGCGTATTCAGTTTCAGCACCCAGGGTAAAGAACAGAACCTTGGTTGCAGAGGATTGACCGGTGATCTTCTCGCCTACTTCGATGTCAGCCTTAACGTCGGTAGCAACGGAGCCAGACAGCGGCAGGGAGGGAGCGCTGGTGTTCAGTGAGGAACAGCCAGTCAGTGCGCCAGCAAGAATCAGTGATGATGCGACAAGAACTTTTTTCAAAACTCAATCTCCATGTGTTGTGTACAAGCCTTCATGGCCGCGCGCACTATACCCAAACAAGTTCTATATAACAAGATCATTACAAAAGAACATTTTTTAGCCGATTTAGAAATATGAACACATGATCACATTTTTGACTTTGCGGGCCAAATCAATCACTCAGCGCCTTTGTAATTTGCCTTCCTGATATTTCAACTATACTCAGAGTCAACGGTCGACCTGTCTCCACGGGAAATCAGTCAGGGCCGTTAGCGCGCCGGCTCCGGGACCCTTTCAGGTGGGCATGGCGCGTTTGCGACGACAGCTAAATCAAACAAGGAGTGGATAATGAAAAAACTCATCGCAGGTGCACTGCTCATGGGTGCTTCTACCCTAGCCTTCGCTCAGCCTGGTTGCGGCGTTGGTGCAATGATCTGGAAAGGACAGTCAGGCATCGCCCCCCACGTTCTGGCGGCAACCACCAACGGTACTTTCGGTAACCAGACGTTTGGTATGACCACCGGTACCCTGGGTTGTCAGACCAACCAGTCCGTGCAATCCATGGCCATGTACATGGACAGCAACATCGATAAAGTTGCCCGCGACATGTCCCGTGGCTCCGGCGAAAACCTGGACACCCTGGCCGTACTGCTGGGTGTGGACGAAGCGGATCGCGACTCTTTCCGCAAAGTTCTGCAGGATAATTTCGCAACCATCTTCCCATCGTCCGACACCACCTCTGGCGAGGCTGTCGATGCCATCGTAGCCCTGCTGGAGCAGAACGATACGCTGAGCAAGTACGTAGCCGCCTGATCTTCGGGCGCGAAGAAAAAGGAGTTTGCGCGCCATGGACGGCGCAACGAATGTCTCACCATCCACCCGTCGCCTAACCCGGAATTGACTGACCATCCATGCGCACTTTGCTTCGGTTCGCCCTGGCCCCTATATGGCTAGCATCCTGTTTCAATGCATTTGCAACATCGCTCCCCGACACCGGAAACCTACATCAGAATCCTGCGTGGTTGACCCTGCTCCATTACCAACCCGACCGCTTCGGCGACGGCTACACCGGTCAGGCGGACGACGATGCCTTCTACCTCAGCGATAACGGCAAAACCTCACCAAAGGCGGAACTGGAAGCCACAGTCGCGGCCATCACCCAGCCCGGAGGCGGGAATGAGCACGCGCGCTGCCGCTTCCCGGCACGGGACCGCTGGCTAAGGGCACAACTGGACCTGCCCGGGCAACCCGCAAGTTGCCCCGCTTTCGAGGAGTGGACCGACGAGTTGAATACCGAAACCGTGACACTGGTATTTGCCGCGTCCTACCTGAACAGTCCGTCGTCCATGTTTGGCCATACGTTCCTGCGACTGGACCCGCCCAGGGAAGACGAGGAAACGAACCTGATCCTGGCCAACACCATCTCTTACGCCGCCGATGCGGCCGCCCACGATAGCGAAATTCTGTTCGCCTATAAGGGCATTTTTGGTGGCTACCCGGGCATTACCTCCATCCAGCCCTACTACGAAAAAATTCGCCTCTATTCCGACATTGAGCACCGGGACCTGTGGGAGTACACACTCAACCTCACCCAGGCGGAAGTGGACATGATGCTCGCCCATACCTGGGAGATACGCGAGCGCAATTTCGATTACTATTTTTTTGACGAGAACTGCGCCTACCGCCTGCTGGCCCTGATCGACGTCGCCCGGCCCGGCACCGACCTGCTGGGGGAAGTCGGCACCCATGCCATTCCCTCGGACACGGTGCGATGGGTTGTCGACAAGGGACTTGTCGACTCCGTCTACTACCGCCCGTCTGCGGCGACCAACGTCAGCCACCGCATCGACGCCCTGCCCGACGACCATCAGACACTCGCCGCCGCCATCGCCAACGGCTATGTGGATGCCGATGCACCCGAGGTACAGGCATTGAACGATGAACCGCGTGCGCGGGTGCTGGACGCCACCTACGACTATGTTCGTTACCAAAGCGAAGCCGAGGGCTGGCCCAGGGAACATGCAGCCCCACTCTCCCATGACCTGCTAAGGGAACGCAGCAAGATCCGCGGAGTCGCGATAAAGGACAGCCCCCCTGAGCCTGCCATCCGGGACGACCAGGGCCATGACACCTTTCGCGCCAGCGTCAGCGGCGGGCGCATGGGTGACCGCAACTTCAGCGAACTCACGTTACGCCCCGCCTATCACGATATACTTGACCCACCCGCCGGCTACCGTGGCGGAGCACAGCTCCAGTTCCTACGACTGGATGCCCGCCTGTACACAGACAACAACGAAGTACAGATTGAACAGCTGACCGGCGTGGAAATCCGCTCACTCTCGCCGCGCAACCAGTTCTTCTCGCCGCTGTCCTGGCAAGTCGGCTTCGGCGGCCGCCGCACTGACACCGAAACCAACCGCGTATTCACCCCCTACCTGGAGGGCGGCGCCGGTGGCAGCTGGCAGCTGGCACCCGGCACCCAAGCCTTCGCCATGGCCACTGCCGACCTGGAAATCGACGACGACCTGGGACGCGGCTACGACGCCGCCCCCGGCGCCGACCTGGGTATACTGCATCAGAACAACCAGTTCAGCCTTCTGGGCGGCGTGAAAACCAAAGCCTGGATCGTCAGCAGCCAACACCGACAGGATCAGGCCTACCTGGAAGGCAACTGGCACCTCGAACGGGACTTCAGCCTGTTCGGAAAATTCAGCCGTGAAGACCACTACGACAGGTACCGCAGCACATGGCAACTCGGACTCCACGCCTACTTCTGACAACTCTGAGAACACTGGCCGGCCTCACCGCCGCGTTTACCCTGCTGCTGCAGACCGGCTGCAGCAGCGTGTTCTTCTATCCGGACCAGGTCACCTACATCACTCCCGACCGCCTGAACCTGGAATTCGAAGATGTGTTCGTGGAAACCCCCGACGGAGAAACCCTCCACGGCTGGTGGCTCCCCGCCAGCTCCGAACCGAAAGGTACTGTTTACTTCCTTCACGGCAACGCCCAGAACATCAGCAGCCACATCATGAACGTCGCCTGGCTCCCTGAGAAGCGCTACAACGTCTTCCTGATCGACTACCGGGGATATGGGCGCTCTACTGGCGCACCGGACATAGAAGGCACCCTGCACGACGCAGAGACCGGCCTGCGATGGCTGGTTGACCAGCCGGACGTACAGAGCCAGCCCCTGTTCCTTCTGGGTCAGAGCCTGGGTGGCGCACTGGGAACCGCCCTGGCCAGTGAATGGGTAAAGCGGGACGAGCAACCACCCCTGGACGGCGTGATTCTAGACGGCACCTTCTCCGGCTTCCGCGCCATTGCCCGTGAAAAACTCGGCGACTTCTGGCTCACCTGGCCACTGCAGGTTCCATTGAGCTGGACGATCACTGACGAATACGAGGCTTACGAACGCATCGGTGATATCAGCCCGGTTCCAGTGATGGTGATTCACAGTGTTCGGGACGGGATTATCCCGTTTCATCATGGGAAGCGATTGTACGAGGCAGCAGAAGAACCCAAAACGTTCTTGCAGACGGATACGCCCCACGCCTCAACATTTGTGATTCCGGGTTATCAGGATGAAGTTCTGGAATTTATGGAAGGCGAGTAAATAGCCTGGGCGTCCGTCGCAGATAGGCTTGCAAAACCGTGGAGCGCCAGGGATGGCGCGACCGAGCCCTACAGGGACGTATTTACGTGGCGTGTTTTGAAAGCCTGCCTGCGACGGGCGCTTCACAAGAGTTGAAGGCCTGAAAACAAAAAAACCCGCCAGACTCCGGAGAGCGGCGGGCTTTTGTCGAAGGCAGAGCCTTACAGCGCGGACAGATCCGTCGGCTGCTCACCTTCCTTCACTTCCTTCATGGACAGCTTCACGCGTCCACGGTTATCCACATCCAGAACCTTCACCAGAACTTCCTGACCTTCGCTCAGCTCGTCAGTCACGTTCTCGATGCGACGCTCGGAGATCTGGGAAATGTGCACCAGACCATCCTTGCCAGGCAGGATGTTAACAAAGGCACCGAAGTCCACGATGCGCTCAACACGACCGCTGTAGATAGCGCCAACTTCGATTTCCGCAGTGATTTCCATCACCCGCTTCATCGCAGCATTGGCCGCTTCCTGATTGTCGGCATAGATCTTCACGTTGCCATCGTCATCCAGATCGATGGAAGCACCAGTCTCGTCACAGATGGAGCGGATAGTGGAACCGCCCTTGCCGATAACATCGCGGATCTTCTCCGGGTTGATCTTGATGGTCGTGATGCTCGGCGCACGACTGGAAAGCTCTTTGCGCGGTGCGGAGATAACCTTGGCCATCTCACCCAGGATGTGCAAACGTGCTGCATTGGCCTGGTCCAGAGCAATTTCCATGATCTCGTCGGTAATGCCCTGAATCTTGATGTCCATCTGCAGAGCAGTGATACCGTCAGAGGTACCCGCCACTTTAAAGTCCATATCGCCGAGGTGATCCTCATCACCCAGGATATCGGTCAGAACCGCGAACTGGTCGCCTTCCTTGACCAGACCCATGGCGATACCGGCCACCGGCGCCTTGATGGGCACGCCCGCATCCATCAGCGCCAGGCTGGAACCACAGACAGACGCCATGGAGCTGGAACCGTTGGATTCAGTGATCTCTGATACCGCACGGATGGTGTACGGGAATTCTTCCATGGTGGGCATAACCGCTGCCACACCACGCTTGGCCAGACGACCGTGACCAACTTCACGACGACCCGGCGTACCCACACGGCCAGCTTCGCCAACGGAGTACGGAGGGAAGTTGTAGTGGAACAGGAACGGGTCTTTACGCTCACCTTCCAGGGCATCGATGATCTGCATGTCACGCGCGGTACCGAGCGTGGTGGTCACGATGGCCTGGGTCTCGCCACGGGTAAACAGGGCGGAGCCGTGGGTGCTGGGCAGAACGCCAACTTCCACTTCGATCGGGCGAACGGTCTTGTTGTCGCGGCCGTCGATACGAGGCTTGCCGTCGATAACCTGCTGGCGAACGATGGTCTTCTCAACCTTGGCGAAATACTTCTTCACTTCGTCTTCCGCCGGCTGACCTTCTTCTTCTCCGGCCAGTTTTTCAACGGCAGCGGACTTGATCTCGCTCAAGCGGGCATAGCGCTCCATCTTGTCACGGATGCCATAGGCCTGCTCGATATCGGCCGAAAAGTCAGCCTTTACAGCGTTCAGAAGCTCAGTGTTCTCTGCTTCTGGCTGCCACTCCCAACGAGGCTTGCCAACTTCAGCGGCAAATTCCTTGATCGCGGTAACCGCTGTCTGCATTTCCTGGTGCCCGAAGAGCACGGCGCCCAGCATCTGGTCTTCTGTCAGGCCCTTGGCTTCGGATTCAACCATCAGAACCGCGTCTTCAGTACCGGCAACCACCATGTCCAGCAGGGAGGTTTCCAGTTCTTCAAAGGTCGGGTTCAGGAAGTAGCCACGCTCATTGGTGTATGCGACGCGGGATGCACCGATAGGACCATCGAACGGGATACCAGAGATGGACAGGGCGGCGGAAGCGGCCAGCATGGCGGCAATATCCGGATCCTGGTTCTTGCTGGAGGACATGACCGTCGTGATGACCTGGGTTTCGTTCATGAATCCCTTGGGAAACAGCGGACGAATCGGACGGTCAATCAGGCGAGACGTCAGGGTTTCTTTCTCGGACGGACGGCCTTCACGCTTGAAGAAACCACCCGGAATTTTGCCCACAGCGTAGGTTTTCTCGAAGTAGTTGACGGTCAGCGGGAAAAACGGCTGGCCCGGCTTGGCTTCCTTGGCCGCAACCACGGTACCCAGTACCGAAATGTCGTCTACGGTGACCAGCACAGAGCCGGTGGCCTGGCGGGCGATGCGACCGGTTTCAATGGTGACGGTCTTGCCGCCGAGTTCGAACGATTTTTTAACGGGATTAAGATCCACGGTAACTCCTGAATTCATCATTTCAATTGGTTGACCCGGATAACTCGCCCCTGCGAATTATCCGCTATAACTGCAACATCGCCTGAAGTGATGAACTGAAGGGTAGCCCGTCTGAAAGCTAACAGGCTGTTGCAAAACCCCGGGGCGTAAGCCACCTGGCTAAACCGGGCTTTTCAACAACCTGCTATCAATTTCAGCTTTCCGTTACGACAGGGAGTTCCTTCAGGGTTCACAGACAGACACGATGCAGGAGAGAGGCACAACCAGCGGGGCTATCAAAGCCCCGCCGGCCGTTAAGTACAACCGGATTAGCGACGCAGGCTCAGACGCTGGATCAGGTCCAGGTAGCGGTCTGCGTTCTTACGCTTGAGGTAATCCAGCAGTTTACGACGCTGGTTAACCATCCGGATCAGACCACGGCGGGAATGGTGATCCTGCTTGTTGGTCTTGAAGTGATCCTGCAGCTTGTTGATGTTGTGGCTCAACAGTGCAACCTGAACTTCAGGAGAACCGGTATCGCCATCACCCTGCTGAAAATCCTTAACGATCTGTGCTTTCTCGTCGGCAGAAAGTGCCATAAAACTCACCTCATTGTCGCGATGCTATCGAATTCGGCCGAACCACGCATCTCTACAGCCCGGCTAACTGGCAATAACCCTCAAAGGGCTATCAGCCACTCTTCACCAGACGACGAGGCACCAGCTTGGTCACCTCCCCCTCCGGGAATCCTTCCGCCAGCCCGACAAAACGCCCGTTGCCATAAAGGCGAACGAACCCTTCCGCGGGCTGACCCGATATTCTAACTGGTTGTCCGTTCAATATCGACACCAGCGAACTGCCTTCCAGATCCCGCTCCGGGAACATGGACAGAGCAGCATCCGGGGCCACCAGCAGGCCATCCAGACTTTCACCTTCTTCGCGCATGGACTCCAGCATTGAAACCTCACGGGCATCCGCCAGCGTGAAACCGGAGGCCATGGTGCGGCGCAATGCCGTGACATGGGCACCGCAGCCCAATGCCTCGCCAATGTCCTCCACCAGCGAGCGAATATAGGTGCCTTTCGTGCAACTTACCGCGATATCAATCTCGGTCTCGCGCACCTCCAGCAGCGTCAGCTCGTATATGGTCACCGGGCGCGACGGACGCTCCACCTCAATACCTTCGCGCGCGTATTCATAGAGCGGTTTGCCCTTGTGCTTTAGCGCGGAGTACATGGAGGGAACCTGCTGGATATCGCCACGAAAGCGCTCCAACACCGGTTCCAGTGCATCGGCATCGAGCCCAGGGGGCACCGGTTTCTCAGCAACCACGGCACCTTCGCTGTCCCCGGTTTCGGTGCGGACACCCAGGCGAGCGGTGGCGATGTAGGCTTTGTCGCTGTCCAGCATCATCTGGGAAAACTTGGTGGCTTCACCAAAGCACAACGGCAACACGCCGGTGGCCAGCGGGTCCAACGCACCGGTGTGACCGGCCTTGGCCGCCCCGAACAGGCGTTTTACCTGCTGCAGGATGCCGTTGGACGTAATGTCCATCGGCTTGTCGATCACCAGTATGCCGTTTACATCGCGACCTTTACGACGTCGACTCAAGCCTTTTGCTCCGGATCATCAGGCGCCCCGTCGTTGCGGGCGTCGTCGTCACGGTCAACCACTGGCTTGTCGCCAACCGCTTCCCGAATCAGGTTGTCCATGTGACGGCTGTGCCCAAGCAACGTATCGAAATGAAAACGCAACTGGGGCGTCACCCGCAATTTCATGGCACGGCCGACCTGCCCTTTCAGGAAGCCAGCCGCTTTATTCAGCACTGTCAGGGAATCCCGCACCTGCGGCGACTCCTCGGTCAGCTCTTCGGTGGTCAGCAGCGATACGTAAACGTCTGCATAACCCAGGTCACGGCTCACCTTGACGGCATTCACCGTGACCATGCCCACCCGCGGGTCTTTGACCTCCCGCTGGATGAGCTGGGCCAGCTCCCGCTGCATCTGATCGCCGATGCGATCAATCCGGCTGAACTCTCTTGGCATCAGGTTTCCTTTAATCTCAGGCGCATCACGCGCCGGTGGACTCAAGCTTACGCTCAACCCGAACGCGATCGAATACCTCGATCTGGTCGCCGACTTTCACGTCGTAGCCCTTAACGCCGATACCACATTCCATACCGTTGCGGACTTCCGGCACGTCGTCCTTGAAGCGGCGCAGCGATTCCAGCTCGCCCTCAAAGATAACCACGTTGTCACGCAGGACACGGATCGGCTTGTTGCGGTAAACGTTACCCTCGGTGACCATACAGCCAGCCACCTGGCCAAACTTCGGCGAACGGAACACGTCACGCACATCGGCAATGCCCACGATATCCTCGCGGAATTCCGGCGCCAGCATGCCGGTCAGAGCTGCTTTCACATCATCAATCAGGTTGTAGATGATGCTGTAGTAGCGCAGATCCAGACCTTCCTGCTCCACCAGACGCTTGGACGCGGTGTCCGCACGCACGTTGAAGCCGAAGATAACCGCGTTGGTCGCCATGGCCAGACTGATGTCCGTCTCTGCGATACCACCAACGCCCGAGGACACGATTTTGACCTGTACTTCGTCGTTACCAAGATCCTGCAGCGACTTGGTGATGGCTTCCAGGGAACCACGAACGTCGGTCTTGAGCACCACGTTGAGGGTTTTGACCTCGTCCTTGCCCATATTCTCGAACAGGTTCTCAAGCTTCGCAGCCTGCTGCCTGTGCAGACGCTGCTCCCGCTCGCGGGACTGACGGAATTCCGCCAGTTCCTTGGCCTTCTTCTCGTCAGCCACAGCAAAGAACTCATCACCAGCGTTCGGCGTGCCATTCAGGCCCAGGATTTCCACCGGAATGGAAGGCCCGGCTTCTTTGACCTGCTTGCCGGCCTCGTCGGTCATGGCGCGAACCTTACCGAAGAAGGAACCAGCCACCACCATCTCGCCCTGACGGAGCGTGCCGTTCTGCACCAGTACGGTAGCCACGGAACCGCGACCACGCTCAAGGCTGGATTCGACCACTACACCCTTCGCAGGTGCATCCGGAGAGGCCTCGAGCTCAAGGATTTCAGCCTGCAGCAGCAGTGCCTCAAGCAGATCTTCAATGCCGTCACCGGTATGGGCGGATACAGGGATAAACTGAACGTCACCGCCCCAGTCTTCCGGAATAACTTCCATACCCGCCAATTCGGTCTTGATACGATCCGGGTCGGCCTCTTCCTTGTCCATCTTGTTGATGGCAACGACGATGGGAACGCCGGCGGAACGTGCGTGATCCACGGCTTCCTTGGTTTGCGGCATAACGCCGTCATCGGCGGCCACCACCAGGATAACGATGTCGGTGCACTGGGCACCCCGCGCACGCATCGCCGTGAAGGCGGCGTGGCCCGGAGTATCCAGGAAGGACACCATGCCATGGTCGGTTTCAACGTGGTACGCACCGATGTGCTGGGTGATACCCCCGGACTCGCCGGACGCCACCTTGGTGCGGCGAATGTAATCCAGCAGCGAGGTCTTACCGTGGTCAACGTGACCCATCACACTGACAACCGGCGCACGCTTGGTCTTTTCCTTGCCTTCAAAGGAGAATTCGCTCAGAACCTCTTCCTCAAACGCATCTTCACTCACTGTGTTGGCTTTGTGACCGAGTTCCTCAGTCACCAGCACAGCGGTTTCCTGATCGAGAGCCTGGTTGATTGTCGCCATTACCCCCATGCCCATCAGTTTCTTGATGACGTCCGCTGACTTGACCGCCATCCGCTGGGCAAGATCACCCACTGTGATCGTCTCGGGAATATCGACTTCTCGTACCATTGGCTTGGTCGGCCTCTCGAAAGCATGACGCTTTTCTTTGGGTTTCTTTTTCGCACGGAGCGGCTTGCGCAGCGTGGTGTCTTCTTCCTCTTCATTGATAATCAGAGGCTCTTCCACCGGACGGCTGCGCGGCCCACGATGCCCTGCGGACTTCTTCTTGGGCTTGCCCTCTTCGGGCTCATCACCGCGCTCGCGGGCCTTTTCCTTCTTCTTCTTCGGCTTTCGATCCTTGCCTTCGCCTTCTTCAGGCGGCGGAATCGGCATGTCTTCCGGCGCGGGAACCGGTGACGGTTCCGGCTCAGCAGCCACTTCCGGCTGAGCTTTTTCAGCCGGTTTTTCGTCCGCAGCCGGCTCTTCAGCCGGAGAATCTGACACCGGCGCTTCCGGCTTCGGCGCATCCGCAGGCTGTGCCTGCTCAGCCGCGACTGGCGCTGGGGCCTCTTCCGGGGCCGCAGCCGCCTGCTCGGCAGCTTCTTCCTGCTTCGCCGCTTCCGGCTCGAGCTCGGCGCGCTTGATATACGTACGGCGCTTGCGAACCTCAACATTGACCGTTTTGGTACGGCCCGCTTTCAGCGTGGTTGTTGTCTTGCGCTTAAGAGTGATTTTCTTGGGCTCAGCCTCACTCTCACCGTGATTCTTTTTCAGATAGGTCAGCAACTGCTGCTTCTCATCACTGGTAACAGAATCCCCTTCGGAGCGGGCTTTCAGGCCAGCCTCCACGATCTGTCGCAGCAAACGATCCACGGGAGCGCCTACATCTGCGGCCAGTTGTTTTACCGTTACATCAGCCATACTGGTCCTCCTCCCGATTAAGCCTGGTCTTCAAACCAGGGGGCGCGTGCTGCCATAATCAACTGGCCGGCACGCTCTTCTTCCATTCCTTCAATGTCGAGCAAGTCGTCAACCGACTGCTCTGCAAGATCTTCCATGGTACGAATCCCCATACCGGCCAGCTTGAAAGCCAGGCCACGATCCATACCGTCCATTGCGAGAAGATCTTCTGCGGGCTCAGCGCCCTCTAGCGCCTCTTCACTGGCCAGGGCCTGATTCAACAGGGCATCCTTGGCACGGCGACGCAATTCGGTCACGGTTTCTTCATCAAAACCGTCAATGGCAAGCATCTCTTCCATGGGGATGTACGCTACCTCCTCAATGGAAGTAAACCCTTCCTCAATGAGGACACCTGCAAATTCTTCGTCCACATCCAGATTGCCGGTGAAGTGCTCGAGCAGAGAATTATACTCCTGCTCCTGACGCTCACCTGCTTCCTCTTCTGTCATGACGTTCAGCGTCCAGCTGGTAAGGTCCGTCGCCAACCGAACGTTCTGACCATTCCGGCCAATCGCCTGGGCCAGATTGTCCTCAGCTACTGCCACTTCCATGGTATGGCGGTCCTCGTCCATGACGATGGACGCCACTTCCGCCGGCGCCATGGCATTGATGACCAGTTGCGCGGGGTTGTCGTCCCACAGCACGATATCCACACGCTCGCCACCCAGCTCGTTGGAAACTGCCTGTACTCGTGAACCACGCATGCCCACGCAGGCACCCACCGGATCAATCCGGCGGTCGTTGGTCTTGACCGCAATCTTGGCGCGGGAGCCAGGGTCCCGGGCTGCGCCACGAATTTCAATCAGCTCCTCCGCAATTTCCGGCACCTCAATGCGGAACAGTTCGATCAGCATCTGCGGATCGGTACGGCTCAGAATCAGCTGCGGGCCGCGATGATCGGTACGGATTTCCTGCAGCAGAGAGCGCACACGATCGCCCATACGGAACGTTTCACGGGGAATCAGGTGTTCACGGGGCAGCAAGGCTTCGGCGTTGGCACCCAGATCCACGATGACGTTGTCACGTGTCACTTTCTTTACGGTGCCAGAGACGAGCTCACCCACGCGATCCCGGTAGCTGTCGACAATCTTGGTGCGCTCGGCTTCCCGCACTTTCTGGAATATGATCTGTTTCGCTGCCTGGGCACCAATACGGCCGAAGGCAACGGATTCCACTTTCTCTTCATGGATATCGCCGGGCTGCAGACTCTTGTCGATTTCTTCCGCTTCCTGCATGGTCAGCTCGGTGCCCAAAGCAGGAACCGCATCGTTATCAACCACCAGCCAGCGACGGAACGTTTCATATTCGCCGGTGCGGCGATCGATGGAAACGCGGATGTCCGCTTCCTCGTCGTCGTAGCGTTTTTTGGCAGCGGTGGCGAGTGCCAGCTCGATTGCTTCGAAGATCACGTCCTTCTCGACACCTTTCTCGTTCGAGACGGATTCAACCACCAGCAAGATCTCTTTACTCATTGGATTGCCCTGCCCTTAAAAATAAACTTTGCGTCCACTGACTTACTCAAATACCGGAACGATGTTGGCTTTCTCGATGCTATCGAATGGCAACAGGTATTCGTGATCATCAACAACCACGACAACGTCTTCACCTTCAATGCCTTTAATCAGGCCCTGAAACTTGCGACGCCCCTCAAATGCCATTCGTAATTTGATCTGGACCTGGTGGCCTGCGAATGCCTCATATTGCTCCAGACGGAACAACGGCCGGTCCATGCCCGGAGAAGATACCTCCAGGGTATACTCCGTCTGAATGGGGTCTTCCACATCCATTACGCCGCTGGCCTGGCGACTGACTTTCTCACAGTCTTCAATGCCGATGCCGTTTTCAGCATCGTCAATAAAAATTCTCAACAGGGAATGGTGTCCCTGGGAGCGAAATTCAATGCCCCAAAACTCGTAACCCAGGCCTTCCACAATGGGCCTGAGCAATTCTTCCAGCTGCTTCAACTTGGCTGACAAGGTTATCCCGTCTCCGTTACTCGATTTTTCCGACCCCAAAAACAAAAAAAGGGCTGTTGATCAGCCCTTTTTATGCACCAGGGCCTGATGCGCCAGGCCCCTTAATCAAAAAGCCCCTAAAAAGTGGGGCCCTTTGTTGCAAGAACTCACAGGGGAAAAGCAATCTAAACACCCCCTGCTGACAGACACCTGGCCTGCCTGGAACCGGCAGGGCAAACTGTGCCCGGAGCCCGCTCCAATATCCGCCGGAGTATAGAGACGCCGGCCTTACTGGTCAAGGACTGACCAAAAAAAACGGCCTGGTAAATCCAAGCCGTTTTTCTTCTTATATGGTGCCCAGGGCCGGACTCGAACCGGCACGGCTTTCGCCACTACCCCCTCAAGATAGCGTGTCTACCAGTTCCACCACCTGGGCAGCACCTTTACTCGAGCTCGGGGAGTTTATTTTCATCCCCGCGCCCGTCTTCGCCTTCTGTCGCTGATTCACCCTCAGCCTGCCCGGCATCCGATTCGGCCGGTGACTCCTGGACTACAGGAATACCCGCCTCACCTGCCACTTCGGCACGCTGCTTGGCAAATACAGCCAGCGAAAAACTCGTTACAAAAAATACGATAGCCAGCAAAGTTGTAGCACGGGTCAGAAAGCTACTGCTGCCCTCGCTGCCAAACACGGTCTGGGAGGCGCCGCCACCAAATGCAGCACCGGCATTGGCACCCTTACCCTGCTGGAGCAGGACCAGCGTCACCAGCGCCACCGCAATGAGCACGTGCAGAACGACAACCAGTGTTTCGACCCAATCCATAATGACTCTCTAATGACTCTTGCTAATGGCTTTCGCGAACCTTTAACGCTCAGGACTTGCCTGGCACCGCCCGGCAAATACTTACAAAATCGTTTGCATCCAATGACGCGCCACCAATCAACCCGCCATCGATGTCCGGCTGAGCAAAAAGCGCCGCGGCATTATCCGCTTTTACACTGCCGCCGTAAAGCAGCGATATCTCATCCGCCGGAGCCCCAAGGGACTTCAACACATCGCGGATAGCGGCATGCATGGCCTGAGCATCATCAGCGGTTGCGGTTTTACCCGTTCCTATGGCCCAAACTGGCTCATAGGCAATCACAACCTGCTGCCATGACTCACTGCCAACGTCGACGAGGGCCTTGCGAACCTGTCGCGACACGACACTTTCAGCCTTGCCCGCATCACGTTCTTCGAGGGTCTCGCCAACGCAAACAACAGCGACCAACCCTGACGTCAGGGCCTGCCCGACCTTGGTGGCAACCTGCTCATCGGTTTCGCCGAAGAGCTGCCTGCGCTCCGAATGCCCGACCAAGGTAAAACCACAGCCGCAATCTTTTGCCATCGCCGCGGAAATTTCCCCGGTGTAGGCGCCTGAATCCCAGCACGCTACATTCTGAACACCAACAGCCAGCTTATCGCCAGCCTGCTCAGCAACATCGCCAACATACAGGGCGGGAGGAATAATAACAGCCTCCACACCATTATCAAACGATGCTAATTCGGACCGGACTTGACCAACCAGATTGCTTACCAAGTCTTTCGACCCGTTCATTTTCCAGTTGCCGGCGACAATCTTACGGCGCATAAAAAATCCCTGATTCAAGGGAGGGCGAACTATACAGCAGTCTTTTACAGCAGACAACTGCCCCTAAGCACAAAATCATGCCCGGGAATTCTCAACCACAACAGCCAGTTCCTCGGCAATTTTCACGATTTGTGCCTCATCCTGCCCTTCCGTCATTACCCGGATCAGAGGCTCGGTGCCCGACGCCCTCAGCAGCACGCGACCACCGCCACCCAGCCTGGCCTCCGCCGACTCCACTGCCCTGACAATATCGTCACGCCCGAGGGGATCAAAACGCTGGTCGACACGCACGTTGATCATTTTCTGAGGCAACTTGCTCATACCCTGGCGAAGGTCTGCCAGGGAACTGCCTGCGCGACGAATGGCCAACAATACCTGGAGCGCAGACACAATACCGTCACCAGTGCTGGTGCAATCTCGGATGACCATATGGCCGGAACCTTCACCGCCAAGCAGCCAGCCCCGGTCGATGAGTCGCTCCATGACATACCGGTCGCCGACTTTGGCACGCTCGAAATCAATACCCTGCTCCCTGAGCGCCAACTCAACGCCCAGATTGGTCATCAGGGTGCCCACAACGCCCCCTTTCAAGGTTCCGGCGGCATGACGTTGCGCGGCGATCACGTAGAGCAACTCGTCGCCATCGACTTCCGAGCCGTCACGATCCACCATGAGCACCCGGTCACCGTCGCCATCAAAGGCGATCCCGAGATCAGCCTGCTTCTCCAGAACGGCCTTGCTCAATGATCCCATGTGAGTGGAACCGACATTAAGGTTGATATTCAGACCATCAGGCTCGCCCCCTACCACGGAAATCTTCGCCCCCAACTCGCGGAACACTTTCGGGGCGACGTGGTAGGTAGCACCGTGAGCGCAATCCAGGACAATATGAAGTCCTTCGAGTGAAAACTCGTTGGGTACCGTACTCTTACAGAACTCAACGTATCGGCCTGGTGCGTCATCAACCCGGAACGCCTTGCCCAACTCTTTCGAGCCGCAGACCTCAATGGGCTTATCAAGCCACTTCTCGATCTCTGCTTCCAGAGCATCATCCAGCTTGGTCCCAGCGGGGGAGAAAAACTTGATACCGTTGTCGTGGTGCGGATTATGGGACGCACTGATGACAATACCCGCGGAGGCGCGAAAGGTTCGGGTCAAGTAGGCGATCGCAGGGGTGGGCATGGGCCCGAGCAACTTCACGTCCACTCCGGCCGCGGACAAACCTGCCTCGAGGGCGGATTCGAACATATAGCCCGAGAGACGGGTGTCTTTACCAATCAGCACACTGTTGCGCTGCCCATCCCGCTTGAAGGCCTGCCCCGCAGCCCAACCCAGGCGCAGCATAAATTCGGGGGTTATTGGAAATTCGCCCACCCGACCCCGGATACCGTCCGTGCCGAAGTATTTTCTGTCGCTCATCGTCCAGCTTCCTCCATTGCCGTCACCACTTTAACGGCATCGACTGTTTCCCTGACATCGTGGACGCGAATGATGGATGCGCCCTTCATGGCGGATATTGTCGCGGCAGCGAGGCTTGCGGGCAAGCGTTCACTGACATCACGACCGGTGATATGGCCCAGCATGCTCTTGCGGGACATGCCCACCAGAATCGGGTGCCCCAGCAACTGCAGCTGTTCCAGCGAGGCCAAGAGCTGCAGGTTGTGCTGCGGAGACTTGCCAAAACCAAAGCCGGGATCAAGGATGATGTTGTCTGGCCGCACACCGGCTTTCTCTATCACCCGCATTCGCTCGGTAAGAAACGAACTCACCTCCCGCCGCACACTCCGGTAGCGAGGATCATCCTGCATGGTATCCGGCTCACCCTGAATGTGCATGACACACACCGGCACTCCAGCGCTTGCCACCACCTCGGGCGCGCCATCCCGCTGCAACGCCCTGACGTCGTTGATCATCCCGGCACCGAGCTTCACCACCTCTGCCATAACCTGGGGAGAACTGGTATCAACCGAAACGACAACGTCCAAATCACGGGCAATCGCCTCCACCACCGGACACACTCGCTCAAGTTCTTCCTCGACAGACACCGGCGTGGCACCTGGCCGCGTGGACTCACCACCTACATCAATAAAAGCCGCACCGTCCGCCACCATCTCGCGGGCCCTTGCCAGGGCAATCTCAACGGTATTGTACCGACCTCCATCCGAAAAGGAGTCCGGCGTCACGTTCAGAATCCCCATGACGTGGCAGCCAGACATATCCAGAACCCTGCCCGCGAAATTTATCTGCATAAATAACCTTTTCTGCAACCCGCAAAAACAAACGCCGCCCCGTCAGGGGCGGCGTTCAGTCTTCAACTACATCGGATCAGTATCCAGCCTGGCTCAGTGCTCACCGGCCGGTCGACCAACACCTGGTTGGCGACCGTCGTCGGAACCCTTCGGAGCAGGCGCCTGCTCCGGCTCATCAGCCGGAACACCACCGGAGGGACCGCTATCACCCCAACCTTTCGGCGGACGGGGCTCACGACCTTCCATGATGTCATCAATCTGGTGACGGTCGATGGTCTCGTATTTCATCAGGGCGTCCGCCATCAGGTCGAGCTTGTCACGGTTATCGACGAGCAACTGCTTCGCCTTTTCATAACAGCTGTCAATGATGTTGCGAACTTCCTCATCGATACGCTGCGCCGTTTCCGGAGAATAGACCGTCTGCGCCTGGCCGGCAGACCGGCCGAGGAAAGGCTCTTCGCTGTCTGTATCGTACTGCAGCGGGCCGAGCTTCTCCGACAGCCCCCAACGCGTGACCATATTACGCGCCAGACTGGTTGCCCGCTCGATATCGTTGGAAGCACCGGTGGTGACACCATCGAAACCAAGGGTCAGTTCTTCGGCAATACGGCCACCAAACAGACTGCAGATGGAACTGATCAGGAAGCGCTTGCTGTGGCTGTACTTGTCTTCCTCTGGCAGGAACATAGTGACACCCAATGCGCGGCCGCGAGGAATAATACTGACCTTGTAGACCGGATCATGCTCAGGCATCAGACGCCCGACAATGGCGTGACCGGACTCGTGGTAAGCCGTATTACGCTTCTCTTTCTCGCTCATGACCATGGATTTGCGCTCGGCGCCCATCATGATCTTGTCTTTCGCGAGCTCAAACTCTTCCATGGAAACCAGACGCTGGTTACGACGGGCCGCAAACAACGCAGCTTCGTTCACCAAGTTCGCCAGGTCAGCACCCGAGAAGCCGGGCGTGCCACGGGCAATCAACACAGGCTCCACCCCATCGGCCAGAGGCACTTTCTTCATGTGAACCTTGAGAATCTGCTCACGGCCGATGATGTCCGGCAGCCCGACAACGACCTGGCGGTCAAAGCGACCCGGGCGGAGCAACGCCGGATCCAGTACGTCCGGACGGTTGGTGGCGGCAATCACGATAACGCCTTCGTTACCTTCGAAGCCGTCCATCTCTACCAGCAACTGGTTCAGTGTCTGCTCACGCTCGTCGTGACCGCCACCCATGCCAGCGCCACGATGGCGGCCAACGGCATCGATCTCGTCGATGAAGATGATACAGGGGCTCTGCTTCTTGGCCTGCTCGAACATGTCACGGACACGGGAGGCACCCACGCCCACGAACATTTCCACGAAGTCCGAACCGGAGATTGAGAAGAATGGCACCTTGGCCTCGCCGGCAATCGCCTTGGCGAGCAGGGTCTTACCGGTACCCGGCTGACCCACCATCAGTACGCCCTTGGGGATACTGCCACCAAGACGCTGGAACTTGCTGGGATCCCGCAGGAAATCCACCAACTCCTTGACGTCTTCCTTGGCCTCGTCGACACCGGCAACGTCACCAAAGGTGGTTTTGATCTGATCCTCACTCATCAGGCGGGCTTTACTCTTGCCAAAGGACATGGGGCCTTTGCCACCGCCACCGCCTTGCATCTGCCGCATAAAGAACACGAACAGCGCGATGATGATAAGAATTGGGAAGGCAGCCACCAACAGCTGAGTCCAGAGGCTTTGACGCTCCGGCTCCTTACCGATGACTTCCACGTTGTTGGCCAGCAGATCATCCATCAGCTTGTTGTCGGACACCTGTGGGCGGACAGTCTGGAACTGGGAGCCGTCACCACGGGTACCCTGAACCTGCAGACCATCAATGGTGACCTGACGGACCTGTCCGTCCTGCACCATTTCCACAAACTGCGAATAATTGACCTGTTGTCCGCTGGTGGTGGGTGTGAAATTCTGAAACACCATCAGCAGTACGGCGGCTATAATCAGCCAGAGAACCAGATTTTTTGCCATATCGTTCAAGGATCGTCACCTGTGAATTGAAGGATCGCCCCGTCAGGAGAAAGCCTTTTCTGACACCTTACACCAATTGTACGCCCGTCCACCAGAATCGGCCTATCCGTATCGACCACTGCGGGGGTGTCAATCCCACGGTCATTCCGTTCCGGGGCGGGGTCAGCCCTTAAATCCCTTGCACACCTGATAAATCTCCCTCGATCTTGCACGGGAGGAGTCAGGCTTCCTGCTGACAACGGTGCCAAAACTTTTACGCATTTCAGCCAGCAGGGCATCAAATCCCTCTCCCTGAAATACCTTGGCGACAAACACGCCACCGGGCTTCAGGACTTGCTGCGCCATATCCAGCGCCAGCTCCACCAAACCCATGGCGTTAGGAATATCCACTGCCGCCATACCACTCATATTGGGTGCCATATCCGAAATTACAACGTCAGCGCGGCGATCACCCAGTAAATCCAGCAATTCGTCCAGCACTGACTGCTCGGTGAAATCGCCCTGAACGAACGCCACACCCGCAATCGGGCTCATCTCGAGAATATCGCTGGCGACCACTGTGCCATTGTCACCAACCCGCTCTACCGCCACCTGGGACCAGCCACCAGGCGCGGCACCCAAATCCACAACGGTCTGCCCGGGCCGAAACAGGCGGTCTTTGTTGTCGAGCTCAATCAGCTTGTAGCTGGCCCGCGAACGATAGCCGTCTTCCCGGGACTTTTTGACCCAGACATCATCAAAATGTTCCTTCAGCCAGCGGTCACTGGTTTTCGAGCGAGCCAAGACCTACCTCCATAAAGCGCTCCAATTGGACCTCCAATCATCTGGGTACGTGGTAACGGCGATTTCACCGGCCGATTGATCTGATACAATCCCGCGATTATACGGAATTGGCGAGCATTTCGCCGCTGACGTTTTATTAATCGCACCCATAAAGAGATCACATAATGAGTCTTTCGCCGGAACAGCGCCGGGAATACCGGGGCATCGCCCACAACCTGAAGCCCGTTATCATAGTCGGCGACAAGGGCCTGACCGAAGGGCTTCAGGAGGAACTCGAGCGGGCCCTGAACGACCACGAGCTGATCAAAATCAAAGTTGCCAGCCAGGACCGCGAAACCCGCCAGGAAGCCGTTGCCGCCCTGTGCGAAGCCTCCGGTGCCGAGCTGGTGCAGACCATCGGCAAGATCGCCGTGATCCTGCGCCGGGCGAAAAAGCCCAACCCCAAGCTGTCCAACCTGCTGCGCCAGAAACACTGACGCTGTCAGCACGCTAAAGCCGCACAATGTAAAAAGCCGGCTGCTATTCGCAGCCGGCTTTTTGTTTGCAGAATCCGCATCCGACGAATGTCAGATGTGCTCTACCTGCTCGATTTCATACTCAACGGTCCCCGAAGGCACTCGCACGGCAACCACGTCGCCCTCGCTTTTACCCACCAGCGCCCGCGCGATCGGCGAGGAAATGGACAGCTTTCCGGCCTTGATATCTGCCTCATCCTCACCAACGATCTGGTAGCTGACCTGCTCATCGGTATCGACATTGAGCAGTCGCACCGTGGTGCCGAAGATCACCTTGCCGGTGTTTTCGATGGTGTTAACGTCGATCACCTGGGCTGCGGACAGCTTGCCCTCGATCTCCTGGATACGCCCTTCGATAAAGCTCTGCTGCTCCCGAGCGGCGTGGTATTCCGCGTTCTCTTTCAGGTCGCCGTGTTCGCGGGCATCGGAAATAGCCGCGATCACCCGGGGACGATCTTCGGACTTCAGTTTCTGAAGCTCCTCACGTAGGCGGATTTCCCCCGCCTTTGTCATGGGTACTCTGTCAGCCATAGTCTTACTTTCCTGCGTGTAGATCCTGGAGGCGGCGCACAGTGCGCTCGGGGCCGAATTTAATGGCCCTGCAGAAGGCTTCGCCGCCCGCCAGTGTCGTTGTATAGGTTACCTTGGTCTGCAGGGCCGACTGGCGAATCTGTGCCGAGTCGGAAATCGCCTTGCGACCTTCGGTGGTGTTAATAATCAGCTGCACCTGACCATTCTTGATGGCGTCCACGATATGCGGACGCCCTTCACGAACCTTGTTCACCCGATCAACAGTGAGCCCGGCCTGTTTCAACGCCTTGGCGGTACCGGTGGTAGCAATCACCTTGAAGCCAGCGTCAATCAGGTCCTGCGCCACTTTCGCGGCCCCGGGCTTGTCGACGTCCCGCACGGACATGAAGGCCGTACCCTTGGCCGGCAGGCGCTCACCGGAGGCCAGGGCCGCCTTGGCGAAGGCTTCGTCGAAGCTGTCACCAATACCCATCACCTCACCGGTGGACTTCATTTCCGGCCCCAGGATGGGATCCACCGCCGGGAACTTGTTGAACGGGAACACCGATTCCTTGACGGAATAGTAAGTCGGCACGATCTCCTGGGTGAAGCCCTGCTCTGCCAGTGACTTGCCAGCCATGCAACGGGCCGCCACCTTGGCCAGGGACACCCCGATGGCCTTGGACACAAACGGCACGGTACGGGACGCCCGCGGGTTCACCTCGATCACGTAGATCTCGCCACCCTGCCAGGCCAGCTGCACGTTCATCAGGCCGATAACATCCAGTTCAATGGCCATCTTCCGCACCGCTTCGCGCATTTCATCCTGCACGTCTTTCGGCAGGGTGTAGGGCGGCAGGGAACAGGCGGAATCACCGGAGTGCACGCCCGCTTGCTCAATGTGCTGCATGATGCCACCGATGACCACGTCCTTGCCGTCGCTGATGGCGTCAATGTCCACTTCGATGGCGGCGTTGAGGAAGTGATCCAGCAGCACCGGGCTGTCGTTGGAGACCAGCACGGCATTGCGCATGTAGCGAACCAGCTCCTCCTCGTCATAGACGATTTCCATGGCCCGACCACCCAGCACGTAGGAGGGGCGTACCACCAGCGGATAACCAATCTCGCGAGCCGCCAGGATGCCTTCTTCGTGGCTGCGCACGGTGGCATTCTCCGGCTGAATCAGGCCGAGGCGGCCGATCATCTGCTGGAAACGCTCCCGGTCTTCGGCGCGGTCGATGGCATCCGGGCTGGTACCGATAATCGGCACACCCGCCGCTTCCAGGCCACGGGCCAGCTTCAGCGGGGTTTGGCCGCCGTACTGGACAATCACGCCCTTGGGTTTTTCGACGTGGATGATTTCCAGCACGTCTTCCAGGGTAATGGGCTCGAAGTAGAGCCGATCCGAGGTGTCGTAGTCGGTGGAAACGGTTTCCGGGTTGCAGTTGATCATGATGGTTTCATAACCATCGTCGCGCATAGCGAGGGCGGCGTGAACACAGCAATAATCAAACTCAATACCCTGACCGATGCGGTTGGGGCCACCGCCAATGACAACGATTTTCTCGCGATCAGAGGCACCCGCCTCACACTCTTCCTCATAGGACGAATACATGTAGGCGGTTGATGAGGCAAATTCAGCCGCGCAGGTATCCACCCGCTTGTAGACCGGGCGAATGTCCAGATCATGGCGCAGCTTGCGCAAGCTGACTTCAGAAATGCTGAGCAGCTTGGCCAAGCGCGCATCGGAGAACCCTTTGCGCTTGAGGCGGAACAGCGTATCGCGATCAATATCCGCCTTGCCGGCGGATTTGAGGGCAGCCTCTTCTTTGATCAGGTCTTCGATCTGTACCAGATACCATGGATCTACATGCGTGTTGTTGAACACTTCTTCCACGGTCATCCCGGCTCGGAAGGCATCGCCGATGTACCAAAGGCGCTCGGCTCCAGGCACATTCAGTTCCTGGGTGAGGGTTTCCTGGCCGTCGGTGGTGCTTAGGTCGACCTTCTCTTCAAAACCGTCGGAGCCCACTTCCAGACCACGCATGGCCTTCTGCAGCGACTCCTGGAAGGTACGACCGATGGCCATCACCTCACCCACGGATTTCATCTGGGTGGTCAGGCGCGCATCAGCCTGGGGGAACTTCTCGAAGGTGAAGCGCGGAATCTTGGTGACCACATAGTCGATGCTGGGCTCGAACGAGGCCGGAGTAACACCACCGGTGATTTCATTGCGCAGTTCATCAAGGGTGTAACCCACCGCCAGCTTGGCCGCCACCTTGGCAATCGGAAAACCCGTTGCCTTGGACGCCAGCGCCGAAGAACGCGACACCCGGGGATTCATTTCGATGACGACGACACGGCCGTTGTCCGGGTTTACGCCAAACTGCACGTTGGAACCGCCAGTTTCCACACCGATCTCACGCAGTACCGCCAGAGAGGCGTTCCGCATGATCTGATATTCCTTGTCGGTGAGCGTCTGGGCCGGCGCGACGGTGATGGAGTCACCGGTGTGCACGCCCATCGCGTCAAAGTTTTCAATGGCGCAGACGATGATGCAGTTGTCGTTTTTGTCGCGGACAACTTCCATCTCGTACTCTTTCCAGCCAATCAGGGACTCATCGATCAGCAACTCGTTGGTCGGCGACAGGTCCAGACCACGGGTGCAGATTTCCTCGAATTCGTCGCGGTTGTAGGCAATACCGCCGCCGGAACCACCCATGGTGAAGGACGGGCGGATGATGCAGGGAAATCCGATGTCGTTGGCCACTTCCCAGGCTTCCGCCATGGAATGGGCGATCGTGGCGCGAGGGCACTCCAGGCCAATCTTCTTCATGGCCTTGTCAAAACGATCACGGTCTTCAGCTTTATCGATGGTGTCGGCGTTGGCGCCGATCATTTCCACACCATGCTCAGCCAGAACGCCGTGCTTTTCGAGGTCCAAAGCGCAGTTCAGGGCTGTCTGACCACCCATGGTAGGCAGCAATGCATCCGGCTGCTCTTTCTCGATGATCTTGGCAACGGTCTTCCAGGTGATGGGCTCGATGTAGGTGGCATCGGCCATTACCGGGTCGGTCATGATCGTGGCCGGGTTGGAGTTCACCAGAATAACCCGGTACCCCTCTTCACGCAGGGCTTTACAGGCCTGGGCTCCAGAGTAGTCAAACTCGCACGCCTGCCCGATCACGATGGGGCCCGCGCCCAGGATCAGAATGCTTTTAATGTCGGTACGCTTTGGCATCAACGTGCCTCCATCAGGCGGATAAATTCATCAAACAACGGCGCTACGTCGTGCGGGCCGGGGCTCGCCTCCGGGTGACCCTGAAAACTGTAGGCTGGCTTGTCGGTACGGCGGATTCCCTGCAGAGAACCGTCGAACAGGGATTTGTGGGTCGCCTCCAGATTGTCCGGCAGGCTGGTTTCGTCCACTGCAAATCCGTGGTTCTGACTGGTAATCATCACGGTACCATCGGCGATGTTCTGTACCGGATGGTTGGCGCCATGGTGGCCATGCCCCATCTTGATGGACTTGGCCCCGCTGGCCAGGGCCAGCAACTGGTGGCCAAGACAGATGCCGAAAACCGGAATGTCGGTCTCCAACACATCGCGAATGGCGCTGATGGCGTAGTCACATGGCTCGGGGTCGCCGGGGCCGTTGGACAGGAAAATACCATCGGGATTCATCGCCAGCACATCGGCAGCGGGGGTCTGGGCTGGCACAACAGTGATATCACAGCCGCGACTGGCCAACATGCGCAGGATGTTGAGCTTCACACCGTAGTCCCAGGCGACGACCTTGAATTTTGATTCGGTGCGCTCGCCATAGCCACTTTCGATATCCCACTCACTCTGGCTCCAGGTCCAGGTTTTTTCCGAGGTGACTTCCTTCGCCAGATCCATGCCTTTCAGGCCCGGAAAAGCGTTGGCCAGCTCCAGAGCACGCTCGGCCGTGGCGTCTGCGCCGGCGACCACGGCGCCATTCTGGGACCCTTTATCCCGCAGGATTCGGGTCAGGCGACGGGTATCGATATCGGCAATGCCGACGATGTTGTTGTCGCGCAGGTAGTCCTGTAGCGAGCCGGTGCTGCGCCAGTTGCTCACCAGCAGGGGCAGATCACGGATTATCAGGCCGGAGGCCTGGACGCGATCGGATTCGATGTCTTCTTCATTCACACCGGTGCTGCCGATGTGAGGGTATGTGAGGGTGACAATCTGGCGGGAGTAGGACGGGTCGGTCAGGATCTCCTGATAACCGGTCATGGCGGTGTTGAACACCACCTCTCCGCTGGTTTCCCCTTCAGCGCCAATGGCGGTGCCGTAGAACAGGCTTCCGTCTGCGAGTGCAAGGATGGCAGGTGTACTCAAGGCTTGTATCCTCATCGAGTGGCGTACAGGTTCGTCACGAACAGGAACGCAAGCGCAAATTCAGGTCGCAAAAAAGCGAGAGGGAGTTGAACTCCGTCCCGCTTTTTCTGTTGAGCGTTGTCAAAGCTACGCTTGGTGCAGTTAAACCGCCTTATTGTACGAAATATGGCAGTTTGTGTCCACGCGAAATCTTACTCGTCGCTACTTCAGCCCCAACACATCCTGCATGTCGTACAACCCGGCCGGCTTACCTTCCAACCACAAGGCCGCACGCATCGCACCTTTGGCAAACGTCATCCGGCTGCTGGCTTTGTGGGTAATTTCAATGCGTTCGCCCTCAGTGGCGAACAGAACGGTATGATCACCAACCACATCGCCGGCCCGAATGGTTTCGAAGCCGATCTCCTTGCGGGTACGCTCCCCGGTAAAGCCTTCACGGCCGTAGACAGCACATTCCTTTAGGTCTCGACCGAGGGCATCGGCGACAACTTCGCCCATTCGCAAGGCCGTGCCCGACGGCGCGTCTTTCTTGTGGCGGTGGTGGGCTTCGATGATTTCCACATCGTAGTCGTCGCCCAGGGCTGCAGCGGCGGTGCGCAGCAGGTTGAGGGTGACGTTGACGCCCACACTCATGTTGGGGGCAAACACCACCGGGGCCTTTTCGGCGGCAACGGCGAGCTGTTCTTTCTCGGCGTCGGTCAGGCCGGTGGTACCGATCACAATCATTTTGCCGTTGGTTTTACAGAATTCCGCATTTTCCAGGGTCAGATCCGGGAAGGTGAAGTCGATGAGTACGTCGAAATCCTCCTTCACTTCGGCGAGGCTGCCAGCCATCTTGACGCCAGTCTTACCAATGCTGGTCATTTCACCGGCGTCGGCGCCGATAAGACTGCTGCCAGGCTCGACGACTGCCGCGCCAAGTTCCAGGCCTTCAGTTCCGTCAACGGCTTCGATCAACACTTTGCCCATGCGCCCTGCGGCGCCGATGATTGCTACCCTCATCACGTCTGCCCTCAGAATTTCATTTCGTCGAAGAAGCTTTTCACACCTTCAAACCAGGAGGTTTTTCGCGGACCGTGCTGGTTGCCATCGCCACCGTCCAGGGTCTTCTGGAATTCTTCCAACAACTCTTTCTGACGCTTGGTGAGGTTAACCGGAGTTTCCACAACCACGCGACACAGCAAATCACCGGACGGACCACCACGAACCGGGCTAACGCCCTTGTTCCGCAAACGGAACAGCTTGCCGGTCTGAGTCTCCGGTGGAATCTTCAGCTTAACGCGACCATCGAGCGTCGGCACTTCAAGTTCGCCACCGAGACTGGCATCCACGATGCTGATAGGCACTTCGCAGTAGAGGTTGCGACCATCACGGGTAAAGATGGAATGCTCCCGAACCGCGACCTGCACGTAGAGATCACCGGAAGGGCCACCTTCAACACCCATCTCGCCTTCACCGGAGAGACGAATACGATCACCGGTATCCACGCCCGGCGGCACCTTGACGGACAGCGTTTTCTCTTCCTGGATGCGACCGGCACCGTGACACTTCTTGCACGGGTTCTTGATAATCTTGCCGGAACCGCGACAGGTAGGACACGCCTGCTGCACAGTGAAGAAGCCCTGCTGCATCCGTACCTGACCCATGCCATTACAGGTACCACAAGCCTCCGGCCGTGAGCCCTTCTCGGCCCCGGAACCGTCACAGGTGTTGCACTCGGTGTGGCCAGGAATCCGAATCTGGACGGTTTTGCCTTTTACCGCCTCTTCCAGGTCCAACTCCAGGGTGTAACGCAGGTCAGCCCCGCGCGTATTGCGGCCACCGCGACCGCCACCAAAGATATCACCAAACACATCGCCAAAGATGTCGGAGAAGCTGGCACCACCGCCGCCTCCTCCGAATCCGCCGCCGGCAGAGCCATCAACACCGGCGTGGCCAAACTGGTCGTAGGCTGCGCGCTTGGAGGAATCGGAGAGTATTTCATAAGCTTCACTGGCTTCCTTGAACTTATGATCGGCGTCCTCATCATCCGGATTCCGGTCAGGATGATACTTCATCGCAAGCTTGCGGTAGGCTCGCTTGATCTCTTTTTCATCCGCTTCCCGGGACACCCCGAGAATCTCGTAATAGTCGCGCTTGGCCATGCTCTAAAACCCTGTTGGTAAAACGAGGAAAACGCGGAAGAGCTCCCGCGTTTTCCAACTGCCTGATGATCTTAAGTTTTATCGCTTGTCGTCGTCTTTGACTTCTTCAAACTCGGCATCAACGGCGTCGTCGCTGGAACCGGACTGGGCAGACTCTTCGCCCCCGGCCTGCTGCGCCTGCTCTGCCTGATCCGCGTACATCTTCTGGGCCATTTCAGAAGACGCTTCCGTCAGCTTCTGAGTCTTGGCCTCGATGTCGTCCTTGTCAGAACCAGCCAGAGCTTCTTCCAGCTCCTTGATCGCAGCTTCGATAGACTCTTTCTCGCCGTCAGACACTTTGTCACCAGCATCGGCCAGGGTCTTGCGCACGGTATGGACCATCGCGTCACCCTGGTTGCGGGCCTGGACCAGCTCTTCGAACTTGCGATCCTCGTCGGCGTTGGCTTCCGCGTCCTGAACCATCTTCTCGATTTCGTCGTCGTTCAGACCTGAAGACGCCTTGATGACGATGGACTGCTCTTTACCGGTCGCCTTGTCTTTGGCCGACACGTTCAGGATACCGTTGGCATCGATATCGAAGGTGACTTCGATCTGCGGCGTACCACGGGGCGCCGGCGGAATGTCCGCCAGGTCGAAGCGACCCAGTGACTTGTTCTGTGTCGCCTGCTTCCGCTCACCCTGGACCACGTGAATGGTCACTGCAGTCTGGTTGTCATCCGCAGTGGAGAAAGTCTGCGACTTCTTGGTCGGGATCGTGGTGTTCTTGTCGATCAGCGGTGTCGCCACGCCACCCATGGTTTCGATACCCAGGGTCAGCGGGGTAACGTCCAGCAGCAGAACGTCTTTCACATCACCGGAGAGCACGGCCGCCTGGATGGCAGCACCCATGGCTACAGCTTCATCCGGGTTCACGTCCTTACGCGCTTCCTTACCGAAGAAGTTCTTCACTTTTTCCTGAACCATCGGCATGCGGGTCTGACCGCCGACCAGGATGACTTCGTCGATTTCACCGATCTTGGCACCGGAATCTTCCAGCGCGGTGCGGCACGGCGCGAGACTGCGCTCGACCAGCTCTTCAACCAGTGACTCCAGCTTGGCACGAGTCACTTTCACGTTCATGTGCTTGGGACCACTGGCGTCTGCCGTCACGTAAGGCAGGTTCACATCGGTCTGCTGGCTGCTGGAAAGCTCAATCTTCGCCTTCTCAGCCGCTTCCTTCAGTCGCTGCATCGCCAACGAGTCGCCACGCAGGTCAATGCCACTGTCTTTCTTGAACTGATCGGCAAGATACTCGATCAGCTTCATGTCAAAGTCTTCACCACCCAGGAAGGTGTCGCCGTTGGTGGCCAACACTTCGAACTGGTGCTCACCGTCCACATCGGCGATCTCGATGATGGAGATGTCGAAGGTGCCACCACCCAGGTCATAAACAGCAACAGTACGGTCACCGCTCTTCTTGTCGAGACCATAGGCCAACGCAGCAGCAGTTGGCTCGTTGATAATCCGCTTCACGTCCAGACCAGCGATCTTGCCGGCGTCTTTGGTGGCCTGACGCTGGCTGTCGTTGAAGTAGGCCGGCACGGTGATAACCGCTTCGGTCACTTTCTCGCCCAGATAGTCTTCTGCGGTTTTCTTCATCTTCTTGATGATTTCCGCAGACACCTGCGGCGGCGCCATCTTCTCGCCTTTCACTTCGACCCAGGCATCACCGTTGTCTGCCTTGGCGATCTTGTACGGCACCATCTTGATGTCTTTCTGGACCACGTCGTCTTCAAAGCGACGACCGATCAGACGCTTGATGGCGTAGAGGGTGTTGTTCGGGTTGGTGACCGCCTGGCGCTTGGCAGATTGACCTACCAGCGTTTCACCGTCTTCGGTATACGCCACGATGGACGGGGTAGTGCGATCACCCTCGGCGTTTTCGATAACCTTGACCTTGTCGCCATCCATAATGGCTACACAGGAGTTTGTGGTTCCCAGGTCGATACCAATGATCTTACTCATGCAATTACTCCAATTCGGTTGTTCAATTCAGTTCCGGCTGCCTTGAAAGTTGCCCCGGAGTCCCGGTGCGCCGCCTGTTTACTGGCTATATTGGCGCTTTAATCTGCTTTTCAAGCCTGCTCGTCGATTTTTGGCGCGTCTTCAGCCTTGGCGACCACCACCATCGCGGGACGAACAAGGCGATCGTTCAGGGTGTAGCCCTTCTGGACCACAGCCACCACACTGTTGGGCTCGGCATCAGGTGCCGGCACCATGGACATGGCCTCGTGCTGCTGGGGATCAAACGGCTCACCCACGGGGTTAAGCTGAACCACATTGAACTTGCCTAGACTCCCCATGAACAGATTAAGAGTCATCTCGACCCCTTCACGAATAGAGGCCACCAGTTCGCCGGCACTTTCATGCCCCTCTGTGCTTTCAACCGCCTTTTCCAGACTGTCAGCGACCGGCAGAAGCTCCTTCACAAACTTCTCCAGCGCGAATTTGTGGGCTTTCTCCACATCGATCTCAGCGCGACGGCGAACATTCTGCATCTCCGCCTGGGAACGCAACATCTGCTCCTGAAACTCCTGCGCCCGGGCCTTCAGGGCCTCAACTTCGCTTTCCGGAGCGGCTTCGGCACTGTCTTCCGTCGCCGTTTCTTCCTCGGGAGCGGCTTCCGCAGTGTCTTTCAACTCTTCTTCCACCTGTTCGTTACGATTCTCGTCAGCGCTCATGACTACTCCTGCTTGATCGTCGGCGGCCAGACGACCGGCCAGTTAACGTTTGGTTTCCGACCGCCATGGGCCGAAAAAAACATGTTTGCGAACGGATATGGGGCCCGTATCGGATGTTTCAACCGTTGCGCACCTCATTCATTCACAAATTCGCCAGCCGATGTTTGCAAACAGCAAAAACCCTGTATATATTCACAGTCACTGTATGTAATCACAGTATTCAGGAATTGAGCGGAGGACCTCTGCATGCTCACACAGCTCACTGTTTCCAATTACGCCATTGCCGAGCGGGTCGAACTTCAGTTTGGAAAGGGTATGACGGCGCTGACCGGAGAGACCGGTGCCGGCAAATCCATTGTCCTGGACGCCCTCGGCCTTGCCATGGGCGGGCGCGCCGACGCTGGCGCCGTACGCCATGGTGCCAAACGCGCCGATATTACCGCTACTTTCGACGTGTCCCGCATTGCCGAAGCCCGGCAATGGCTGGAAAACCATGAGCTCGACGATGACAACGAATGCATCCTGCGCCGAGTGATCAGCAAGGATGGCCGCTCTCGCGCCTACATCAACGGCCAGCCCTGCCCCCTTGCCCACCTGAAAGATCTGGGCAGCGCCTTGATGGACATCCACAGCCAGCACCAGCACCAGTCCCTGCTGCGCAAGGAGACTCACCGCAAACTGCTGGACGAGTTCGCTGGCGCAGAAGCGTTGGGAGAGCAAACCAGGGATGCATGGAAAGCCTGGCACAAAACCCGCCAGCGGCTGACCGAACGCCAGCAGAATGCCGATGAGACAGAAGCCCGCCTGCAGCTACTGCGCTACCAGGTGGAAGAACTGGATCGCCTGGCGCTGGAAGACGGAGAGCAGGCAGAGCTGGAGAAAGAACAGGAACGGCTCAGCCATGCCGACACGGTGCTACACAACAGCCATCAGGCTACCCTGCTATGCACGGAAGATGAGAATAGCGCAGCGGATCTGGTGCGCCAGGCTTTACAGCAACTGGAGCAGTTGCCGGTGGAGGTACCGGCACTGACGGAAACCATCCAGATGCTGAATGAAGCCCAGATTCAGATCACCGAGGCTGGCGACAACCTGCGCCACTTTGTGGAAGATTACGACGCCGACCCAGCCCGACTGGCCGAAGTGGAAGAGCGCCTGAGTGCCATTTACCAGATGGCCCGCAAGCACCGCATCACACCGGAGACTCTCCCGGAATTCCACCAGAGCCTGAGTGCCGAACTGGCATCGCTGGACGACGGCGAGGGCAGCGTTGAGAAGCTGGAGGCGGAACTGGAAGAACAGCGAAGCCACTTCAATACCCTGGCCACCGAGTTGTCGAACGCACGCCAACAGGCTGCTGCCAACCTCGATCAGCGCATCGCGGAGGAGCTCGCCCAACTGAGCATGCCAGCGGTCCAGTTCGTAACCCACCTGAGCCGCAACAAAGGCGACGAGCCTGCGCCCCACGGCCTGGAAGACATTGAATTCCTGGTCAGCGCCAACCCGGGCCAACCCGCACGTCCGCTAGCCAAGGTAGCCTCGGGTGGCGAACTCTCACGCATCAGCCTGGCCATTCAGGTGGTGGTTGCGCAAACTTCCACCACACCAACACTGGTCTTTGACGAGGTGGATGTAGGCATTGGTGGCGGCACCGCCGAAGTGGTTGGTCGCTTGCTTCGCAGCCTGGGCAGTAATGGACAGGTGTTGTGCGTCACCCATCTTGCCCAGGTAGCGGCCCAGTGCCATCAGCACCTGTTCGTCAGCAAGTTTACGGAATCAGACGCCACTTACTCGAAGATCGAGTCATTGGACGACAATGGCAGGGTCAGCGAAGTGGCAAGAATGCTCGGTGGTGTGGATATGACCGAACACACCATTGCCCATGCCCACGAAATGTTCACGAAAGGCCAGGCTACGCATCACTGAACAGTTTGAAAGGTAAGCGTATTCCCCTCTCGATCCTGAGAGTTGTTGGGGCGGGCTAAAACCCCGCCCCCTTTTTTCTTTTTCCGGAACAAATCCTGAATGATCAGGATTTGAGGGGTTTGACGTAAAGAATCAGGCTGTGATCGACAATCTCATAGCCTCGTTCTTTGGCAATCTTTTGCTGCCGCTCTTCGATCACCTCATCGACGAATTCAATGACCTCGCCGGTCTGAGTGCAGACCATGTGATCATGATGATCGTCGCCGGCCATCTCAAATACGGCGTGCCCACCTTCAAAGTTGTGGCGCAGAACCAGGCCAGCTGCCTCAAACTGAGTCAGCACCCGGTAGACGGTTGCCAGGCCCACGTCATCACCCTGTTCGAGGAGCTTTTTGTACACATCCTCGGCGCTGAGGTGATGCTCCTCGGAGTTCTCCAGAATATTGAAGATCTTCACTCTTGGCAGAGTGACTTTAAGACCGACTTTTCGTAATTCGGTGTTTTCGGATGACATGTTACGATTCACTCTTTGGTGTGCCTCACGGCTTCCGGTATGATGAAGCCGCATGTTAACGGTCAGACCGTGTCACACCTGCCCCTGGCAGGCGATTTCAAGATAGAGGATTTCCCCCGGCGATGCAAAAGCTCACAGCTCTCATTCTAACTCTCATCATGGCTGGCTGTGTTTTCCCAGGCGTATACAAGATCAACGTACAACAGGGGAACATACTGACCGACGAAGAGCTGACATCACTGGCCGAGGGCATGTCCCGCAGCCAGGTCCACTCCTTGCTGGGCACCCCGCTGATGACCAACCCCGCCGATCCGTCCCGGGAGTACTATGTGTATACCTTCCAGCGCAGTGGTGGCGATATCAAGGAACAACGGGTCATCGTCTACTACGATAACGACCAGTATTCCCATTACGAAGCCCAGCTGCTGGAAGAAACGCCCGCCTACTGAGCCAGCCTCAAGCCTTAGCCCTTCTTCTTTGCCCGGTTAAGCCGGGCCTGCTTGGGGTCGATCTGCAGCGGCCGGTAAACTTCAACCCGGTCGCCGTCCCGCAACTCGTGGGCGGACGGATTCTTGATCACCTTACCGAAGATCCCCATATCGCCATTTTCCGGATCGACCTCAGGAAATATGGCAACAATGCCGGAACGCTTCACAGCCTCCACAGCCGTGGTGCCCTCTTCGACACTCAAGCTGATGATTTCCTGCCTGTCTGGCCTGGCAAAGGCCACCTCAACTCGAATCATTGTTATCCCCCGAGATACACTTGGTCTGCGCGACGGCAGAACGCGTCCACCATGGTATTCGCAGCCTGATTGAAGACCGGCCCGAACGTCATCCTCGACAAGGATCCGGAAAACTCAAATTCCAGCGTGAGAATCACCTTGCAGGCGTTATTCTGCAGGGGCTTGAACTGCCAACGACCGCTAAGGTTACGGAAAGGGCCATCCACCAGGCTCATTTCAATGGTATGCGGCAGGTACAGCTGGTTGCGCGTGGTCAGCCGGTGACGGATACCACCTTTGGCGATATCCATGGATGCCATGATTTCGTGGTCTGTCTGCTCGTGCACCTGGCTGGCTGAACACCAGGGAAGAAAGTCGGGGTAGCTGGCAACATCGTTGACCAGGTGGAACATGCGTTCCGCCGAGTGCATAACCAGCGCGGTCTTGTCGATCTGATGGGGCATTGGAACCGGACGTCCTGCTTGCGAATACTCTTGAGTTGAAGACCCTGCAAAGGGGGAGCCCCTTTAATCGGGACGCCAATATCAGACGCTATGATAAAGGATATCACCGTTGTTGGGGTCACTTTCCTGCCCAGCCGGGCCATTCTTACCGCTCTTCTCTCCTGGCTCGCCCGGATTGGTCTCTGGCTCGCCACCCCCACCAGCATCACCGGCTTCATTGTTGGAATCACCCGCATCGGGGGCAGTTGGCGTCATTGAGCTTGGCGCCAACTCTACGGTAGGTTTGCACCACAATCCGTTGCTACCGCTGTCGCACAACGCCACCAGCGACGTGGCGGTGTACTGCAGGCCGATATACGCCACCACCAGCGGCAAGATCAAGCGCATCACCCAGAACCATATACGGCCAATCAGACGTGGTGCCTTTCCCAGTATGGTGAAGGTCAGATTTCGGGTCAGGTACCAGCCCGCGAAGACGGATATCAGGATACTCACCAGTGGAATCAGCAGGCCACCCGTGATCAGCTCAAGCCAGCGGAATAAGGTGCCCCCGGCGAAACGCTCGTCGGACCATAGATTGAAGGACAGCAACGACCCAAGCCCCGCCAGCCAGACTGAGCTGCCCATCAGAAAGGCGGACAAGCCCCTTGGTGCGCCTGTCCACTCCTGGAACCAACCAACCACCGGCTCAAGCAATGAAAGAGACGTCGTCCACACAATCATCACGATGACCAGGAACACGGCCGCCACCAGAAACTGACTGCCCGGCAGATCCGCCAGGGCCACCGGCAGCGACAGGAAAAGCAGCCCGAACCCGCGCTCACCTTCCATGGAATGGCCATCGGGCGCCAACGAATAAATCGCCAACCCGGCCCCGATGGCGATCAGGGTGTCCATCAACACCACAGCCAGCACGGAACGCTTAAGGCGCGTGTCCGCGGGTGTATAGGCACCGAACAGGGTCCACACGCCCATTCCGAGCCCAAGAGTGAAAAACGCGTGAAACAACGCCGCCCGCAAACTGTCCAGGGTCACGTCGGCGGGGCGGAAATCCAGCATGAAGTCCGACGCACTGCGGAAATCCCCACTCCAGGCGGCCAGACCGCAGAGCGCCAGCAGAATCAGCATCATCGCCGGTGCCACCACCCGTACTGCACGCTCGACACCGTCCACCACGCCCTGCATCGACACCCACACCACCAGCAACAGGAAGAACCCGTGCCAGCCCATGAACACGCGATAGTCCCGCGAGTCCGACACCAACGCGGAGAGGATACCTGCGGCTTCAGCCTCGCCGGCGCCAATAAACCGGCCCATGGCTCCGTAGAATACGTAGGCCAGAGCGATGGCACCGAAAACAGCCGTAAAGGAAAGCACCAGAAAAGCCGCCAACACCCCCAGACGACCAGCCCACATCCACGCCCGGGACCGTCGCGCGCTGCGAACGAAACCATCCATCGCCAGCACCAATCCATGGCGGGCGTATCTTCCCATCGCGGATTCGGTGACCATCAACGGCAGCGTGACCAGCAACAGGCACGCCAGGTACAGCAATATGAACAACCCGCCGCCATGCTGGCCGGCCAGGTAGGGGAACTGCCACACGTTCGCGAGACCAAAGGTTGCCCCGGTCGCAGCCCAGAAAAAAGTGGTTGGCCGGGTCCACGACCCGATTGGTGTTTCGTATGGAGTAGGCATTCCATTCCCTGACGACATCTCAGCGCACATTGTAGCGGAGGAATCACAACCCATACGACCATCGACTCAGTCAATCGCGCCGATTTCGTGACCAGTCTGGTACTACTGGGCTACAATGCGCGCTTTTCCGGCACGATTACGCACGGTAAATTTTCTGTCCGACTCCGGATCAACGATTCATGAGCAAGAAGAAACCCGGCGCTCCGAGCGCCACCATTGCCTTGAACAAAAAGGCAAAACACGAGTACCACATCGAGGAACGCTTTGAGGCGGGCCTGGCCCTGCTCGGATGGGAAGTAAAATCCATCCGTGCCGGCAAGGCGCAGCTCACCGATGCCTACGTGCTGCTTAAGGACGGAGAGGCCTGGCTGCTGGGATCCCACATCATCCCGCTCACCGCCGCCTCAACCCACGTTATCGCGGACCCGACCCGAACCCGTAAACTGCTGCTGCACGCCAAGGAAATTGCCAAGATCGTCGGCAAAGTTAACCAGGCAGGCCATACCTGCATTCCGCTGGCCATGTACTGGAAGAAGAACAAGGTGAAATGCGAAATTGCCCTGGTGAAAGGCAAGAAGCTCTTCGACAAGCGTGCCACCGAGAAAGAACGGGACTGGAACCGCCAGAAACAACGCATCCTCCGCGAAACCAACGTCTGATCGCTGGCCGGGCCCCAGGCCCGGCGTCCTCTCCCCGCATTTTATGTCGCATCTGCATCCTCTTTTAGCCCCTCTCTGATCAGCCTATACTCGATCCCTTACCCCAATCCGCATAAGGACAGCGGCCACCCAGGGACAGACGGGAACCAAAGGGAGCAAGTGATGACACGCCGACAAACACCCATGTCTGCAGTAGATCGCTCGTGGCTACGCATGGAATGCCCCGAGAACCCCATGATGATTTCAGCGGTGCTGGTGTTTGATCAGCCCATTGCCCTCAAGCGCCTCAAGCGAACGCTCGACGAACGCTTTCTCACCTTCCGGCGCTTTCGACAGCGCGTCGTCACCGAAGGCGACCGCACGTACTGGCAGGACGACCCACTCTTTCATATCGACAACCATATTCACGTTCTTGCCCTTCCCGGCGATGGAGGCAAACAGGAGCTGCAAACACTGACCAGCGACCTGACCAGCACCTCGCTGGATTTCCGGCGCCCGCTCTGGCAAATCCACTATATCGAGAACTATCAGGGTGGCTGTGTCCTGCTGGTTCGCATCCATCACTGCATTGCTGACGGCATTTCACTGGTGCGTGTGCTGCTTTCGCTGACCGACAACTCGCCGGAACCGAGACTCAGCCGGGTATCGACATCCAGCCAATCCAAGACCCATGCACCTCAAGGTCTACGACAGCTCGCCAGCCGGGCTTTGCATAATGGACAAACCGCCATCGACCAGGCAGGCCTGTTTCTGAAGTCCATCCGCAACGAGCCGGGCTACCCGTTCAAACTGGCCACTACCGCGGGCAACATCGCCGTCGACCTGCTCAAGCTGGGCCTCTCCCCGGCGGAACCAGACACCTGCCTGAAAACACCCCTGAGCGGTCGCAAGCATGTCGCCTGGGCCGACCCGCTGAGTCTCGCCGAAGTGAAGGTGTGCGCCAGAGCCCTGCGCGGCACCGCCAACGATGTGCTGCTGTGTGCCGCCGCCGGCGCGTTGCAACGGCATTTTCTAGCCACCGGCGAGGCCACGCCGGAATGCGGTGTTCGCGTTGCCGTACCGTTTAACCTGCGCCCGATGCGACAGCCGATCGAAACCCTGGGCAACCAGTTCGGGCTGGTGCTGGTCACCCTGCCCGTGGAGGAGACCGATCCGATCATGCGGTTCCGCCAGGTTCAGGAAAACATGAACCGCCTCAAACGCTCCTATCAGGCTCAGGTAACCTACAGCCTGCTGGACCTGTTCGGGCGCGGCCCGGATGTCCTTGAGCGGCGGGCGCTCTCCATGCTCAGCAATAAGGCCTCTGCGGTACTCACTAACGTGCCGGGCCCAAAAGAACCTGTATATTTGGCGGGAGCAAAGCTCACCCAGCCTATGTTCTGGGTGCCCCAAAGCGGCAATATCGGCATCGGTTTGAGCATATTCAGCTACGCCGGCACAGTGCAATTCGGCATCACTATCGACAAGAACATCAAGGCCGACCCGGCTAGTGTGATGGGGCATTTCCGCGACAGCTTTGCCGAACTCCTGGACGCCGCGTTGCACAACAGTGAACAGAACACCGCCCGGGCCGCCAGTTGATAGGTACAACTGACCACCCGACACCACAAAACAAAACCAGGAAAACCTTGAAGTTGGCGGAAGCAGCCACATATACTGTCGGTAAGGGGACGACATGGCTTCGACGCCGGTGGCGAACCCTTGGGTGCATGTCGAGATGGCAGCCAATCTCGTTAATCCAAAGCTGCAACGCAATAGTCGCAAACGACGAAAACTACGCACTAGCAGCGTAAGCTGCTAGTCGTCCTGACCGGGTCGCCCGTAGCCCGGAAGCAACATCTCAGGACGTCATCGCTTACGGGATGCTCCGTTTTCCAGAGTTCACTGGCTAACGGCTAAGATCTAAAGAACTCGGTTCTTGCACCCTGGCTCTCGGGTCGCTTGAACTTAAATCAATAGAGAGACGCTAAACATGTAGACCTCAAGGCTGAGTACTGGCGGACGCGGGTTCAATTCCCGCCGTCTCCACCAACCAACCGCAAAAAAGCCCCTGATTTCAGGGGCTTTTTTTGTTTATACAGCAAACAATTTCCAAAAAGTGTCAACCAACTGCCAACGGGGTGAGAAATTGGACAGCTTTTCCTTGAACTCGATGCTTGAGCTCCTGCACGAAATTCCCTCACCGCCAGACACAGTGCTCGCCGCTATCACAGCCGCATTGATTACCCTTTTTGGCATCCACCTGCAAAATAGAAGCAACTTTCGACAACTTCAGGAACGACTTGATCAGGAGCGCGTTGAGAGATCGACACAACGAAAAATAGAACTGCGCAGAGAAACCTACTTAAAAGCTGAAAAAGACTTAGTAGATATGCAGGTGTTTCTCGGGCAGATGCCGACACTGTTCAGACAAGGCGAATTTTCAACAGAATCGCTAAACAACTTCACCGCAAGCGCTGGGCAGGTCCAGCTCATATCAGAGATTGAAACGGCAAAGGTTGCCGGAGAACTAGCCACTCAACTTGGGGAAGCTTATCTCGAAGGACTACGACAGCTCATACCTTTTATTCAACTTAGTAATGAGCTCGCGGAAACAGAAGAACACCTGAATGTCGCGAGGACAGAGTCTAAGCGACTAATTCTCGAAATAACTACATGGCACGAGAAAGCTGAGCAAAACCACGACGAGTACAATCGACTGAATCACTCCTTCGAATTCTGGAACAGAAAATCTCAAGAGCACCTACTGAAAAAAGCGAACCTGGAAGCTTCCAGGATTAAACTCGAGCTCCAACACTCTGAATGGCTTGTAGAAAAACTTAAAATGGCACACCAAGTAACCACTGAGCTTAGATCCAGCCTCAGGCAGGAATTGGAGTTTGAAGAAGGAAAAGAGGAGTTCGGACAGCTCGCAGCAAAAAACTCAGACAGAATAATTGCAAAACTGAAGGAATTTAACAAAGCCTTAGAAAAAGAAATATCAGACTCAGGGAACACTCAGAGTTAGTCTACCTTTTCCCAAGATCTGAAACTGTGCCCAGATGGTCAGGAGACAAATGGGCTGGCCGTCGTGTTGTGTGGTGTCGGTTTCAGGCAATATCAAAGCGATGACATTTGAAAATGAACATAAAGCTGAAGCAGCATGTGCAAACTTCAGCTTTAGTACGTACTATGCCAAACAGCTACCACGCCATTGCAACTTAATTACACGCTCAATAATAGCGCTAATCGCCTTAGGTAATTCCCCGCCGTTTTCCAAATGTAGATGTGTAATAAATCTCGCTTCAAGAGGCTTTCCTACTTTTCCAAGAATTTCATGCGCTTTCTCCTTATACTCAGAATAACTTGAAATACTCGATTCCATGTAGTGCTCCCAAGTAATTCTGAATGCGCACAGATTATCAATTACCAAGAAATCATCATTGAACTCCTCTGAGCACCCCACTAACTCCATAATTCCTTTTGACGTCCTTCTACTACCAGAATCGGTAGAACCCTGATCAAAGTCGAATACTATGTAGCAAGCGATTCCTAGCTCATTAAATACCCGATACAATCTGTCCATCTGCCCCTTTCCACCACACTCTATAACCGAGATATTATAATAGTCTAGGTTATACTCGGAGGCCTCAAACAGCAGCGGTAGACAGTAAGACTCTGTAGCCCCTTCCACCAAAATTACCTTTTGAGCAAAAAAACCTTCAGATTTATTCTGATGATACGCATTATGATAATGCTGACGAATAGACTCCGACGACACAACTCCTTTCATACTCGGGATACGATTTTCAATATCCGATATTAAATCACCTGGGGAAATCTGGCGACATATAGAGTATGCACCATTATCACTATCATTTCTTTCAAGCCTTACAATTTCATCGAAATGAACAATATCTAAAAGCAAAGAAGAATGGGTAGAATAAAATAACTGACTACCTCCATCAGAAAGCTGCTTAAACACTCTCCGAAGGGTTCTTTGAGCTTGAGGATGCATATATATCTCAGGCTCTTCAATACCAAATATGGTATTGTTAAGAGCATCATTATTATCTTGCGCGAAAGCACGCAAAATCGACAATATTACCGCCCTCTGCAAACCGTGGCCTTTATTTTCTATCGAGCTTCTAAAACCATCATGTGAAAACAATCTTGGCGATTGAATAATCTTATCGAAAGATGGAGTTTCAAACTCTATCTCTATTTCCGCTGGCATATATTCAGACAAAATTCCATTTATTGAAGATTCCAAATCATCTATTTGCTGAATCCGTATTCCATTATCATTTCTATTAAAGCTTTCAGCAACAGATTTAAGCTGCACCTCAACTTCAGCTTTCCGCTCTTCAGCAACATTCTCAAGAATTTTCTTTAAAAGCTTTCCAAAAGGCGAAGATGCGGTATATTTAGCCTCATCTTTTACATCTCTTACTGCAGGAACATAGATATAAGCAGGAAGTATACTCTTAAGAACACTTGAATATCCTGCTGGGTTTTCATGCCAGCATTCAATGTAATCACTTTCAAGAAGGGCATCAGAACAAAACTCTTCAATTGCCTGCTTCCAGTCACCGACCTTTCTACTTGGCAAGTAATCTCTAAACTTCTTGCCGTTAATTTCTGTATCGGCCACTCCGGCCTCGTCCCACTCTTTAATAGCCTTGGCGCTTACACTGGATGGATTAAGCCAAGGGAATTTTGGAGAACTCTTTTGGAAATGCTGACTAATATCAAAATCGAACTCCCCATCAATTTGCTCTTCATGTGCAGTTGCAGATCGAGCGATATGAAAAGATCCATCGTCTCGAAGGTATCCTTTCAGTGATTCGGACTCACTTCCTGAGAGTTCTGTAAATATTGCTTCAATCCATATCGGCTCATCTGTGAGACAATGATACCAAGACTCTTCATCGATATTTTTCTTTGATGGATTAAGCAAAAAGTCGAGAGCCTTCAAAACACCAGACTTTCCAGAATTATTAGCACCAACTAGAGCGTGATGCGAACCCACATTGATGCATTCATCTTTGAAAGACTTAAAATTCTTAATACGCAGATAACTAAGTTGCATTGTGCCTCCGTGCAGTCATAGTTAAAACTTGATAGTACGGAATGAGGAAACATTACACAAAAGTTAATTAGGAAGGGTCAGAACAGAGCTCTCCCTGAAGTCACACCACCACTATGCAGGTGTCGCTCTTGCCAGGCATCTTGCCCTCGGTGAGCTCCGGTCATTCTGAAGAAAAAGCTCGCCGCTAGTTTACTGGTCATGGTTTGTAGAGGACTTGTCTTAAAGTCTTGTGAGGGAACGCCTACACCGTGATTCTCGGTTACGCTTGGCCCGCTTCGATCATTTCACCCTCCCCCGCTTATCCCAGGTTCGCTGGTGATTTTATTGGCCCCACCAACAAGGGCTTTTGATGCTGATTTTCAGCAGGTGATGGAGTAGGTCTGTGTTGGTCAGGTGTGGGTCAAGCCACATATTAAAGTCTTTCGGTTTGAGCATCACGGGGGATGCTCTTAGGGTGGATGTTGTTGCACTCTGCTTATGCCCTTTCTTTCTCTCCGGTCTATTCATGGAAGCCGCTGGCCGGGATGATGGCCCGATGTGAGTGAAACCGCCTTTTCCAGAGTGGACTGGTTCCAGGCTACCCAATCGGGTGTTGAAGGTGCTGCATTTTGGTGATGGGCGGTAGCCGCTACCGTCGGGGTTGGACGCGTAGGTGGTGCCCAGGATTTCGAGAAGACCCTGGACCAGTGGGACGTCGATTGCGTTGTAGCGGCAGCACACCTGAAATCACCTCGTACACTGACCTGATCATTCCGCATACGACTAACTCTCCAAATCGTTACCCGGCTTAAGTTCAGCCCCGCTCTCGTCTGACTCAGGAAGTTCCTCAACGCTGGATTGAGCATCACTTCTTCCGATCCCATAGGCGATAAACACAAAACTAAAGAAAGCGACGCAGACTGAAATTGCGAAAATTGCAGCCAAAAGACCACTTGCCGATACCAGCAAAGCGCCAAGGCCCACGATACCACCTACCCAGCCCGCACCCATGATTAAGTCCAGAATGGTATTCGCCCAGGCCGGGATGTGGCTTCTTTGAGAAAATAAGAAAGAGATGAAAGAGGCTGCAACACACAGGGGGATCGCTGCTGTGAAAAGGAACAATGCCATGGCGCTATATTTATCGAGTTCGCCGAAGTTGCCTTGCAAGAACATCAATAGAGTTGCGGTCGCAAACGCTGCAATTGCATTCGTCATTGCTCGAAATTCGTTATGGAGCACTGGCTTAACAACAATTTCTTTAGCTTGCATTTGGCGTCCTTGCACAGTTACTTGATTGTCAAAGCATATCAAAAACGCTGCCGATAGGTTTCAACAAAGTGTCTACGGTTTTGGGTTTTGGCGTGGCGCTTTGAGAAGGTGCGGCATCGGGTTCAAATCCCACTACCTCCACCAACCAACCGCAAGAAAGCCCCTGATTTCAGGGGCTTTTTTTGTTATCAGACTCCCGAACTTCCACAGGCTTGGCTGTCTGCCCATCTTCAACCACAGGCTCACCGGTCACCGACCGCACCAGCCTTCCCATGTAGCGCAGCGTGAAGAAGTTCAGGGCGCTCAGGGCTATGGCAATCTCAAGGTGGTGGTACGCAACAGCCACACCGATCGCGCCACAGTTCCAGATACTGGCGGCGGTGGCGGTGCCGATTACTCGGCTGTCGTCCTTGAGGATGGCGCCGCCGCCAATGAAGCCGATGCCGGTGACAATGCCTTGCAGTACGCGGCCCTGTTCGCCCGGGGAGTCGATCACGGCGCGGCCAACGAGCATGAAGCCACATGAGACCACGGCCACCAGCGGAAAGGTTCTCAGGCCAATCCGGGGCCCCTGCTCTTCCCGGTCGAAACCGATGGGGAACGCCAGCAGGTAGGCAATGGCCATCAACAGCAGGTGGTTGAGGGTGAGCATCCAGTCAACGTTGAGCAAGTCTGCCATGGGAATTTCCGGGTTTTGAAGTTTTTGTTATCGCTGGATCGAGATTAGTCCTGGTCTGCAAAGGCTTCAATTATTTCCGCTTCTGTTCGGCCACAATCGCTGTTTTCCGATTATCGGGAATGGTAGGTTTTAAAGGCCGGATTTGGCAGACGTTACCCTGATTCGAGGAAGAGCCCTATCTATGCGCAACAATGGCGACCCTACCAACATGCAACAACTGCTGGAGCAGATCCGCGAGTCGGCGGCCGGGGCCGGGCGAGTGTCGGTGAACGATATCCTGAATGGCGTGGGGGAACGTTCGTTCGGGCCCGTGGTGCTCGTAGCAGGGCTGATCACCCTGGCGCCGCTGATCGGTGACATTCCCGGCGTTCCAACCATTCTGGGGCTGGTGGTTCTGCTGACGCTGGGGCAACTGTTGTTCCACAGACGCACCATCTGGATGCCGTCCTGGATTTCCCAGCGTTCCGTGCCCCAGGACAAGCTCTTGAAGGGACTGGACTGGCTGCAAAAACCGGCTCGTTTTCTGGATCGTTGGACAGGGCCGCGCCTGGTGTTTCTGGCGGACGGGCCAGGGCTCTATGTGATGGCCATTATCTGCATGCTGGTGGCTCTGGCCATGCCGGCGATGGAGGTGGTGCCCTTCAGCGCCAATGGTGGCGGCGCTGCGTTGACGGCCTTCGGGCTGGCAATCGTAGCAAGGGACGGGTTGTTGGCAATTGTAGCAACGTCGCTCACGCTGGTGACCGGCTGGTTTGTGGTTACCGGGCTGGCGGGGTAATACTAGAGGCGTAAAAAGGAGCCGTCCGTTGGCCCAAAGATGCAGTGGAGCAGGAGCTCCTTTAGTCGCTTTCAGGGACTAACACATCTTCAGTACACCAGATCAATATGACAGTTCTATGACGCCGGGTTATCACCCACGCCCATGAAGCTCTTCAAAAAATATGCGGGTACGCTCAGTGATTTCGTCCAGTTTGGCGTCCCACGTGCGCTTGTAGCTTTTGAAGGTATCGTCACTCAGGCGCGAGATACGCGCTCCCGCCTCAGCTAACGCACGAGAACTGTCGGCAAAGGCGTCGAAATCCGGCTCATCCAGCCTGTCGCTGCTTCGATTGAGGTCCGCCGCGGTTCGCTGTAAGACACTTCGATCTCTCTCAGGCGCCCGCTGGTTGTCTTCCAACGCCTCTTCGATGGATTCCTCCAACTCTTCCATCAGCCCCTGCAGGGCTTGGCCGTACTCTTCCATGGCCTGCTCTGCCCGGCGCTGGGCCTGATCGGAATACGCCTCGAATTCGTGGGCAATGGCGTCCATCTGGCGAGAGAGATCGTCGGAGGACTGTCCGAAACTGGCCGTCAAGCGCTCGCCCAGCCGGTTCATTTCTCCGATCAAACCTGCAAACGGAGACGGATTCATGATCGCCTCGCCGGTGCGGTCGTAATCCACCAGCCAGTCGCCACTCTGTTCCACAAGGTAGGTATTCACTTCCCGGCGCTCGCCGGGGACGCCGTTCTCAGCGGGCAGGCGGGTTACGATCGTAGCTTCGCGATCGTCGATGACCACCCGACCGAAATCAGGCACGGTGCCAGACCAGTCCCGGGCGTAGCCATCGAAGGCAGAGGGGGCGGCAAGCGTCGATAGATCGGCAACGGTATCCGCGTCTTTCTCGGACAGGGCCTGCCAGAATTCAGCGGCCACTTCCTGGGGCGTTTCCGGCTTGCTGCATCCAGCGACCACCACGGCCGCCAGCGCTAGTGCCACCACTCTGAACCACGAGTAACTCATTCGCCCATCCTCAATCAATGTTCAATACTGGGCGAATAATACTACAGGCCTTAGAGGTTACAGGTCAGATTTACCAATTCTTCATCAAACACACGGCGGTTTTCGCTGTAGTCCACGGGCACATCGATCAGGTGTACGCCCCCCGAGGCCAGTGCGTTTTTCAGCGTCGGCCGCAGGTCTTCGGTACGGGTGATTCTATGGCCAGTGGCACCATAGGCATCGGCGTATTTGACGAAGTCCGGGTTGTTGTAATCCAGCCCGAAGTTCTGAAAGCCTTCCTGGGCCTGCTTCCATTTGATCATGCCGTAGGCATTGTCGTTGATGATCAGTATCACCAGGTTCAGCTTCAGCCGCACAGCGGTTTCCAGCTCCTGGCTATTCATCATGAAGCCACCGTCGCCGCACACCGCCATCACCTTGAGGTGTGGATAGAGCATGGCCGCCATCATGGCACTGGGCAGGCCGGCGCCCATGGACGCCAGGGCATTGTCGAGCAGCACAGTGTTGTTGTCGTAGGCCGGATAATTGCGGGCAAACCAGAGTTTGTACATGCCATTGTCCAGCGCGATGATGCCGTCGTCGGGCATGACCTGGCGTACGTCGTTGACGATTCGCTGGGGAATAACCGGGAAACGGCCATCGTCCGCCTTGTCGGCCATATGGCTGTCCACGGAAGCTTTCACTTCCATAAACCGGCTGAAGTCGTGCGAAGAGCACTGGCCGCATTTCTCGGCCAGGTACTCCACGCTGTTGGCAATGTCGCCCACCACCTCGTGCTGGGGGAAGTAAACCGGGTCTACGTCAGCAGCGCTGAAGTTCACATGGATAACCTGTTTGCCGCCGGGATGCATGAAAAACGGCGGTTTCTCAACCACATCGTGCCCGACGTTGATCACCAGGTCAGCGTGATCAATGGCGCAGTGCACAAAATCGCCGGCCGAGAGCGCCGCATTACCCAGGTAACGGGGGTGGCGCTCATCCACCACGCCCTTGCCCATCTGGGTGGTGAAGAAGGGAATGCCAGTCACGTTCACCAGGTGGATCAGGGCCTGGGAAACCCGTTTGCGATTAGCACCGGCGCCAATCATGATCAGCGGATACCTGGCTTTGCTGATCATGTCGCAGGCAGTGTCCAGGCTCTTGGTACTGGCAGTGGGCCGACGGGCATCACTGGGCTGGAAGATATGGGTATCGCTCTCTGCCACCTCGGAGGCGATGTCTTCCGGTAATTCGAGATGAACCGCACCGGGGCGCTCTTCCGAAGCCAACCGGAAGGCTTCCCTCACCTTGGCGGGGATGGTGTTGGCGTTGCTGATCTGGCGGGTGTACTTGGTAAGTGGCCGCATCAGGTCCACCACATCCAGGATCTGGAACAGCCCCTGTTTGGACGATTTAATGGGCTTCTGCCCGGAAATCATCATCATTGGCATGCCGCCGAGCTGGGCATAGGCAGCGGCGGTTACCAGGTTGGTGGCCCCAGGGCCCAGGGTCGACAGGCAAACGCCCACACGGCCTGTCAGGCGCCCGTAGGTCGCGGCCATAAAGCCGGCTGCCTGCTCGTGACGATTGAGCACCAGCTCAATGCTGGATTCGCGCAGGGCCTCAAGGAGATCCAGGTTTTCTTCACCCGGTACCGCGAAGATGTACCGAACACCTTCGTTTTCCAGGGCACGAACAAACAGCTCGGCGCCGTTGCGGCGGGTAGTGGCCTCAGCGGTCATCATCTCTCCCGTTCTGGCTTGGTTGGGTCTACTTTTCCTGCGGAGGTTCGGCCTGCAATGCCTCAGCCGGCAACCGGTCTCGGCCCCAACTGCGGTGAACGCGGCTGATCACCCGCTCCAATTCCTCCTCGCCCACGTCTGCGGGTTCACCGCGTTCAAGGGGGTCGAAGTGAAAAATGTACAGCCGCGAGGCGAACTGTTCAAAGGGCAAGGATGCCTCACCGAACCGCTCCCCTTTCCTGGAGGTACTGACCACCACATCGTCGCCCCAATTCTGACCACTGTCGTTGTTGGGGTTGAAGAAATACACCCGCATGACCTCTTCCGGGTCCAGAGTCACACGGAGGATGGTAATCGCGTGCCAGCCGATGAATCTTGCGGCACTGTCGGTAACCGCTACGCCAGCCGGTTGCGGATGGATCAGCGGCTGGTTGCCATTATAGTAAGGGTGGTAGCTGGCATAGAAATGTCGCAGGAAGGTGTCCAGGTCTTCCAGGTGACCGGTTGCAACATCCACGTTTATGCGGAATCCACGGCCGGCGGACCAACCATGGAACTCGGGGTTAACCCACTGGTGGGGGTCGCCCTGGCGGTCCGTACACAGGCGCCCCATTTCCGCATAAATCCGGTCAAGGTGCGGTACTACCACCAGCGAAACCGGATCCAGGTCGAGCGTTACTTCGGAGGCCACGCCACCCTGGCTGCCGGAGGAAGATACCGGGCGACCCTCGAAATGCATGATGATTTCGTTGTCGCGGGCGGCCCAGGCCACCATCTGCAACAGATAGTCCGGATCGTTGTAGGCCCACATGGACAGCGCCCGTGCAGATTGGCAGGTAGGGTTGTTTCCCTGCCCCACGCCAAGGGGCTGGCCCAGCATGTTGAGCACACCCTGCAACAGCCATGCCTTCGGCTGTGGCTGGTAACCATATGCCAATCGGATACGCTCCCGGGCGTGCGGGCAGATGGAGAGCCTGGCCTGGCGCCACAGCGCGGGTGCAAGTGGCGGTTGATAGAGAATGCCTCGCTCCAGCATCAACGCAAGGCCATAAAGACCTTGGGCTGTTTCCGGATAGACGCCTTCATTGATCAACTCATGCACCAGATCCTTGTAGCAGAGCAGGCAATCGCGGCCGGTACTGGACAGGCCCAGGGCTTCAGTCAATAGCGCATCCTGACTCTCCAGGATGTGGCGGACAAACGTGGCGTGATACGGCGACACCAATCCGGTGTCGTGCATGGAACGGGCAAAACCGGTCGCCTCACTTTGCAGGGCCACGGCGTCCATGGACTGCAGCCGTTCCTGGTAAACAGGAATGCCAGGATCTTCGCGGCACGCCTGTGTTGGCCCGTAAAGGCTCGAAATCAGACGCTCCGCACCCTGACCCGCACCACCGAGATCCACATTGGGATCAATGCGGCACAGTGCAATCTGGGTAATCATCTGCCGTACGCTGCTGACCTGGATCGGTCGTTGCTGCAATATGCGCCAGATCTCTTCAATCAGTTGATCGATGACATGCTCATAGCCGATCTGGGTGGCAACATGCTGTACCACCGCGCGGCTGACCAGTGCCAGCTTGCCCTGCTCCCGCTCGGCTTCGCCTGCTTCACCAAACAGCATGTTCAGGTTGATGGCCAATACCTGGGTCAGGTAGTGATGCGCCTGTTCCGCCGACATCGACTCATGCAGGTATTCACCGCGCGCGACCGCCAGCAAACGCAGTTCGCTGAGCCCTTCGATGATGACCGTATCGGCCTGTGGGCTTTGCAAGGAAAAGGTGGTCAACGATGGCAATAGAATGGAGGGGTCTGCCCAGTCTGTTCCCAGGAACACGCCGGCTTTCTCAAGCCGTTCGGCTCGCTGTTCAATTGCAAGGCAGCCCTCCGGCTGCAGAAGCACCCGTCGCACGATGTCGAACAACCGGGGTAACTTACCAAGCTTGGCAAAATCGCGGCTCTCATCGAGAGCCGCGATGGCATCGTCCAGTCGCTGAACCAGCTTATCGAAATTGACGACAGGTGCCGGGTTTCCAGCGTCGGAGTTGCTCAAACTGTGTTCCTCAGAGTCTGAATCAGACCCATTGTTGTTAATTCCTTACGGAATTATACATAGAAATCCAGTTCTTCCTGATGTTTCAGTAAATCCCGCATTACATAAGGGTCTTCACCGAAGAAGTAAACCAGGCCCCAATGTGTGCCAAAGGCAGTACGCTTGGTAACTGTTTCTTCCAACGGCGGCGTGAGCTCGTGGGACTCGAAGTAATCGTGGTTCTCGGTCTCTTCCGGCATTTCCAATTGGCTGACCACCCGGCGGCGCGGATAAACGCCGAAACAGCCGGCATAGCCCTTGGCATCCACCACCTCTTTGGGGAAGAACGCCTTTACCTCTTCTGCCGTGGTTTTCGGGTCAAAGGTCATGATCAGTGCCTGATAGGCGTTAAAGCCGTAGGCACGCTCAAGCAGCTCAAACACCTTGAAGCCTGGCGGCCGATACGCCACCTCTCCGAAGTACATGGTACTGTCGCTGGTCACGAAGTACTCTGGGTGAATAAACCCGAACTCGATATCGAACGTTTTGATCAGCTTTTCGATCTCGCGGGTGATCTGTTCCCGGTACTTCTCCAGGTCCGGCGTGGCCGGCACAAACACCGAGTAACCCAGGGTCACATACTCCGAGATGTTCAGGAATGCGATCTTGCCGTTGTGAATCCAGGCTTCGACGGCAAATTCCCAACCGTCCAGATGGGATTCCATCAGCACCGGGAATTCTTCCTCGGGAATGGTGTCCACTTCATCCGGGGTACGAATCACCCGGTGGCCCAGACAACCGGCTTTGTCGAATGCTTTGAGGTGAATCGGATCGTTGGGGTCACCGTCCAGCTTCAAGAGGGTCTGGTTGACGCGCTTGAGGAAACGGATAACGTCGTCCCGGTCATGAGCTTCCTCGAAGATCCCAACGCGAATGCCGCCCAGCTGCGCGCGGCGCTTCATCAGGGCCTTGTCCCGTAACAACATGGACTGGCCGAACAGCTTTGGCTGATCCATCAGAACCGAATTGATAGCGCCGGCCCATTCCACGGTTTCCTCAAACAATGGGATAGCCACATTAACGCCCATCTCTTTGAGTGTCTGAGCAATCTCAACCGACCGGTCGTTCAGGCGCTCGAAGTTCCAAGGTACATAGGGAATATCATGTTCCTTGCAGTAAGCCTCCGCCCAATCCGGCGCAACCACCACATATCGTCGATCAAATTTATCGGCAGCTTCCACCGCGTTCAGGCTCCATCCCAGGAGTGCGATATAGCCTTTATTCGGATCGAATTCTTGCTCGCTCATGTTCGTTCTCCTTGGTGGTGTTTCCTTATAACCTAACGTTTCAGGCGCAAATCGCAACCGGGCCCGGCACCCAGAAAACAAAAAGCGCCGGCAGCCCCAGCTTTTAAGCCAGGACTACCAGCGCTTCCGCCAGTGTTAGATCGTTTGGGAATATCAGCTCAATTTCAGGGTTGAGAGCGTTCGTTCCCGCACTCTATTGAGTAATTGCTCATCGTCTACCAGCGACTGACCGTAGGAAGGCACCATCACTTTCATGCGTTCCTGCCATTCCGAAGACTCCATACGTTCCGGGAAACAACGTTGGATCACATCGATCATGGCCTGGACAGCCGTCGAAGCCCCCGGCGATGCACCCAGCAAAGCGGCCAGGGTGCCGTCCTTCGCCGCCACAATTTCGGTACCGAATTCCAGCTTACCGCCACCTTCCGGCGACTTCTTGATGATCTGCACGCGCTGGCCGGCGTCCTGCAGGCGCCAGTCCTCTTCGCGAGCATCCGGGAAGTAATTGCGCAGGGAAGCCACACGGTCGCTGTGAGACTGGAATACCTCACCAATCAGGTAGCGGGTCAGGTCCATGTTGGTGCGGCTCACCGACAACATGGGACGAAGATTCGCTGAGCGGACCGATCCGAACAGATCGAATACCGAACCCTGCTTGAGGAACCGTGTGGTGAAGCCAGCAAACGGGCCGAATAGAAGCGCGGGTTCACCGTTGATAATACGGGTATCCAGATGCGGAACCGACATCGGCGGTGCGCCGATTGGCGCCTTTCCGTACACCTTGGAGTGATGTTGCTGGACGATTTCCGGCTTCTGGCAAACCAGCCACTGACCGCTGACCGGGAAACCACCGTAGCCTTTGGATTCGTCGATGTTGGACTTCTGCAACATCGGCAAGGCGCCGCCACCGGCACCCAGGAAGACAAACCCAGCCTCAAGCTTCGTCAGCTCGCCGGTTTTCTGGTTCTTCACCCGTACTTTCCAGCGGCCATTGTCGCGCTTGGCCAGGTAATGCACGGGGCTGCTTAACATCAGCTCAAAGTTCGGCGTGGTTTCCAGGAACTCCACCATGCTGCGGGTGAGAGAGCCAAAGTCCACGTCTGAACCGTGTTTGATACGCGTGGCGGCCACTTTCTGCATCGGGTCGCGGTTGTTCACCACCAGCGGCATCCACTCTTCCAGATCCCGCGGGGATTCGGTGTACTCCATTTCCCGGAACAAATGGTGGGCGCTGAGCTTTTCGTGGCGACGCTTGAGGAACTTCACACCATCCTCGCCCCATACAAAGCTCTGGTGAGGAGTTCGGTTGATGAAGCTTTTGGGTTCCGGCAGCATCCCCTGCTCAACCAGATGAGACCAGAACTGCAACGATACTTCGAACGAGGCATTGATCTTCAACGCCCGCTCGATAGCAACATCGCCATCGTCGGTTTCGGGGGTGTAATTGAGTTCGCAGTAGCCGGCATGCCCGGTCCCTGCATTGTTCCATCCATCGGTGCTTTCATGGGCGACGTGATCAAGACGTTCAACCATGACGATGTCCAGGGAAGGATCAAGCTGCCTGAGCATCATGCCGAGGGTGGCGCTCATGACGCCCCCGCCGACCAGCACCACATCTGCCTGTCTAACGGCCATTGGTTATCACCCTAGCTAGTTTAAAGCCTGTTGCCCGCCCACGATCAGCAGAGGGGCTTGGAAATTGTGGCGCGATTATCCCGTTTTTTGATCGGATAATAAATTGCGATTATCAACTGACTCGTGGTCGGGCCCGCCTGGGGCTGGTTGCGCCAACATATCTGACAAGGGCCAACGTCCTGATTTATTTACCAACGGTGGCCGTGTGTAGGTCAAACGTTTAAAATGCGCTCGCCGGGCGCTCTTTGTTACATTCTCGCGTCTGTGCTCAACGATATCACCGCCACTTTAGTCTCATACCGTGCGGCTTACACCAACAGGGCATCCTTTATGCTATTGGCAATCGCAGCAATCATCGCTGGCCTGGTTTTACTGGTCTGGAGCGCAGACCGCTTCATTGAAGGCGCGGCAGCCACCGCCAAACACCTCGGTATGCCATCGCTGCTGATTGGTATGGTGATTATCGGATTCGGCACCTCTGCGCCTGAACTGGCAGTGTCAGCCATGGCCGCACTCGATGGCAATCCCGGGTTGGCCCTGGGCAACGCTTACGGTTCGAACATTACTAACATCGCCGTGATCGTTGGTGTGACTGCGGTGATTGCACCAATTGCCGTGCACTCCCAGGTAATACGCAAGGAACTCCCGCTACTACTGGTACTGACGGCCATCGCCGGTTACCAGTTGATTGATGGCAACCTGACCCGGCTCGATGGCTGGGTACTGCTTGGTGTGTTCGCAGCCGTCATGGGCTGGTCCATCTATCAAGGCATCCAGGGCAAGGGGGACTCACTGATCGGCGAGACCGACTCCGAGCTGGTTGCCCACCCGATGCCGCTGAAAATAGCCGTGATGTGGCTGGTTGTAGGCTTGGTGCTTTTGCTGGTGAGCTCGCGCATGTTGGTCTGGGGCGCGGTGTTTATTGCCCAGAGCCTCGGCGTCAGTGACCTGATCATCGGGCTGACAATCGTTGCCATCGGCACCTCTCTGCCGGAACTGGCTTCTGCGTTGGCGGCCGTCAAGAAAAACGAACACGACCTGATACTCGGCAACATCGTGGGGTCTGGTATTTTCAACACTCTGGCCGTGGTTGGCCTGGCTGCGACCATTGAGCCCCTGGCCGTGGATATGGAAGTGCTTTACCGCGACTGGACCCTGATGACAGCCCTCACCATCGGGCTTCTGCTGATGAGCTTTGGGCTGACGGGTAAGTCCCGGACCATCGGGCGACCGGACGGCGTGCTGTTATTGCTGGTGTACGTTTGCTACACCAGCTATCTGGTGTCGACAGTCATCCGCTAACCAGGCCGGTCAGGCCTGGTTCTCCCTGAACACCATCGCCACTGAATTCAGGCAGTAACGCTGGCCGGTTGGCGGCGGGCCATCCGGAAACACGTGCCCAAGGTGGCTGTCACAACGCGGGCAACGGATCTCCGTGCGAGCCATGCCCATGCTGTTGTCTTCAATGTAACGGATGTGGTCGGTGTCAAAAGGCTGGAAAAAGCTCGGCCAACCGGTACCGGAATCGAACTTGGAATCGGAACTGAACAGCGGCAACTCGCACAACCGGCAGTAATAGGCACCTGCGTTCTTGTTGTCCAGCAAGGTGCCGCAAAATGGCCGCTCGGTGCCATGATCCAGCAACACGCGGCGCTCCTCGTCCGTCAGGCCCGCGGCCTTTTCGTCCACTTGTTGTGGTGTCAGCGGGGTCAGGTCATAACCTGCAGCAGAAACGCTCATAGCAGCCTCCTCAGGCAATGTTGTTGTCGGTGTAACCGGGCTTGAGCTGGTCACCGAACGTGTCCACAAGCTTTTCAATCTTTGGTGCCGCAACAGCCGTGATGTAGGGCTGGTATGGATTCCGTGCGGCAAAATTCTGGTGATAGTCTTCCGCCGGATAAAAAGCCTCCAACGGCTCCAGGGTTGTCACCAGAGGATTATCATAAACACCCGCCGAGTTCAGTTGGCGAATGTAGGCTTCCGCCACCTGTTTCTGTTCGTCATTCTCGTAAAAAACGGCGGAACGGTACTGTGTACCACGGTCGTTTCCCTGCCGGTTAAGCTGGGTTGGGTCGTGGGCCACCGAGAAAAACACCTTCAGGATATCCCCGAAGCTGACGGTCTGCGGGTCGTAATGAACATCGACCACTTCGGCGTGGTCGGTCTGGCCGCCGCACACCGCCTCATAGTTGGCGGTTTCCGCTGTGCCCCCGGCATAGCCGGATTCCACCCGGCTGACACCGTTCACCGCCAGAAAAACGGCTTCCACACACCAGAAACAGCCACCGCCAAGCACAACCCTTTGCTCGCGGTTATCGCCGGTTGGCAAATCGCTTTCAGGCTCCGGAAAGCGGCTTTTCGGTACGTTCAAGCCCGGAATCGTGCAGGATGTGGACATAATCAGCCTCTGCTTCTGGATTATTACCGTTCATTTAGTTTCCCAATGTCCAAGTGTGGCCTCCCTGGTTGGTTTTAGCTACCCCCACTTTGGGGGCATCAGAAAACCAGCAAGCCCACCAGCGCACTGCCGGGTGCCAGTATCCAGACCGGTACTTTCCATATCGACAGGGAAACCCAGGCCAACAGGACAAACGCAACGCTCCCTGCATTGTGTACGGCAGAGGTCCACACCGGATCATACAGCGCCGCCAGCAGAAGCCCGACAACGCCGGCATTCACCCCAGCCAGGGCCGCCCGTGCAACCGAATGGCTGCGAATGTATGACCACAGGGGTAGACCGGCAAATACCAGCAGGGTTCCCGGCAGAAAAACAGCGACCACAGCCACGGCAGCACCGGTCCACCCACTCTCGACACCGCCCAAAAACGCTGAGAAAGTGAAGAGTGGTCCGGGCATGGCCTGTGCGACGCCGTAACCGGCCAGGAAGGTATCCGCCGACAGGTGTCCGGGCGCCACAAACCCCTCCTGCAGCCAGGGCAACACCACATGACCACCCCCGAACACCAGGGCACCCGCGCGATAGAGCTCAGACCAGATCCAGGCCAGGGAGCCGGTAGCCAGGGGAACGAATGCCATCAACAGCAGCACTGAAAATGCCACCAGGAATATCATAGGCCGCTGGGTCTGAACCGGTATGGTCAATGACTCTTCCACACGCTTTTGCGGCAGTTGCATTGCAGCACCTACAGCACCGGCTGCGAGCAGGACAAGTATCTGCATCCAGGCTGCGCCCGCCATCAACAGAACAACCGCGACCACCACGGCAATCGAAAGGCGCGGAGCATCCGGGCACAGGGTTTTGCCCATCTGCCAAACCGCCTGGGCAACCACGGCGACCACAAATAGCTTAAGGCCGGTTATCCAGCCACCCTGCCCGGCATCCGGCCAGAGGCCAAGGCCGAGTGCAAACAGCGTCATCAACAATGCCGACGGCAGGGTAAAGCCAAGCCAGGCCGCTGCTGCGCCTCGATAGCCGCGCTGAAGGAACCCCAGGGTCAATCCCACCTGGCTGGAAGCAGGGCCGGGTAACAGCTGGCACAGTGCCACCACCTCGCCATAGGCCGCGTCCGACAACCAACGCCGGCGCTTTACGAATTCGTCATGGAAGAATCCCAGATGGGCCGCCGGACCACCGAAAGACGTCAGGCCCAAACGCAGAAATAACAGAAAAATGTGCCAGGCTGGCAGGGCCCCGGCATACGCCTCCCTGGTGAAGCTATCCTTGGTCATGGAACACTCTGATCGTGGCAACGTGTGTTAAGAAAGATGAACATTATGACGCTTCGGTTGCATCACTCCCAGTCCAGACCATAATGAAGGGACGGGTTGACCGGATCGTGACAGGTAACGTTTCCAACAACCAACAGGACCAGCAATGACCGCCCGGGCCCATACACCAGACAATCAGGATGACCTCCTGGAGTATCGCCTGAGCCTCCGCCTTGGCCCGGTACACGCGCGCCAGCGCCTGGGCATTGAGCGGGAAGCGGAAGCTCGTGTATTCGGCCCGGACCGCCATTCGTTCCATCTGGAAAACATCACCTCCGCTCCACGCTTCATCAGTGTTTGCCTGAAACTGGCCGGTTTGTTCCGGCGGGGACAGCACAACAGCCGCCGGCTGGACACCTCCCACAACCAGTTCCACATCCCTGGCCTGCCCCAGGCCTTCGAAGGCTTCCGCATACTGCACCTTACCGACCTTCACGTGGATATGGATGAAGCCAACCTGCAGGCCGTCATCCGTCAAATCGAGCCCCTCGAGTACGATGTGTGTGTGCTCACCGGGGACTACCGGCGCCTCACCTGGGGCCCGATTGATGGTGCCATGGATGGCATGGCCAGGCTGCGGGACGCTATTCGCGGCAAAGCCTACGCTGTACTGGGCAATCACGACAGCGTACGCATGGTTCCTGGCCTTGAGGACATGGGCTATCACCTGCTGATGAATGAACATGCCGTACTGCAGCGTGGCGAGGACAAACTCTATCTGGCAGGTGTGGACGATGCCCATTTCTACAGGGTACACAACCTACACCGAGCAGGAGACGAGATCCCCCCGGGTGGCATCAGCGTATTACTGAGCCACACACCGGAGATCTGGCGCGAGGCTGCCCATGCGGGCTACGACATCTTCCTGTGCGGCCATACCCACGGTGGCCAGATCTGCCTGCCCGGTGGCATCCCCGTGACCCTGGATTCCGATTGCCCCAGAGAACTCGGCCGCGGCTACTGGCGCCGCAACGGCATGCAGGGGTATACCTCACCAGGCGCGGGCACATCGGTGGTCAACGTGCGGCTGAATTGCCCACCAGAGGTAACAATACACACCCTGACAAGGGGCCCCGGCTAAAGCTTGAGCTCAGTGCGGCTGATGGCGTATACCCAGGCGGTACAGTAAGGGCGACAGCAGGATATTCGACAGCGTAAACAGCACCACGACAACCGCCACAATAAACCAGCCCAGGTCCAGCCAAAGCCATGCCAGAAGCATCGGCAGCAAGGCTTCGGGGATCTGGTCGAGCCCTGAGGCCCGGGCACTGGAGGCGAGCCCGGCACGACGCTTGATGAAACTGCTGATGATATCGCCAGCCAACCCCAGTAACCCGAACGCCAGGCCGAATATGACACCTATCCCGGTGATCCACGCAAACAGGCAACACGCCAGCGCACCGGATACGATACCGCGCCAGGTTTTGCTGCGTCCCAACACCGGCCGCCCGTCCCGCCATAGCCTGTCACCATCAACAGGCGCCGACCAGCGCCGGCCAAACAGCCGGGCGGCCAGAACCGGTACGCCATTTGCGAGCACCAGCATCACGAAGAGCTCGATAGAAATCAGCAATCGGCTCAGTCTCCGTCAGGGCCGCCCTTTCGGCGGTTACTTACTATCAGGCAAGCCCGCCTTTGGTCAGCTTCAGCGGGTCCATCAGTTCCTCCAGCCGGTTGCGATCCAGGCCACTGCGCTCTTCCGCCACGTCAATCACCGGTCGTCCGGTCTGGTAGGCTTCCTTGGCAATATCAGACGCCAGGCTATAACCAATTTCGGGGTTGAGTGCGGTAACCAGTACCGGGTTCTTGCCGACTGCGGCGTCCAGATGATCGGTATTCACCGTGAAATCCCGAATCGCCTTATCTCCGAGCATGGTTGAGGCGTTGGTCAGCAGTTCGATCATGTCCAATAGATTGGCACCAACCAGCGGTAACATCACATTCAACTGGAAGTTACCCGACTGCCCTGCCATGGCAACGGTGCTGTCCAGCCCCATGACCTGGGTCCCGACCATGGCCACCGACTCGGGAATCACCGGGTTGACCTTACCTGGCATGATGCTGCTGCCAGGCTGCAACGCCGGCAGGCTGATTTCCGCCAGACCGTGAATCGGCCCACTGTTCATCCAGCGCAGGTCGTTGGCGATCTTGGTCAGTACGATGGCCAGCCCCCGCAACTGGGACGACAGAGCTACGGGCGCATCGATAGCACTCTGCCCCACGAATTTATGCTCCAGGGAGCGGAAGTGGTAACCCGTATTGGAGGTGAGGAACTTAACGAACTGCCCAGGAAACTCTTCCAGCGCATTCACCCCGGTTCCCACGGCCGTGCCACCCTGGGGCACCGCCAGAAGATCATCGGCGGCCGCCTCAAGCCGTCTTTCCGCGGCGAGCAATTGCTCCCGCCAGGTTCTCAGCTCCTGGCCCAGGGTGACCGGCATGGCGTCCATCAGGTGAGTACGGCCGGTCTTGACCTGATTCGCGAACAACGCCTCACGCTCATAGATCACCCCACACAGGTGGGTCAACGCGGGAATCAGACGCTCGTATATACCCGCCACGGCACTGACATGGATAGCGGTCGGGATCACGTCGTTGGAGCTCTGGCTCATGTTGACGTGATCGTTGGGGTGAATCTCAACATCCTCCTGCGCCGCCAGGGCGGCGATGACCTCGTTCACATTCATGTTAGTGCTGGTGCCAGACCCGGTCTGATAACGATCAATGGGGAACTGGTCAGCGAATTCACCGTTTACCAGGCGGTCGCCAGCGGCAACAATCGCATCCCGCAGATCGTTATCGAGCAGACCAAGGCTGGCGTTGGCATCCGCGGCCGCCTGTTTTACCCGTACCACCGCCGCGATGAACGCCGGAGGCATCGGCAAGCCACTGACCGGAAAGTTCTCCACCGCTCTCTGGGTCTGAGCCCCCCAGAGGACATCCTCGGGAACACGCACGTCGCCCAGGCTGTCTTTCTCAGTCCTGAAATTCGTCATGGTTTCCTCCTCTGTTCACCATTACGTGGTCTTTACCCGTTAGGCGGGGACTTCAGCCTCACATGGTCGCAAATGCCGGTAACCTGATCAAAATTCAGGATCAGGGTATGAACCGTGTTGGTGTAGGTGTCGTGAAGGTGAAACTTGAAGCGGCGCTGCTTCTCCCCTTGCAGAAAACCATCATACTCCCGCACCAGTTCCCTTACGTCACCGCCTTCGTCCTTCGACCAGGTGGCGTTGAAGGGTCCCAGGACGGCACCGCCAGACAGGCATACAGTTACTTCGTGGTTCGTGAGGGCGTTCTCGGGAACGGACATGTCACACTCTCCTGACAAAACAATGATTGACAGAATAAAGTGTAGACCGTCATTGCGACTCTGAGTTCAGGGATGCGGCAAGACTGGAGACAAGAGCCCGAAGACGGTTAGGCTTTACTGGCTTGTTCAGAATGGGCAGATACTGTGTACTGATTAGCCTTCGCGTTTCATCGCTGCGGTCCGCAGTAATGATGGCCGCCGGGATGTCACGACCGAAGTGTCTGCGTACGGCATACACCGCCTGACAGCCGGTCAGGTTCTCATCCAGGTGAAAGTCCGCGAGGATGATGTCTGCGCCGCCGCAATGCGCCACAGCCTCAACCGCACTACCCGCCGTGGTGACCACGCAACCCCAACGCTCCAGCAGGGCCTGCATGCTTTCCTGTACCGGCTCTTCATTGTCGATCACCAGAACACGAAGCCCATCGAAGGACACAGGTGCAATTGGTGGCGGCTCCGCATTTTGACTACTGGCAGTCGCCTCAGTGAACCGGGCCAGAGGAACAAGAATACTGAAACAGGAGCCTTTGCCGTGATGTGAACCCACGTGGATTTCGCAGGCCAGTATCCTTGCCATGCGTTCGACAATTGCCAGCCCCAGGCCCACACCCTGGCGACCGCCACCCTTGGGCAGTATCTGGTGAAATTCCCGGAAGATGTCCTCGAGCTTTTCCTGCTCAATGCCCACACCGGTGTCCCACACCCCAATTTCCAGATTGGGACCACGCTTGCGGGCCGCAAACAGCACACCGCCTTCACGGGTATAGCGAAACGCGTTGCTCAACAGGTTGCGGAGTATCCGGGTTAGCATTCGCGGGTCAGTGCTTACGTAGCCTGTCCCCAAGCGCACCCGAAAGTGCAGCTTTGCGTTCTCAGCCACCGGTTCAAATTCCTGCGCCAGCCCTCTCATCAGTTCGCCAATATCAGTATTGACGATATCTGGCCGCATGGCTTTCTGATCCAGCTTGGATATATCCAGGAGATCCGCCAACAGGTCCTCAGCGCTCTCCAGGGACCTCCACACACGCTGGACAAGTCGGTTTTCATCCGCTGGCAGATCACTGTCTATCAGGGCGGACACCAGTAACCTGGCCGCATTCAGGGGTTGCAGCAAATCATGACTGGCCGCCGCAAGGTATTTGTCCTTACTCTCATTGGCTTCCTTGGCCGCCTCTACAGCCACAACCAGCTCCCGCTCCACTCTTTCACGCTGCTCGATCTGGTATCTCAGCACGACGTTGGCGTTCTGCAGCTCTTCAGTGCGCTCCTCCACACGGCGTTCCAGATCCGCATTAAGCTGGCGAAGTTTTTCCCGCGCCTGGTGTCGCTCGGTGATGTCCGCCACAAAAGCTTCAACCACTTCGGGGCCCAAATCGGGACGCCGCAACAGGGTTATCGCAACTTGCACCGGCGTATTATCCGCCCGTCTGAGCCGGGTTTCCCTTGCACTGAGACTGCCGTTATCCAGTAACTCCTGGCGGATGGCGTCAAACTCACCAGAACTGCAAAACAGCTGCTCACGAAGGCGGATAACCCCCGTGATCAGGGCTTCAGAGCTTTCATAGCCGCAGATCCGGGCCATGGCCGGGTTGGCGGCCACAAAGCCGCCCCGGAGGTTAGCCTGAAAGATGCCGTGAAGGGCATTCTCGAACAGCCACTTGTAGCGATTACGCTCCTTCTCCAGTTCGTCGATCCGCTCCTGCAGCGCCGGGTAGTAGTTCTTTCTTACCGACTGGCTGCCAAGGCCAAGCAGGTCACCGATGTCGTAGTCGGCGTTGCTGGAGTCAGAGGGCTTCTTCATAAACCACTTCGACGTCACGGCGGGAAGACTTGCGAGGATTGGTCAGGATGCATGGATCCTGCAATGCAAAGCCGGACAGGTAGGGTATGTCAGACGTGGTCACACCCAGTTTGCCAAGCTTGGCCTCCAACCCTACAGCTTGTTTCAACGTGATAATTCGCGCCATCAGGCGCTGTTTGATGACCGGTTTTGACATACCGCGGGTGTCGATATCCATGGCCTCCGCCACGCGCCGGAACCGGTCCTCTGCCGAGGTGTAGTTGTACGCTACAACGTGTTCCAGCAGCAAGGCGTTGCAAAGTCCGTGGGGCAAATCAAGGTACCCGCCCAGACTATGGGACATGGCATGCACCGCCCCCAGGATGGCATTGGAAAACGCCAGGCCGGCCTGCATGGAGGCCAGCATGATCTGCTCCCGAAGGTGCACATTGGCGGTGTTCAGCACCAGCGGCTCCAGATGGCGGTTGATCAGCCGGATGGCTTCCAGGGCGTTGGTGTCCGTCAGCGGCCCGCTACCAGTGGAGACATAGGCTTCAATGGCGTGCACCATGGCGTCCACCCCGGTACAGGCCGTCAGGTAGGCGTCCATGGTTTCCGTCACTTCCGGGTCGATCAGCGACACATCCGGCACCACCGCCTTGCTAATGATGGAGAACTTGAAGCGCCGGCTGGGGTCGGAAATGATCGCGAACTGGGAGACATCGGCGGATGTCCCCGCCGTGGTGGGAATCAGGATCATCGGGGGCGAGGGCGAAGTAATGGTGTCCACACCCTCAAAATCAAGAATGTTCCGGCCATGGGCACTGACAATGCCGATACCCTTGGCGCAGTCCATGGGGCTGCCGCCGCCGATGGCGACAATCACGTCACATTGGCTGGACTTATACAATTCAGCCCCGGCCATGACTTCGTCCACTTTCGGATTGGCTGAGACGCCGGTAAATACCGTGACACGGAGACCCGCCGCCACCAGGATATCCATGATTTCCGCAACCCAGCCGGCTTTCTCCACGCCAGGGTCAGATACCAGGAACACATGTCGAGCACCAAAGTTACTGGCGAAGTTGGCTACTGCCTTGCGTGAGCCGGCACCAAAGATGATCTCGGGGGACACAAACTTGCGCAGGGAGGAAATGTCGTAGCTCATGTAAGGTCTCGCCATTTTGTCGTTGTTATTATGTCTCACCCGGAGTTTAACCCAACCCGGGTGCCTTCTCATCTGGTTCCTCATCCTGAGACCTGTGCCGGGATTTTCGGCACCCAAACAGCGTAGGATGTTCCTACATTCGGGTCGATACCCGATTGATATTATCGCTCGGCCAACCTGTCTCCAAGGATCCAGCTCACATGTCCGCTGATCAACCACATCGGGTACTTCTCAGGTACGACCGAGAAGACGATCGGGATGCTTTTCTCCAGGATTTTGCCGGGGCATTTTCAATTGACAGCTACTCCTCTGACCAAGAGGCCCTGGCCGCCATTGCACGGGGCCGATCCCTGCCCGACGCGCTCGTATTCATCACCACCGACACCGATCAGTTGCTGACGTCTTCTCTACTTCAGCAGGTCAGCGATGGTGGCTGCTGCTTGCGAATCGTCATTGGCGGCCAGTTTTCCCTCGATCAGATCATTCACTTGCTGGAGAATAGGGTTGTCGACCGCTGCTACGCCAAGCCTTGGGACATCAACCTCGTACGCACCGACCTGTTTGCAGCCACCATGTCGGTACAGGATAACGCCGGGCCCACTCCCGTCGAGAGCGGACACCCCAAGCCGCTGGTACTGATCGTTGACGACGAACAATCGGCGACCAAGTACCTGAGCAAACAGCTGATGCGGATGCAGGACCGCTTCGAAACCCGCTGCGCCGCCAGCGCTCAGCAGGCTTTGGAGACTCTCCATCAGGAAGGTCACCGGACTGCAGTCCTGATGACAGATCAGCGCATGCCAGGCATGAAAGGACTGCAGTTGATCAACGAGATGCGACAGTCCTATCCCCATATTACTCGCATCCTCACATCGGCCTACGGGGAACTGGACGTTGCGCTGGGCGCGGTTAACCAGGGGCGAATCTTCCGTTATCAGAAGAAGCCGTGGCATGCCGCATCCCTGCTCCCGGTGCTGGACGACGCTATTGCTCAGCACCACGCATCGCGCCAGAAATCGGAGCAGTGGCAATTTGCACTTGCTGAGCGTTTCGAGGGCGTTCGCGAACGGCGAAAAGCCGCTCTTCTCAGGGCTCTGACCGAATCGCCATCAGTTCCCTGGGCGTCACGGGACGTGATACAGAATTTCCTGAGGGATATGGACGCCATCAGCACCTTGCCTCCCGGCGCCTCCCACTTTCGTGACCATAGCCCTGAGGCTCTGGATAACGCTCTGGTCCGCGGGCTACGCGCCGAACTGACTCGGTATTTGGAGATACCGTTAACCGACGCCGTTCCCAGCAACGGTACCCTGCCCGACGCCATTCAGTCAGCGCTGGATGTGCTGTTGAGCGCGTCCGGAATGAGCCGTGACCACCTCATAAGTGAGCAGGATGAGGACGTCACGACCCTTCGGCTGGAAGCCGGAAAGAACCTCCACCTATACAGTCATGTCCTTTCGCCAATGGCGCGTGTTTCCAGCCAATTACTGAAGCAACAGGGCGCCTTGCTTGCGCTCTACATCATGGCCCAACAACAGGGCGGCCAAGTTCTCCTTCAGGGAGGCCAACAACGCTTCACCCTTGAGCTGTCGTTGCCTCTGCGCGCGCCCTCGGGCGGGAGCCGGCAGCCGTGACAAAAGATGATATCCGGCTGTACGTCACCATCGACAAGCGCCTGTACCGGGACGCCATCCTCTATCAGCTGCTTCTCGAAGAGAACATTGATCTGGTGGGCGAGTCCGCAACCGGTGTCGATACATTGGAGCAGTTGCCGACCGTCAGGCCTACCGTGCTGATCATTGAGGAAGCCCTGCAGGACAACGATGGCCTGACCATCGCCGAAGTGGCCCTTTCCAATCACCCCGCGCTGTCTGTGCTACTGCTGGTCGAGCGACCGGTCTCTCCAGCCCGCCTGGCGATCTATCTGGAGTCAGGCATCAAAACGGTTGTGGCCAAGACTCAGTCAGTACAGGAACTCATTCGATCCCTGCACTACATTCGCAACGGGCAAGTGTATGTGGACGCGGACTCGTGCCAGGCACCCGCTACCACAACATCACCAGATCTGGAGGCGTTTCACGCGCTATCTGCCCGTGAACGGGAAGTGGCACGCCTCATGGCGGATCGGGTCGCGTTCAAGACCATTGCGGATCGACTCGGGGTTTCCTATAAAACAGTGCACTCCTACAAGGACCGAATATTCATCAAGATGGGCTTTGAACGGCAACCGGATCTGATGCTGTTCATGAAACGCTTCAGGAACAATCTCGACTCATGAAAATACTCGACGGCCTGAAACAGGTTCAGCAACTTACTCCGCGCAAGCAACGACAGTTCGAGCGTTTCTACAGCGCCCAATCCCGGTTCCGTTTCCTGCCGGTCTTTGCGGACGTCTCGCTGCTAATCACACTGATCGGAACCCTTGCGCACATGATGACGCTGGCCACACAGCTTGGCCCTGCCAACGTTCCGAGCGGACTGTTTGTCTACACCACGATTCTCTCCTGTCTCATTGTGGCCCACCGATTCAAGGCCGTGCGTTTTCGCACGCCACTGATCATGTATCTGGTTTTCCTGAACATGGCCCTGTTCAGCTATCTTGCCTTTATCAAAACCGGTGGAGATCTCACACCGACGATCGGGCTCTACTTCTTCATCAGCTTCCTCGGCATCGTGACACTGTCGCCACGGCATACCCTGATCATGATCGCCATCAATCTGGCGTTTCTCTACGCCGCTACCTGGGCCGCGGTACCCGCAGCGGATGTGGCAACCAAGCTACAGGAAGTGTTGTTGAACTGGCTGGTTCTGATGTGCCTGGTCATTTCACCGTTGTTAGCCGTTTTTTTTCGTCGCTTCGTGCGAAACATCCTGGCGCTGCAGTTCCTGTTGCGCGACAGAAACCGGATGTTGAGCCGCACTCTGCGAACGCTTCAGGTGACTGAGGAAAACCTGATCCAGCAACAGAAGCATCAGGCCCTCAGTCACATGGCCAAGGGCCTGCTCCATGAAATCATGAATCCGGTCAACTGCTCCGTGCAGGCGCTGCAGTACGCAAAGGATATCAACGAAGACCCCGAACTGGGCGAAGCGATCGACGATGCCGCGGCGCATCAGAAACGCATTGCCGACATCGTCTCGGACCTTATCGATTTCTCTGTCCCTCATCCGGAGCACGCCAAAGAACTGGCAAACCTCACGGGGCTTATCAATGCCGCCACGCGCTTCACCAAACACAAACTGCGCGGCATTGACCTGGAGATCGACGTACCGGAAACCCTAACAGTACCTTGCTACCCTTCGGCGCTGACTCAGGTGTTCGTGAATCTGTTTCTCAATGCTGCCTCGGCGCTTCAGAGCCAACTGGATCGTCAGCCCGCCATCATTCATGTGTCGACGACTCGCGATGCCCGGACCCTTGATATCACACTGGCCGATAATGGCTGCGGCATTCCCGAGGAGGAGATACGTCGCCTGACGGATCCTTTCTATTCGACCAGTGACACACCGGAAAACCTCGGGCTGGGCCTTAGCATTTGCCAGACCATCCTGCGCCACCACGGTGGGACACTGTCGATTAGCAGTGCGCTGGGGCAATGGACGCGGGTGACACTGGCGCTGCCCCTGGAGGCCGATCGCGTCAGAACCTGAGCTGGGCACGCACGGTGACCGCATCCCCATCGGGGTTTGCCATCAAAGCATTGCCGCTGATGGTCGGAATCAGGTAATTCACCCTCAGCAGAACCGATTTACGCCAATAATAGTTGATCCCCAGCATCGCTATGGAGGCTTCGGCGCCCACATCCCGCTGCCTGAGATCCACCCCGCTCCAGCGCGCCACCAGTTCGACGGCACCCAGATGGCTGAGCGGGTCAATGCGGTCAAACTCGCCTCGGCTATACCCCCGGTGTTCGCCCGTGAGCAGGTAGCCCAGCTGGGCATAACCGCCAGTGAATTGCCATTCGTCGCCCCCAACCTGCCTGACACGCTGGGTCATCGCCTCCGATGTGACGGTGACTGAATCGCGACTCCAGGCAAACTCGCCACCCAACAGTGCCAGGTCATCCGCGTCAAAACGCGGGCTTCGGATCACATTGTCGGCGCTGTAGACCTCCCCATGATCGCGTATCTGAAACCGTTCGCCGCGCAAGTCTCGCCAGGAGCCGGCCAACCCCAGGTGGACCGTCTGGTGTTCAGAGCGAAGTGGGGCAAAGGTCACGCGGCCCGTTACCGCCCTGGGCGACTTGGCATCGGCATCTTCCCGGAACACGCCCAGTGCCCAGGTGGCCTTTTTACCGGCCCGGTTGACCATCACGCCTTCGGAGCGCCCCGGCGCAAAGGCGCTGGTCGCCAGGGAGCGTTCGTTGGTCATCAGGCTGGAATAGCCACTGGTACGCTCAAAACCGAAAGGCTCTTTCATCTGCCCCACCTGGACACCACCCCAGCCAAAACCATCGTATCGCAACCAGACGTCATCGAATTCCAGTACTTGCTCATCGCCGTCGTACTGGTAGTCACCATCAAGCTCGAAGGACCAGTGTTCGCCATAGGCCAGCTCGAGTCCGAGCCTGAGTTTCCGCAGAACCGTGTTGGTGGTCGAGTCAACGCCCTCCTCATCATAGAAGGCGCCGTAATGGTCCACACCACCCACCGCGTAGCCGCCGATGTCGGCCTCAAAATCAGTGGTGTCTGCACGCACCTGCAGGGAAAAGCAGGCCATCAGCCACATCACCGGCATTGCCCAGCGCAGATCGCCCATCATGATCCCTGCTCCATGCGGTAATGCATCCTTAGCTGCGCTGTATCCCGCAGAAAGCTCACGGAAACCACATCCACCCGATTCACATCCAGGCCAGTCCGAGATCGCAGGTCGGCAATCAGTTCGTCCTGACGGTCGGTGTGAATCAGGTCAATTTTTTCGTACTCGATGTCCTTCTCGCCGCACAATGGCAACATCATTCGGGTTTCCAGCAACAAGGCGATGGCGATCACCAGGCCATTCAGGCACGCCAACACCCAATGCGCCACGTTCCCGACGGCCGCCAACAGCGCCATGGCGATCACCAGAAACAGATAGGTCATTTCCTTGATGCCCAATGCTTCGGTGCGGTATCGCAACATCGAGAACACCGCGAACAACCCAAAGGCGAAACCCATGGACACGGTCACCGAATTCAGTAACGCCGTGACCAGGAACACACCCACGCCAAACAGGATGAACGAGGCGGCGTTTTCACGATGGTGGGAAAATGCGTAGTAACAACGGATCAGGATGAAAACTGAGATCAGGTTAATGATCAGGCGGATAAAGAAATGGACATCAACTGCAGATTCCATGATGACTCCTTGAAGTAGCGGTATTCTCTCGGGGCCCTGAGCGCATCAAGCTTCGACAACACTGGCTTGAAGCGGTTGGCCTTGATCCGGCCCCGGCACAGCAGCGCCGTGCCGATGCAGTATTTGCTGAAGCTGACGGGCCTGTGGCCCATCCTTTTCAGGATGTCCAGAACGGGTGAACGCCGCTGATGGCGCAACGATTTGACCTCCACCAACACAACGCCCGGCAACCCGATCCGCTGGTGTTCCCCGCTATGCTCGAAGCAGATATCCGTATCCACGGTAACCCGCTCGTGACCGGTTCTGCTGAGCAGCGTGATGCGATGGTAATGAACAAAAAGAGCCGGCAGCATCCGTGTCGCCGGCAGGCCCAATTGCTCTTGAAGGAAGTGACGCAGAATTCGTGCGTCTGGCTCCGCCCCGGTCAATACCATTCTCTGTTTGGAGGTGCGCAGTTTGTTGGTCTTGACCTTGACCTCGAGAAAACGCTCACCGGTGGCCCGGTAGTGGCGAGTGCGGACCTTTACGCGGTTCAGTTTGCCATTGTGGTGATCGAGGTAGAGCTGCCGGCCGGGCGTATCGAAATAGAGCGTGTCGTATGCCATTCCCCGACACCCGTTCATCTCCAGCACCGTGTACTCTGCCGTCAGCTCTGCCAGACACTGGTTCAGTTCGGCAGCGTCGATCAGATACTTGGTATCCACCCGATCCATCAACGCTGACGAGCTCTGATCCGCCAGTGAGTGGGATTCAAATGCGTTCAGGCTGAAACAACTGGCCATTATTCAGTACCCGGCAGGTATTCCATGGTCATGTCGATGTCCATATCCACATCGCCGGCGTTTGCGCCGCTGCCTACGCTGTTGAGGGTGATGGTGCCGGTCGCCCCCAGCGCCAGTGACACCACGTCGCCAGGTACGGATTCATCCACTTCAAAGAGCAGCGCATTGGTGGCAAAGCCATGGAGTTTATGGGTTCCGGGTATGTAATCGGTGTCTTCGATAAATACCTGCAACACATAAGGCTTGAAGCCCTGGGCGGCGTCGACACCAATCAGCAGCAAACTGTGCACGGCGGGAGCCAGCTCGGTGTCAACGGAGTACACCAGGCTGTCTACTTCAAAGGCAGCGAACGTCAGGCTCGCGCTGACCTGTCGACCATCCGGTAAGGTGAAACTGAATACTCCGGAGTCTGTGCCGGATACCGCTGAAACACTGGCAGTCAGATTGGTGGTGGCTGGCTCGGAGCAGTCCGGCTGGGTATCCTCCAGCAAGGTCACCGCCTCTTCCGGCTCGTTTCCGGCGATGGCGCTGAGCAACACCTCCCGTTGCGATCGCTCATACCCGTCGTCTCCGGGCATGCCGGTGCCAAGCAGGAAGCTTTCAACACTTTCAACGTCGGCCTCCGTGGTCCCAGTCAACACCATCACCCGCTCGATCTCCAGCTGCATCGCTTCTTCGTCCCAGTGGTTGGCCAACAGGTCTTCCAGCGCGTCCAGGTATTGCTGGCGGTATTCCGGCATCCCATAAAGCCGCTCCGCCAGACGGAAGTTACGGTACAGAGGCGCGGAGCCAGGCTTCAGGGGATGGGTTCCACGAAAGGCGGTATCGGCACCCCAGGGGATGAAGTGGAACAGCCCATCGTCCGGAGAATGGTAGAGGTAAAAGTTATTGGCGTTGCCGCTCGCTGAATCCCACGCTCCCAGCAAGGTTTCCATGGCCCAGAAACGGATGAACTCATCCACATCCAGCAATTGGGGCAACACGTCCATCATCGCCTCATCATCCAGCGCCATGGCGTCCGCAACGGCTTGCAGATCAGAGCGGTTGTTGGCGTCTTCGTTGGTCTTGGTCTCGAACCGGCGGATCAGATAGTTGCCGAAATCGGCCTGCTGCGCCTCATACAGATTGCCCGAGTCATCGCCAAACGTGCGCCGCAAAAAGGGCTTCCGGATAGGTTCAACATGGGCAAAAACCCCCAAATCCTCGCCATTGACGGTCACCTGGGCGTAGTTGCATAGCGGCGCCGCGATACCGATATCCCGGAACCGGTCGTAAGCCAGGCATTGACGGACATTAGAAGGATCCTGACGATTGTTGTTCAGGGTCATACGGGACACGTTCTGGTAAGTGCGCCCTTCCTGCAGGTCGTTAAAATCCAGTTTCAGAGAAGGCAGGTCCGGGCTGAGTGAACCGATAAAGCCTTTTTTCCGCACGTTCACGTTGCCCATGGTATCGCCGTCGATGGTGACGGTGGCGGGCAACTCGGTGTACTCGAACTCGGGCAGGCATTCGCGGGAGGTTTCAGCCAACGTTCGCGCCTCGGCTTTCAATGTTCGCCAGTTGCTGGCGGACATGGTGATTTCCACGTCGAGCAGGCGCTCCGGGTCAAAAATATCGCCATCGCCGCCGATGTTAACCGGCTCTACCGGTGCGTCAAAATCCGACGGGCTGGATTCGCTGCTGCTCCCACCGCCACCGCAGCCGGTCAATACCGCCAGAGCGCCCAGCAGAACGACTGCCTTTCCCGGAAATCCATCAGTCCCTATTTTCATTGTTTTGTCCCCACATCAGGCCGAATTGGCCGGTTTCTTGTCTGATGGAAGAGTATTGTCGGGGGGACTGAAAACTGTATGTAAGACTGTCTTACAGCGAAACGGGAAAGCGGACAGGCGTCACATTACTGATCGGTCGACTGCCTGCGATAAAACCGAAGCAATCGTTCCAGCATATCGGCAACGTTGCTCTGCTTGCGAAATCCGTGACCCTCGTCAGGGTACACATACACCTCCGGAGAGCCACCATTGCGACGCAGCGCATTGACGATGGCAGTGGTCTGCTGCGGGACCACCACCCGATCCTGCGCACCCTGGAAAAAGATCATCGGTCGACAGAGGCGATCTGCCTGAGCCAGTGGCGACCTCTGCTGCCAGTTGTCGGGACAGTCGTCGGGAGATCCCAACAACCAGTCCAGATAACCGGATTCAAATCGATGCGTCATCGCTCTCAGCCGCCGGGGATCACTGACACCGAACTGGCTGGCGCCCGCCGCAAACACGTCGGTTTGGACCATGGCCAGCAATGCGGTATAACCGCCCGAACTGCGGCCTTGGATGAAAAGCCTGGCGGGATCAACGGCTTTGTTGGCGACCAGCCAGCGAGCAGCACGTTCCATATCCGCCACGTCTACTTGTCCCCAGCTGCCCGCCAACGCCATGCGAAAGGCCCGGCCGAAGCCCGAACTGCCGCGGTAATTCACCTCAGCCACAGCAAAGCCCTGGTGACACCAGAACTGAGTCTGTAGGTTGAGAACCGGATACGCCGTAGAGGTCGGGCCTCCATGGGCAATCAGAATAACTGGCACCGACTTACGAACAGAAGCGAATAGCATTGGCGGGTAGAAAAAACCGCTGACGGGATCGCCACCACCGGCCGATGTCGGAACGCTAAAGAGTTCCGGCTGAGACAGCGTCATTTCAGGAAAGGGCTCTTCGCCACCGGACAGCGGCTCGGCATGTCCGGTTGCCCAATCGACCGACAACACTGTGTCGAGCCGGGTGGACGAGCGGGCAATACACAGCACCCTCTGGCCTTGCACAACCAGGCATCGAAAGTCGACGTACTCCCTTGCGATCCGCACGCCTGTTTCTTCATTCCCTGAACACAACCACAACTGCCCGACTCCGGCCTGGTACCGCACACGTACCCAGCCACCGTCGGGAAGGCATTGGTGGTGACGCTCGCCCAGTTGCCAGGGGGCGCTGGCATGATCCTCCCGCGTGCCATCCAGCAAGTGCCATTGCCCACTGGACGCCAGTCGCCACGGTTGCCACCACCCCTCATGATCCGACAACACAATCACGTCGTCGCCATCAAATATCGGCTGCTGCACACTGCCTTTTGAAGGCGAGGGCCAGCGTCGCGCCTGGGTCAGTGAGCCGTCCCGCTGAATCGATGCTGTCCAGAGTACGGAGGCAACCCAGGGCATGTCCGGCAGTGACCAGCTCACCCAGGCCAGGTGCCGCCCGTCGGCCGATACCGTCGGGGCGCTGTAAAAGTCTTCCGACTCGTGGAGTATGCAGTTCGCTGATTCACTGTCCGTTAGGGCAATACCCATCAGTTGCTGGCGGCCGTTCGCCTCACGCACTGCCAACACCCGGTGATGCGCCGCGTCCCAGGAGAGTCCGCCATAGCAGGCATCGTCGTCAGTGAGTGGAGAGCACGCCCCTGTGGCCGTATCAATGTGATAAACCTGCTGCCCGGACGCCTCGACGGCGAATACGCTTTCGGGCCCGGCACACAGCGCACCACCTCCATAACCGTTAACCTGGCTGCGAGCGCTGAAGCTGCGAGAGAGCAAAGGAATCCCGACACCCGCCTCCAAGGTCATTATCACATTGCCACCACTGACCGGGTCGGACTCCAGCCAGAATACACCGGTCGCAGATGCCGCTAGCTCTGTACGCTGCAAAAGCGCCGACGAGGCCTGTTCTGACGTCAGCTTTGTCGTTGCATCTGGCTCACGGGGCGCATCAGCCCCTGAAGAACAACCGGGAGTTGTTGGCGTTGCGATAGGTCAGCTCCTCCAACCCGGCGGTGGCATGGTCCGCCGCTTGGCGGGCGGCGAGGATGCGGTCATGATGGGGTGATTTACTACAAACCGGGTCGGCGTTGTCGGCATTACCGGTCAGCAGGTAGGCCTGGCATCGGCAGCCGCCGAAATCCTTTCCTTTTTCGTCGCAGGACCGGCACGGCTCTGGCATCCAGCTGTCACCCCGGTAATGGTTGAAACCCGGGCTGTCATACCAGATGGAGTGTAGCGAGGAATCCCGTACATTGGGAAACTCAATGGGTAACAGGCGGGCGCTGTGGCAGGGTAAGGCGGTGCCGTCCGGCGCCACGGTGAGAAACAAACTGCCCCACCCGTTCATGCAGGCTTTTGGCCGCTCTTCGTAATAGTCCGGGGTAACAAAGATCAATCTTATCGCCGAGCCGCCATCTGCCAGGCGTTTGCGATAGATGTTTACCTCGGCCTCTGCCTTTTCCAGCTGAGCCTTGGAAGGCATCAACCCCTCGCGGTTTTCAAACGCCCAGCCGTAGTACTGACACGTAGCCAACTCCACGTAATCCGCACCCAATCGCTCACACAAGCTGATGATATCGTTCATCTGGTGGATATTGTGCCGATGGATCACAAAGTTGAGCACCATGGGGTAACCCGCTTCTTTTACCGCACGGGCCATCGCCAGCTTCTGCTCGAAAGCCTTGCGTGAGCCGGCCACGGCGTTGTTCAGTTCCGAGTCTGAGGCCTGGAAACTGACCTGGATATGGTCCAGCCCGGCGTCGCGGAAGGCGTTCACCTTGGCCTCGGTGAGCCCCAGGCCGGAGGTTATCAAATTGGTGTAATAGCCCAGCTGCCTGGCTTCTGCAATCAGCTCCGGAAGGTCCTGACGCACCAGCGGTTCGCCGCCGGAAAAGCCCAGTTGGGCTGCTCCCATCTCACGGCCCTGGCGCAGCACCCTGACCCACTCTTCGGTGCTTAATTCCTGCTGGGTCTGCGCGAAATCCAGTGGGTTGGAACAGTAAGGGCACTGCAGTGGACAGCGGTAGGTCAATTCCGCCAGCAGCCATAGGGGCGGACCAATACCAGGGCGATCGCCCGCCGGCATGGTGTCGTGCTGACTCATGGAAACAGTATCCAATGCTGCTGTTCGGCGTCCTTGAGGAAATCACTGACATCGTTTGCCAGGGATCCCGCATCGGGGAACTGCTGTTCCAGGATAGCGACAATATCGGCCACCGTGCGCTGGCCATCCACTTCCTTCAGCACCGCCCCGGCGCTGTCGTTCAACCGCACCATACCTTCGGGATACAACAGCACATAGGCGTTCTGGGCCGGCTCCCACTGGAAGCGGAAACCCGGGCGAAGTCGCGGTGTGCGCTCCATGGGCGTGGCCACTACACCCCCCGGTGCCAGACTGGCTGGTTGGTTACGGTGTGGTACGGCGGCGTGCGGTGCTGATAAGCCATAGTCAGGGCATCCAACATAGACCATAAGATATCCAGTTTGAATTGAAGGATTTCCAGGGCACGGGCCTGCTGTGCCGCGGTGGTAAAGTGATCCAGGGTAATCGTCAAACCATGCTCCACGTCACGGCGCGCTTCCGACAGCCGCTTGCGAAAATAGGCATAACCATCGGTCTGGATCCAGGGATAATGCAGGGGCCAGCTATCGAGCCGGGACTGGTGAATCTCGGGTGCAAACAGCTCCGTCAGGGAGGAACAGGCCGCTTCCTGCCAGGTCGCCCGTCGGGCAAAGTTCAGGTACGCGTCTACCGCAAACCGCACACCCGGCAGCACGTGGCGCTGGTCGAGGACCTCGTCCCGGGTTAGCCCTACGGCTTCCGCCAGGCTCAGCCAGGCCTCGATACCGCCTTCGTCGTCACTGTGCCCATCATGATCCAGTACTCTTTGGAGCCACAACCGGCGCACTGAGGCATCCGGGCAGTTGGCCATGATCGCTGCGTCCTTGCGGGGAATGTTGATCTGATAGTAGTACCGGTTAGCGACCCAGCCACGAATCTGCTCGGGAGTACAATCACCGCCATACATGGCTTTATGGTACGGATGGTGGATGTGGTAGTACTGGCCCTTTGCCCGCAGGGCCTGCTCGAAATCCCCGCGATTCATGACAGGTGTAGCGAGTGCGTTCACGAGGGCACCTCCATATCCAGATGCATGCCGTCAAACGACACCTCAATGCCGTGCCTGGCCAGCACGGCCCGTTCCGGGGAGTCTTCGTTGAGAATGGGGTTGGTGTTATTGATATGGATAAGGATTTTCCGGCGTGCTGGCATGGTATCCAGCACATCGATCATGCCCCCGGGGCCGCTCTGGGCAAGATGCCCCATTTCCTGACCGGTACGGGTACCCACCTCGCAGCGCAACATTTCATCGTCGTGCCAAACGGTACCATCCACCAGCAGCGTGTCGGCTTTGCGCATCCACTGCAGAATCTGCTCATCGGGCTGCCCGAGCCCCGGGGCGTACATGACGGTTTCACCACTGCGAGTGTCTTCTATGAAAAGCCCAATGTTGTCTCCCGGGTGGGGATTATTCCTGCGCGGCGAATACGGCGGCGCATTACTGAGTAACGGAATGGCCGTCAACCGCAACGCCGGGGCGCAGGGAATGGAAAAAGACTGTTGATCGGTACAGGGTACTTCATGCCACTGGGGGCCACCGCTCCAGTGGGTGAGCATGCGAAACAGTGGAAAGCCGCTGCTCAGATCTTCATGCACCTGGGCGGTACACCACACGTCCAGGGGCAACCCCTCGCGCAACATCAGCAAACCGGTGGTGTGATCCACCTGGCTGTCGCACAGCAACACCGCGTTAATTCCGGTATCCCGAAGCGCACGCGCCGGCTGCATGGCATCAAAGCTTGCCAGTTGAGCACGAATGTCAGGAGAGGCGTTGCAGAGAATCCAGTGCTCGCCGTCTTCGCTTATGGCGATGGATGACTGGGTACGTGCGCTGGCGTTCAGAGTCCCTTTGCGGAAGCCATCACAGTTGGCGCAATTGCAGTTCCACTGGGGAAACCCTCCGCCGGCGGCGGAACCGAGGATACGAATCTGCATAACGAAAACTCCAGAAGCAAAATGGCCAGCGCACGAGGCTGGCCATCACTTCTCAGCGGTTGGCGAAGTACATGGTGACTTCGAAGCCGATCCGCAGGTCTTCATAGGCTGGCTTGGTCCACATAACGCTTACCTCTTGTGATGATTGTTGTGGCATTGAGGATCCGTTAACCGGTCATCCGGTAACTCACCTTCAATCCTACCCAGTCCACGAAAAGGCAAGTATGGTACTTTGGCACTGATTTCCGGCCGACCCGGGCCCAGAAATTCATCCTTTCGACCCATTCCGGTGAACGACGGCGCAGACACAAAAAAAGGCCCTGGGAAGGACCTAAAAATGGCAGGAAGACCCATCCACCCCCACCAGTCAACTACAACCCGGTAGAGATGCACCCCGGCCAGACACCGGGGAGGAATGTGCACATCCATGTGCTGACTCGCCACCGGGCCTGTGTGGGAGGGCCCGGGCACAACAATTATTGGCCGACTTAGAAGAAGCCCAGCGGGTTGATATCGTAGCTGACCAACAGGTTCTTGGTCTGCTGGTAATGGTCCAGCGCCATCTTGTGGTTCTCGCGGCCAACGCCGGACTTCTTGTAACCACCGAAGGCAGCGTGCGCCGGGTACTGGTGGTAACAATTGGTCCATACGCGGCCCGCCTGGATGGCGCGGCCCATGCGATAGGCACGGTTGATGTCGCGGGTCCAGAGACCGGCACCCAGACCGAACTCGGTATCGTTGGCGATGGCCAGGGCTTCTTCCTCGTCCTTGAAGGTGGTTACGCCCACCACCGGGCCGAAGATTTCCTCCTGGAACACACGCATGTTGTTCTTGCCTTTGAACAGCGTGGGCTGAACATAGAAGCCATTGTTGTAGGCATCATCCATCTCCTCACGGCCACCGCCGGTCAGCACTTCCGCGCCTTCCTGCTTGCCGATGTCGAGGTAGGACATAATCTTGTCGAACTGCTCCTTGCTGGCCTGAGCGCCGACCTGCACATCGGTGTCGAGCGGGTTACCACGTTTGATGGACTTGGTGCGCTCAACAACCTTGGCCATGAACTCCTCGTACATGTCTTCCTGCACCAGCGCACGGGACGGACAGGTACAGACTTCACCCTGGTTGAAAAACGCCAGCACCAGGCCTTCCACACACTTGTCGATAAACTCCGGCTCAGCCTGCATTACGTCTGAGAAGTAGATGTTCGGAGACTTGCCGCCCAACTCTACAGTAGAGGGGATGATGTTCTCGGCCGCGCATTTGAGAATGTGGGAGCCCACCGGTGTGGAGCCGGTGAAGGCAATCTTGGCAATACGCTTGCTGGTGGCCAGGGCCTGGCCCGCTTCAATGCCGTAGCCGTTGACGATGTTAACCACGCCCGGGGGTAACAGATCGCCAATCAGGTCCATCAGGATCAGGATGCTGGCTGGCGTCTGCTCGGCTGGCTTCATCACCGTACAGTTGCCGGCTGCCAGACAAGGTGCCAGTTTCCACACAGCCATCAGCAGTGGGAAGTTCCAGGGAATGATCTGGCCAACCACACCCAGTGGCTCATGGTAATGATAGGCCACAGTGTTGTTGTCGATGGCGCTGGACGTGTCTTCCTGGGCGCGGATACAACCGGCAAAGTAACGGAAGTGGTCAACCGCTAAAGGAATGTCGGCGTTCAGTGTCTCGCGAACGGCTTTGCCGTTATCCCAGGTTTCGGCGACCGACAGCATTTCAACATTCTGCTCGATACGGTCGGCAATTCTCAGCAGGATATTGGAACGCTCAGTGGTCGAAGTTTTTCCCCACGCTGGCGCGGCCTTGTGGGCGGCATCCAGAGCCAGGTCAATATCTTCGGCCGAGGAGCGGGGGATCTCACAGATGACATCGCCGGTCACCGGCGTGATGTTTTCAAAGTACTGACCCTTGACCGGGGCGACCCACTCGCCGCCGATGTAGTTCTCGTAACGGGGTTTGAAGGAGACGACGGAGCCTTCCTTACCAGGTTGTGCGTAGATCATGGTCTCGACCTCTTGTTGTGTTTGTCGCAGGACAACGCGGCCTTGCGCGTTTACCTATTCAATGTAGACCCCGGCACTGGATAGTTGAATGATTCGATGGAGGTGAAAAACTCATCCCTTGGTAGTAAACGCCAGGGCATGGAGGTGGGAAATTACCACCTGTTCGGCAGTGTCCACGACGTCAGGAGGGAATTCGTCCTCTATCCCAAGCCTGCGTAGTAATGGGAAGCGGCCTACAAGGAAAAAGACAATCTGACCCATGACGGTATGGGCCTCGATGATGACCCGGCGCTCGTCGGGTGACCGGTCCATCACGACCGCAATCAGGCGGGTCAGGTGCACATGGACACGTTCGAAGGTTTCCTCGTAGAGGATATCAAACGCCTCAGTGGGACTGGCCTGTTCGCGCATCACCAACATGAGCCAGCGGCGAGCCTCCGGGGCCTGGGCGAACTGGCGAACCATGCGTTTCACGATGAGTTCGAGTTGGGCCAGGGCCTGATCGCAATCACTGGCGCTTGCAGCCGATTGCTCGCCAGTAAAACCGAAAACTTCTCTCATGCGCCGGGCAATATGCCGGGCAATGGCGTGGTACAAGCCAGTCTTATTATCGAAGTAATAGGCAATGGAGCCGATATTGGAATCGGCGGCTTCGGCAATCATGCGGGTCGTGGTGCCTTTGAAACCATATTGACCAAACAACTCCATGCCCGCCAGGATCAGTTTTTGGGCGGTTTCGTCTTCGGCTTTGCCCAGCTCGTTTGCCACTGCTTTCTCTCCAAATGCACTATGTTGTCTCGGTTGCATGAGGCATCTTCCCTGATTCGCGGGCAAAAAAGTAGGTGTACAGCACCGGCACCACGCCCAGACTCATCAGGGTTCCCAGGCCCAAACCAAAGGCCATGGCGCTGGCCATGGCATAGAATAGCGGATCTTTACCCACAATCAGCGGCAACAGTCCGAGGATGGTCGTGGCAGCCGACATGACAATGGGCCTGAGCCGTCGAACGGAGGCGCGGACAACGGCCTCCTGCAGCGAATGCCCCTCGTCACGACGTTCCCGGTCGATTCGTTCGATCAGCACGATGGCATTATTGATGATAATGCCGGCCAGGCTGTAGATCCCCAAAAGTACCATGAACCCGAAATCCGCCCGCAATGCCAATAGGCCCATTGATACGCCCAGTATCACCAGGGGAATGGTGACCACGATCAACAGCGGGCGCTTGTAGGAATTGAACTGGGCTACCAGCAGGATCAGGATCAACCCCAGGCACAATGGCAGGTTGGCTTGCATCGAGGCCTGCCCTTCGGCGGACTGCACCACCACGCCGTCAAACTCAACCCAATGGCCCGGCGGCAAAGAGGCCTCCAGGGATCTCAGTGTTGGGGTAATGCGAGGCATCATGTCCTCGGCAGTCAAAGCATCGTTTCGTCCTTCGATGGTAATGGCGCGAACCAGATTGTGCCGGTCGATCCGGTAGTAGCCATCGTCCAGCCCGATTGTCGCCACCTGGTTCAGGGGAACACCCTCACCAGGGTCGTTCAGCGGGTAGACCACTAGCGATTTCAGGCGCTCCAATCGGGACCTCACTTCAGGCGGGTAACGCAACACAATGGGCACCAGGGTGTCGCCCTGGCGTAACTGGCTCAGTTGATAACCATCAATGGCTCCTTTCAGCGAGCTGGCAATATCGGCAGAGGTGACACCGGCGCGATCCGCCTGTGCCTGGTTAACCTCGATACGCAATGACGGTATGCGTGCTTCCCAGCTCTGACGCACGTCCCTGCCCCCCGGCATAGCGCGGAGTTCTGCCTCCACCTTTGCCGCAGTATCGTAGAGCACCTCTCGGTCTGGCCCCTTGACCAGAATCTCCAGCAGGTTGGAATCTGAAGGCCCGAGGAACATCCGGGTGACCTGGGAGGACAGTTGCGGAAACTCCTTAGCCAGCAGTTGCCGCGCCGCTGTCATCACCGATGCCATCTGGTCCCTCTTTGCCACGTTCAACACCAGGAAGCCTCTATTCGGCGCCGGATCGATGGGGGTGAGTGACAACACGAACCTGGGACCACCAAATCCGGCGTAGGCCGCCACACCCGTCAGTTTGTCACCCAGAGATTCGGTGAGCGACCGGCTGACCGCCTGAACCTGCTGGTCCGTTGCAGAGGACGCACTGTCAGATGGCAGATCCAGGTAGACCAATACCTGATGCCGGTCTGAATCGGGAAAGAACTTCTTGGGCACCACCTGCATCAATCCAATGCCTAGAAACAGCAAAGCCACCACCGCTATCAGGAATAACGGCCGATGCCGCAGGCAGCGTCTGAGCACTACCTCATACCCACTGGACATAGCCCGGAACAGGCGCTCGGATAATGCCGCCAGCCCGGTTTGTTGCTGAGGTGCACTGCTATCGGAATCATCAGCGGGGCGTTGCATGAAGCGATGACACCATATCAGCACCACTGTCATCGACAGCAGCCAGGACGTCAGCAACGACAGGGCAATCACTATTGATATCGACCGGGTATATTCGCCCGAGACATGTTCCGCCAACATCAGTGGCAGGAAGACCAGAATGGTGGTCAGCGTGGACGACAGAAGGGGCATAGCCAGTTCACCCCCGGTCTGTTTCAGCGCCAAGTCACGAGACTTACCCTCCGCCAGGCGGACTTTGAAGTCCTCCGCAACGACGATCGCGTTGTCCACCAACAGCCCCAGGGCAATGACGAGGGTTGCGAGGCTCATGCGCTGCAACGTCATGTCGAAGAGCCCCATCAATGCCAGGGTTACGAGCATGACTGCCGGTACCGTTGAGCCGACTATCAGGCCGGTGCGAATGCCCAGAAACAGAACCACAACCGCCAGAACAATAGCCAGGGTCTGTATCACACTGAGGCTGACGCCATAGACCGCATTGGCCACCTGGTCCGCCTGGAACGTCATGATGTCCAGGTTATAGCCCGCCGGCAGGCTGGCCCCGATGTTGTCCAGGCGAGCCCTTACGGCTTCGCCATAATCAAGGACGCTATAGCCATCAGCCATGGAGATGGCAAATACAATTGCACGCTTGCCATTGTGGTAAGCGGTGTTAGCGGGAGGATCCAGATATCCCCGATTGACCGCTCCAAGGTCCGCCAGGCGAAGGGAGCCACCATCGGGCAACCGAATGTCCGATGCCCGCAGGGCTTCCAAGTCCGGAAACGCACCCGACACCTGCAGTGCCAGCCGCTGCTCTCCGGATTCCATAACGCCCGCCGGTGAGATAACGTTTCGATCACTAAGCTGTGAGGCCAACTGAACCGGCGTCAGCCCAAGATTGGCAAGGCGGGATTCACTGACATCGATGTAGATGCGTTCCGGCTGCACACCGTGCAACTCCACCTTACGGGTTCCCTCCACACCATACAGACGGGCGCGCACATGTTCGGCAATCTGCAGTTGTTCAGCCTGGCTGAACTGATCTGAGGTGAGCGCAGCAGTGACCACGGCCACATTACCGAAATCGTCATTGACGACTGGCGCCTCAGTCCCCTCCGGTAATTTACTGCGGGCACTCTCCACCTTCTGGCGCACGTCATCCCAGATCTGAGCCAGATCGAAGTAGCGATCCTGAATCTCAACATGAATCAGTGACTGCCCCCGCATCGAGGTGGACCGGATATGCTCCACCTCGGCAACCTGTCGAATCCGGGTTTCCAGCGGCTTGGTGATCCATTCCTCGACCTGCTCGGCGGGTAAGCCAGCAAAACGGGTACTGACCACCGCCTCGCGGACGGTAATACTGGGATCCTCCCTGGTGGGAAGCGAGAGGTAGCTGAACGCGCCAAAGAACATGGCGGCCACGGTGGCCAACAGGACAACCGGACGGAAACGGAACGCGAGCTGGGAGAGGTTCATGACCACCTCAATGGAACTGTTGTGGGCCCTGGCCCAGAATGCTGACGCGGTCACCTATCGAGACAAACTCGACACCGCGCGCGACAACTTTCTGCCCCACTTGCAGGCCCCCGGTGACCACCGCCTCGCCGTCTGCTACCGAGAGTACTTTCACCGGCACGGAGACCAGTTGGTTAGCGTCATCAAGCAGCAGAACCCGAGGCTCACCCAGGACTGGGTATAACAGGGAAGTCAGTGGCACACGAAAGGAGTCAACCGACGTGGTCATGCTATCGGTCGCTATCTTGAAAGAAACTTCAGCGGTCATACCAGAGCGAAGCCCCGCCATGGACCCAGTCATACGGAGGATAACCGGGTAATCATTCCCGTCAGCGGCGTGACTGCCAATGTGTGTTACCCGCGCGGTCGTCTGTGCGCCGTCCAGTGCGGGCACTGACACTGACTGGAGGCTTTCTGCCTGAACCTGCCCGATGACGTTCTCCGGCACCCGGGTCAACACGTCAAAACCGTCGCCACTTGAAACAAGGTTGAAGATGACCTCGTTGGCCGCCACTCGTTGCCCGGGTTCAGCGTGCCTGCGTGCCACAGTGCCATCGAACGGTGCCCGCAGGCTTGTCTGTTCCAGATCCCGCGCTGCCAGTTTCCGGGACGCGACGGCGGAGTCCACCCTGGCCCTGGCACCAGCCACGGCTGCCTCTGCGTTTTCCAGGGTAGCTTCACTGGTATGCCCGCCCTGGCGCAGCCTTGTCAGCCGCCGTAGCTCGCGCTGAACGTCAGCAAGGCCTGTCCTGGCCTCCACCTCTGCCGCCTTACTGCGTTCATACGTGAGTTGGTAGCGCTCGCCATTCAACCTTGCGAGGATATCGCCACGCTGAAAGGCATCGCCAACATCCAGGGCCAGATACTCCACCTGGCCAGTTACTTCAAAGCTCAGCTTGGTTCTTCGGCTTGATTCCACCCGGCCCGGCAAGGTCATCCAGGACATCGATTCAGCCGGCTCAACATTTGCCACGTCCACTAGCCGTGGCGGAGACGAGGTATCCAGTGGTTCAGAAGCCGGCGAGCAGCCGGCCAGTATCAGCACCGCAAGAATGATTACCAGCACCACAAGCCACCCCTGTTTAATCACCTGATTAAGGCATCATATAATCATTTGATTAAAACTGAAAGGATGTACCATAAAAAAGGGCTGCCTTCCGGCAGCCCCTTCTAGACCCGATACCGAGTCGGTAAACTCCAGGGATCAGTTGCTCGCAACACGATCCTTCGGCAGCTTGAACGTCCAGACCATACCGCCCTGGTTGAAGTCCTTTACCACCTTGGCCACTTCACCGCCCCAGAGCGGAACCGCCCCACCCCAGCCAGAGGCCACAGAGACATACTGCTCGCCGTCCATGGTCCAGGTGACAGGCGTACCCACAACGCCGGAACCGGTGTTGAACTTATACAGCTCTTCGCCGGTCTTGGCGTCAAAAGCCTTCAGATAGCCTTCGGGCGTACCAGTGAAGACAAGGTTGCCAGCGGTTGTCATCACACCACCCCACAGCGGAGCGGTGTTTTCATAACGCCAGACTTCCTTGCCGGTCTTTGGGTCTATGGCACGGAGCACGCCGATGTAATCGTCATTAGCTGGCTTGATGGTAAAGCCCGCACCCAGGAAAGCCGCGCCTTTCTTGTAGGAAACTGGCTCGTTCCAGATATCCATGGACCATTCATTGGACGGTACGTAGAACAGGCCGGTATCCTGGCTATAGGCCATTGGCATCCAGTTCTTACCACCAAGGAACGCTGGCTGGGCAACAACCACTTCACCCTTGCTTCCTTCCATCGCAGAAGGGTCACCCGGGCGACCACCATCTTTAAAAATCGGACGACCGGTCTTCGGATCAAGGCCTTCAGCCCAAGTGATCTTGTCCACAAACGGGAAGCCGCGAATGAAGTCGCCGTTCTCACGGTTCAGAACATAGAAGAAGCCGTTACGGTCAGCCGTTGCTGCCGCTTTCACGGTTTTGCCCTTTTCTTTGTAATCGAACGAAATCAGCTCGTTGACACCATCGTAGTCCCAACCATCATGAGGCGTGGTCTGGAAGTGCCATTTGATACTGCCATCGTCCGGATCGATTGCCACCCGCGAGGATGAAAACAGGTTATCGCCGGGGCGCAGGTGTGAGTTCCAGGGTGCCGGGTTACCGGTTCCGAAGAACAGGGAGTCGGTGTCCTGATCATAGGTGCCACCCAACCAGGTCGCAGCACCGCCGTTCTTCCACATATCACCCGGCCAGGTCTGTCCGGCTTTGCCGCCGGAAATGCCGTTTTCAACCGCCTTGCCATCTTTGTAGACATAGCCCATATGGCCTTCAACAGTCGGGCGCATCCACACCAGCTCACCGGTATTGGCGTCGTAGGCTTCCACCTTGCCGACAATACCGAACTCACCACCGGAAACGCCGGTGATCACTTTGCCTTTGACAACGATAGGTGCGGCAGTAATGGCATAACCCGCCTGGTAGTCGGCGACCTTCTTGATCCACATGGGCTTGCCGGTGTCTTTGTTCAAAGCCACGAGTTTGGCATCGAGAGTGCCGACAATAACCTTGTCGTCGTACAGGGCAACGCCGCGGTTAACCACATCACAACAGGGCATGATGCCGTCGGGCAGACGCGCGTCGTACTGCCAGATCTCCTCGCCGGTTCTGGCATCAATAGCGTAAACACGGGAATAGGAGGCGGTCACATACATCACGCCATCCTTGATCAATGGCTGCGACTCCTGGCCGCGCATTTTCTCGCTGCCAAACGAGAACGCCCAGGCTGGCTGGAGGTATTGAATGTTGCTGGTGTTAAGGTCTTCCAGGATACTGAAGCGCTGACCCTGGGTACCCATGCCGTAACTGACAATATCGCCCGGCGTTTTATGATCGTTCATGATGTCTTCGTCGGTGACCGCTTGGGCCCCATACGATACCGCCAGCGCCAGGGCACTGGCCGCAATGCGAATCCCGAACTTGTTCGATGTCATGGTTGCGCTCTCCAAGTCTCTTGTTTTCGGTGCTATCGTTTTTGTTTCAGGATGAACCGGGAACTTTTCCCGCCTCTGAAGTGATTCTTCGCTTTGGGACGAAAACCAACAATTACCCCCCGGCACTGGTTTTCTCATCACTTGGTATTACTACCTCCAAAAACAAAGCCCGCGAGGGCGTCGCGATCTTGATGTGTCGCTCTGAGTGAAACGGGTTTTCATCAACGCTGACCTTCGGCCTTAGTCAACGCTTCCTCGCTGAGAAATTCCCGATAATATTGGGGAACGCTATATCGCAGCCCGAGCTCCGCAAACAGTGCTTGCATGTCGCCGGATTTCACCAGGTCACCGATAATGGCTTCGATCGCATAACCGAGCTGGCGATGGGTATGCTTGATGGCCATGCCCACGTCCCAGACCTGCTTGCCGATACCCGGGAAGCCGTTCCCTGCCAGCTGAAATTCGGTATTTCCAGGGCGCCCAAGCTCATGATCGATCTCGGCGCGCATGCCCATAACGGCACTTACCGTGCCATCGCGCATCGCGTTGAAAGACTCGCGAACATTAGGGTAATGCCTGACCTGCTCACGCATGCGACCCTGCAAGCCGGAGCTCAGATAGAAGTCCGGAAGGGTGTCGATCTCTACGCCGATCGGGTGATACTGGAACTTGGCGACGGTGTCGACGCCTTCGATCTTTTCGGGGTTGAAGGCAATTTGCCAGGTTTCCTGCTGGTAGGGGCCGAACAGCACCACCTGTTCGTTGATGTATTCCCCGGTGGAATCCTGCATGTAGGCATATTGCTTGTCATAAGGCACCCGCATCATCACGTCTGCCAGCCGGCGCTTGGCGAGGTAGTGCCCTTTCCAGACATTGTTTCTGAGGTCATCCCCCAGGTTTTCATCAGGCACAATCCAGTGCACCCGGAATTCAACGCCCATGGCCTCGGCAATCTGCTTGCCCACTTCCACGTCAATGCCACGGGGTTCTCCGTTCACCTCGTAGGAGTACGGCGGGAAGTTTTCATAAACACCGACTTTCAGATAACCGGATTCGAGAATGATGTCGTAGGTCCGGTCCGCAGGCCTGTTCAGCAACGGATCGCCGTCGTCCACTTCCTGCGCCGGGACCACCTGGAAAAACAGCATCAGTACGATAATACGGGACAGTGTTTTCATTGTTTTCTCCCCAACGACGTCAGGCCGGCACAGGGCCGGCCTGAGTACAGGCTTTGTGTGAACATCCGTGAGGCGATCATTCCGGCTTCGGCAGAGACTCCACATAAGTCCGAATGGCCCATATGGCGTTCTGGTCCAGTGTCTTCTTCCAGGCGGGCATGCCCCTGTCAGTGCCGTTGAGCACTCGGGTAACGTAATACTCGTCATCCCACTCGGTCAGCTCACGCAAGTCGGGCGTCAGGCCGCCGGACATAGCGCGGATACCGTGGCAGCCTGCGCAGTTGCCGGCGTACGCACTCTCTCCCACGGTCACGGCCTGGGCATTGTGCTTGCCATACTCATTGCCTTCCCGAAACGGGTTCTGCGATCGCACTTCGTCACCGAGTTCAGGCAGGTCACCAGTGTCCACCTCCTGTGGAGTCACGTTGCCGTGAGCCATTACCAGACCAGCAGCTCCCAAAAGAGCGGCTGCCAGCAGCGTGTGAAGTGAAAAGGACGTGGTCATTGTTGCTACCTCTGCTATTTGATTCCTCATCCATTGGCTGTTGGTTTTGTCAGGCGCCAATGTGCTTGCTCCCAGTCTAGGAATCGCACCGCTCAATCCGAATGCCACTTTGGAGGTTTTGGTGTAGTTCCTTGGTAGTAGATGCGAGGGGTTGCTGCAGAAATCTCATCCTTTAGTACCGGCAGATTCCTACTTTCTGAATATTCCTGAGACTTTTTCCCTTCTCTAAGCTGGAAGCACAACAACAAACCGGAGAACTTCATGTCTCTTTTGTTCAGGACTGCAACCGCAATGCTGGCAGCTATCCTCAGCACCGCCCCGGTGAAAGCAGATTCTCTTGAGGTACGTATAGGGTACGTGCAATGGCTTCCGGACCAGGGCCCGGTTCTGTCCAATGTCCTTCCCGAACCGGAAGACGCCGGCCTGAAAGGCGCAGAACTGGGCATGCAAGACAACAGCACCACCGGGAAGTTTCTCGGACAGACCTACACCCTGGAAAGCAGGGTTGCCGACTCGGAAGCTGACTTTATGGCCGCCTTCGACCAACTGCGCGCGTCCGGTATCGAACTGTTCGTGGTGAACGCTCCGGCACAGACACTGAAGAGAATGACCGCCAAGGCGGGCGCAAACACACTCCTATTCAACGCCGGCTCAAAGGCGGACGAACTTCGAACCATCGAATGCAACGCCAACCTGCTCCACACCATGCCCAGCTACGCCATGCTGACTGATGCACTGGCACAATGGCTGAACCAGAGGCGCTGGAACGAGATTTTCATGATTACCGGGCCCACTGACGACGACAAAGGCTGGGCCAATGCCTTTCGCAGATCCGCCAAGCGCTTCGGCCTGGAGGTGATTGAAGACAAACCATGGACGTTTGACGCCGACCTTCGCCGCACCGCTTCCAAGGAACTGCCGTTGTTTACCCAGGCCAGCGATTACGATGCCGTCGTGGTGGCGGATGTTCGAGGCGATTTCGGCGAGTACGTGCCGTTCAATACCTGGCTGCCGCGCCCGGTTGTTGGAACACAGGGGATGTCACCAGTCACCTGGCACCGGGTAGTGGAAAGCTGGGGCGCCGCTCAACTGCATAGCCGCTTCCGTGATCTGGCTGGCCGCGACATGAACGGCGAGGACTATGCCACCTGGGCAGCCATTCGCTCCATCGGTACAGCCGTCACTGACTTGGGTGACGCAAGCCCCAACGCAATCCGAAGTTTTCTTTTCAGCGACAAATTCCAGCTTGCCGCCTTCAAGGGCCGCAAGCTGACTTATCGCGATTGGAACGGCCAACTTCGACAGCCAATTCCCCTGGTTCATCCACGGGGACTGGTTGCCAGGGCACCGTTCGAGGGGTTTCTGCATCCCAACACGGACATGGACACGCTCGGTTTCGACAAACCAGAGAGCGAATGTCGCATCAACGGCTGACCGCTCTGGCGGAAGCTTTCTATAACAAGAAGGAGTTACATCATGAAGTCTCTGCTCAAGCACGCCGCCCTGGTCGCCATCGTCGGCCTGTCGACACCGGCGATAGCCAGCCTTGCCTACGTGTCCAACGAAAAAGACAACACCCTTTCCATCATCGACACCGAGACTCAGGAAGTTGTTGAGACCATTGATGTGGGCCAGCGGCCACGGGGCATCCTGTTGTCCAAGGACCACACCAAGCTCTATATCTGCGCCAGTGACGACGACACCGTTCAGGTGCTGGACCTGGCGACCCGCAAGATCGTCAACACCCTGCCCTCCGGTGAAGATCCCGAACAGTTCTCACTTCACCCGAACAACAAGCATCTGTACATCGCCAACGAGGACGACGCCATCGTGACCGTGGTGGATGTGGACACCAAAGACGTCCTGGCCCAGATTGACGTCGGCATCGAGCCGGAAGGCATGGCCGTCAGCCCGGACGGCAAGTGGGCGGTAAACACCAGTGAAACCACCAGCATGCTGCACTGGATCAACACCGAGACCTTTGAGATTGAAAAGAACATCGTTGTCGGGCAACGCCCCCGCCACGTGGAATTCAGCAAAGACAGCAAGATTGCCTGGGCATCGGCGGAAATCGGCGGCACCGTGCACATCATCGATGTGGACAATCTGGAGCAGATCCATGAGATGTCGTTCAAGGTTCCTGGCGTGAATCAGGACCGCGTTCAGCCCGTCGGTATCGAGCTGACCTCCGATGGCAAATACGCCTTCGTAGCGCTCGGCCCATCAAATCATGTTGCAGTCGTCGATGCCCAGACTTATGAAGTGTTGGATTATCTACTGGTGGGCAGTCGGGTATGGCAACTGGATCTCGATAAGGATGAGAAACATCTCTATACCACCAACGGCGTTTCAGGAGACGTTTCGGTGATCGATGTCGAAGACCTGAAGGTGATCAAATCCATCAAGGTCGGCCGCTACCCCTGGGGTGTGGTCATTGATCCGTCCTCATAACACCAGCATGACCATTGAAGCCAGCCATATTAGCTTTCGCTACGGCGACAAGCCCGTGCTCAAAGAGGTCAGCTTCGCGCTGACATCTGGTCATTTTCATGCCTTGCTGGGACCGAATGGCGCCGGCAAGTCCACACTGTTCGGTTTGTTGACCCGGCTTCTGGCGCTCCAACAGGGCGAACTCCTGCTGGCCGGTCAATCGTTGAAAAAACAGCCATCCGAGGCCATGCGCCAGATTGGTGTGGTGTTCCAGCAGAACGCTCTGGATCTTGATTTGACCGTGCGCCAGAACCTGCAGTATCACGCCGCGCTGCACGGATTATCTCGCAAAGACGCCCGAACGAGGGGTGATCGCGAGCTGGCTCGTTTTGAACTGCTGGAGCGCGCCAACGAACCCGTGCGCAAGCTCAATGGCGGCCACCGACGGCGTGTGGAAATTGCCCGGGCCTTGCTTCATGAGCCCTCTCTGTTGCTGCTTGATGAGCCCACTGTCGGCCTGGATGTGGCAAGTCGCAGAGCGCTCAACGAACATGTTCGCATTCTGTGCGACGAGGCCGGCCTGACCGCGCTGTGGGCGACGCACATGATCGAGGAGGTGCAACAGGATGACCGGGTGTTGATCCTGCACCAGGGGAAACTGCTGGCCGATGGCTCCGGCCAGGACATTTGCGAAGCCGAGGGCACCCGGAACCTGGCGGAAACGTTTCACTCGCTGACGGGGGCAGGATAATCATGAAAGCGGCCCATTACTGGCACTGTTTTGTCGGCATCCAGACGCGGGAGTGGTTGCGCTTCTGGCAACAACGCACTCGCTTCGCCAGCGCCCTGGTTCGGCCGCTTCTGTGGCTGGTGGTGTTTGCCGCCGGCTTCCGGGCGGTGCTGGGCATCTCCATTATTCCGCCCTACCAGACCTACATCACCTACGAGACCTACATCGCCCCCGGACTGTGCGGGATGATCATCCTGTTCAACAGCATGCAGGGGGCTCTGTCCATGGTGTATGACCGGGAACTGGGCAGCATGCGGGTTCTATTGATGAGCCCGTTGCCCCGCCCCTTCCTGCTGGTAACCAAGTTGCTGGCGATGGGCGTAGTGTCGGTCGGGCAGGTGTATGTTTTTCTGCTTCTGGCCCTGCTGGTGGATGTGGAGCCACCATTGTGGGGCTATCTGGCCGTCTTGCCCGCCTTGATACTAACCAGCCTGATGCTGGGAGCACTGGGCCTGCTAATTGCCACCTGGATCAAGCAGCTGGAAAACTTTGCGGGGGTGATGAACTTTGTCATTTTTCCGATGTTCTTCATGTCCTCGGCGCTTTACCCACTGTGGAAAATGAACGAAGCCAGCCCCTGGCTGTACTGGTTTTGCCAGTTCAATCCGTTCACCCACGCGGTGGAAGCGATCCGGTTCTCGTTGTATCTGGAGTGGAATCCCACCGCTTTCGGCATTACCGCCAGTGTAACGGTCGTGCTGGCACTTTTGGCAACGGCGGGGTTTCGTCCTCAGAGGACGAAGATACTGGGGACAAAGCCCGCCTGACCGAGAGGCGTTCGGCAGGCAGGATACCGGCTTACCAACCTTCCGTTGGTATGCCGTGTTCTTGGAGGTAGTCGCCGTGCTTTTCTAGGTAGTTTCGGGTTCCCACTTCAAAATCGTCCGGATCACCTGGCACCTCGGTCGCCTTCATGCGCATTACTTCTATCTCGTTGCCTATCTGGTTCAAGATCCAAACCACGACAGTACCACCAGGAGCCAAACCAATAACCATGGTATCTCTTGGCCCAGAACGCATATCAATCTGCGTTGCGTAGGGTGCAGGCTTCCGCATGCGTTCTAACAGATTCGGCGGCACTTCGATCAGCTTGACGTAATACTTTTGCTCGGCAAATGAGAACCAACGTATCCATATCAGTTCTGGAAACGGATCAACCCTGGAACCAGACCCAGTTGGGCCGTTAGGCCCCTCCCAGCAGCAACCTACGTAGCCGACGGGCTGACGCCAACTCCGCTCCCCAGTCTTCTCTAAGAACATTTCTACCCCCCAAACATCATAGTGTTCGGGAGCAGCCACATCGATATACCAAATGGAGTCATTATCTTGCGGAGATGCGCAGCCACTGGCCAATACAGCCAGCACTAACACCCAAGCGACCGAGATCTTCCTAATCATTATTCGCCTTCCATCTGTGGATAAACCAAACGTTCCCCGGAGGGCGCTGGCGAGTTGGGGTAAACGCCCTCAATTGTCACTGATTCACCCGCAATCTGAGTCGTGACACTGTTATAGTGCGATGAATGATGGATATATCGCTGAAGCAACAAGTTCAAGTCTTTTTGTGCAAGTGAAGGCGAGTCATTACCCACGCAAACCTGATCGATAAGTTCTGAGAAAATGGGTTCAAGTTCTTCGGGTAGCGCGTTGTCGCTCTTTTTCGCTTCAACGGCGTTGAACGGCACCTTGGCCTCTCTCGCAAAATGGTGCATCAACCGCATAGCAACTCTCGAATATTCCCCGCGCACCTGGCGCTGCATCCGCAACACTAGGTCGACTCGGCCATCTGGGGCCGGATGGTCATATCGTCGGCTAACGATCTCGAGTCGCGCGGGCTCTCCAGAACCTGGATCGCTTGGCCCATTCTGCGCGTGGTCTGATCGCTGCACTGGCAAGTTATGGGGACCGACCCACCCTTCCGCGACAATTTGTTTTCTTTGAAACTCCAAATCATCCCATTGCATGGTTTTCTTTGGCCAGCGCAGCCGGTTTCGGGGCACGTGTAGAATTGGGCTCAGTAACACTTCTTCGCTCTGGTTGTCGCTGTAGCCACCACCTATATCAGAGTGGACACCCGGCAGGTTTATCTCCCGGAAGTTGGCAGGCAAGCTGCCGTCGCGACTTCTTAGACTGTTCAGGGCGAAATTCTTACGGTGTTCGTGAGCAGCAGTCAGATGTACCGCCCGATCTACCTTGTCCGAATCCAGATAAAGCCTTACAGGATGGTTGCGATCATTGTGAGCCGAAAGGTCACCGGCCGCAGGGTTCACAATGGCTGCCACGGAGTCGAACAGACCCACGAAACGAATTTCTATGTGCTTTGGCCAAGATATACCGTTTTCGAACAAAGTCTTGGCCAAAAGGCCGCTCTCCCCCTTGCTGATTTCATGGACAGCATGGCGGGCAGCGGACGCACCCCGACTGAAGCCGAACAGGTCGAGTGTTAATCTCTCAAAAGGTCTATTTCGCTGCTCAACAGATAATGTTTGCAGAATTTCCTTCGCCTCTCGTGCTAGATCCACAAACACGCCCTTCACCTGCTGGACGACACCAGCCTCTCCCATACCAGTTATCGCCCCATATAAAACATCGTCACCTCCGGTCTTGGTGCCTACTCCAGGAGCATACAATTTACGCCTATACCTAACGGCATCATCCAGTTCGTTACGGTCCTCTACATACAAGTCCCACAATTTAGCCACGTTGCTAAGGCCATTGGCGTAACTATCCCCCATCATCAGGCGAATTCGCCACTCACACTCCTCCCGACTGATCTCATCGTTTTCATAGGGAATCAAACAATCCCGCTCCAGTTGCTCGGCAAACGAGCGGGCATTGGCAGCGTTGTTCATGGTGCCGTCGGTAAATATCCCAACTTCCAGATGTACTTTGGGCGGATCGGCAAAGGCGTCCTCGGCCGCCTTTGCCGCCGAAACATTCAGCGGTGCCACCAAAGCGGCTGCTCCCAGCGGGAGGCTCAATCGATGATCTTCCGCCCCGTCTTGCGACTCACGCTCAGATCTCCGCCATTGACGATAATTCGCCGAGAACAACCCTACACCCAACCCGCCTATGCCCTGGGGGTGATACTGGCGCAGCTGTTCAGGAGTAATGTCGCAGGCATTCAGCTCTGCTACGCCTTTTTGAATGGCATAAGGTAAATTCATTCCGCCACTGCGTAACCGCCAGCGTCCTCCCGCGGGCAGGCTGTCGTCTGGCAGCCAGCTCACGACAGGAGAAAGGGGCCGTCCGGACCCGGTATAGACAAGCATCAGCCTGTTATCGCTGACTGCCCGGCAGACGGTTTCGGTCAGATCATGGCCGCTGCGGGTTTGGGGCCCGAACGCCAATTCCATGCGCGCGCGGACACTGCCATCGTCCTGAATAAGGCGCCGGGCCCTATTGGTGGCGATAAAGGGGGATTCAATGCGGGGAAGGTGGTAGGCCTTCAGGTCCCATACCGGAACCAGGTCCATAAAGCCCATCGTCAGCACTCCTTGTTGACGGTAAAAGACAGGCTGGCCATGTTAGCCGATGTTTCACGAAGGCAACAATTCGAGTGTCACGTTTTTTCACTAAACCAGGTCCACGCCCTCCGAGTCTCGCAACTTCCCAAGAAGATCGCTGATCAAACTGGGCTCGCCAATGGCATCGTCCCATTGCAGCTGCGCCGGACTACCATCCAGATACCATAGCCGGTTCGCCAGGATCTCAGCATCGCGCCCATCATGGGTTACGCAAATCATGGCCATGCTGGCGTTGGCGTCCAGGATTCCGGCAATCAGTGTTTTCAGTTCACTCGCCATTACCGGATCAAGAGATGCGAAGGGTTCATCCAATAGCAACAGGTCCGGTTCAACCGCCAGGCAACGTGCGAGGGCGGCCCGCCGCGCCATGCCAAGGGAGAGCTGATCTGGCAGGTAATGCCCATATCCAGCGAGACCAACCTGGCCCAGGGCACTCTCAGTCTCCTCATCACTGGCACCGACAAGCTTGAGGTTGGCGTTCAGGGTTCGCCAGGGCAGCAATCGATGCTCCTGGAACAGATAGCCAATCCGCAGCGTGTCACAGCCAACAATGGCATCCGACGGGAGTGCCTTATCGAGCCCGGCGATAGCGTTCAACAGGGTGGTTTTGCCAATACCGGATGGCCCTAACAGGCAGATACGATCGCCCCGCTCAATGGTGGCGAAAACCTCGCCCAACACGGGTTTGCCAAAACTGCGGCCGGCTATTCGTAGTTCAAGCATGGGCCACCTCCGGCTGACGCCAGCGGCTGGACCGGCGTTCAAGGGGCTGCAGGATGGCCAGCTCGATGAGTTGTACAACGGCTATAAAGGCCAGGCTGTAAGCGAGGATGGCAGCCACATCGAACACCTGAAAGGCCATGTGTAACTGGAATCCGATACCACTGGAACGCCCCAACAGTTCGACCACCAGCACGATTTTCCAGATTAGAGCCAAGCCACCACGCGTAGCCGCCATCAGATAGGGAAACAGTTGTGGTACCCAGACCTCACGAAACCGTTGCCAGCGGGTGAACTCGTAGACGGTAGCCATGTCCTCGAGCCGGTAATCCAGGCTCCGCGCGCCTTCCCGAACCGTCACCGCCACATTGGGGACCTTGTTGATCACCACCGCCATCACCGCGGCCACTTCCACCAGGCCAAACCAGACATACATCAGGATGATGGTTACCAGCGCGGGCAGATTGAGAAGCAGGACCAACAAAGGATCGAACAGCGCATTGGTGGTTTGGGAGCGCCCCATCACAATGCCAATCCCGGTACCAAGCAGCATGGCCAATGCAAAGGCCACCACCACACGCGCTAGTGTGGCACCAAGGTGGTGCCATAGGGCTCCGGATTCGGATTCCTGCATCAGGGAATCTAAAACGTCGAGGGGAGACGGCAGCAAGGGGGACTTGATCACCCAGGCAACCGCCGCCCAGAAAAAGACAAGAGACGGCAACACCACCCAGTAACTCCAGGCCGGAGGGCGGCCAGAGAAGGCTCTCACAGCTGGCCCCGGTGGAACAGGTCGGTGGGCATACGATTGTCAGGATTGGCACCAGTGAGCGCCAGCAGACGATGCAGGCCCGCAATGCGCTGGTCCGTTAGCGGTAATGGTACGCCTGCCACAAACCCTTTCCGCAGCGATTGAAATACAGCGTCGTCAGGCTCACCCATCAGTGGCCGCAGGCGTTGCCAGAACCTTTCGCTATCCGAGAGCTCGTTCTTGGCCTGCTGCAACGATCTGGCAAAACGGTTCATCAACGCGCGATGGTCTTCCGCCCAATCAGCCGGAAAAACATACCCCAGAACCGGCAAGTTCCGGTCGAGATTAATGGCGACAAGAAGATCCGACATTCTGAACGCCGAACGCCAGCCGCCCTCACCTCTCAGGCGTGCGGCAAAATGCCAGTAGGTGACGATGGCATCCACCTGGCCCCGCCTCAGGGCCTGACTCAGCAGCGGTGGAGCGGCAAACTGCACATCGGCGGATGCCGCAAGATTGATCCCTCGCTGTTCCGCAACCTTTTGCAACAGTATCCAGCCCTTGCCGTCCGGCCCGCCTGCAACGCCGATACGCTTGCCGGCCAGATCGGCCACGGCGCGTATATCGGAGTGTTCAGCCACCACGATATCGCCAATCTGGGATGAAAACGGTACGTAAAGATAGGGCGCCCCGTCCTCAAAACGGGCCTGAGCCCAATGCAGGTCGGCTACAGCCCCGTTGACGGAACCACTGGTTACCGCCAGTCGGGACGCGGGCAGGTTGGCCACCAGCGTGAGATCCAATTGGTAGCCGTTCTTCCGATCCAGCCCCTGGTGGACTATGTGGTCCAACTCCCAGTGAGCGGTGCCGAACTGCAACACACTGACGGACAACACGGGCAACGGTTGATTATCGCGGGCATGAGCCGCCCCGGGTTGCGCAAAAACCAACCACAGGATGACCATAGCCATCCAGGCAGCGCGGACAGCAGCACCGGGAAACACAGGATCAGGCATTGTTATGGTTTGTTGACTCATCCCTCCACGATACGAAGCCCGCCGGCCGGCAAGAATAGTACTTTGGTGCCTGTTTTTTGGTGCGATGGTCGCATTCAACCCGGGGCGCGGATAGCGTGTAATGCAATCATCACAATAATAAACAGAGGATCACACCCCACTTGGGAGATCCCCTGTCCCAGGAGGCCGCCATGCTGAATGAGCCCGATGCCGCACTCTCTCCCGAAAAGCGCTATGATGTTTCGGAAACCATCCCTGATAAAGACAACAAACCGGTGGATCCACCCATGGAGCCAACCTACAAAATATTGATTGCCGACGACCACCCGCTGTTTCGTGAGGCCATCAGCAGCGTGATATCGACCGGTTTTAGCGGTAGTCAGATCATTGAAACCGCCGACCTGGACAGCGCCCTGGACATTACCCGCGAAAACGATGATCTGGATCTGATTCTGCTGGATCTGAATATGCCGGGAATGCACGGCTTGAACGGTCTGATTACCTTGCGGAACGAAGCGCCAACCATCCCGGTAGTCATTGTATCGGCGGAGGAAGACAAGCAGGTGGTGTTGCAGGCCATTACCTACGGTGCCTGCGGTTTCATCACCAAGTCCTCTCCCCGCGCCCAGATGACGGAGGCCATCCAGCAGATCCTCAACGGCAATGTCTACCTGCCTTCAGACATCATCCGAACCGGCAAGGAAAACACCCATCGCCGCAGCCGGCATGAGGACAACCCGATTTCACCAGAGCTGCTGAACTCCCTGACCCGCCGCCAGTTGTTGGTACTGGAGCGCATGTCCAAGGGGGAATCCAACAAGCAGATCGCGTACAACCTGAACATCGCAGAGACCACGGTTAAAGCCCATGTCTCGGCGATTCTTCGCAAGCTGGGGGTTCACAACCGGGTGCAGGCGATTCTGTCGGCCAGCGACGTGGATTTCAGTCAGTACCTGAAACGGTAGGAGATCACCCTCTCAAAAGGTGGTTCAGCGCACTGCGCAACTTCAACGGCTTCACAGGCTTGTTCATTAACACGTGCCCCAGCTCGCGGATGTGCTGCTTCAACTCGTTGGTGTAATTGGCGGTAATCATGACCACCGGAGCCGGGCGCTGGCGGCGGCCATTGATCTCGGCCACCACATCTACTCCATTCTCGTCGTTGTCCAGATGATAATCCGCCAGAATAAGGTCCACGGGGCACTTGGCCGGATCCACCTGCCGCTCAAGATCTTCCAGAGAAACCGCGGAAACCACCTGGCAATCCCAGCCTTCCAGCAACGTCTGCATGCCCTGGCAGATAGCGTGGTCGTTATCGATCACCCAGATCCTGGCGCCACCCAGTCCCCCATGGTTTGACACCACGCGGTCATCATCTGCTGTCGGCCGTTTGGGCAACAACTGCCCGACCGGCACTTTTACACTGAATACCGAGCCTTTGCCCTGTATCGAGGATACCGTCACCTCGTGACCCAGCATGCGGGAAATCTTGTCGACGATCGCCAACCCCAGCCCAAGGCCCTTGTCCGGCTGCGAGCCAGCGGGGCGAATGCGCTTGAACTCCTGGAAAATCTCGGTCAGCTTGTCCTCCGGAATACCAGGGCCGGTGTCCCACACCTGCAGCAATACATGCTCCCGATGCCGGCGGCACCCCAGCAGAATGCGCCCGGTGCCGGTATAACGAATGGCATTGGTGAGGAAGTTGCGAAGAATCCTCGCCAGTAGCTGGGAGTCGGACTCCACGATTGCCGAGGATGGCACGAAGTCCAGCGTCAGCCCCTCCGCCAGTGCCATCTGACGAAACTCACGGGCGATGTTGTTGAGCAGGTCCCGCAAGTCGAAGGCCATGATGTCCGGCTTGATCACGCCGGCATCCAGCTTGGAAATGTCCACCAGGGTGCCCAGAAGGTTTTCCACATCGTCCAGGGAGGTGCTTACCGATCGCACCAGTCCCTCGGCCTTGGGCCCGAAGGAGTGCTCCAACAAAGAACTGGTGAACAGGCGAGCTGCATTCAGTGGCTGCAGCAGATCATGGCTGACCGCCGCCAGAAATTTGGTTTTCGACAAGTTGGCGCGCTCGGCGTCCATCTTGGCGTCACGCAGTCGCGCTTCCACCGCCGCCCGCTCACTGATTTCCTGTCGCAACTGACTGTTGAGGCCGGTAAGAGCTGCGGTACGTTCTTTCACCCGCCGTTCCAGATTATCGTACGCCTGCTCCAGTGCCAGCGCGGTCTTGCGGCGGTCGGTAATGTCCCGGATCAGCACGAAGAACCCGATAACCTCCTCGTTGTCGTCCACGTTTGGTACGTAGGCGCGGAGCATGTAGCGGGTCTCTCCGGTGTCGTTGGTTTCCTCGAATTCGAAGTTAACGCTATTACCCCTGAGCACAGCCTGCATATGAGGCATTAGCCTCTGGTAAAGCTCAGGCTGGTGAATGTTCTCCAGGTGTTTACCAAGCGGCGACTCGCCATTGCGCCCATACCAGGCTTCATAAACCTTGTTGCAGAACTGCACGGTCATGTCCGCGCCCACGTAGGCGATGAGTGCGGGCACATGGTCTGTCACCACTCGAATCCAACGTTCGCTCTCTTCAAGCGCCTTGATTCGGCGAGCCATTTCACTGTTCTTGACGTCAGTAATGTCCGAGTAAAGAACAACCAGCCCACCCTCACGGGTGCTCCTTTCCGTCATCTGCACCCAACGGCTATTGGACAGCAGGAACACCGCCCCTTCTGAGGACTCATTCACATGCTCTTCGACCACCAGCCCGGAATTGATCGCCATGGCCTTCAGGTCGGCGATAGAAGTGCCGGGGGGAGGAACATCCAACCGGGCATCGGCCCAGTAACTGCGGAACCGGCTGTTGCATTGAATAAGGCGGTGCTGGTGATCAAAAAGCACAAAGCCATCAGCAATGCTTTCGATAGCGTCTGCCAGACGCTGGCGCGTGGTTTCAGCCTCTTCGCGGGCCCTGTTCAGGGCCTTGTTGCTGTGCTTGAGCTCATCCATGGTTTGGTTGAGCGCTTCCGTACGTTCCCGCACCTGCTCCGCCAGAACCACCGAGTGTTCAAATGCCGCATAGGGTTCGGGTTTGTGGGCCGAGCCGGATTCAACCCGGACAATCAGGGCATCCCTTATCTTTCGGAGGCGTTCATTCTCCGCCTCCAGCTCGGCAATCCGCTGATCCCTGTGGTCTTCGGGACCAGCCTCAGTTGTGACTGTAACCGGCATCGGGCTGACCAATCACCACCCCCGTAAACGTCTGATTGATATGCATACCGTCGAACTGCTCACCATAGGTATTGAAGCCAATAACCTTGTGATGGCGAAGGAAATCTGACACTTCATCCACCACGCCGGTGAACTCCGCCTCCAGACGACGAAGAAAGCAGTCGCAGCCGATGGTTACCAGTGGCGGGCCCACGACCCGCTCGGAGGCCTCAATTTGCTTGCGTACACTCTCGAGGAGCGAGCCCGGCTCCATGGCGGTCATCACGATGCCGGTTTCCACCGCGCAATAGAAAGTCAGGCTTCTGTCGGCGTTCACCCGCTGCACCGAGCGCACGAAATAGTGCCCCCCGATCCGCACGCCCATCGGTCGCAGCGCGAACACCTTGCGGTCAAGCTCTTCCACCGCTACGCCTACTGCGCGGGCGTAGGCTTCCGCTGCCGGTTCCGCGTTCAACTCATAGACGGTCCGGCTCTTCGCATCCGCGTGAGTAACCACCAGCTTTTCTTCGCGAGCTTGCATGTGGTGCGTGGAAAACACTCGGAAGTCCAATGGCGTATTAACCAGCATCACCGTGGCAGCCCCGGTGTGGAAGCGGCCCTCGAAAAACACGTGGGTATTGGCCAGACGCTCGTCGTCGCCAGCAGAACCGCCAAATTGAGGAATGGTGCCGAGCGCGGCATTCAGTGTTGCCAGCACCAGTTCTTCCCGGCTCGACAGCCCATCCAGCAGCGTTATAGCAAAGGTGTTGCCCTTGACTGAAGCCAGGCCGGCATCACGGCAGGTGGACAGCAAGCCATCAATGACCCCCTGGGCGTCGTGAAGGGTGAAATGCTCAAGCTCACTGATCAGGGCGCATTCAATGGAAAAGTAACGCCGGTCGAAACCAATGGCGGTAATACACCCCCGGCCGTAACCATCCGGTGTTATTTCCCCTGCAGATGTACAACCACTGACCCGCACGCCGTCAAAGACGTGTTCAAGGGCAATGCCCAAACGACCAAGATCGTATTCAGCGGAACAGAAAAACAGGACACATCCGAGGTGTTCATGACTGAGCTCGCTGGCAAGGTTGGTGGCGGCCAGCATCGGATCACGAACATGGGAGCTGGCTACCCGAACGGCAGGCAGCGTGGTAACGGGTTTCATGGGTACGCGCTCCGAAACCGAGTGGCTTTCACTCGATTCTACGGAATCCGCAAACGGAGCCAATGCGACTTCAGTGCTTTTAATTGGCGCGCCAAAATGATCGTAAGCCATTGATTAAAAACCCTCCTGAATCAATGCCTGCTGGCGCTGCCGATTTGCGGGAAAGCAAACCGGCACTTTAGTCTTAAGTTCGAGGCCCCGGCGCCGGGAATCCTTGCCGGTGCTGGGGCTCTCTTCAAACACTCAGAACGTGATCACAGCACCCAGCGCCAGGGTGTCAAACTCTGCTGCATCCGCGCCGGTGGACTTCGTGGTCTGCTCAAACATGTTGTATTCGGCAACCAGCTTGAAGTTGCTGTTTACATCATGGAAGACCGCGACTGAGGTGTTCTCTGTTTCGAAATCACCCTGGTCAGAGTCTGTTTCACCGTAGGACAACACCAGGCGATTGGCGCCAAGGGTATAGGATCCCTGGAGCAGGTAGCCGTCGGCGTCCTCTTCCGAAGTCAGGGCCGCATCGGTCAGCAATACAGGAACGTCGCCCTCAGAGGTGAAGCCGGAGGCCGTGAGCGACAGCCCTGCAACGGACGCTTTAAGACCGTAACCAAGGCCTTGGCTGTCCACTTCGGTGGTTGCATTCTCGGAGCTCTGATGGCGACCATTTACCCAGCCTGTCAACGCCAGGCCATTCAAATCCGCACTGTAGGTAACCTCTGCCTCAAAACGCGGCTCGGACTGTTCCGACTCCGCACCCGGCGTGGTATTGGCAGGCTCAAAAATACCAGCGGCCACCTTCAAGCCGCCCATATCCGGGGTCCGATAGGTAATCTGTGCCGATGGATTAGGGTAAGGGTACCCAGTGCGGATATTGCCAAAAGAAACGCCGGTTGCCGCACCCGGAGAACCGAAGCCCATCAGGATTTCGTCCAGGAAGATGTTAGAGCGGGCGTAAAGACCAAAGTCCTTACCAATCAGCACCTGACCGAAAGAACCGTCTACCGTGGCGTACAGCTGGCGCACATCGATAGCGGTATCCGTCGGTGACTGCAGGCTGTCGTTGATGGTGGACCAGAACGAAGACCGGCCACCCAGAGTCAGGTCGCCCATTTCCTTACTGAAGTTGAAACCGATCGTATTGGGCAGGAACCCCATTTTCACGTCGGAATTGCGAGTGTCGTTCAGCTTGTCGTCACGGTTAACGTAGAAGGCGTTGAAATAGCCGTCCACGGAAAAGCTGGTTCCGTCTTCGTTGTACACTTCGATTGCCGCGTTTGCGCCGGCACTGACCGACATCGCACCAACCATCGCGATGGCCAGCCCTGACTTTCGGAAATTGTTGTTGTTCATAAACTCCCCCGGTTTTTATTGAATCTGGGTGTTGAGCAGCGGGTGGTTACCCGTGTCTCAGGCGCATTCTTTCGCCTGAATTCAATGGTCGGCGAAGCAGCGGGGGTGGAAAATGCGCCAAGGGGGCAGGTTTTCTGATCTTTTAGGAGGCTATGAAAACAGAACTTTGGAACTACTACCCGTCAGAGGGGAAAGCATTCCAACTCTTGCAGGCAGTCATCCAGGAAGCACTCGGGATCGGCCATGACCGCCTCATCGGCCACCACGCCAAACTGGACCTGACCGGCGTAGCTGACAATGCTGACGCCAAGCCCGATATCCCCGGCCTGGGGTACCCAGAACATCTGTTCCAAAATGCGGCAGCCGGCCAGGTAGCGTTGCTCACGAGTACCGGGAACATTGGACACCACCGCACTGGCCTTGCGGTAGAACAGATCCGCCACGGGTTGGCGCCAGGCTTCGGGAATCAGCGGTGCGCTGCCCGTCAGCGCCCAGGACAGACCGGGCTGCCAGCTTTTCTTGAGCTTGCGGGTTTCATGCTTGATGCGGAACAGCCGCTCCAGGGAACTTTCACCGTCCACCGGCAACGGCACGAACACGGTCCCGAAATAGTTGCCCAGAGTACCGGGCTCCGGCTTTACCCCTTCCGGCAGGCGGTTGCGGATATCCACTGGCACCGCCGCGTGAAGCACCGCCTCGTCCATATCAGTATCGTCCGCGACAAGCCGATTGCGGACCGCAGATGCCACGCAACTGAGTAACACATCGTTGATGGTAACGCTGGTAAGCGTGGCAATCCGGCGAAAACGTTCAAGCGCCACGGGTTGCGACCAGCGGCACTGGCGACGCCCCAATAGCGACCGCTTTAGGGAGGAGTCCGTATCTTCCGGCTCTACCAGGAACTGGCTGAGCTCATTGACCAGCTTGACACTTTTCCAGGTCGCCCGCTCCAGAGCATTGCGACCGGCGGTGCCACCGTTGCGGGGAATATCGCCCCCCGGACCCGCCTCTTCCCGCGGCCACTCACTGGCCGTCAGCTCACGCAGCCAGGCATTGGCGGCTCTTCCCCAACGCCCCATGTCCGCCTGTTCCGCCGCGCCGTAAAGCACCGGCGCCTGTTGCGGCGACGGCGGGCACAACCGGTCAAATATGCCCTGCAGGGAGAGCCCGTCGGCGTAGCAGTGGTGCATGCGCAAAAGGAGTACGGCGCCGCCCTCGGCATCGGGAAGCAACCAGAATTTCCAGAGCGGACGGTACGTGGGCAATGGCTGGTTCAACCGGGCTGACACCCAGTCCTGCAAGGCCTGCCGGTCCAGCTCGCCGCCGACCACCTGCAGGTGGTGGTGGAGCGAAAATACCGGGTCCTCTTCCCACCACCAGCCAGGGGCGCGGCGAACCGGCATATAGCGAAAACGCTCCCAGGCAAGCCAGTAAATACGCAGGAATTCCAGCAACCGGGCTTCCGTGAGCCCTTCCACCCGCAACATAACGGTAATCGTCATGGGGTTTTCGGGCCGCTCAAGAGCCAGCCAGGCCGAGTCCACAGGCAACAGCAGATGCGATTCCTTTTGACTCAAACCTGTCTGTCCCCGGATAAATGCTGCAAGAAATGGAAAGTTGACCCCGCATTGTGCCAGACAAGCCCTGAAGGCTCCATAAGGCTGTCGGCGTCACGTAGTTACAAAAAGTTACACGGAAGTAACCTTTCACCCCTATACTGGGAATAAGGCTTGATGAAATGGTTATTAGGCACTACACGTGCCTTTACGCACTGTTCGCCAAACGTCTATTGGCCCTGACTGAGCGTAAAAACAGTAATCAGTGCCAATACCTGCGGTGGCAGAAATCGGTACAACTGAATGTACCAGCGCCCATAAAGACCAATAAAAGGCAGGCATCAGGTGCTGAAGGAGAGCAGTCATGAAAGCGAGCCATGTACGAAAACTGATAAAACCGATCGATAGCGCTTACTCGGAGATGTTCTCAGGGCGAGTCTTCCGCGTCGGCACAGGCGCCGTGTCCGTCCGCAATCACAGCGGCGAGGCCGAACAGACCGTTATTGGCGTCCACGGTTTTCTGGAAAATCACTGCTACTTCACCCAGGCCTACGAAGCACCAACCACCGAACTGATCCTGCTGACCTGCAGCAACTATCACATTCCCGTAAACGGCGTAACGCCCGAAGCACCGGACTGGGAAGTGCCTATCAAACACCTCGACGGCACTATCGAGTACGACGCCTGTATTCTCAACCAGGCCCTGGCGAACCTGCCCAGCACCGACAACATCCGCGTACATGGCCATTCTCGCGGCGGCGCCGTCATCCTTGAGGCCATCAATCAATGGCCGGAACTGTATGAAAACGTGGAATTGGTGCTGGAAGCACCCGTTCTGCCCCAGGGGCGTCTTTCTGCCCTGGTAACGGCGGTACTGGAGCCGGTGAGCCATGGCATGTGGCCCTGGCTGATTCGCCTGATAAACAGCGCTCCCTCATCCGCCTATGGTCAAACCTTCTTCGGCAAAATGAACCCACGCAAGAAGCAGCTGCTGGGCAAACTGTTTTCCGCCACCAAGGACCACCTGACCATTGTTCGCAACATAGAGAACCTGATGGCCTGGATGGAGAGGACAGACACCAGCGTGTACAGCAAGGTTCGTTACGGCACCTTCCTGATACCGGCTGTGGACCGAATACTGGACCGACAGGCCATGTTGGCCAGTGCACGCCAAAGCCCGACCACCATGCGGATTGTCGAAACCGAGGCTCCCAGCCACTTTATTACACTCGACAGCAAGGAATGGGTGCCGGGATTTGAGAGCCTGCCGGCGACGGCCCAGGGTTAGCACAGCTGCACTCGAGCCCCGGCTCCGCTAAACTGGCGCGTTTCTGTTGCAGGTCCAGTGGAGCCACACACCCATGTATCGTGAGCGCCTAGTCGCTACCCCAACCCATTCCGACAGCGCGCGACGGTTGCAGCAATTGCTGCTGGACTACCACGACTTCCGCCAGTACAAAGCCACCCACTCCCTGCTGGAACACACCTTCCGGATAGCGGACTGGCAGGCGGAGCGCCTGAAGGCCACCCACGCGGACCTCTACCAACACCCCGGCTACCACACCGGCCTGGAATTCCTGCTGACGGACCTCTACGCCCCCGCCGGCATGACCCAACGCGACGACAACATCGACCGCGTATTCCCGAAGATGGTGAAGTGGCTCCCGGACAACCTGCTGGACACCTTCGCCGGGCTGGTGGAGTTGAACCTGATTACCCAACGGCTGGACCTGGAGCTGGCCGAACTCTGCCATTCGAGCGGCCTTTCTCCCAGCGAACTTTCCAGCGACGCCTACTGCCAGATCTTTCGCAGCAGCCAGCAACTGGAACAACGGGAACGGCAGATTACCCTGGTGGCTGAGGTGGGGCACCAGCTCGACCGCTATGTCCGCAACCGCACCCTTGGCTGGCTGCTTTCAATGAGCCGGGCACCGGCCGAGATGGCGGGCCTCAGCGATCTGCACAGTTTCCTGCACCGGGGCTATTCCGCGTTCCGTAAAATGGACAATGTAGACCTACTGATTGACCGGCTGGTCACGCGAGAGAAGCGGGTCATGAAGAACATCCTGGACGGCCACCCGAAACCGTTTGAGCTACCGAGTGACCTTTAACGAAATAGGGGGAACTCAGGCCTTCAGAATCTGATCAAGCTGGGAGTGGATTTCCTGCTCAATACGCGATTTGAACGGCCGCAGCATCATGCCCAGTTCCAGGTGAACATGGAGATTGCTATCGGTGATTTCCAACTGGCCTTTCACGCCGCTGCGTTTGAACTTGAGATGATCCCCTTCCCACTGATAGTTCACATCAAACTGCTTTGACAGATCCTCAGCCAGGGTTTCCGCCGCCTGGCGGGCGTGCTCTTTGTCGAGGGAATGAGTGCGGCGTACATCAATTGTTGACATGAAACGGATATCTCCAGGATTTCGGGCGCGATTTATAGTGTAAGGCGGCATTAAACTTGTAGCCACCCCCGCAAGCGTTAGAATACGGGGTTCAGATTCTGACAGGACATGCCCATGAGCGAGCAACAACCGTCTACCGACCAGCCGCAGGCGGAAACACCTAAAGACGACGTTACCCATTTTGGCTTTCGCAACGTGCCGAAAAGCCAGAAAGCGGGTCAGGTCGCTGACGTGTTCCATTCCGTGGCCGGCAAGTACGACCTGATGAACGACCTCATGTCCATGGGAATCCACCGCCTCTGGAAGCGTTTTACCATTGAGCTTTCCGGCGTCCGCAAGGGGCACCAGGTGCTGGATATTGCCGGGGGTACCGGCGACCTGACCATGAAGTTCTCGGACCTGGTCGGCCCAACCGGCAAGGTTGTGCTGGCCGACATCAATGCGTCCATGCTTCAGGTTGGCCGGGGCCGGCTGATGGACCGAGGCTACGCCGGCAACATCGAATACGTGCAGGCGGATGCCGAACACCTCCCCTTCCCGGACAACAGCTTCAACGCTGTGAGCATTGCCTTTGGCCTGCGCAACGTTACCGACAAGGACCAGGCCCTGCGGGACATGACGCGGGTGCTGAAACCTGGTGGCAAGGTAATGGTACTGGAGTTTTCCAAACCGAAGAATCCGCTGCTCAGCAAAGCCTATGACGTGTATTCATTCAACGCGCTGCCGCTGATGGGCCAGTTGATTGCCGGCGACTCCAACAGCTATCAATACCTGGCCGAGTCCATCCGCATGCATCCGGACCAGGATACGCTCAAGGCGATGATGGAAGAGGCCGGCCTGGTGAATTGCAAGTACTACAACATGACCGGTGGCGTGGTCGCCCTGCATGTGGGAATCAAGCCCTGATGTTTCCCGGCCCAACCCTGCTGTCTGCCGCCACCTCTATCATTGAGAGCGCGCTCAACCGAGCGCTGGCGCTGGACCCCGCTGGCAAGCAGGCGCTGATGTCAGCGCTCACGGGGCCGGTACAGTTTTCGCTGGACGGGCTCGGCCTCACGCTGACGCTGCAACAGGCGGGAGATCGCATTCAGGTTGCCAGCCAGCCCTCGGAAGCTCCCGCTTTGATCCTGTCCGGCCGCCCCATGGCGTTCGCCGCCCTGGCCACCGGCGATGACGGAGTTTTCAGCGAAGGCCGCATTCACGTGACTGGCGATACCGCCCTGGCGCACCAGTTCCAGCGCGCCATCGACCAACTCGACCCCGACTGGGAAGCTGCCATGGCCGGGTATATTGGTGATGTGCCGGCGCATTTTATCGGCCAGCGCGTTCGCGGGGCTGTTCGCTGGAGCCGACAGGCGTTTGCGTCCCTGAACGCCAATGTTGAAGAATATATTCATGAAGAAAGCCGAAGCCTGCCCGGGCGCCGGGAGCTGGAAGCCACGTTTACCGATATCGACCGGCTGAACCTGCAGACCGAACGCCTGGAAGCCAGGGTCACGCGGCTGGAGCATCCCAGACAACAAGACCAAACGGAGACGCCGTGACGCGCCTGCAACGCCTGTTCCGCATTGCCTGGGTCTTCTGCCGCTACCGGCTGGACACCTTTCTACCGCTGGCGGAACTGCCTGTCCCCCTGAAAGTGTTTTTCCTGTTGGCCCCCTGGCACCTGTTTCCGAAACCCAAGCTGGACCGGGGGGACCGCCTACGCCTCGCGTTTGAAGAGCTGGGGCCGGTATTCGTCAAATTCGGCCAGATCCTGTCGACGCGACGGGACTTGCTACCCGACGACATGGCGCTTTCCCTCAAAAACCTGCAGGACCGGGTACCGCCTTTTCCTGGCGACGTCGCCCAGGGCATTATCGAAAAATCCCTCGGTGCGCCGGTGTCGGAACTGTTTGCGGAGTTTTCCCGCGAGCCCATGGCCTCTGCCTCCGTCGCCCAGGTGCATGCCGCCACGCTTCTCGACGGCCGGGAAGTCGTGGTCAAGGTCATCCGCCCCGACATTGAACGAGTCATCCGCCAGGACCTGGCATTGATGTACATGATGGCCGGTCTGCTGGAACGCTACTGGTCCGAAGGCCGTCGGCTGCACCCGGTGGAAGTGGTGGCGGACTACGATTCCACCATCCATGACGAACTCGACCAGCAACGCGAAGCCGCCAACGCCAGTCAGCTGCGCCGTAATTTCGAGAACTCATCGCTGATTTATATCCCCTCCATCGACTGGGACTACACACGCAAGTCCGTTCTGGTCATGGAGCGCATCCACGGCATCCCCATTGCCGACGTTCCGGCGCTTCGTGAAGCCGGCGTCAATCTGAAGGTACTGGCAGAGAAAGGGGTGGAGATCTTCTTCACCCAGGTTTTTCGGGACAGTTTCTTCCACGCCGACATGCACCCCGGCAATATTTTCGTGGATGTCAGCAACCCCGCGGACCCGAAGTACATCGCCATCGATTTCGGCATCGTTGGCACTCTTGCACCGGATGACCAAAGCTATCTTGCCCGCAATTTGCTGGCGTTTTTCCGCCGCGATTACCGCCAGGTCGCCGAGTTGCATATCCAGTCCGGCTGGGTGCCACCGGACACCCGGGTCAACGAATTCGAGGCCGCTATCCGCACCGTTTGCGAGCCGATTTTCGAGAAGCCACTGAAAGACATCTCCTTTGGCCACTTCCTGCTACGGCTGTTCCAGACGGCGCGGCGCTTCAACATGGAAGTGCAACCGCAACTGGTACTGCTGCAGAAAACCCTGCTGAATGTGGAAGGCCTGGGGCGTCAGCTTTATCCGGATCTGGACCTCTGGAGCACTGCTCAACCCTTCCTGGAAGCCTGGATGCGCAAACGCATCGGCCCGTCCGGCCTGATCAAATCCCTGCAGTCCCATTTGCCCGCCTGGCTGGAGCAGTCGCCGGAAATGCCACAGCTGGTACACGACGCGCTGGTGCAGTTACGCAACACGGGCTCCAACGACCACCCCAGTCGCGCTACACTGGAACTTATTCGTGAAAACCGGGCCCGGGCCGACCGGCGCTGGCGACGGGGGCTGGCCGCTGCAGCCCTGGCGGGGGTGGCCTGGCTGAGCCTCGACCACGACCTTGCCACCCTCGCACAGACCATGCCCGTTCATGGTTGGGCTCTACTGGCCGTGGCGGCCTGGCTGGTTGTAGGCCATGAACGGAAAAACTGACGGAAGTCATCTAAATGCAAGATTCAAACGCTAGAGTCGGGACGCCTGACTGGTTAGAGGAAATCCGCTGGAATGCGGATGGGCTGGTACCTGCCATTGCTCAGGACGCCGCTACCGGCGACATCCTGATGATGGCCTGGATGAACGCAGAGTCGCTCCGGCTGACCGCTGAAGAAGGCCAGGCCGTATATTGGTCCCGTTCCCGCGGCAAATTGTGGCGCAAAGGGGAAACCTCCGGGCACCAACAGGTGATCTCGGAAATCCGGCTGGACTGCGATGAAGACGTGATTCTTCTGAAGGTTGAGCAGAAAGGCGGTATCGCCTGCCACACCGGGCGACGAAGCTGCTTCTATCGCAAACTGGAAGGCGGGCAATGGACGAGCGTGGATCCGGTTCTGCGGGATCCCGGCGCTATTTACGGTGACAAACAGGGAGGTAGCAACCATGAGTGACATTCTTGAGCAATTGGCCCAGGTGCTGGAAGCCCGCAAGGAGGCCGATCCGGAAACCTCCTATGTCGCCAGCCTGCACCAGAAGGGGCTCAACAAGATCCTGGAAAAGGTAGGGGAAGAGTGCACCGAGACGTTGTTGGCCGCCAAGGACGCGGAGCACTCCGGTGAAACCCGGGACGTGGTTTATGAAACCGCCGACCTCTGGTTTCACAGCATGGTGATGCTGTCCCGGCTTGGCCTTGGCCCCAAGGACGTCATCGACGAGCTCGCCAGCCGATTTGACCTGTCTGGCCTTGAAGAAAAAGCCTCCCGGGAACAGTGATCCGGGCAACCCTGAAGAGGGTTTCCGGAAGCCCCCCGAAGTGGCGTACAATCAACCGTAACAGAAACCTTAAGACGAGGGTCCCGGCATGGGCATCAGTATCTGGCAACTCCTAATCGTACTTGGCATTGTTATCCTGTTGTTCGGAACCAAAAAGCTCCGCAACATCGGCGGGGATCTCGGCGGTGCCATTCGTGGGTTCAAAAAATCCATGAACGAAGACGACAAGAAGGACGATGACCCGGACGCCATTGCAGACGATGCCGACGCGAAAGCTCATGAAGCCCGCGCCGAAGAAAAGCCACGGGACAAGTCCCACAGCTGAGACGGGCTGAATGTTTGATATCGGCTTTGTCGAGCTGCTGATCTGCGGCGTCATTGCATTACTGGTTCTCGGCCCCGAACGGCTGCCTACAGCGGCCCGGGCAGCCGGGCGCTGGATTGGTGGTGCCCGCCGCATGGTGAGCCAATTCTCCTCGGAACTCGACCGTCAGCTCAAGGCGGAAGAGCTTCGCGAAGAACTGCGCAAAGCCGGCGACGTCGGTCTGGAAGATGTCCAGAAGTCGGTGCGCGGCGCCCTGGACGAGGCCAAGAAATACGAACACATGGTTCTGTCCGACGACGATAAGCCCAAACACCGGCCCGCACCTGCGACCCGTCGGATTGCCGAACCCGAAGAGCCCGTAATGGACCCTGAGGAAGACCCTACCTCAGCCAACGGTTCCGGACATGCCTCTCTGGCCCCTGATGATCCGCCACGAGAGGATGACAGCACGCACGACCATTCGGCCGATGGCACCCCGAAACAACAGGAAAGCACGCCGGATAACCGTTCATGACCACCCAGCCCGACGGCAAAAACGCCCAACGTCCCGAAGATGCACAGCCGGAAATGCCACTGATCGAGCATTTGCTGGAGCTGCGCAACCGCCTGCTGAAAATGGTGTTGGCGGTGATCATCTGTTTTGCCGCCATCTACCCGTTTGCCAATGAACTCTACCTGCTGATATCGCAACCCTTGCGGGACCTGCTGCCAGTCGGCCAGACCATGATCGCAACGGACATCACCTCCCCGTTCTTCGCGCCATTGAAACTGGCCCTGGTGCTAGCCGTGTTCGTGGCCATTCCGGTGATCCTCTACCAGCTCTGGAGTTTTATTGCGCCGGGCCTGTATGCCCATGAGAAGAAACTGGCGTTCCCCTTACTGTTTACGTCGGTCGTCCTGTTTTATCTGGGGGCGGCCTTTGCCTATTACGTGGTGTTCCCGCTGGTGTTCGGATTCTTCACCGCCATCGGCCCGGAAGGCATTGTTGAGTTGCCGGATATCAGCAGCTACCTCAATTTCGTACTGAAGATGTTCTTCGCTTTCGGGGTTGCCTTCGAAATTCCCATCGCCACCATACTGCTGATTCTCACTGGCGCCACCACGCCCGAAGACCTCGCTGCGAAGCGCCCGTACATCGTGGTGGGCTGCTTCGTAATCGGCATGTTGCTGACCCCACCGGACATCATCTCCCAGACCCTGCTGGCGGTGCCCATGTGGCTGTTGTTTGAACTCGGCATTCTGTTTGGTCGGCTCGCCAGGCGCGAGGTGGAAGCCCCTGATGCAATGGACGCCTCCAACGAATGAACCTGGCGCTACTGTTTCAGGATGATTTCGTGGCAACGGACACAGCCGTGCTCACGGGCCGCCGGCTGGCACACCTGCATTCAGTGCTGAAGGTTGCGGAAGGCGACCTGGTACCTGTGGGCCTGGTGGACGGCGATATTGGCACGGGTCGCGTGGTCAGGCTTAACGATACCGAGGCCGTACTCCAGGTGGAATTAACCACACCACCGCCAGCCCCACTGCCCTTGACGCTGATCCTGGCCATGCCACGGCCAAAGATGTTCCGCCGTGTACTGCAGACCTGCGCAACCCTTGGCGTCAAGGATATCTGGCTGATCAATGCCTACAAGGTGGAAAAAAGCTTCTGGCAAACGCCGTGGCTGTCGGACGACAATCTGCGGGAAAACATGGTACTCGGCCTGGAGCAGGCACGGGACACCCACCTGCCGCGGCTGCACGTCCGCAAGCTGTTCAAGCCGTTCGTGGAAGACGAATTGCCGGCCCTGCTGAGAAATACCCGTGCTCTGGTGGCCCACCCCGGCACCAGCACGCCCTGCCCGGCACACATCAACGAACCCGCCACCCTGTGCGTTGGCCCGGAAGGCGGGTTCATACCGTATGAAGTCGACAAGCTGACCGAGGCGGGCTGCGAGGCGGTGCACCTTGGCAACCGTATCCTCCGGGTGGAGACCGCCGTGCCTGTGCTGGTCAGCCGCCTGTTCGACGCCTGCGTTTAGCTCAGGCAGAACGCGCCTTCCACAGTTTTGTCAGTGGCGTGATCACCGCTACCAGTAAAGCCCCCGCTACAACGCCGAAAAGGCCGTCCGCAAGTACCGGAATAACGGCCTGGGCGACACCACCAAAACCTTCGACAAAGTGATGAATGGCCTCATACACCGGTGGCAGTCCATGGGTGAGAATGCCGCCACCCACCAGGAACATGGCAATGGTGCCCAGCACTGATAAGGCTTTCATCATCCAGGGAGCAAACCAGAGGATGCCTTCCCCAACCCGCTTGGCGAATGGGCTTTCTTTCTGGCTGAGGTACAAACCGCCATCGTCCAGTTTCACAATGCCGGCCACCAGGCCATAGACACCGATAGTGATCATTATGGCGACGACCGTCAGCACCATGAACTGCATTCCAATGCCCTGACTACTGACCGTTCCCAGGGTGATCGCTATAATTTCAGCCGACAGGATAAAGTCCGTGCGGATCGCCCCTTTGATCTTGTCTTGCTCAACCGCTTTCAGATCGGCGTCGGGATTTTTCAGGGCGTTGCGGAGTTCTTCCTTGTGCTGTTCATCTTCCTGCTTGTGAAGGAACCGGTGAGCGATTTTTTCAAACCCCTCAAAGCAGAGAAAGGCGCCACCCAGCATCAGCAGGGGAATCACCAACCAGGGCACGAAGAAGCTGATGGCGAGAGCCCCCGGAACCAGGATGGCCTTGTTGAGCATCGAGCCCTTCGCCACCGCCCAGACCACCGGCAGTTCCCGTGCAGGTTTCACACCGGTCACCTGTTGGGCATTAAGCGCAAGGTCATCCCCCAGCACGCCGGCGGTTTTCTTGGTGGCCGCCTTGGTCATCAACGCCACATCGTCCAGAACCGTGGCGATGTCATCAATCAATACGAGGAGACTGCTGGCAGCCATAACGAATTCCTTTTGGTTCAACGATGTTTATAGTGCGCCCTGCAAACCATACTCAGGCATCCAGCCCCATGGCCTCGGCGGCAATACGATTCTTGATCGGCCCAAGCTGGTTCAGCCAGCGCATGCCGGTGTTGCGGAGCCAACGCAGGGTCAACTCATCACGGCCAAACAGTTGCTTGAAACCTTCCATGGCCGCCATCATCGCGAGGTTCTCACCCTTGCGACGGCGCTGGTAGCGAGCCAGAACAAGCTCGTTGTCTGGATCAATGCCTTTGCTCCGGGCACTGGCAAGTTCATCCAGCAACGCACGAACATCCCCATAACCCAGATTCGCCCCCTGGCCGGCCAGGGGATGAATGGTATGGGCGGCATCGCCCACCAGCGCAAAGCCAGGGGCGATGTATTCCTTGGCGTGGCGTTGACGCAAAGGGAATGCGTAGCGACGCGAGACCCGATCCACTGCGCCCAGTTCACGCTCTATCGCCCGTTCCAGCTCCGCTTTGAAGGCATGGTCATCCAGCCCCATCAGACGCCGTGCCTCTTCAGTATCCTGTGACCATACAATAGAACAAAAATGCTCATCGCCGGACTCTGACAACAATGGCAGGAAAGCCAGAGGCCCTGTGGGCGAGAACCGTTGCCAGGCCGTATAACGGTGGCTCTGGGCCGTTCGAACGGTGCATACGATGGCCTGCTGGCCGTAATCCCACTCGCGGGTCGGTAGCCCCACCCACTGGCGCAATCGGGAGTGGGCACCGTCCGCCGCCACTACAAGCCTGGCGCCAAAGGTCTGGCCGTCTTCCAGGTGGATGCCTCGCGTATGCCCGTCCTGCCACCAGCCACTCACCCTGACCCCGTCAATCAGGGTCACAGCGCTGTCAGCCAGGGCATCAAACAGTGCACGCACAATTCGACGGTTCTCAATGATCGTACCCAGCGCCAGGGCGCGGAGTTCTGCCGCCTCGAACTGGATGCGGCCGGTGCCATCGCCGTCCCACACCGTCATCGTCTGGTAGGGACAGTGACGACCAGCGGTTATGTCCGGCCATACCCCCAACTGTTCCAGCAGCCGCTGGCTTGCGACCGAAATGGCGCTCACGCGGGGGTCGAAATCTTCCACAGATAGCGCTTCTTCGGGGTCCTGCATCAAGGCCTTTCGGTCGGCACCTTCCACCAGCCCGACGTTCCAGCCCTGCCGAGACAAACCCAGCGCCAGGGCCGAGCCCACCATGCCGCCGCCAACCACCAGGATATCGAATTGCGGTTGCTCACTCATGGTCATTGCGTTCCGAGAAAACGTTGTCAGGAGTACGAAGCTCGGCCCGGCGCCCACCCAGTCCCATAGCCTGACGAGCAAACCAGCGTTTGGCGCCGGGTAGCAGGTCCAGCCCCATCAGACCGGCGTCGCGGGCGGTGGCCACCAGGGGTAGATGATTACCGAAAAGCTGGATCAGTGAGTCGGAAAACCGTACGGTTTGTTGCCAGTCCCGGCGATGATGAGCCTGATAAGCGTTAAGCACGCCCAGGCTGCCGAGGGGTTGCTGCTGCTCGACGGCCACACGGAACTGTTCCACCAGAGCCATCAGGCCTCTCAAGGCCAGGTTGAAGCCCTGACCGGCAACCGGATGAAGGGTGTGCGCCGCATTGCCTACCAACACCACACCGGGGCGAACCGCCTCATCCACGGTTTTCAGGGTCAGCGGGTAGTGGCTGCATTCCCCGATGCGGGTAAAACGCCCCAGGCGCCAGCCAAAACGATGCTGCAGTCGCTGGCACTTATCGTCATCGCCCAATGACAGCAGTTCATCAAGAGCCTTACTGCTCAACGTCCATACCAGGGCGGCGTTTGTGCCGGCGCGCGCTGGCGAGCCGTGAGGCAACAACGCCATGGGGCCAGCATCGGTGAAACGTTCAAACGCGGTAAACTCATGACTATGGGAGGTGGAGACATTGGCGATCAGGGCATGCTGATCATACGCCTGTTCATTGACCCGGAAGCCCAGTGTTTCACGCAGGCCGGAACGGCCGCCGTCAGCCACTATCAGGCACTGCGCGGTCAGTTCCCGATTTCCCGTGTCGGCGCCCAGGGTAACGCGAACACCCTCCGATAGCGGCTGCATGGCTGTCACTTCCGCCGGTGCTTCCCAGACCACATGCGTCTGCAGCAGTTCCCGCATCAGGCACAGCCCCATCCAGCGGTTGTCCGCGACATAGCCCAGAGCCTCCTGTTGGTGCTCGGCGGCGTTCAAGCGCGTGGCCCCGAAATGCCCACGATCCGATACATGAATATGGCGAATGGGCGTGGCATGCTCGGAAAGCCGTTGCCACAGGCCCAGTTCTTCAAAGATCAATCTTGAGCCCCAGGCCAGCGCCGTGGAGCGGGCATCGTAGCTGGGCTGGTAACTGTCAGGCAGGGCGTCCGGAGACAACGGAAACGCCTCTACCACGGTCACCCGCAGTTGCGGCAAGGTTCTCGCCAGCGCCAATGCCAGGGTGGCTCCTGCCAGCCCACCACCGGCGATGATGATATCGGTATCGTGCTGGTTCACGGTCAGTCGGCCATCAGCGCTTCAATCTCGGGAATGGTCTTGGGGACCGCCTCGGTGAGTACCCGACAGCCCTCTTTCGTCACCACCACGTCATCCTCGATGCGAATGCCGATACCACGCCATTTCGCATCCACGCTGGTGTTGTCCGGCGCCACATATAGCCCGGGCTCCACGGTCAGTGCCATGCCCGGCTCCAGTTCGCGCCACGCATCGCCCACCTTGTAGTCCCCAACATCATGCACATCCAGGCCAAGCCAATGGCCGGTACGGTGCATGAAGAACGGCTTGAATGCCTGTTCCTCGATGGCCTGCTCTACCGTCGTATCCTTGAGCAGGCCAAGATCGATCAAGCCCTGGGTAAGTACTTTCAGTGCGGCCTGGTGGGGATGGTCCCAGTGATTCCCGGGACGAACTTCCTCAATGGCCGCGTACTGGGCCGCCAGCACCACTTCATACAGGGCCCGCTGCTCATCGCTGAACCTTCCGCTGACCGGGAAGGTACGGGTAATATCGGAGGCATAGCATTCCAGTTCACAGCCTGCATCGATAAGCACCAGGTCGCCATCGTTCAACGGGGCGCTGTTTTCAATGTAGTGGAGGATACAGGCGTTCTGGCCGCCCCCCACAATCGACGGATAGGCCGTGGAGCGGGCACCGTTTTCCATAAACGTGTGGATCAGTTCGGCTTCCAAGGCATATTCAAAGACCCCTTTGCCGGCCCTCTTCATCGCCCGCTTGTGGGCCTCACAACTGATCTCGCCGGCCCTTGCCATCACCTTGATTTCCGCCGCGCTCTTGTACAGGCGCAGGTCGTGGAGCAAGTGTTCCAAGGCTACGAACTCGCCGGGCGGATGGGCCCCCGAACGCACCTTGCTGCGGATCAGTTTGACCCAGTCCATCACCTTGGCATCAAAATTATGATCTTTGCCCAGTGGGTAATACACCCGGCTGCGACCTTCGATCATGCCGGGCAGGATGTCGTCAATATCGGCAATGGGAAAGGCATCGTCCAGGCCGAAGGTCTCGATGGCACCCTCGGGGCCTGCCAGGAAGCCATCCCAAAGCTCCTTTTCCGGGTTTCGTTCCTTACAGAAAAGTACGGACTCTCCATGCTCCCGGCCGGGAATCAGAACCAGGACCGCTTCCGGCTCACCAAACCCCGTCAGGTAATGGAAGTCACTGTCCTGGCGAAACGGATGCAGGACATCCCGGTTGCGCACCCGTTCAGGGGCGGCTGGCAGTATGGCAATGCTATCCGGCGCCATTCTTTCCATCAGCCGGTGCCGGCGATCGTTGAATTCCTTGACGGGTATCAGTGAAGCCATGAAGTCTCCCACGGGTATCAGCGTTGTTCAGTGCAAAGTCGGGGTATTGGGTGACGGCTTTTCCGGCGGATTGAACTCAGTAAACACCGCTAGCGCCCCCAGCCGTACATATTCGACGATTTCCATCAATTGTTGTTCGCTTTCATCGTCCGGCTCGTCATCATCGGCCACCTGACTGATCGCCACCAGATCTTCAATGAGTTCGCGAATCTCGTCCGGCGCCTCACCCAGTGCCTGACCAGCGGACAGCGCCATGCCCTCGAGGAACCCACGCACCCAAGAGGTGAGTGCTTCCAGTCGCTGCTCGATGGCGTAATCATCGTCCGGCAGCAAGGGCTGAAAACTCATATCGGTAGCCTTCAACAGCTCAAGCGTCTGGCTATAGGCCGAGGCCATAAATTCCCGCAGTTCGTCCGATTCGTCGGTCGCAGCCTGGGGCAGGCCCATGTGCTCACACACCATGGCCAGCCATTCTTCTTCATTGATACGAGCGCCGGCAGCGAGCCGGCCACAAAGCACGCCATGGAGCTCTGATGGATGACTGAAAGCCTTGTGAGCGGTGAACATATTCGCCCAGCGCTCAAAGGCGACGGCGCGGGCGTTGGAGGTGTCGGTTTCGGACATGAAACGGGACGGTCCTGTATGAATGAGTGAAGGCCCTATCCTAGCATTCAGGCGCATTTAAGACACTTGCCCTCTTGATTCCGGACCGGGAAAGAGTAAATTATGTTATAACATATCAGTTTCAAGGAGAACCGCCTGCCATGTCCGCCAAACACACACACCCCAACCGTCCATGCTCGCTGCATACACTTGGGTGCATGATCGCCGCCTGCAGTCTGGCACCGATGGCGCTGGCCGCCGACAATCCCGGCGCACACGAGCATGGCCATGCCCGATTGCAGATGGCGGTGGAAGAAAACCGTATTGACCTGATGCTCAATTCCCCTGCGTACAACCTCGCCGGGTTCGAGCATGGCGCCCGCTCAGAGGCGGAAAAAAGCCGGTTGGCGGACATTACCCGCTGGCTGGAAACCACGCCGCTGGTCAACACCGCAGCGGCCGACTGCCGCGTGACGGCCGCAGCCGTGGAACTCGGCGGGGAAGACGAAAACCATGGTGGGGAGACTCATCACGGCCACGACGAGCACGATCATCACGAGGCCGAACATCACGACGAAGGACATCATGACGAAGAACATCATGGGGAAGCCACTCATCGGGAATACGACGTATCCCAGCAACTGGAATGCAACCGCATCGACGCCGATCAGGAATTTACATCGGCACTGATGGAGAGGTTCGAGGGCATGGAGGAGCTCACCGTCGAATGGGTCAGCCCCTCTGGCCAGGGTAGTGCCCGGCTGACACCCTCAAACCGGGCATTTACTGTCAACAACTGACCTATGAACGCCCTGCAGAGACATTACTCCTCGTAGGGTGAGACGTTCTCCGCCACGATGGAGTAGGAGGACGAAGCAATGTCGTTCTCGGTCTTCTCGATCTTCAGGGTGCCCTCAATCCACACCGGATCGTAGAGTGCTTCCAGCTTGAAGCCCTTCTTGTACTTCACATGGATGATCTGGTTTGGAGGAGGTGGCGGCACGTGTATGCAGGCGCCATAGTATGGCACCAGGAAAAACTCCAGAATGCGCATATCCTGTGTGGTTTTCAGCGGCACGACGAAACCCGGAATCCGGCCCGACCGGCCATCCATTTCAGGCACCACGCGGCCTGTCATGATCTCGTCCGGCAATGTGGCAGGGCCGTCACCCTCGTGGGAGACTTCTGGCATATTCTCGAGTAGGTTGAGATCCTCCTCTGGCATCAATTCCAGCCAGTCGATCTCTTGCGAGGCGTCTTTTGCGCTAACGGCGGTTGAAAGACTGAAGGCCGCGACCAGCGCCACCATACACAGGGTGGCGAACAGAGAGCGTTGCCGCGAGCGGGATTCCAGAGGTTCTGACATAAAACTGACGTCTCCTGTAACGATTCAGGGATCATACACCGGATGACCAATGCCTGACATGACCGGCAAGACAGACTTGCACAAAGATAGTTCCGTAACCCCAGAGAGTTCCGTAACCCCACGGCAGACCCTCCGCATCAGCGAACTCGCTTTTCGCTGGGACCGGACCCAGCCGGGCATCCGCTATCCCGACGTGACACTGAACAGCGGTGAACACCTTTTCCTCCGAGGCCCCAGCGGGAGTGGCAAGAGCACACTCCTGAGCCTGCTGGGCGGCCTGATCGTGCCGGATTCCGGTCGCCTGGAATTGCTGGGCACAGACCTGGCAAGCCTGACCAGCGGCCAACGCGACCGATTCAGGGCCGACCACATGGGCGTTATCTTCCAGCAGTTCAACCTGGTGCCCTACCTGAGCACGCTGGACAACGTCACACTGCCCTGCAAGCTTTCACGGAAACGCCGAGCGCGGGCCTTGTCTTCGCCGGAGGCAGAAGCGAAATCCCTGCTGACTGCCCTGGGCATCCCCCAGAGCCATTGGCACCGGCGTGTTACCACCCTCAGCGTCGGGCAACAACAGCGAGTAGCCGCCGCCCGGGCACTGACCGGCGCCCCGGAACTGATCCTCGCCGACGAGCCCACCTCGGCCCTGGACAGCGACAACCGGGACCGCTTTATCGAGTTGTTGCTGGGGCTGGCGGCAGAAAAACACTCATCCGTTGTCTTTGTCAGTCACGACAAGAGCCTGGCCCAACGCTTTAACCACCAACTGGCCCTGGAGGTGACCCCATGAACCTGCGGCTGGCACTGTCTCTGGCCATGGCAAGCCTCTGGTATCGGCGCAGGGTACTGGCGCTGGTAACCCTGACCCTGACGCTCAGCATCACCCTGCTTCTGGGCGTTCAGTACCTTCGCACCGAAGTGAAGCAGTCCTTTACCAGCACCATCTCCGGCACCGACCTGATCGTGGGCGCTCGCAGCGGTCAGCTGAACCTGCTGCTGTACACGGTCTTTCACATCGGTGACGCCACCAATAACATCCGCTGGAGTACCTACGAGAAACTGCAGGAGGATGAGCGCATCGGCTGGCTGGTGCCCATATCCCTGGGCGACAGTTATCGCGGGCACCGGGTTGTCGGCACCAGCGAGCAGTTCCCGGAACATTTCCGCTACGGTCGGGACCAGAAACCCGCATTGGCCGAGGGAGAATGGTTCGCCGATGTCTTCGACGTGGTGTTGGGGGCCGAAGTAGCCCGCAAGCACGCTCACCAGACTGGCGACAGGGTTGTCCTGTCCCATGGCGGCGGCAAGACCAGCTTCTCCAACCACAAGGACACTCCGTTTACGGTCACTGGCATCCTCGCTCCCACTGGCACACCGGTGGACCAGGCAGTTTACGTCAGCCTGGAGGGCCTCGAAGCCATCCATATTGGCTGGGAATCCGGTGTTGCCATCCCCGGGCGAACCGTCACGCCCGAACAGGCCAGGCAGAGGGACCTCACACCGGACGCGATTACCGCCGCATTCGTGGGCATCGACCGGAAAGTGCTGACTTTTCAGGTTCAGCGCCAGATCAACGAATCGCAGCTCGAACCGTTGTCGGCGATTCTCCCGGGGGTGGCGCTCAGCGAACTCTGGAGAATCATGGGTCAGTTCGAAAAAGCCTTGCTGGGCATCACCGGCTTTGTCGTGGTCACCAGCCTGGTCGGGCTCGTGGCCGTGTTGCTGACTCTGCAAGCGCAGCGGCGGCAGGAAGTGGCGATTCTCAGGGCTACCGGGGCTTCGCCCGCCCTCATCGCGGCATTGCACGTGATCGAATGCATTCTGCTGGCCATTGCGGCCTGCGGGCTCGCGATCCTGGCCGGAGCGGCCGGCATCGCGGCTCTTAGCCCCTGGCTACTGGATACATGGGGCGTTCAGGTAGGCTTGCGGCCGCTGAATGCAACGGAATGGTCGATCATCGCCAGCGTCCCTCTGGCAGCGTTGCTCGTGGGACTGATTCCAGCACTCCAGGCCTGGCGGGGCAGCCGAAAACAGGGGCTGGGACACGTGGCCCCAGAGTGACGGACATCACGCAACGCAGGCCATGACATCCCTGTAAATTGACCAGCTTGCAGTCCACACTTATAGTTAGTTCACTTCTTTGATACAGGCGTTGGACGACTCATGGAACAGTCCGAACTACAGGCATTGGCGGACAAACTCGACAGATTGATCGAACACTGTCGCAAACTGGAACGTGACAACGCGATGCTGCGCGAGCTGCAGGACGACTGGAACCGAGAGCGAGCGCAGCTCATGCACAAGAATGATCTTGCCAAAAACAAGATTGAAGCCATGATAGGCCGCCTCCGGGCCCTGGAGCACCACTGATGCCACAGCAGCCGACAACCGTCGAAGTCAAGATTCTCGACAAGGAATACCTGGTCGCCTGCCCGCAGGAAGAGCAGGAAGCCCTTCTCCGCTCCGCCAGGCACCTGGACACCAAAATGCGGGAAATACGCGCCAGCGGCAAGGTATTCGGTACCGAACGTATCGCCGTGATGGCAGCTCTCAACATCACCAATGAAATGCTAGAGCGGGACACCATGTCGGACACCGCCAGTTCAATTCTCAACGCCATGGATGAAAAGCTCGATACCGCTTTGGGCGAAGGCACCGGTAACTAGTCTTTGCGCAGGAATCCGATTCAGGTGTTGCAATCAGCCCCGGCAATGCCCGTATAATGAATCTAACTTCCTGGGCTGTTCGCTGGTCGGATTCGTCCTCGAGCCGATGCGCACTACCCAGGTGGCTACTTCAGGGCATTGTGAGCACGTCCCCATACGGGGAAAGCCTAATATGTCACAGCGGCCACCGACCTTGAACTTTGGGTTCAAGGGCCACATCCGATAACGGCAGCCCGGGAAGCTTTACTTTCAACCAGGATCCTCAGAAACTCGACAATTCATCCTGCAGGTCGCGTTTCAGCTCTTCCGGCTCGGTTATCCACAGGGTTTCATCCATACCGGGCAACACCCCAACGTCCAGACCGTCTTTCGTCAAACCCGGCACCCATTTCCTGAAAAAATCCGGCAACGGAATACGCTTAGGCGTGAGATCGTCGGAACCCTTACCATACTCCACCGCGAATGCCTCACTGGGCCATACCGGCAGGTACTCCACATCGCCATCTTCAGACACGATCTTGAGGAAGCGATTCTCCGCATTCACCAGAATCCAGATTTCACGCTCCTCCCCGACCTGGCTCAGGAAATAGTCGTATCGTTCTTCGCCGTCTGATTCGAGGACACTCGTTAATGCATCATGGTTCATGGGTCGACCTGCTGTTGAACGAAAAGTTTGAAGGGCCAATGATAGCCTATCGGCTCGCTACACCGACATAACCAGCGACCGGTGACAGGCGACATTTTTCTGTACAACAGGGGCAGCCCGATGGTAGAAAAAGCTCTATGTTGACCAACGTTGTCTCACCCCAGCCCTTTGAAGAGCACCCTGACTCGCAATCCCGAAGCAATCTTCGCAAGGCCCTTCGGAAGAAGCGCCGCTCGCTGTCTGTGGAAGAACAACAGATTGCCGCTGACCAGCTTGCGCTGAACCTGTTGAAACATCCTGACCTTTTCAGGGCCCGCCACGTTGCCGTATACCTGCCCAACGACGGTGAAATTGATCCCCAGGTGTACGTTCATGTTGCCCGCAGGCGAGGCATTCACTTCTATTTGCCGGTGCTGCATCCGGTGCACCGCGGCAGGCTGGTTTTCAGCCCTTTTACCGATGGCACCGAGCTGACAGCCAACCGCTTTGGCATTCCGGAACCACCCTTCCACAAGGGGCTGGAGCGGCCACCATGGGCGCTGGACGCAGTGCTGTTTCCGCTGGTGGGATTTGATGGTTTCGGTGGCCGCCTGGGCATGGGTGGCGGCTTCTATGATCGCACCTTTGCGTTCACGCGAATCCGGCCACGACTGGCCCCCAAGCTGATCGGGCTGGCCCATGACTGTCAAAAAGTATCGGAGTTACCGCTGGAACCCTGGGATATCCCTCTGCACAGTGTGGTGACTGACAGAGAGCGTTACCGAATGAGATCGAAGAGCTTTCGGTAAGGTTTAGTCTCGAACGGCGGACACTGTAAAGGCTTCGCTATCGGAGGCCGTAGGCTCATCGTCAGAGGCCTGAAGTGATGTGAAGCCAGTAATAACAAGGCCAACGGCGAAAATCAGCACGACCGTCCGGATAATGTCAGGCTTGCGGCCCATGAGGGGATTCTCCGGTATTTTAAATAGTAAAATCGATCTAAATCAGTTGACTATTCTTGTTTTCAAGAATTAGACGAAAGACTAACACCTATCCTGCGTTTTACAATTTTTCACAGATTAAATTTTTGTAAGCCGCTCCAAAGTTTGCCGAACCGGGGAGGAAGCCCCCTCCCGAAACTGTGCGGAGCCATGGATGGCGGAGCTCAAGCGCCACATGGATGTGCTTGAGCGTGTTTCGGGAGGGGGCTTCCTCCCCGGTTCTCGCAGAAAATTAAGAAGACTTGTTGTTCCCGGCTCCCAAAAACAGCTGATAAGCCTCATTGTCAGTCATGTTTTCGTAGCGGAAGCCAACCTTGTCGAGCATCTTCTCGAAGTCTTTCACTTCGTCGTCTTCCACCTGGGCGCCCAGCAGAACACGACTGTAGGCCGCACCGTGGTTGCGGTAATGGAACATGGAGATGTTCCAGCGCGTGCCCAAGGACATCAGGAACTTCAGCAAGGCGCCCGGGCGCTCCGGGAACTCGAACTGGAAAACCTTCTCGTTGGTGATGGTTGGCGCATGACCACCCACCATATGGCGAATGTGCTGCTTCGCCAGATCGCTCTCAGTCAGGTCTATGACGGAATATCCGGTTTCCCGCAGATCCTGGATAAGATCTTCACGGCCATGGCCGCCCGCCGCAATCTGGATGCCCACGAAGATGGTCGCATTGGTGGCATCGGCGTAGCGGTAATTGAACTCGGTGATGCTGCGCTTGTGCAGGGCGTTGATGAACGTCTTGAAGGCCCCCGGTTTCTCCGGGATGGTCACCGCCAGGATGGCCTCGCGCTTTTCACCGATTTCCGTGCGCTCCGAGATATAGCGCAAACGATCGAAGTTCATGTTGGCCCCACTGAGGGTGGCCACCAGGTTTTCATTCTCGATCTGTTCGCGCTCGATGTACTTCTTGATACCAGCCACGCCGAGCGCACCGGCCGGTTCGGCGATGGAGCGGGTGTCTTCGAAGACATCCTTGATGGCGGCGCAGATTTCGTCGGTGGAGACGGTGATCACCTCGTCTACGTGATCCTTGCAGATCTCCCAGGGGTATTTGCCGATCTGCTTGACGGCCACGCCATCCGCGAAGATGCCCACTTCGTCCAGTACCACCCGCTTGCCAGCCTTCATGGCCGCCTGCAGGCAGTTGGAATCCTCGGGTTCAACGCCGATCACCTTGATTTCCGGGCGCAGGTACTTGATGTAGGCAGCCATACCAGCAATCAGTCCGCCGCCGCCAACGCAGATAAAGATGGCATGAATGGGTTTGCTGAACTGCCACATGATTTCCATGGCCACAGTGCCCTGCCCGGCGATGACGTCCGGGTCGTCATAGGGCGGGATGTAGGTGTAGCCGTGCTTCGCAATCAGCTCCTGAGCATGGGCTGCGGCCTCGTCAAAAGCGTCGCCCTTGAGAACCACTTTGGCGCCGTGATCACGCACAGACCGCACTTTGATCTCTGGCGTGGTCTGAGGCATGACGATGACCGCCTTGATACCCAGGTTCTTGGAAGCCAGGGCCACGCCCTGGGCATGGTTGCCAGCAGAGGCACAAATCACGCCCTTGGCTTTCTGCTCTTCAGAGAGCTGCGCAATCCGGTTGTAGGCGCCACGAATCTTGAAAGAAAACACCGGCTGAAGGTCTTCGCGCTTGAGCAGAATGTTGTTGCCAAAGCGCTTTGAGAGGCTACGGGCCTCGGTCAGCGGAGTCTCAATGGCCACGTCGTAAACACGGGCATCAAGGATTTTCTTTATGTAGCGTTGCGGCATGGGTCCGTCCGGAGTTGGATTGTCGTTGGGAAAACGGACAGTGTAGAAACTTTGCCGGGGTTCCGTCTATAAGCTCGCCCCACAGAAGGGCTATAATGGCGGCTTTAACCACACTTTCCTGCAAAACCGGAGTCGATCGATGAATCAGGACGAACTGAAGAAAGCCGTCGCCAAGGCCGCACTGGACCATATCAGGCCGCACCTGGATCAGGAGAGCGTTATCGGCGTGGGTACCGGCAGTACGGCCAACTGTTTCATCGATCTGCTGGCGGATATCCGCACCGATTTCGATGGCGCCGTCGCCAGTTCCGACGCCACGGCTGAGCGCCTGAAGAGCCATGGTATTCCGGTTTACGACCTCAACAGTGCCGGCCCCCTTGAGTTCTATATCGATGGTGCCGATGAGACCAATGAACGCCTGGAGCTGATCAAGGGCGGCGGCGGCGCCCTGACCCGTGAGAAGATCGTAGCGGCGGTGGCCAAGACGTTTATCTGCATTGCCGATGGGTCCAAGAAGGTGGATATTCTGGGCGCGTTTCCGCTTCCGGTGGAGGTGGTACCCATGGCTCGCAGCCACGTTGGCCGCGAAATCGTCAAGCTGGGCGGCGACCCGGTTTATCGCGAGGGTTTCACCACCGACAACGGCAATATCATCCTGGACATCCACAATCTGGATATTTCCCGCCCGCTTCAGGTGGAAGAGCAGTTGAACAACATTGTGGGCATTGTGACCAATGGCCTGTTTGCTCGGCGTCCTGCGGACTTGTTGTTGCTGGGTACCGAAGACGGGGTAAAGAGTTTCTCCCGACAGGACGGCTGACTACGGAGGAGACCGTGAAGAGACAGGGACATCAGGGGCACGCTGTTAATACGTCCGTGTACGCTCGACAAAAACATCCTTGTTTTTGACGTCCCCTGATGTCCCTGTCTCTCCACGGCCTGGACTCTTTTCGGGCCTTCTGTAAACCAAGCGCTTGCTTGGTTGCTGAAATTGAGTGAGACTGCTTCCATGATTTTTGATCACAGGGAGGCTTTCCGTGTCTGATTATTTCAACGATACCCACGAACAGGTTCGCCAGAGTGCCCGCAAGTTCGTTGCCACTCATGTGTTGCCCTACATAGACGACTGGGAGGAAGCTGGCGAGTTCCCCAGGGAGCTTTATAAGACCGCTGGGGAGGCCGGGCTGCTTGGGGTCGGTTTTCCGGAAAGTCTTGGCGGCATTGGTGAAGGCGATATTTTCATGAAAGTCGCCGTCTCCGAAGAGCTGATGCGATCCACCTCCGGCGGCCTGGTGGCTGGGCTGGGGTCGCTGGATATCGGCCTGCCTCCGGTGGCGAAGTGGGCGCAGCAGGACGTAAAAGCAGCGATTGTGCCCCCGGTGCTGCGAGGCGAGAAGATTGCCGCGCTGGCAGTTACCGAGCCCGGCGGCGGGTCCGACGTTGCCAATATCAAAACCCGGGCCGTCAGGGACGGCGATGACTACATCGTCAACGGCAGCAAAACCTTTATCACCAGCGGCATGCGTGCCGATCATTACACCGTTGCGGTACGCACCGGTGGCGAGGGCCATGGTGGCATCAGTCTGTTGTTGATTGACCGCGATATGCCCGGCTTTTCCACCGGCAAGAAGCTCAAGAAAATGGGCTGGTGGGCCAGCGATACGGCGGAGCTGTTTTTCGAGGACTGCCGGGTGCCTGCCAACCGCCTGATCGGTGCCGAGAATGCGGGCTTTATCGCGATCATGAGCAATTTTCTGTTTGAACGCCTCAGTTTATCCATCATGGCCTACATGACGGCCGAAATCGCCCTTGAAGCCTCGATAGCCTGGGCCGGCCAACGGGAGGCGTTTGGCCGGCCGGTGAACAAATTCCAGGTCACCCGTCACAAGCTGGTCGACATGGCCACCCAAGTGGACGTGGCGCGGGAGTATACCTATCGCTGTGCCGCGCTGATGCAGGCGGGCAAGAACCCGATTAAGCAGGTTGCCATGGCGAAGAACTTTGCGGTGGAGGTGTGCGAGAAAGTCACCCGCGAGGCCGTTCAGATTCACGGCGGCATGGGGTACATGCGTGAATCCGTCGTAGAGCGGCTTTACCGGGATGGCAAGATCCTGTCGATTGGCGGCGGTACCGATGAGATCATGAAGGAACTGATCGCCAAGCAGATGCGGTTGTAGCGGTAAGGCGATACCAACGTTTAGTTTCGATCCACACCATTGTCCCGTATAATTGCGCCCACTTTTTAAACGCAGTTAAACGCACTTCAGAAAGGATCGACCATGAACTTCGACCATATCCCTGCTGGCAAGAACCCGCCGGAAGACATCTACGTGGCCATCGAAATCCCGTCCAACAGCTCCCCGGTGAAGTATGAGCTGGATAAGGACATGGGCGCCCTGCTGGTAGACCGCTTCATGGCTACGCCAATGTTCTACCCGGCCAACTACGGCTTCATTCCCCACACCCTGGCTGACGACGGTGACCCGATTGACGTGCTGGTGGTGACCCCGTATCCGGTTCAGGCCGGTTCCGTGATTCGCTGCCGCCCGGTTGGCGTGCTGAACATGGAAGACGAAGCCGGTGGCGACGCCAAACTGGTTGCCGTACCCCACGACAAGCTCACCAAGAGCTACACCGACGTGAAAGATGTGGAAGATCTTCCGCAACTGCTCCGCGACCAGATCCAGCACTTCTTCGAGAACTACAAGACGCTGGAGCCGGGCAAGTGGGTCAAGGTTCAGGGCTGGGCCAACGCCGCCGAAGCCAAGAAGGCCATCGAAGCGTCCGTGAAGGCCTACAAAGGCTGATCGGCGACGCTTTCAGTCGATGACAAAAAAACCGGGCTGCGTGGCCCGGTTTTTTTTATGCGGCGATGCTGTACCGGCATCAGCCTCGGGTCAGCAGGTCACGCATGTCGCTGATCGCAGCGCTGGCGCGGGACAGGTACGCCGCCATGGTCAATGAGTGATTGGCCAGCACACCGAAGCCGCTGCCGTTCAGAATCACGGGGCTCCACATTTCACCCTGCGCACCTTCCAGTTCGATAATGATCTGTTTGGCGCTGGCCAGGGCGTTCTTGTCGTTAAGCACCTTGCGGAAGTCCACTTCAATGGCGCGGAAGATATGCAACAGAGCCCAGGCACTGCCGCGCGCCTCATAGAACACGTCGTCTATCTTCGTCCAGGAGGTCTTGACCTCCTCGCCCATGACATCTTCCGAAAGCGGGTCGCCGGGATTGACGTTAGACACGGCGTCGGACACTGACGCTTTGCCAACACTCTCACCAAGCGTTCGGGATAGACTGCCCAGGCGGGTTTCCAGGTCCGCCAGCCAGTTGGCCAGGTTGTCAGCCCTGGCGAAAAACTGGGCGTTGGGTTGATCGGGGCGTGATAAGCGATCCAGGTAGCTATACAGGGCCTGGATGCCACGACGATACTCCGCCTCGGTGGAGGGAATGGCCCAGCTACCGCTGTCGAAGTGGAACTGGGGCTCAGCAATCGTCAGGTCAGGGTCCTCAGCGGACTGACTCTGGGAACGGCTGATGTCCTTGCGCATGGCACGGGACAGGTCGCGAAGCTGAACGAGCACCCCGTACTCCCAGTTAGGCATGTTGTCGAGCCAAAGCCCTGGGGGGAAGATGTCGTTCGAAACGTAACCGCCAGGCTTATCGAGAAGAGTCTCCGCCACCCGGATCATGGTTGCCGTTGTTGCGAACCCGGCCACCGGTTCACGCTGCATCTCATTGGCCACGGCACGTGTGTGTTCGCGTACCGAGAAAACGTCTGGCTCGCTGCTCCAGATCATGCCTAGCACCAGGGCAACAAGCAGGTACACAACCACAACGGCCAGTATAAATTTGCCGACAACCCCTCCGCCGGTGTAGTCCTGAACGTCGTCTTTGCGATCACTGAAATACTGTCTGATTTTTCCTGGCATCGGTTTTCAGTTCCCCTGTTTGTCGTTTTATCCCGGACGCTATCCGTTCGCGCACTGCGAATACCATGAAGCAACGGCAACGTTTATGCAATTTGCGGCGTTTTTCGGCCCTGGGGCCTCAATCACTCGCTAATGTCCCGCCTCAAACGGCCGACCCAGATGGTAACCCATTGCGCCATCGATACCGACACCCTGCAGTGCCGCATATTCACCGGCGGTTTCAACACCCGTGACGTAGACCCGCACGCCGCGGCTGTGGGCGATGGTCGTCACGGATTCGAGGTAGAAGCGGTTGTCCTCATGGCTGTCGATATCATGAACGAAGCTGTTATCAATACGCAGTGCCTGGAACCTCAGATTCCTCAGGTAGCTGAAGGGCACCCCGCCTACACCGAAGCGGTCGACAATCACCGGCACCTTGAGCCGGTTCAACCCACGCACCAGGAGTCCTACCGCCGTCCGGTGGTGGTGAACAGCCTGCTCGGAAATACCAATCTGCAATCGCCGGCGCTCCTTGCCGGCAGCGGACAGCTGCTCCAGAAGTTCTTTGCGGAATGCCTCACTGGCCACCGAAACCATGCCCAGGCTTAACGCCAGGCGAGTGTCTGGTTCCGTATGCAGAAGCGCCAGGGAACGCTCAAGGACCCAGCGATCAATGTCGGGGATCATGCCAAAGCGTTCCGCCATGGGCACGAAAATACCAGCCTTGATCCAGCCTTCCTCCGTTCTCATCCGGGAAAAGACCTGATGGAACAGCACCCCGTTATCGCCATTGCTGATCATGGGCTGCATCCACAGCGACATCTGTCCCTGGGTGATCGCTTCGCCAATCATGATCCGCCACTTTTCACTGTCATGGTGCTCAGGCCGGTCGCGATCAGCGGCATGACAGGCAGATCCCTCCTCCATCTGTGCCTGCCGAAGCGCTTCGTCGGCCGCTGACATAAGCTCGCCCGCTTTGCGGGTTTCAGCAGCCTGGGCAATGCCTGCATGAACAGACACATCCATGGGAGCGGAGAGGTCGGAATAGATGCCATCCAGCTCTTCGACCAGTTGGCGACACCAGATCACCCCATCGGCACGTGAAACACCAGGCAGGAAGACAGCAAACCCGGCACCCGTCATGCGGCCGGCGAACGAATCGCTGTGCGCATGGACAAACGTATTCAGCGCCCCCGCAATGCGAACCAGCAAGCGGTCGGCCTCGTCGCGGCCATAACTCTGGTTATACTGGGCGAACTCTTCCAACTGGATCAGGAACAGCACCCCGGGGGCGGACCGCTCTTCCGATTCCACTTCAACCTTCAAGCGTTGCTCGAACGCCTGCCGGCTCGCAAGACCGGTCAGGCTGTCTTCGTTGTTCACCTTGCGCAGGTGCTGGATCAGTTTGGCCTGCCCTTCAAAAAGTCGCCCGAGGTCATCCGCCATCTGGTTCATAGCGTGGGTGACCTGGTTCAACTCCCGCGTGGAGGTAATGTCGACCCGACGCCTGAAGTCCCGTTTACCCAAGGCCCTGGCCTGTTTCTCAACAGCCCTGAGCGGACGCATCAGGCGTGTCATCATCCAAAACAGGCCGATCAACCCAAGGCCACCAATCAGGGCAGAGCCGGCCACGATTCTAACCGTCACCACCCACAGGTCTTCGTAGGCCCGGCCAGGGTGGCTTACGACCCGCACCTTACCCAGTCGACTCCAGCCGCGCACCACTTCCGCTTCACCCACCGGCAGTGGCAGATCCGCCAGCGCCACAAACCAGCCCGGCACATCCACCTCACGCAGGGAGGTTTCCCGCCCGGCCACCTCCTCACCCTGATTATTGACGTAGACCACCGAGAGATAACGACCACTGTCGAAAACCGCATCGATCAATGAAGACGAGGCCACTGGATCGCGACCGTCAATGGCATTGGACAGGGACAGGCCAATGGCCGTGGCACCATCCCGGGCATGGCCCTGGAGCTGACCCGACATGTAGTCCCGGAACCGGTCAAAACTGACGCTGGCCGCCGCCACCAGCACAAGCAGCAACATGCCACCGGTAAACAGCAACAGCAGACTGCGCAAGGTAATAACACCTTGCTGGCGAGAGATCTGTCGGTCGTTTTGCGTCCGTGCCATCACTGGCAGCCCCTAGTCTGAAACAACGATTGTCGGCTATCTGGTGTGACCTGCCCCGCAGAGTTGACAAACATTTACACAGCGTCACCTACGCCGACAACATTAAACACTATAGACTCTGCAAAAAGACTAATGTTGAAAATATCCGCTTGTACCGGAAACGGGCGGCTCAGAACGAGAAAAACACAGGCCGGAGCACAATGAACGACGATAGCCAGAAAGACAAACTCAGGCAGCACTTCGCTCGCCGTGTCACCACCCAGGCGCGCGTCGTCCTGGATACATGGCAAAAGATCCACGAAGACACCGGCCAGTCTGCCGCCTTCAGGGGCGATTTTGCCAGGGCAGCCGACAAGCTGGTTCGCTACGCAAAGCGCTTCGACATGGAAAGCCATGCCGATTCCGGGCGCCAGGTTTTTGACCTGATCGGTGAGTGGCCGGAAGGCACCGCGCTTCCCGAAAGCCTGGATCGCAAGCTCCAGGACGCCATAGAGCAGCTGTCCCAATGCACGTTGAGACGGACCGACCAGGAAGCCAGCGAGGCTCCCCAACAGTATCGACGCACGCCCGTCTATATTGCTCTGGCCAGTGAAGAGATGGCCAGCCGCCTGATCCGCCAGCTTGAGTTCTTCGGCTTCCGTGCGTCAGCGTTCAACACCGCCGACAAGCTGATCGAAGCCTGCGCACTTCACAAACCCGAAACCATCCTGATGGACGTTAACTACGGCGGCGAGCCGCTGAGCGGAATTGCCACCATCGAGCGGCTTCAGGAGCGACACGACACACCCATCCCCATCATCTTCATGAGCGACGAAGATGGCACCATCCAAACCCGCCTGCGGGCGTCCCGCTGCGGTGGCGAGGAATTCTTCTACCCGGCGGTTGATCCCGGCCAGCTGATCGAGAAGATCGAGACCTACACCCACGGCAATACCGTTGAGCCCTACAAAGTGCTGGTGCTGGATGACTCCCGCGCTCAGGCCAAGTTCATGGAAACGGTTCTGAAAAAAGCGGGCATGAATGCCCACATCATCACCGATCCGATGGAAATCATTCATGCATTGGAGTCGTTCTCGCCGGAGATCATCATTCTGGACATGTACATGCCCGGCTGCACCGGCATGGAAATCGCGCGGGTAATCCGCCAGCAGGACCGTTTTCATAGCGTGCCAATCATCTACCTATCCGCCGAAGAAGACGTTTCCAAACAGCTGCATGCCATGAGCCTGGGGGGCGATGACTTCCTGACCAAGCCGATTGACCCGAAACACCTGATCTCCACCATACACAATCGGGGCCGCCGCGCCCGGTCACTGCTGGCGCTGATGATCCGCGACAGCCTCACCGGCCTATTCAATCACACTCATACCCTGCACCTGCTCGATCAGGAGATCGTGCGGGCGCGGCAGAAAGACCAGCAACTGTGCTTTGCAATGATCGACATCGACTACTTCAAGAAGGTGAATGACACGTTTGGCCATCCCATTGGCGACCGCGTGCTGCGAAGTTTGTCCATGTTCCTGAAACAGCGCTTGCGCAAGACCGACCACATTGGCCGATACGGTGGCGAGGAATTTGCCATTATTCTGCCGGACACCCGCGAGAGCGATGCCCGCAATGTGCTGAACGAAATCCGCGAGCGTTTCTCGGAGCTGCTGCAACCGGCTGGCGACCGGGAGTTTAATGTCACTTTCAGTTGCGGCGTTGCCGCCTGGAAGGGTGATACCTCCCAGGCTCTCTGCGAACGGGCGGACAAGGCTCTTTACCGGTCCAAGGCCGAGGGCCGAAACTGCGTGACCGCCGCCGGCGACTGAGCCCAAACGCCACTGGCGGGCTCTCCCCAGCAACGGCCCCGCCCCGCTCTCGGGGCCGTTCTATGAAACCAACGTCTTATAGAACTCCTGATCCCCCTTCACGACAATGACCGTGCAAACGACAAAGATTGCTTGTGCGTGGGTAAGATTCTTTTCGACACAGAGATAAGATACTTTTCGACACACACCCGATTGTCAAAAAGTGTTGATCTGAAGACTTCAAGAACGCACCATTGTGGGAAAATGTCGCTAAATTCGGCGATCCTGTAAAAAAGTCAGCAAGGCAGACAAAATCATGTCGACCATACTCGTACTTCATGGCCCCAACCTGAACATGCTGGGAACCCGCGAGCCGGAGGTGTACGGCCACGAGTCGTTGGCGGACATTGACGACCGTTTGCACCGGAAAGCCGCCGAAGATGGCCATCACCTGCTACATTTACAGTCAAACGCGGAATATGAACTGATTGAGCGGATACATGAAGCCAGATCAGAAGGGGTTGATTTCATCATCTTCAACCCGGCGGCGTTCACCCACACCAGTGTTGCACTGCGGGACGCCATGTTGGCCTCGGGCATACCGTTTATTGAGGTCCATCTTTCCAACGTGCATGCGCGGGAAGCATTCCGTCATCACTCATACTTTTCTGATATCGCCGATGGCGTTATCTGCGGGCTGGGCAGCCTGGGGTACGACCTTGCACTCGAAGCCGCCCTGCAACGAATTCATCGATAGAACTGATTAAAACGGGATCGGACTGACTATGGACATTCGCAAGATCAAGAAACTTATCGAACTGCTGGAGGAATCCGACGTCGAGGAGCTGGAGATTCACGAGGGTGATGATTCTGTTCGCATCTCCCGGCGTCGTGAACAACTGGCTGCGCCACAGTATATGGCACAGTATCCGTCACCAGCACCCCAGCCCGCCTCACCGCAGCCGTCCGCGCCAGCCGCCGACGAGCCCGCAAAGCCGGCAGAGCCTTCCGGCCATGCGGTGAAGTCGCCAATGGTCGGCACCTTCTACCGCTCGCCCTCACCCACCGCGAAAGCGTTTGTGGAAGTCGGGCAATCAGTGAAAGCCGGCGACGTGGTGTGCATCGTCGAAGCCATGAAGATGATGAACCAGATCGAGGCAGACAAGAGCGGCACCATCGCCGAGATCCTGGTGGAGAACGGTCAGCCGGTCGAGTTCGACCAGCCGATGATCATCATTTCCTGAACCCGGTGATACTCTCATGGCTATGTTAGAAAAAGTCCTGATCGCAAATCGCGGCGAAATTGCCCTGCGCATCCTGCGCGCCTGCAAGGAGCTGGGCATCAAAACCGTGGCTGTCCACTCCCAGATCGACCGCGACCTCATGCATGTTCGCCTGGCGGACGAGTCGGTCTGTATCGGCCCCAACAGTGCTGCGGACAGTTACCTGAACATCCCGACTATTATCAGTGCGGCTGAAGTGACAGATTCCGTCGGCATCCATCCCGGTTACGGCTTCCTCGCCGAAAACGCGGATTTCGCTGAACAGGTTGAGAAAAGCGGCTTCCGCTTTATCGGCCCCAGAGCCGATACCATTCGCCTGATGGGCAACAAAGTCTCCGCCATCAACTCAATGATTGCAGCGGGCGTCCCTACCGTGCCCGGCTCCGATGGCCCGTTGACGGACGACGACAATCGCACCCTGGAAGTTGCCCGTAGAATTGGCTATCCGGTCATTATCAAAGCCGCCTCTGGCGGTGGTGGCCGCGGCATGCAGGTGGTGCATTCCGAAGCGGCCCTGCTGAAGAGCGTGCAGGTCACACAGTCGGAAGCCAAAAACTCTTTCGGGGATGCTACGGTTTATCTCGAAAAATATCTGGAACGCCCCCGCCACGTCGAAGTGCAGGTACTGGCGGACACCCACGGCAACGTCATCCACCTTGGCGACCGTGACTGCTCCATGCAACGCAGGCACCAGAAAGTCATCGAAGAAGCCCCGGCGCCGAATATCGATCCGGAAGCGCGTGAGAAGACCCTGAAAGCCTGTGTCGACGCCTGCAAGGAGATTGGCTACGTGGGTGCAGGTACATTCGAGTTCCTGTACCAGGACGGCGCGTTCTACTTTATCGAGATGAACACGCGGGTACAGGTGGAGCATCCGGTGTCAGAGATGGTGACCGGTGTCGATATCGTTCGCGAGCAGCTGCGCATTGCCAGTGGCCTGCCCCTGCAATACACCCAAGACGAGATCAAGATTTCCGGCCATGCGCTGGAATGCCGTATCAACGCCGAAGACCCGCAAACCTTTGTGCCCAGCCCGGGCAAGGTCAAGCACTTCCATGCGCCTGGCGGTAACGGTGTACGGGTAGACTCTCACCTGTACAGCGGCTACACCGTACCTCCATTCTACGACTCCATGGTCGCCAAGCTGATCACCTGGGGAGACGATCGGGAAATTGCCCGCCGCCGCATGAAGAATGCGCTGGATGAACTGGTGGTCGAGGGCATCAAGACGAACCAGGCACTGCACAGAAAACTGGTACGCGATGGCGGCTTTAAACAGGTAGACTTCACCATCCATTATCTGGAAAAACTGATTCGGGACTGACCCGATCAGTCGATTCGTCTACCAAACAGGACACCCACATGCCCTGGATACAACTACAGATCCCAGCTGATCCGGATAACGCGGACCAGCTTGAGGATCTGCTCATGGAGATGGGCGCAGAAGCCGTCTCCATGGAAGATGCCGCAGACCAGCCCCTGTACGAGCCCGACCCGGGTACAACGCCGCTCTGGCACCAGACCAGTGTCACCGGCCTGTTCGGGTCCGATCGCGATATTGAAGAGCTCTGCGCCGCCGTTAAGGATGCCTGGCACCAGCAGACACAACAATCATTACCCGACATCGACGTTACCCTGGTGGAAGACAAGGACTGGGAACGCGAATGGATGGATGACTTCAAGCCACTGCGCTTCGGTGACCGGCTATGGATCGTGCCCAGCTGGCACGACGCTCCAGATCCCCACGCCGCCAACCTGCTGCTGGATCCCGGCCTGGCCTTTGGCACCGGAACCCACCCCACCACGGCTCTATGCCTGGAATGGCTTGATGGTCAGGACGTGACCTCACGGCAAGTGATCGACTATGGTTGCGGCTCCGGCATACTGGGTCTTGCAGCCCTATTACTGGGCGCTGACCACGTTATCGGAGTCGACACAGACCCCCAGGCACTGGAAGCCAGCCGGGAAAATGCTCGCCGCAACAAGGTCGAAGAAGAACGGCTGGACCTGTTCCTGCCCGGGGATGAACCCGATACCATGGCGGACATCATGCTGGCCAACATACTGGCCCAGCCACTGATTGGCCTGGCACCCAGGTTGGCAGCAAAGGTAAAACCGGGCGGTGATATTGTGTTGTCCGGCATACTGTCCAACCAGGCCCGGGAGGTCATGGAAGCCTACGAGCCCTGGTTCATCATGGACGAGCCGGAACAACGCGAGGAGTGGATACGGCTCACAGGACGGCGCAACGACAGGTGACGAATTCTGCCGAACCAACTAAACTCCGTGACTCGTAGCGATGCCGCCTACAGGAAAGAAGCATGACCCAGAGCAGCCTGCAGACACGATGCCCAAAATGTGAAACCCGGTTCCGGGTCACCGACGCACAGCTGAGCGTAGCCAGCGGAAAAGTGCGTTGCGGCAACTGCATGGCGGTGTTCAATGCCGTCGAACACCGGATAAACGAGGGCGCTTCAGGCATATCCAGCCCAAAGAGCGGCCCGTCCGCACCGGAACAGCAGGATGCTCCGGCAAATCCAGGGTTCACCTCGGATGATGACCTGATTTTTGCGGACAACCCTGAGGAAGATGCTGCCGAGGGCCCATACGCTGGTACCCGGCTGACCTTCTCCGACGACGAGTTGAGCGACAGCTTTCGCACTGTCGACGAGCGCAGCGGTGGCACGTTCGAGACCGACAGCGACGACGTAACCCACGAAAAAATCGATGAAAGCTGGGCCGAGGCGATGTTGTCCGAAGAAGACGACACCAGGCGCAAGACCAAGCCCGCCCCTGTTGAACCCGAGCCGCCAGAAGAAGAACCTGCGAAATTCGAGCAACCGAAATCAGAACCACTCGAGAACGAGCCATTTGATGAACAGGTCTGGGGTGAGCCCGAAGCAACACCACGGGAACCCGAAGACCTGAGCCTGGAACCGGTGGACAACGCCGATGGCTTCTATGTCGATGAACCCCAATCGTCGTCCTTCGACTATGATGCCGGGCCGGTAACCGACAACGAACCTCTTATTGCCGGCTCCCCCTACAGCAACCTGCGCAGGGAGCCGGTCTCTGTGGCAGGCAATGGCAGGGGCCGCGTGAGAACGGTCCTATGGACCCTGATTATCCTGGCACTGATCGGCGTCCTGGTGGCGCAAGTCACCTGGTTCCAGTTCGACCGCCTGTCTTCCATACCGGAACTGCGCCCGTTCTATGAACAGGGCTGCGAAATCGCCGGTTGCGAACTGAAACCGCTGATCAATGTGGATGCCATCCAGAGCCGCAAACTGGTGGTCCGAACCAATCCGGAAAACCGCAGCCAACTGGTGGTTGATGCCGTCATCATCAACCGGGCCGCTTTTGAACAGCCATTCCCCGCCATCGCCCTGACGTTCTCCAACCTGAATGGTGATGTGGTCGCCCAGAGTGTGTTCACACCGGACGAGTACCTGGCGGGAGACGGCCGTGATCTTGAGGCGATGCCGACCGATACCCCGGTCAGGATCGTCATCAACATCCGCGACCCTGGAAAGGACGCCGTGAACTACAATATCGCCTTCCGCGCCTATCAGGAGTAAGCAAGTCCTCACTCGACAGAAAGCGGGGGCGGCCACCGAATAGACTGAAAGTCAACCAGAAAGGACGAAAAATAATCAATTTTTTCATGGCTTCGCCCCTTCAATAGGATCTCTGCCAGCGGTATCATTACCGCCCTTCGGATCAGGATCGGTTACTTATTGAGCAGCCGATCACATCCGACGTTCGCTTAACCCGCTGTTACACGGATTCAGATCATGCTGCCAACGGCAAAAATCGGGCCGTACACCCTGCCCAATCCGTTGATTGTTGCACCTATGGCCGGTGTAACAGACCGGCCTTTTCGCCTGCTCTGCCGGCGAATGGGCGCTGGACTGGCTGTATCCGAGATGGTCATTGCGGACAGCAAACTGTGGCATACGCGTAAGTCACAAACGCGCATGAACCATGAAGGTGAACCCGAGCCCCGCTCTGTGCAGATCGCCGGCGGCGACCCTGAAATGCTGGCCAACGCCGCCAGGCTGAATGCCGAGTTCGGTGCCCAGATCATCGACATCAACATGGGATGCCCGGCCAAGAAGGTGTGTAACAAGGCCGCCGGCTCAGCACTGATGAAAGATGAGGCGCTGGTGCGGGATATCCTGGAAGCGGTCGTGGCTGCCGTGGACATCCCGGTGACACTGAAGATGCGCACAGGCTGGGACAGGGAACATCGGAATGCGCCACTGATCGCCCGCATGGCAGAAGACGCTGGCATCCAGGCCCTGGCCATTCATGGTCGTACCCGCGCCGATGCCTATAAAGGCGAGGCCGAGTACGACACGATCGCCGACGTAAAGTCCCGGGTGAGCATTCCAGTATTTGCCAACGGCGACATAAACTCGCCGGAACAGGCACAGCATGTACTGAAGTTCACCGGTGCTGACGGGTTGCTTATTGGCCGTGGAGCACAGGGACGACCCTGGATTTTCCGGGAAATCCTGCATTTCCTGGAAACCGGCAAACACCTTGCGGAGCCGCCTGTGGATGAGGTGGAACAGGTATTAAGCGAACACCTGGACGCCCTGCACCGCTTTTACGGCGAGACCATGGGCGTACGAATTGCCAGGAAACACGTGGGCTGGTACCTCCAGTCCCACGACGAAGACAAACAGTTCAGAAAACGCTTCAACGCCATTGACGACGCGATGGCGCAGAAAGACAGTATTCAACAGTACTTTGCAGGCTTACGAAATGGAGAGGTATTCGCAGCATGACCGCTGAGACTTTGGCTAAAGACAACCTGACCCCACCTGCCAACGATGATATTCATCAGTTGCAAACGGTGAACAGCAGCGGCAACACGGTTACCCTGCGCGACAGCGTGGAAGTTGCCCTTAAAAACTATTTTGCCCAACTCGATGGCGCCCCGGTGACCGAGGTCTACCAACTGGTGTTATCGGAAGTAGAGGCCCCGCTGCTCGAGCAGGTGATGAAGTACACCCGCAATAACCAGACCAAGGCATCGACCATGCTTGGCCTGAACCGCGGCACCCTGCGCAAGAAGCTCAAACAGTACGGTCTGCTATAATCCAGCTACCCGATTGAAACGAGGGCCTCCCGGACACCATTCGCGAGGCCTTCATTCGTTCATACCCAGCAGAAATAAGTGACCCATGGCAAATCAGGCTAATACCCCCGTCCGTCGTGCGCTGATCAGCGTATCCGATAAAACCGGTATCGTTGAATTCGGCCGTGCACTGACCGATCGCGGCATCGAACTGCTTTCTACCGGTGGCACCTTTCGCCTCCTGCAGGAAAACCAGGTACCCGTCACCGAAGTCAGTGACTACACCGGCTTTCCGGAAATGATGGATGGCCGGGTCAAAACCCTGCACCCGAAAATCCACGGCGGTATCCTTGGTCGTCGCAGCGTCGACGACGCGGTGATGGCAGAGCACAGCATCAACCCCATCGACATGGTGATTGTAAACCTCTACCCATTTGAGAATGCCATCGCCAAACCGGACTGCGACCTTGCCACCGCCATTGAGAACATCGACATTGGCGGCCCTACCATGGTTCGCGCGGCTGCCAAGAACCACAACGACGTGGCCATTGTGGTGAACGCCTCTGATTACAGCCGTGTTCTGAAAGAGCTGGAAGCCAACGACGGCGAGCTGAGCTACACCACGCGCTTTGACCTGGCCGTGAAGGCCTTCGAGCACACCGCCGGCTATGACGGTGCTATCGCCAACTATCTCGGCGGCCGCACCTCCGACAACGACAACGCCGATTTCCCTCGCACCTTCAACACTCAGTTCCTGAAGGTTCAGGACATGCGCTACGGAGAAAATCCCCACCAGCGGGCTGCCTTCTACACCGAGCGCAACCCCAGGGAAGCCTGCATTGCCACCGCCAAACAGCTTCAGGGTAAGGAACTGTCCTACAACAATGTCGCCGACACCGATGCCGCGCTGGAATGCGTCAAGCCCTTTGCCGATCCCGCCTGCGTGATCGTCAAGCACGCCAATCCCTGTGGTGTGGCCATCGGCGCCGACATCCTCCAGGCCTATGACCTGGCCTTCGCCACCGACCCCACCTCTGCGTTTGGCGGCATCATTGCCTTTAACCGCGAACTGGACGCGGAAACTGCCAAGGCCATCATCGACCGTCAGTTCGTGGAAGTGATCATTGCCCCGACCATCGCACGAGAAGCAGTGGAGCTGGTCGCCGCCAAGAAGAACGTACGCCTGCTTGCCTGTGGCGAGTTCGATGGCGAACGCGCCAAATCCATGGACTACAAACGCGTCACCGGTGGCCTGCTGGTTCAGGATCGTGACCTGGGCATGGTAGCGATGGAAGACGTCAAGGTGGTCAGCGAGCGTGAACCATCCGAACAGGAGCTGAACGACCTGCTTTTCGCCTGGGAAGTGGCCAAGTACGTCAAGTCCAACGCCATTGTCTACGCCAAGGCGGGCCGCACCATCGGCGTGGGAGCCGGCCAGATGAGCCGCGTCTACAGCGCCAGGATTGCCGGCATCAAAGCCGCCGATGAAGGCCTTGAGGTAAAAGGCTCGGTGATGGCGTCCGATGCGTTCTTCCCCTTCCGGGATGGTATCGACGCCGCCGCAGAAGCCGGCATTACCGCCGTGATCCAGCCCGGCGGCTCCATGCGTGACCAGGAAGTGATCGACGCAGCCAACCAGCACGGCATTGCCATGGTGTTTACCGGCATGCGCCACTTCCGGCACTAATCCGACACACAGGAACCGATCATGAATATTCTTGTTATAGGCTCCGGCGGACGCGAACACGCACTGGCCTGGAAAGCCGCTCAATCACCGGACGCTGACCGGGTGTTTGTTGCCCCCGGCAACGCCGGCACCGCCCGCGAGCCAGGCCTGGAAAACATCAACATTGACGTGATGGATCTCAACGGCCTGGCGGACTTTGCCGCGGCCAATAACGTGGGACTGACCATTGTCGGCCCCGAGGCGCCGCTGGTTGATGGCATTGTAGACCTGTTCGAAGAGCGTGGTTTGCGGGTGTTCGGCCCCAGTGCCGGTGCCGCACAGCTGGAAGGCTCCAAGGCCTTCACCAAGGACTTTCTGGATCGCCAGAACATTCCCACCGCCGCCTACGCCAATTTCACCGACGTGGACCAGGCACTGGATTATGTACGCAAGCAGGGCGCACCCATCGTGGTGAAAGCCGATGGCCTGGCTGCGGGCAAAGGCGTGATTGTTGCCATGACGCTGAAGGAGGCGGAAGACGCCATCCGCGACATGCTGGCCGGTAACGCCTTTGGTGATGCAGGCAACCGCGTCGTGGTTGAGGAATTCCTGGATGGCGAAGAAGCCAGCTTTATCGTCATGGTAGATGGCGAGCACGTATTACCCATGGCGACCTCCCAGGACCATAAGCGTGTGGGCGACGGTGACACCGGTCCGAATACCGGTGGCATGGGGGCCTACTCCCCGGCTCCTGTGGTCACTCAGGATGTCCATAAGCGAATCATGGACGAAGTAATCTATCCCACCGTGCGCGGCATGGCCGCGGAAGGCCACCCCTACAAAGGTTTCCTGTACGCCGGCCTGATGATCGATGGCGAAGGTACCCCCAAGGTCATTGAATTCAACTGCCGCTTTGGCGATCCGGAAACCCAGCCCATCATGCTGCGGATGAAATCGGATCTGGTGGAACTCTGCGGGGCTGCCATTGACGGCAAGCTTGACCAGTGCCGTTCAGACTGGGACGAGCGCGCTTCCGTGGGCATCGTGCTGGCTGCGGGCGGCTATCCTGGCAGCTACAACAAGGGCGACGTCATATCCGGGCTGCCAGAATCGGAAACCGAGGGCGAGAAGGTCTTCCACGCCGGTACCCGTTTGAACGGGGAACAGGTGGCTACCAACGGTGGACGAGTGCTGTGCGCCACGGCCCTGGGCAATACCGTCACAGAGGCACAGAAGCGCGCCTACGAGGTAGCTGCGCGCATTTCATGGGACGGTGCCTTCTATCGCAAGGACATTGCCTATCGCGCGATTGCCAGGGAAAACACCTGATAGCGCAGGCCCGAATCTGCCCACTCTTCGCAAGGAACGCTCTGATGGCTCAACGATCTGTCCTGTCGACCCTCTCAATACTGATCATCACCTTGATGATCAGTGCCTGTTCCCGCCAGGCTCTGTATGACAACGCCATTGGCTGGGAACGCTCCAGTGCCGGGCTGGAGGAATCCAGTATCACCGTTGGTGAGATGACCATTGCCTACCTGAGCAATGCAGAGCCGGTGGACGGCGACACCATCGTGCTCGTCCATGGCTTTGGCGCCAACAAGGACAACTGGACCCGACTGGCGCGGCAGTTGACGGATGAGTTCAACGTTTACGCCATCGACCTGCCCGGCCATGGTGACAGCAGCAAGGAGCTGGACCTGGGATATCGATTCGAGGATCAGGTCAGGCACCTGTCGAGGATTCTCGATGCTCTGGGCGTCCAGAGAGCGCACATGATGGGCAACTCCATGGGCGGCGCCATCACCGCTCTCTATGCAGCGACCTACCCGGACCAGATCCTCACCGCCACCCTCTTTGATCCGGCGGGAATTTTTGAGTACGACAGCGAGTTGGTCAGCCTGGTCATGGGCGGTGACAATCCGCTGATCCCCTCCCAGGAGGGCGACTTTGAACGCCTGGTTGATTTTGCGCTGGAGAAGAAACCCTTCGTGCCCTGGCCCATTTACGACGTCATGGAAGAGAAGGCCATTGCCAACCGCGACGTCAACGAAGTGATTTTCGATGCCATCCGGGATACCGGTTACGAGGATGACTTCCGCAATGCCATCACCCGCATCCAGGCACCGGTTCTGGTGGTCTGGGGTATGGAAGACCGGGTGATCAATTATCGCAACGCTGATGTGTTCGTCGAGCGAATCCCAGATGCCCGTAAAGTGCTTCTGGAAGGCGTCGGCCACGCCCCCATGGTCGAGGTGCCAGAAGAATCCGCACGCTTGTTCCGCGAGTTCGTCGCAACCGCCACCGGCCAGGGAAAGTGATCGCCAACGCGTGATAACTGGCACGACAAGTCAGTTTTGACTACACGGCCCGACGGAAACACGGTAGCCTTGCCAGAGCCTTGTTTCTAAACCGTGAAGTGACCCATGCCCGAAGCACTATGGATATCCTTTGCCTTTGTCCTCGGCCTGACGGTCAAAGCCATTGGCCTGCCGCCCCTGGTGGGATACCTGGCAGCAGGGTTTGTGCTGAGCGGTCTCTCCGCCGCCACTGACCTGGCCATTGAAGCTACCGATGTTCTTGAACACATCGCCCACCTGGGCGTCCTGTTGCTGCTGTTTACCGTTGGCCTGAAGCTGAAGCTACGTTCCATCATCAGCCCTGAAGTCATCGGCGGCAGCCTGCTTCACTTTGGCATCACCTGTGCGGTGTTTACCCCCGGCCTCTACCTGCTGATGGAACTCACGTGGCAGACTGCATTTCTGCTCGCCATCGCACTCTCCTTTTCCAGTACCGTGCTGGCCGCCAAGGTGCTGGAAACCAAGCGTGAACTGAGAGCCTTCCATGGGCGTGTCGCCATCGGAATCCTGATCATGCAGGATCTGATTGCCCTCGTGGTGATGAGTCTGGCCGCCGGCCAGACGCCCTCCCAGTGGGCGCTGATCATCTTTGGTCTGCCCCTGCTCAGACCGCTGCTGTTCAAACTGCTGGATGCCAGTGGTCACGATGAGTTGCTGGTTCTGCTCGGGCTCCTGCTGGCTCTGGTTCTTGGCGGGCTCGGTTTTGAAGCAGTGGGGCTGAGCTCGGAGCTTGGCGCCCTGGTGCTTGGCGCCATGCTGGCCAACCACCCACGTGCCCAGGAACTGGCCAAGTCGCTATGGAGCGTAAAGGAAATGTTCCTGGTGGGCTTTTTCCTGCAGATTGGCATCGGCGGCCTGCCGGATGGTGAGGCATTGCTGTTTGCAGCCGTAGCGCTGCTGGTAGTGCCCCTGAAAGGGGTGCTGTTTTTCTTCCTGTTGCTGGCCTTCCGCCTGCGCTCTCGCAGCAGTTTCCTGAGCGCCCTGTCACTGACCAACTATAGTGAATTTGGCCTTATCGTGGCCAGTGTCGCCCTGCCGGAGTGGCTGGTCCCCCTGGCCATCACCGTGGCACTGTCCTTCGTGGTGTCTGCCCCCGTGAACCGGCTTTCCCACACGGTCTATGAGCGCTTCAGTGCCCGTCTGGCTCCCTTTGAGAGCCAGCGGCGCCACCCCGACGAACAACCGATCTCCCTGGGCAACACCAGATTACTGGTGATGGGTATGGGCCGTACCGGCTCAGCCGCCTATGACCAGCTTGCTCGTGAGGAGCCACTGATCAAGGCGCTTGACTCCGACCCGGCAAAGGTGGAAAAACACCAGAAGGAAGGACGAAATGTGGTCTTCGGAGATGCGGAGGACATCTCTTTCTGGCAGGGGCTGCACATGCCGGCGGTTGAAGCCGTCATCCTTGCCATGGGCGACATCGAAGGCAAACTGATCGCCGCCAGAAACCTTCGGAAAAAGGGCTTCACCGGCTATATTGTGGCGCATACCCTGTACGCCGACGAAGCAGAGCGAATTCGCGAAGCCGGTGCGGACGAGGCTTACCTGACCATGAGTGAAACCGGCGTCGCCCTGGCAAGCCAGGTGTTGCATCGCGACCGCCAGGCACCATCACCAACGGAGAACGCAAAAGCCTGATGCACGAACTCAAGGCTCCGGATAACAGCATGATGACCCAGATGACCTCCCTCCACGAGGAGCGTCTGGATTTCGTATTGCGTACCCTGAAGTCGACTGGGGCAAGGCGTGTACTCGACCTGGGTTGCGGTTCCGGCTCCCTGCTCTACCGCATGCTTGCCGACCCACAGTTCGAGAGCATAACCGGCCTTGAGGATTCCGGCGTGTCTCTTCAGCAGGCCCGTGCTGTGCTCGCTGAATACCTGTGCGAAGAAACTCCGAGGATCCGGCTGGTCCGCGGTTCCTACGCCGAGAGCAATCCTGCCCTGACCGGCTACGATGCGGCCGCCATGGTGGAAACCATTGAACATGTCCGGCCAGAGCAGCTGTCGAGGGTGGAACGCGCGGTGTTCGGGGAATACCGGCCAGGGTATCTGTTCATGACCACGCCAAATCGGGAGTACAACCCCCTGTTCGACCTGGCGCCGGGTGAATTCCGCGAGGAAGACCACAAATTCGAATGGGACAGGCCCAAGTTCCAGCGCTGGGCCCGTGGTGTGGCCGAGCGCAACGGCTATGACGTGCGATTTGGAGGCATTGGAGACTACGTACCCGACGTTGGGCACCCTACCCAGACAGCATTTTTTACCCGCCGGGACTGATCACCGGGTTCGACGCCAGGCACTGAGCTCCGCAATGGTGTGCTGAAACTTACGGCGGGTTTCCCGGATGACAAACGGCACATCCCTGGGCGGCTGTATCTCTTCAAAATGGTGCGAGAGTATCTCTTTCATACCCTGATAGACCGTATAGGGCTGGCCATTGCGTTCGTATCCGCCAATCCAGTTGGCAATCGGGGTGAATTCATCCATCAAGGTATAGGGCGAGCTGATCACCAGAGTGCCGCCCAGAGCCAGGCGTCTATGGATGCTTTCCAGGAAGGCGCCCGGATCCTGAAGACGGTCAATCAGGTTGCCCGCGAAGACCAGGTCATAATCCACATGTTCCGGCCCCAGGTTGCTGGCGTCGCCGGTGGCAAACGACACTTTTTCCGTCGCCCGGTCGAGCCCCAGGGCATTCAGGCTCACCGTTACGCGTTCGCCAAGTTCCCCTTCGTCGCGGCGGAAGTAATCGATTTCTCCGGTCTTCTGCAGGGTAGTCGCCGCATCGATAAACCGGCGGGAAAGGTCCACTCCCACCACATGATCAAAGACCCGCCCAAGCTCAAAGGCGGTTCGGCCCACCGCGCACCCCAGGTCAAGCGCTCGTCGTTTATCCCGGCCCGCCATCAATTCCTGGCAGATACCGGCGCAGCGGGCGGGATAATTTCCCACTCCGAAATGGCTTTCACCAAAATGGAACCCCAGGTACTGCCCGAGTAGTTCGTCGGTTTCATAGACATTCATTTCAAGATCCTCAGCGTGTACCAGAAGCCGAATCCGACAGCGCACAGGTGCGAAACCCGGTGTACACGTCGTTGCGAAGGGGCAGATAGGCTTGCCTGTAAGTGCCCCGGATCAGGCATGAGGATGTCGCACACCCACCACCCCGGGTCACCTTGTGATCACCGAACTGCAAGGTAGACATAAAGGGGTACATATCGACCCTGAATCCGTCGTAGGGAAGAAACTGACTGCTGGTCCATTCCCAGACGCTACCGATCATCTGGCGACAGCCGGAGCGGCTATCACCCGCCGGATAATCCCACACCGGCTGTTGCGCCATGTGGGTGGCGTCGAGATCCGCATGGTCGGGTGTTGGCCGTTCATTCCCCCAGGGAAAACGACGAAAATCCTCGCCAATCCGGTTACCCAGTGCCGCAGCCTCCCACTCCACTTCTGTTGGCAAGCGGCGGCCGGCCCACTGGCAATAGGCCTCGGCCTCCCAATAGCTGACGTGGACGACAGGCGCATCCAGATTCAGGGCCTGCCAGCGGTCAAACACACGCTCCTGCCATTCGCCCTCGTGCCAGCGCCAGTAAAGTGGATGCCTGGGCTCCCGCAACATTGGCTGGGAGCTGCCATGCACCAGGGCAGTATCGGTCTCGGTACTCAACCACTTGCGTCCTCCGAAAGACCAGAGTTCAGGTCGCCGGTAGCCATCATCCTCAACGAACGCCAGGAAATCACGGTTGGAAACAAGGGTGCGAGAAATTGCAAACGGCTCCACCGTGGTTTCGAAACGCGGCTTTTCCCCGTCAAAGGCAAAGTCGGTGGTGGCGTAGCAGTCAGACTCGCCCGGCATTCCAATCTGGTAGCGACCGCCGGGTATGAGTGCATCGCCGGGCAGAGGCTCCACACGTTCTGGCAAGGCGCCAACAATGCCGGGGAGAGCAGGCAGGGCAACCGTCTGCCGACACCACGTCATCGACTCAATGTGCATGTGCTGGTGATAAATGGCGTAGCGATAGAGGTACAGGGCCTCGTCGGTCAGTGGTTGCTGTGCGATGCGCGACGCAACACGATCGTAGATGGCGTTGAAATACTGAAGGGTTTGCTCACGGCCGGGGAAGAGTTTGCGACTCCAACGGTCTCCATGATCAATGTGAAACGAATCCCACAGGTCATCCATGGACGGATCGTAGCTCGGGGTTCCATCCAGAAGGTTAAAAACGAACACTTCGTAGAAAAAGCTCGCGTGCCCCATTTCCCAAAGTGGCGGGTTCACGCCGGGGTGGTAGGGCACCTCAAGCTGCTCATCACTGAGGGAGTCCACCAGTTCAAAGGTCCGTTGGCGGGTCGCCTCCAACTCGGCCAGCAGTTCTGTTTTCTGCGCCTGTTCGCTCTGCGTCATGTCGGCTCCGTCGATTACCCGTTTCTCGCCTTCAGCATAACAGAGAGCCTGGTACAGGGAACGCTCTCGATGCTCGCGCTCATCACCCTTCATCACCCTTCATCACCCTTCATCACCCCCAAACCAGCAGGATCATCGGTACGGCAACAGCGGTGACCAGGATCGACAGCGGCAAGCCCAAACGCCAGTAGTCGCCAAACTGATAGCCTCCGGGCTCCATCACCAGCGCATTCGACTGGTGACCGATGGGCGTCAGGAAGGCGCAGGACGCGCCGACCGCAACCGCCATCAGCACCGCATCGGAGGCCATGCCAAGTTCAGCGGACAGGCTCAGTGCAATAGGCGCCACCAGAATGGCCGCCGCCGCGTTATTGACCACGTTCGATAACAGCATGGTTCCCACCAGAACCATGACCAGCACGGCCGACGGGGCCAGTCCGTCACCAATTGCCAGCATCTGGCCGGCGATCAACTCTGCGCCACCCGTGGTTTCCAGCGCCTGTCCCACCGGGATCATCGCCGCCAGCAGCACAATCACAGACCAGTCGATGGCCCGGTAGGCACCGGGGGCGTCAATCAGCTTGGTCAAAACCATGGCCACAGCGCCGGACACCAACGCCACCGGGGCTGACAGCCAACCGCTGACAATGGCAACGATACTGATGATAAAGATGCCGGATGCCAGCAGGGTCTTGCGGGAAGAGCCCAGGCGCAACCCGCGTTCGGCCAGCGGCAGGCAACCGAGGTTGGACAGCGTACCGGTCAGTGTGTCTTCGAAGCCCTGCACCAGCAGAATATCACCGGCATTGAAGCGAATATCCCCCAGCCGGCGCTTCAGCCGATGCCCCTGCCGGGCAACGGCAACAATATTGAGGCCGTTGCGCTCGCGCAAATTGAGGCGATTGGCCGTCTGCCCCACCAGGGAAGATTCAGGGGTGATCACCGCTTCGGTCAGCTGCACCTCACCTTCATTCAGTTCCTTTTTACGGCTTTTCCGTGCCGTTTTGTCCTCTTCGGATTCGGAGTCATCCTGGCTACCGAGTTCCAGGCCGGTGTTGTCGAGGAACGCCTGCAGGCTCTCGGTGTCCGATTCCACCAGAAGCAGGTCATTCTCTTGCAGTACCTTGTAGGTTGATGGCGCAAGCTGGCGTTTGTCGTCGCGAATCAGCGCCAGCACCACCACGTCCCGGTCTTCCCCGCTTTCCGCCAGCAGGTTGTGGAGTGTCGCGCCGGCATGGGGAGAACCTTCGGGGATCTTCAGTTCGGTCAGGTAGTCGCCAACGCTGAAAAGCTTGTCGTCATCCCCACTTTCGTCGCCCCTTCTGGGCGTCAATCGCCACCCCACCAGGGCGATGAAAGCGACACCGGCAAAGGTGATCGCAGCGCCCACCGGCGCAAAATCGAACAGACCGAACGCTTCGCTGCCTTCCCGATAGCTGGCAATGATAATATTCGGAGGCGTCCCGATCAGGGTCATGGTGCCTCCAAGCAGCGAACCAAACGCCAGTGGCATCAGCAGCAATGAGGGCGAGCGCCCTGCCTCCCTGGACATCCACACCGCTACCGGCATCAACAGCGCCAACGCACCCACGTTGTTGATAAAACCGGAACAGAGCGCAACGACCGCCGTCAGGGTAAGCACCTGTATGGTGGGTCGGTGCCCTACCTTCCCCAGGAACCGGGCTATGTTATCCACCACACCGCCATTCACCAGGCCCTGACTGATCACCAGAACCGCCGCAACGGTCACCACGGCAGGGTGACCAAAGCCGGCAAACAGTTCGTCAGTGGGCACCAGCCCGGCAATGGCAATCGCCAACAACGCCAGCATCGCCACCACATCGAACCGCAGCCGGTTCCAGATGAACAGAGCCAGCGTGGCCCCCAACACTGCGAAGACAATTCCCTGCTCTGTGGTCACGCCTACCCCTTAATTTTACATCCGACGGTTTATCGTCGGTTTAACATGGATTATTTGTGCCTGATATCGCGCATGCCGCATGAATTTCTGGTAACTTTCTTCCCGTAGCGGTCTTTTACGAGCGCAGCACCATCTTTCGATTACAACGGGTGACATGAACACCCCATCAGGGAACAACAGGTACAAGGGACGTCATGACCAAGGAACTCCACAACGAACTCTATCAGATAACGTTTGCCGGGCGGATTCTCGAAGGATTCGACGACGCAGAAGTCAGGGAAAATGTACAAGCCCTGTTTCGGATCTCCGACGAACGTACTGCAAGCCTTTTCAGCGGTGCCACCAAGACACTCAAGTCCGGTCTCAGTCACGCGGACGCCCTGGTTTACCAGGAGCGACTGACAAAAGCTGGTGCCGAAGTGCAAATTGCGAAACAGCCCGCAGCTGCAGTAAACCCCAAATTGGAAACCGCCGGCGCCCAACCGCCAGCGTCGTCAGACGACGAGCCAGCAACGGCCACCCCGACCGGTCCACAACGGGAGACACCGCTGGAGTTCACCGGCAACGGCCGCGAGTATTTTGGAATCTGGATCGTCAACATCCTGCTGACCATTGTCACCCTTGGCATTTATTCGGCCTGGGCCACAGTGCGTAACAATCAATACTTCTACGGCAACACCAAACTCGATGGAGCCAGTTTCCAGTACCTGGCCAGCCCGATCACTATCCTCAAAGGTCGATTGATTGCCCTGGCTGTCCTGGTTGTCTACGTGGTGCTTTCCGAGATGTATGTTGAAGCTGCCGTGGTCTTTGCCATCGCATTTATCCCCCTCGTACCCTGGATCATGGTGCGCTCGCTGCGGTTCAATGCCGTCAACAGTGCCTACCGCAACATCCGCTTCGACTTTCAGGGCCGCTATGGCCAGGCTTTCATGGTGGCTTTTGTGTGGCCATTGCTGAACATGCTGACCCTGTTGCTGCTTACCCCACTGGTGATGAAGAAAACCCACGAATTCATCGCTAACGGCAGCCGATACGGCACCACCGAGTTCGCGCTCAAAGCCGATACCGGATCCTACTACCGTTTCTTCGGAAAAGGCCTGCTGATCGCCATTGCCTTCGGTGTTGCGGCGTTCCTCGCCATGCGCTATGTCGGCTTTACCGTCGGGTCGATCATTGCCGGTGCTGGCTACCTGACACTGTTCGGCTATTTCATGGCGGGCATTTCAAACCTCTTCCTCAATGCCGTCCACCTCGACCGTCACGGCTTTGAATCCCGCCTGCAACCGCTGCAAATGGTATGGATTTACCTGTCCAACAGTTTCTTCGTAGTCCTCACCCTTGGCCTTTTCACCCCCTGGGCCAAGGTGCGCATGGCAAGGTATCGGGCTTCCTGCACGGCCATGATGGTCAGCGGTGACCTGAACCACTTCGTTGCGGCCGAGCAGAACCGCACCAGCGCGTTGGGACAGGAACTGGGAGATGCCTTCGATGTCGACTTCGCCGCCATCTGAAGTCACGATCGAAGGCCAGTTCTATTCAGGTAATGACTCCAGCCGGCGGGGCGCAGTATTGCGCTCCGCCGCTGGCGTGATCATCGTTGATGCGGGAGACACCCGACTGCGCCTCGCGCACGACGATGTGACCATATCACCACGGATTGGCAACACCCCCCGCTACCTCCACCTGCCTGACGATGGGGTCTTTGAAACCGAAGACAACGCCGCGGTGGATCAGCTTAGCCGGCAATCCCGGCGGGGGCGTGGCAATCGGCTGCTGCACGCGCTGGAGAATCACCTGGGGCTGATTCTGGTTGCGGTCGTCGTCACGATTGCGACCACCGGCGCTGCGTTTGTCTGGGGCGTGCCCTGGGCGGCCCAGGCCGTGGCCAATGCACTCCCGAACAGTATAGCGGAGCAAGTTGGCGACTCCACACTCACCACGCTGGACAGCACTTGGCTTGAACCTTCTTCGCTTTCAGAGGAACGCCAACAGGCGTTGCAGGCCCACTTCGAGCCTTTCCTGACGCCAGTGGCGGGCAAAGACCTGAGAGTGATTTTCCGCTCGTCTCCCGCCATCGGCGCCAACGCCATGGCATTGCCGGACGGCACGATGATCTTCACGGACGATCTGGTGAACCTCGCCGAAGATGATAACGAACTGACCGCTATCCTCGCCCATGAAATCGGCCATGTCGCCCATAACCATGGCATGAAAGGCATGGTGCAATCGTCACTGACTTTCTGGCTGATCGTGATGATGACCGGTGACCTGTCTGCGTTTTCCGACGCAACCGTAGTGGTTCCGGCGGTCATGATGAGCCTGTCCTACTCCCGTGACATGGAACGGGAGGCCGACGCCTATGCCCTGAAAGCAATGACGGACCACGACCTGGACCCGACCCACTTCGTTACCATCATGGAGCGCCTGATGGCTGCTCATGGCGAGGACCGTTCCTCAGAGGCCGAGGAAGGCACTAGCCGGTGGGACAGCCTTCGCGACATGCTGTCGAGCCACCCGGAAACGGGCGAGCGCATCGAACGCTTTAAACAGACGCCCTGATCGGTATAGTAGCGATACGTTCATCACAGGGAGCACACACGATGCCATCCAGACCCACCAGGCCGGTTGCGGCCTCTGCCATCGACAAACATGTCTACAAGGTTTTTCCCAATGACATGAACGCACATCAGACGGTGTTCGGGGGCATGATTATGGCCAAGTGCGACCGTCTGGCCCTGGTGGTGGCGGAACGACACTCCGGCCATGTCTGCGTCACGGCAGCGGTGGACTCCATTCACTTCCGCGCGCCCGCCAAGGGCAACGATACCCTGCTGTTCAGCCTTGCCCTGAACCGCAGCTGGGGGTCATCCATGGAAATCGGAGCTCGGGTGGAAGCGGAAAACAGCTACACCGGAGAATCCCGACATATCCTTTCCGCATTTTTCACTTTCGTGGCGCTGGACGAGAACGACAATCCCGTGGACGTGCCTGCGGTAGAGCCGGAAACCGACGACGAGAAACGCCGCTTCAACAACGCCGAAATCCGTCGGGAAGGTCGCCTGGAAACCCGCAAGAAGCTGAGTGAACGCCACTAAGGAATTCCACTCCCTATCCCCATGGCCCTTCCTTACCCCCTTAAACGACAAAAGCCCTGCCGGAATCCCGGCAGGGCTTTTTTTTGTGGCAGGTCCCGGGCAAGCCCGGGAACAACACCCGAACCGTTATTTAGAACTGGTTCATGGTGTTGTCTTTACCGCCAGCCTTCAGAGCTGCGTCACCCGCGAAGAACTCTTTGTGGTCATCACCGATGTTGGAACCGGCCATGTCCTGGTGCTTCACAGTCGCGATACCCTGACGGATTTCCTTACGCTGAACGCCTGCAACGTAGGCCAGCATGCCTTCGTCACCGAAGTAGCCCTTGGCCAGGTTGTCGGTAGACAGAGCAGCCGTGTGGTAAGTCGGCAGAGTGATCAGGTGGTGGAAGATGCCGGCTTCACGTGACCCGTCACGCTGGAAGTTGGCAGTCCACTCGTCGGCCAGCTTGCCAAGGTCGGTTTCGTCGTACTTGGCATTCATCAGGTCGGCGCGCTCGTAGGCAGATACGTCCTTGCCTTCTTCTTTCCACGCGTCGAATACCTGCTGACGGAAGTTCAGGGTCCAGTTGAAGGACGGGCTGTTGTTGTAAACCAGCTTGGCATCGGGAACCACTTCTTTGATGCGGTTAACCATGGCAGCGATCTGGCCAACGTGGGGCTTCTCGGTTTCGATCCACAGCAGGTCAGCACCGTTCTGCAGGCTGGTGATACAGTCCAGAACCACACGGTCTTCGCCAGTGCCAGGCTTGAACTGGAACAGGCCAGATGCCAGACGCTTGGGACGAACCAGCTGACCTTTCTGCTTGATCACAACGTCGCCGTTGTTGATGTCTTCAGCCTTCTCGATCACTTCACCGTCGATGAAGCTGTTGTACTGGTCGCCCAGGTCGCCCGGCTCTTCAGTCACAGCGATCTTCTGGGTCAGGCCAGCGCCCAGGGAGTCAGTACGGGCAACGATCACACCGTCGTCCACACCCAGTTCAAGGAAAGCCAGACGTACAGCGTTGATCTTGGACAGGAAGTCGGCGTGAGGAACGGTCACTTTGCCGTCCTGGTGGCCACACTGCTTCTCGTCGGACACCTGGTTCTCGATCTGGATACAGCAAGCGCCTGCTTCGATCATCTGCTTGGCCAGCAGGTACGTTGCTTCGGCGTTACCGAAACCAGCGTCGATGTCGGCGATGATCGGCACAACGTGAGTTTCGTGATTGTCGATCTGCTTGATCAGCTCGTCAGCCTTGGCGTTGTCGCCAGCGTTCTGAGCTTCTTCCAGGGCGCGGAACAGGTGGTTCAGTTCCCAGGCATCCGCCTGACGCAGGAAGGTGTACAGTTCTTCGATCAGACCAGATACAGCGGTCTTCTCGTGCATGGACTGGTCAGGCAGCGGGCCAAACTCGGAGCGCAGGGCCGCAACCATCCAGCCAGACAGGTACAGGTAACGACGCTTGGTGGTACCGAAGTGCTTCTTGATGGACAGCAGCTTCTGCTGACCGATGAAGCCATGCCAGCAACCCAGGGACTGGGTGTACTGAGCCGTGTCCTTGTCGTAGTTCGCCATGTCTTCGCGCATGATTTTCGCGGTGAACTTGGCGATGTCCAGACCAGTCTTGAATTTGTTCTGTGCGCGCATGCGGGCCGCGTGCTCGGGCTTGATGGCGTTCCAGGTCGGGTTTTGCTTCAGCAGGGAAGCGATGGCGTCAACGTCTTTTGCGTATGGCATGGTCTCAGTCCTGTTTCTAAGGTTTGAGGTGCTCTTTTATGAAGCATAAAAGCGACTTCAGCGAGCCAGCGTCCGTTCAAAAAATAACCAGACCGCTGACATTGAGGGTTACTTTAGTGGCTTTGATTTTATAATTGAAATTTATATTATCTATATTCGGCATTTTTTGTATGAATGAAGACATCTTCCCTCACGCATTGCAAAGAACAACGAGCCGATCAGCGCTATTCAGGTCAAGATACTCGTCCCGTGGCGGGCTCAGCGCCAGATGCCGCCCCAACGAGTCGGGCTGCGCGCGCCATATGCCCAGCGCCACTTCTCCTTCCGCAGCGACCGTTTTCTCCAGTACCTGAAAATCCGCGCTGGCAGGCAAAGGATAGTCCTGGGGACCCCGGAACTGCACCTCAGCACCGCCCACCGTAAACAGCTCATCCAGCACCACCCTCAGCTCCCGCCGCAGGGCGACCTGAGCAAGCACGTGACTGATGATCATTGGGCTGATCAGCATTTCACTCTGGTGGCCCATTAACAGATTTCGATTGTCCGGGTCGCTCAGTTCCATGATCAGTTGCGGGCGCCTATCACCCTCACTCAACAGGTCTTCCAGTTGCAGGTAACCTACCATGGCACGGGCGTCAGCTTCCTCGCCGGACGCCAGACGATCACTGCTCAACAACATAATGGAGTCATAGTTGAGCGGCCCAACCCGCCTCAACTCGCCTTCCACCATGTAATCCGCTTCGATATGGCGGCAGATCACGTCCCGCTGCCCCCCCAGGTAACGGTCAATTTCCTGTTCCCGCTCCTTGGCAGGCACTACCGAAACGAGATCCACCTCGAACCGCCGTTGGCTGTAGCTGGAAAACTCATCGATCAGGCTTGGCACCCGGCGATTCCATCCCAGCACAAGAATCCGGTGAACCCCGCCTGAAAGCGAGACAGCCCGGCTTGCGGGTTCACCTCGAGTGATAACCGGCAGCGGCGGCACCTTCGAATCCGACTCGGTTTCGGTGTAGTCCCTGGCCATCATGACAACCCGGTCCCCGGCCTCAATCACCGTGTCTGACGACGCCGGCATCCTCACCATCCAGGCCTTGCCCGACCGCTTCAGAATACCCAGCACAATTGCCTGGGGCCGCAGAGAGGCCAATTCTCCGAGGGACAGTCCCGCCAGGGCATCGCCACCCCGGATGTAGATTTCACAACCCTCACCGGCGGTCAGAAGTTCGTTGTAAATTTCCGACAACCCCGGATGGAGGATGTTCTGCACCATTAGCCGGCTTATGGTGGCATCGCCGGCAACCACCTCCACCTCTCCGGGATAGGCACGCTCAATCACCGGGAGCTTGCGCACATCCTGTATCTCGGCAATGACAAAGGGCAGTGATGCCCCCAGGTGTCGTGCCTGAGCAGCAATGGACAGCAACGCCTTCACGGTCTCCACGTCCGATGTCACCAGGCTGCCCGCCTGATGGGAGGCACTGGGCACTATGACAGCCGCGGCATCCAGGCAGGCTACCCTCTGCAAGGCATCCGGCTGAATGGCAGCGCCGGCACGGAGGATGATCTGGCGAGACTTGCGCCCGATACCGGGCTCGTCGCGCAACTCATGCACCTGGGCCGCCGAGGCATGCTCGGACAGCACCACCAGGCGCAAGCGGTTGGTTTCACGCTTTTCCAGGAAACGGCGCATGCGCCCTGATGACCCCAGCAACTCGCCCAGCAGCGGCAAGGTCTGGCTGGTCCACCCCAGAACTACGATGTGATTTCTCAGCGTAACCGGGGTTAGCCCCCGCTCCAGGTCGGTCATCTTGGCGATCAACCAGCGCGTCAGGATCGCCACCAGCGTGCCCATGAAAACCACATAACCGCTGACGGTGAGAATGGTGGACACAAACCGCTGCCAGTTACCCACATCGTCTCCGAGATAGCCCGGGTCCGTCAGCCGCAGAAAAGCCCACCAGATGGCATCGCCGACATCTTCAAAAGGCGTTCCGAGAGGGATCACCAGCAGCCCGCCAACAAGCGAAATGATGCCTATAAAGACACCCACCACTAACAACTGAAAGCCCGCACCTTTTACGAGTTGGCGCTCAACGATGAACTTCACGCGGTCAACAAAACGAAAGGGGATCATGATCGTCCTTCTGGCAAGATGGCGAATGTCGGTAGCATAGCGCAGAACGTATGGAATAAAACCGGAGCGATGCCTTATAGCACGCTCGTTCATGAACAATTGACTGGCTACGCAATTCGCAGCATCGTATAGATGTCTATCAAGTTCTCCAACGCGGCCCTGAGCGGCTGCAAGACTGGCCGGTTTTTCATGCCCCATGCGCCGATCACATTGTCACTTGCTGTCATCCCGCTGATGACGGGCTGCTCCCTGCTGGCACCAACACCGGAACCGGCGCCACCACAAACCCACTATCATGCCCCCGTGGTCGAGGCCGTATCCGGCACGGCGGTTTCCATACCGCAACTGGCCGAGCGGCTTGCGGGACAGGATGTGGTCATGATTGGCGAATATCACGGCCACCAGGGCGCTCACCTGCTCCAATCCCGCCTGCAGGCTCATCTGTACCAGCATCGCCCTGAACAGGTGTTATCCATGGAACAGTTCGAGGTGGACCGGCAGCCGGTGCTGGACCGCTACCTGGCCGGCGACATAGGCGAAATGGAACTGGTCGAGGATGCCGGCGCCTGGCCTATCTACAAATACGCCTACCGGCCATTGGTGGAATTTGCCCGGCGTCAGGGCCTGCCCGTCATCGCCGCAAACGCTCCGGGTGATATCGTTCGCTGCGTGGGACGCGAGGGGCCCGAGTATCTGGCGGGCCTGAACGCAGCTCGGAAACGCCACATCCCAGACGCGCCCTTCGCAGGCAGCGCAGCCTACCGGGAAAAATTCTTTGGCACCATGGGCGGCCGGCATGGCACCGCCGACAATGAGCGACTGCAGAACACTTATCACGCCCAGTTGCTGCGGGACAACACCATGGCAAGCCGGATACTGGCCGCACGGGAACGCCACCCCGAGCACCAGGTCATTCACCTGACGGGCACCTTTCACAGCGAGGAGCGCCTGGGCACGGTAGAGGCCCTTTTGCAGCGAAACCCCGAGCTGTCTGTAGCGGTTATAAGCCCGGTTTTTATGGAAGCGCAGCCCGACGGCGACGAACTACCGCTCACCGGTAACCAAAACAAGGGCGACTATCTCTATTTCCTGCTACCGCTGCCCCCGGAGTACCGGGACGAAGCACGGGGACACGAATCGATGATGGATGCATTCCGGAAGGTGCCAGAAACAACCTGCGACTAAGCCTCACCAGCCTTGGCGAAAGCCGCCCCCATGGCGCGGGAAAAAACCGCCTCGTCCGCTGCGCTGAAAAGCACGAAGCGCACATACCTAACCCTTCCCAGACGCGGCAATACCTGACTGACCGTCGCCATGGCAACCTCCGCAGCCCCTTCCACCGGGTAACCGAAAGCCCCTGCCGAAATGGCGGGAAACGCTATGGATTCAATTGCTTTACTGTCTGCCAACTCAAGGGCATTGCGATAGCATTCCGCCAGCCAATGATCGGAAGGTTCATCCACACCGTAAACGGGCCCCAGGCAGTGGACGACGTACTGGTTTGGCAGGTTATGCGCCCCTGAAATCACCGCCTCACCCGGGCGGATCGGTGCCATGGGCCGGCACTCTTCAGCCAGCCCTGGCCCTGCCGCCGCATGGAGCGCGCCTGCGACACCGCCCCCGGACATCAATTGGGCATTGGCGGCATTAACGACTGCTTCCAGATCATCCTGGCGGGTGATGTCGCCACGAACGCATTCCACAGTTTTTCCGTTCAGTTCAACCTGTGCCATGGAAACCTCCCGGCCATTGCCTCAGCGTCGCCGCTTCAGCGAGCGGTTGATAATAACGGTTTCCGGCTCGCCGTGACCTGCGATGGCAGCCAGCGCCCGGTCCAGCGTTGCCTCGGCAATGGCTTCGTGTTTTTGGGGTAACGAGTGAACCTTGACCGGCAGGAAATCCAGCAGCCGGTCATCTCCGAAGGTAGCCATTCTGAGAGACTGCGGCAAGCCTCCCGGCTGCTCCAGCAGCACGTCGAGCACCCCTTGCAAGAGGGTGTACGAGGCGGTAATCAACGCATCCGGAAGCCCCTGATCCGCCAGCACCTGCTGCATCAGTCGGGCGCCGGAGGCTCGGTCATAGTGTTCACCACTGTAGACCGCCCATTGTCCACTACGACTCCGAGCCACCTCCTCAAAGCCCTCGCGGCGCTCCCGTGTCATCGCCAGCGCCGGCACCGCATCAAGCCAGACCACCGACCCGGTGCCCGGCTCCAGCACTGAACGGGCCAGTGTGGCTGCGCCCTTGCGATTGTCGCTGACCACGCAACTGATCACACCCGGTGATTGCGATCGGTCCACCGCGATCACCGGCAGGTCTTCCTCCTGCAACTCTTGGTAGAAGGGGTCATTCGGTGGCAGGGCACTCGCAACGATCAGGGCATCGCATCGCCTTGCCTTGAGAGAACGTGCCAGCTCGCGCTCGGTATCCGGGTCATCCCCGGAGCCGGCAATCAGCAATTGATAGCCCCGGGCACGGGCACCCTGCTCCAGCAATTTGGCCAGGCGGGCGTAACTGGCGTTCTCCAGGTCCGGCAGGATAAACCCCAGGGTGCGGCTGGCCCCACCACGCAGCGACGCGGCTTGCGGGTCTATCTGGAAGTGGTTGTCCCGCGCAACCGCCATCACCTTTTCGATAGTCGCCGGCTTGATCCGGCGGGCCGGCCCCTGGCCATTGATCACGTAGCTGGCGGTGGTGCGGGACACCCCCGCCAGGCGGGCAAGTTCTGCAAGGGTCATGGGGCCGAGTCCTCCTGGGCACAGATTGCTTGATTTCTGATCATATCTGTTTCATGATTCATTCTATGTTTGCTGACACGATTCAGCAACCCAGATTTTACTGGTATTCACAACAACAAGGCGAGGCTCCCCACATGCTGACGCTAACAGCCAATGATATCCGCCTGGGCTGCACTGCAACCGACTGGCAGGATGCCCTGAACCAGGCCAGCCAGGAACTGCAGGATGCAGGCCGGACCACTCCCGACTACCACGCGGGCATGCTGGCCAGGGAGCAACAGTCCTCCACCGTCCTTGGTAACGGCATTGCCATCCCCCACGGCACACCGGAAAGCCGCGACGCCGTTACCAGCACCGGCATCCGGGTGTTGCAGTTTCCCGGCGGCGTTACCTGGCATGACAACGCCACTGTGTATGTGTTGGTCGCCATTGCGGCCCAGTCGGATGAGCATCTGGATATCCTGCGCCACCTGACCCGCGTACTGGACAAACCCGGCCTGTCGCAGAAACTGGCCGAGGCCGATGACACCGAGGCGCTGGTATCCCTATTGTCAAAGGAGCCAGTGGTGCCAAAATGCGACGCTCAAACCCTGTGCCTGGGCGTTAACACCCGGGCCACCAGCGAACTGGCCATCAGCGCTGCGGCCAGGCTGCAGGGGCTGGGCTGTGTCGACGCCAGCTTTATGAAGGAAATTGTCAGCCAGCCGCCCGTCGGTCTGGGCCAGGGGTTTTGGCTGGTTCACCACAGCGTTGGCAGTATCCGACCTGCGCTGGCACTGGCAACCCCCAAAGAACCCCGCGACGACCTCGCTGGCGTTTTCTGCCTGGCGGGCCCTGGCGACGACTGCCGCGAATTGCTGGAGCGTATCGATAATTTCCTGGCCCAGAACATCCCCCTGGAAAGCCAGTCCGTGGATGCTGTACTTTCCCGGCTTTCCGGTGAGCAGGCCAATGCGGTCAGCGACCGGGTGCGCCTGCTGAATACCCATGGCCTACACGCCCGGCCCGCCAAACAACTGGTACAGGAAGCCCGTCAGCACAAGGCAGACATTCGCATCCGCCTGGAGGACGGCGATGGCAATTCGGTATCGGCGACCAGTCTCACCCGGATCATCGGCCTCGGTGCCCGCAGGGGGCAAACCCTGATCATATCCGCAACCGGCGACGATGCGGAACAGGCGGTAGAAGCCGTTTGCCAGGCCATCAATGACGGGCTCGGAGAAACCGTCTCCCCGCTTCGACAACAACAGAGCCAGCCGGCGCCTGCCGAGCCGGAACCCGAACCTCTGACCGATGACGAACCCCTGAAAGCGGTCGCCGCCTCACCGGGCCTGGCTCTGGCACCCGCCTTCGTCATGCGCCAGCCGACATTGGACTACCCCGCCACCGCCAGCGATGCCGGTGAACAGACCAGCCGACTGGGCCGGGCCATCGACGAAGCCGACGGACAACTGCGCACGCTGATTCGCCAGGCCGAAGGCGGTGAGGCAGCACCGATTCTGTCGGTGCATGTGGAAATGCTCCAGGATGACGATCTCTACCAGGCCGCCCTGGAAGCCATCAACGAAGGCGCGTCCGCCGAAGCCGGCTGGTGGCTCGCCATTGATACCGCCGCGCGTGCCCAGGAAGCACTGGCAGACCGGCTTCTGGCAGAACGGGCGGCAGATTTGCGGGATGTTGGCCGGCGCGTGCTGGCCAACCTCTGCGGGGTGGCCATGCCGACACCGCCGGACGAACCCTATGTACTGGTGGCGGACGACCTGGGCCCTTCCGATGTGGCAAGGCTGGACACCCAACGCGTTCGCGGCCTGATCACGGCCCGTGGTGGCGCCACATCCCACAGCGCCATCTTGGCTCGGGCGCTGGGGCTCCCAGCCGTGGTCGGGGCTGGTGACCGTATCCTGACCATCAGCAACGGAACGGACCTGGTGGTCGACGGCGAACGCGGCTGCCTGGTGCCCAATCCCAGCGCCGAGCGCCGCGACCGCATTGACCGTCGCCTGGACCAACTCACCCGCCTGCAGGCGGACGCCCACGAGTGCCGGAACGAGCCAGCCACCACCACCGATGGCCACACCATCGACGTATGCGCCAACCTTGGCAACACCGCCCACACCCCGGATGCTGTCGACCGGGGCGCCGATGGCATTGGCCTGCTGCGCACCGAATTCGTTTTTATGGAGCATCCGGACGCGCCTGACCTGGACACCCAGGTGAAGGAATATCGCCATGCCTTCGACGCCCTCAACGGCCTGCCACTGGTCGCACGCACCCTCGATGTGGGTGGTGACAAGCCCCTGGATTACTGGCCCCTTCCCCACGAGGACAACCCCTTCCTTGGGCTGCGCGGTATTCGCCTGTCACTGACGCGACCGGAAATCCTCGAAACCCAGGTGCGCGCGCTGCTGACGGCTGCCGACAACCGCCCACTGCGAATCATGTTTCCCATGGTCAAGGACCTGGAAGAGCTTCGCGCGGCCAAGGCCATCGTCGAACGGGTCCGCGCCGAGATTCCCTGCCAGGGCCTGCAGGTGGGCGTGATGATTGAAGTGCCCTCCTGTGCCCTGTTGGCCCACACCCTGGCACCGGAAGTGGATTTCTTCTCGGTAGGCACCAATGACCTCACCCAGTACACCCTGGCTATCGACCGTGGCCACGGCCAGCTTTCGGCCGAGTCCGACGGGTTGCACCCCTCGGTACTGCAACTGATCCGCATGACCGTCGAAGCCGCCCATGCTCACCAACGCTGGGTGGGTATCTGTGGCGAGCTGGCCTCCGACCCACAGGCTATTCCGGTACTGCTGGGTCTGGATGTGGACGAGCTGTCGGTGACCAGCCGGCGAGTGCCACTAGTCAAAGCCTGTATCCGCGGGCTTAGCCGCGAACACGCCCGTGAACAGGCGAAACTGGCGCTGGGCAAGGCCACCGCAGCCGAAGTGCGCGACGCCCTGGAGACACTGTAATGGCCCGGGTACTCACCATCACCCTGAACCCGGCGCTGGACCTAAATGCCGAGACCGACTCAATCCGGCTGGGTAACGTGAACCGCTCTCGGTCCACACGTCTGGAGGCTGCCGGCAAAGGCATTAACCTGGGCCGTGTGCTGTCACGTCTCGGCCATACCGTGACCGTGTCCGGACTGCTGGGAGAGATCAACGCCGCACCCTTCGATCGCCTGTTCTCGTCTGACATCCTGGCAGACCACTTTGTCCGCATCCCCGGGCAGAATCGCATTAACGTGAAAATTGCCGAGGGCGATGGTCGTGTGACCGATCTGAACGGGCCCGGATTTGACGTACCCGCGGATGCCCTGGACCGATTAAAGGCACGCCTGGGTAACTTGAAGAACAGGTTCGATGCCGTTGCCATTGCTGGCAGCCTGCCCGGCGGCTTTCAGCCCGAGGCACTGGCGGAACTGGTCACCCTGGCTCGCGAAGCAGACATCCCGGTGTGGCTGGATACCAGCGGCGCAGGCCTCACAGCCGGGCTTAAGGCGCTGCCAGACGGCATCAAGCCCAATACGGAAGAGCTGGCCGAATGGGCCGGGCACCCTTTGGAGAGCCTGGACGCCATCGCCGAGGCAGGTCGCTCACTTCAGGCCACCGGCATCGCCAATGTGGTGATTTCCATGGGCGAAAAAGGCGTGCTCTGGCTGTCGCCGAAGGGTAACTGGCAAGCGTTGCCACCGCCCGTGACCGCCACGAGCACGGTCTGCGCCGGCGACACTTTGCTGGCCGGAATGATTCACGGCTTGCTCGAACATCATCACCCGGAACAGGTGCTGTCAACCGCCACCGCGCTGTCGGCCGAGTGCGTTCGACACATTGGCGTTGGCGATCCAATGGCCGACGACTTTATCCAACTGATTCAGCAAACCCGCGTCACTCTCTTCACCTCCTTCACCTCCTTCACCTCCGTCACCCCCTGGCCCGGGCACAACAACAATGGGGAGATACCATCATGAAACTGATCATTGTAACCGCCTGCCCTCAGGGCGTGGCCACCAGCTTCCTGGCGGCCCGGGCTCTGGAACGGGCCGCGCAGCAAAAAGGCTGGGAAGCCAGAACAGACATTCGCAGCCCGCAGCAACCACTGTCGTCCCTGGCCGAGGATGTCATCGCCTCGGCGGACCTGGTCGTTGCCGCAACAGGAACACCAACGGACCTGAACGCCTACGCCGGCAAACGCCTCTATCAGGTCCCGGTAACGGCCGCCCTGCCCGATCCCGCGTCGATTCTGGACCAGGCCGAAAAGCAGGCCGAGCCCTATCAACCAACAGATGCTTCACAGCCCGAGCCTGCCACCTCAGGTAACGCAGGCAAACGCATTGTCGCCGTCACCGCCTGCCCCACCGGTGTCGCCCACACGTTTATGGCGGCAGAAGCCCTGACCGCCGCCGCGACCGCGGTTGGCCACCAGATCCGTGTGGAGACCCAGGGCTCCGTGGGCGCACAGGACCCTCTGACCGCCGAGGAAATCGAGGCGGCGGATGTGGTGATCCTGGCCTGCGATATCGAAGTGGACCCGAGCCGTTTTGCCGGCAAACGACTCTGGCGTACGTCCACCGGCAGCGCCCTGAAAAAACCGGGGCCCACCATTGATGACGCCATGACCAATGCCTCTGTCGAGGAAGGCCAGAAAAAAGCGACCTCAGGAGGTGGTGGCGAGAAACGCGGCCCCTACAAGCATTTGCTGACGGGCGTATCCTTCATGCTGCCCATGGTGGTAGCCGGCGGCCTGCTGATCGCCCTGTCATTCGTGTTCGGCATTGACGCGTTTGAAGAGGAGGGCACCCTGGCAGCCGCGTTGATGCAGATCGGCGGCGGCACCGCCTTCCAGTTGATGATTCCCCTGTTGGCCGGCTATATCGCCTGGTCCATCGCCGACCGGCCGGGCCTGGCGCCGGGAATGATTGGCGGCTACCTGGCCAGCACCCTTGGCGCAGGCTTCCTGGGCGGCATCATCGCGGGCTTCCTGGCGGGCTACGTCGCCCGTTTCATCAGCCAGAAGCTGCCAATGCCCGAGAGCATCGAATCCCTCAAACCCATCCTGATCATTCCGCTGCTGGCCAGCCTGGTCACCGGCCTGGCCATGATCTACGTGATCGGCGAACCCGCCGCCGCCCTGATGGATGGGCTGACCAACTTCCTGGAAGGCATGGGCACCACCAACGCCATCCTGCTGGGCGGTATTCTCGGAGCCATGATGTGCTTTGACCTGGGTGGGCCGGTGAACAAGGCCGCCTATACCTTCGGTGTCGGTTTACTCTCGGAAGGCAGCGGTGGTTCGGCCCCCATGGCGGCGATCATGGCCGCGGGCATGGTGCCCGCCATCGGCATGGGTGTGGCGAGCTTTATTGCCCGCGCCAAGTTTGCAGAGGCCGAACGGCAGGCCGGGCGGGCCTCCTTCGTACTGGGGCTGTGCTTTATCTCCGAAGGTGCGATCCCCTTCATGGCCAAAGACCCACTGCGCGTGATTCCGGTGTGCATGGTGGGGGGCGCCATCACGGGCGCCCTGTCCATGCTGTTCACTGTCAAGCTCATGGCACCCCATGGCGGTCTGTTCGTGCTCGCCATTCCCAACGCGGTAAGCACAGTACTGCCCTATGTGGCCGCCATTGCCATCGGTTCGCTGGTAATCGGGTTTGGCTACGCCATGATCAAGACCGGCAAGGCCGAGGTGGCAACCGCCTCCTCTTAGCAGACCTCCCCTCCGGGGGCGCTTGACGCCCCCGGTATTTGCGGCGATGGTATCCGCCAGATCCACACACAAGGACGCCGTGATGAAAATTCTGTCTACCCTGATCCTGGCGATTGCCGCCATTGTTTCCGCGTCACTCATCGCCAACGGCCTGACCGGGCTACGCACCGGAGACCGTTTCGTCACCGTCAAGGGCGTTGCGGAACGGGAGGTGCAGGCGGACCTCGCACTCTGGCCCCTGCGTTTCGTCGCTACCGGCAACAGCCTGGACGAAGCCCGCGAGAAGGCCCGCAGCAGCCGCGAAGCCATTATGGCCTTCCTCAAGCTGCAAGCCATCGACACAGACGCAGCGGAACTGCAACGCCTGGACGTTACGGACACCCGCGCCAATCCCTACCAGGAAAGCAACGGCCAGAAGTTCATCATCAACCAGACCCTGATGGTTCGCAGCGACGACATCGATCGCATTCGCCAGGCCGCGCAGTCTGTCAGTGAACTGGTGGATTCCGGCGTCATTCTGTCATCCGATTATGGCCCAGGCGGGCCGACTTACCTGTTTAACCGGTTGAACGACATCAAACCCGAGATGATTGCCGAGGCCACCGCCGCCGCCCGCGAGGCCGCCGCACAGTTTGCCAGGGATGCAAAAACTGAATTGGGGAACCTGCGCCGCGCCAATCAGGGCGTGTTCCAGATCCTGGCCCGCGACCAGGCCCCCGGCGTCAGCGAGGGCCAGCAGCCGATAAAAACCGTTAGGGTAGTGACTACGGTTGAGTATTATCTAAATTAGGCGACTGCCGCCAGTTACTGGGTCTGCACCATTTCATCGGTAACCTGATAGCGGCCAGCCAGCCAATGCAGGATTTCCCTAGCGGCCGGGTGATCAAAGTGGCCATAACATTCCGTCAGCGCCTGATGGCGTTCGGTACTGAGCCTGTGCAAGCCGGCATCCTGCAACAGGAGCAGATCGGCCTGTACCTGCTGCGCCAACTCTTTGCCCAACACTTCCTCGGCGGCCAGCTGGAAGGCCTTGCCATACTGGTAGCCGGGCCCCTGTTCGTAGCTACGGGCCAGGGTGATGGCCGGAATCGCAGTGAGCGTTGGCTGTAACGCGGGATTAATGGCATGGCCAGAGAGATACGGGCCGTTGGCCGCCGGCCGGCCGGTAAATGCCCGCAGGTGCAGATGCCGGGACATACGGTCACCGTCGTTCACCGGGTAGTTATCCCACAGCACCGGCTTGCGCCCCAGTGCTTCTGAAACACGCTGCAGATGGCCCGGCGATATCTCCCGCGAACACACCTCCTCGCCCGTCCAGAACACCTGCACGGACGGGTCCAGTGCCTTGCCTAGATCTTCCAGGTAATGCTCGGGACGAGGACCGAACACCCGGTCCAGCACCGGATCATCGGAGTAGTAGCTGGGGCAGACGGTCAGTTGGTCCGCTGTACTGCGTTCTGCCACCCAGTGAATGATCTCCGCCTGTCGGGCCGCCAGTTCCGGTGTATCGCTTTTCATGTCATCAAACAGGATCGCCAGATCGGTGATACCCAACTGATCAAACGCTGCCAGTTTTTGCGTCAGCGCGGTTTTCGCCGAGTCATCGAAATTGTTGAACACCTCGAACGGGCTCAGGCCAATGCCGAACCGGACTCCGTGACTGCCACAAAACCGGGCGAAATCAGCCAGCTCATCGGCCTCCGCTTGCGGATGCGGCTCGTTCCACCGGCGCCTGAGAAAAGCATCCGCCTTGGGTGCGTACCAATAGTTCCGATAACCATGGGGAGCCAGTGCCGCAACCAGCTGCCGACGCTCTTCCCAGCTCCACAAAGGGCCATAGAAGCCTTCAATGATTCCCAGTGGGGGTTGCTCTGCCATGGGCGTTTCCATTTCGCGAGTACACAGATGGTTTACCGTCCAGAGGGTATCTCATCAGGCCGTGGGGGTCACCGGACAAGTTTAGCAATGTCGGCTAGACTTCTCGTACTGATGATGTAGTGATGAGTAGTGATGAGTAGTGACGATTCACATCCGCTCTCCGATTACCCATGTGGATAAGGAGCCTGGCAAATGGACATTAAAAGCTTTGAAGACCTGATTGAGTGGGCTCGCGAGCTCCACGCCCACCTGTCCCGATGTTTGTCGGAGTGCTCAACAAAGAACAAGGAGGAGCGAGCCCGGGCACTGCTGACGTATCTGGCGGACCATGAGGCCGAACTCGAGCGCATCACGGCGGAGTTCGAGAAACAGGCCGATTCAAGGGCTTTGAAAACAAGGCTCTACGACTACCTGAACGACGAACACAAGGCCATCAAAACCCACCGCACCTGCGATGATCATTACGCCAGTCTCGACTTCGACAGCATTGTTCGTGAGGTGTTCGACTTCCATGATCAGCTGATCGACCTGTATGACAGCCTGGCCGGCAAGGCAGAGATTCCGGAAGCGAAAGAACTCGCTGAATCCCTACGCGCCATGGAGGAGAACGAAGCCATGAGGCTGGCGAGGCAGATTGGCATGATGGATGATGTCTGAATTCTTCCACTCTCTGTACATGAAAACTGGAAATCGCGAGTCACCGATAGTACTGTATATATAAACAGTATCGGGAGTTTCCCCCATGAAGACTCGCGCGACACCCCTCAACCCACAGAACCGCTTCCAGCCCATAGTGACGGACCGCCAATACGATGATGGCTGGTATCAGGACCCCGCTGATGATACCTGCCCTGACTCACTGGCAACCGAAGTGGTGGATGAACAGGTGCGTACGATTATCAGCCGGAACCAGTCGCCGGATGTGCCGTTCGACCAGTCCATAAACCCGTACCGGGGTTGCGAGCATGCGTGCATATACTGCTTTGCCCGGCCTACCCATGCGTACTGGGACATGTCGCCGGGGCTGGACTTCGAAACCCGGCTGATCGCCAAACCCAATGCTGCGGAACAGCTTCGAAGGGAGCTCGATAAACCCGGCTACCGTGTGTCGCCAATTGCCCTTGGCGTGAACACCGATGCCTATCAGCCGGTTGAGAAGCACCGGGAAATTACCCGCGACGTCCTCAAGGTGTTGGTCGAGTATCGCCATCCGGTGTCCATTATCACCAAGGGGGCACTGATTCTGAGGGACCTGGACCTGCTGTCAGAACTGGCACATCAGGGCCTGTGTTCCGTTCGGGTCAGCTTAACCACCCTGGACAATACCCTGAAGCGCCAGATGGAACCTCGCACTGCAGCGCCGGCGACACGCCTGAAAGTCATCCGTGAGCTGGCCGCTGCCGGCGTACCAACGGGCATCATCCTGGGGCCGGTTATCCCGTTCATCAACGATCATGAAATTGAGAGCATTCTGGGGGTCGCAGCAGAGGCAGGTGCGGAACGGGCAAGCTGGATCATGCTTCGCCTGCCGCTGGAACTGGATGAGCTGTTCCAGGACTGGTTGCAGCGGCACTTTCCAGACCGGGCCAGTCATGTGATGAATCGCATGCGCGATTTGCGGGGTGGCAAAAGTTACGATGCCCAGTTCGGGCGCAGAATGACAGGAACGGGCCCCTACGCAGATCTTGTCCGCCAGCGCTTCGCAAAGCGCGCAAGGCAACTGGGCCTGAACCTTCATCAGGCAGAGCCCCTTAGAAGCGACCTCTTCAGGCGTCCTGCGGGTGAGCAGATCGGATTGTTCTAGACCGGAAACATTACCTCATGCTGACCAGCGGGAGAAAGTCGTAAGACCTAGGTCGTACAGAGGCGGGTTTTTCGTTCCGTTTCTTAACGTTTGTTGATAACTTGAACTAGAATTAGGAGTTACTTTCCCAGACAGAGGGAGAGGCTCTCAACACAACAACGACAAAAGAGGCTAGAAGAGCAATGAAGATCCGTTCTGTTCTATCCGCGGCTGTGCTGGCTGTAGCAACTACCTTTGCTTCCACACAAGCCCTCGCTCAAGACACGTTTACCCTGCGCCTGGCCGAAACCTGGGGGCCCAACTTCCCGATTTTCGGTGACACCACCAAACGGTTCGCTGAAACTGTCGAAAAAATGTCCGACGGCCGCCTGAAGGTCCGCATCGACTCGTCAAACAAGCACAAAGCGCCCTTCGGTGTCTTTGATATGGTCAAGGCCGGCCAGTACGACATGGGTCATTCCGCGTCCTACTACTGGAAAGGCAAAGTACCCAACACCCTGTTCTTCACAAGCATGCCGTTCGGCATGAACGCGATGGAACAATACGCCTGGTTCTACCACGGCGGTGGTATGGAACTGATGCAGGAGGTTTACGAACCCCACAACATGCTGTCGTTCCCAGGTGGTAACACCGGCGTTCAGATGGGCGGCTGGTTCCGCAAGGAAATCAACTCCCTGGAAGACCTTCAAGGCCTCAAGATGCGTATCCCCGGTTTCGCCGGCGAGGTGTTTGCGGAAGTGGGTGTAAACCCAACCAACATCCCACCGGGCGAGCTGTACACAGCCCTTGAGCGCAACACCATTGATGCCGTCGAGTGGGTGGGGCCATCACTGGACCTGCGCCTTGGTTTCCAGCAGATCGCTGACTACTACTACACCGGTTGGCACGAGCCCGCCACGGAACTGCAGTTCCTGGTGAACAAGAAAGTGTGGGAAAAACTGCCAGCCGACCTGCGCGAAATCATGCGCGTCGCCATGCGCACAGCCTCCTACGACATGCTGGTTCACTCTCAGCACGCAAACGCGGAAGCCTGGGCCAACATCAAGGAAGAGTACCCCAACGTACAGATCAAGAAATTCCCTGAGGAAATCTTCCAGGCCATGCACGAGGCCAATGAGAAGCTCCTGGAGGAAGCCGCGGCAAACAATGAGCAAGCCGCAAAGATTGTAGAGTCCCAACAGGAATATCTTGAGAAGAGCCGGGCCTACACGGACATCTCCGAACGGGCCTACCTGAACACGATGGCAGAAGTCGAGTAACATATCGGCAGTAACTGAGCCGGGATCGCTCTAGCAGTGATCCCGGTTTTGTCGTTTATAGCAATTGAAAAATCGCCGGCTTCCCGGCGGAGGACAATCAATGCGTTGGATTATCAAGCTGGACGAGGGCCTGGCCTATTTGTCCATTTTCTGTGGTTGGGTGGCCTGCGCCGCAATGATTCTGATGGCCGGCAACGTCTTCTACGACGTGGTGGCCCGCTACGCTTTCAATGAAGTTTCGATCGGTATGCAGGAGATGGAGTGGCATCTCTATTCCGTGGTGTTCCTGCTGGGCATCCCCTACGCATTGCGCACGGACGGCCATGTTCGCGTAGACGTTTTCTACACCCGCTGGCGTGACAAGACCAAGGCCTGGGTCAACATCGTTGGTGCTGTTATCTTTGTCATCCCCTTTGCCTACCTGATCTGGAACTACGGTTACGATTTTGCCGTTGAGTCCTACAGCATGGGCGAAGGCAGCGGCGACCCGGGTGGGCTACCCCATCGCTGGGTGATCAAGAGCGTGATCCCGATTTCCGCGGTGTTTACCGGTATCGCCGGGTTCAACATGGTGACCTTCGCAATACGGGTTATCTCCGGCGACAAGACCTATGAGCCCAAGCACGGCGCGGAGGGTCTCGCATGATCGGTATGATTATGTTCGGAGCCGCCCTCCTCCTGCTGATGCTGGGCTTCCCGGTTGCCTTTACCTTTGGCGGCGTTGCCCTGTTTTTCGGGATCTATGCCGAAGGCATGGATCTGTTTGCTTTCATGCCTTATCGCATTATGAGCGTCATGCAGAACACGGTGCTGATGGCGGTGCCATTGTTCATCTTCATGGGTGTGGTCCTGCAACGCACGCGGCTGGCCGAGCAATTGCTGACCTCCATGGGCCGCCTGTTCGGTGGATTGCCAGGGGGCCTGGCCATTTCCACCATCCTGGTAGGTGCCCTGCTCGCCGCATCAACGGGCGTCGTCGGTGCCAGTGTGGTAGCCATGGGTCTGATCTCTCTCCCCGTGATGCTGGCCCATAACTACGACAAGCGGCTTGCAACGGGCACTATCTGTGCGTCCGGCACACTGGGCCAGATCGTACCGCCTTCGATTATCCTGATTATCCTTGGCGACGTGCTCGGGCTCCCGGTTGGCGACCTCTTCAGGGCAGCCGTTATCCCAGGTGTGGTGCTGGTCGGTCTGTACATCATCTACATCCTTGTTCTCACCCGCTTCAAGCCTGAAACCGGCCCCGCCATGCCGGATGACAGCGGACTGTCACGGGGCAAGGAAATCCGTGCAGCGCTGCTGGCGATTATCCCGCCGCTGGCGTTGATCATCGTCGTACTGGGCTCCATCTTTGCCGGTATTGCCACCCCCACGGAATCTTCGGCGCTCGGTGGTGTCGGCGCCGTGGTGCTGGCCATCATTTACCGCCAGTTCTCCTTCAAGATGGTGTGGGATGCCTCAAAGGACACGGTGAAGGTCACTGCCATGGTGTTCGCCATCCTCGTCGGTGCAACCGCATTCTCGATGGTGTTCAGCTACACCGGTGGCGATTACCTGCTGGAAGAATGGCTACTGCAGCTTCCCGGCGAAAAATGGGGTTTCATCATCCTGGCCATGCTGGTCATCCTGGTGCTGGGCTTCTTCATCGACTTCGTGGAAATTTCGTTCATCATCGTTCCGATCCTGGCACCAGTGGCGGAAGCCATGGGCATCAACATGCTGTGGTTCGCGATTCTGATTGCCATGAACCTGCAAACCAGTTTCCTGACGCCCCCATTCGGGTTCAGTCTGTTCTATCTCAAAGGCGTATCACCACCCGGTGTACAGACCACCGATATCTACAAAGGGGTACTACCGTTTATCCTGATGCAGGTACTGGTGCTGGTGATGATCGTGATTTTCCCGGAATGGTTTGGCATGAGTTCGACCTACTGACGTCGGCGCCAGTCGACAGCACACCAACAAGCCGGGGCCGTGCAGCCCCGGTTTTTTCGCCCGCCATTCCCGCTTTTACCCCTTTTACCTATTGCCCCAATAGCAACCCTCCATTCTTTGGTGTGTGGGGGGATATGACAAAACACGCTTGTTTTCTATACTAAAGACGAAGCAGGCGATTCTCAGTTGTGATATCGGGACACGCCCTGATGCTGAATCACTGTCGGCCAAGCCCGCCGACTTCAGTCCGTGATTAACCAGCTGAAAAAGGGAGATATGTATCCATGAGCCAAAGCACCGCCCGGAAGCCCCCAGCGCCCACCAACGACCGACCGGAGGACAGGCCTCACGTCCTGACGTTGCCCCTGGAAGAGCAGCAGGCGGACCGTGAGCCTCACAGTTATGAACGCTGGCTGATCGCCAAGCTGATGCGCATGGCCGGGTCACCACCGCTACGGTTCCAGCTGTGGAACAATGAATTCATTGACCCCGAAGAAGGCCATGCCCGTTTTACGCTCAAACTGACAGACCCCAAGGCGCTGTTTACGCTGGTCACCAACCCCAACCTGGCGTTTGGGGATCTATACAGTGCGGGCAGGCTGCAGGTAGATGGCGATCTTTCGGAGCTGATGGAGACACTTTACCGCTCAATTCACAACGCCAGGCAGAAATGGCCCAAATGGCTGGAAGCCCTGTGGCGCAACCACAACCCCCGCTCTACTGGCGTTTCTGAAGCCCGGGAGAACATTCACCACCACTACGATCTGGGCAACGAGTTTTACCGGCTCTGGCTGGATCATGCCGAAATGCAGTACACCTGCGCCTATTACGAAACGCCGGATTTGACCCTGGAACAGGCCCAACTGGCCAAGCTGGAGCACGTTTGCCGCAAGTTACGACTAAAACCCGGCATGACGGTTGTGGAAGCCGGCTGTGGCTGGGGTGGTCTAGCGCGCTATATGGCCCGGAATTACGGCGTGAAGGTACATTCCTACAACATCTCGAAAGAACAGCTGACGTACGCTCGGGAAGAAGCCAGGCGTCAGCAGCTGGACCACCTGATTGAGTACGTTGAAGACGACTATCGCAACATCAGCGGCCAATATGACGCCTTTGTGTCCATCGGCATGCTGGAGCATGTCGGCAAGGACAATTACCTGGCGCTGTCGGAGCTTATCAGTCGTTCCCTGAAGCCGGACGGCCTGGCGTTACTGCACAGCATCGGCCGCAACCGGCCCATGCTGATGAACGCCTGGATCGAGAAACGCATCTTTCCGGGTGCTTACCCACCGAGTATCTCTGAGTTCATGGGTATCTGCGAACACAGCGACTTTTCGGTGCTGGATGTCGAAAATCTCAGACTGCACTACGCACAGACGCTGACCCACTGGATGGAACGGTTCAGAAGCAACATGGACAAGGTCACAGAAATGTACGACGGGCACTTTGCCCGGGCCTGGGAAATGTACCTCGCCGGCTCCATAGCCGCCTTCCGCGCCGGGTCACTGCAACTGTTCCAGGTGGTCTTCACCCATGGCGGGAACAACCAGCTGCCACAAAACCGCCAGGACATCTATTCGTCCCCCGCAGCTCCGGAGGCATAATCATGGACTACTACGACCTGATTATCGTAGGTGCCGGGCCTGCCGGCTCCACCCTCGCCCACGCACTGCAGGACAGCGGCAAACGCATTCTGGTAATCGATAAGCAGGACTTTCCTCGGGACAAGACCTGCGCCGGCTGGGTTACTCCTGCGGTGATGGACAGTCTCGATATCGACATCAACCACTACGGCACCGGACGAACCCTTCAGCCCATCCGGCGGTTCCGTATAGGCATGATGGGGCAATCGGCGGTGGAAAATGACCACGGTGAGATTGTCAGCTACGGCATACGACGCTGCGAGTTCGATGCGTTTCTTCTGGACAGGACAGCCGTGCCGAAGCAACTGAACACACCGGTCAAGTCCATTGTTCGTCGCGATGGCAACTGGGTGATCAACGATACCTGGGAGGCGCCCCTGATCGTAGGTGCCGGGGGCCATTTCTGCCCGGTGGCGAAGCTGATGGGAGACGGCCCCGGCAGCCACGAAGTCGTAGTGGCGGCCAAAGAGGTGGAATTCGAGATGACGCCTCAACAGGCCGAGGTGTGCGAAGCTCGTGGCGACACCCCCGAGCTCTGGTTCTGCCGCGACCTGAAGGGCTATGCCTGGGTGTTCCGAAAAGGTAATTTCCTCAATATCGGCCTTGGCCGGGAAGACAATCACAAACTGACCGAGCACCTCAACGCCTTCGTGGAGGAAATGAAATCCGAAGGACGCATACCGGCCGATTTACCGGGCAAGTTCAAAGGTCATGCCTACCTGCTATACGCCCACGCGGAAAGACAACTGGCCGATGACGGCCTGCTGTTGATCGGGGATTCCGCCGGCTTGGCCTACACCCAGAGCGGCGAAGGTATTCGCCCTGCCATCGAGTCTGCGTTGATGGCGGCGGACATTATTCGCGACCAGGAGGATTATTCCGCCCAGGCACTGCAGGCCTACGGCGAAGCTATTGCCAGCCGTTTTGGTAATCGCGCCATGCCTCAGGATGAGGGCTGGCAAGTGCCGGACTGGGTCAAAATGCCATTGGCCAGTACCCTGATGCGGTCTCACTGGTTTACCCGCAAGGTGGTCACCGAAAAATGGTTCCTGCATCAGCAGGTGCCACCACTGGCGACGGTCTCCCAGGGTTGAGAGAACGTATAGAACCGGATCGGGCAGTACCCGGTCCGGTTCTCCTTATCACGCCGACGGTCAGTCAGCGGCCAGTTCAATCACATCGATACCATACAGAGTGGTCGTGCCACTCACCTCGTTGCCTACCGCTAACATTGGCTTGCCATTGGGGCTGTCCCCAGCAGCGATAAAGGCAAGCCCCTCGGGCCCAAGATCACCCGCCATTCCACTCTCAAGATCGGTCTGGGAGGCAGAGAAGTCGCGGTTATTGAGGTACTGGACGAATTCCGGGTTCTGCGGATTGGTCACGTTATAGACCATGATGCCCCCAACCCGTTCAAGGCCGATAAAGGCAAAGGTCTGGCCATTAATGGTACCCACGGTGACCGCCTCAGGCTCTGGTCCCTTATCGTCGGAGCGGTTGTCGAACGCATTTTCGTCATTATTGCTGTTGAAATTGTCCGGGATCAGGCTCGCGGTAATGCGCTCGAATTCACTGCCGCTGTCGAAGACCCGCTCGCCGGTTTCCGACCAGATTGAAAACGAACGCGCACCGTAGGCGTAGAGCTCACTGTAGACACAGTTATTCTCCACATAGCTCCGGTCATACTCACCGCCCACGAGAATGACGTTGGCAGGATCGCTGGGCGCGCAGGAATTGCCAAAACCCAGGGTGGATGTGACGTTCAGGCGTCCCAGGTTAGCGTCTTCCTGCAACTCGGCAGCGTTCGGGAAGGCCATGGCATCCAGCGTCAGGTCGGCGACGCGGAATTCCTCACTGAAGCCGTCGTAATCCCGGGAATCACCCTCGTTGGCGGTGATGTAATAGGTTTTTCCGTTAAAACCGTAGCTGGTCATGGCATCCGGATGGTAAATGCTTTTCACCGGCCAGTTGCGAATGTTGATGCCGCTGTCGTCGTTGCTGGCATCCAATTCGTTGCCGATGATGCTGTGATCCTTGAAACCCAACGGAATAATGGCGGTAATCTCCCCGGCCGCGATGTCCAGTTCGGCAACGGCATTTGCCTCCTGCATCGCGACCCAGGCTTTTTCACCGTCGATAGAGATCGCTATGTATTCCGGCTCCAGATCCTGTGCCAGAGTGGCGCCCGGCCCGAACACTCTCAGGCCCTGTTCCATAAGTTCGGCCAGCTGACCGTTGAAGCTGGCGAACCCGGCCGTGGTGACCGTCGCCGCAGCCACGCCGTTGGACAGGTCAACAATGCTAACGGAACCCTCCGGGTCAACACTGTAGTCATCACTGGGTTCGCCCTCGTTGGCCACCAGGAGCTTCTGGCCATCGCGGGTAAACGTCAGCATATCCGGCAGGGCGCCCGCCTCTACTTCACCCACCTTGTTCAGGTCGGTGCTGTTATAGAACACCACCTTGCCGTTGTCCTGCTTGACGTTGGCTTCAATGGCGACGGCCACGAGATCGCCGTATACCGCCACGCTGTTCGCAGAAGCACCTTCGGCGGTGGCATCAATGGTGCTGAGCTTGACCGGCATCTCCGGGTCCTGGATGTCCAGCACGTCCACGGTCGAATCGTTGGCATTGATGACAAACAGACGCTGGTTGGCGGGATCGTGAGCCACGATTTCCGCTGCGCCTTCATCGAAAGCACCACTTGCATAGGTGCCGAGGGTATTCAGCTCAATCAGGGTCTGGCTGGTGCCGGGCGAACCGGTACTGCCATCGTCGCCGTCATCACCGTCGCAGGCCGCCAGGCCCAGGGTGGATGCGAGGATGGCTGCCGTAAGGAGTGAGTTCTGGAATGTCATGTTTGCCTCTTCTTCTGTCGTTACACGTGTGGTTGTACACGACACTTTATGGAGAAGAGGTGACAGAAATGCGTCACTTTTAAGTCAGAACTGCTCAGGGAAGGTGGTATCAGCAAAAAAATGGCGACCGTGCGGTCGCCATTATCAACACTTGCTCAAGTGATTGAGAGCTTCAAGGGCTTTATTGGCCGAGGTAGCTACGGTACATCCATACCGTCTTTTCCTGCTGAGAGATGTAGTCGCTCATCAACGCAACGGTGCCCTCGTCGTCCGCATCGCCAGCCAGGTGAAGCAACTCCCGCTGCTTACCAATCAGCTTGGCGAAGCTCTCCACGATGTTTTCAACAGCATCCTTACCATCGGCCACATCCTTTCGCTCAGGCACCTCGGATTTTTCGATGTAGGTGCTGTAGGCGTGTGCAGGCCTGTGCCCGAGGGTCAGCACCCGCTCGGCTATCTCGTCAATCTTCAACAGCAGGTCGTCATAAAGCTCTTCAAACTTGGCATGCAGTTCGAAAAAGTTGTCACCTTTGATGTTCCAGTGATAGCCACGAACGTTCATGTAGAAGATCTGGTAGTTGGACAGCAGATCGTTCAGTGCGTTCGCCAGGCTCTGGGTCTTTTCAGTGTCCAGACCAATAAAGTTCTTGCTCATAACGTGTCTCCTTGACAGTTACCGGAATGTACTGGTGGCTAATCTAACCAGGAATCGTGAATAGATAAAGTTTAGTTATCCAATCTTCTTGATAGCTCTTACTAATCTTTGGCAAGACCAAGTAATAGCTAAGGGCTATCAAAAATCTGCATATTATTTATTTAACAACGATTCTCAATTGCTGTTGAATGGACCCATATCCATCGCACTTGCGGAGCTGACTGACTATGAGTGCCCTGAAGATGTTTTTCCATGACCATGGTTCAAAGGGTGACAACTCGTTGCTGAAAACCATCACATTCGCCATTACCCACTTCACCGTGGCCTTTACCGTTGCTTACCTGCTGACCGGCGACATACTGATTGGCAGCCTGATTGCCATGGTAGAACCAGCGATTAACACGGTGGCCTACTTCTTTCATGAAAAGATATGGGCGCGGAAGCAGCAGATTGCAAGGGGCGTCTCTGGTGCGGAGGCAATCCCGGTTGCCCGGAGTTTCTGATCAGGGCCATTTCCCAGACTCTAACCACCCGGGCCGCAATCCAGGCAATGCTCAATCGGTTGTGGCCCAATATCCAGCTTGCGGTTGAGGTCACGCAATGCCGTACGAACTCCTTCCTCAATTACCGGGTGGTAGAACGGCATGGTCAGCATCTCGCTCACCGTCATGCGCTTCTGCAGAGCCCAGGCCAGCAAGTGTCCGATGTGTTCGGCTGCGGGGCCAAACATCTCCGCGCCCAAAAATAACCCACTGCCCCGCTCACCGTAGACATGCAACAAGCCCTTATTAGCGCCAATAACGCGGCTGCGCCCCTGTCCTTCGAAAGAAACCTCACCAACGGCATAACCACCCTTACAACGCTCATCGACTTCGTTGAGGGTCATACCCACCGTGGCAATCTGTGGATCAGTGAATACGATGCCCAATGGCACCCGGCGCAGTCCGGCCCGCACATCCGGATACCGAGCCGCGTTATCGCCGGCTATTCGCCCCTCATCAGCCGCCTCATGGAGCAGTGGCACCTCATTGTTGGCATCTCCAGCGATAAAGATATGACTGTCACCGCACTGAAGCGTGTAATGATCGAACAGCGGTGAGCCATGGTCATCCTCGGCAATATCCGCGTTCTGTATATCCAGACTGTCGACATTGGGGCGACGCCCCGTGGCTGCCAATAGATAGTCGAAAGTTTCCGTGGTTTCACTGCGATCCGCTCCCGAAAAACGAATACGCACGCCGTCGTCCGTTCGCTCAACCGACCGGACCTTGGCGCGGGTATCCAACGGAAATTCGTCATTAAACGTTTTCAGGGCGTAGTTGCGGATCGCTTCCTCCTGAAGCGGCCCAAGACTTCCGCTGACACCAAACATCCGCACCCGAACCCCCAGCCGACTGAGCGCCTGCCCCAGTTCCAGGCCAATTATGCCGGGACCGAACACAGCGACGGACCCAGGCAGGTCGTCCCACTCGAAAATGTCATCATTCACCACCAGTCGGTCCTTGGCGTCCTTGAGAAAGCCGGGGATGTTCGGCCGGGAACCGGTGGCAATGACCACACGGGCGGCCTCGACTTCCACCTTCTCTCCAACAACAATTCGGTGAGGCGACAGGAAACGGGCCTGGCCGCGAAGCCGGTGAGCCTCGGGAAATCCCTCAACCGCCTCTATCACAAAGCTGACGAACCGGTCCCGCTCCCTGCGGACACGCGCCATCACCTCTTTGCCATCAATTCGGATATCACCGGGGTGAACACCAAACATCGGTGCCTTGCGCGACTGATGGGCGCTGTCGGCCGCAGCAATCAAAAGCTTGCTGGGCATACAGCCGACACTGGCACAGGTGGTACCGTAGGCACCGCCTTCAATCAAAACGATATTGTCCGTATGCTTGCGGGCAGCGCGATAGGCGCTCATGCCAGCGGTACCCGCGCCAATAACAGCGACATCCACCTTGCGTTTTTCCACGTCTACAACTCCCCTCACCGCCTACAAAATTCATGGTTCTGCCTCAGTATAGGAGTGAATACGGGAAACCGTTCAGTTGCCAACCAAAGACATCGCAGCATTCGACGCGGGACTTTTTCAACCGCGCCTTCTAGACTGGCGCCCTGTAACGGAGCTTTCCTGGAGATAAAAGGTATGCACAACTACTGGCCGGAATTCATCACCGTCGCCCTCGTTCATTTCCTGGCCGTCGCCAGCCCAGGGCCAGACTTTGCTGTGATGCTTCGCCAGGCGCTGTGCCAAAGCCGTCGCAACGCCCTGCTGACGGCCTTCGGCATTGGCACGGGAATTCTGATTCACGTGGGGTATTCCCTGCTGGGCATTGGCCTGATTATCCAGCAGTCACTGGTGCTGTTCAGTATTCTCAAAGTGATTGGCGCCCTCTACCTCACCTGGATCGCGATACAGTGCCTGCGCTCGAAAGCCGGCGGCATTCATGTCGAAACGGAAAACGGTGGTCGGCAAAGCGGTTTCGCGGCCTATCGGCTGGGTTTTCTGACCAATACCCTGAACCCGAAAGCCACGCTGTTCTTCGTATCACTCTTTTCCGTGATCATCAGCCCGGGTACGCCGATTGCGATTCAAACGGCTTATGGCGTCTATATGGCAGTGGCCACCGGCCTGTGGTTCATGGCCGTGGCGGTATTCTTCACCCTGCCGCAGATCCGCAGGGGGTTTAACCGTTTCGGCTATTGGCTTGACCGGCTGATGGGGGGCGTTCTGTTGTTACTGGCGGGGCAGTTGCTGTTTTCAACAGTGTCTGGGGACGGGGGCGAGGCCCTTAACCCCGGCCAGGACTGAGAGCCGATTGCCTGAGCCAGGCGGGTAGCCTTGGCCAGGACACGCCCACAAGCACGTCCATGTGGGGCTCGGTCGCGCCATCCCTGGCGCTCCACGGTCCTGACCAAGGCTACCCGCCCGGCACATCGGAACTGGGTGATATCTCCCGTTAAATCGATCTGAGCAATTCTTCCGTTTGCTTCCAGCCAATGCAGGGATCCGTTAGGGAACATCCGTAAATTAAATCGTCGCTGTCATTTTGACGCCCTTCTTCAAGAAAACTTTCCAGCATCAATCCAACAATATTTCGGTTACCCGACCGCTTCTGGAACATGACTTCCTTCGCTATCTCCAGTTGCCGCGATGATTGCTTTTGAGCGTTATCATGACTGCAATCGACCATCACCGAAGCAGAAACACCTGCGCTGGACAAAGCATCCACGGCCTCGCGAACACTCTCAGCATCGTAGTTTGTAATACCTCGCCCGCCCCTTAATACCAAGTGTGTATCAGGGTTGCCCTCGGTGGTAATCATCGCGGGTGCGCCATGACTGCCTATGCCGAACCGGTGATGGGGATGGGCCGCTGATTTCATGGCGTTGATGGCAACGCCAATGCTGCCGTCGGTGCCGTTCTTGAAACCGGTCGGCATCGGCAGGCCGCTGACCATTTCACGGTGAACCTGGGACTCAGTGGTGCGGGCACCGATGGCGGTCCAACTAACGAGGTCACCAAGGTAATCCATGGCGAACGGGCTCAGGGCTTCCGTGGCCAATGGCAGGCCCATGTCTGACAGGTTCAACAGCAGGCGCCGGGAACGCAGCAGGCCTTCGTTGAGGTTTCCGCTGCCAGTGCGCTCCGGGTCATAGAGCAGGCCTTTCCAGCCAACGGTGGTTCGGGGTTTTTCGAGGTAGGTACGCATCACAATCAGAAAACGGTCGCTGACATCATCCGCCAGTGCTTTGAGTTTCTCGCCATACTCCAATGCCGCCACTTCGTCGTGGATGGAGCAAGGGCCAACGACCACCAGCGTTCTCGGGTCCTCGCGGTTGAGTATCCGGCGAATAGCATCCCGGTGCTGGCGAATCCGCGCCTGAATGTGAGCAGGAACCGGCAGGCTGGCTCGCAGTTCGGCTGGTGTCGGCAGCGGCACTTCCCGGGTTCCCGGCTCAGCCTCTGATGGCTGCTGGGTCTCGTTCAGTGTCTCGATGTTCAGCGACATGTTCATGGTCAGTGTTCCCGTTTCCCTGTGTCAGAATCAAAAAAGCCCCGGCTGGTGGCTACCAGTCGGGGCTTTTTGAGTCCGGTGGCAGCCTGGGTTTCTGCCGGGCTGCCTTCCTCGTTATTCGGTCGATGAAGATCTTATGGGCGGCCCGGGCTCTGACTAAAATAGCCATAACCAAACCACCAAAAAAACACAGCAGCGACCGCAGCGATCGATTTTTCACCGAAAGCTTGCAGAACATTCAATTGACAGGTCGCGTGTGTCGTCTTCATGCTTTCCAATATATATCCCCGGTTTCCGGCTTTGCAACCCGTAAATTCGGTTTTTTGCAGGTATTGCGGCCCTACCAGTCCCGGAGTCACTCATGAACACAGCGATGAATTGTCGGCCCACGCTTTCTTTATTGCTGATCCTGCTGCTTTTTTCAGGCGCTCTAGCAGCGGCGCCTGAGGCCCGTACTTACCAGATGGCACAGCGCTCCGCAGAGGGTGTGGCGCAACAGATCCGCGAACTTTATCCGGATGGCCAGGTGTCGATCACCGCTCGCGGACAGCAAATGGTGGTTCGTGGTGAACCAGAGGTGCTGGATGAAATCGGCAGGCTGGTGGAGACCATGGACGTCGCCCCCTCACAGATGCGCATTACGGTTCGTTCCCGACACAACGTGGATGCCAAAACCGGTGGCGGCGGGTTTTCCGTCAACAACAACCAGGTCAGCGTACAGGCAGAACGCAAGGTCACCACGACACGGCGGAATCAGGAACGCACGCTGATCGTTCAGGATGGGCAATCCGCTCATATTGCCTCTGGCCAGGTCCGCACCGTACCGGTCGCCATCCGCGGGGGCCGTAATCCAGCGGCGTTTCTGGGACAGGTCGAAACCCGAAGCGGCTTCCTGGTCAGTCCGCAGGTGATTTCAGATCAGGCGGTCGAACTGAACATCGTTTCTTTTGAGGAAGACCCGAAGGGCAACCCGCCCGGCTACGACACCGAGGCGGTGATGACAATACGTCGGGTAGAACCCGGTGAATGGGTGGAACTCGGCAGCACGCGCCAACAGCGAGCAGGTGAGCAGTCCGGCATCACCTACCAAACTGGGAACAGTCGCCGCCAGAATCAGACCTTCGAGGTAAAGGTTGAGGTTCTTTAAGGCCGGTCAGGCACGGCGTTTCAGCAAGACACTCTTGGCTTCGTTGATCTTTGCGGCCAGGTAATCGTTACCGCCTCGATCGGGATGGAGCTTCTGGATCAAACGTCGATGCGACTGCACAATCTCGTCGTCTGTGCAGTCTGGCGCAACCCCCAGAACCTCACAGGCTTCGCTGACAGACATATTTCCGGAACTGGCACTCTGTTGCCTGCGCTGATGCTGGGTGGCGGTGTCGTCATTACCAAACCCACTCTGACGGTTCTGCCCGAACAGGCGGCTGACCGTTGGGGCAAACTTCAATAAGGCTGGCAGTTTTCTCAGTAGTGGTAATAGGGCGGCCACGGCGGCGGTCAGCACATGCACCCGCCCCGTCAACACCATGAATAGAAGCACCGCGGCACCAGCCACCAACACGACTTTCCAGGTGGCGGCCTTCTTCTTCTCCGGCGATAACGCGCCCCACTGTTTCAGCACAATAAATACGGCTGCCGCCAGTGCAATACCAAGAATCCATTGCATTCGCCAATCCTTATAGATGACCGAGTCGTAAATCTGTCATTCTTGTTTGGCAACCTAGTGAACGGGACGAGCTCCCGGACCCGCCTGGACAAGGCAGGCGAAGGCGCCTGGAGCGCAGTAATTGTACGCATTTTCACTGACAAATCAGTGACAGCAACCCTCTCGCTTGTATAGGATGCTATTCTTTACGGTTTGTTGACGAGTCCTTGCCAACACAGCCCCCGGCGAGCCGGGCAACTCCATCCCTACGGGATCAGGAGCCTGCAAAGCTAACACGATTACCTGTAACGGACATACGACCCAGGACCTGAATTATGCGCACTGCCTCCCGCTTCCTGATTGTACTCATCTTTCTCGGTGTCGTGCTCGGCGGCATTTTTGGTTACAAGTTCTACCAGTTCGGCCAGATGCAGGAACAATTTTCCCAGCCACAGCCGCCGGCGAAAATTTCCGCGACCATGGCCAGCACCGAGATGTGGACACCTGAGATCAAAGCCGTTGGCAGCGTTGAAGCCATCAATGGTATTGAAGTGGCGAACGAAGTTCCCGGTGTGGTTGAGAACATTGCGTTCGAGTCAGGTGATACGGTGAAAAAAGGCGACATCCTGATCCGCCTGGACGCCGCCATTGATGAAGCCGCATTGCGCACACGCCGTGCCGAGGCACAGCTCGCGGAGCAGGAGTTCAAGCGGGTGTCCGACCTGCTTCCCAAGCGCGCCGTGTCGCAATCCCAGTACGATGAAGCCAAGGCCAATTTCGACGCAGCACGGGCAAGGGTCAATGAAGCCGAAGCCCAGTTGAGCAAGAAAATCATCCGCGCGCCTTTTGACGGCAAGCTTGGCCTCCGTCTGGTGGATCAGGGCGAATACATTGGTACCGGTACGCCGATCGTCGAAATCAACATGCTCGATCCGATCTACGTGGATTACACTCTCTCGGAAAAAGACCTGCCCATGGTGCAACAGGGCTACGACGTAGTGGCGACCGTCGCGGCCATCCCCGACAGTGATTTTGCCGGCCAGGTCAGCGCCATCAACACGTCGGTTAATCCGCAAACCCGTACCGTCCGGATTCGTGCCACGCTTGGCAACGAGGAGAACCAGCTTCGCCCGGGCATGTTCGCCACGGTCGCAACCAGGCAACCCCAGGATCAGGAGGTTGTCACCGTGCCGAGAACCGCCATTTCCTACAACACCTACGGCGATTTCGTGTTTGTTGTCGAAGAGAATGATGACGGTGAATTGGTCGTCAATCGTCGCACCGTCCAGACCGGCAATACCCGGAACAGTCGCGTTGCGGTGCTCGAAGGCCTGAAGGAAGGTGAGCAGGTCGTCGCCAAGGGCCTGCTGAGATTGAGGGCTGGCCAGCGCGTTGAAGTCCAGGAAGATGAGCAGCCGGCGGAGGCGTCCAAGTAATGCGTTTCACCGACATATTCATACAGCGCCCCGTCCTGGCGACGGTGGTCAGCCTGCTGATCCTGCTGCTCGGGGCCCGGGCAGCGATGGAGATGGAAATCCGTCAGTACCCGGAACTTGAAAGCACCACCGTCACGGTGACAACCGCCTACCCCGGCGCTGGCTCTGAGCTGGTAAAAGGGTTCATCACCACACCATTGCAGCAGGCCATCGCTGAAGCCAGTGGCATCGACTACCTCACGTCCACAAGTTCCCAGGGGCAATCCACCATTGAAGCCAAGATGGTGCTGAACTACGACGCCAACGCAGCGCTGGCCGAGATTCAGGCAAAAGTGGCCAGTCAGCGCAACGTGCTGCCCGCCGATGCGCAGGACCCGGTAATAACCTCCACAACCGGCGATTCCACCGCGCTGATGTACATCGCCTTTTACAGCGATGAGCTGGAGGTACCCCAGATCACGGACTACCTGACGCGGGTGGTGCAGCCCAAGCTGCAGGCGTTGTCCGGCGTGGGCAAGGCCGACCTGTTGGGTCGCCAGTTCGCCTTACGGGTCTGGCTGGACCCAGAGCGTCTGTCCGCTGTCGATATGACTCCTCAGGAAGTGGTGGATGTACTGCTGCGCAACAACTATCAGGCGGCGGTAGGCAACACCAAGGGCAAATACACCAAGATCAGCATGACCAGCGACACCGACGTCGGTGATCCGGAGCAGTTCAAGGATCTGGTGGTCAAGGAATCCGACGGCTCACTGATCCGCCTGCGGGACATTGCCCGCGTTGAACTGGGCTCCGAGACCTACGATCAGTTGGCCCTGTACAAGGGCCAGCCAGCAACCTACGTAGCCATTGAACTGTCACCCGGCGCTAACCCGTTGACGGTTGCAAAGCTGGTCAAAGATGAACTTCCGGGGATTGAAAGCCAACTGCCTTCCGGCATGAATGTCCGCCTGGCCTACGATGCGTCCGACTTTATCGACAGTTCGATTAAAGAGGTTATCCAGACACTGCTGGAGGCGCTGGTTATCGTTCTGGTGGTGGTCTTCATCTGCCTGGGCTCAGTCAGGGCAGCCGTGGTTCCGTCCGTGGCGGTGCCTCTGTCTCTGGTTGGCGGCGCTTTTTTCATGCTGATGATGGGTTTCTCACTGAACCTGCTGACACTGCTGTCGATGGTACTCGCCATCGGTCTTGTCGTGGACGACGCGATCATCATGGTGGAAAACGTCCACCGCCACATTGAAGAGGGCGAGTCCCGCTTCAACGCGGCCCTGAACGGTGCCCGCGAAATGGCAACACCGATCATCGCCATGACCACAACCCTGGTGGCGGTCTATGCCCCAATCGGCTTCATGGGCGGACTGGTTGGCTCACTGTTCACCGAGTTCGCATTTACCCTGGCCGGCACCGTCGTTATTTCCGGCATCGTGGCACTGACCCTGTCGCCAATGCTGTCCGGCAAGATCCTCAAGCCCCACGGCAATCCAGGGCGGTTCGAGCAGGTCGTGGAGCGCTCCTTCGGCGGCCTGGCCAATGGGTACAAACGTGCTCTTGCGTCATTGATGGACACCAAGTCCGTGGTGATTTTCTTCGCCATCGTGGTGCTGGGATCGATTTATTTCATGGTGGCCATGAGCCAGAACGAGCTGGCACCCACTGAAGACCAGGGCATCCTGTTCTATCAGGGGCTTGGTCCCCAGACGTCCACCCTCGACTATCTCCAGGAACACGGAGATGAGGTGCAGGAGCGCATGTCGACGGTACCCGGCTACCATGAGGATTTCATGATTCTCGGCATTACCGGGCCAAACGCCGTGTTCGGCGGCTTCAAGATGAAGCCCTGGTCCGAGCGTGACATCAGCCAGTTCGAGGTTCAGCCACAGCTTGACCAGGAACTGAAAAACGTCACCGGCCTGCAGACCGCCGTTTTCCCCAGACCTTCCCTTCCGGGTTCCGGTGGCGGCCTGCCATTCCAGTTTGTGATCACCACGGGCGAGGACTACGAGCGCCTGAATGACGTTGCCAATGACCTGCTCGGACAGGCCATGCAAAGCGGCAACTTCATGTTCCTGCAGAAATCCATCGACTTTGACCGCCCGGTTACCCGCATCAACGTCGACCGTGACCGGGTGGCGGATCTTGGGCTGTCGATGCAGGACGTTGGCCGTGCCATGTCCAGCATGCTGGGCGGCGGCTACATCAACCGCTTCAACATGCAGGGCCGCTCCTATCAGGTCATTCCCCAGGTCGACCAGGATTTCCGCCTGGACGAGCAGGCGCTCAATGACTATTACATTCGTGCCGACAGCGGCAGCCTGGTTCCGCTATCAAGCGTCATCAGCTTCCAGAAAGACGTGGAGCCGTCACAACGCACCCAGTTCAACCAGTTGAACTCATTGACCCTGCAGGGCGTTGTGACGCCGGGCGTGACAGTGGGCGATGCCATGGCCTTCATGGAGAATGCCGCCGCAGACAGTTTCCCGCAGGGTTTCTCGTTCGACTACACCGGGGAATCGCGTCAGTTCGCGAATCAGGGTAGCGCATTGGTGGTTACCTTCTTCCTGTCATTGCTGGTGATCTACCTGGTGCTGGCAGCCCAGTTCGAAAGCTGGCGCGACCCGTTCATCATCCTTGTATCAGTACCGATGTCGGTGGCTGGGGCCATGGCCTTCATTGTGCTCGGCTTTGCCACCATGAACATCTACACGCAGGTGGGCCTGATCACCCTCATCGGTGTCGTGTCCAAGAACGGGATACTGATCGTGGAGTTTGCCAACCAGCTGCAGGTGGACAAGGGCCTGAACAAGCGCGAGGCAGTCGTGGAAGCGGCGGCCATCCGTCTGCGCCCGATCGTCATGACCTCCCTGGCGCTGATCTTCGCCATGGTTCCACTGTTGATTGCAGTAGGCCCGGGCGCGGAAAGCCGGTTCGCCATCGGCCTGACCATCAGTGCAGGCCTGGGCATCGGTACGCTGTTCACCATTTTCGTGTTGCCCGCGTTCTACATCCTCCTGGGCCGTGACCACCACGGCTCCACGGCGGATGACGACGCAAATGGCAGCACTGGGAATACGGCTCACGCCCAGTGACCCTCGGAACGCTCTTCTGGCTGTTTGTAGCCGGCTTCGCCACCTGGTACTGGTGGCGGGCCAAGGCCATCAAGGACTTTGTGCTTCAGGCAGCCAGGAACTACTGCAAGAAAATGGATGTGATGCTGCTGGACGACGCCGTGTACCTGCGTGGCGTATGGTTCAAGCGTGACGACAACGGCCGTACCCGGGTGTGGCGCCGCTTCCTGTTTGAATTCACATCAACCGGAGAGGAACGCTACCTCGGCAGAATCATCATGCTCGGCCCTCGCATCATCCATATGGAGCTGGACCCCCACCGTTTCGGCCCGGACCTCTAACCTCCGGGCACATCCCCCCGTAGACGCGACAGATCACCTCCCCCAAATGGGCGATTCTTACTCCCGCCCCAATCGCAAATAATCCTCCACGCATTGGCGACAAAAAGCGGCCCTCACAGGGTGTGCTTTCTCACAAAAACAACAGGAGTCAACCATGCGTAAACTCATCACTTTCGCGGTGATCATGAGCTGTGCCGTGCTTGCAGCACCCACACTCAGCCATGCCAGCTATACCAAAACAAAGCATCCCATCGTTCTGGTCCACGGTGTGACCGGTTTCAACACCATCGGTGGCTTGATCAATTACTTCCACAACGTTCCCTGGAACCTTGAGCGCAGCGGCGCCCGGGTATATTCCGCCAGTGTGTCCTTTGTGAACAGCAGCGAGCAGCGTGGCCAGCAACTCGCCAATTACATCAACGGGCTTGGGCATTCGAAGGTCAACATCATGGCCCACAGCCAGGGCGCGCCCACCTCCCGCGTGACCGCCTCGCTTATTCCCCACAAAGTTGCCTCGGTAACATCTATCAATGGCGTCAACAAAGGCTCAAAAGTCGCGGACGTCGCGCGGGGAATCATTCCACCCGGCAGCTATGTCGAAGGTGGAGCCGGCGCCATTGCCAACGCGCTTGGCGATCTGGTCAACGCACTGTCTGGCTCCAACAACCCACAGGATGGTATTGCCGCTCTGGAAACCCTGACCACACCGGGCACCACGCAGTTGAACAACGCCCTCGGCTGGAAAGGGGTGAACCGGTGGTCATGCGCGGGCACCAATGAAGACGTGTGGATCAACGGCAACCGGATCAAGTTCTTCTCCTGGACCGGCACATCGGTCTGGACCAACTGGACCGACATCACCGACCCGTTCCTGGGTGTTACCTCGCTGGCTTTCGGCAACGAGCCCAATGATGGCCTGGTCGGCGAATGTTCCACCAAGATGGGCAACGTCATCGGCACCCATTACGACATGAACCACGTAGACGCCATCAATCACCTGTTCGGCGCTCGTTCGTGGCGGACCAATCCGGTCTCGCTCTATCGCAGCCATGCCAACCGCCTGAAAAATCGCGGGCTGTAACCCTCGCGCTTTCGAGTCTGAACCGTCGCCGGGCGCCCCGCTGATGCGTGCCCGGCGACGACAGTTGCCAAGGCAGGATAATGGGTATGAACAATAGCGACAGACTGAACAAGAAGGCTTTACTTCCCCTGATCATGACCGTTCCGGTGGTGTTTGCCTGTGTGTGGTTCCTGTTGGCGGACGAGCCACGCGGTGAAGCAATAACAAAGGCGGCGAGCACTCCCGCCACGACCTCAGAACAACCAGAACCCGGTATTACCGAGTCGCCACTTGCCGTTGGCGAGGATACGCCCATCCCCTACCAGACACCCGATAGCCTGGGAGACCAACCGTTTGCCAGCTCCCTCGCGGGTACCAATATCGACGGCAACTTACGGGCCGACGCCAACGGCGAATTGATCGTTGATCTGGAAACCCGCGACTTCTTCGACTACTTCCTGAACACCATTGGTGAGGTATCAGCCGAGCAGGCACTGGACCAGATCAGAACCCTGGCCCAACAGAGTCTGCCGGAAAGCGCCGCCCGCGAAGCCATGGCCCTGCTCAACCGGTACCTGGCGTACAAGGATGCCTCACTGGCACTTGGCAACCAGGGCCTTGACCCCGCCCGGCAGCACGACCCCGCCTACCAGTTGGAAATGCTCAAGGGTGCATTGGCCGACATGAAACAGCTGCGCCGGCGCATGTTCTCCGCCGACACTCACGAGGCCTTTTTCGGGCTGGAGGAGGCCTACGGCGACTATACCCTCGCCACCCTTGATATCCAGCAGCGCACCGACCTGTCCGCCGAAGCAAAAAACACACTGGCTGAATGGCATCGACAGCAGCTTCCTGAGGTCATCCGCCGCACCGAAACCCGCATGATTGTGGAAAGCCGGGACCACCGGGCAAGACAACAGGCGTTATCCGACGCCGACTCACCGTCCGAGGCCGGACGCAGACTCCGGGAACTGGGCGTTGATGATGCCCAGGCCAGAGAAGTGGTCGCCTACATGGAGGAACGGGAGCAGTTCGACAGCCAATACCAGCAGTTCCAGCAGGCACTGGCGAGTCTGGACAACTCAGGGTTGGCCGAAGAGGACAGGGCAACCCAGAAAAACCGGTTACTGAATCAGCACTTTGATACCGAACAGAGCCGCACCTGGGCCCGACTGCGAGCATTGGAGTCACAATCACCATAGTGTGCTCCAATGCCATTCCTGACTGTCTGGCCGGCGTAAACTGGAGGTAACGACAACGACAACCGGACAGTCCTCGATGAATTTTTCCCAGCTTCGGGATCAACGGGCCAACGGGTTTCGACGGCTGCGGTTTGAGCCTGCGCTGGAAGCCCACTATCGCAGAGTCAGGGACGAAGGCATACGATCACGCGCACGACTGGTCTCCGCCAGTGCGCTGACGCTGTTCCTGGTATATACCCTGCTGGATTCCCTGATGCTGCCCCCGGCCATCGCACGGGATACCATCGCAGTACGGCTTATGGTCACTTGCCCGGTCATCATCGGCGTGTGGTGGCTGTCCTATCGAGACATTCGCGACGATCATTTCGTTAAGATCTATGCGCTCGCCTATCTGGTTGGCGGCCTCAGTGTGGTGGGCATTATTGGGCTTGCACGCCTGGAGAACCACCCACTGCCCTATGAAGGCATCCTGCTGATGCTGATGTTTGGCTACTTCGTAATGGGCATCCCGTTTCGCACGGTTTCCGGCGCCTCCCTGCTGGTTATCGTTGCCTATCTTTGGGTGGAGCACGCCACCGGTTCGGGGGCTCACCAACTCATGATTAACGGGTTTTTCATCGGCACTGCCAACATCATCGGGATGGTAGGGTCCTGGCTCAGTGAACACCGTCAGAGAGCCCACTTTTTGGATCGCCAGATGCTCAACGCCTCCAAACAACAGGCCGAACAGGAAAATCACCGCAAGACCCGACTTATTACTGTCGCCAGCCACGACCTTCGTCAACCCCTGAATGTCATCAGCCTGATTCTGGAAAACCTCACCGCTGACGGTCTGCCAGTCGAACAGCAGTCGCTGGTGTCGCGACTGAAATCCTCGGTCACCCATTTCAACAACCTGCTGGCCTCGGTTCTGGATATCTCCCGCATCCAGGAGGGCATGATCTCCCCTGAGCCCACCAGGCTTTGTACGTGGCAGGTCATACGGCAGGTATCTGAGACGTTTAGCGAGCAGGTACAACGCCCGGGCGCGCAGCTAGTCATCCATAAACCCGCCACCGGCAGTGGGGTGTTTGCAGACCCGCAGTTGCTGCACCGCGTGCTCCAGAACCTGGTAACGAATGCCCTGGAACATAGCGACGCCACCCGCATTGATCTTCGAGCCCATCAGGACAACGGAAAGCTGTGCTTCGAGGTACAGGATGATGGCCGGGGCATTGATGACGGCAGCCTCGAGCAGATCTTCACTCCCTTTTTTCGCAACAGTCAGCGCCAGCGTAGTTGCCCCGGCCTGGGGCTCGGGCTGGCCATTGTCCATGAGCTGACGGGCATGATGGAGGGACATTGCAACGTCAGTTCATCGCCAGGGCAAGGCGCCTGTTTCCGGGTTTTCCTACCGGCAACGCCCGCACCACAGACAACAGAGTCCGTTTCCGGAGCGGCTGTTCCACCTTCCGCTCACTCACCCTCACTGGTGGTTGTGGAGGATCACGATGAGGCTCGTCACTGGACCTGCGAAACCCTGGCGTCCTGGGGCTACAGCGTGAGAGGCGTTGCCAGCGCGGAACAGGCAATCACCCGTTGGGGCGCATCGTCCAACGCTATTCTGGTCAGTGACGTCCACCTCCCGGAAATGTCTGGCGATGCCCTCTACGATCGGCTTTTCGCTCGCAAGTCGGTCCGCGGTGGCATCCTGATGACGGCTGATACAACGATTCCCCAGGGTTACGACTCTGAACGCAGACTCTGGGTACTGCACAAACCGCTGATAGCCATGAGACTGCGAGCCGCGATTACCCAACTGGATCGTCTTGCTGACTGATCGCGTCAGAGCAGTCCCAGCGCTCTTGCCTCGGCGACACATTCGGTCCGGTTGTGAACACCTAAATGGGTGAAAATCGCTTTCAGGTGAGTCTTCACTGTGTGCTCGGTGAGGTCGAGGGCCTGGCAAATCCGCTTGTTGGGAAGCCCATCCGCCAAGAGTGTAAGAACCTCCAGTTGGCGTGGGGTCAGGTGCTCCGGGCTCAGGGAAGGAAACGGCAACGACGGATAGAACAACTGGCCGTTGCTGACCCGCTGTACCATTCGAAGCAGCGAGCGGCGGCCAGCAGACTTGGGCAGGAACCCCACGGCGCCCGCAGAGCGTGCCGCTCGTACTGAGGCCTCGTCCTCGCGGCTGGAGATGACCACCACGGAAATCGGCAGCCCGATCTGTTCAAGCTCGGAAAACAACGACAGGCCGGCCTCCCCTTGCAATGTCAGGTCCAGCAGGACAAGAGAGGTTTCCGGCCGCGAACGGAGATCGTCCACCGCGTCCGCGACCGAGGCTACCGTTGCAACCTCCCGGGCGAGTTGCTCCTGCTCAAGAATCGCCGTAATTCCAAACAGGAAAAATGGATGATCATCCACGATCAGCACGCGGGCCAGGGGAAGGCAGTCTCCGGATGACAGTAGCGCACAGTCGGCGTTATCAGCCGTTCTGGTGTCCATGGGTTTCTCCGCAAAATGGCTGTTATTGTTACTGCGGTGCGGAATACTATACGGATGAAAACCGGAATCGACCGTTCGCTGTTTAACAGTTTTGATGCATGCCCCTTCCACCACCTGTGCAGGTGCGGGGTGTAATCGCTATACTGGCGCCACGACACTTTCTCACCTGCTTGGATCAAGGCACTGATGTCTGGACGTTTTCTGGCACTTCTACTCGCTGTGCTCATTCCCGTTATTGCCCATGCCGACCGCCCCACAATGACGGTTGTCACGTCGATCTATCCGCCTTACCAATACCTGGATAACGGTGAGGTGAAGGGTACCCACACGGAAACCCTTCGCCAGGTCCTGACGAGGATGGGCTATGACCCCGTTTTCCGGCTTGTACCCTGGGCCCGGGCGGAAGCGAGCGCTCGTGCTGGAACCGCCGACCTGATCTACTCCCTGACATACTCGCCAAGCCGCGCCCGCCACTACTACTTCACCAACCCCATCAGCGAGGCCCGGGATGTGTTTTTCAGCCTTTCCGACCGGGGCCTTCAGTGGCAGGAGCTGGATGATCTCGCCGGCCTGAGGATTGGGCTATCCGCGTCCTACAGTTATGCCCCCGAGTTCATGGAATGGCTGGCCGCCGGCAACGCCCGGGTTGTTCAGATTAGCCAGGAATCCCCGGAACTCACGGGGCTGAAAATGATTGCCTTTGGCCGTATCGACCTGTTCATCTGCGAGGAAACCGTCTGTCGGTATCTGATCGACAAACACATCGCCGACCATCCGGAGCTGGCAAATGTGTCCGCAATGCCACGGACCGTTGGCGAAGTGCGGGGGTTTCGGGCGGCATTCTCCCGCCAGCATCCGAAGGGGGAGGCGCTCCGCGACGAATTCAACAAGGTGCTGGCCGAGCTGAGAACCAGCAATTCCAACTAGCGTCTGCGGCAATCACCTATCTGCGAAACCACACAGGCGCAAAAAGGTTTCCTATACTGCGGGTTGTACCCCTCAACCAACAGACCGGGACCATGGACATCCAGACTGATCACCGCTACGCCATCAACCTGAACGTCAGAGGCATCCAGCCCTCCGCTACCCTCCGAATCAACGAACTCAGTAATCAGCTTCGCGCCGAAGGCCGGGACATTATCAAGCTGGGGCTCGGCCAGTCGCCATTTCCGGTGCCCGACCGTGTGGTCGATGCCCTGCGCGAGCATGCCCATGAAAAGGACTACCTTCCGGTGAAGGGCCTTAAGGCCCTGCGGGAATCGATTTCGGGCTACATCAACCGCAGTGAGCGCATGCGCTGCACCTGGGAAGACGTACTGATTGGCCCCGGCTCCAAGGAGCTGCTGTTCATGCTGCAGCTCGCCTACTATGGCGACTTGCTGATCCCGCGCCCAAGCTGGGTATCCTACGCGCCGCAGGCACGCATTATCGGCCGCTCAGTACACTGGTTGCCAACACACGCGGAAAACAACTGGCAGCTGACCGCGGAAGAGTTGGACATCATCTGCCGCGACGACCCGTCACGACCACGTATCCTGATCATGAACTATCCGTCCAACCCAACGGGCTGTACCTACACAGACGACCAGTTGCTGGCTATCGCCAACGTCGCTCGCAAGTACAAACTGATCCTGCTGTCGGACGAAATATACGGCGAAGTGCACTTTGAGGGACGGCACAAGTCCATCGCCCGCTATTACCCGGAAGGCACCATTATCAGCACTGGCCTGAGCAAGTGGGCTGGCGCGGGTGGCTGGCGCCTCGGCACGTTTATTTTTCCGCCCGAGCTGCGCCCTTTGCAGGACGCCATGGCGATCATCGCCAGCGAAACCTACACCGCAACCAGCGCTCCGATCCAACATGCGGCCATTGCTGCGTTTAATGGTGGCGAAGACCTGGATGAGTACCTGAAGCAGTCACGCCGGGTGCTCAAGGTAGTAGGCGAATACCTCCATCGTCGCCTGACGGATATGGGGGCCGTGGTGCAAAAGCCCGAGGGTGCGTTCTACCTGTTCCCGGACTTTTCCAACTTCCGCGAAGCACTGGCCCGTCGCGACATCAAAACCAGTCAGGCTCTGTGTCAGTCGCTACTGGAAAATACCGGTGTGGCCATCCTGCCGGCCAGTGATTTCGGCTTTGTCCCGGACCACCTTGCCGCACGTCTCGCGTTTGTGGACTTTGACGGTGCTGAGGCTCTGGCGCTGGCCGGAAAAGAGTACGGTGAACAGGAACTGAGTGACGATTTCGTCAAACAGGCCTGTCCGCGACTGGTGACAGCCATGGACAAGATGGAGCAGTGGCTCACCGGCCTGTAACAGGGTCATGATAGACTGGCGCCCTCATTTCAGATCGGAGGGCGCCATCATGTCTAACCCGGAAGCCATTACCGCCATTGCGGAATTCGCCGAAGAGCTGGCCCTGAAGGCCGGTGAGTTGATCAAGCACGAACGAGAACAGAACACCCTTCGTACCGATTACAAACAGCAGTCGGAGCTGGTCACCCACGCCGACGTAATGGCCGACGAGATGATCACCGGCGCCATTCGCGAGCGCTTCCCCGACCATCGCATCCTCTCCGAAGAAACCATGCCGGACTTGAGCCAGGCCGAACACCTGGACACTCCGCTGTGGATCATCGACCCCATCGACGGCACTGTGAATTACGCCTACGGCCACCCCCAGGTCGCAGTCTCCATCGCCTATGCGGAAAATGGGCGGGTGCAGGCTGGCGTGGTACACGCGCCATTTTCTGGTGAAACCTTCCGTGCCACACGAGGTACCGGCGCCACCCTGAATGGCTGCCCCATCAAACACAGTGGGGCGACACTGCCCAGGGATTCGCTATTCGCCACCGGATTCCCCTACACCAAGGACAGCCTTGAACCCCTGCTAAGCCGGCTGGGAGCGATGATTCATCAATGCCGGGATCTGCGGCGTGTCGGTTCCGCGGCGCTGGACATCTGCTGGGTGGCCTGCGGACGGCTGGACATCTACTACGAGAACGTCAGCCCCTGGGACTTCGCGGCGGCGCGGCTGATCGCTCTGGAGTCAGACGCGACGGCGGGGCATTTCGGTGAAGTACCGGAGGGCTATCCGGCGGACTTGTGGGGGCGGGATATCCTGATATCAGCCCCGGCGGTCTGGGAGCCGGTTCGCGACATCCTGCGAAAGGCGTCGGGCTACGATTGAACACCCCAGACGGCTTCTGACACCAGGCCCCACGCTTCGTCAAAATCGTTGGAGGGTAATCGGGAAAATGAGGAACGTACGTAGCGCTGAACCCGGCCCTCCATAAACACGAGCACAAAATCCGCGCCCCTTGCCGAACTGGTTCTCGGGCGCAAACCCTGGCGAATCTCGCCTTCTTTGAGTGCCTGGCGTACCTGGGTTTCCAGGCGTTCGAAGAACTGCGACGCTCGCTTGCGAAGGGTTTCATCCTCCCCCATCAACGCATCACCGGTCAGCACCGTACAAAGCCCCGGATTGCGTTCGGCAAACACCAGCACCAGATGCACGAGTTGCTGTAGTCGAACCCGAACATCCTCTTGTTCCTGCAGGATGACCTGGCAACGCGAAAACACCGCCTCCTCGGCAAACTCGATCAGCGCCTCGAACATTTTCCGTTTGCTGGGGAAATGGCGATACAAGGCCGCCTCGGTGACACCCACCGACTTGGCCAGGCCAGCAGTGGTAATTCGTGCTCCCGGATCTTTCTCCAGAAGCTCCACGAGGGCATGAAGAATCGCTTCACGGCGACTGATTTTTTGTTCTGTCATGGCAGGACTACAGGCTCTGTTTAACGTTTCAGGACTTCAGATCTGTGAGTACGGATACAGACAGGCAGGGTCATTCGGGACACGCCGTGAATACATCCCTGTAGGCTCGTAAAAAACATCCCTGTTTTTTACGGTCCCGAATGCCCCTGCCCGCCTGTATCCGTGTCGAGTCTTGAGAGTGTCGCTCACATCAGAAAAAGGTGCCATCGAGAGGTGACGACGCACTGGCATAAAGCTTCTTCGGCATACGCCCCGCCAGATAGGCATCGCGGCCGGATTCAATGGCCAGGCGCATTGCCTTGGCCATGCGGATCGGATCCCGGGCCTGGGCGATGGCAGTGTTCATCAGCACGCCATCGCAACCCAACTCCATTGCCAGGGTTGCATCAGAAGCAGTACCTACACCGGCATCCACCAACACCGGTACATTGGCGTTCTCGACGATCAGGCGGATGTTGTAGCGGTTCTGGATACCCAGGCCGGAACCAATGGGTGCGCCCAGCGGCATGATGGCGATACAGCCCATTTCCTCAAGACGCTTGGCCAGCAACGGGTCGTCCGAGCAATACACCATCACCTTGAAGCCATCGCGGATCAGTTCCTCTGCGGCCACCAGGGTTTCGGTCATGTTCGGGTACAGGGTTTTTTCCTCACCCAGCACTTCCAGCTTGACCAGGTCATGACCATCCAGTAGTTCCCGTGCGAGCTTGCAGGTACGCACGGCATCTTTTGCGGTGTAACAGCCAGCGGTGTTAGGCAGCATGGTGTAGCGCTCAGGGGATACCACGTCCAACAAACTCGGTTCATCCGGGTTCTGGCCCAGATTGGTACGGCGCACGGCAAAGGTGACAATCTCAGCACCGCTGGCTTCAATCGCATGGCCGGCTTCAGCCATGTCCCGATATTTACCGGTGCCTACCAGCAACCGGGACTGGTATACCCGGCCGGCAATTTCGAGCGGTTTGTCTTCGGGAAGCGGTTTTTCGGAACGGTCACTCATGCTAAACACCTGAACTTGTTGATAAAATCGTGAAAAAGAATGGCAAGGCTGCAGTTAACCACCGCCAATGGCGTGGACCACTTCAACCCTGTCGCCGTCATTGAGGCTGAACGTGGCGTGCTGGCTGCGGGGAACAATATCTTCGTTGACTTCCACAGCGAATCGCTTGCCAACCAATGCCATCCGCTCTATCAATACCGCGACAGTGACTTCTTCGGGAAGCTCCATGGCGTCGCCGTTCACCTGTACCTGCATAACGTTACCTGCCTTAAACATCTGTCTCTAACGCCTGAATCCCGCCATCAGAACCAATATCCAGCCCACCATAAAGCCGATTCCTCCGACCGGCGTAACCGGCCCTATCCAGCGAAGGTCCGTTAGTACCAGAAGGTACAGGCTGCCACTGAACAACAGGATTCCGGCAACAAAAAAGCCGGCCGCAATGCCGAGCAAACGCCGCGACAGACCCGCAACCGGGAGTATCGCGACAAGAATTAACGCCAGTGAATGGTATATCTGATATGTGACGGCAGTCTGGAAAACTTCAAGCCCCCGCGCGTCAACTACACCACGCAACCCGTGTGCACCAAAGGCTCCTGCCATCACCGCTAACAGGGCAAACAGCGCGCCCAACACCAGTGCCGGGCGAAGGGGTTCTATCTGTCTAGCAGTCACAGTGGATCTTTTCCCCGGTATCAAGATTCATCAGGGTAAGCTTTCCACCCCAGACACAACCGGTATCCAGCCCGAAATAACGGGTGCTTTCAGTCTGGCCTTCCAGTGCTGCCCAATGTCCGAACACCACACGCACATCATCCTGGCGAGGGAAGCGAAACCAGGGTGCATAGCCATCCGGCGCCGACGCGGCCGACTCTTTGGCGGCGAGTTCCAGGGTGCCATCCTCGGCAATAAACCGCATACGGGTGAAATAGTTGGTAATGACCCGCCACCGATCCATACCACTGAGGTCCGGGTGCCAGCGTTCAGGCCAGTTCCCGTACATATCTGCAAAGTAGCTTTCGGCCTCGGGCCCGCGAATCACCGCTTCCACTTCCCGGCTGTAGCCGACCGCTTCTTCCACAGACCAGATGTGTGGCAGCCCGGCATGGACCATCACCAGATTGCGGTCTTCATCATGAACACAGAGATTCTGCTGCCGGAGCCAATCGAAAAGCCGTTGGTGATCCGGCGCTTCGAGTATATCGGCGAGCGTGTCCTTGTTCCTCAGAGCATGGCCACCCATGGCCACCGCCAGCAGGTGCAGGTCGTGATTGCCCAGCACCACCACTGCAGAGCTACCCAGGCTTTCAACGTAGCGCAGGGTTTCCAGCGAAGACGGGCCGCGGTTGATCAGGTCGCCGGCCACCCAGAGCCGATCCCGCGACGGTGAGAAATCCACCTTGGCGAGCACATCCAGGAGACGTTCATAGCACCCCTGGATATCGCCGATGGCGTAATCAGTCATGACTTACCTCATCAGCACCGAAATTTTCAGGTTTACTGTCGGCCAACAAATCGGCAATCGCAACATACTCTGCCAGGCCAAGGTTTTCCGGGCGCAGGCCATCGTTGATGCCAACGCTGTTGAGTTGATCCACGGAAACCATGCCGGCCAGCGCCTTTCGGAGGGTTTTTCGCCGGGCACTGAAGGCGGTGCGCACCACCGCCTGCAACAGCTTATAATCCTTTGCTGGATGCGGCAGCGTCTTATGGGGCACCAGCCGAACGATGGCGGAATCCACTTTCGGCGCTGGCCGGAAAGCGCCTGGGCCGACTTCAAACAACGGCTGCACCCGGCAGAAATACTGGGTCATGATCCCCAACCGGCCGTAGTTGTTGTCTCCGGGCACCGCCGCCATCCGTTGAACCACTTCCTTCTGCAGCATGAAATGCATGTCCTGCACCACGCCGGAATGCCCCAGCAAGTGGAAAATCAATGGCGTGGAAATATTGTACGGCAGGTTGCCGATGATCCTCAGGGGCTTGTCGGCAACCAGTTCGCCGAAATCAAACTTCAACGCATCCGCTTCATGAATGCGGAAGTTGGGGTAATTGAAGAATTTGGTCCTGAGCACAGGAATCAGGTCCCGATCCAGCTCCACCACCTGGAGGTTCGAGTTAACGGCAAGCATTTCCTCGGTGAGAGCGCCCAGTCCAGGCCCGATTTCCACAAGGGCATCGTCCGGCTTGGGATGGATAGCGCGAATAATGCGTTCAATCACGCCGGGGTCGTGAAGAAAGTTCTGACCGAAGCGTTTCCGGGCCTGATGGCCGTGTTTGCTACTCACTCGATAGGATCTCTTTTCGCTGAAGTTGCCATTCGTTCGCCCACCCGGATTGCCGTTTCCAGGCTGCCGGCATCTGCCCTGCCCGTGCCGGCCAGATCAAGGGCGGTGCCATGGTCGACGGAGGTTCGCACAATGGGCAGGCCCAGGGTGATATTGACCGCCCGGCCGAAGCCCTGGAATTTGAGAACCGGCAAGCCCTGGTCATGGTACATGGCCAGTACCGCGTCGGCGTTATCGAGCCAATGAGGAGTGAACAGGGTGTCCGCCGGCAATGGGCCCGTCAGGTCGATGCCTTCCCGGCGCAGCTTGTCCAGGGTCGGCTCGATGACGTCGATTTCTTCCCGCCCCAGATGTCCGCCTTCACCAGCGTGGGGGTTAAGCCCTGCAACCAGGATTCTGGGATGCTGAAGGCCGAAGAACTTGCGCAGGTCATTGTCCAGAATACGGGTGACCTGGGTCAGGCGCTCGGCCGTAATCGCCGCAGAGACGTCCTTCAGGGGCAAATGGGTGGTCACCAGTGCCACTCTTAACTCGTCCGTGGCCAGCATCATCACCACACGCTCAACACCACAGAGCTCCTGCAGGAACTCGGTGTGGCCACTAAAGGCGATGCCGGCGTTGTTGATAACGCCCTTGTGAACCGGTGCCGTCACCATCCCATCGAACGTACCATCAAGGCAGCCCTGGGCGGCTACTCGCAGGGTTTCCAGAACATAGGCGCTATTCGCCGGATCCAGCTGGCCGGCCGTAGTGGACGCCAATCCATCAACGGAAAGCACGGAGAGCCGGCCCGGTTCAGCAGTGGCTGGTGCTCCCGGCGCCCAGTCTTCCAGCTCTACATTCAACCCAAGCAGTCGGGCCCTCGCCTCCAGCAGAGGTTTGCTGGCCACCAACACAATGCCGGGCCCGCGTTTTTTCAGGGCCAGTTGCAAACAAAGCTCCGGGCCAATGCCCGCAGGTTCGCCCGCTGTCAGTGCGAGGATGACCGGCTGTGTCATGATTCGCTGTCAGCTCCGTAACCGCTCTTGAACTCAATAAACGCCTCGTCGCGGATCTCCCGCAGCCAGTTCTGCAGTTCGGTATCAAACTTGCGGCGGTAGATGGCCTGCCGCGCCTCGGATTCCCGTACATCACTGCTGATGTCCTGCTGACGACGGTCCTGCACCTGCAGAATGTGCCAGCCAAACTGGGAGCGGAACGGACCCTTGAGCTCGCCCACATCCGCTTCCATCATCGCCTGCTCGAACTCCGGCACCATCTGTCCGGGGCTGACCCATCCGAGGTTACCACCGTCAGAGCCGGAAACCGGGTCATCAGAGTGCTCCCGGGCGATGACGGCGAAATCGGCGCCATTATCGATTTGCTGATAGAGATCGCGAATGGTTGCTTCCGCCTGGGCTTCCGACACGGTTTCCGAGGTGCGTACCAGGATGTGACGGACTTTCGACTGCTCAATGAACTGAGCTTTATCACCACCGCGGCGATCCATCACCATCACCAGGTGGAAACCGCTGCTGTTCCTGAGTACCGGGGAGACGGTTCCGGTTTCAAGATCCGGGACCACATCGGCCACCAGTGACGGCAGTTGGTTCTCGGCACGCCATCCCATGTTGCCACCGTCGAGGGCATTGCTGGCATCGGATTCGGCAACGGCAACAGAGCGGAAGTCCCGCCCCTCAGTAATTTCTTCACGCAGTTGCTCCACCTTTTCGCGGGCAGCGCTGACCTCTTCCTCGTCATTAAAATCGTTCACTTCAATGAGGATATGGGCAAGCTCATACTCTGCATTGCTACGGCCCTGCCCCTCCATTGCCGCAAGGTAGTTCTCAACTTCCCGATCCGTAACCCGCACGCGATTGCCAACCTGACGCTGCTGTACCCGGCTGGTAATCATCTCGTTGCGAATCTGCTCACGGGCCTCGCGATAGGTGACGCCCTCCTGGACCAGTTGTTGCTCGAACTGGGCCAGCGTCATATTGTTGCGCTGGGCAATGGATGCCAGGGTTTCATTGAGCTCGTTGTCGCTGATGCGCATCCCGGCCCTGTCTGCCATCTGTAACTGGATGGACTCGCTGATCAGCTGCTCCAACACCCGTTCTTCCAGAATATCCCTGGGGGGCAATCCGGTTCCCTGAGCGCGCAGGCGTCCGGTAATGGTGCTGATCCGTGCCTCGAGCTCGGACTGAAGAATAACGTCGTCGTTAACGACCGCCACCACTTGATCAAGCAGTTTACGGTCCGCCTGCACGGTTGCGGATACCATCACAACCATCAGTGCCAGCATCATTTGTGCGCAATGGCGAAGGTTCGCCTTCATAGTCACCTCTAGTATGGAAGAATACTGCCTGTCACCCCGGCATCCCGAGCCTGACTGTCAGGCATCAGCGATCACCGAAACGGCGACGTTCCCTTTCGTCAAAGCCGTAGATGGCTTCGGAAATCTGGCTGGACGATCCGCCGCTCCCGCCCAGTCCTTTGAGCTGGATCTGGAACAGCATACGACTCTCAAGCTGTTCGTCGTCCGTCAGGTAGTTCTGGTGCACCAGCTGCACACTCCAGCAACAATTATTGTATTCCAGCCCGGCCAGTGAACCGACCGTACGATCAAGCTCGGAATCGTAGACCCAGCGGCCGATCAGACTAACACGGTCTGTGACAGGAAAAACGCCCCCGATATCCGACTGTTCAAATTCATCAGCCACGTAGGTGTGGCCCAGGCTGGCCAGATATCGGTAATCATCGGAGTGAAAAACCAGCTGGCTACGACCTTCCTGGGTCTCGTTTGTGTCTGGTTCCCACAGACCTGAACTGCGGATTTCCAGGCCGTCCACAGGCCGCAGAACCACTTCACCGGCCAGAGGCGAATCACTGGCATCCGAGGCACCCTTCCCGTCCAGCAGCTCCACCTCCCGGTCGTCATAATAGTGCACCTGACCAATGCTGAAACGCGCTCGCTCAGCACCTGTCACCAGGTCATTGAAGCGGCTGGTCAGTGCCACTGTTAGCTGATTACTGTCGCCTACCCGATCACCACCGCTAAAGCGGTTACGTTCGAACAGCTGGTCAAAACTGAACGAGCGGATGGCGGTGTCAAAGTCCGGAATGTAGGACTGGTCAGACTCTGCGTCTGCCCAAGCATAGTAGAGTCGCGGTTCAAGGCTTTGATTGTAGGGAATATCAAACAGAGTGGACTGGCGGTCGAAGTACAGGCCGGAATCCCATTCCGCTACTGGAACGGTGCGGTCGAAACCGGGATCTCGTGCCGTGTAATCCTCCAGTTCGTAACGCGTGTAGTCCACGCTGACTGAAGGTCTGACATAGCCCCAAAGAGCCCGCATAGGCAACGCCACTTCGGGTATGGCCCGTAAGCGATGGCCGTTCGCCTGGTCGAGCCCTGTCAGGTCGTCATTATCGCGGTAAAAATAAGTGTATTGGCTTTCCAGGTTCAGTTCCGCTGGCCCCGCATCAACGCTGGCACCGTACAATACTTCCGGCAACTGTGAGTAGGGAATGTCCTCGTCGGCGATAGTATCAGTGATCGTCTGGTAGCCATTAAGATAGGTCTCGAAATACTGGGAGGAATCCCGGTAGCGCACGCCACCACGGCGCCGTAGGTGTGTCGCGCTATTGATCTCGAGGTTGCGATTGAGGTCACTGAGGTAGTCGTCGTCGCTAACCACGGAATAATCTCCGTAGCCGGTCCAGCCGTATCCGAATCTCGCCTGGGTACTGAAATCAAGACCCCAGCGTTCGCCGCCTTGCGAGGGAAATTCCTCCTCGTACTCGGTGTCGTTGCCCGCGTAGCCTAGCTGAAGCACCGATTCGCCCAGACTGCTGAGGTAACGCCCCTCCGCCTCGGTAAACAATCCACGCCCATGTATGTACTGGGGCGTCAGCGTCGCGTCGTAGTGCGGCGCCAGGTTGAGGTAGTAGGGAACCGACAGGAAAGCGCCGCTACCCGCATTGGAGGTACCGAAAGACGGATAGAGAAAGCCTGTCTTGCGGCGGTCGTCAATAGGGAAGCTGGCATAGGGCCAGTAGAACACCGGGATATCACTGATCTCAAGGCGCACATGCTTTGCCGTGCCCACACCTTCGCCCTGGTCCAGGTGGATGTCCGACGCCACGATGGACCAGTCGTTGTTGTCTGGGGCGCAGGTGGTCAGTGAGCCGCCACGAATCCGCACCTGGTCTTCCGCCGTGCGGGAGAGCTGAGTGGCCGAACCCCGCATTTCCGGGCCGTGCAGGAGAAAGGTCGCCGTATTGATGTCAACCCGGCCGCTGTTGACGTCGTAGTCCGCACGCTCGCCGGTCAGCAGGAAGCCATCACCGCGGCTGGTCAACGGCCCTTCAATGGCCACCGCACCGGTTGCCTGGTTGTAGCGGGCCTCGGAGCCAGTCACCCGGAACCCCGGCTGCTCCAGACGAACATCTCCCCGCAGAAACAGTTCGTTGTCGAGTTCATACCGCGCATTGAGCCCACTGGCCTGTAGGGGCGCCTGACCATTTTTCGCTGCCGGCTCACCTGCGTTTCCCTTTCCCACCCCCGGGACCGCGGAAGGCAAATAGCCACCCCCGCAGAAGTCCGGCAGGGATCGACGGACATCCTCCGGCAAATCAGACTTGGGCCGCCACTCAATCTCGGCAGCCGAAGGGGCGGCTTCCTGAGCATAAACCACCGAAACTGGTGCCAACATTGTGCACCCCGTAACGGACGCAAACAGCAACCCGAGACGGTGCCGCATGCGGGGCGTTGGCATTCGCAGCTTCCTTGTTGGGGCTGGCACGGTGAGCAGGTTCCTGTCCAGAATGGATTCGCGGCTGTCGGAGATACTTAACAGCGGCCTAGTTTACACGGCGCCCTTTGCCTTGTTAACGGAAACCGGCCTTTGTTAACGGAAACCAGCCATTGCTGCAAAACCGTTTTACCGCCTCTATACTGATCTGCTAACTTTCGGCCATGGGCCCGCAGGTTCGTTGCGGCCAGGTCACCGATAACTTCTGAGCCAGGAAAACAGCCAATTTCATGGATACCCGCCTGACAATGCTCACCCAGTGGGTCAGAGACCTTCCCGGTTTTGACCAGGCGACACCCGAGCCAGTATCCGGGGACGCGAGCTTCCGCCGCTACTTCCGCGTCAGCGGCGACCCTCATGGCACCGGGCCACAACCCTATATCGTGATGGATGCGCCGCCCGAGCATGAAGACTGCCACCCCTTCGTAGCTATTGCCCATCACTGGCGCAGCCTTGATATCGCTGTGCCGGACATCGTCCACGAAGACCTGACCCGGGGGTTCCTGCTGCTGGAAGACTTCGGTGACGCCCTGATGCTCAGCGCCGTGAACCACACCAACACTGACCGGCTTTATGGCGCGGCAATGGATGAACTGGTCCGCATACAGCAGGCCGACGACGCACCCGACTACCCACTTCCCGCTTATGACATCGCCCTGCTGGATCGGGAAATGGCCTTGTTTCCGGACTGGTTGCTGACACAACAATTGGGGCTGACTCTCTCCAACGGCGAACGCGCGCTGCTGGACACCACCTTCGCCTTCCTGCGTGAGAGCGCCCTGGCCCAACCGAACGTGGCAGTGCACCGTGACTACCATTCCCGCAACCTACTGGTCCGCCCCGGCAACACGAGGCCCGGCGTAATCGACTTTCAGGACGCGGTGCGCGGCCCGGTCACTTACGATCTGGTATCGCTATTGAAAGACTGCTATATCCGCTGGCCGGAAGAACGCATCGACCAGTGGACAGACCATTTTCGCGTACTCAGCGCCGAGGCCGGCCTTCACAAGGCTGACAGGGACACCTTCCGCCAATGGCTGGAGCTCATGGGCATGCAGCGCCATCTGAAAGCTGCGGGCATCTTTGCCCGGCTGGCCATACGTGACGGCAAAACCGGCTTCCTGAAGGATGTTCCCCGTACCGTGGGCTATCTGGTGGAGGCCAGCAGCCGTCAGGCCGCCCTGCGCCACTTCCACGAATGGCTCACGGAAACCGTGGTGCCACCCATTGAGCAACGGATCGGCCCTGTGGAGACATTCGGCCAGTGAAAGCGATGATTCTCGCGGCCGGCAAAGGCGAGCGCATGCGGCCGCTGACCCTGACCACTCCGAAGCCGCTCCTGTCTGCCGGCGGTAAGCCGCTGATCGTGCACCACCTGGAACGGTTGAAAGCCGCTGGTTTCCGGGAAGTTGTGATCAACCATGCCTGGCTGGGCACACAGATCGAAACGGAACTGGGTAACGGTAGTAATGTCGGGCTGGCCATTGAATACTCGCGGGAAAGCGACCCCCTGGAGACCGCCGGCGGAATTCTCCACGCATTGCCCCTGTTAACCAGCAGCGGCGACGAGTGGTTCGTTGTGATCAACGGAGACATCTGGTGCGATTTTGATCTCGCGCAACTGACGCCACCCGAAAATGCAGACGCGTTACTGGTCATGACGGGTAACCCTGACCACAACCCAGCGGGCGACTTCTGCCTGCAAGCGGATGGTACGGTGATTGACAACGGCCCCGAAACGCTGACCTTTACCGGCATCAGCCTGCTAAACCGAAACCTGTTTTCAGGGTTGCAACCGGGCGCCCGGAAGCTGGCTCCAATCCTGCGAGATGCTATGACCCGGGGACGCGTCACAGGCATCCGTCACACCGGACACTGGATGGATATCGGTACACCGGAACGGCTACGCGAGCTGGATCGGATGCTTAAGGAAGGCGGGGGCTGAGCCATGACCTCTGAGACCAGAGACAATAACCTGCCCGCACGCATGGAAGCGGAGTTCAGTGAGCTGCTTGGAGAGCTGACCGCCTGCGGCCACCAGGCCAACGAATTGCTGGTCAGAACCCGACTGCCGCGTTGGTGCCGCCGGAGCCTGTTCTTTTTCCTGGGCTACATCGCCAAATCGGAAGGACGGGTTACGGAGAAAGACATCGGTTTCGCCGAAACCCTGATGAAGGCCCTGAAACTCTCCGGTCGCCAGCGGCGCAAAGCCATTGACAATTTCCGCAAGGGCAAGAGCGCTGAGCGCATCCCTACCCTGAAAGCCCTGCGCCTGCGACTGACCCACAGAATCTGGCCTTCGCCCTCGCTACGCGTTGCCATCTGCCTTTGCCACGCGGCGCAGCTGCAGGGACGCCCCGAGAAGCCCCGCCGCTATCGCTGCGAAGACGCCATTGACCAGATGGGGCTGCCGATCAGAGTCAGCGATGACATTCTCGAAAGTTACGCCAGCAAGGTCTGGATCACCGAACCGGAAGGCCAGCCACGGCCCTCCAGCTTCGAGCAGGCCTGCCAGGTCCTCGGCGTTACCCGCCGTGACAGCCGCGAGGTTATCAAACGGGCCTACCGGAAGAAGGTGTCTGAATGCCACCCGGACAAGCTGGCACAACAGAAGCTGAGCCCGGCGGAACTGACCAGGGCGAAAGACCGCCTTCTTCGCTACCAGCAGGCCTGGGAACTGATCAGCCAGCGCCTTTCGGTTTGAATCCGACATTTTGAGTTCGACGCCAAGCTTGCTAGACTTCGGCATCAGTATCACTTATTGAAGGCATGCCCACGGACCAGCGGCGTGCAAGACCCACTGAAAAGGAACATTCCCATGGGTAAGAAACTCATCCTGCTCGGCGACATCGGAACCGATCACCAAGGCTTCCCTCCAACCCCCGTCATTACCGGCAGCGCTACCGTGCTGATCGACGGCAAGCCCGTTGCTCGACTCGGCGACCAGCTCGCCATGCACTCCAAGCCCAAGCATCCACCACACCCCCGCACCATCGCAGTTGGAAGCCCAACCGTGCTGATTGAGGGCAAGCCGGCCGCTCTGACCGGCGATGCTGTGAGCTGTGGTGGAGTTGTCATCGGCTCATCCACCGCCGTGGGTGGCTGATCATTTCCTAGCGTTCGGAGGCAAGCCAGGCTGAGACGCGATTGGTAAGCGCTTGCGCCTCCCTGGGCTGTGGCTGTTCAGCCATTGCGACAGGTTGTCGGGAGTAGCCTGCAATCCCTGCCCGCCGGAATGCAGCCTCCCGTTGCTTTGGCGACCTTTGAGTCGCGCCCCCGGCGTCCAACGAGCTGCGGGCACTGTAAAGCTCCAGCACTTTCAGCGCGCCAGACTCACCAAGTGACTCCGCCAGGGCTTTCGAATCGCTCTGATCAAACACCGGCGCAATCCAGACCAGCGCCGACACATCCTGCCCCCCGCTGGCCGTGGCCGCGTGGGTGACATGACCAGCCGCCCGGCCGACGCCAGCCATGGCCACCCGGCTGTAACCACGACCAACCAGGTTGCCAACCGCCGCAGCCAGGGCCTTCTGGATGCGGGCGCGGTACTGGCTTGCCAATGCCTCGACATCCTCACTGGCCATCACATCAATCATCACCGACTCGTCGTCCACAGATTTTTCGCTCGTTTCATCGGCGGCGTCCGTTTCCGGCATGCCAGCGTCTTCGGGTGACCCGAAGTCCCGTTGTCGACGCGCTTCCTGTAGCTCATACGGCGGTGTCTCAAGCCCGACCACCATGACGGCCCAGCCGGCACGTGCCATCGGTTGCCGCAGGGCGGCAGCCAACCCGGAGGCGGGTGATTGCCCCTCATCGGCAAGAATCACCAGTGCGCCCTTCGCGGGGGTCTCGGATTCTGGCTCAAACAGGGCCAGCACAGGCTCTTCTTCCGGCGGTTCCAGCCATATTGACGAGTCCGGCCAGATTCTGGCGATTGCATCCGAATCGAGCCCCGTCGATATCAACGGCCTTTCAACAGCCGCCCCGGCGGGTTTTTCAGCTTCCTGGCCGGTCGGGTTGGCACTCTGGTCCTGCGCGTCTTTCTGCGCCTGCGCCAACGCTGGCGGGGCCCAAAAAGCAATAAGGCAGGCCAGGATGACCAGACCCTGCGTAACCGTTTTTTCAATCCATCTGCTCACAGGCTGTCACTCATTCCGTGCGAAAAATCACCATCAAACTGGTAGACTAGCAGCTTTGCGGCCCAGCAGCTTTTTGCAGCCTTTTGCAGAGAGAACCGCTGTACGCGCCATCATCGATATCACTATCAATACGTTCAAGAGAGCCGTCATGAACCCTTTCCAGATTGCCCCGTCCATCCTCTCAGCCGATTTTGCCCGACTGGGCGAGGAAGTCGATAACGTACTGGCCGCCGGCGCCGACATTGTCCACTTCGACGTCATGGACAATCACTACGTACCCAACCTCACCATCGGCCCCATGGTCTGCGAAGCATTGCGCAAACACGGGGTTACCGCTCCAATTGACGTGCACCTGATGGTATCGCCGGTAGACGACTTGATCCGGATGTTCATTGATGCCGGCGCCAGCTACATCACCTTCCACCCGGAAGCCTCCAAACACATCGACCGTTCCCTGCAGTTGATTCGTGAAGGTGGGTGCAAGGCGGGCCTGGTGTTCAACCCGGCCACACCACTGCACTACATTGATCACGTGATGGATAAGCTGGACATGATCCTGCTGATGTCCGTAAACCCCGGTTTCGGCGGCCAGAAGTTCATTCCAGGCACTCTCGACAAACTGCGTGAAGCCCGCAAGCGCATTGATGCCAGCGGCCGCAATATTCGCCTGGAAATCGACGGTGGCGTGAAAACCGACAACATCCGCGAGATCGCCGAGGCTGGCGCCGACACCTTCGTGGCCGGCTCCGCCATCTTCAACACCGACGACTACAAGACCACCATCGACGGAATGCGGGCGGAACTGGAACTGGCCCAAAAAGGCCTGAACCAATGAGCCTGGCGGGGCTATTCAACCAGCGCTGGCCGGGGGTTGCCCTGTTTGACCTGGACGGCACACTGGTAGACAGTGCCCCCGATCTGGCGGCGGCCATTGATGCCATGCTGGAACAGTTAGGTCGCCGCAAGGCCGGCATCGACAACGTGCGCCAGTGGGTCGGCAACGGTGCCGGCGTGCTGGTACGCCGCGCCCTGGCAGGCCAGGCGGACTGGGAACCAGTCAGCCCAAAGGACGACGCCCTGTTCAACGATGCACTGACCATGTTCTACCATGCCTACGAAAACCTTAATGGCCGGCATGCCGTACTCTACGGCGGCGTGGAGGACTGCCTGACCCGTCTTGCCGCCCACGGCTGCCGCATGGGCATCGTCACCAACAAGCCGGAACAGTTTGTGGCACCGTTGCTCGAGCAGATGGGCATAGAACACTGGTTCGATATCAGCATCGGTGGAGACACCCTGCCGGTGCGCAAACCAGACCCGCAACCGTTGATCCATGCCATGACCGAATTGGGCGGCACCCGGGGCACCACGGTGATGGTGGGCGATTCGGTCACCGACATCAGCGCGGCCCTGGCAGCAGGCATTCCTTCGGTGGCGGTACGATACGGCTACAATTACGGGGCGCCCGTGGATTCGCTCGGCGCGGATGCCGTTGTTGATTCCCTGGCCCAGCTTTTGTAATCTCACAGGATATTGATTTGAAACCTTCAATTCGGGAGATTCCTGCCGTGCAGGGACTGAGTCTGATGACAGCGCGTGGCGTACTGACAACCCGCGCGACACGATGGTGGCGATGGCGCACCGGCTGAATGCCGCCCGAAAGTCCTCCATACAGATCAGATTCAGGAACCGTTATCATGACACCCGAGCAATTCGCCGAGCTCGCCAAGGCCGGCTTTAATCGTATCCCCGTATACCGCGAAGTCCTTGCCGATCTGGACACGCCCCTGAGCACCTATTTCAAGCTGGCCAGCGGCCCCTATTCCTACCTGTTTGAATCCGTCCAGGGCGGTGAAAAGTGGGGCCGCTATTCCATCATCGGCCTGCCAAGCCGGGAAGTTCTAAAGGTCCATGATCACACCGTCACCATTACCCGCGACGACGAGGTGATCGAAGAAACCACGGTCGACGATCCACTGGCCTTCGTGGAAGACTATCAGGCCCGCTTCAACGCGCCGGACCTGGAGGAATTGCCCCGCTTCAATGGTGGCCTGGTTGGCTATTTCGGTTATGACACCGTGCGCTACATCGAGAAGCGCCTGCGCAACACCTGCCCGCCGGACAAGATCGGCACGCCCGACATCCTGCTGATGGTGTCCGATGACGTGGTGGTGTTCGACAATCTGCGCGGCAAACTGCACCTGATTGTCCATGCCGACCCAAATCAGGAGGGCGCTTACGAACAGGCACTCCAGCGAATTGACGATCTGGAGTCCCGCTTGCACCGGCAGACGGCCAACGCGCCCCGCACACCGGAACATCTGCGCGGTAAAACCGTGGATGAGAGCGACTTCATTTCCGGGTTCAACCAGGAAAAATTCGAAGCGGCCGTCGGCCATATCAAGGAATACGTGCTGGACGGCGACGTGATGCAGACGGTGATCTCGCAACGCATGTCGATTCCATTCGAGGCGCCACCGCTGAACCTGTATCGCTCTCTGAGGGTGCTGAACCCGTCCCCCTACATGTATTTCCTGGATCTGGGAGACTTCCAGATCGTCGGCTCATCGCCGGAAATCCTGGCGCGGGTGGAAGATGACGAAGTCACCGTGCGCCCGATCGCCGGCACACGAAAGCGTGGCGCCACCGATGCCGAAGACCGGGCCATGGAAGCGGAACTGCTGGCCGACCCCAAGGAAATCGCCGAGCATCTGATGCTGATCGATCTGGGCCGCAACGACGCTGGCCGGGTGTCTGAAACCGGCACGGTAAAGCTGACGGACAAGATGATTGTGGAGCGCTATTCCCATGTGATGCACATCGTCTCCAACGTCACCGGCCGCCTGAAAGACAACACCAGTTGCCTGGACGTGTTGCGCGCCACCCTGCCCGCCGGCACCCTGAGCGGTGCCCCGAAGATTCGCGCCATGGAAATCATCGACGAACTGGAGCCGGTGAAGCGCGGCGTCTACGGCGGCGCCGTGGGTTACCTGTCGTTTAATGGCAACATGGATACCGCCATTGCCATCCGCACGGCGGTAATCAAAGACAACACCCTGCATATTCAGGCAGGGGCCGGCGTGGTGGCCGACTCGGTGCCCCGCCTTGAGTGGAAGGAAACCATGAACAAGGGCCGCGCGATCTTCCGCGCCGTCGCCATGACCTACAACGATTTCGACCACTGAGGCGGAGGATAAGATTATGTTGCTGATGATCGATAACTACGACTCCTTCACCTACAACGTGGTGCAGTACCTGGCCGAGTTGGGCGAAGATGTTCATGTCTACCGCAACGACGAGATCACCGTGGAGGGCATCGAAGCCCTGAAACCGGAGCGCCTCGTTGTCTCTCCCGGCCCCTGCACGCCCAACGAGGCAGGCATTTCCATGGCCACCATTCGCCACTTTGCCGGCAAGTTGCCGATTCTGGGCGTTTGCCTCGGCCACCAGGCCATCGGGCAGGTATACGGCGGGAAGGTTATTCGCGCCGGGCAGGTGATGCACGGCAAGGTATCTGCGGTCTACCATAAGGACCAGGGCATTTTCCGTGGCCTGAGCAACCCGCTGAAGGCGACCCGCTATCACAGCCTGGTGATCGACAAAGACACCCTTCCGGATTGCCTGGAAGTCACCGCCTGGACCCGTAATGACGATGGCTCGGTGGAAGAAATCATGGGCGTTCGGCACAAAACACTGCCCATCGAAGGTGTACAGTTCCATCCAGAGTCTATTATGACGGAACAGGGCCATGAGCTGCTGCGCAACTTTCTGAAGACACGATAAGAGGCCACCACATGGACATGAAAGAAGCACTGAACCGCATCGCCTCCAACCTGGACCTGTCCACGGAGGAGATGAAGGACGTTATGCGCATCGTCATGAAGGGTGAAGCCACCGATGCGCAGATTGGGGCCTTTCTCATGGGGCTGCGCATCAAGAGCGAAACCATCGACGAAATCACCGGCGCCACCGAAGTCATGCGGGAACTGGCCACCCGCGTGACGGTCAACGCCGACCCACTGGTGGATATCGTGGGCACCGGCGGTGACGGTGCCAATCTGTTCAACGTATCCACCGCGGCGTCTTTTGTGGTCGCCGCAGCCGGTGGCTTTGTGGCCAAGCACGGCAACCGTGCCGTGTCCTCCAAGAGCGGCAGCGCGGACCTGCTGGAAAAGCTGGGTATCAACCTGCAGATGGCGCCTGAGGAGGTTGCACGCTGCGTGGAGGAGATCGGCGTTGGCTTCATGTTCGCCCCGGCCCATCATGGCGCCATGAAACACGCCATTGGCCCGCGCAAGGAATTGGGTTGCCGTACCATATTCAATATCCTTGGCCCCATGACCAACCCGGCCAGCGTCAAGCGCCAGTTGATCGGTGTGTTCACGAAAGAGCTGTGCCGCCCCATGGCGGAGGTTCTGCACCGCCTGGGCGCCGAACACATTATGGTGGTGCACTCGAAGGATGGCCTGGACGAAATCAGCCTGGCCAGCGCCACCCATGTGGCGGAGCTGAAAAACGGCGAAGTCACTGAGTACGACATCACCCCGGAAGACCTGGGCATCAAGAGCCAGGCGCTGGTTGGTCTCACGGTGGATACCGCCGAGGACTCTCTGAAACTGATCCGTGCCGCGTTCGGTCGTGGTCATGATGAAATGGCTGAGAAAGCGCGGGATCTGATCGCCCTGAACGCCGGCGCAGCAATTTATGTGGCAGGCCTGGCGAAGACGACGGCGGAAGGCGTGGAGATGGCACTGGACGCCATGGGCTCAGGCTTGGCAGCCGGCAAGATGTCCGAGCTTGCTGACTTTTCGCAGTGTTTCTAATACGAGCCTGACAATGACTGACAGACATCTGGACAAGACGCCTACCATCCTGCGAAAGATCGTTGATCGGAAGTGGGAGGAAATTGATGAGCGTACGCGCAGGATTTCTATTGGCGATAGGAAGGCCATGGCTGGCGATCAACCGCCAGCGCGGGGCTTTGCGAGCGCCCTTCGCCGACGCATCGAACAGCAAACGCCTGCGGTCATTGCCGAGATCAAAAAAGCCTCCCCCAGCAAAGGCATTCTCCGCGATCCGTTTATTCCCGAGGCCATCGCCGAAAGCTATGAAAAAGGCGGTGCCGCCTGCCTGTCAGTACTCACTGACAAGGATTTCTTCCAGGGCCATGAAGACTACCTCCAAGCCGCCCGCGACGCCTGCAGCCTGCCGGTCATCCGCAAGGACTTCATGGTGGCGCCGTATCAGGTCTACGAGAGCCGGGCCATTGGCGCCGACTGTATCCTGCTGATCGCCGCCTGCCTGACCAGGGACCAGATGCAGGAACTGGAAGGCATTGCCCATGAAATTGGCCTGGACGTGCTGGTCGAGGTTCACGACGGCGAGGAAATGGACGATGCCCTCACCCTGAAAACACCGCTGGTGGGCATCAACAACCGCAACCTGCACACCTTTGACGTTTCACTGGATACCACCTTCGACCTTCATGAACGGATTTCGGCCGACCGCCTGACGATCACCGAAAGTGGCATCATGACCCGGGCCGATGTGACAGCCATGACCGATCGCGGCATCTACGGCTTCCTGGTGGGAGAGTCCTTCATGCGGGCTGACGAACCAGGAGAAAAGCTGCGGGAGCTGTTCTACTAAGAGCCGGGGGCAACGGAGATGACCGAACGCCGGGAAACGGATGACCCGATACTCAGCGGGCCGCACTGGCCGGTCTTCTTCCGCTACGCCCTGCCGTCGGTGGCAGGGCTGCTTGCGCTAACCACGGCCAATATCGTCGATGGCATTTTCATCGGAAACTACGCCGGTGCCGACGCCCTTGCTGCCCTGAACCTGCTTATTCCCTACTTCACTTTCCTCTTCGGCCTGGCCCTGGCGCTCGCCATCGGTGGCACTGTGCGGGCGGGGAAATACCTCGGTGAGAACAGGCCAAGCGCCGCCTCGGCCATTTTCAGCAAATGCCTGATGGCCACGTTCGCCATCGCGCTTATTGGTGCCCTGGCCAGTCTGGTATCCCATGAGTCGCTTTACCGCGCCCTCGGGGCCTCGGCCGATCTGTTCCCACTGATGTCCGAGTACTTCCTGATCATCGTGTGGGTGATGGTGGTGCAACTGGTGACCATGGTGCTTTATTACTTTATCCGGGTGGATGGGTTTCCGGTGCTGGCCACGACCGCCCTGGTGGTCGGCTCAGGCGCCAATATCCTGCTCGACGCCCTGCTGGTGGGGTACCTGGACTATGGCCTGCGCGGGGCAGCGGTGGCTACGGGCATCGCACAAATCCTTCAATTCGGGGTGCTGTTGTTCTATATCAGCGCCTGGAAACGGCGGCTCAAATTCCAGCTGCATCAACAGCAATGGAACGAGGTGTTCAAAGCCTTCACCAATGGCGTGTCCGAGTGGATCAACGAGGTGTCGGTGGGGGTGGTAATGCTGCTGATCAACTGGCTGCTGATCACCAGCCAGGGGGTTACTGGTGTGGCGGCTTTCACCGTGGTCAATTACCTGATTTTCCTGAGCCTGATGGTGTTCTATGGCATTTCCGATGCCATGCACGTGTTGCTCAGTCACAACCTGGGAGCGAAAAATGCCCCACGCATTCGCACCTTCCTAGGCTGCGCCGTGCTCGTTATCCTGGGGCTGGGTGCGATTCTGGTGCTGGCAGTGTGGTTCCATGGTCCGGCGCTTGTGCGCCTGTTCCTGGACACCGGAGCCGATAGCGCCACCGCGCAACTGGCGGACACCTTTCTGGCGATCCTGTGGCCGCTGTTTTTGATTAACGGGCTCAATGTACTGCTGTCGGTCTACCTGACCGCCATGCACAAACCCCTGCCCTCGGCGTCGGTCGCACTATCCCGCAGCCTGATCCTGCCGGCGCTGCTGCTGGTGCTGATCGCCACGTTCGCGCCGCAATGGCCGCTACTGGTGGCGCTGCCGCTCGCCGAGTGGCTGACCTTTACACTGGCAGTCACCCTGTTCCTGCGCTTTCGCCCTCAACGGCTGGTGCCGCAGATGTCCACAGCGGGTTAATCCTGCCATCGGACCTGGTCGACCTCACCGCCAGCGAAGCGGATCAGATGGGAAGCGACCACCTCCCCCAATTCCTCCAGTTTGTCGTGGCTCTCCGATTGGCAGGTCAGTGTCAGAATGCCGGAGTGCGCTGCCAGTTCACACTGGCCAATGCTGAACGTCAGATGGCCAGTCGTATCGTTCCACTGGGCATCAATTATGTGGCTGAAATGTTTGCACAGGCGATTGATCAGGCGGGCCGGTTCGGCGGAGGCCACGCTGGCGGTCATTGATGGCATGGTGAAGTCTCCATTAATGAATGTGTTTGCATCTTGAATGTTTACCGAGACGCCAGCGGCCGATCCGCAAGCACGATCGGGTGGCCACGGGAGCAGGTTTCGATACGGGCGTCGACCCCATAGGTGCGGGCAAGCAGTGCCGGGGTCAGAACCTCGGCGGGCGGGCCCATCACCGCCTGGCCGCCCGGTGCCAGCACCAGCACCTGATCACAGAATCGCAGGGCCAGGTTAAGATCATGGCTGGCCACCAGGGCTATGGCACCGGACTCACGGGTAGCGTTACGCACGGCGTTCAGCACGTTGAGCTGCCAGTGCAGGTCCAGGGCGCTGGTGGGCTCATCCAGCAGCATCAGTGGGGTCTGGCGCACCAGCACCTGGGCAAGGCCCACCATCTGCCGCTGGCCGCCGGACATTTCCGACAGTCGCCGCAGCGCCAGGTCGCGAATACCCAGGGTCTCAAAGACCTGCTCGATGGCTTGTTCAGTGTCGCCGCGACTCCAGTCACCACGGGCCGATCGACAGGCGCTGAAAACGGTTTCGTAGGCAACCAGGGGGATCGCCTGCGGCAACGGTTGCGGCAGGTAACCGAGGCGATGGACCCGACGCGTAGCCGGCATGGCCGTCAGGTTATCGTCACTCAAGCAGACCCGACCGCTCATCGACAGCAGTCCGGCAATGCTTTTCAACAGGGTCGACTTGCCCACGGCGTTGGGGCCCACCACAGCCACCAGGGCACCCGGTTCGATAGCAGGAAGACTCAAGTCCCGGAACACCGGGCGCCGGCGATAGCCTACCGTCAGTTTCTCCAGTTTCAGGCTCACAACGCCGCCCCCCGCCGGCTGCGGCCAACGATCAGCGTGATAAACAACGGAATACCCACTAAGGCGGTAACGATACCCACCGGCAGCACCACCCCGGGCACCAGCAGCTTGCTGGCGATGGATGACAATGACAGCAGCAGGGCACCGGCGAGGGCACTACCCGGTAGCAGGAATCGGTGATCTTCCCCCAGCATCAACCGGGCAATGTGCGGGGCGACCAGCCCGATGAAACCGATCTCGCCCACGAACGCCATGGCCGCCGCGGTCAGCAGGCTAACCCGCAACAATACCAGAAGGCGCATGCGCTCCACCGCTACGCCAAGGCTGCGGGCCTGTTCCTCGCCACTGCGCAGCAGTGTCATGGCCCAGGCATTGCGCAGGGAAAACGGCAGGCAGATAGCCAGAACGAGCGCAACAATGGCAACCTTATCCATCGTCGCCCGCGCCAGGCTACCCATGGTCCAGAACACGATTTGCTGCACCGATTCGGCGTCGGCGACGAACTGGATCAGCCCCACCACAGCGTTGATACCAAACAGCAGTGCGATCCCGAACAGCACGACCGAATGCACCGAGGCGCCCAGGGTACGCGACAGCACCAGGATCAGTATCGAGGCGGCAGCGGCGAACACAAAAGCAGACAGGGGCAGAAGGATGTCCGTCGCCAGGCCGAACAGCGACAGGTTGAAAACGATTACCAGGGCGGCGCCCAGTGTGGCAGCAGCTCCGACCCCCAGGGTGTAGGGACTGGCCAGGGGGTTGTTCAGCGCGGTCTGCATCTCGGCACCCGCCAGGCCCAGGCAGGCGCCCACCACCACGGCCATCAGGGCATAGGGCACGCGGATATCCTGGATGATCACACGAGTACCGGCATCCAGCGCTTCAGGGTTCCACAAGCCTTTAACCACATCCTGCAGGCCCAGCATCGCCGGGCCCGAGGCAACGTCCACCAGCAATGCAATGACCGCTGCTACCGCCAGGGCTGTCACGCACAACACCCGGCGCAAGACAAAGCGGCGATACGCCTTCGCCAGTCCGCCAGCTTCGCTTTCCCCGGTTGGCGTCATGGTGTCTCTTCTCCGAGAGTCACCCAATAGGTTCCGTTCAGTTCAACCGGCTGGAAGCGTTCATAGAATTCCGCCAGCGTCCGCTCCGGTTGCAGGTGCCCAAGCTGTTTCGGGTGTAACCAGCGGGCGAGGGCCTGCACCGCCACCACATTCAGCGGGGTATTGTAGAAATGGTGCCAGATGGCAAAGGCCCGCTGCTCGCGGATGGCGTCCAGCGCTGCCAGGCCCGGGCGGTCCGTCACCCGCGCCAGGGAGCGACGGGCGACGGGCTCTGAAACACCAGCGCCCAGCACCACATAGGGTTGTTCTTCAACCGCCATCTCCAGATCGACCGAGCCTATCGCCGTGGCCAGATAGCGGTCAGGCTGGTCGGTAATCAGGTATTCGAGATTGAGCACACCGCTAACGCCGGGAATGCGGTCAGCCGCAATATTGATGCCTCCGGCGGCCTCGATGAACAGCCCCATCATGCCATGCACCATGGTCTCGCAGCAGCTGTCATGCAGGCCTACGCGGCTGTGCAGGAAGATCGTGGGCCACTGATCCCGGGGTATCTCCGCCACCGCATCGGTGACCCGATCCAGCTCAGTCCGGTAGAAGTCATTGAAGGTATTCGCTTCATTCTGGCGACCCAGCACTTCCCCCAGCACCGCCATGCTCTTTGGCGTATTACGCAGGGGGTTCTGGCGGAAATCAATGAACACCACGGCCACACCGGCCCGCTCCAGTCGCTCGATCAGTTCGCTGTTACGGGCGCCGGGGCCGTGCCCCTCAACGCTGAAGATCGCCAGGTCGGCGCCCATGCTCAGCACGCTCTCGAGGCTGAAGCTGTCAGCAGACGCGTGCCCCACCCGGGGGATACCGGCCAGGGCGGGGAAACGTTCAAGGTACTGGGCATAGCCGGCGGGGTCGGTCTTTTCAAAATCCGGCAAGAGGCCGGCCAACCGGTCCACCACTCGGTCACCTTCCAGGATGGCGAGGGCAGGAATATAGCGGCTTTCGCCAAGCACCACCCGCTCGACCTTCATCGGGATCTCGACCGTTCGGCCCGCAAGGTCGGTCACCGTGCGGGCTGCCTGGGCAAGGCTGGCCTGAAACAGAAGTACGCCGCCCAGCAGGGCGGCGATTGTCCTTATCGCAATCATTCGTGGCCTCAGAACCGCATGGCCAGGCCGACCCGCACGTCACGCCCCGGCTCGGGCAAGCCCACAATGCCATCATAGCCCGCGATATGCTGGTAGTCCGCGTTGCTGGCGTGATCCAGGTACTGCTTGTCGCCGACGTTCTTGACCGTCAGGGTCAGCCGCAGGTCCTCGTCTCCGGTGGGCAACCAGTGCATGAACAGGTCGTGTACGCCGTATCCGGGTTTGTCGATGGTGCCGACAGAGGTTTCCACGTTGTCGATGTTCTCTACGAAACGGCCCTGCCAGCCAAACTCCAGGTTGCGGTCCCAACGATAGGACAGATCGGCCACCCAGGTGTCACCCACGGTATTGCCCAACAGATTATGTTCGTACACGGTCAGTGGATCGCCATCCAGCTCGGCCTCGTTGCTGTGGTAGCTGAGGCCAGCCTGCAGGCCTCCGATGTGATAGGTCGTGCCGATCAGGTAGCCGTCGGACTCCAGATCGCCAATGTTTTCGTAGATGGCCGGGCCAAACAGGGGATCAGCAATGGCATCCTTGATCTCCGACCGGTAGACCTCGGCGGACAGGGTGAAATTTCCGTAGACATAATCAAAACCCACTTCCCGGTTCTTCGCTTTCTCGCCTTTCAGATCCGGATCGTTCTGGGCGCGGTCAATCTTGAAGGTATCGTGGGTGCTCGGGCCCCGAAAGGCTTCCGCGTAACCGGCCCTCAGGGTCAGGCCGCTCAGCACTTCCCAGGCAATGTTGGCATTGGGGCTAACGTCATCCGCACTGAAGCTTTCATCGTTGTTGTCGTCCAGGTGGTAATCGTCATAGCGCACGCCCGCACTCAATAGCAGGCGCTCGGTGATCTGATAATCGTCCTGCAGGTAGACTCCCAGGATCTCGCCGCTTTCCTCCTCGGCCCTGCGATCAGCCGCGCCACCAGCGTTCACTTTGTCCTCACGATAATCCACGCCATAGGTCAGGGAATGGCTGGCCAGCTCGCTGGTGTTGCGCAGATCGCCGCCAATGTTGCGGGAGAAACCAAAGTAGCGGCCCCAGCGGTCCTCAACGTTCTGCTCAATTTCAGATTCGGTGTAGTAGACGGTGAGGGCCACATCCACCCAGGGATTACCCTCAGGTGCTATACCGTAATTCACGGTTGTGGTATCGCGGCGGCCATCGAGCTCGTAAAGGGAGTTGAAGCCGCTGACGACCCACTGCGGGCGCTGGGGCCGCTCGCCTTCGTCAGTGCGGACCTCGTGGCTGAGCTTCAGAGTCTGGTCGCCGGGCAACTGGCCAACGAGTTTGGCGAAGCCAAGCTGCTGCTTGGCATCGGTGCCAGGGACTTCATCCCCACCGCCATCGTCAAACCGCTCATGATCACTTTGACTGACGGATACCATGGTACTCCACTGGTCGTTCAGTCGCCCAAACAGGGTGGTGCTGGCTTTATAGCCGTCGGTGTTGGAGAAGGAGCCCAGTTTGACCAGTGCACCGACCTGTTCACCGGGCCGCAGCAGATCTTCCGGGTCCTTGGTAACAAACCGTATGGAACCACCAAGCGCGCCAGCGCCTGACGTGGCTCTGCCAGCACCGGCATCCACTTCCACCTGCTTGAGCAGTTCCGGCTCCACGGCCAGACGGCCAGTGTGGTGGAACAGTGCACCGGCCTGGGTAGCGCCATCGATGGTAACGTTCAGGAGCGGGTCTTCAACACCACGTACATACACTTTCTGAGCGATACCAATGGAGCCACCCACGGTTACGTCAGGCTGGCCGGCAAAAACGTCTTCCAGGTCGTCAGCCTGGTACTTTTCGATGCGCTCCTCAGTGACCACGCTGTCGCTGCTGGCTTCACGGTCGGCAGTGACTTCAATCGGCTCGAGTGTCCGGGGTTCGGACTGTGCCAGGGCCTGCGGGCTGACAATGATGGCAGCAACGGCAACCGCGACGGCATTGCGGCGGTTAGCCTGAAGACGGAAGACGTCTGTTGTCATGGTGTTCATGTGCGCTCCGATAACTGAAAATGATTCCTATTTGGCGCACATTCTTATTTAGCAAGTGAACAAAGTGAAATACTTTTACAATTGTTACGAATGCGGACCAGGGTTCGGCAGGGGAAACCACAACAGCATTCTTAAACCACCCTCCCCCCGATTCCCGGCTTTTATCCAGCCGCCAGCGGCTTCCATCTGTCGCCTTGCCAGCGCCAGACCCAGGCCGTGGCCAGTCGGTTTTTCGTCGCGAGCTACCGAGGAGCGGAAGAAGGGTTTGAAGATCAGTTCCAGGTGTTCCGGGGGAACACCGGGGCCTTCATCGTCGACGACAAGCCGGTAACCATTCTCTTCCCGCCGCAGGCTGATGGTGATGGTGCCACCGGCTGGCGTGTGGTTGCAGGCGTTGCGGATGACGTTCTCGATGGCTTGTGCCAGGGCGCGATGGCTACTGCCGGTGAGTTCCGCCCGGTCCGGGAGGTGAACCTGAAGGTGGTGGTCGGGATATTCGTAGCGGGCGTCGTCGAGGATACTGTCGAGCAGGTCGGTAAGATCCAGGGATTCGTGGTCGAGACTCGGCTTTTCGTTTTCCAGCCACGCCAGGGTCAGGGTGTCTTCCACCAGTCCTCGCATGATGCGGCATTCGTGGCGAATGCGGGGTAGAAAATGCTGTGTGTCGATACCCTCTTCCACGCAGCTTACCGCCATGTCGATGCGGGTCAGCGGAGTTCGCAGCTCGTGGGACAGGTCCGCGATCAGCCGGCGCTGGGTGAGTATGAGGTCGCCGGTGCGCTCGGCCATCTGGTCAAAAGTGTCCGCCAGGGCCGCCAATTCGTCGTTACGGTTACCCAACAGTGTTCTCACCCGTACGCCAAGGTTGCCCTCAGTAAACTGCCGGGTGGCCAGTTCGAGCTGGCGCAGAGGGTTCATCACATGCCGGTAGATCACCAGACACATCATAACGAGCACCGCCAGCGGCAGGGCAACCTTGAGCAGGATCCTGACTTCGGGCAGATAGGTTCCCGGGCGCATTCGTTGAGGCAGGAGCACCAGAAAGTGGGTCTTGCCGTCAGCAAAGGTGGTTTCCATGATGGGGTTTTCGGTGAAGTAGAGGTGAATCTTCCACGTTTCATCACGGCCCAGGCGGAACCCGTCTCGAAACCGGTCTGTGAGCCTGCTTCCTACCAGGGGCTGGATGTCGGACCGGACCACGGCCGCCCAGGTATTTTCCCTGGTTTGAAGGTCTTCCAGCCACCGTGCCAGTGCCTGCTCATCTCCCGCACGGTACATGGCTTCAGCGGTGCGCCCCCAGTCCCTCAGGGTTTGTTGGTGCGGCTCGGCAATAAAGCTCATCTGGCGTTCGGTTTCGGAACCCACAAAGGAAATCACCCAGAACAGCGCCGAAGTTCCCAGCGCAAGGATGCCACACAGCTTCCACAACAAACGACGATTCACAGGAAGCAATAGCCCTTGCCATGTACCGTTTGAAGGCGATCCGCCGCCATACCGGCATTGACCAGCTTACGCCGCACCCTGCTCAAATGCATATCCAGGCTGCGGTCGTAACGGCTGAATTCTTTCTCCAGCACCACCTGGTATAGGTAGGGTTTGCTCAGTGCCTCTCCCTGGTGCAGAACCAGCACCCATAAAAGCCGGAACTGGATCTGGGTCAGGGAAACGTCGACATCGCCATACACTACGCTGAGTGATGTTCGATCAAGGCGCAGCTTTCCCACTTCCATCGTATCGAGGTCTGACCGGGTATCGTGGCTGCCGCGGGAGCGTCGCAGAAGCGCTTCGATCCTGAGCACCAATTCCGTAAAGTTGAAAGGTTTGGGGACATAGTCATCCGCGCCACGACTGTAGCCGGTAATCCTCTCCTCCTCAGCGCCGCAAGCGGTCAACATCATGACGGGCGTCTGGTGTGTCTTGCGCAGGCGATTGAGAATTTCGAAACCGTTCAGTTTCGGCAGCAGGACATCCAGGAGGATCAGATCGAAGCGGTGGCTAACGGCCGACAACAAGCCGCTCTCCCCTTCAAAACACTGGTGAGTGTGGTATCCGCGGCTTCCCAGAAGCTGCGCAATCTGACCATTGAGCGCGTGGTCGTCTTCGATAACCAGAATACTGGGCTGCGGCAAGTTGGCTGACGGCATCTCGACATCCTGAACGGCAGTGCCGCCCATACCGGGCAGCCCTTCACCTTAATGATAATAATTATCATAATCAGGACGATCGAGGATGGCAAGATGACACGCTTTTGCCTACGCCTCGTCGGCCAGGGCCTCTTGCAGCAATTCGAGTAAATGCGCTGGCATTCCTCCGGCGAGTTTCAGCGCGGCTTCATGCCCACGCGGAGACATCTTGCCCCAGGTACGGCGGACAATGCGCAGCCATTTCTCCCGGTCGTAATCGGCTTTTTCCTCATAGAAATCCGCGAAATAGCGCTCCAGGAATACCATGCAGGCAACGTCTTCCAGCAGCTGTGTGTCTGCGTCCTTGCGCAACTCCCGCTTGGTCAGGATGGTTTCCACCTTCTGGCATTCTTCCTGTGGGTAGCCACATTCCTCCATGATTCCGGCAGCCCGGCGGCCATGCATGCGGCCACAGGCCTGGCGCCACTCGTAATAGGCCTTGCGACCTTCCGGGAAATCGCTACGGGGGATGGTCCAGCGCTCTATGTGCTGGGCGCGGCAGGCAATCTGCATGCGTTCGGAGGGCTGCGGCTCAAGCTCAAACAGCCAGCGGGTCATGTGCTGGCTGTAGGCGTATTCCTTGGGCAAGGGTATTCCGCCAACCTGCTCGATGTTGGGGTCTGCACGGTTGGCGGTATCGATTCTATCAAGAGCACAGGCCAGTAGGGTCTGTTGGGTCATCGGGTCATACCTGGGCGGAAGGACGTTGCTTGATGCGATCATACCAGGCCTGGAGGTTGGCCTGCTCCGGCTTGACGCGAATATCCACCACACGGGCGAAGGCCACGGTGGTAAAGGCATTGATATCCGCGGCCGTGAACCGGTCGCAACAGATGTATTCCCTGCCATCCAGATGCTTGTTCAGGAAGTGCAGGAATTTTTCCACCGAGGTGCGGCACTCCTCACCCCATTCCTTGATCGGGTTCATGCGGTCCTTGAAATAGCCGCTGGTGTGCTGAAAACACATACCGGTGGGTAGGAAAAAGGAGAACTCGATCCACCGCAGCCACTGTTCCACCTGCGCTTTCTCCAACGCCGTGTCCCCGAGCAGGGTTGGCGCATCCGGATAGCTTTCTTCGAAATAGCGGCAAATTGCCATGGTTTCGGCGATGCAGGTGCCGTCGTCCAGTTCCATCACGGGTACTTTCTTCATCGGGTTCCTGGCCGCGTACTCCGGCGTCAGGTTCTCACCCTTCTGCAGATCGATCTCAACAAACTCGGCCTTGTCCAACAGCCCCTTTTCAGACATGAACATCCTTACCCGGCGTGGGTTGGGCGCTGTCTTGGTCTCAAAGATTTTCATTGTTATCGACTCCAATCCAAATAAGTATCTCGGGGTGAATCTGAGGAATTGTGTAGAAGACTGACGCGGAACACCGGTTGCGTCAAGCAACCGTAATCATTTGGGCAGCCAGTTTTTTATCTGCTGGATGACCCATTCAGGGTCGTCCATCGGCAGGTCATGGCCGGCGGACGAATGGACTTTCAGCGTCCATTGCCAGCGCTGCTCAAACACTTTACTGCAGTTCCAATGGACAATACGGTCACCCTTGCTGGCGAGCACAAGTGCGTTCGGCAGAGGGCGTTGAGGCAGGGGTTTGTAGGCCATCGCTGCTTTCATCTGGGCATAGGCGTTGGCATAGCTGACTGGCCGCTGGCGCTGGATGCTGTACCAGTGTTTCATGACATCGAGGTCGACCGGTCGGTTGCTCGTCAACCGTAGAATATCCGCCTCACGATCGAACAGTTCCCGGCGCGCCAGGAGGCGAATGATACGGGGCCAGGCACCCGGACGCATCCGTCGCCAGGGCAGGCTGAATCCGGAACTCGTATTGATCAGCACCAGGTTCTGAATTTCGCCCTCGGTAGCGTGCTGAGCCCAGTCCAGGGCAACCATCCCACCCATGGACAGAGCAATCAGGTTGTATGGCGCTGGGATGTGACCAACGTTGTGACGGACCTTTTCACGAATCTCCGCGATTCGGTCAGGGCTGGGCTCCTTGAAATGCACGCCCGTGCCCGGAAGATCAACCAGATGAAACTGATGGCCGGGAAAGGCTTCCTCAAGCCTGCGGGAAAACGAGCCCCAGTGTGACTGCTCCCGGGTCAGTCCGCGCAACAGAATCCAGTGCATTGTCAGTGATGATCCCTGTACCAGTGGGCGATGGCGGCCTCCCTTAGCATGGACGCCTCATCCGAGTGCGGCAACCAGTTTTCGTGATGGGCGGCGGCACTGACCAGGAAATCGATAAAGGTCAGGTGACTTCGCAGTACGCGCCGATGGCGATGGGGTACCAGCGGATTGAAAAAGCCGTCCAGTCGCAGCAACTGTCGTGGGCGCTTCTTGATCCATCGCCAGGAGCCCAGTTCCAGGGTAAGGGGAATAAAGGCGCCCTCACCGCTGCGGTTGATCTTCTTGTAGAAATAGTCCCACAGATCACCGTGGGTCAGGTAATGACGGGACTGGGGCTCGAAGCGATAGTTGTGTTCCGGCCATGCCTGCTCCCAGATCAGCTTCAATGCCATCACCGATTCGATCCGTCGCATGGGGCGACGACGGTAGGCATAGGGGAACCAGATCTGGTCCTGCCAGCCGAAACCGGAATGACAGTCCAGCGCGACACTGAATGGACGGCCTGGCAGGAGCTCCGAGATCACCGACTCAAGGGCCTGGTTCTCCGCTTCCATACCCTGCTCGGGATCACCAATGAACCACGGCAGGCGCGGGGAGAAGCGCTGCCCGCCCAACAGGAACGCACTGCGGTCCTGGGCGGTGATCGGTGCGTTGCGCATCAGGTCGACCCCGTTGGGATTGCTGCGCTGATTCAGGTACATGCCGCCGGGGTTGAGGATGGGCAGCAGGGTAACCCGCACTTTTTTCAGCAGGGCCTGGAGATGCCCGTCCCAGGACATCCTTGCCAGCAGATTGCGCAACCAGGCCATGACGACTTCGCTGCCGATGCGTTCAAGACCGTGAACGCCACCCACCAGCATCACCACTGGCGCATCGGGTGCCTCGCTGCCGAGGTCAACCCGGTAGATCGGAAGGTCAATGTGTTTCAGCGCAACCCGAGAGAGCGTCTTCACAGTAACCTGTCCCGGCGCTTCCGCCAGCACACGCTCAAGACGAATCATCTCCGGCAGAAAGGTTCTCAGCAGATGGCGTTGGCGGCTATCCCGACGGGCCTGTTCGGCAGGAATAGCAGAATGGGGGGTCAGTTTGCGCAACTCGGTCATGGGGCTCTCCCGTTTCAGACAACCCTTCAAACTACTGCTGAATTGCTTCAATTCGTTGACACTGGGGCTCAAAACACCGGAAAGCATGTGCATTTTCTGGCGACATTTTACATGAATGGCTTGTAACTCACGCTCAGGGCGTTACTCTAAAGATACGTAGTAACCGAGGTCACAACATTTGTCTTGCCCTCTGAAAACGCAGTATCAATACGGCGTCTTCACCTCTAGAGCGGTCTTCAGAACCGCTCCAGCGGATCTGTTTCCGCGTATTTTCAAAATCCATAAGGAGAACCAATCATGCGAAAGCTAACGCCAGTCGCGCTGCTTTGCGCGATGTCCGTGCCTGCACTTGCTCAGGCCGATTGCGGTGAAGTTTCCATCACCGAAATGGGCTGGGCATCCAACACAGTTGTCACCAGCGTCGCCAAATTCATCATGGAGCAGGGGTACGGCTGTGATGTCACCGTGGTTCCCTCCGACACCGTCCCCGCTGTTACCTCAGTCGCCGAAAATGGTGAACCGGACATCGTTACCGAACTGTGGCTCAACTCCGCAGGTGAGGCCTACCTGGAACTGGAAGAACAGGGCAAGATCGAGCGTCTGACCAAAGTATTGGAGCCCGGTGGCGTTGAAGGCTGGTGGATTCCAACCTACCTGGCCGAGAAGCACCCCGAATTGACCACCATCGAAGGTGTCATGGCTAATCCGGAACTGGTGGACAACCGCTTCAACAATTGCCCAAGTGGCTGGGGTTGTCGTGTGGTCAGTGACAACCTGGTTAGGGCGCTCGACCTGGAAAGCTCTGGCATTGAGGTGTTCAACCACGGTTCCGGTGAAACCCTGGCCTCGTCAATGGCCTCCGCCGTGCAGTCTGAAGAGCCCTGGTTTGGCTATTACTGGGGCCCCACTGTCCCGCTCGGCAAGTTCGACATGACCCGCGTCGAACTGGGTGATTACAAGCCGGAGGTTCATACCCGTAATCAGACCCAGGAAGCGGACAACCCTGGCGTGTCTGAATTTCCTGCCGCCACCGTACTGACGTCCGTGACCACGGACTTCAAGGATCGTGAGCCGGAAGTTGCGGAAATGCTCAGCAAGCTGACATTCAAAACCGACACCATGAGCGCCCTGTTGGCGTGGATGGATTCCAACAACGCGTCGGCAGAAGAAGCGGCCGTGTATTTCCTGAGCAACAACAGCGACGAGTGGTCAAGCTGGCTGAACGATTCGGCCAAGAAACGCCTGGCTTCGGTGCTGGGAGAGTAATCTCTCCACCTACCCTGACAGGGCCGTCTCCCGGCCCTGTCAAACCGAACAGGCGAACTCACATTACCCATTTTCATCTGAACGCTTCTGGGAACTGACCGCAAATGGCGACCTACGATTTCGTGTTTTCATCACTGGGTCTGGAAGACTGGTGCTCTGACGGCCAAAGTGATGCCCCCATGTCAATGGCGGCGTTGCTGCAAAAAACCAAAGGAACGGACGCCGAAGCAGAGTCACTATGGGACCTGCCTTTTCCATCCATGGACGCGCTTAACGAGTCCTGCGCGGCCTTCCCCAAATCCAGGGAACTGACAAAAGGTCTTGAAGAGGGCTTCCTGTCCATCAAGGACAGTCTGAGTGTTGTTCTGGACCCTTTGACCCAACCACTAAGCTGGTTTCTGGACGGGACACTCTACGGCATGCTGAACACGCCCTGGTGGATCGTGATACCGGCGCTGCTGGCCGTGGTGTTTGTCGTCACCAAATCCTGGAAACTGGTGGGATTTGTGGCGGGCAGCCTGGTTCTGCTGGCCTTTATTGACTACTACCAGTATGCGATGGAGACGCTGTCGATCATCTTTGTCTGCGCGTTCCTCTGTGTGCTGCTGGGCGTGCCCATCGGCATTGCCATGTCCCGCAGCGACATGATGCAGCGCCTGACCATTCCCGTGCTCGACATGCTGCAGACACTGCCGCCCTTTGTGTACCTGATTCCGCTGATCTTCCTGTTCAGCGTGACCGAGTCCAAGCTCTACGGCATTGCCATCATCCTGTACGCCATTGTGCCGGTCATCCGTCTCACCAACCTGGGTATCCGCCTGGTGGACAAGGATGTGATCGAAGCCGCTGACGCCTTCGGGATGACCAGCCAGCAGAAACTCTTCAAGGTCCAGATTCCACTGGCGCTGCCCAACATTATGGCGGGTGTAAACCAGACCATTATGATGAGCCTGGCGATGGTTGTTATCGCTTCCCTGGTGTCGGCACCGGGGCTCGGGGTGCTGGTGCTTCAGGGCATTCGCAACCTGGAGCTGGGTGTCGGGCTGGTTGCCGGCCTTGGCATCGTGATTCTGGCGGTGATCCTTGACCGGGTAACCAAGGCCTCACTGGCGCGCATCAACGCCTCACAGAAACAGTAAGGGAGCGAATCGTGGACCGGGATATCAAGATTTCCATCCGGAACCTCTACAAGATTTTCGGCCCCATTCCCGATGTCGCCCTGGCGTATGTCCGCCGGGGCATGGGAAAGGCCGAACTGCTGGAAAAGCACAACCACGTACTGGGTCTCCAGGATATCAACGTGGATATGCGAGAAGGCGAGATCACCGTCATCATGGGTCTGTCGGGCTCAGGCAAGTCCACGTTGATACGCCATCTCAACCGGCTGATCGAACCCACTGCCGGTGAGATCAAGGTGGATGGCAAAAACGTACTCGCCTTCGACGAGGACGGATTGCGGAAGCTACGGCGTGAACAAATGTCGATGGTTTTCCAGAAATTCGCCCTGCTTCCCCACAAGACCGTGCTGGAGAACGCCGGCATGGCGCTGCTGGTAAGAGGCCATACGGTGCGGGACTTCGAGGACGAAGCCAAGAAATGGCTCGCCCGGGTGGGGCTGGAAGGCAACGAAAACCAATACCCGCACCAGCTATCCGGCGGTATGCAGCAGCGCGTGGGCATTGCACGGGCACTCGCATCCAACTCGCCCGTGATGCTGATGGACGAGGCCTTCTCCGCCCTGGACCCGCTGATTCGCTCCGACATGCAGGACCTGCTGCTGGAGTTGCAGGAGGAACTGAAGAAAACCGTGGTGTTCATCACCCACGATCTGGACGAGGCGCTAAAGCTGGCGGACCACCTGGTTATCCTCAAGGACGGACACATCGTCCAGCAGGGCGAACCCCAGGAAATTCTCATGCATCCCAACGATCCGTACATTACGGATTTCATCAGCGACATCAATCGTGCACGGGTTCTGAGAGTGCGTTCCGTGATGGCAAAAACCACGGAACCTCCCGCTGACAGTGCCGGCGACATTTCCGATCGGGACAACCTGGAGTCGGTGATCGCAAGATCCGACGGCGATACCGACCTTGTCTATCGGGTGGTCAAAAAAGGCAACCAGGTAGGCATTCTCGAGATGAAAGAACTGGTCAAGGCACTGGTGCCGGTCGATGCATCGGAAGGAGACAATCGCAGCCGTTACTGATCGGGGGCCATCCCGGTGGAGGTGGGCTCCTGGATGACAGCAGCGTGACAGACGGGCTATTATAAATAGGTCGCCGTAGCTTCGCGGTGCCCCAGACAACGATCATGCCCAGACTGGCAGTGGCTCTACTAACCGTACTCCTGTTGCACGGCTGCTCACCTCCTCCTGACGAAGAGAGCCCTTCTTCAGACGTCGACACGCAGACGCCAACCAATGAGGCCCTGTCCGCTGCCCTTTCCAATACGACACCCCGGCCCCGGACGATCGTTATCGCATCCGATCCCTGGTGCCCCCATAACTGCGAAGCGGGGAGCGATCGCGAGGGCTACATGGTGGACATTGCCCGCGAGGTCCTTGGCGAAGCCGGCTATACCGTGGAGTACGTCAACGTTAGCTGGGCACGGGCGCTGCAATTAACGCGTGAAGGTCAACTGGACGCAGTGGTCGGTGCCTTCACAACCGATGCCCCGGATTTCGTGTTTCCAGACACCCCCCAGGGGCGCTCAGCCATTGCGCTATTTACCCACCCTGACAACCGCTGGGTATACGACGGGCTGGCGTCGCTCCATAACCAGAAGCTGCTGGTCATCAATGGGTACTCCTATACCGATGAGCTGGACCAGTACATTGAGGAGCATCAGGCCAACCCGGAACGAATCTGGGTGATCGCGGGGCCGTCACCCCTTGATCGGGCCATCTACCTGCTGGACCAACACCGTACTGACATTTTTGCGGAAGATATCTACGTGATGGCCTGGTGGGAAATGAACAACAACGACACTGTCCCCGCGCCACGGCAAGCAGGGTTGGTCGACGAAATCGATGCCTTCGTCGCGTTTTCCCCGGTACGGGAAGACGCAAAAGAACTTGCGAAACTCTTAACGGAAGGCACCCGACAACTCATGGACAGCGGCCGGGTACAGCAGATCCTGGACCAGTACGGACTCAGTCTGTGGACTGAAATGCCCTGATCAGAGGTCCATCTCCGGTCACCAGCAGCAACTCACCGTGCCGGCCGATGTCGAAGCGTTGAACCTCACCCAACAGCGACAGGAATCGGTCTTCCTGGTTCATCAGCGCCGGGGCACAAGCCTTTTTGGTGGACGCCATCCGGGTGAACTCGAGCCCTTCACCCGTCAAATTCCATCCACCGCTGAATTGATTGCAGGACGCACGCCCTGCCACACGCTGATCCGCCAGGAAGTTCAGTGTCACCCGGGAACTGTCAATAATCCCGCGGCCGCCAATGTCTTCAACAACCCATTCGGTTCCCCGAAGCAACCGCTCAGGATCCCCTCCGCAGCCCTGGGATTCTTCTCCGTTTACGGCCAGCCGCACCTGTCGAGGATAGGGCATGCCGGTCATGGAATCGCGACACAGTTGGCTTGCTGTCTTCAGCGATACCCGAACGCCATCACCTTCAGCCTCGAAAGTACGTCCCGTGGTCGCGCTCTCGACAACCTCGTAGCGTAGTGCAATCGGCTCCTTGCCCATTTGCTCCACCACCAGTTGCCCCGGCTCAAGAACTGCCCGCCAGAACGGCTCGTTCCCCCGGGCGATAAACGGCTTCTCGACAGCGCCCGGAACCAGGCATAGCGGCAACGCCTGCCCGTCTATTGTCAATGTGGCAGTGTTACCCTTGTTCCAGAACTGGGTGCCATCGTTGTCGGGGTCCACAAAGCGCGCACCGGAGGCACTTTCCTTTTGCTTCAACACCATTTTGTCGCTGCCGAACGTTATCGTCAGACCACTGCGGTCTTCGTGGTAGTCGAGGCCTATATCAGTCTGGCCGCATGCCATGGTATTGACGGCAAGGCCGTCACCGGCGCGTTGATCCTCGGTGGATGCACAGCCCGCGACCAGCAGGATGCTGACCAAGGCCGGCAAAGAGGCGGCGATTCCTTTCATTGTTTATTCCTCATTCCCTGTGGTTGTAACAGTTGCAGATTATCCATGATGGCTGCCGATTTTAAAGCAGAGCCGTTACCATTTCCTGTCTTTAAGCATTACGCTTAGGCCATCAAAACACCCGGGAGCATTCCACGTCATGGCGATAAAACTCTACCAGTTTGCTATTTCACACTACTGCGAAAAGGCTCGCTGGGCCCTGGATCACAAAGGTCTGAGCTACGAAGCCATCAGCCTTCTGCCCGGCCAGCACATCAACACCATCCGCAAACTGACGGGCGCTGATTCATCGGTACCGGTACTGGACCATGACGGTCACCGGGTTCAGGGATCGAAAGCCATCATTGACTATCTGGACGACACGTTTCCCGAGAACCCGCTGACGCCGACCGACCCGCAGGCCCGCGAGGCCGCGCTGTCCTGGGAACAGCGGCTGGACGACGAAGCCGGCCCCAGCGTGCGCTGTTACTCCTACCACCACTTCCTGCAACGCCCCAAGGTGGTCGTTCCCATGCTGGCTGCGGGCACGCCCTTCTACAATCGGATTCTACTGAGACTGGCCTTCAGCCGGGTGGACGAGGTCATGCGCAAATGGATGAAGATCAACGAGAAAACCGCCGCGCAGTCGCGGGAAACCATGGAGCGCTACCTGACCGAACTGGCGAATGCCTACCAGGAGAAGCCCTACCTGGCTGGAGACAGCTTTTCCCGCGCCGACCTCGCCGCGGCCTCCTTGTTCGCACCCATGTTCCAGCCCGGCCAATACCCGGTGCCCTGGCCCAAACCGGCGAAAATCCCCAAAGACATCCAGGCCTGGTTGGATCAATGGCAGCCACAGATCCACACGCTGGAAAAGGTCTATGCTGCTAATCGCTGAGCCACTGACGGCGCTCTCGGCCGGGTGAATTGCCGGTCCAGCGGCGGTAGGCCCGGGTAAAAGCACTTTGCTCGGAAAAGCCCAACAGCAGAGCAATGTCGGTCAGCGTCAGTGAGGTGTCGTCCAGGTACTGTCGCGCCAGCTGTTCCCGGTTCCGATCGAGCCACTGCTGCCAGCTCAACTGATACCGGGCCAGGCGTCGCTGCAGCGTTCGCGGTGACATGTGCATGGCATGGGATGCACGCGCAAGGGTGGGCTCGCCATCAGACAACAGTTTCAGCAGTACCTGCTGTAGCTGGCGATCAATGCCCGAGCCCGCCTGTGACGCCTCCGGCAACGCCCGCAGCAGGGCACGGGCCTGCCGGTCCAGCAACTCGCGAAGTGTCGGGTCTCGCCGGGGCATGGGCAGGCTGAGGTAATGCAGCGGAAACCGGACTCGCACATGGCTGTCGTTCCAGGTCACCGAGCAGCCAAAAAACCGTTCGTATTCCCTGGCCGCCTCAGCACTGACGTCACCCAGAAAACTCACTAGCGAGGGCGGAGGGGGCTGATCAATCTGGCGACGCATAAAGGTCACCAATGCTGCAATTGCAGCGCCGTCCGCCTGCTGGCCAAGCTCATTCTCCGAGGGCGGCCAGCGCATTTCCGCCTGATCGCCGACGACCTCGATTTCCGCCAGGCTGGCACCATAAAACAGGGTTTCGTAGCGCTGGTAGGCCAACATGGCCTCGCCGAGGGTGTCGGACGCCAGCACCAGATAGCCGAGCACACCCACATGGGCAGGACGCACACAGGCCCCCACCTTTAGCTCGGGAGCGGCATACTGAGGCGCCAGAGCCAGTCCCTGCGCCAGCAGGTCACGCCACACCGGCACCGGTACGTTGTCTTCCGACGCCCAGCGCGCCAGCGCTATCCTGACCGGGGCATTCTCCAGTCCCTCCTGTTCAAGCCAGTCCGATAGCAGTCCCGTCCAGGCACCGGTTACCCGCATTACCTTGGCCATGGTTCACCGTCCTCCACGCGCTGCGTCATTCATTGTTGGCACTAATTATCAATTTTGTGGCGTTTATTGTCAATTTATGGCATCGCCATCGGCGCAGAATACAGTCACACCTACAATCACAATACGGTTTCACCATGGCATTGATGGACATGATGAGGGCGGTTCTTGAGGAGAGCGGGTTGCTGCCCCTCTGGAACACCCTCGCCCCCTGGCTGGCACTGGACGAACGCCAACTGATATTCGTTGTCGCTACGCCGGTGTTTATTGCCGTCACCCTGTGGGAGTACCTGCGGATTCGCCACGACCCCACGCGCATGGACATACCGGAAGCCCTGCGGAATTTTGCCCTGGGTGCCGGCTACCAACTGACAGAGTTGCTGTTCGCGGGCCTGATCGCCTTTCCCGTATACGCATTCCTCTACCATCACCGCCTGCTGGATCTGGAACTGAACTGGGCAACGGGTCTTCTGACGTTTGTTGGAGTGGATTTCTGTTTTTACTGGATGCACCGTTCCAGCCACCGCATACGCTGGTTCTGGGCCGCCCATGTGGTCCACCATTCCTCCGAGCGTATGAATTTCTCCACCGCCATGCGCCAGAATGCCACCAATATCTTTAACGGCATGTGGCTGTTCTATGTGCCCCTGGCGTTGATCGGCTTCAATCCTGTGTGGATCGGCGTGGCTTATGCCCTCTCACTGGTGTACCAGTTTTTCATTCACACCACGCTGGTTGGCAAACTGCCAGGCTGGGTGGAAACCGTGCTCAACACCCCCAGCCATCACCGGGTTCACCATGGCCGCAACCCCGGCTATATCGACCGCAACTACGGTGGCACTCTGATCGTCTGGGACCGACTGTTCGGCACCTTTGTCGCCGAAGACGAACAGGCACCACCGGACTACGGCATTACCCGACCGATACACTCCAGGAACCTGCTAGTGCTGTGGACCCACGAGTACGTGGACCTGTTCCGGGCCATGGCCCGACCAGGCGGCCTGCAAGCCCGCCTGAAGCACCTGTGGAAGCCACCCGAATGGGATCGGGACGCGGACTAGCGCCACAAAAGCCGGATTTTCCGGCTCCGTCTCACATTAAGGCCCGATTTCCGGCTAGACTCCCGTTTACGCCAACAACCCGCCCGGAATCGACCAACATGGACCTGCAGGAAAGTTTCATCAACAGCCCCGATCACCATCGAATTCCGTTGCTGTCGTGGGCGGCGGAGGCCCCGTCGGCCGTGCTGGTCATTGCCCACGGCATGGCGGAGCATGCAGCCCGCTACCAGCCGCTGGCGCTCTGGCTGAACCAGCAGGGGGTATCGGTGATTGCGATCCAGCATCGAGGCCACGGACCGCATTGCCCCGAAACTGACCTTGGCCATTACGCCGACCACAAGGGCTGGCAGAAAGTAGTGGACGACCTGCAGCAAGTCGTTGTCCATGCCAGAAAGCAACACCCCGACCTCCCGCTAACGCTGTTCGGCCACAGCATGGGTTCGTTCATCGCCCAGGCCTTCAGCCAGCAGTATGGTGACCAGATCGACAGACTGATCCTCTGCGCGACCAATCGTATCGACAAACCGAAGTTGCGGGCCTCCCTGGCACTGGTCCGCTCTCTCCGGGCACTGCGCGGGAAACGGCACCACAGCCGCCTGATCGACAATATGACCTTCGGTGCCTTCAACAAAGCGTTCTCCCCCAATCGCACCAGCCATGACTGGCTCAGCCGCGACCCGCAACAGGTGGACCGCTACCTGAGAGACCCACTCTGCGGCTTTCCCTGCACGGCAGGCCTATGGTCCGACTTCATTGGTGGCATGCTGACCATCAATCCAAAAACATGGCGCAAGGACCTTCCGATACACCTGCTGGCCGGTGACAGCGACCCGGTTGGCGAGATGGGACACGGTTTCAACCGGCATGTTGCCAACCTTCGTGGCGCCGGCCTGCTCGTTGCCTCCGACCGTCTGTTTCCCGGCGCCCGTCACGAACTGGTCAATGAAACCAATGCTGACGCGGTCTGGCACCACATCCTCGACTGCCTGCGTACCGGGACAGACTCCGGCGCGTAAAAACATGACGCCGACCGGCCCGGGGCGCTAAGATCAATGCCACCCAACTAATCGGAGTAAGCCCATGTTTACCAACAGAGTCGTGTGGATCACCGGCGCCTCGTCCGGCATTGGTGAGGCCCTGGCAGCCAGGTTTGCGCGCGAAAATGCAAGAGTTGTTCTTTCGGCGCGACGCCAGCCAGAGCTGGAGAGGGTCCGCCAGCACTGCATTGATGCCGGCGCCGCCCCGGAAAACATGCTGGTATTGCCTCTTGACGTTACCGACCTGCCCTCACTTCCGGTAGCTGCCGACCACGTCATCAGTCACTTCGGCCAGATCGACCTGCTGATCAACAACGCCGGCCTTTCCCAACGCTCTCTGTGCAAGGATACCGAGCTGTCGGTGTACCAGAAGCTACTGGATGTGGATGTGATGGGGCAGATTGCGCTGACCAAGGCCGTGCTCCCCCATATGCTAGAGCGCCAATCCGGACACCTGGCGGTGACCGCCAGCGTGGCCGGTAAAGTCGGCGTCCCCCTGCGCACCGGCTACTGTGCCGCCAAGCACGCGGTGATGGGCTTCTTCGACGCCCTGCGGGCCGAGGTGGAAGACGATGGCATTCTGGTCTCCACCATCACCCCCGGATTTATCCGCACGGACATTTCCCTCAATGCCCTGGCGGCCGATGGCTCTGCCTTCGGCGAGGAAGACGAGAACATTGCCGGTGGCATGGACGTCGGCGAGTGCGCGGATGTCATCGTCAGTGCGCTGGCCAAGGGAAAACGCGAGATTCCCGTCGGCAAGGGCAAGGAAATGGCAGCGCTTTGGGTCAAGCGTGTCGCTCCCGAGATGATGTTTAAGTTGGCGCGCAAGCAGAACTGAATCTGGAGTCACTGAAAACGGTTATGTACCAATCCACGTCAGCGGATCATCTACCAAGAGTCTGCCTCTTACGCATTGCCACGCTGCTGTTTTTTCCAATAGCCAGCCTCCCGGTCATGGCCGGTGAAGTCAGCCTCGGCGTTGCTGCTAATTTCACCGACACCACCCGCGAACTGGCCAAACAGTTTGAAGCCAAGACCGGCCACACGGTTTCAGCCAGCTTCGGGTCCACCGGCAAGCTGTACGCCCAGATCCGGAACGGTGCGCCCTTCGACGTGTTCATGGCCGCCGATGCACGCAGACCGTCGCTTATTGAGAAGGCGCGGGCCGGCGCCCCCAATACCCGCTTCACCTATGCCCGGGGCAAGCTGGTGCTTTGGAGCCCGACCCCGGACGCTTTCGGGGACGCTGAGAGCTACCTGGCCCAGCAAACGTTCGCAAGGCTGGCCATGGCAAACCCGAAGACCGCGCCCTACGGCCTTGCAGCACAACAGGTTCTGGAACATTTAGGCCATTGGCAGGCACTGCAGGCGAAGCTGGTTCGTGGCGATTCCATCGCCCAGACCTTTCAGTTTGTGGTCAGCCGCAACGCCCAGGCCGGCTTTGTAGCCCTGTCTCAGGTAACATCCTGGGACGACAAGGAAGGCTCCCTTTGGAACGTGCCCCAGGACTATTACCAACCCATTGACCAACAGGCTATCCTTTTGAACCGGGGAACCAGCAATGAGGCAGCCCTGGCCTGGATGGACTTCCTGAAATCGAACACTGCCATCGCCACGATCCGGGGCTATGGCTATGACCCCGCTTACGACACGGCTGACTGATGCTTGAAACCTACTGGGACCCGGTCTGGCTGACACTCAGGCTGGCCACGACCACCACATTGTTGCTGCTGCTCATTGGCACGCCCATCGCCTGGTGGCTGGCCCGCTCCCGGCGCTGGCTGCGCCAGCCGGTTGCAGCGATCGTCGCCCTGCCCCTGGTGCTGCCACCCACAGTGCTCGGTTTCTACCTGTTGCTGGTCATGGGGCCTGACGGCTGGGTTGGCCAGATAACACAGTCCCTCGGGATCGGCCTGTTGCCATTTACCTTTGAGGGCCTGGTGGTGGCGTCGGTCATATACTCCCTGCCATTCACCGTTCAACCTCTGCAGAATGCCTTTGAAGCCGTAGGCGAGGGGTTCATGGAAGCCGCCGCAACCCTTCGTGCCGCCCCGTGGGAGCGGTTCCTGTTTATCGCCGTGCCCCTGGCAAGAAACGGATTCCTGACCGCCTCCGTGCTCACCTTCGCCCACACCATCGGTGAGTTCGGCGTGATCCTGATGATCGGTGGCAACATCCCGGGTGAAACCAAGGTGTTGTCGGTGGCCATCTACGACCACGTGGAATCCCTTGAGTACGCCCAGGCCCACTGGCTGTCCGCCGGCATGGTGGTGTTCTCCTTTGTGGTTCTGGTGACCCTCTACGCGCTTAACGGCAAAGCCCGCGCGGGAGCTCTCAGATGACCGCCACTATCCATGCCCGCTTCCGGTGTGCCTTTCCGGGGTTCGACCTGGACGTTGACCTGACCCTCCCGGGTACCGGCATTACCGCCCTGTTCGGGCACTCCGGTTGCGGCAAGACCACGCTGCTTCGGTGCATGGCAGGCCTTCAGAACGCGCCCGGAACCATGACCGTTCTGGGCGAACCCTGGCAGACGGAAGAGTTCGTCCGGCCGGTACACAAGCGCGCCCTGGCGTACGTGTTCCAGGAAACCCAGCTTTTTCCCCACCTGAACGTCCGCAGGAACCTGGAGTTCGGTTACCGCCGTATTCCCGCCGGCGAACGACAGATCAGATTCGATGACGCCGTTCGCTGGCTTGGCCTGGAATCCCTCCTGGAGCGCATGCCGGCCGGACTTTCCGGCGGTGAGCGCCAGCGGGTCGCGATTGCGCGGGCACTGCTGACCAGTCCAAGGCTGTTACTGATGGATGAGCCGCTGTCTGCTCTGGACCGAGCCAGTAAACAGGACATCCTGCCCTACCTCGAGAGGCTCCGGGACACCCTCGCGATTCCCATCATCTACGTGTCCCACTCCACGCCAGAGGTCGCCCGCCTGGCCGACCACATCGTGATGATGGAGGATGGCCGGGTGGTGGCCCAGGGCCCGCTGCAGGAAACGCTCGCCCGCACCAACAACCCCTTTCGACTGGAAGACGATGCCGGGGTTCTGCTGGAAGGACGGATCGACCATCTGGACCCACGCTGGCATCTGGCCCTGTTCAGGTTCGACGGGGGCCAACTGTGGTTGCGCCAGGACGACCGGCTGACACCGGGAGACAGGGTTCGTGTGCAGGTCCTGGCGAGGGATATCAGCCTCGCGCTGGCTGAGCATTCCGACCAGAGCATCCAGAACCTGGTTCCGGCCATCATCGATCAGGTCGATCCGGATGTGGCGCCGGGCGTTAGCCTTGTCCGGCTTCTGGCGGGGCCAACCCCGCTGTTATCAAGGCTGACCACCCGCTCCGTAGACCAGCTCGGCCTTGAACCCGGCAAGACCGTGTGGATGCAAATAAAGTCCGTAGCTCTCGTGGACTGACACCTTTGGCCCGGTGTTTGGCCCGCCCTGCTATCCGGCGTCGGCGCCAGGATGGTTACCCTGACCTGACTCTCAAACACAGGGCAGGTATTGATTGTGGGCAATAATCAAACACACTGGGTGCACAGCGGCGGGCTCACTATCCATGCCGTTACCGAAGGCCATCCGGACTCGACGCCGCTGGTGTTGGTTCATGGCTACCCGGACAATCTTCAGGTCTGGGACAAGGTCAGCGCCGCCTTGAGCCAGGAGTATCTGGTGATCCGTTACGATGTCCGTGGTGCCGGCAAGTCCGGCAAGCCCCGAAAAACCCGGGATTATCGCCTGGCCCTGCTGGCCGACGACCTCCAAGCGGTGGTAGACACCCTGATCCCCGGACGCGAGTTCCACCTGATCGCGCATGACTGGGGGGCGATCCAGAGTTGGGAGTCCGTCACCGGAGAGCCCTTGCAGAATCGCATTCGCTCCTACACCTCCATTTCCGGCCCCTGTCTGGACCACATCGGCTTCTGGCTCCGGAAACAGCTGGAAACACCCGGGCTGGCAGGGGCAGCGAAGGTACTCCAGCAACTCACAAGCTCCTGGTACGTGTTCCTGTTCCAAGTGCCTGTGATCCCGGAAATGATCTGGAAAGCCGGCCTCGACAGGCTCTGGCCAGGGTACCTGAAGCATCATGAGCAGGTTGCCGATGCCAGGTTCAGCGCCTCCCAGAAGTCCGACGGGCTGTATGGGGTCAAGCTTTACCGGGCGAACTTCCTGACCCGGTTGCTGCGGCCACGAACCCGGGTGGCGCGCTGTCCGGTCCAGGTAATCATCCCGACCAGGGACGCATATGTGCGCCCTCAACTGAACGAGCATCTGGTTCGCTGGACCGGAAAATTAACCCTGCAAACGCTGGATACAACCCATTGGGCGCCACTGACGGAACCCGAAGCCGTATCTCGTGCCGTCCGCACATTCGTGGCTGCACACCCCTGAGCTGCCCCATACAACGAAAAAGGCCGCTGGTTCCAGCGGCCTTTCGGGACAGGGTGGTAATCGGTTTTAGCGGGTACCGTACACCACCATGGTCTTGCCCTTGACTCGCACCAGGCCCTGGTCTTCAAGGGTTTTCAGAACCCGCCCGACCATCTCCCGGGAGCAACCCACGATCCGACCGATCTCCTGGCGGGTGATCTTGATCTGCATGCCATCAGGGTGGGTCATGGCGTCCGGTTCCTTGCACAGGTCCAGCAGGGTGCGGGCAACCCGTCCAGTCACGTCCAGGAAAGCCAAATCACCCACCTTGCGGGTGGTCTGGCGCAGACGTGAGGCCATCTGCTCGCCGATGAAGTACAGAACCCTGGGGTCCTGCTGGGCGATTTCACGAAACTTGGTATAGCTGATCTCGGCAACTTCGCACTCCGTCTTCGCCTTTACCCAGGCGCTGCGCGAATCCATGTTGTCGAACAGCCCCATTTCACCGAAGAAATCCCCAGCGTTCAGGTAAGCCATGATCATCTCGCGGCCATCGTCGTCTTCAATAATGACGGTAACGGAGCCCTTGACGATGTAAAACAGGGAATCGCTTTTGTCCCCTGCATAAATAATGGTGCTCTTGGCAGGGTAACGCCGGCGATGGCATTGCGAAAGAAAATAGTCCAGATGCTTGGTTTTCTGCTCAACCGGCTTGACGATAGTGGCCATAGTGCGAGTCATGCCTCCTTTGTACTGGCGGGATCCCAATGTTTTTATTCACCCTGCTTTCCCTGCGGGTTTATTCATTATGAGCGCAACTTATAACAAGATGGCCCGGTTTCGGCAACCTGAAACATTATAGACCACATCAGCGGGGCTGCTTTTCAGCGGGCTGCTGGTGCTGACGGGATGTGCTAGCATCGCTGCCAATCGTACGTTATATCCCACTCGGAGCGCGAAATCAGATGAAAGCAACCATTGACTGGACCGGCGACGCCAGCTTCCGGGCAACCAGCGGCAGCGGCCACTCGGTGCAAATGGACGGGCCACCCGACCATGGCGGCAAGGACCTGGGGCCACGCCCCATGGAAATGATGCTGATGGGGCTGGGCGGCTGCTCGTCCTTCGACGTCATGAGCATTCTGCAGAAAAGCCGTCAGGACGTCACCGCCTGCCATGCCGAACTCGAAGCGGAGCGGGCCGACGCCGTTCCGGCAGTGTTCACCCGCATCCATCTGCATTTCGTGGTCACCGGAAACAACCTCAAGGAAAACCTGGTGAAGCGGGCCGTCAGCCTGTCGGCAGAGAAGTACTGCTCTGCGTCTATCATGCTGGAAAAGGCGGGCGTTGCCATCACCCACAGCCATGAGATACGCGACACCGCCTGAACCGGCAAACAACAGGTTCCCACAACGCGGTCACAGCGGCCTGCCAGTCTGTGGCAAACCGGCGGTTATTACGGATGCTAGAATGTTGCCCCGTACTCTACCCAAATTGAAGGTCGATGTGCATAATACGCACCCTTCTCCGCCGGTCTGCGCAAAAGGTAAACAATCCGGTCAGTTATCGGTGGCGGCCTTGGTGGCATGCATCAGACAGACATGACCACTGACATTCATCTCCAGACAATTGGGGGGGCTGAACATGGAAACCAAACTACAGTTACATGGTTTCAATAACCTGACCAAATCACTGAGCTTCAACATCTACGACATCTGTTATGCGCAGACCGAAGAGCAACGTGAAGCTTACATTGACTACATCGATGAGATGTACAATGCCGAACGCCTGACCCAGATCCTCACCGACGTGGTCAAGATCATCGGTGCCAACGTGCTCAATATTGCCCGTCAGGACTATGAGCCCCACGGCGCCTCTGTCACCATGCTGATTGCCGAACACGAACTCAGCAACGGTGAACCGGACAACGAAGAGTCACCCGGCCCCCTGCCGGATGCCATCGTGGCCCACCTGGATAAAAGCCACGTAACAGTACATACCTACCCGGAGAGCCACCCCTACGAAGGCATCAGCACCTTCCGGGCGGATATCGACGTGTCGACCTGCGGTTTGATCTCGCCGTTGAAAGTACTGAACTACCTGATCCACAGCTTCGACTCCGATGTGGTCACGGTGGACTATCGTGTGCGCGGCTTTACCCGCGACGTGGACGGCACCAAGCACTACATCGACCACGACATCAACTCGATCCAGAACTACCTGACCGAAGACACCCAGAACGCCTACCAGATGATTGACGTCAACGTGTATCAGGAAAACCTGTTCCACACCAAGATGATGCTCAAGAATTTCGATCTGGATAACTATGTGTTCGGAGTCAATGCCAGCGATCTTGACCCCCAGGAAGCACAGTCCATCGAGGATCGTCTGCGCCGGGAAATGCTGGAGATTTTCTACTCCCGCAACGTAGAGTAGTAACACGCACAGAAAGATTGAGCCTGCGCCTTACCGGGGCGCGGGCCAACTTGTTCAATTTAACTGAACAACCATTCCAAGATTCTCCGATTTCATCTTCTCCCGTCACGCAGTTCAATAGCCTCATAGCGTTCTAATCAACCAAGAGGCTCTGAACATGAAGAATATTCTCATTATTACCGCAAGCATTTTTGGTCAGGACGGCCAGTCATCCAGACTCGTCAGTCAGACACTGGACCAGCTCCGGCAGACCTACGGCGACATCCAGGCCACCTATCGGGATCTCTCCGCAGAGCCGGTACCGCATCTGGACGCCGAACGGTTCGGTGCCTTCCTGACCAACGCGGACGACCGCGATGGCTCACAGCAAGGCGTCGTCGATTATTCAGATTTGCTGATCAGTGAAGTTGTCGACGCAGACGTCATTGTTATGGGTGTGCCGATGTACAACTTCGGTGTACCGTCGGTGCTGAAAGCCTATTTCGACCACATTGCCCGTGCCGGCATCACTTTCCGATACACGGCAAGCGGCCCTGTTGGCCTTCTGGAAGATCGGCCGGTGTACATCCTGGCGGCGCGCGGCGGCCTATACGCCGGCACGCCGAACGACTCCCAGACGCCGTTCATTCGATCCTTCCTTGGTTTTATCGGCCTCAAGGACGTTCACTTTGTCTACGCCGAGGGCCTGAATATGGGGGATGATAAAAAAGAGAATTCCCTGCAAGAGGCCGGACGAGCCATTGAAACCCTGACCGCCTGAACCCGGCGATTTTTGGCATTGGAAGGAGATCCGTCATGACAGAACGAACCCTCAGACAGGTTATTCCCGGTACCGAAACGTCCGATGGCGCCGGCGTTCGTATCAAGCGCTCCCTCGGACAGCAGCAGAACGTCCGTCTCGATCCCTTCCTGATGCTGGACGAATTCGGTTCCGACCAACCGCAGGATTACATGGCCGGCTTCCCGTCACATCCGCATCGCGGATTTGAAACGGTGACCTACATGATCGAAGGGCACATGCTGCACGAGGATCATCTCGGTAACCGGGGCAACCTGAAGAATGGCGGCGTGCAATGGATGACCGCCGGGCGGGGCATTGTCCACTCTGAAATGCCCCAGCAGGAATCGGGGCAAATGCGCGGTTTCCAGCTGTGGCTCAATCTGCCGGCTGCGGAGAAAATGAAACCGGCGGGTTACCGCGATATCCAGCCTGATGAAATACCAGCCATTACCTTCGATGGTGGAGTTATCAAGCTGGTGGCTGGAGAGCTGACCGTTGACGGCCAGATACACCAGGGCGCCGTCACCGGCTGTAGCACACGGCCTTTGTATGCAGATATCCACCTGGAACCGGGACAGGAAACCCTGCTGCCGATCGATCCGGAACTGGAAGGCCTGCTCTATCTGTACGCCGGAGAAGCGTCCCTGCATTCAGCGACAGACCCCCAGCCCCTGAAACGCTCAGCGGCAAGCATTCTTTCCGAAGGTGACAGTGTCCACATTGGCGCCGGTAAGAACGGAGCCCGAGTGCTGCTGATTGCCGGCAAACCGATTGGCGAGCCTGTGGTGCAGTATGGCCCGTTCGTGATGAACAGTCGTGAAGAGATCGAGCAGACTCTGCGGGACTACAGGGACGGCCGCCTGACGGCCTGAAGGCCTTCAGGCAAAGGGCTTATGGGCGATCAGTTCCTGCACCAGCGGGCGCATGGTCAGATCCATGGCCAGCGATAGCTTGGTTCCCGGGATGACCAGCGTGTCGTACCGGGACAGGCTGCTGCCGCCAATCATTTGCAACAGATAGGGGAAATCCACCTCCGATGGGTCTCGGAACCGGATGACGATCAGGCTCTCGTCTTCTGTCGGCACATCGCGGACCACAAAAGGATTGGAGGTATCCACCAGCGGAATGCGTTGGAAATTCACATGGGTGTGCGCGAACTGAGGGACAATATCGTGCACGTAATCGTCCATACGGTTGACGATGGTCTGAACGACGGCGTCCTGTGAGTACCCTCGCTTATTGGTGTCGCGGTGAATTTTCTGGATCCATTCCAGGTTGACGATCGGTACCACTCCCACCAACAGATCCACGTACTGGGCAATGTTGTAGGCATCGCTGACCACGCCCCCATGCAGCCCCTCGTAGAACAGAAGATCGGTTTCCGCCGCCAGCGGTCCCCAGGGGGTGAAGGTACCCGGTTTGTGGCCGGCCTCAATCAACCGCCGGTCTTCGTCATGCACATACTGGCGGAACTGGCCGTTGCCGGTGTGCCCATAGTCATAGAACAGGGCTTCCAGCTTGTCGACATGGTTCGCCGCCAGGGCAAAATGATTGCGTTCACCGAACTGCCCCTTCGCCGCGAGGCGGGCCATCTGCTCACGGTTGTAGCGGTGGAAGCTGTCACCACTGACCATGGCGGCCCGCAGCCCTTCGCTGGCAAACAGGCGGCTGAATATCTCACCCGTAGTGGTGGTTCCAGCGCCGGAGGAGCCGGTAACCGCGATGATCGGATGGCGTTTAGACATAAGCAGGAGGTCCGGAAAGTCAGTCCAGGCTGGTCAGCAGCCGCGGCTTTTCGATGGTGAAACCCTGAGCGTAATCCACACCCAGACTGGTCAGCATATCGAGAACCGCGCGGGTTTCAACCCGTGAAGCAATCACTTCCCGTTTCATGTAGTGCGCCATATCCACCATGGACTTCACCATGGCCTGATCGGTTTCACTGGTGTCCAGTTGGCTGGTGAAGGCGCTGTCCAGCTTGATCATGTCCACCGGCAGGCTGCGCATGAACTGGAACGACGTTGGCCCACTGCCAAAATCCCCCAGGCAGAAACGGCATCCCAGCTCCTTCATTTCCTCAATGAATTCTGAAATGCCCTGAATGTCGTTGATCGCGGAGGCCTCGGTTATTTCGAACCACAGTCGTTCAATGGGTGCGTCCTTCTGGCTCAGCTTGTCGTAAATAAACTCCATCAACTGCTGATCATTCAACGAGTGGCCAGAAAGGTTGATGCAAATCCCCCCCATGTGCTTCGGATCCGGTGCGTGGTCGCGCAGCCAGTCCAGCATATGCCCCACCACCCAGCGGTCCACCGCCTGCATGCGATCATAACGCTCCGCCATGCGGACAAAATCCTTGCCGGTGATAAGGTTGCCGTCATCACCATACATACTGATGAGAACCTCATACTGCGCTGCCATGGACGTACGCGCGTGCAGCGGGATAATCTTCTGGCAACGCAGCAACATACGCTCCTCGTTGAGATCCCCAAGGTTGGCCACCTTCGCTGCAATCTGCTCCTGACGGGCATGGTCATGCGCATCCAGGGTGTATTCCATCACCTTGCCATGGCCGCGTTTCTTGGCCGACTTCATGGCTTCCTCCGCCGCCTTCAGCCAACGTTCGGCATTTGCCAGCGCCGGCAACTCAGGTGCCAGGCCAACACTGGCAGAGAGATGGTAACTGCCACTGTCGAAAACAAATTCCATGGCTTCTATGGCTGAAACTATCCCACGGGACGCGTCCAGGGCGTTTTCCGCCGGCAACATAAACGCGAACTCGTTCCCCGAGAACCGGGCCAGCGGCATGCCATCACCAACATGGCTGCGAAGCACATCAGCCACCCTGCGCAATGCTTCATCACCGGCCTGATAGCCGGCCGTATCGTTGAGCAGACGGAACTGCCGCAGGTCCAGCAACACAAGAGCCCGCTGGTCCTCGCGCCTGGCCAGTTGCTGATCCAACATACGTTCAAATTCGCGGCGCCCCAGCAAGCCGGTCAGCTCGTCATGGGTGGACGCCCACGACAACTGGTCATAGACCTTACGCACCATCCGGTCGATGCTCTCATCCACCAGGGGCCGGTCGTACTGGTTGTCCGGAACGATAATGCCTTTGCGCATGTGTTGGGCCAAAGCCTCCAGAGCCAGCTCGACCACGCGCATACCCTGATGATTGACGAATACAAATCGACTGAAGCCTCGGGCTACCCATACCAGGCGGATATACTGGGGTTCATCCGGTTTTTCCTGATCCCGCAACCAGTCGCCGGTACGCAGTTGCTGTGCCCGGTTGATCCACCGCTGCAGGCTGCGCTGATCACGCTCGGACATTGCCTGACGCTTGTCGTCCTCGCTTTTCGACGGTGGAATCTCCACCATCTCGGGCGGGTTTTCAGGGCTGCGCACCAGGAACTGCTTGAGCTCGTCGCGTATCTGGGAGGACGGCATGTGGTTGCTGGAGATAGACGCCAGCCCATCCTGGATCACCCGCAGCAGTTCGGGCAGATTGATATTGCTTTGCGGATCCTCCGCGAAGGTCATCAGCGAATCGATCACCGACAGGTAATCCTGCCACAGTGGGCTGTCCTCTCCCTGGCGTATCCAGGTCAGCGACAGCAGGTCTCGCCAGCCGCCATCCAGCAGACTGACCACGGCTTTCGGCACTTTTTTCCCGGCCAGTTTAAGCTCCAGCACCCGGGCAACCGCCTTCTTGGATTCAGAAACCTTCTGGGCGCCCTCCGCTGCTGCCGTTACCCTTTCCACGTTGCGGCGGTAGACCAGGTTCTGGCGATCAATCAGCGAGTCCAACTCCTGCACCGCGTTCTCGAACACGCTGGTATCCTGCTCAAAATCGGTGGCTATCCGCTGGATCAGCTCATCAATACGCCGCTGAACAACCGGATTGATGCGGCCGCCTTTCACACCCAACTGGGCCAGCCGGTTCATCACACCGCGCACCGGGCTTTCCTGGTCGTCGAAGAATTCCGGGTCGCGCATCACCACTTTCAACACTGGCACTTCCAGCTGGCGCATCCGCGACTGGGCGTATTCACTGAGTTTCGGGCTTTCCACCACACTGTTGAAGAAGCGGTCCACCACGTCCAGCGTGCCCTGTTGCTCTTCGCCCAGGGCATGTTCACCGCTTTCCTTCACTCTTTCCACGACACGTTCGCGGAGGGAGGGCTGGTCCGGAGCCACCGTCGCAGCCTGTACCTGGAGCTCCTGCAATTGCTTCTGTAACTCTCCGGCAGACAGCTCCCTCGCACCGGGGGAAAAATCAGCAGGAGCAACGTCGCCCCTTGCCAGGCGGCTGGCAGACAGGGTACCGAGGAGGTTTTTTACCGTGGCAAAAGCGTTCTGGGCGGCGCTGGCATAGCCCCGAAACTCGGTCACCGACTTACGGGATGACTGCTGGCTGCTCTTTTGCGCCGGGGCCTGCTGTACCGCCGCTCCAGAGTCGTCCGGTTGCCGTGCTTCCGTCGGCGGAGCTGGTTTTTTCTCGCTCTGTTCGGATGTCTTTGGCGCCTGCTCACTGAGATACTTGCTGAGATCCAGGTCCGGCAGCACACCATGGCGGATCAGGATGCTGTTCAACTCCCGGTACAGCGGCCCAAGGTGCATCAGCACCGATTTCTCGAAGACACGCAAGCAGACTTTTTCTACCTCGCGATCCGCCTTGAGCTGGCTCAAGCCAACATGGAATGACTCACAGATCAGCGAAGGCCCCAACGGATTATGATGCCCCGTGGAATTGGCAATGCCCAGTTTATCGAGCCGCAACTTCAGCTGAAGCAATTCACCCCGATATTGGGTATCCGCCTTCGTGACCATCACCCGAATCGTCAGCCAGTCTTCGAACTCGCCCTTGTCGACAACCGACAATTCAGACCCTGGAAACCCCTTCGGAGCAGGCTTTAGTGGCGATTCCAGGCTACGCGCCATCTGATGCCAGATGACCCGCTGACGGGCCTGAAGCTGGCCAGAGGCGTCCATGTACTCATTCGCCTGCTGGTCATTACCGGCCTTCTGGGCAGCATCCCGCAAGGCGGTTGTCATCTGCACAAGACAGGCATCCATCAACGGCTCAATATACTGAATCACCGCCTTCGCGGATTGATGCAGAACAAACTGGACCTTGTCACTGGGTGCCCGTAGTGACGCACGGTCCTGATGACGGTTGGCACCACATTGCTCCAGCATGGCGCTGACGGCTTCCGGGTTGGAGCGGGTAAAACTCACGCCCATGGCGCCCTCTATCCGCCGCCTGATATTTACATGAAGCTCATGGCGCTTACGGCCATCAGGGCTGCGAAAGCGTACCACCAGTTCCTCGGCACCCCGTGAGAGCACCTGATCCAGTTTTCTGGACGTTTCCCCGGAATAACGTACAAACAGGCCTTCCGCGCAAAAGTCGGCGATCTGGCACGGTAGATTGTCACCACTGCCTACATCCAGCTGAGCAGCGAGTTTAATCGGTTGGCGGGGACTAGAACGACGTTCTTTCGGATCCATGAACTACCTGATATCTGGTAAAGCCGAGTGACCCGATAGGGTAAACTGTTTCTGTCACCGGCCGGTATCCCTGAAAGGCAGCGGTAGCTACCTGCTACTTGGGGGAACATGGCTGTAATATAGCGTCTGGCAGCTATGCCAGCCAGCCACAAAATAACAGCCTGGACTATGAAACAGCTTAGTCAGATCTACTTCGTTATGCTACTGATAACGACACTTTCAGGGTGTACGACTTTAGGTTATTACAGCCAGGCGGTCAGTGGCCACCTGTCACTGATGATGTCCACGCAATCCGTGTCCGGACTGATCGACACACCATCAACACCGCCGGCGTTGAAGCAGAAACTCCTGGTGGCGAACGAAGCCCGTCAGTTTGCCGCGCATCGTCTGGCACTGCCGGTGGGAGACGCCTTTGCAGAGTACGCTGAGCTCGGGCGGCCCTGGGTGGTTGTCAATCTGGTGGCCGTTCCGGAGTTTTCCCTTCAGGCCCATCGGTGGTGCTACCCAGTGGTTGGCTGCCAGGCCTACCGGGGCTACTACGAGCTGGAGAACGCCCGGACCGAGCAGAAATTATTCATGGCGGACAACTACGACACGTTCATTGGTGGTGTCACCGCCTATTCAACCCTGGGCTGGTTCGACGACCCTCTACACACCGGCTTCACGTCCTTGCCAGACAACCGCATGGTAGCGCTGATGTTCCATGAACTGGCGCATCGCGTGGTCTATATAAGCGACGATACGGCCTTTAATGAGAGCTTCGCAACTGCCGTGGAGTTGGAGGGCCTCCGGCTGTGGCTAGAAACAGAGGGCGATGGTTCGGGGTTCCAGAGGGCGCTGGCGCGTCTACGTCAACGCAACCAGACCCTCGCCCTGGTCGAGGACGTATCACGGCAGCTTGAAGCACTCTACGCCCGACAGGGCACCCTGCCCAAGACGGAACTCCGACATCAGAAAGCGCAGCTGTTCCAGGCCCTCCAGGACGATTACCTGGCCCTGTCAGCAACCTGGGAGCAGCCAGGACCGTTTGGAGAAAATCCGACCGGACTGAACAACGCCAACCTCGCCCTGTTCAGCCAGTACAACCAGCATGTGCCCGCCTTCCGACAGTTACTCCGGGACCATGCTGGCGACTTCAGCGACTTCTATAAAGCGGTGGAGACCCTGGCAGATCAGTCCCAAGACATTCGACAGCGCCGGCTATCCGATCTAGGACAACGCTTTCACGAAGACCTTTGAGTTACGCTGGGTGTTGTAGGACGCCAGCTTCGGCCCCGGCAATTCACGCACCGTGGAAGGTTGGAACCCCCGTTCCCGGAACCAGTGTTCGGTCTGGGTGGTCAGCACGAACAACCGTTGGATGCCCTGGCCCCGGGCCAGCTTTTCAACCATCGCCAGGATGTCATCACCGCGACCGGCACGGCGATAGGCCTGGTCCACGGCGAAACATGAAAGCTCGCCCGCACCTTCATCGGGGTAATGGTAAAGCGCAGCGCATCCCACAATCGTGCCGTCCCGCTCAGCCACCACGAACCGACTGATTTCGGTTTCCAGCATTTCCCGGGAACGGCGCACCAGAATGCCCTGCTCTTCCAGCGGCTGGATCAAGCCGAGAATACCGCCAATGTCCTCCACCCGGGCCTGGCGGATCTGCTCGTAGTTGTCACCACTGACCAGCGTGCCCGCACCGTCACGGGTAAACAGCTCTTCCAGCAACGCGCCATCATCGACGTAACTGATAATATGAGCCCGACGCACACCTTTCACGCAGGCGTCACAGGCTGCCCGCAGCAGATCGCCATCATGCCCCTGCACCATACCTGCCGCCAGACGATCAGATGCCTGACGAGCGGACAGTTCACGGATCAGTCCGGCATTTTCATCCAGCAACCCCTGATTCTCGGCAAACATGATGAGCTTCTCAGCCTGCAGCGCAGCGGCCACCTGGCTACCCACATCTTCATAAGACAGGTTAAAGGCATCTCCGGTCGGCGAATACCCAAGCGGCGGCAGCAGTACGATATGACCCAACTCCAGCAATTTCTCGATTCCGGCCACGTCTACCCGACGAACCTGCCCGGTATAGCCAAAATCGATGCCGTCCAGAACGCCTACCGGCCTCGCGGTGACATAGTTGCCGCTGCTTACCCTGATTCGTGCGTTATGCATGGGTGAGTTCACCAGTCCCATGGACAACTGGCTTTCCAGATACGCCCGCAGCCCACCAATGGCTTCCAGCACCGGCGTCAATTGTTGTTCCGGCGTTACCCGCAAGCCTCGGTGGAAAGTGGATTCTTCGTTTGCCGCGTCCAGACGCGACTGAATCTGGGGCCTTGCACCGAAGGCCACCACGAGCCGGATACCTAAACTGCTTAGCAAAGCAATGTCATGAATGATGTTGATCAGGTTGTCATGGGCAATCGCATCCCCCCCAATCGTCAACACCACAGTGCGACCACGGTGTGCATTGATATAGGGCGATGAGTGGCGGAATCCATGCAACCATTCGTTCGATTTCAAACTCTTCTCCTGCGAGTTTTCAGCTTATGGAGCGTTCCGGGTATTGGCGGGAGACTCTCCCAAAACACGCCCGTGAATACGTCCCTGTAGGGCTCGGTCGCGCCATCCCTGGCGCTCCACGGTTTTGGGAGAGTCTCCCGCCAATACCCTCGTTATACCTCTGAGCTGCCTTCCAAACGATCAAAAGCAGAACCTTGTGATCAATCCTTTGAGGATTTTTACCGCCGGGTCCAACTGCGACAACTCCAGGAATTCATCGGGTTGGTGTGCCTGGTCGATGTAGCCGGGGCCCATAACCAGGGTTTCCATACCCAATTTCTGCAACCACGGTGCTTCCGTGGCAAAGGCTACCGCTTCAGCAGTATGGCCTGTCAGTTTCTCACAGGCGCGGACCAGTTCGGCTTCGGCCGGGGTTTCAAATGGCGGCACACCATCGAACAACGGCTCAAATGTCAGCGACAACTCACGGCTTTTGGCGACCGGCTGCAGGGTGTCGAGTATCTCCTGGCGCAGTGCCTTCATGTCCATGCCGGGCAAGGGGCGCAGATCAAAATGCAACTCGCAGCGGGCGCAAATGCGATTAGGATTATCACCGCCGTGGATGCAACCCAGGTTCATGGTGGGTAACTGAACCTTGAAATTGGGGTTGCTGTATTTCGCCTGCCACCCCGACCGCAGCGCGAGCAGTTCACCCAGCGCTTCGTGCATGCCTTCCATCGCGTTGCGGCCAAGGGACGGGTCAGAGGAATGGCCGGACTGGCCCTCGAACACGAGGCGCTCCATCATGATGCCCTTGTGCATGCGCACAGGCTTCAAGCCGGTAGGCTCACCGATGACCGCATAGCGGGCCTTGGGACGACCGGCCTCGGCCAGCGCCCGGGCACCATCCATGGAGCTTTCCTCGTCGGCGGTGGCGAGAATGATCAGTGGCTGCTTCAGGTCCTGGTCCACAAAGGCTTTGGCCGCTTCAATGGCCAGCGGGAAAAAGCCTTTCATGTCGCAGGTGCCAAGGCCATACCAGCGGTCGTCCCGTTCGGTCAGGGTAAACGGGTCGCTTTGCCAGCGCTTGTCGTCAAACGGGACGGTATCGGTATGGCCCGAGAGCACCAGACCGCCAGGGCCGCTGCCCAGTGTCGCGATCAGGTTGTACTTTCCGGGCAATCCGGGCACTTCCAGTATCTCGACCTTGAACCCCATGGGCTCCAGCCATTCGGCCAGAGTACGCACCACCGGTTCGTTGCTGTGATCCCACTCGGCAGACGCACTGCTGATCGACGGCTGTGAAATCAGCCTGGTGAGCATCTCGCGAATGCCAGGCAGGTGTTGGATGGATCCGGACATAGAACACTCTCCGCCCCGGTGTGGGGCTAGCGGGCCTGGCCTTGGCGCCAGACCTCAAACGTTGCAATCAGTCTGATGGCGATCGGATACGCCACTTCCCCGCCATCAATCAGCCGTGCGACTTCCAGTCGTTCGTCACCCACGCTGACCAGGCGGCCTTCCACAACATTACCATTGTCCAGCGTAACTCTCACCGTGCGCCCGACCCAGGTTTCAGCATTCTCCGTGTCGGCCAGGTTCCAGCCATCGACGACCGGGGCACCCTCTCCCGGCACTACCGGTTCAAGCACTTCCTGAGGCACATCCGGCACCGCGGGCTCGATGCGCTCAAGATAGACATCGGGCACCACCGAACGGTTGTAGCGGACGGCCAGGCTGGCGTCTGCGGATTCATCGCTGCGAACAGGCACGCCCCATACCGGTGCCGAAGGATTCAATTCCAGGGTCAGTTCTCCGCCTTCTGTCAGCCACTGTCGGTAGAGGGCCAGCAACTGGTCACTGGCGCCAAAGCCACGAGCCGCCAGCGAGTCGCGAAACGCTGCCATGACGATACCGGCCCATTCCCCGGTTTCCACACCCGATTCCCTGGCACAGTAGGCCGCAACACGACGCATCAGGCCACCATCCCGCAATGTCACAGTAACCGGCGACTGCGTGGATTCCGGCAGGGCCGGCAATGACAGGGGATTCAGGCGAGCGCCGGGCCAGTCCAATTCCACGCTGCCGGCGTTGGCGGTCGTCAGCTCCGCGTAGAGACCATCGCCACTCTGAATGACCATAGCCTCCCCGGACACACCATCGACACCAAGACGCATCAGATCACCGCTACCCAACTGCTGGCGATGATCAGGACCGCAGACCGGTGAGAACAACGCCGGGGTTGCGTCGCCTGCTGCCGTCACCCAGTTACGGAACATGTTGGTGTCGAGACCCAGGCTCAGGTTCTCCGCCACCAATGACCAATGCGGGGGCAGGTCCGCAGGGTCCAGGAGCGCACGCACGAGGGCGACCGGAGAGCCTGCATTGAACATCAACCGGTCGAACGCCACCGGGCGGGTAAGCCGGAAATCCTGGTAGCTGCCATCACCCAGCACCAGTCGGCCGACGAGGTCCGAGCGAATATTACCCCGATCAATAACGCCCAGTTCCTCAATCGCCTGCTGGGCATCGGCCAGCCGCTGGTCAGCCAGCCACCAGACCGCCCCTTTGAACGACAGGTAGCCTATCAGGGCCAGGACAACCAGAAAGGTCAGCAGGCGCTTCATGATGTGGTCCTCTTGGGGCGTGACGCCAGGATGTTACCTCGCATTGCGAGGCAACAGGCGGCATTGGTCAGTTACGGGAGATCAGGGTGCCGACACCTTCATCCGTGAAGATTTCCAGCAGCGTTGCATGGGCTACGCGGCCATCAATGATGTGGGAGGTTCGAACACCATTCTCCACAGCGCTCAGGGCGCAGCGGATCTTGGGCAGCATACCGCCGTGGATGGTGCCATCGTCTATCAGCTCGTTGACCTGTTTTGCGGTCAATCCGGTCAGCACTTTGTCTTCCTTGCTCTTGAGGCCGGACACATTGGTTAGCAGGATCAGCTTTTCTGCCTTCATGGCTTCCGCCACCTTGCCCGCTACCAGATCGGCGTTGATGTTGTAGGACGCACCATCGGGACCAACACCAATCGGAGCGATCACCGGAATAACATTGCTACGGGTGAGCATGTCGATCACTTCCACGTTCACGCTGGCAACTTCGCCCACGTGACCGATATCAATGATTTCCGGACGCTGCAGCTCCGCGGAACGGTTCATGACTTCCAGCTTGCGGGCGCGGATCAGATTGGCGTCCTTTCCGGTCAGGCCAACTGCTGTACCGCCATGGGAGTTGATCAGCGAGACAATCTGCTTGTTAACCTGGCCGCCTAGCACCATTTCCACCACGTCCATGGTCTGGCTATCGGTAACGCGCATACCGTTCACAAAATTGGATTTGATGTTGAGGCGCTCGAGCAATTCACCGATCTGGGGGCCGCCACCGTGGACCACAATGGGGTTGATACCCACCAGCTTCATCAGAACGACATCACGGGCGAAGCTGCTTTTCAGCTCCTCATTTTCCATGGCGTTGCCGCCGTATTTGATCACTACCGTTTTTCCGGTAAACCGCTGGATATAGGGCAGCCCCTTACTCAGTACGGCCGCCACCTGCATTGCTGTTTCACGATCCAGAGCCATTCATCTTGCCTTGTTAGTCAAAAAAGTCGGTTCATTATTTCAGAGCTGTCAGAAATCCGCGACAAGGTCCGGAGCCGCCTTTTGAAGCTGCTCACGGAATACCGCCTTGATACGCTCGAGCGCCTCTTCGGTTTCAGCCTCGAAGCGGAGTACCAACACCGGTGTGGTGTTGGAAGCACGGCACAGGCCCCAGCCATCGGTAAATTCAACGCGGATACCGTCAATGGTGCTGATGTTTCCGTCACCGAAGTCCCCTTCGCGGCCCAGCTTTTCCATCAATGGGAACTTGGTCTCGTCGGAGACCTCCACGTTCAGCTCCGGGGTGCTGATATCTTCGGGGAAATCCTCAAAGACCTCATCGCAGTGCCGGTCTTCGATGCCAAGGATTTCCAGCAATCTGGCAGCGGAGTACAAGCCGTCATCAAAGCCCATCCAGCGTTCGCCGAAGAAGATATGCCCGCTCATTTCCCCCGCCAGCAAGGCACCGGATTCCTTCATCTTGGCCTTCATCAACGAGTGACCGGTTTTCCACATGATTGGCCGGCCACCAGCCTCGGAGATCACACCCGCAAGGCGACGGCTGCACTTTACGTCGTACAGAACATCGGCACCGGGGTTGCGCGACACCACATCCCGGGCAAAAAGCATCAGCAGGCGGTCCGGCCAGATGATCTTCCCGGTGTTGGTCACAACGCCCAGGCGGTCGCCGTCGCCATCGAAAGCCAGGCCGATATCGGCGCCTTCGGCCTTCACGCGCTCGATAAGGTCCGCCAGATTTTCCGGCTTGCCAGGATCGGGGTGATGATTGGGGAAATTACCATCCACCTCACAGTAGAGCGGTATCACTTCGCAGCCCAACTCTTCGATCAGTAGCGGTGCAAGCTCTCCGGCGATGCCATTTCCAGCATCCAGCACCACCTTCAAGGGCGCCGCAACCGCAATGTCACCCACGATACGATCCAGATAAGCGCGGCGCACATCCTCTGAAGACTGGGCACCATGGCCACTGGCAAAGTCACCCGTACGGATTCGCTGCAGCAGTTTCTGGATTGCCTCGCCGGACAGGGTTTCGCCACCCAGCATGATCTTCAGACCGTTATAGTTGGCCGGGTTGTGGCTGCCGGTCACCATAACACCGGAACCGTTATCCAGCTCGTGGGTCGCAAAGTAGAGTACCGGGGTGGGCACGGCCCCCACATGGATGACGTTGCATCCAGTGGCCATGACGCCCCGCGCCAGCGCATCGGCCAGGTCGGGGCTGGAATGCCGGCCATCGTACCCGATGCACAGACTGTCCACTCCCCGCTCAATAGCCTCACTGCCGATGGCACGGCCGATGACGGTGACAATATCCGCCGTCAGGGTATCGCCAACAATGCCACGAATGTCGTAGGCCCGGAATATGGTGCCTGAGACCTCGGCCTCAGGCAGGCTGACCTCTTCGACGTCTGGCGTATCGTCAAGGCCATCGGACCCGCCGAAGCCCAGCACATCGTCATCGCCATCAAGCATATCAATGTCCAGTACATCCTTGTCCTGGAACAACGGCTCATCGGCGGTTGATGGGGAAGGCTGCCGACTGCCCGGTTTCGGCCGCGCCGATTCACCGGCCTTGGCAACCCGTTTTTCCACCATCTGGGCGAGCCGGTGCAGCACTTCAGCCGTCGACGCCACCATGTCCCACTTCAACGTCGGTGGCTTCACCCGCTCACCACCAAAGACCTTATGGGTCCACTGGATAACGGCCGTTACGTCCTGTCGCAGCCCTTTCTGGGCATTGCCGAGCAAGACCCAGACAATGATTGCGGCGACCAGGGCCGGAACCAGCGCAAACACAATAGCCATCGTGCCACTGAAAAGCGGCGCGGGGGCAGTGGCAGGTTTGTATCGGAGCTTCCAGTCAGGGTTGATAAGATCCCGCTCGTACGTCGGGCCATTGCCACTACCGCGGCTGACGATGTTGCGGGTTGAACCATTTACCGACTGTACCAGGGAAAACTCTCCGCCCAATGCCGAGTTAATACCGGTCATCAGGGGTTGCAGCCGTGCAGCATCAAACACCACCAGGACACTGCCAGTGACGGCTCGACTCTGGGGGTTGCGAACCGGGGTCGACATCTGCAGATACCACTGGCCGTTGCGCGGAAACGCATCCGGGAAAAGCCTTTGCCCCGTCTCGGCGCGACGAGCAAGGTCCAGGCCGGAAAAACCCAGCGTGGGTTCGGAGGAGGTACGGGGGATGTCTCCGTAGGGGAAAAGGTAGACGGCCTCAATATCCGGCAACACCTTGGCAAGATTTGCTGCGGCGGCACTCAGAGAAGCCTCCCCTCTCAGTGCTGCGCGCACATAATCCTGATCGGAGACACCCTCAACCGTGGACTGCAGCAAGGCAAGCTGCTGATTGACGCGCACGGCCACGGCGTCTGCCTCCAGGGCAGCCTGACTGTCGTAACGACGGGACTCTGCCGGAACCGCCAACAGAAAATACAGCAATGCTGCCGAAGCCACGCCGGCAAGCACCACCACGACAGCCTGGGAAACGGCAACGGACGTCAGCCGTTTATGCCGTGGGCCGGTGGCTGATTTTTTCTCCTTGCTCTGTTTTTTTGTCTGCTTCCCGTCCGGTTTGGCATCGGGTGCAGCGTCCTCAGAGTTCTTCTTTTTACCAAGCTTCATAGTCCATCCTGCAGGTGTTATTCGCCCGAATTCTTCAATTATCAGGGAAGTATAGACCCTGAGCAGCGATCTGCGCCTGACGCCTCATCGCGTTCCCGTGGAACCAAAGCCGCCGTCACCTCGCACGCTGGCGTCAAAGGAAGACACCACTTCGAAGTCTGCCTGTACCACTGGCACCAGCACCAGCTGCGCAATACGCTCACCCACATCGATGGTGAACTCGCTTTGCCCCCGATTCCAGCAGGAAACCATTAACTCGCCCTGATAGTCGGAATCGATCAGGCCCACCAGATTGCCCAACACAATGCCATGTTTGTGGCCGAGACCGCTGCGGGGAAGAATCATCGCTGCCAACGAAGTATCCGCGATGTGAATCGAGAGTCCGGTCTTTATCAGTTCGGTCTGCCCCGGCTTCAGTGTGAGCGGTGCGTCCAGACAGGCGCGCAGGTCCAGCCCTGCAGAGCCATCCGTCGCATACTCGGGAAAAGGGACTGAACGACCGATCCGGTCATCCAGAATGCGTACCTGAAAGGTTTTGCGGGTCATTGAGCTTCCTTGTTACAGAGCGCCGGCTGCGCCAGCCTTTGATTTGAGGTGTTCGCCAATCAGTGCCATCAGTCGCTGAGCGATGGCCACCTTGGTGTCAGGCCCGATCGCCTCCTGGCCCTGGGCCCAGAAGGCAATCACTGCGTTACTGTCACTGTTGAAACCCAGCCCTGGCGTAGACACGTCGTTGGCCACAATCATATTCAGCTTTTTGCGTGTCAGTTTGTCGAGGGCATAATGCTCTACGTCCCGGGTTTCTGCCGCAAAACCCACGGTAAAGGGCGCATCGGCACGCGCAGCTATGGCAGCAAGGGTATCGGGATTACGCACCAGCGACAGACTCATGCCTTCATCCGTTTTCTTGATCTTGTCGCCGGCACAGCTGTCGGGGCGATAATCCGCCACCGCCGCCGTCGCAATAAACAGGTCGCAGCCTTCATCCACAGCGCCACTGGCACACTCCAGCATGTCCTGCGCGGTTGTCACACCGCGAACCTCAACGCCCGCCGGCGCTTCGATGGACACCGGGCCACTGACAAGGACGACGTCCGCACCGGCCATTCTTGCGGCTGAGGCCAACGCATACCCCATTTTGCCAGAGCTGTAATTGCTGATATAGCGCACCGGGTCAATCGGCTCCCGGGTAGGGCCCGCGGTTATAACCACACGCCGGCCCGCCAGCGGGCCCTTGGTGGCACCGGAAATCAGGTCAAACAACACAGTGGGCTCCAGCATCCGGCCCGGCCCGACATCACCGCAAGCCTGCGCGCCCTGGTCGGGCCCCAGGAGGGTCACCTGGGCATCCGCCGCCAGCAGCTCAATGTTTCTCTGGGTTCGGCGATTACCCCACATGGCCTGATTCATCGCCGGAGCCACTGCAATGGGGGCCTCTGTGGCACAACAAAGCGTGGTCAGCAGATCGTCAGCCATGCCCTGGGCCAGGCGGGCTATGAAATCCGCGGAGGCGGGCGCAATCACTACCTGATCGGCCCATTTTGCCAGTTCGATATGCCCCATTCCGGACTCTGCTTCCGGATCCAGCAAAGAGGTTCTGACCGGCTCACCGCTAAGCGCCTGAAACGTCAGTGGTGTCACGAAGGCCTCGGCACCACGGGTCATCACAACCCGTACCTCGTGACCGGATTTTTTTAGCAGACGAACCAGTTCTGCGCTCTTGTAGGCAGCGATGCCACCGGTCACGCCCAGCAGAATTCGTTTAGCGGCCATCAACGGCTCCGTATTCATCACGAAATGAAAGGCTTATAAGATAGCATGCCAGAGCGCTGCCGGCAGCCTCACAGCCATGCTAGAATTCCAGCCGTCCACCGGGCGACCCCCACCCCGGTATTTAAGGCGCAGGATGCGCGCAATAACGGTAGAAAGGACTCCACCATGTCAAATTCAGACTGGCCCACCGACGAACGCCCGAGGGAACGCCTGCTGGCCCACGGCGCCAACAGCCTGTCGGACGCGGAACTGCTGGCCATTTTTTTGCGAACCGGCACTGCCGGCATGCCCGTGATGGCGCTCGCCCGCCATCTCACCGAAGCCTTCGGTGGCCTGCGAGGATTGATGACCGCTTCGCGCAGGCAATTCTGCGACGTCAAAGGGCTCGGTACTGCAAAGTACGCCCAGGTCCAGGCGGCTATGGAAATGGCCCGACGGGTCATGGACGAGCCACTTCGCCAGGGGGACCCATTGCGCTCGCCGGAGGATACCCGTCGTTTCCTGTGCAGCCGCCTTGGCACCTACCCCCACGAGGTTTTCTCAGGCCTGTTCCTGGATAACCGGCATCGGGTGATCCGCTATCAGGAGTTGTTCCGGGGGACCATTGACGGCGCAGCTGTCTACCCGAGGGAGGTGGTCCGGCAAGCCCTGGAGTTTAACGCAGCGGCGGTTATATTCGCCCATAACCACCCGTCAGGGGTCGCAGAGCCCAGCCAGTCGGACATTTCACTGACCCGGAGATTGAAAGAGGCACTGGGATTGGTGGATATCAGGGTTCTTGACCATATGGTTGTCGGCCATGGTGAGGTAATATCACTTGCAGAACGGGGACTGATGTAAAGAGGCTGATGTAAATCTGTTGGCGCTTCATCGGAAAACTGGCCAAATTCCCAACAAATTTTTGCGTTGGGGAAGCAGTTCTGGTATAAAAGCGTCCCTTTCTGGCGGCGTCTGGCGAGCAGCGTGCATTTTTTGAGGCGCAGGTAGCAACCAGAGACCCGATTAAACGATTTAAATACGCATTTTCAGGACCAAAGCTCAGGTCGGAGGCAAGTATGTCCAGAGTCTGTCAGGTTACCGGTAAGCGACCGGTCACCGGTAACAACGTTTCTCACGCGATGAACCACTCACGTCGTCGTTTTCTGCCCAACCTGCAGAACCATCGCTTCTGGGTTGAATCAGAGAAGCGCTTCGTAAAGCTGCGCGTATCCACCAAGGGTATGCGTGTTATCGACAAAAAAGGCATTGACGCTGTGCTGGCCGATCTTCGTGCCCGCGGCGAGAAATTTTAAGGAGCCGCATCATGCGCGAGAAAATCAAGCTGGTTTCATCAGCAGGTACTGGTCACTTCTACACGACCAAGAAGAACAAGCGTAACACCCCGGAAAAAATCGAGATCAAAAAGTACGATCCGGTTGTCCGCAAGCATGTTGCGTACAAGGAAGCGAAGATCAAGTAAGATTTTCGTTACCCAAGAAACCCGGCCATGGCCGGGTTTTTTTGTGCCTGGCCTTAGAATGTTTCCAGATACCCTTTGGGCAACTTGATGTCCATGGCGATCGGCAAATGATCCGACACCGGATAGCTGACCACCTCTGACCGTCGTATCTCCAGGCTTGGGCTGACCAGTATGTGATCCAGCGCCCTCTCCGGTCGCCAACTCGGAAAACTGTGGGCCGTCTCGGGCAGCGGGACCAGGTTCGAATGCTTCAGCGGCGTATTGCTCAACAACTGCTCTGCGTGGTTATTCAGATCCCCCATGAGAACCACATGCTGATACTCGGAAATCAATTCCTGAATATACGCCAGTTGCCGCTGCTGAGCCGCCTTGCTGAGCGAGAGGTGCATCATCACCAACACCAGGGGGTCTTCCTCTGCCCCGTAACGGGCGATAATGGCACCCCGCCCCGGAATCAGTCCGGGCAACCGGTGCTCCTTCACATCCAGCGGACGATAACGACTCAGCAGGCCATTGCTGTGCTGAGCCAGCTGCCCAAGGTTCCGATTGAGCTGCTGGTACCAGTAAGGAATGCCTGAAGCCTCGGCCAGATACTGAACCTGATTGATGTAACCACTGCGCAGACTGCCACCATCACACTCCTGCAGGGCGACCACATCGTAGTTACTTAGCAGGGTGGCGATACGGTCCAGGTTCTGGATGCGGTTGCGGTGAGGCAGAAAGTGCTGCCAACTCCGGGTGAAGTAGTGGCGGTAGGAGGAGGTGTTGATGCCGACCTGGATATTGAAGGTCAGCAGCCGGATGTGACGATGCGCCTCAAACTCGGGAACGTGCTCATCGCCAGAACAAGCCCCGCGCGGGCCGTTCGTCGACCTGAGGATACCATTCAGCTGCTTGCGAATACGGTTGTACATGATGGCAGCTCAGACTCCTGACAAGGCCCGGTCACGGCCAGCGGACCGGGCCCATGCGTTTACTCGGCCTGACCAGCACGCTCCTGCTCAATCAGGTAATCGACAACCTCCAATGCCGCTTCATGGCTACCCGCCATGGAAGCCGTAACCCTGTACTTGCCATTCACAAGCATAGTCGGTGTGCCGGTAACACGCGCCCCCCGAATCTTGGCCTGAGCCTGCTGCATTTTGGCATTAACACCAAAGCTGTTGTAATTCTTGAGGAATTCTTCGCCGTCGACACCGTGCCCGGCCACGAACTCAGCAAGAGCTTCACCCGAATTCAGCGGGCGGCGCTCTCCCGCAAGCGCATCGAACAGGGCGTCATGAACCTTGTCCAGCTCTCCCATGGCTTCCAGCGCGTAAAAGGCCTTGGCATGGGGCTCCCAGGAGCGGCCGAGGGCCGCAGGAATTTTCACGTAGTTGACGTCTTCAGGCAGATCCTCCGCCCAGCTTTCGACCAGCGGCTTGAAGGTGTAGCAGTGGGGGCAGCCATACCAGAAGACCTCAGCCACCTCGATACCACTCTCACTGGCGGTTCTCACCGGGGTATCCAGCACCTGATAGTGCGTCCCTTCTTCCCAGTTGGCGGCGCTGGCCTGCGCAATAAACGACATGGCCAGGATGGATAGTGCGGCGTTCCGGATTAATCGGATCATTCATGGTCTCCGGTTATCTGATTGGATGATGTGAAAGGATTATGACCCAGCAGGCACGAAAAGTTCCACCGGGCATGGATTAAACAGCCGCAACTCATAAAAAACCCCGCATCAGCGGGGTTTTTTTTCAGTCGTAGCGCGTGTCAGAGGTTACTGAAGACCGGACACGTAGCTCGAAACGGCCTTGATCTCAGAGTCGGTCAACTTGGCGGCGACATCCATCATGATGGATGCGTTCTGGCCAGCATCACGCTCACCGTCGCGATATGCCTTGAGCTGCTTTTCGACGTACTCGGCGCTCTGACCACTGAGTCTGGGATAGCCGGCAGGCCCATTCCCCATGCCTCGAGGATTGTGGCATCCGGCACACGCCGGCACGCCAGAAGCCATGTTGCCACCGCGGTAAAGCATCTGCCCCTCTTCAACCAGATCGGGGTTGGCCTGGGCCACGGTAATATCCTGACTGTCGAAATAGGCCGCAAGATCCTGCAGATCCTGGTCAGACATGTCGCTCAAAAGGCCCGTCATTTCGGCAATTTCACGCTTGCCTTCCTTGATCGCAACCAATTGCTGGTACAGATACTCTTCGCCAATGCCCGCCAATTTCGGGTAAACCGCCATGACCGGCTTGGCACCACCCTGGCCATGACATCCGGCACACACCGCTGCATTTGCTTCGCCTGCTTCAGGATCTCCCGCCCCGTGAGCCATCGCTGTGAGGCCAACACCGAGAACAACTCCTGCGATCAGTTTTTTCATGCTCGCTCCGCTTCTCTCATCCAAAAGTATTCTTCGTTATGCAGCCGGCAGGCACTGGCCAAGAAGGCACAAACCGGGGCTGTTCAGCAGCAACGCTCAGCGTACTGCCCGGATTTGGTGTAGCATTATACATTAATCCCTGATAACTGAAATCCAATAGGAATACCAACACCCGTGTCATCAGACCTGACTCAAAAAAGCCTCTCGTTCAACAGCGCCCGGTTCCTGATCAGTGCCTCACGCCTGGAGGAATGCCCTCCGGACCACGGCTCCGAAGTGGCCTTCGCCGGCCGCTCGAACGCGGGCAAATCCAGCGCCATCAATTGCATCACCACCAACGGCAAGCTGGCCCGTACCAGTAAGACCCCCGGGCGCACCCGGCTGATCAATTTCTTCTCACTCAACCGGGAAAACTGCCGGATGGTCGATCTGCCCGGGTACGGTTACGCCAAAGTGTCCCGGGATATGAAAGACGACTGGCAGAAACATCTGGGCCACTACCTGAATGATCGCCGCTGCCTGCGGGGGCTGGTACTGGTCATGGATATACGCCACCCATTAACGGACTTCGACCAAATGATGGTGGAATGGTGCGAACATAACAACCTTCCACTGATGATTCTTGCCACCAAGGCCGACAAGCTGAAATTTGGCCAGGCCAAAACGGCCATGATGGGCATTGCCAAAAAGTTGGAAGAGTTCCAGTGCGTGGAGCACCTGATTATGTTCTCGGCAACGTCAAAACGGGGAGTCGAAGAGTGCCGGGAGGCACTGACCGCCTGGCTGGAAACCGAGGACTAACTAGAGCGTGCCTCCACGCTCTATCCGGTAGCCCAGATCGATACGCGGCTCGGTGATGCCGGCACCGCCCAGGCGGGCCAGCAGCTCCTGGGCCGCCCTCTGGCCCACGGCCTCTCGTGGTGTGATCACACTCGCCAGGGGAGGTACCATCACACGGCCAACGTCGTGACCATGGAAACCGGCGATCGCAATCCGCTCTGGCACCGGAATACCCCGGCGCTGACACTCGAAAAACGCACCAATCGCAACGTCATCGTTGGTGCAGAAGATGCCGTCAACGTCCGGATTCTCCTCCAGTATCCGCGCCATCAGGGTGGCACCCACACTAAAAGACGAGCGTTGCTCGCTGCGCAGGGTGACTGGCGTCAGCCCCTGCTCTTCCATTGCCCGGCTGTACCCTTCCTGACGTTGCAGGGTACGGGCATCCAGCCGCACGGCGAGATAGACCACGCGCCTGCGTCCAAGCCGGATCATCTCCCGCACCATGTCATAAGCCGCGCTGACGTTATCAAACCCGACAGCCTGCTCGAACGGGGCCGAATGCGTGTCCATGATTTCCACGGTGGGCACCCCAGCGGTCTGAAGCATCCTCAGCGTGCGGCCCGTGTGCTGGCTCTCGGAAAGAATCACGCCATCCACGTTGTAGGACAGCAGCGATGACAGGCTGCGCTCCTCAATCTCGGGGCTATAGCCGTAGTGAGACAGCATCAGGTGGTAACCGGCGGGCTCGGTAACCGCTTCCACACCCTTGATCACATCCGCAAAGACCTGGTTGGTCAGGGACGGAAGCAACACACCAATGGCGTGGCTGGTGGACTTGGACAACAGGTCCGGCGCGCGATTGGGGATATACCCCAGTGCTTCGGCTTCGGCAAAGATCCGCTCCCGCATGGGCTTGGAGACATTGTCTGCGCCACGAAGGCAACGGCTGACCGTCATCTTGGTAGCACCAACCCGGTCCGCAATGTCCTGCAATGTGGGACGTTTGTTCTTTACCATTTACGGCTCCAGCCAGAACGTTCAAAGAGGCCTATCATACCCGAGCCCGACAAGGCAGTGACGGATCACTTGCTCCGGCGTACCGGAGACATCGACGGCCACCGCGTTTTCACCCGGCCCCGGCTCCTCCAGCAAATGGAACTGGCTCTCCAGCATCGCGTGACCATTGAAGTAATGATCGGTTCGGCTGGAGTGGCGCGCCCAGATGGTTTCAAAATCCCCCTTGAGATAAACGAACCGGGTTTCCGGGCTGCCCCCCTGCAAACGCTTGCGGTAGACGCGCTTCAAGGCGGAACAGGCCAGCACCAGGCCACCCTCCTCCCGCCGGATCAACTTGGCGAGGTCATCCAGCCAACCGAGACGATCCTCATCGGTCAGCGGAATACCGGCTGCCATTTTCTCCACGTTGGCACGGCTGTGGTAATCGTCCGCGTCGAAAAACGGAACGCCGATTTCCTGTGCAAGCCTGGCCCCGGTGAGGCTTTTGCCACACCCGGACACGCCCATCACCACGATTTTTGGTGTCTTTGGTGTCATCCTTTCACTCATGTCACTGCCACCATAGCGCCAATTGAGGGAACACAATCAGCAGACCAAGGGCGACCACCTGAAGCGCGATAAACGGCAGCAGGGCACGGAAGATCTCCCCCAGGGAGATGTCTTTTGGCGTCACGGTCTTGAGATAGAAGGCCGCCGGGCCAAACGGCGGTGACAGGAAGGACACCTGCATGTTCATGCAGAACACCACCCCGAACCAGATCGGGCTATAGCCCAGTTCCGTCACAATCGGCACGAAGATCGGCATGGTGAGCAAGGCAACGCCGACCCAGTCCAGGAACATACCCAGGATGAGCAGGATCAGCATCATGAACAGGATCGTCGTCAGGCCATGGCCACCGCTGACGGCGAAAACCATGTCGCGGACGAAATCGATACCGCCCATGAGGTTGTAGACGCCCACCAGAGCGGTTGCGCCGATACCAATCCAGATAATCATGCCGCACACCCGCAGCGTGCTGATGGTGGCCTTGCGCACCATGGCAAGGGACAGCTCACCACGAATCCAGGTGCTGATGGCAATACCCATCACACCCAGGGCCGAGGCTTCCGTGACCGACGCCACACCGCCATAGATGCTGCCCAGCACCACAACCACGGACAGCAGGGGAAACAGCAGTGCCTTGAAGAAATTCGGCATTGGTGTTTCAGGTGTGTCCTGATCCGAGGGCAGCGGCGCCATCTCCGGCTTCAGCCAAACCCGGATCAACACATACCCCATATAGAGCAGCGCCAGTATCAGTGCGGGCAAGAAAGCCCCTTTGAAGAGATCGCCGATGGACACGTTGGCGGTCAGCCCGTAGATAATCAGTACGATACTGGGAGGCAGCATGGTGCCGAGTGCCCCACCGGCACAGGTGGTGCCGATGGCAAGTTTGCGGTCGTATCCGAGGCGCAGCATTTGCGGCAGCGCCAGGATGCCCAGCAACACCGTCTCGCCACCGATCACACCGGACATGGAGGCGAGGATCACCGCCACCACCAGCGTCTGGATGGCCACACCACCTCGGAGTTTGCGACCCAGGCGGGCCATGGCATCGAACAGGTCCCGGGCAATGCCGGAATGATCCAGCAGCGAGGCCATCAACACGAACATCGGCACCGCCAGGAACACATAGTTGCCGATAAAGCTGTACAGACGGCTGCTGACAATGGGCAGGGCATCCGGGCCAAACCAACCGAGCGCGAACACAAGAGCGACCAGACCGGTGGCAAACGCCAACTGCATACCGGTCAGGAGCAATACAATCAGCATGACAAGCATCAACAGGCTGCCATAGCCGATACCAAGGGAGGCCAGTTCAAACATCATTTATCTCCCTTGCCACGAAGGTCACGAATAAGGTGCAACAGGAACTGAAGCGTCATGACCGCCACCGCAACCAGGATGACCACCTTCAGCAGCGCGGGAAACGGCGGGTTCCAGGCGGAGCCGGAGGTTTCCAGTCGCCAGCCACCCCAGGGCGCCAGCACGGCTTCGGTCGCCATCGACCAACTGGCGAACAGCAGCATGCCGCAGAAGGCAAGTCCCAGCAGGTGGTGGACGACCCGCAACCATCGCTGGGCACGGTGAGAGACGGCGTCATAAATCAATACAATACGCACGTGTCGATCGGTAGCCAGGGCATAAAGCCCGCCAATGACAAACAGCGTGGCACCGGCAAAGGTCACGGTTTCGTGCACCCAGAGCGTGGGGGAATCAAACACATAACGGCGGACAATCTCGTAGAACGACACCACTACAATCGCGGCAAAGACCAGGCTCAACCTCTTGCCAAGCCAGACAATGGCCTTGTCCAGCCAGGTAAACCCGACATCCTCGCCCTTATCAGGCTGGATATCTTCGCGATCAGAACCGGACGCCGGGGCATCTGTGTTGTTTTCAACGGACATAATGAACTCCTCGCTCCGGGGCCATAGGGCGCCCGGAGGCTGATATCGAGGGAACCTGTTTTAGAGGAGGCCCTGGGACTCCAGGTACTCAGTCACCGATTGGTAGACCTTCTCGGCATTGGGCGACTGCTCTGCGTAGACCTGCCACTGGTCACGGGCGATGGTGCGGAACTTCCGACGCTCCTCAGCGGACCAGTCGTGGATGGTAATGTCCGGGTTGGCCCGGGCTTCGTTGACGGCTTCACGATCGGCCATCGCCAACTGAGTGCTGATGTCCTGGGCAAAGTCACGGGCGGATACCGTCATGATGGCCTGGATGTCCTCTGGCAGCTTGTTCCACTCCTTGAGGTCCATCGCGATTTCAATCAATGGCAGCGAATGGAAACCAGGATTGACCGGGTGCGGTGCAATCTCGTTCAGGCCGGCCTCATGGTTGGTGGAGAACACGGTGTAGTCCGCGGCATCAATCACACCCTTGCTCAACGCCGTGTAGACCTCGGACCCTGGCAGGTTTACGGGGGATGCGCCAGCGGCGGCAAAGACAGACTGCACCAGCCCTTCCGGTGCGCGCATCTTCAGCCCCTTGAGATCCTCGACGCCATCAAGCGGTTTTTTCGACACAAACGACTCCACGCCGGTACCGCCACCGCCGACAAATTTCACGCCATAGGGCTTGTAGAGCTCGTTCATCAACTCATAACCGCCACCATGGTTGATGTAGTCAATGAGCTGGTCCGGGCTGGACCAGGCGCCAACGGTGTTACCGATCAGGCCGAATGCAGGATCCTTTCCCGAGAAATACCCGGTCACGGAAATATGGCCATCCAACACGCCCATTTTCATGGCGCCGAGGGTTTCGGTGTGGCTGACAACGCTGCCCACCGGCAGCAGGTCAATCTCGACACGACCACCGGTCATCGCTTCTACCCGGTCGGCCCACGCCTGCTGGATCTCGAAGTTCTTGACGCCGGAAGGATCTGAAGACTGGAACTTGAAGTTGAAATCGGCGGCAAGGGCATTGCACGCCAGGGTGGCTGACAGAAGGCCAGCTGCGAGTCTTGTCGGGAACATATTGGTATCTCCTGATTGTTTTTGTGCCGGCATATGTTACCGGTAACATTTACGAGTCTATTGGATTTAAAACGCTCTGACAAGGATGCAATGGAAGGTCGGTTTGGGGTTATGAGGGGAGGGCTGGCATAAAAAGCCGACCTGCCAGAAGACAGGCCGGTGAAACGTCAGGGTTTGCGACGTGCTAAAACCTGAGAACTCACTCAGGAGACACCGAGAATGTCCGAATCCCCGATGTCGTAACTATTGACACGCCAATTGATCAAAAGTTCCTCAATGATTCCCGATGGGTTCGCCCTGCCCTGAAACCGATGCGTCAGCCGCATCCGGCAAACGCGGACGATACTTCTCCCGCAACGTCATCACCTGCTCCCGGTAATCCGCCGTCAGATAGGGAATCTCCAGGGTCAGCACCTGATAGATGCCCTGCTTCAGCTCGGTCAGAGTCAGGCTCGCAGAGGCCTCAGAGGCGTGGGCGGTTTTCAGAAAAGCCATCCAGTTGGTAATGACCAACCATACGTTCAGGGACATCGCGGAACGCAGCTCTTCAGGCTGAGGCTCGATAATTCCCGCCTCCGCCAGCTTCTCGAATATCCGGCTGATCGCCGCCAGACAGCGGTTGGTGAACTCGCGATAGTCCTGGCGCAGGCGTTGGTCACTGTCGAGCAGGTATTCCAGGTCGCGGTGAAAAAACCGATAGCTCCAAAGGCCATCGAACACCGATTCGAGATAAAAGGTCAGGTCATCCAGGGTAATGGGCCGGTTCTCCGGGATATCCAGGTAAAAATCCACCAGCTTTTCATACTCGAGAAAGATCTCGTAAATGATGTCGGACTTGTTACGGAAGTGGTAATACAGGTTGCCCGGCGATATCGCCAGGTGGGCGGCGATATGGTTGGTGGTTACGTTGCGCTCTCCCCTTTCGTTGAACAGATCAAGGCTCGAAAGAAGAATCTTGTCTCGGGTTTTCATAGGCTCAGCAATGCGTGTTGTTGTGTGGGTGCCTGTGCTTTGGCGCTGCGATCCGTGGATGGCCCGATCAGCCATCAGGGCCAGCTTGACTACCTAGAGTATATACTCTAATAATAGCCCCAAGCGCAAACTGAATACTTTTTCACCACCGCATTCCGGAGCTGTCGCAGGCTCCACGAACAATAAGGGCGGCGACCCGGCAGGCCGGGGCCGCGAGGAGAGAGCGATATGGTAGCCACCGTTGTCCAGCTGACTGAAAGCAAGAAGCACATCCAGCACACCCACCGTGTGTTTGAGGACCAGAAGAAGGCGTTTCGCAACAACCCGATGCCGTCGCTGACCGAGCGTCAGGAAAATCTGAAGCGCCTCAAGCGCGTACTGCTGTCCAATCAGGATCGGTTACTGGACGCCATCGACCGGGACTTCAGCTGTCGCTCGAAGGACGAATCGCTGATTGCGGAAGTGATGCCGTCCATCCAGGGCATCAATTACACACTGAAAAACCTGGAAAGCTGGATGAAGCCCTCCAAGCGGCATGTGTCCGTGTTGTTCCAGCCCGCCAGCAACCGCGTTCACTACCAGCCTAAGGGTGTTGTGGGCGTCATCGTGCCCTGGAACTACCCTCTGTATCTGGCCGTTGGGCCGTTGGTGGCCTCACTGGCTGCGGGTAACCGTACGATGATCAAGATGTCGGAGTTCACGCCGCACACCTCTGCTTTGTTCAAGGAGATTGTCGAATCTGCGTTTCCGGAGGACCTGGTCTGTGTGATTAACGGTGAGGCGGATGTCGCCGCAGACTTTTCCAGCCGGCCCTTCGATCACCTTCTGTTCACCGGCTCCACGTCGGTGGGCAAGCTGGTGATGCGGGCAGCCGCGGAAAATCTCACGCCGGTGACTCTGGAACTGGGCGGCAAGTCGCCTGCCGTCGTATCGCCGGATGTTCCGATGGAAGACGCCGCCCAGCGTATCGCTTTCGGCAAGGCACTGAATGCGGGCCAGACCTGTGTGGCACCGGATTATGTGTTGTGCCCGGCAGACCGTGTGCAGGCGTTTGTGGATGAGTATCGCCATCAGTTTGCGTTGATGTATCCGAGCCTGCGAGACAATGACGACTACACGGCGATTATCAATGAACGCCAGTATGACCGCCTGCAAGGCTATCTTGAGGATGCGCGGGAAAAAGGGGCCGAGCTGATTGAGATCAATCCGGCCAATGAGAACCTGAAGGATGGCACCCGCAAGATGCCGATTACGCTGGCGCTGAAGACCACGCCGGATATGAAGATCATGCAGGATGAGATTTTCGGGCCGATTCTGCCGATCATCAGCTATGGCAACCTGGATGAGGCGATCCATTACATTAATGACCGTCCTCGCCCGCTGGCGCTGTATTTCTTCGGTTACGACAAGTCGATGCAGGAGCATGTGGTCAACCAGACCCATTCCGGTGGCATGTGCATCAACGATGCACTGATGCACGTTGCCCAGGATGACCTGCCATTTGGTGGTATCGGTGATTCGGGGATGGGGCATTACCACGGCAAGGAAGGTTTCCTGACGTTCTCTCATCAACGGGCCATTTTCAGTAAGCAGAAGTTCAACAGTGGCAAGTTTGTGTATGCGCCGCACGGAACGACGGCTCACAAGATGGTATATAAGTTGTTTATTCGGTGACTTGGGTGCTGATCGCCGGCCAACAAAAGACAATAAGAACAAGAGAGTCGTTATGCCTGAAAGCCTTTCTCGATCCGTGCAAACGGACCTTTCCGATTCCGCCATGGACCGTCGGAGTTTTCTCCGGACCGGGCTTGGTGGAGCCATGTTCCTCGGCACGGTGAGTGTGACCGCTGGCCTGTCCGGCTGTGCAACCGCGCCCGCCGGGCGGGACTATCCGATGCCGGGGGCGATGGACCAAAGCTACGAGTTCCAGTTCCTGACCCGCGACGACATTGTGCTGTTCCAGGCCCTATTGCCGGCCATGGTGGGCCCTGGGCTGACTGAGGAACCCGTGGTTCGCCGCCAGCAGATTCAGGCGACGATTGAGCGCATTGATGCCGGGATTCACCAGTTCGGACCCGCCAACCAGAAGGAGTTGCGGGGTCTGTTTGACCTGCTGAACTTCGGGCTGACACGGGTGACGGTTGCCCGGGTCTGGTCGAGTTGGGAGAACGCCAGCACGCAGTCCGTGGATGCCTTTCTTGAGCGCTGGCGCACCAGTGGTGTTGGGCTGTTCAACAACGGCTACATCGCCCTGACCAAGGTCAGTAACGTGGCATTCTATGGCCACGAAGACCACTGGCACCTGTCCGGCTACCCCGGACCACCCGCCTGGGCCGTGGACGCCCTGCCCCAGTTCAAAGACAACGCCTGAGCCAACCGGAGCATTATTATGTCGTTAACGGATCGTATCGCCCGTGGGCTTGAGGCTGGCTGGAAGGTCACCGACGGCGCCACCCTGACACAGAACCAGACCCACGAAGCCGATGTGGTGATCATCGGCACCGGCGCCGGGGGCGGCACCACGGCGGAGATTCTGGCGAAAGCCGGGCTGTCGGTGATTCTGGTGGAAGAAGGCCGTCTGTATCACCAGAAAGACTTCAAAATGAACGAGCTGGACGCCTATGCCTCCCTCTACCAGGAAGGCATGAGCCGGGTCACCAAAGACGGAGCAATCGCCATTCTTCAGGGCCGGTGTGTGGGCGGCTCTACCACGGTGAACTGGACGTCCAGCTTCCGTACACCGGCACCGACGCTGAATCATTGGGCCAGCCGTTTCGGGCTCGACGACCTGACCCCGGCAGCCATGAAGCCCTGGTTCGACGGCCGCGAGCAACGACATAACATTGAGCCCTGGCTGGCCGAGCCTAATGTGAACAACGACATCCTGCGCCAGGGTTGCGAGGCGCTGGGCTGGTCCTGGGAGGTGATCCCACGCAACGTCAAAGGCTGCTGGAACCTGGGTTACTGCGGCGTGGGCTGCCCCACGAACGCCAAACAGGGGGCTCTGACCACCACTATTCCCGGCGCCCTGGACAACAATGCCCGACTGTTCCACGGCCTGCGGGCCGACAAACTGGTGATGGAGCAGGACAAAATCAGTCACCTTCAGGCCTCGGCCATGGCGGCGGACGGTGTCACCCCGTCTGGCGTCACCGTGGAACTGCGAGCCCGGCATTTCGTGGTGGCCGCCAGCGCCATCGGCTCACCTGGCCTGCTGCTGCGTTCAGACATTCCCGACCCCCACGACCGCATTGGCAAGCGCACCTTCCTGCACCCGGTCAATGCCACCATCGCGGAAATGCCTGACACCGTCGATCCTTATTACGGTGCCCCTCAGTCGATCTATTCCGACGAATTCAACTTCTCACAGGGCGTCGACGGTCCCGCCGGCTTCAAACTGGAAGTACCGCCCCTGCACCCGGCCATGTCCGCCGGCGTGGTTCCCGGCCACGGCGAACAACAGGTCCGCGACCTGTCGAAACTGCCCCGGCTGAACTCCGTCATCGCCCTGCTGAGAGACGGCTTCCACCCCGACAGTACCGGCGGCACCGTCAGCCTCCGCGACGACGGCAGCCCGATCCTGGACTACCCCGTCAGCGACTACCTCTGGAAGGGCCTGAAAGACGCTTTCTACAAAATGGCCGAGATCCAGTTCGCCGCCGGCGCCCAGAAAGTCCGCCTGATGCATCTGGACTCTCCCTGGTACTCTTCCTGGGCCGACGCCAAAGCCGGCATCGACAACCTCGCCATGGAACCCCACCGCGTCCGCCTGTTCACCGCCCACCAAATGGGCGGCTGCGGCATGGGCCGCAACCCGGAAGAATCCGTCGTCAACGGCTTCGGCGAACACCACCACGTGGCCAACCTCAGCGTCCACGACGCCTCGATCTTCCCAACAAGCATTGGCGCGAATCCGCAATTGTCGGTTTATGCACTGGCTGCAAGGAATAGCACCAGACTGGCCCAAAAACTTAGGAGTTGAAGAAAGGAGCACCACAGGAAATTTGAGGTCTTCTTAGACAGGTACGCAGTCCGAAGTGTCGCGTGAGGAGGGCTTCCCAGGATTGTGTAAAGCCAGGGACGGCTTTACTCAAGCGCACATGGATGTGCTCGTAGCGTATCCTGGGAAGCCCTCCTCATGCGGCACATGCACCAAAGCGAGCAATCCAAAGTCAGCAGCCCGCAGAAGTGAGGGATTAGGGAACATTTTGGTTCAAGACGAAGGCTGCTATCCTGTGCGCTTCCGGTGAAAAGGAGCTCCGAATGCCAAAAGTCATCTACCCGGGTACGTTTGACCCGATCACCAACGGCCATACCGACCTCATCGAGCGCGCAGGCCGGCTCTTCGACGAAGTCGTCGTCGCCATCGCCTACAACCCCAAGAAGTCCCCGCTACTGACATTGGAAGAACGCTGCGAGCTGGTGGAAAAAGCCACCTCCCACCTGCCCAACGTCAGCGTCACCGGCTTCAGCAACCTGCTCGCCGATTTCGTCCGGGAACAGAACGCCACCGTTATTATCCGCGGACTGCGAGCCGTCTCCGACTTCGAGTACGAATTCCAGCTAGCCGACATGAACCGCCGCCTGGCGCCGGAAGTGGAAAGCGTGTTCCTGACACCCTCCAACCACCTGTCGTACATCTCCTCCACCCTGATCCGCGAAATCGCCTCACTGGGCGGCGACGTCTCCGAATTTGTCGACCCGGCTGTGGAAGCCGCGCTCAAACAGAAGTTCGTCAAGGACTGACAGACGGGAAAGCGCTGCCCATCCCGGGCAGCACAGAACAACGGATCAGAATATGGGTGGCAGCGGGATCACGTTGCCATTGATGTCCAGGGCCAGATCTTCCAGTGTGCCCTGGATTCGCAGCCGGTCACCCTCCTGCACCACCATGCCCTGCTTAATCAACGGCGCAACCTGCATCCCCAGCTCCGGATGCTGTTCCACCAGAGCCAGCGGCATGCTGACATCCAGATTGCCGGTCAGCTGCTGCATCACCATCATCATCTGGTCTTTCTCGTCGTCAGACAGCGACGGGTGCTGCACCATGATCTCGCCATTGACCGGGCCATAAGGCGTGGCAAAGGACAGCTCCGGAAACCCGAACGAGAAACCGTTGGCCGCAAGGCCCAGCATGGCCTGATTGATGCGATTCATGGATTCCATCTGCTGCTGCATCATGGCACTCGAATCGCCGCCTGCGGTGTTCAGGGCAGCCGCCTGCATGTCCGTCATTGCCGTTGTCAGGTCACTCCAGCTTTGCACGTCCAGGCCACTTAACACCATTTCCATACGGTGAGGGCCGAAGCTCTCGTCGTCCGCCGTTACCTTTTCCAAAGTAACGACAGCCTCGGAATCAATGCTCTTGCCGTCATCGTCGGTGGTAGTCTCACCACTCATCGAAAAGTCATCAAAGCGAAGGGTCGGCTCGCCCCGGGCCGCCACTTCAAGTCGCGCCAGCGACATGTCCCCGTCACCCAGCCAGACGTCGCCTGTCAGGTGTTCCATGGTCTGTTCAAGGCGAAAATCCTCGATACTGATGCGCAGGTCTGGCCCCCGAATCACGGCGCCCGGCCAAAGCATGAGGATATCAGCCTGTGAACCGTTGCCACTGATTTCTGCTCGGCTAAAGCTTTCCGACATATCAAAGGACTCGCCGGTTTCCTCGTCGATCACACTCACAGCCGGCACGGAAAGCTCGGCGATCGCCGTTCCCCACAGGCGGGTTTCCAGGGTCAACCGGGGCTTTTCGTCGGGGAAGATCTTCTCAACTTCAGCGCCAAGCTCAGGAGGCGGGGTAAAATCAATCAGGCTGCCGGTAACCCCATGGCTTACCCGTGCCTGATAGTCGAATGAGTGCTCGTCACCGGTGTCCGGATCCTGGATCGTGATGGTGCCGGCGAACTCGGCTCCCATGTAGCCCCTGTCATAATCGCGGGTTTGCAGCTTGAACAGGGGCTGCGCCTGATTAACGTCCGCAGTGACCCTCTGCCACTGCTGTTCGGTTACATATCCAACGGCCCAGGGCGCAGCCACACCAACCGCCAGTACGGCTGCACCGGCAACCATCCATTGTTTTTTCAACTGCCTTTACTCCATTACAGCGCCCACATCGCCTCCACTGGGGCAGGCGCATGCGGGTTATCGTTATTTCCCGGTCAGGCGTTCAAGCAGGACCAGTTGCGACGCCAGGCGATCCTCGCCCTCGGCTGCCTGATTCTGAATGTAACTACCGTCCGGCTGCAAGACCCAGGACTGGCAATTGTCCGCCAGATAGGTGTCCAGGTCTTCGCGGACGCGGGCAATCAACGCCGGATCCTCAATCGGAAACGCCGTTTCCACGCGGCTCAGCAGGTTCCGTTCCATGCCGTCGGCGCTGGACCCATAGACTTCCGGCCGGCCGTTGTTGCCGAAATAGTAAACCCGGGTGTGCTCGAGGAAACGGCCAATGATGGAGCGCACCCGGATGTTGTCCGACAGCCCCGGCACTTCCGGCCTCAGGCAGCAGATACCGCGGATAATCAGATCGATTTTCACGCCTGCCTGAGACGCACGATACAACGCCTTGATCAACTCGCGCTCAGTGAGGGCGTTAAACTTGAAAATAATCCGGCCTTTGGGCCCCAGTTCCGCTTCACGGTCCACCAGGCCCAGAAGACGGGTATGGAGTGTGAAGGGTGAGTGAAACAGTTTCTTTATTTTCAAGGCCTTGCCCATGCCCGTCAGCTGTTGGAACAGCTTGTTGACGTCGTCACCGATGGATTCGTCGCTGGTCATGTAGCTGTAATCGGTGTAAAGGCGGGCGTTACCGGCATGGTAGTTCCCGGTACCCAGGTGTACGTAACGCCTCAGCTTTCCTTCCTCACGGCGCACGATCAGGATCATCTTGGCGTGGGTCTTGTAACCCACCACGCCGTAGACCACGATCACACCCGCTTCCTGCAGTCGGCTGGCCAGCTCCAGGTTTTCCGCCTCGCTGAACCGGGCCCGCAGTTCGATGATCGCAGTCACCTCCTTGCCACGCCGGGCTGCATCCATCAGCGCTTCGACAATTTCCGAGTCGGCACCGGTGCGATACAGGGTCTGACGGATAGCCAGGACCTGTGGGTCTTTTGCAGCCTGCCGCAGCAGGTCGGTCACGGGACTGAAGTTTTCATAGGGATGCAGCAACAGCAGCGGTCGCTTGCGGATGGCATCGAACATGGATTCCTTGGCACGGATCTGCCTGGGAATCGAGGGCGAAAAACCCGAATAGGTGAGGTCCTGGCGATCCACCAGCCCACCGACGGCCATCAAACGTGTCAGGTTGACCGGGCCGTGAACCTGATAAAGGTCACGATCCGTCAGTCCAAACTCGCGCAGCAGAAAATGCACCAGTTCTTCCGGGCAGTTGTCCGCCACTTCCAGCCGCACGCCGTCACCGAAGCGCCGGCTCAGCAACTCGCCGCGCAGGGCGGAGGCCAGATCTTCAAGGTCGTCTTCCAGTTCAAGGTCGGCGTTGCGGGTCAGGCGGAACTGATAGCAGCCTTTCACCTCCATGCCTGGGAAGAGCTCATCGGCATGGGCGTGAATCATGGAGGACAGGAACACCAGGTTGTCGCCACCGTTACAGACGTCATCCGGAAGCCTGACCAGACGCGGCAACGAACGTGGCGCAGGCACGATGGCCATCCCGGTTTCGCGACCGAAGGCATCCTTACCGTCCAGCTCAACAATGAAGTTCAGGCTTTTGTTGACCAGGCGCGGGAACGGGTGGGAAGGGTCCAGCCCGATGGGGCTGACCACCGGCAGGATTTCCTCTTCGAAGTAACGGCGCACCCAGTCGGCCTGAGCTTCCGTCCATTCACGACGCCGGACGAAGTGAATGTTTTCCTGCTCCATCTCAGGGATCAGCACGTTGTTCAGGATGTCGTACTGTTCCCGGATGTACTCGTGGGCCACCCGGCTGATTTCGCCCAACACCTGCTCCGGCATCATGCCGTCGGAGCCCAGGGTTTCACGGCCATACTTGATCTGCTGGCGCAGGCCCGCCACCCGGATCTCGAAGAACTCATCCATGTTGCTGCTGAAAATGCAGCAGAACATCAGCCGGTTAATCAACGGATGCGTGGTATCCAGAGCCTGTTTGAGCACCCGGTAGTTGAACTGAAGCTGGCTCAGTTCGCGGTTGAAATAGTTTTCCTGGGCGGCGACATCAACTTCCACGCCGGGGGATGGTGCTTCCACGGGAGCCGGCACGTCCGGAACATCGACAGCCTTTAGCTTGTTTGCAGATTCAGTAGTCATTGCTTACTGCTTCCATTTATCAGAGGCCTTAAGGCACCCTGCTGTTGACTGTAACCTGTCAGGTGCGGTTATCACGCATCAGCCGTGCAGCCCTGACGGCAAAATAGGTAAGGATGGCGTCTGCACCGGCACGGCGCATGGCCATCAGGCTCTCCATCATCACGGCGTCGCCATCCAGCCATCCGTTCTCGGCAGCGGCCATGTGCATGGCGTACTCGCCACTGACCTGATAGACGAACGTTGGCACCTGCAGTTCCTGTTTTACCCGGTGAACGATATCCAGATACGGCATGCCGGGTTTGATCATCACCATGTCGGCCCCCTCGGCGATGTCCATCGCCACTTCCTGGAGCGCCTCATCACTATTGGCCGGGTCCATCTGATAGGTGGCCTTGTTGCCCTTGCCCAGGTTGCCCGCTGAGCCGACCGCATCGCGGAACGGCCCGTAATAACTGGAAGCATACTTGGCAGAGTAGGCCAGAATACGCGTGTTCACATAGCCAGCGGACTCCAGGGCGTCGCGGATGGCAGCGACCCGGCCGTCCATCATGTCGGACGGCGCCACAATATCCGCACCCGCGTCGGCATGGGACAACGCCTGATTAACCAGCGCTTCCACGGTCACGTCGTTCAGCACATAGCCGTCGTTGTCGATAATGCCGTCCTGGCCATGGGTGGTGAATGGGTCCAGTGCCACATCGGTAATAACACCCAACTCAGGGTAGGCGTCCTTCAGCGCACGCACCGCACGCTGGGCCAGACCATCGGAATCCCACGCGCCAGATCCGGACAGGTTCTTGTGCTCCGCAGGCACCACGGGAAACAGCGCCACGGCCGGAATCCCAAGCGCCACCAGTTCCGCCGCCTGTTCCACCAGAAGATCAACGCTCAGGCGCTCGACGCCGGGCATGGAGGGTACCGCCTCCCGCTGACCCTCGCCTTCCAGTACGAACACCGGAAAGATCAGGTTGTCGGCACTGAGCTGATTCTCCCGAACCAGACGCCGGGAAAAACCGTCAACCCGGTTACGACGCAGACGAGTGGCTGGGAACATGCGATTGGCCGAAAAGCTCACGGAATACCTCCTGTGGAAAATGGGGCTACCGCCCCATCATACACGCCCATAAGCGGCGGTGGCAGGGCCTACAGCCGAGCCACACCATCAGGCTACTACGTTCAGATGAAAGGACTGTTACCGGATGGAATCCAGGGCCTCGGCACGCAGCTTTTCAGCGCCCTCGAAATAATCATCCCTGAGCGCGTCAATGGCGGCTTTGCGCTCCGGGCCAGCAAGCCCCATGTCGTCAAGCTCCGCCAGGTCCTGGCTATAGGCCTGCCACTTGGCTTCCCATACCTTTTGTTCGGCTTCCACCTTCTCCAGCTCACGGGCAGCCTCGGCACCAAAGCGTTCCTCCCTCCAGGCGCGCAAGGCGTCGGGATCATCTGCGAATTCCGACTGCGCACGCTGGTAGTCGGCGAATTTGCGGGTTTCCCGACGAGCCTGACGAAGCGGTTCCGGGAGTGCCTTCTCGGCTTCCGCCAGCGCCTGCTCCCGCTCTTTTTCAGACAGAGACTGATCGGTTCGGATACGCAGCTGCTCAACCTGGAACTGGTCTACGGCCTCGTCCATTGCAAAAAAGGCGTCGGCGGTTTGCGCATCCATCCAGGTGCGTCGCAGGGCGCGTATTTCTGCCATTCGCCGTTGCATGTCCTCTGCATTCGTCGTGGTGTCATGACCATAGGTGGCTTCCAGGTCGCCCAACGCCAGCTTGTAGTCCAGATAGTCCCCCAAAGTGTCGAGAGCTTCCGATCGGGCCGGCTCTTCAAGCCGGGCCAACGCCTGCTCTATCCGGGCAACCAGTTGGGGTAACGTCTCCTCGCCCAGAGCCGCCAGGTAATATTCAAACAACTGGCGCAACTGCGGCGTGGGGACCAGGGAGCCATTAGCATCGGTTTCGGCCCAGCCACCGGGCACGCTGGTTCCCGCCAACGACGCTGGCATTGTATCCGGCACCGCAACCGCGGTTTCGCCTACAAGTTTTGACGGCGCCCTACGTCCGGTCGTGGAATCCGACTTTGGCACAACGCCGCTTTCTGTGTCGGCGGTTGTATCAACTGTCTCCTGAGAGGGGGTCGGGGTATCACCAAAGAAAATGACCATGCCCGCCGCGATCAGCGCCATGACGACAAGCGCCGTGGTTGCAAAACGAAGGAATCCTCTCATGAACGCGGCCTGTTTAAGGGTCGAATGTGGGGTGAGTAACGGTCATGGTGCACGGAACACGCTATCCTGCAGAACGCAGCATAGAGGAATACGGGGTACTGCGGTGAGACCGGCGTCAAAACAACCGTAAACCACGAACGCAAACAGGCCGCAGCCTCAGAGGCTGCGGCCTCATGAATTCAGAGGGAGCGATTATTGAAACCGACATCCACCTTGCGGGAAGGGTCCGAACGGAATGCCGTATCCACTTCCTGAATTCTGCCGCCCTGGTTCAGAAACGATTCAATATCCTGCTGAAGCTGAGCGCGGATTCGCGCACGGCCGGCAATGGAATGTGTATCGTCGCTGTCATGTGTCCAGCTACCGGATTGCTCCAGATTGCTTTCGTCGAATTCACTCATGATTTTCTCCATCAACGAAAACAGTACAACGAGCGCGCCAAGCCTGTTATGGCACGGCCGCCCCATCTCGGCGGATGCGTCTTACTACCTGCCTTGGCGTCTTTATAATCCGCTTTCAGTTGCAACGCTATTTCCTGACAACGGTTTTTTTGTAAATTTTTGTAAGCAACTCCACGATATTGTTTTTAATGAATAATATGAACCAAGCTATACTGCTCTATTGATTGACACAAAGAATGAATAATGATTCACTACTTATAAGGAACCCGCATGGCATATCGGGAAACGGAAAAGATGCGCAATCGCAAGGCAGAGGCCCGCAAGCGCATTATCGAATGCACATACGGATGCGTTGCCGACGGCGGCTTCCGCAGCGCCCAGATAACGCGCATCGCAGCGTGCGCCGGCGTTGCTACGGGAACCATCTACCGACACTTTGAGTCCAAAGAAGACCTGTTTGCAGAGATCTTCAGGATTGCGACACAACGGGAAGTCGACAAAGTCGCTGAGGCACTGGCCGCCGAAGATAACGCCGTTTCCCGTCTGGAAGTGGCCCTTCGCCAGTTTGCGGAGAGAGCCCTGAGAGGTCCGGTGATGGCCTGGTCGCTGATCGCAGAGCCGGTAGACCCGAAAGTTGAGGAAGAGCGCCTCAAGTTCCGCCGCGCCTACGCTCAACTTTTCGAGCAGGCCATCCGGGACGGCATCAAGGAGGGCTGCCTCCCGGATCAGGATGCCAGGCAAAGCAGTACCTGCCTTGTAGGTGCCATTGCCGAAAGCCTTGTGGGGCCTCTGTCCCCGGCACAGGCTGATACCACGGAGCAGGCAGAGACCAACGACCACGATCCGCTGGTCAACTCCATTATTTGCTTTTGCATGCAGGGGTTGACTGGCACCAGGAGATAAACATGAAGGCCCGCCAGCCCCTGCAGCAGGAAACCGCAACCCCCTCCAGTGACGACCGCTACCTGGCGGTTACCCACGAGGTCTTCAATCAGCCACCTGCTCTGGAGGATTACAACCTCTTCGAACAGGACAAGGCCCTGCAGGAGGCGGTCGCCCGGGAGGGCGCCGCAGCAGCGACCAGCGACCTTAAGCAGTTTGGTGCTTTCGCCGGCGCGGCGGACACCATCGCGCTCGGCTTCCATGCCAACGAGAACAAACCGGCGTTCAATACCCATGATCGCTTTGGCCATCGCACGGATCAGGTGGACTTCCACCCCGCCTACCACCAGCTGATGTCCACAGCGATGGAAAACGGCCTCCACAGCAGCCCGTGGACCAATCCCGGCGCAGGCGCCCATGTCGCGAGAACGGCCAAGTACTACATGCACTCCCAAATTGAGGCCGCCCACTGCTGCCCCATTACCATGACCTTTGCCGCCGTTCCATCAATCCGCAAACAACCGGAACTGGCCGCGGTCTGGGAAAACAAAATCCTCGCCAATAGCTACGACCCCCGAAACCTGCCGGACAGCGAAAAACAATCCGTCACCATCGGCATGGCAATGACGGAAAAACAGGGTGGCAGCGACGTCCGGGCCAACACGACTCGTGCTTACGCCATCGGTGCAGAAGGCCCGGGGCAGGCCTATGAACTGGTCGGCCACAAATGGTTTGTATCTGCCCCCATGTGCGACGCCTTCCTGGTGCTTGCCCAGACCAGAAGCGGCCTGTCCTGCTTCCTGATGCCACGCTGGCGGCCGGACGGCAGCAAGAACCCCTGGCAGATCCAGCGCCTGAAGAACAAGATGGGCAACGTCGCCAACGCCTCCAGCGAAGCCGAACTGCGCGGCGCCCTGGCGTGGATGGTGGGCGAGGAAGGCAGAGGTGTACCGACGATCATTGAAATGGTCGCCATGACCCGCTTCGACTGCATGATCGGCAGCTCCGCCGGCATGCGCCAGGCACTGGCCCAGTCGTCCCACCATTGCCGCCACCGCAGCGCCTTCGGTGGGCGACTCAGCGAACAGCCGCTGATGCAGAACGTCCTCGCCGATCTTGCACTGGAAAGCGAAGCCGCCCTGGCCTACACCATGCGAATCGCAAAATCCCTGGACAGCCAACATCTGGAGCACGAGCGCCTGCTGGCACGACTGGCCACTCCGGTTGGCAAGTACTGGATCTGCAAACGCACCCCCAACCACGCCTACGAAGCCATGGAATGCATCGGCGGCAGCGGCGTGATGGAAGACTGCATCATGCCCCGACTGCTGCGGGAATCCCCGGTCAACGCCATCTGGGAAGGCAGCGGCAACGTCCAGTGCCTGGACACCCTGCGCGCACTGCAGAAAGAACCAGACACCCTCGACGCCTTCTTCAGCGAAGCCGCCGAAGCCCGCGGCGCCGACGCCCGCTTCGACCGCTTCCTGGCCCAGTTGCAGAACGACTTCGCCGACATCAGCGACTTCGAATACCGCGCCCGCAACCTGGTGGATCGCCTGGCCCTGTTGATGCAGTCGTCACTGCTGCTGAGAAACTCCGACCCTGCGGTCGCCGACGCCTTCTGCGCCTCCCGCCTGGAACACAACGGCGGCCTGAACTACGGCAACCTGCCCTCCGGCACCGACCCGGCGGCTATTATCAAACGGGCGACGCCTGTAGTAGGCTAATTTGGACGTTCATCAGTTTGTCGTGATGGTAGACTTAAGGGACTCCACCTGAATAGTTGGCGAACCGGTGGGGAAGGACTCTCCAAAACTGTGCGAAGCCATGGATGGCGGAGCTCAAGCGCCCCAAGGATGGGCCGAAGGAGCGTGTTTTGGAGAGTCCTTTCTCACCGGTTCCAGCACCAAAGCCGGAAGCAACCATGTCCGAAGCCCTGAAAAAGCTCCTGAACCAAAACAACCCCCAGCAACCAGTGATCACGCCCCACGTGGGCATCCTGACCCTGCACTTCCAGCTCTACGGCTGCGAAGACCTCAAAGCCAAACGCAAAGTCTTCACCGCCCTGAAAGCCGTCTGGGGCAAAGAACCCGACCTGGCCGTCGCCGAAACCGCCGACCAGGACGCCCTCGACTGCGCCACCTGGACCATCGCCGCCCTCGGAGGCTCATCGCAACAGATCGCCCAGCGCCTCGACCAGATCGAAAAAGCCATACAGGAACGCATCGACGCTGCCATACTGGACGTACACCGAGAGATACTTTGACCCTCCCGCCATGCAGGGCCCATGCTGTAGCGTATGGTTTCACGACACCGTATACTACGCCCCCTCAGGGAGAACGGAACGCCCGGGACAGGCTTTGCGAATGACCACTGATAGTGTGTGGCACCTATGACCGGAAAGAAAAAATCCGCCCAGGCCTCGGTAGAGGCCATGTATCGTGTATTCACCGTGCCCGAGGCACCTGAATCCACCTTGAGCAGGATTGACCAGAACATATCCCGCAACCTTGCCGGATTCCTCCAGGAACACATCGTTGCGGTCGAGCGGGATCTTTCCGAAGTCGAGAAAGACTTCTCGGACTACGCCATTCCGGAAAAGCCCATCTTCGTCTCCGAACAGGCCCAGTTCCTGCTCGACAAGCTGGTGGCCAACTCGGTACACACGGCGTCTCCCAGCTTTATCGGCCACATGACCTCGGCACTGCCCTATTTCATGCTGCCGCTGTCCAAGATCATGATTGCCCTCAACCAGAACCTGGTTAAAACCGAAACCTCCAAGGCCTTCACGCCCATGGAACGCCAGGTACTGGGCATGATCCACCGGCTGGTGTATGAGCAGGACGGTGCCTTCTACCGCAAGTGGATGCACGATCCCCGCTACGCCCTCGGTGCCATGTGCTCCGGCGGCACCGTGGCCAACCTGACCGCACTCTGGGTGGCACGCAACAACGCGTTCCCCGCCGAAGGCAGCTTCCGCGGTATCCATCAGGAAGGCCTGTTCCGGGCACTACGCTATTACGGCTGCGAGGGTGCCGCCATTCTGGTCTCCCGCCGCGGCCACTACTCACTGCGCAAAGCCGCCGATGTACTGGGTCTGGGCCGGGACTTCCTGGTGCCTGTCGACACCGATGACGACAACCGCATCAACACCGATGCACTGCGGGAGAAATGCCTGGAGTTGCACCGCCAGAAAATCCGGGTCATGGCCATCTGCGGCATTGCCGGCACCACCGAGACCGGCAACGTCGACCCGCTGGACGCCATGGCAGACATCGCCCGGGAGTTCAACGCCCATTTTCATGTGGACGCGGCCTGGGGTGGGCCGACACTGTTTTCCCGCACCCACAGGCACCTGCTCAGGGGCATCGAAAAGGCCGACTCGGTGACCTTCGACGCCCACAAGCAACTCTATGTTCCCATGGGGGCTGGGCTGGTGGTGTTCCGCGACCCGGGCCTGGCAAGCGCTGTCGAGCATCACGCCCAGTACATTATCCGTAAAGGCTCGCGGGATCTGGGTAGTACCACCCTGGAAGGTTCGCGGCCGGGCATGTCAATGCTGATCCAGTCGGGGTTGAGAATCCTGGCGCGGGAAGGCTATGAGATCCTCATCGACCAGGGCATCGACAAGGCACAAACCTTTGCGGAAATGATCAACGCAGAAACGGATTTCGAGCTCATCACCAAACCAGAGCTCAATATCCTGACTTATCGCTATTGCCCGGAGAAAGTGCAGCAGGCACTGGCAATCGCGGACTCGCTACAGGCCGAACGACTCAACACCTGCCTGAACCGCATCACCAAGTTCATTCAGAAAACCCAACGTGAACGGGGTAAAGCCTTCGTTTCCCGTACCCGGCTCGAACCGTCGCGTTATTATCACTTCCCCTGCATCGTGTTCCGGGTGGTATTGGCCAACCCGTTGACCACGAAAGAAATCCTCGCGGACATACTGAAGGAACAGCGGGATTTGTCATCGGACGAGGGCATCCAGGACGAAATCACCATCCTGGACCAGATGGCCGATGCCGTGTTGAAGCAGCATCAGCCCGGCGTTCGGCAGGCCTGACAAAGATCAGTAAAGCGCCTCTTCGTCATCCAGGACTTCGTCCAGGATATCGAGAAACATGTGATCCGCCCGACTCCAGCTCTCCGGAATACGGATCGTTGTGTTGGCGCTGATCTCACGGGCAATCAACTCATTGGCATTGGGCTGATTGCGATATTTGCGGGCAATTTCCACCGATTTCACCGCAATGGTCGGATCACTGAGGACCTTCTTGATAAACACCCTGAGCTCGTCAATGACCTTCGCCTGACGGCTTTCTTCTGCTGAACTCATGAATCAATCCCCGGACAGAGTGGCAACTTATTGGGAGGCAAACGCCTCCCGTATTGAAGAATAGTATGGGCCAAACAGGCACCTGACAACCAGCGCGACAATCCCTTACAGCATCAGCCCGCGCAGGGTGAAGAACAGAACGGCCGCCATGCAGGCCGACGCGGGCACCGTAATGATCCAGGCAGCAACGATACGAGTCAGGTGCGAACGCTTGACCATCTCCTCGCGGTAGATCTTTTTAAGGCGTTTGCGCTCCTTCTTGGAGAGCGGTACCTGTTTCTTTTTCTTGGCCTGTTGGAGCAGGTTTTCCATCTGCTCAACCGAGGCGTTACGGAAATCTTCCAGGAACGGGCGCAGACGCTCACGCTCCTCTTCCTCATGGCTGTCCATGATGTTGTGGAGCTGGGTGGCGTAGTTTGACTTCAGATACTCCCTCAGGAAACCAACACCAAACACACCACCGATGGCAATGTGGGTGGAACTGACCGGGAGCCCCAACTGGGAGGCGATGATGACGGTAAGCGCCGCCGACAGGGCGATACAGAACGCCCGGGTTTTATCCAGTTCAGTGATCTCAGTCCCCACGGTCTTGATCAGGCGTGGGCCGAACAGCATCAGACCAACGGCCAGACCAAGGGCACCAACCAGCATTACCCACAAAGGAATGGACGCTGCGGTGACCACTGCACCAGCCGACAGTGCATCGTTAATGGCCGCCAGCGGGCCGATGGCATTGGCCACATCGTTCGCCCCATGGGCGAAACTGAGTAATGCCGCGGCAAATATAAGCGGCCAGGTAAACAGGGTATTCACTCCGGCAGAGCTGTTTTCCATGGTTGCGGCACGGCGGCCGACCAGAACCCGCATCAGGAAGAAAATGACTGCGGCGAGCCCCAGACCAACCAGAGAGGCCCCCAGGAAGTCTACTTCAACGACCTTCTTGACCCCCTTCACCATCAAATAGGTGCCAAAGGCCCAGGCCATGATCGCCACCAGCCAGGGCACGAAGATTCTTGCCGCCGGCACCACGTTCTTGCGATACAGCACGGTCTTCTTGATGGCATACAGGAACAGCGCCGCCAGCACGCCACCCATTACGGGGGAAATCACCCAACTGGCGACAATTTTGGCCATGACGGCCCAGTCGGCAATGCCCCAGCCGCCGGCGGCAATTCCGGCCCCAAGAACGCCCCCGACAATGGAGTGGGTAGTGGACACCGGAGCACCCATCCAGGTGGCCAGGTTCAGCCACAGGGCGCCGGCAAGAAGTGCGGCTGTCATCAGCCACACGAAGGCGCTGACATCATCGAGCCTTTCAGCGGCAATAATGCCCCCTTTAATGGTCGAAACCACGTCACCACCGGCGATGATGGCACCGCCGGCCTCAAACACGGCGGCGATCAGAACCGCGCCACCCAGCGACAGCGCCCCGGACCCCACCGCCGGGCCGACGTTGTTGGCGACGTCATTCGCGCCGATATTGATGGCCATGTAGCCACCGATGACCGCAGCTGCCATCAGCAGCATGTTGTTGGGCATGCCGTCGCTGATCTGTCCCACGGCTATAAATATGCAGAGCAGGAACAGGAAGCTGAAGCCAACGCGATAACGCTCGGTCGATGGGCTGGTCAGGAGAGTATCGAGGAATCCGTTTTTGCCGGCCATAATACGTCAGGTCTCGCAACAGGGAGGATACGGGAAGCTACAGTTTCACAGTACTTACGGCGGCAACTATAAATTTTTTGCCATGAAATTGAAACATAACGGTCATAATGGTGATTGCTTGACCAAAGTCGCTGTACAGATTTCCCGCTTCGACTAATCTGATTCACTATCCCGGCTCACGCAGTCTGGACAAAGCACCAACAACAAATCGACAACAACAAAAAGTGTCATGACCAGACTCCCCGATACCAGCCAACAAGTAGCCGACGAAGGCGAGGAGGAACGCGTCTCCCGCCTGCTGACCGGTCTGTCAGCCATGGCCATCCTCTTCCTGCTGGGCATTGGCGCCAAGGCGTGGTTTGCAACCCACACTCACCACGCCTTCTCGCTCTGGTTCTTTGCGGGACTGGTGGCAATGAACATGCTGTCCTTTGCCCGTTCCCGCAACCGCCGCCATCAGAAGGCTGGCATGATCTCCATTGTCGGCCTGCTGTTCGGATACCTGATCATCACCGGTGGCGAGAGCAACACCGGCCCACTCTGGTTCTACGTGTTCCCGCCGCTGCTGTTTTACCTGACCGATCTGAAAACCGGCACAGCGGTATTGTTATTCTGCTGCCTGCTGGCGGTTGTGGTTTTCCAGTTCCCTGAACTACCGTTGGTGACCGCCGAATACAGCACAGACTTCAAGATCCGTTTTTTCGCCACGCTGACGTTCGAATCCATCTTCTGTTTCGTGCTGGAAGCCAGTCGCCTGAAGGCACGCAATGAGTTGATGGATATGGCCCGCACCCACCAACATGCGGCCCGTACTGACGAACTGACGGGCCTGTCCAACCGCAGGGACATGCAGCATCGGCTGAACGAGGAGTATTCAAGGTACCGGCGTTCCGGCCACCATTTCTCCATCGTTCTCATCGACCTGGATCTCTTCAAGCGTATCAACGACGACTACGGACACGACGCCGGTGACCACGTACTGCGGGCCTTCTCGGAATTGATGCAAACCGTTATCCGCCAAACGGATGTGGCCGCACGCTGGGGGGGAGAGGAGTTCCTGATCCTGTTGCCGGACACGTCACTGCTACAGGCTCTCACTCTCGCAGAACGACTACGTTCCGAGGTGGCCAGTGCCGAGTTCTCCTTTGCCGGCCAACGCATGCCCGTCACCATCAGCGCCGGCATCTGCTCCATCGCCAAAACCGGCTCAGTGGATGAATTACTGAAACAGGCTGACGTCCACCTATACAGCGCCAAGGAAGACGGGCGCAATCGCGTTGCTCCCAGAGTACGAACATCCCCCAGGGAAACCAGCCCTTCCGGAGCCGGATCTTGAGCGTTACCGCATCACCGGCTATGATCGGGCCCCAACGCAGACAGCCGTCAAGGGACGGTTGTCGTTACGAATCAACAGGACCATTCATGGCTTCAATCCGGATTCTGGTCGGCAGCGTTTATGGTGGCGCCCTGCTGACGGCACGTACCTTGAAGAAAACCCTGGAACCGGAAGGGCATCGGATCACGATCCTTGAGGAACCCGACCTGGAGGACATCACCGGGAACGACGAACCGCTTTTGGTGTGTACATCAACCACCGGCCAGGGAGAGCTACCCCCCAACCTGCTACCGTTTTATTTGCGGCTGCGCGAGCAACTGCCCCAACAACCGGCGCGTCCGTTTGGCGTAATTGTGCTTGGCGACAGCTCCTACGGTGACACCTTTTGTGGTGCCGGTGAGCTGATGGAAGAGGCTTTATACGAAACTTCAGCCCGGAAAGTGGGTGATACCTTGAGGATTGATGCCCTGGAAACCACCGAGCCGGAGATGGAAGCCGTTCCCTGGGTACGGGAGTGGCTTGAACAGCTGTAACACCTGACACAAGTGACGTTCGAAAACCGGCATTATCAGCCTTGAGCCCCCCGGCAGATAACGCCATACTGAGCCAGACAATCACAACAAGATCGGTACTACGTGCGCCATATTGCTCAGTTTTTCGCCCTGGCGGGCGCATTGATCATGATGGCTTTCGGAACCCAGGCAAACGCGGCTTCGCCCGGCTTTGCAGAACCGGATATGGACTATATTCGGGTGGCACCTTCGGAACAGATGGATCTCAGGGAAGCCCTTGCTTCCGACCGATGGCAGTCACTGGAAGGCGAAAGCCCCAACTTCGGCTACATTCGCGACACCGTGTGGCTCCGCGTTCCTGTATCCGCCATACCCAGTGACCGTAAGCTACTGGAGATACGCTACCCCCAGCTCGACGATATCACCTTCTACCTGATAGAGAATGGCGTCGTCAGGCAACGCGTCTCAACGGGCGACCACCTCCCCTTTGCGCAGCGCCAGATTCAACACCGCAACTTTCTGTTTTCCTTCGAAACCGATCCGCTAAGCGATTACCAGGTGTTTTTGCGTGTTCGGACTCAGGGCGCCATGCAGATCCCCATCAGACTGTGGGACCCTCGAACCTACTTCGAAGCCACGTCCATCGAAGACCAGATGCACGCGATCTATTACGGCATCCTGATCATGGTGATCTTTTTCAACCTGTTTATCTTCCTGGCACTGAGAGAGCGCATGTACCTGCTGTACGTGCTCTCCACCCTCAGCTATCTGATGTTTATTGGCAGCCTGAATGGCAGCACCTACCAATTGCTCTGGCCAGAGTCGCCCTGGCTGCACAACCAGACCATGGTTCTCACCGTGCCGGTGGCATTGATATTCACCCTGTTGTTCTCACGTGCCTTCCTCAACCTGCGCGTCACCAGCCCGCGCATGGACAAGCTGGTGTGGTATATGGTGTTGGTGAACGTCGTGGTGGCGGTGGCAACGTTCGTTACCGACTACAGCGTTGCCAGCCGGCTCACGGTTGCCCTGGCAATCCCCAGCTGCCTGCTGTTGACCGTTATGGGGCCGATACAATGGATTCGGGGCAACCCCCAGGCCGGCTACTACACCATAGCCTGGGGCCTGCTCACCCTGGGCAGCGCCATCACCGCAGCCAATAAATACGGCTTCGTGCCCAACAGCTTCGTGACGGCCTACGGCATCGAAATCGGCTCCGCGCTCGAAGCCGTCCTGTTGACCATCGCCCTAGCCGCCCGGCTCTACCAGGAACGAGAAGACAAGGTTCGCGCCCGCGAAGCAGAGATCACCGCCATGGCGGCACGGCGCTCGGCAGAGCTGCGACTGATCGAACAGGCCCTCCACAACCCGCTAACGGGATTGCCCAATCGCGCCTGCCTGGAAATGACCATCAACGAACTGATCAACCGAGAGCCGGAAAAGCGCCTCTCCATTGCGGTGATCCACCTAAGCAACCTTCCAGCTATTACCAAAACCCTGGGGCATCGCAACACCGACCGGCTGCTCGAGCTTGCCGCCCGGCGTTTCAACAGCATCGTCAGCGAACTGCCCGGCATCTGTGCGGTCGAGACCAATGATCGGAAGAGTTTCTACCTGGCCTCACTGGAGTCGGCCACCTTCGGGTTTATCGTGGAAGCAGATGTTATTTCGGAAACACCCCGTGCCATTGTTCGTGCCCTTGAGGAAATCCGTGCACCGCTGGACTATCTGGGCATGCAATTGCCGCTGGCCCCCCACACTGGCTCGGCGATCTACCCGGATCACGCCACCGACACCAATACCCTGATCCGGCGCGCCTTTATTGCGCAGGGCTCGGACGACGCCCGAGACCGTGGGCTGGCCTATTATCAGCCGTCGCGGGACTCCTACAGCGCGGACCGCCTTACCCTGGTGTCCGAGCTGCAACGTGCCCTTCAACACGGTGAACTTGCCCTATACCTGCAGCCAAAGCTGTCACTGAAAACCAGGGAGGTGGTCGGCCTTGAAGCGCTGATTCGCTGGCCCGGCCGGAAAAAGCCAATACCCGCCGACGAGCTGATTGCCCTGGCCGAGCAGTCCGGGCTGATCAAGCCATTGACACGCTGGGTACTGGAAGAGTCACTGGCGCTGAGAGGGCAATTGCTGGAGAACGGCTACCCGCTCAATATCTCGGTGAACATCTCCCCCAACAACCTGCGGGAACCGGACTTCCCGTTATACGTCCAGCGCCTGATGAGCAGCCATCACACGCATCGCGGAGCGATCATCCTGGAAGTTACTGAGACCTCAATGATGCAGGACCCGGTCAACTCACTGCGCGCCCTCAATTCCCTGCACACCACAGGTATCCCGCTGTCCATTGACGACTTCGGTTCCGGCTACTCTTCGCTGTCGTATATCAAGCGATTGCCCGCCAGCGAGATCAAGATCGACCGCTCACTGGTCACCGACCTGGCATCCCAGGCTGGAGACCGTGTCATCGTCCAGACCACGATCGAAATGTGCCACAGCCTGGGTTATGCCGTTGTGGCCGAGGGCGTGGAGAGCGCAGAGGCAATGGAACTGCTGGACAAGATGGGCTGTGACATGATCCAGGGCTACATCCTGACGCCGCCACTGCCGTTCGACGACATCATCGTTTGGCTGGCCGACTACAAACATCATGGGAGAAGCCACAAGCTTGGCTAACTATCTCCGCAAACCTATCCCCGTTGACGGATGAGGGCTTCCTGGGTGGTCGATGCTACCAGCCGGCCCTGGCGATCAAAAAAGTTGCCGCGATTGAAGCCGCGTCCGCCAGAGGCGCTGGGGCTGTCCTTGTCGTAGAGCAACCACTCGTCCATACGGAACTCACGATGAAACCAGATGGAATGATCCAGACTCGCAACCTGCATCTCCTTGTTCATAAATGACACGCCATGGGGGTTCAGCGACGTCCCCAGGAAAGAAAAGTCTGACGCGTAGGTCAGCAGGCAACGGTGCAACACCGGATCGTCTGGCAGGTGCCCCTGGGTACGGAACCAACTTTGCTTGTAGGGCGGCCGCGGTTCCGGCTTCAATGGATTGACCGGGTCTACGGGACGGATTTCGATGGGACGATCCCGGGTCAGGGTGTCGCGGAGATGTTCGGGAACATGGGGGGCCAGCAGTTCGCCGTACTCCTGCTCGGATTTAAGGCCTTCCGGATCCGGTGCCGAGGGCATGTCGAGCTGATGTTCGAAGCCTTCTTCGGCCACCTGGAATGACATGGAGCCGGTCAGGATCTCCTTGCCACCCTGACGTGCAATCACCCGTCGGACGGAGAAACTGCCACCGTCCCGAACCCGCTGGACCTCGTAGTCGATGGGCATGCTGTGATTGCCGGGGCGCAGGAAGTAGGCGTGCAGCGAGTGTGGCAGGCGACCTTCCACCGTACGGCTGGCGGCCATCAGCGCCTGCCCCAGAACCTGGCCGCCAAACACGTTGGGAAAGCCGAGATCTTCACTGTCCCCCTGGAAATGGTCGTCACCGATGGGGGAGAGATCCAGCAGATCCACCAGTTTTCTGGTTACTTCAAGCATGCCAGCTCCTGTCAATATCGTTAGCTCACGAATGAGTTTCTACCGCAAGCTGGGGATTTTCGCAATCCTGATACCACCCTCAGTTATGAATCGGCGGCACCTCCTTCGACAGGGCCTGCTTCTCCATCGCATAACCACCGGTTACCGCAAAGCCCAGAACCTCGCCAGACTCACTCTTGAACAGGGCACGGACATCCTGGCCGTCCGCATCCACTTCCCAGTTGCCCGACGCATTCGCCGGTGGCGGACACACCGCTGTTGGACAACAGGGGGTCTTGACCATGACCGGCATGGTGCCGTACTTCACTTCAGTGCGCTCACTCACCAGTGTTTTTGCCAACGCACGGGCGCACGCCATCAGCGGCAGCACATACAGCAACACATGACCGTCGACTTCAGCGCAGTCACCCAGTGCATAAACATCTGGCATTGAAGTCTCCAGGGCGCGGTTGACCACGATGCCACGCTGGGTCTCCAGGCCCGCTGCTGCAGCCAGCTCCGTGCGTGGTCGCAGCCCGACCGCGGAAATAACCAGGTCGGAGTCCAGTTCCTCGCCATTGGCCAGGGTCAGGCGGACACCTTCCCCGCTATTGGCAATGTGCTCCACAACCGTTTCCAGATGAAAACGGACGCCCAACCCTTCCAGTCCATCGCGCACCGCTGCCGCAGCAGCCGGTGGTAGAAGTCCCGGCATCAGGGCATCAGAAGGAGCAATCACATCCACGTCGACATCGCCGTTGCGAAGGTCGTTGGCAAACTCACAACCGATCAGGCCCGCGCCCATGATGGCCACCCGCTTCTTGCCCTTCAAAGCCTTGCGAAAGGCACGGTAGTCCATCAGGTCGTTGATGGAAAAGACACGCTCATGGCCGTCACCGGCAATAGACAGGCGAATCACATCGGCACCCCAGGCCAACACCAGTTTGCTGTATCCTAGCCGTTCGTCCCCCAGCACAAGTTCGTGGGCATCCGGATCAATGCCGGTCACGGTGGTGTAAGTACGCAGCTGAAGGTTCAGTTGCTCCACCATTGCCTCCGCCGACGCCTGCGCCAGTTCATCAGCCTCTTTGCCCTTGGTAAAGCCAGTGGAAAGCATGGGCTTGGAGTAACTATAGCCATCGTCCGCCGTTACCATGACGATTGGTGTGTCCTTGTCCTGCTTACGGATTTCCTTAGCCAGCGAATAGCCTGACAATCCGGTACCCACAATCACGATAGGGGCGTCTGCGTTCATTACTGCTCTCCAAACCTGTTCAGCGGTACCGGCGTATCAGCCGATTTCAATCATCTCGAAGTCTTCCTTACCCACGCCGCAGTCCGGGCATTCCCAATCTTCCGGTACGTCTTCCCAGGCGGTTCCGGGCTCAATACCGTCTTCCGGCCAGCCTTCCGCCTCATCGTAAATAAATCCACAGACAACGCACTGCCACTTCTTCATGTCATTCCTCCGAAACTCGTTGGGGCGCGATAATAATTGTCAGACAATTGTGCGCGCAAGTCTTTCATGCACCGAGTTGGCACCATTCACACTGGGAAACCATCATACCCACCGCTGCGGCATTGACCAATGCCGTCGCCGACGGCTATTCAACGGGTTTTCTGCCAATCCCCAGAATTTCCATCAGGCGAACCGGGAAACGCCCCTCCCTTCAGCGTGCCACCTCCGGTATAATCGGCCGTTTTACGATAGGACCCCAGTGCTATGACCGACACCGTCGCCGAACTGAATCAGGTAATGGCCGAAGCCGACTGCCTGGTGAGCGAACAGCAGGTACAGGCTGCCATCCAGTCTCTTGCAGAAGAGATCACCGGGCGCCTCAAGGACACCAACCCGCTGTTGTTCTGTGTGATGAATGGCGGCCTTATCCTCACCGGCCACCTACTGCCAAGGCTGACGTTTCCCGTGCAGGCGGAATACCTTCACGCCACTCGCTACCGCCAGGAAACCACCGGTGGCATCCTGGAGTGGAAACTGCAGCCGGAAGCCAATATGAATGGCCGCACGGTACTGATCGTTGACGACATCCTTGACGAGGGTACGACACTCTGCGCCATTGCAGATTACTGCCTCGCCCATGGCGCCAGCGAGGTTCTGACGGCCGTATTGGTCGACAAACAACACGATCGCAAGGCAAAGCCAAACCTGAAGGCAGACTTTACCGGCCTGGAAGTTGAGGACCGTTTCCTGTTTGGCTACGGCATGGATTACAAAGGTTACTGGCGCAACGCCCCGGGAATTTATGCCGTCAAGGGACTTTGACCGGTACGCACCCAGCATGTTTGAGGGTGAAAACGCCATCTCCACCCCCGCTACGGACTGGTACCGCTCTTTTTCAGCAGCCGCGCTGAAGAACCCGGCCATCCACGGGCCGCTCAGCCACTGGCTGACGCTGGAGGGCTCACTGACCCGGGCGCTTCAACTCCGATGTCGCGAGCACTTTCACGTGGATATCCTCCAGGAAGGTTTTGCCCGCCCCACTGTGGAGGAGGCCCATACCCTGGGTATTCCGGTGCGCCAGAATGCGTGGATCCGCGAGGTCTGCCTGAACGGCGACAACACCCCCTGGGTGCTCGCCCGTACGATCATTCCATTGGCAACCCTATCTGGGCGTGGACGCCGCCTGCGCAACCTGGGACGCCGCCCTCTCGGCGCCTATCTGTTCAGCAACCCACAGTGGCAACGGGGGCCGTTCGAGACCGGTCTTTGCCATCGGGCTAACCGCCATCAACCCATGGCGGCCCGCCGCTCCCGTTTTTTCAGCGGTCATCATAGCCTCTTGGTCGGCGAGTATTTCCTGCCCACGCTCTGCCCCTGACGCAGCGGCTCTTTTAACCGAACCTCACCGCTGGCTATAATCCCCGCTCAGCCTCAGCAACATCATCCCGGACGGACCAGACCTATGCTGCCCAATGCTGTGCCAGATCACATCCAGGCCCGCCTTGCAGACTACGCCCGACTGCTGCGAGTCGATCGCCCCATCGGCAGCCTGCTCCTGCTATGGCCAACCTACTGGGCACTTTGGCTGGCTGCAGACGGCTTCCCCAGCGTTGGCAACTTTATCGTCTTTACCCTCGGCGTATTCATGATGCGAGCTGCCGGTTGCGCCATCAACGATTTTGCCGACCGCAAGGTGGATCGACACGTCAAACGCACCAAAGACCGCCCACTGACCTCCGGTCGCATCGAAGCCTGGGAAGCTGTCGCCCTGTTCGCAGGCCTCTGCGTGACAGCCTTCCTGATGGTGGTGCTGTTCACCAACACGCTGACTCTCTATCTGTCGTTCGGGGGTGCAGTACTGGCGTTCATCTACCCGTTCATGAAGCGTTACACCCATCTGCCGCAACTGTTTCTTGGGGCTGCCTTTTCCTGGGCCATTCCCATGGCCTGGGCCGCCGAGGCCGGTGAGGTCACAAAACTGGCCTGGCTGCTGTTTACCGCCAACGTGCTCTGGACCGTTGCCTACGACACCCTGTACGCCATGGTGGATCGTGATGACGACATCCGGATTGGCATCAAATCCACGGCCATTCTGTTCGGAGACGCCGACCGGGCGGTTATCGCAATCCTGCAGGCCCTGGTGGTGCTGATTCTCATCCTCGTGGGACAGCAGGCCGAGCTCGGCGTTTTCTATTACCTCGGGCTCGTCGCCATGGCGTGCCTGTTTGTCTTCCAGCAGCACCTGGCCCGCTTCCGCGAACGCGACGGATGCTTCAAGGCCTTTCTCAACAATAACTGGGCGGGCTTTGCAGTTTTCACCGGTCTGTTGATTGACCGGATCATCAGTTAGTCGAACAAATCCAGTCACAGCCTGCTACTGTCATATACTTGTAACACTACCCGGTTGTAATGAGGCAGCAACAATACTCGGTATGACACAGGTTAATGCTCATGACTGGAAAAACTGTCCTGATCGTCGATGACGAGGCACCCATCCGCGAAATGATCGCTGTGGCCCTCGAAATGGCCGACTACGACTACCTTGAGGCAGCGGATGCCCGCGAAGCGCATGCCCTGATCGTTGACAAACAGCCCGACTTGATACTCCTGGACTGGATGCTGCCAGGCACCAGCGGCGTGGAACTGGCCAGGCGCCTGAAAAAAGAAGAGGCAACGGCGGAAATCCCCATCATCATGCTGACGGCCAAGGTCGAGGAAGACAATAAGATCCAGGGCCTGGAAGTGGGTGCGGATGACTACATCACCAAGCCCTTCTCGCCGAGGGAGCTGGTGGCCAGGCTGAAAGCCGTATTGCGCCGCACCACGCCGCCCGGCGTGGAAACTCCGATCGAAGTGGATGGCCTGACCCTGGACCCGGTCGGCCACCGGGTCACCACGGAAACCGGCGCCCTGAACATCGGCCCCACGGAATATCGGTTACTGCAGTTCTTCATGACACACCAGGAACGGGTTTATACTCGCTCCCAACTGCTTGATCAGGTGTGGGGTGGGAACGTCTATGTTGAAGAGCGAACCGTCGACGTTCACATACGCCGTTTGCGCAAAGCCCTTGGCGACCAATATGATCACCTGATCCAGACAGTGCGTGGCACCGGCTACCGGTTCTCAACCAGAGCAGCATAACCACAACCGGCGCCCTTTACCCCGAAAAGGGCCCGGAACTGATTCAGGGGCAGCTGTAATGCAACACAACTGGTCAAAGTACCTGCGATGGATTATCACGCTCCTGATAGCCTGCACGGCCGTCGGGCTTTTCTTTGGCGAGCCCCTCTACGGGCTGACGGCAGGGCTGCTGGCTTACCTGTGGTGGACTCTGGCCCAGGCCAAACGTCTGTACCATTGGCTCGGCAATCCCAGCGGCAGTGACGAAGCCCCTCAGAGTGTTGGTCTCTGGGGCGACATCTTCGACGGCCTACACAGGCTTCACCAGAACCACCTACGCACCCAGGACAAACTTCGCGCCCAGATCAACCGGGTCCAGGAGTCCACCAATGCCATGCGCGATGGTGTGATCATGACCGACTCGCGGGGCGCCATGGAGTGGTGGAACGGCTCAGCGGAGCATCTTCTGGGCTTTCGTCGCAGTTCGGACCGCGGGCAGTTTATTCACAACCTGATCCGCAACCCCGCGTTCAAGGCCTACTTCGACTCCCGCGACTACCGGGAACCATTGGAACTGAACTCACCCGCAAAACCGCACATTCACCTGCAAATCCAGATCAGCCTGTTTGGCGACGACGACCGCCTGATTGTGGCCAAGGACGTAACCCGCCTGTACCAGCTTGAACAGATGCGACGGGATTTCGTTGGCAACGTCTCCCATGAGATGAGAACACCCCTGACGGTGATCAGCGGCTACCTGGAAACCCTGGTGGACAACGCCGACGACCTGCCGCCCAAATGGCGGCGCGCCATCAACACCATGGCGCAGCAGTCCTCGCGCATGGAAGCGTTGATTACCGACCTGATATTGCTGTCCAGAATTGAAACCGGCGAGCAAACCATCAACGATGCGGTCACGGATTTACAGGCGATGATCCAGCAGATCTGCCACGACGCCAAGGCCCTCAGCGGCGAACAGGGCCACGAATTCAACGTCAGCATTGGCGATCGCCATCTGCTGAGGGGCGACGAAAGCCAACTGCGCAGCGCCTTCTCCAACCTGATTTTCAACGCCGTGAAGTACACACCTGCCGGTGGACTCATCACCATCATCTGGAAAACAGACCGCGACGGCGGGCATCTGTCAGTGAAAGATACCGGTATCGGTATAGACCCGGTTCATATCCCACGGCTTACCGAGCGGTTCTATCGCGCCGACCCCAGCCGACACAAGGAGACCGGTGGCACCGGCCTGGGGCTGGCGATCGTCAAGCATGTATTGCTCAACCATGACGGTAACCTGGAAATTCGAAGCCGGATTGGCGACGGCAGCGAATTCATCTGCCACTTCCCCCGGGAACGATTGGCGGAAAGGCTTCCTGAGACCGCGTCCTGATTGGGATAGCTTTCGTGGCTAACCGCCGCTGCGGAAACGGGCGATAAAACGGGACAGGTCTTCCAGCTTTTTCGGGTCTTCGTCCACAAATCGGATGGTCACGCCCACAAAATCCGTGTCCTGGCGTTTGTCCACCGCCTGCAACTGGTGGACGTAACCATTAAGCCGCGCTACCTGCCCTTCGGCCACTTCGATATCCACCACAGCCTGATCAAGGATGCCCGGAAACTGCTGGTCCCGCTTGGCGATCACCCGCACTTCCGTGAGGGTGATGTCCTTGACGACTGAGCGCAGAGTGCTGTCTGAAAAACGCACCGACGCCACGCTCATTGGCGGCCTGGCTGTCGACCCGGAGGCAGAGGACGTGGACGACTTGCTGGCACGGACTGGTGCCGGAGAAGCAGCTTCCCGCTTCTGGGTCAGCAGGCTGGCGGATTCGCGAAACGCTTCCGCCGGCCCGGCCATGGACTTCCCGCCGCGATCCATGGCGTCCTTGAGGCGGCGCCCCATCACCTTGATGATCTTATTGCTCAGGCCCTCAGGGCTGAAGGGTTTCCCCAGATACTCAGAGACTCCCCCCTTGACGGCTTCAACCACATGATCCTTGTCACCACGGCTGGTGATCATGATGAAGGGCGTTTTTTCATACTGTGGCTGTTGGCGCATCCACTGCAACAGCTCCAGACCCGACATCTCCGGCATTTCCCAGTCACAGAGGATGAGATCAAACGTTGTGCGCGACATCAGTGATTGCGCCCGGCGGCCGTTCTGGGCATCCGTGGTGTCAATCACTGGAAAACGCTGACGCACCGTTCGCTTGACCAGATCCCTCACAAAGCTGGCGTCATCCACCACCAGCGCCTTCAGCGTTGCCATTTTCGGACCTTTTGTCTTTCAGAAAGTTGTCGTATCGTTCTGCAAACTATAGAACAAGCCGATGGTGGGGAATAGCAGGACTACAAAAAGACGACACATCCGATGCGGTGTGGAACACCAGGTTAAAGAATTGTCACCGGAATCCGGTAACAACAGTGTTTCAGGGCCACAAAAACAGGCTACCATGAGCCAGAAACATCCACTCCAGACCGAGGTTTAGCGTGCCGAGCATATTCACAGGGACATCAAAGAGCCAACGGACGATTCGACACCTTTCACTCAGCGGATTGTTCGTCCTGAGCAGTGCGTCCGTGTCCGCGGCCGCTGACGCCGACCTGGAAAACCGTTTCCCCCAGTGCATCGAACACCTGGAAAGCCAGGCCATCGAGGCGGGTGTGTCATCACAAACGGCGGGCGAAGTGCTGGCAGGCGCAGAATACCTGGAGCGAGTGATAGAGCTCGACCGCCGCCAGCCCGAATTCACCACCACCTTTGCGGACTACCTTAACCGCAGGGTCAACTCCGACCGGGTAAGCCGCGGGCGGGAGTTGCTGGACCAACACGAAGCACTGCTTGAACGCGTCACCCGGAAAACCGGCGTGCCCGCCCCCTATCTCGTGGCGTTCTGGGGCCTGGAAACCAACTTCGGTTCCTACTTTGGCAAGATGTCGGTGCCCAGCTCCCTCGCCACCCTGGCGTGCGACGAACGGCGCAGCCAATTCTTTACCGAACAGTTGATTGCAGCCCTGAGAATCATTGACGAGGGCGCGATACCCGCCGAGCAGATGGAGGGCTCCTGGGCAGGCGCCATGGGGCATGTGCAGTTCATGCCAACCGTCTTCCTGCGCCATGCGGTGGATGGCGACGGCGATGGCAAGCGCGACCTGTGGAACAGCTTGCCGGACGCGATGATGTCAGCTGGCCACTTTCTACAGGATCTCGGCTGGGATGGCGACTACCGCTGGGGGCGGGAGGTTCTTCTGCCCCAGGGGTTCGATTACAGCATGGCGGACGGCCGCCGACTACCCCTGGAAAAATGGCGCACCCTGGGCGTAACCGACGCCTTCGGCAATAAACTGGCGAACGAGCCCATCGAAGCCGCGCTGGTGGTCCCGGCCGGGCACCGGGGGCCTGCATTCCTGGCCTACAAGAATTTTAATGTGATCATGGGCTGGAACCGCTCTGAATTCTACGCTATCGCGGTTGGACATCTGGCGGACCGCATCGCCGGTGCCGGTAAACTGCAGAACCCGCCACCGGAGGATATGCCAGCGTTGTCACGGAACAACATCCTTACCCTGCAAAAAGCGTTGAACGAGCAGGGATTTGATACCGGGAAACCGGACGGCATCCTTGGCCCCAACACGCGGTCGGCTATTCGCGGCTACCAGTCAGAAAATGGCCTCGTTGCCGACGGCTATCCCGGCGACACGGTTCTCAATGCCTTGGGGGTAGACCTGACGTCTGAAACGTCCGGGAGTGATACCTGACAGCCATCTGCCGACCATCTGGGGCGTGATCCGACAACCGATTCCGCGCATAATACCTGCCGGACTTAAATGACAAGGTGTTATCCCGATGGATTCGATTACCCAGGCGGCACTGGGCGCCTCGCTGGCCGGTGCCGTTGCCGGAAAAACCCTTGGCCGTTCAGCCCTGCTGGTCGGTGCCGTTCTCGGCACCCTTCCCGATCTGGACGTCATCATTGATTACGGCACGGCGGTCGCCAACTTTACCCAGCACCGCGGATTCAGCCACTCGCTGTTTGTCCTGCTGCCGCTGTCCGTATTGCTGGCTTTTGCACTCCATCGGTGGCGCCCCCGTCTCGGCTACGGGCGTTGGTTTGCGCTCACCGCGCTTGTGCTTATGACGCACCCTCTGCTCGATGCCTTTACCACCTACGGAACCCAGTTGTTCTGGCCTATAGGGCCACCTGTGGCCATCAGCAGCATTTTCATCATCGACCCGCTTTATACCCTGCCGTTACTGATCGGCATCACGGCGTTCCTCATCCGCGGGCCACAAACCAGCGCCATCATGGCCGGCCTGCTCCTTTCAACGCTTTATCTGGGGTGGAGCGCAACGGCGCAACAAATCATCCAGGAACGGGTTGGCCCCACGCTGGCCAAGGAAGGCCTGGAAGAGGCCCCACGGCTGGTTCAGCCGATGCCTTTCAATACCGTGCTGTGGCGAGTGACCGTTGTGGGTGAGGAAAAACGGGTGGAAATCGTGACCGGATTCCTGGATGGCGACGGCCCCGTTACGGTGGAACACTTTCCCCGCGAACCCCGCCTGGCAAAGGCCGCCACGTCATTACCAGAAGGCCAGCGACTGGACTGGTTTACGCGTGGTTTCCTGCACTACGACATGGACGGCGACCAGCTCACGGCCACCGATATCCGCCTGGGTATCCCCGGGGCGCATCCCTTCACCTTCATACTCGCCAAGTACCATGGCGACAGTCTTGAGCCAGAGCCCAGTTCACAGCTGGAGCGTCCGGCGATTGGCGGGGAACTCCTCGGCGTGCTCTGGTCGCGAATGACGGGTTCTGCGGAGGTACTGTGCCTTGCCAGCCTAACGCTGCCGCCGCCAGGAGAAGGGTGTACCTGAGCATGCGCCTGGATTATTTCATTGCCAACGCGACCACGCTGTCGCGCCGCGATGCGAAAAAAACCATCAGTTCAGGCCGAATCCGGGTGGACGGGCAGATCTGTCGCAAATCCGCTTCTCCGGTGGCCGCAGACACCCGGGTTTCCCTCGATGACCAGCCGCTGTCACTGCCAGGAGAGCGGTACCTGATGCTGCACAAGCCTGCCGGGGTCATCAGTGCCACCACCGACAGTCAGCAGCCCACGGCGCTGGACCTGCTGCCCGCAGATGTCCGCCACGGGCTCCACATCGCCGGGCGGCTGGACGCCGACACCACCGGGCTCCTGCTGCTGACCACCGATGGCCAATGGTCACACCGCATCACATCGCCCCGGGTGAAATGCCCCAAGACCTACCGGGTGACGCTCGCCGAACCCATTGATGACCTCGCCATCACGCAACTGCAACAGGGTGTATTACTGCACGGTGAGTCGCGGCCAACCAGACCTGCCGATGTCCATTTACTCAATGCCGGGGAAATTGACCTGACGTTGTCGGAAGGGCGTTACCACCAGGTCAAACGAATGCTGGCGGCGGTGGGTAACCATGTGACGGGATTGCACCGATGGCGTGTCGGCCCCCTCGTACTCGACAACTCACTGGCGCCGGGAGAATACCGGGAACTAACCACGGAGGAAGTGAACAGCCTGGGCTGATCAGGTGCGTTCGAAGCGCTGGGCCTTCAGGTTTTTGCGCACGGAACCTGCCTCGAACACCTCGCCGTTCATGGCGATATAAACCCCGTGAGGCAATAGCTGGACCGCCGCCCATGCATAGCCGATATTGAAAACCGCGTCACTCCGGCGCATACGTGCCGGCTGCATGGCGCCAAACAACACAATGGTTTTCCCTTTCACCGACAGCAGCTCTCTGGCGGTTTCCGGCATGGTATCGGTACCGTGGGTGATCAGTATGCGCTCGGCGTTACACTGACTGACGGCGGTTCTGATGACCTCCCGGTCGCCGTCCGTGATTTCCAGACTGTCCTTGCGCAGTAACCCGTGCAGGGTATAGCCGTCATGGATGTTGGACTCCGCCAACAGCTCCGCAATCAGACTATCGCCAATCTCAAACTCGCTGTTGGCATCGAAATACACCTTGTCGATGGTGCCACCGGTGGTGAATATCTCAATCATACGCTGCGTTCCCGATTCGCCAGAGGTCAGTTCACGCTCACGGATGCGCCATCCGAAGCGGCATAAGCTGCGTTCTTTTTCCGCTCATACGCACGCGCGGCCGCAGCAACACTGCCACCGGCGCCGGTGGTAAGCCATCGTTTGATCCGGCCCGCATCCCCCATCGGTGAACGGGTGCCCAGAGAATCAAGCAGCACCGTTACCAACGGCTTGCCATCCAGTTCAAACAGCATAACGAGGCAACGGCCAGCTTCGGACAGATAGCCCGTTTTACTGATCCCCACGCCCCAACTGTCACGATGAACCAGGACATTGGTATTCCCGAACGCCAGTCGATATCTGGGTTGGCGGAACTGGGCGGTGAAATAGCGGGTGGTGGAATACTCCCGTATCTGTGGGTATTGGCTGGCCGCCCTGACCAGGCGAACCAGATCCGCCGCGGTGGAACGATTGTCAACCGACAACCCAGTGGGATCCACGAAGGTTGTTTTCAGCATTCCCAACTCAACGGCCTTGGCATTCATCGCTTCGATAAAGGCGTCATACCCACCGGGATGGTGTCTTGCCAGGGTATGGGCCGCAAAATTCTCTGACGACATCAGTGCAATACGCAGTACGTCAGAGCGTCTGAGCTCGGAGCTCACACGAATACGGGTATAGGCATTCGCCGGAGCGGGAATATGGCGCTCCCGGAAGTCCAGCCATTCGGTCAGGGGCTCGCCGGACTCCATCACCACCAGCGCAGTCATCAATTTGGTGATGGACGCGATGGGCACCCGTCGATCCGCATTCTTGCCGTAAACCAGCCCCTCATCGTCGGCATAGGCCACAGCTGCGTTAACGGATGCCAATTGCAACTCGGACCTCTCGATCGCCATCGCCCGGGAAACGTTGAGCAAACACAGGACTGTCAGCGCCAGGACAATGGCCGTTCGGATCATTGGTCAAACCTTGTTATGTGTCGTTACGGTGTCAGCCTTTCACTATACCAGCCAAATTGGCGGCTGGCTCCGGGTAGGCCAGGGTAAAAGTATTAACGGGATCGGACACAGAATTCATTCAGGCGTTTAAAACATCAAATGCAAAACCGCATAAAATCGCGTAAAATTACATTGAAATCATATTTTTACACAATATTTCACAAGGTAACCATAGTGTAACAAGCCCTCCGGGAAACGAGCAGGACAACCAAGCGAATGGATTCAACCGGACCCGAAACGACGCAGAAAATCGCCAGTACGCCCCTGCCCTTTGATGCGAGCAATGGCTTCTACCGCTGGCTACCCCTGATCGTGTTGATCTTTGCCATTGCCTACGGATGGCTGCTTGCGTCGCTGACTCCCCAGGCACTGGGCAGCGTCCACTGGTTATCGAGCCTGGAAACGGGTTTGCCTCAGGACCTGATGGCGTTGGTACGGCAAGTATTTATCGGCGGGATTCTGGCGTTTGCACTGCTGTTCAACCTGGCAGTTGTGTTTATGCTACAGCGGCCCGGCCTCGCGTGGCTCAGTGTGTTCATGGCCGGTGTCCTGCACTGCCAATTGGTTCTGGAACAGTTTGGCCTTTGGTTTATCTGGCCCGACCAGCCGCAGTACAACGCATTGCTGCACATCAGTCTGCCGCTGTGCCTGATCGCACTGTGTGAATTCACGCCGCACTTCCTGCCGCTGGGCCGTCGTTCCCGGCGAATCATTCACGTCATCAGTCTGCTGGCTTTCCTGCATCTACTGGCGACGCCGGTGAACATTCCGGGTGTTGGCGAAGCGTCTTTCCTCGGCCTGGCCCTCGCTGGTGGCGCGTTTATCCTGCTGGTGGTTCTGAGCCAGATTCGTCAGCACGTCCTTGCACGCTATTATGGGCTTGCCTTCCTCGCCATACTGGTCGGGGCCGTGATCTCTTTTTTACATACAACGGGTTGGGCGCCGAGCACCAGCTTTGCGGAGTCCGCGTTCTTCCTTGGCGCTGCCGCAGGCTCGGTCATCCTGACAACCGGAGCCGCCAGCCTGCTCTCTTCCGCGGGGGCCGCATCAGCGAACGACAGCCGGGGACTCCCTGGGTACGACCCGGCCCTAACCGAGCGGCAAGACCAGCAACAACGGTTAATGCTGGAGGTGGAAAACGGACTCGCCCGCAACAGTATGTGGCTGGAATACCAGCCCAAAGTGCGCATTCGAGACGCCAAAGTTCGTTCGGTGGAAGCCCTGATACGCTGGCATCACCCGGAGTTCGGGTATGTACCACCAGACCAGTGGATTCCCCAGGCCGAACAGGTGGGGGTGATCTATCCTGTGACGCTTTGGGTCATTGAACGGGCCTGCAGCGAATACCCCCACCTGACAGCCCGCTACGGCGACGAGCTGGCCATCGCCGTCAACATTTCCGCCACGGACCTGACTCATGCTGGCTTCGAGGAGAAGGTAACCAACATCATCACCCGTCACAACATTCAGGCGAAAGACCTGATACTGGAGATTACGGAAACCGCGATGATGACCGATCCAGAGGCTTCCCGCCGTATGATTCACACCCTGAACCGAAAAGGGTTCCGAATTGCCATGGACGATTTCGGGACCGGCCATTCATCACTGGGCACACTGGCAAGCTTTGAACTGGATGAGCTCAAGATAGATCGCAGTTTCCTGAAAGACATTCTCGACCACCCTACGCGCCAGCGAATCTTCCGTGCGACCCTCGAGCTGGGTGAAGCACTGGACCTGGATGTGGTGGTTGAAGGTGTTGAAGATGAGGCCGTGGTGCGCTGGTTACAGCAATTCCCGGACCTCTACGGGCAGGGCTTTTTTTGGGGCAAGCCTGAACCGGCCTGCCCCTGACGCACTCAGGGCTTGTCCGTCACTGCGCCTTCCGAGGCGGAGCTTACGGTACGCGCGTACTTGGCCAGCACCCCGCGGGTAAACCTGGGAGCCGGTGCCGTCCATGCCTGTCGGCGGCGTTCCATTTCCTGCTCCGAAACATCCAGCTCAATACGGTTAGCCACCGCATCAATGGTGATGGTGTCACCATTTTCCACCAGCGCAATCGGGCCCCCTTCGGCGGCTTCCGGTGTAATATGACCAACCACGAAACCGTGGCTGCCACCGGAAAAACGCCCATCGGTAATCAACGCCACATCGCTGCCCAGGCCCTTGCCCATGATGGCCGAGGTAGGCGTCAGCATTTCCCGCATGCCCGGGCCGCCTTTGGGCCCCTCAAACCGGATCACCAACACATCCCCGGCCACAACAGTGCCGTCCATGATCCGCTCCTGGGCCTCTTCCTCAGACTGGAACACCCGTGCACGACCAGTGAAATGAGTGCCCTCCTTGCCGGTGATCTTGGCCACCGCACCAGTGGGCGCCAGGTTGCCGTAAAGGATACGCAGATGACTATCCGCCTTGATGGGATCATCAAAGGCATGAATGATGTCCTGGCTTGCCGGGTACGGAGCCACGTCTTTCAGGTTGTCCGCCAGTGTCTGGCCGGTGACCGTCATGCAGTCGCCATGGAGCATGCCACGGTCGAGCAACATCTTCATCAATGGCTGGATACCGCCAATGGCCACCAGTTCTGACATCATGTAGTGACCGCTGGGGCGCAGGTCCGCCAGCACAGGAACCCGCTTGCCGATTTCCACGAAGTCATCCAGCGACAAGTCAACGCCAACGGTACTGGCCATGGCAATAAGGTGCAGCACCGCGTTGGTGGAGCCACCCAGGGCAATCACCACGGTGATGGCATTCTCGAACGCCTCACGGGTCATGATGTCCGATGGCTTCAGGTCTTTCTCCAGCAGGTTGAGCACCGCCGCGCCCGCCGCCCTGCAGTCTGCCGCCTTGGTCTCGGAAATAGCGTTCTGGGCAGAACTGCCCGGCAGGCTCATGCCCATGGCTTCGATCGCCGAGGCCATGGTGTTGGCGGTGTACATCCCGCCGCAGGAGCCTGGGCCCGGAATCGCGGTTTCCTCGATCTGTTTGACCTCAATCAGGTCCAGATCACCTCGGGCATGGGCACCCACCGCCTCGAACACAGAGATGATGTCGGTGTGATTCTCGCCGGGCATGATGGTGCCGCCATAGACAAATACCGACGGCCGGTTCAGCCGCGCCAGACCCATCATGCAGCCGGGCATGTTCTTGTCGCAGCCGCCGATGGCAACCAGGCCATCAAAACCTTCACAACCAGCCACGGTTTCAATGGAGTCGGCAATGACTTCCCGCGACACCAGAGAGTACTTCATACCCTCGGTGCCGTTGGCGATGCCGTCCGATACCGTGATGGTGTTGAACGTCAGGCTCTTGCCCCCGGCCTCGTCGGCACCAGCAGCGGATTCCTCCGCCAGTTGGTTGATGTGCATATTGCAGGGCGTCAGGTTGCTCCAGGTCGAGGCAATACCGATCTGGGGTTTGCGAAAATCTTCATCGGTAAACCCCACGGCCCGCAACATGGCGCGGCTTGCCGACTTGCCCAGGCCGTCGACCACGGGCGCGGAATAACGGCGGCGTTTGTCTTCTGTCATTACTGTGCTCTCCTGAATGTCCGGTTAGCCCGGCCTTGTTTCTGTCATTAACAAAAGACTGTCAGAAACGCCCGGCGACAGCAATACAACGCCCCAGGCAATACCTTACGCCCTTCTGCTCAGAAGCATCAGTGAACCTTTGCCAGTCGCTCACGGTTATCGGAAATAGCGATTTGCCTTGTGCAGGGTCAGGGCTTACTATCACGCACCTTTTTGGTGCAAATGATTCAGGTTAACGAGAGAGCAATGGGACGCAGAAACGAACGACTGCGCTGGCAGTTAGCCAGTGGTCTGCTAAAGGTGTTTCATCTTGAACAGCTGACGAACCGATACAGCCGCCGAACTGTAATGGCGGGGTTTAGCCTGATCAACGGCACACTGAGTATAGCGCTTGTTTCCTTTATCGCACTGGTTACTCAGGAAGCCTTCATATTCCCGTCGCTGGGCGCCACGGCGTTTATACTGTTCCACGTTCCGCTCGCGGAACCGGCCTCTCCGCGCAATACCTTTTGCGGCCACCTCATCGGTGCTTTGATGGGGCTGTTCAGTCTTCATATTTTTGGTCTACAGGACCAGGCCTCCGCATTTTTACACGGAGTCGATCTGCCAAGGGTCGGCGCTTCGGCTTTATCCCTCGGCCTGACCGGCTGCCTGATGGTACTATTCCGTGTCGTGCATCCGCCGGCCGGAGCCACTGCGCTTATCGTATCACTCGGCCTGATGCCTGATCCGGCACAACTGCCCGTCCTGATGGCTGGCGTTTGCCTGCTTCTGGCACACGCTTATTGCATGAACAGGCTGTCGGGCATTCCCTATCCGGTTTGGTCTGCAACGAAATCCACCCCATCGACTGGAGCAGTATCGAGTCCATGAGAATCATCATCCGCTATTTTTTCCGTACCCTTCGGCTGATCCTGACCCCCTTCATGCTGATCAGCGAGAAGTTGAGCACACCCAAGGGCATCACGCGCACGCCTGACGCACAGGCAAAGGTGGACAGTGCCTGCGAAGACCTCGCGCTTTACCAGTTTACGGCTTGCCCGTTCTGCATCAAGGTCCGTAAGGAAATTGCGCGCCTGGGCCTCAATATCGAAACCCGTGACGCACAGCATGACGGCGAACGCCGCTCAGAGCTGGAAGCCGGCGGCGGTCACGTCAAGGTGCCCTGCCTGCGAATTCGGCAGGATGACGGCAAGGATCAGTGGCTGTACGAATCCGACGACATCAAACTGTGGTTGCAACGGCAGTTCGAACCCGCCGCCTGAATCATTCGGCAGCGGGTTTACAGATGCCGTCAACCGGGCGTTACCAGTGAACGGTTGCCCGGCCCCGGCAAGGTCTGCCGTGCAGCATTGCGACCACTGACAATCTCGTAGTTACGGTCTTTGACGGTGCTGACGAAGCGCCAGTCCGCCCTCGCCTCGTCGGGTGTAAATGTCACCAGCATATAGCCCCGCTGGTTCACGTTCAGGTAGTCGAGATCGTCCACCAGAAGCTCAATAGCCGCCTCGGCATCGGGTATGGTCGCTTCAGGCAACTGGAGATAGTCTTCAAGACCGGGGGAAGAAACCCCCGGCGTGGCGAACTCCACACCCACCTGGTCACCATTGCCGGTTTTCAGGTTGCTGGCCCAGGCGTTGTGGGTATCCCCGGCCAGTACCACGAGGTTCTTTTGTAGTTGCCTCGCCGTTTCCAGGATCACCTCTCGTTCCACGTAGTAGCCGTCCCAGGCGTCCAGGTTGTAGGGCAGCACGGTTTCAATCCGGGCAATTTCCTCGTCGGTCAACGAGGGATCTCCAGCCAGGTAGCGACCCTTGAGGCCAGCCAGCTCCGCGAACAGGGGCAGCAACACAGATGGGTCAGGGTTGATGATGCCGGCCAGCAGCTCCGCGGGCAGCGTCATCCGTCCCATCAACACCTGCTGCCCCAGCACCTGCCAGGTGGCGGTTGAAGTTGCCAGCGCATTCTCAAGCCAAAGCCGCTGCTCCGCACCCAGCATGGTACGGTTCGGGTCGCCTACATCTGCAGCAAACCGGGCCGCGTCAATGCCATCCTGGGTCAGGTAATCAGTGTAAGCCAGTTGCTCGTCGCGGCCGATGATCCGTGTATCCAGCATGTGCAGGTCCACCAGGTCGCCAAAGCGGAAGCTGCGGGAGATGGTTTCCTGGTCTCCGTCCGTGACCGGCCGGATCGGCATCCATTCAAAGTAGGCCCGCAGGGCATCGAGTTTACGGTCACTGAAATCACCCTCATCGGCGTTGTGGTTCTCAGCACCGTTCCTCCAGGTGTCGTTGGCTACTTCGTGGTCATCCCAGACAGTGATGAACGGCACCTTGCGGTGCAACTCCCTCAAATGATCATCGCCCCGGTAAATCGCGTAGCGATGGCGGTAATCCTCCAGGGTGATGAGCTCACGGTTATTCGACGCAGGGAACGTACGGCCCATGGCTTCTGCCTGCGCGGCGCCATAGCTATCCGGGTCGCTGTCGTACTCATAGAGATAATCCCCCAGATGCAGCACGGCATCCAGGTTATCCAGGCCCGCGATTTCCCGATACACGTTGAAGTAGCCGGCGGGGTAATTGGAGCAGGACACCACGGCAAACCTCACCTGGCTCACCGCACCCTCTGGAAGGGTCTGCGTCATGCCGGTCGGGGAGGTGCTTCTGGCGGTGCGGAAACGGTAGTAATAGCGCTGGCCGGGCATCAGACCCCGAACATCCACCTTGAATGTGTAATCGTGCTGAGCCGAGGCGCGCGAGCGGCCGGAATGAGTCATGCTCCGGAAGTCAGCGTCGGTAGAAACTTCCCAGGCGATGTCCACGTCCCGCCCGGAATCGTCGTCCGGTACGGCACGAGTCCAGAGGATCACGCCATCCTGCAGGGGGTCGCCACTGGCAACACCCTGGGAGAAGCGGATATCACGTTTGTCGCTGCTGTCGAGTATGCATCCGGCCAGCCCTGTGGATATGGCAACAGCGCCCATGCCCATAGCGGATGCTTTCAGGAAGTCCCTGCGGCTCAATCGTTTCATACCTTTCCCTGCCCTAGTTTAGTGGTCAGGTAAAAGGTAGCGCCAAAGTGTAACGACAGGATGACGGATGGCGACATCCTGAATAGCAAATCACGACAGGCCGGGCAAAGCCGCTACCCTTCGACGAAGACCGGCCCCAGGCCATAGTTCCAGAGGATGACGGAACCCACGCGGGTTGACACCAGAATGACCAGCGCCACGGTCAACAGGGCACCGGCGTACATCACCGCCTGGTCCTTGGGAATGCCCATGACAATCGGCAGGCCATCGTACATCAGCCAGGCGCCATAACAGGCCGCCGCCAGGAAGACCAGGGCATTGAACCAGGGCACCGGATAGAGCAACGCAAAACCGGCGAGGAACAGCGGCGTACAGGAATAAGCCGCCAACGCAATGCCATTGGAAGGAACGGTTTCTTCATGGGCGCCATATGTCCGAGCCATCCAGTTGATGGCGAACCCCAGGGCAAACACCCCCACCAGCATGGCCAGATAGGTCAGAACGCTTAGCTGTATCGCACTGACTTCCGTGAGCTTTATGACGCGCTCACCGCTCACCGTCCAACCGATGTGAGCCGTGGAAATGTAGGCACAGATCGGCGCTATCGCGCCAAGCAACAGCACATAGGCAACATAGAGCCGCCGGGGAGGTGCGTGTTCCTTGCGGATCTCGGCCCACTCGGCATCGGGATGGGTGAACAGACCAAATGCGTGATTCAGGAGCATGGCTTTACCCCCTTGAGGTAATTTTATTATTGGTTGAATGGATACGCCTCACGGGCCTGGAAAGATCAGGCCACGCTACCCTCAACTATAGCCTAGAAACGCAAGTGTTAAAGCCACCTTGTCTTTTATTGCCAATCACTTCCCGACAAAACCTTACGCTTTTCTCGGGTCAGTAGCGGCGACAAGCGGCTGATCACGATGCTGATCCCTGAACCCGAGCAGACTCTCAATGCCGGCAAAATCCACCAGGTCCCGGAACTCGATCCAGTCCACCAGACAATAGAGGCAGATGGCGGGGTAGTTCCATTGGGCGAATTGGCCATCGTCCACCATGGCCGCCAGGGTTCTGAACGTCATCATGATGCGTTCACGCTGGAGGTTGAAAAACATCAGGTCTTCGTTGGTATCGATGCCCGAACGGGCCGACAGCAGCAGGATCACCGCAGAATCGTTGGCAGCGTCAATCAGCGTCAGCTGGTTTTCCTGGTCCCAGGTCAACGGCACCATGCCCTGCTTTTCGCTGAGGTAGCGGGCAATTACCCGGGAATCGTACACCTCCTGATTGTCGTCGATCAGCATGGGAATCTTCAGCGCCGGGTTGTTGCGCCGGAGCTCATCCCTGCCCTGACCATAGATGTCGAGGTTCACGAATTCATAGTCACTATCATCCAGTAGCAGCCTGATACGGCGAACATAGGGGGAAGTGGTGGAACCGATCAGTTTCATGAAATCTCCTTGTTTGAATGACGTTGCTATCAGAGCAGGTTGTCAGGATCTGCAAATTCATAGCCGGTGGATTCCGCCACCTCGCGGAAAGTGACCTTGCCCTGGAACACGTTGAGGCCGTTGCGCAGATGGGGGTCGTCCTTCATCGCCCTTTCCGGTCCCTTGTTGGCCAGGGCGACGATAAACGGCAGTGTTACATTATTCAGCGCCAGAGTGGAGGTTCTTGCCACCGCGCCCGGCATATTGGCGACACAGTAGTGCACCACCCCATCCACAACGTAGGTAGGCGCATCGTGCGTGGTGGGTTTCGAAGTTTCAGTACAACCGCCCTGATCAATGGCTACATCCACGATAACACTGCCTTCGGGCATACGGCTGACCATATCACGGGTGACCAGCTTGGGTGCGGACGCTCCGGGAATCAGCACGCCGCCAATGACCAGATCCGACTCGATCACCGCTTCCTCCAGGGTCGCGGCGGTTGAGAACAACGTGCTGATGCGGTTGCCATAGAGATGGTCAAGATTTCTCAGTACGTCCATATTGCGGTCGAGGACCGTTACATGGGCCCCCAGGCCAATGGCCATAGCGACAGCGTTCTGACCCACCACACCACCGCCAATCACAGTTACCCGCGCAGGGCTCACACCCGGCACACCGCCCAGCAGCACACCTCGACCGCCGAGGGATTTTTCCAGGCAGTGGGCACCAGCCTGAATCGACATCCGCCCCGCCACTTCCGACATAGGGGCCAGTAGCGGCAGCCGCCCGTGGCTGTCGGTGACTGTTTCATAGGCAATACAGGTTGCCCCTGACGCTACCAGGTCATCGGTCTGGGCCTGATCCGGCGCAAGGTGCAGGTAGGTAAAGAGGGTCTGGCCGGACTTCAACAAGGCTCGCTCTTCCGCCTGGGGTTCCTTGACCTTGACGACCATGTCGGCTGCCTCGAACACCGCCGTTCCGTTTTCCAGAATCTCGGCCCCGGCCTTCACATAATCATCGTCCGTGAAGCCGATGGCAGCACCAGCATTCGTCTCAACGCAAACACTGTGGCCGTGGCCACACAGCTCATGGACCGCCGCCGGTGTCATTCCCACCCGGTACTCGTGATTCTTGATCTCCTTCGGTACGCCTATCTTCATGCCTGACCCCTTGAATCCGTCGGGTAAACGATGTCTCATCGGGTAAAGTGTAGTAAAAAGGTCTGACACCGGCAGTAGCAATTGAATGCATCGGTTTAATGGGCCTCGGCGTAAAACCCGAAGCAATCCACGCAATCGACCCAAACGGAGCAGGAACCAATGAACAGATACAGGCATGCCCTGGCGGCAGCGCCGCTCTCACTCGCAGTAGCCCTTACCCTGGCAAGTGGACAGGTGACAGCCGACATGCAGACAGAAACCGTGGAGTACACCGTAAACGGCAAAACGTTTACCGGCTACATGGCTTACGACGACGAAGCCGAAGGCAAGCGCCCAGGCGTTCTGGTGGTTCACGAATGGTGGGGGCACAATGAGTTTGCCCGTGAGCAGGCGGAAAAGCTGGCAGCCGCCGGCTACACGGCGTTTGCGCTGGATATGTATGGCTCCGGCAAACTCGCCGAACATCCCGAAGATGCGCAGGCCTTTATGAAGGAGGCGACCAAGGATATTGATCAGGTCAAGGCTCGCTTCATGGCCGCCAAGGAGTTGCTCGCGAAGCACGACAGTGTCGACGGCAGCAGGATTGCCGCCCAGGGTTATTGCTTTGGCGGTGCCGTGGTACTGAACATGGCACGCCTGGGTGTGGATCTGGATGCCGTAGTCAGCTATCACGGCGCGCTGGGCAGCCCCATCAAAGCCGAAGCCGGCAAGGTTCAGCCCAGGATTCACGTCTACACCGGTGGTGCGGACAAGATGGTGCCCTCGGATCAGGTGTCCGGTCTGGTGAAAGAAATGCAGGATGCCGGGGCCGATCTAACGCTGGTCAGTTTTCCCGGTGTCATGCACTCGTTCACCAATCCGGGAGCGGATAAGGTCGCCGAGGAATTCAATATGCCCATCGCCTACGACGAGCAGGCTGCAAAACGTTCCTGGGAGGGCACCCTGCGGCTCTACGAAGACGTTTTCGGCGACTGATCGTTGCCCTTCAGAGGGCACCTTCTATGGTGCCCTTCACTTCTTCCTGAACTTCCCTCACCTCACGTCCGGCGGTGGCTACCGGCGGATGAACAATAATCTCGATCAAACCTGGCGAGAATACCGCGGTTCCCTTGGGGAGTCGGTCATGGGAGCCTCGGATCGTCACCGGTAGAACGGGTAGTTCGCCGTCGCGGGCAATGACGAACCCGCCTTTCTTGAAGGGCAGCAGTTTGCCATCCCAGGATCGGGTGCCTTCGGGAAACATCAGGATGCTGGTGCCTTCGGGCAACTGGGCGACGCCGCGCTTGATACTTTCCAGCGCATCACTGCCTTTTGATCGGTCAATGAAAAGGTTACGCGAGGTCTCCAGCGCCAGGCCAAACAGTGGCACCTTACGCAGCTCTTTCTTGATCACCCAGCGGTATTGCAGCCCCAATGCCAACACCAGGGCCGGGGGATCAAAATAGGACGCATGGTTGCTGAGGATAACGTAGCGCTGGGCCGGGTCGATGTGCTCGCGTCCGCTGACTTCAAGGCGGATTCCGGTGAGTCTAAGCATGCACCAGGCGTATACCTGGGTGCCGTGAAAGGCGGCGTTGCCATTGCGGCCGGCAAGTGCGGCGATAACAATAGGCAGGAACAGGACCAGCGTGAGCAGTGCAGCCCAAAACAGGATCCAGACAGCTTTGAGGGTGTTCAACATAGCAGGCCCTGAGCAAACTAAGGTTGGGCGATCGCCCGACGGCAGGGGATAAAAGATGTCACATTCGGGTGGGAATCACAAAATCCACCCACAAAAAAAGGCAGCCGAGGCTGCCTTTCTGGCGGTGCCCTACTATCCGTTAGATAGCAGTAACGTTTTCCGCCTGAGGACCTTTCTGGCCCTGGGTAACGGTGAACTCAACCTGCTGGCCTTCTGCCAGGGTCTTGAAGCCGCTGCCCTGAATTGCGCTGTAGTGAACGAATACGTCCGGGCCGCCTTCACGAGTGATAAAGCCAAAGCCTTTTGCTTCGTTGAAGAACTTAACAGTGCCGGTAGTAGTAGACATACTTAAACTTCCTGAAATCAATCATTTTATCTTGCCGCCAGGCCATCGTCGTGATGCCTGATCAGCGTTTACGGAAATACAGAATTCGCGGAATCAAAAACAGGACGGTCACTACTAACTGCGGAGGTACGTCTTATTCATGAAAGCTTTACTGAATCTTTCCTACGCAAATAACTCTACTCTTTGTTTTTGGGATTGCCAAGCGTATTTTTAATTTATTCCGTACGTAGTGTTACCCATCATCCCCGGACCAGCCCGAAGGTGTAAATTCCCAGTGCTGTCATGAGGATAGAGCCAACAACATGGGCCAGAATTCCAGCCAGGGCCATGCTCCATTTGCCTTCCTGGATAGCGGAAAGCATTTCCAGGGAGAAGGTGGAGAAGGTGGTCAGGGCGCCGCAAAGGCCGGTAATGGCAAACAGGCGCCACTCCGGTGCCAACGAAGTGCCATGAACGAAATAGCCAATAAGCAGGCCAACAAGCCAGCCGCCGGAGAGGTTGGCGGCGAGGGTGCCGTAGGGAATGGCGTGGTAGCTGCTGTTGAGCCAAAGGCCCAGTGCCCATCTCAGGTTAGCACCGATGACGGCTCCGGCGCTTACGGCCAGGATTGATAGCCACATTCCCAAATTACCTCATGATTTGGTGTCTGCCGGATGTTGCCATCCGGCATCCTCAATCCAAACCCCTATACCCTCTGTCAGGCCGGGTTGTGGTCGATCAGCGTGTCCTTGTTACGGGCAAACTCGTCGAACGGGAAGTCGTCGACGGTCAGCATTTCCAGGACCACGGCTTCGTACTCGCGCATGAACTCGGCCTCTTCCTTGGTGAAGATGTCCGCTTCCAGTGCGGCTTCGAAGCGTTCTTCCGGATGCAGCGCGTCCATCGGCAACTGGCCCTTGGCATACGCCTTGGTGACTTTGCGATACAGCTGTTCGGCCTTGTCGTAATCCTTCAGCAAATAGTTGTACTGAGCAATGGGATTCTCAACCGCACCCTTGCCTTCGCCAGCCGTCGTCCAGGCGCCGGCCAACAGCTTCTCCCGCACGGGGCTGTCGGTGGAGATGGCTTTTGCCAGTTTGCGGGCCAGATCATCACGGGGCTGGTCCCAACGACGGCCGAGGGGCATGGTGATGGCACGCAAGGCCATAGCGACCGGGCGGTTAGGAAGGTTCTGGAGGAATTCTTCCATGGCGGTTTCCGCTCGGTTCAGCAACAGCGCCATGCTGTACTCCATCAGGTCGCGCTCACCGTCAACCGGCTGGGTTTCATGCCAGTTCTTGAGCACCATGGAGGCCAGGTAAAGATTGGCCAGCACATCACCAAGGCGGGCGGAAATCAGCTCACGCATTTTCAGTTCCGACCCCAGCGTGGTCATCGCGGCGTCGGCACACAGGCCGAAGGCGGCGCTAAAGCGGGCCACACCCTGAGCGTATTTGCGTGCATTGTGGTCAAACGGCACGTCGGGTTTGCCGATACCCAGAGCCTGGGTGAACGCACGAGCAGCGTTGCCGAAGATCAGGCCAGCGTGGCCGAAAAAGGCATCGTCGAACGCGTCGATGTCATCGTTGTCTTTGGCCGCCAGTTCCTTCAGTACATAGGGATGACAGCGTATTGCACCCTGACCGAAGATCATCAGGCTGCGGGTCATGATGTTGGCGCCTTCCACAGTGATGGAAACCGCCGCACCACTGAAGCCGATACCCAGGTAGTTGCGGGGGCCAAGGGTGACCGTCTTACCACCATGCACATCCATAGCGTCGGTCAGGACACCGCGCTGGAATTCGGTCAGGTGGTACTTGAGAATCGCCGACGGTACCGCCGGTTTTTCGCCTTTGTCGATCATGTTCGCGGTGTGGTTCACTGCCGACTGGGCGATGTAGGTCTTGGCAGCAATGCGGGCCAGAGGCTCCTGCACGCCTTCCATGTCTGCCACCGGGGTATTGAACTGGCGACGGATGCGAGTGAAGCCGCCAGCGGTGCCCACGGAGTAGGCAGCCGCTCCGGCCGCGCCGGATGGCAAGGTGATGCAGCGTCCGACGGACAGACACTCAACCAGCATGCGCCAGCCCTGCCCGGCCATTTCCTGGCCACCGATGATGTAATCCAGCGGAATGAACACGTCGGTGCCCTTGATGGGGCCGTTCATGAATGGCGTGCCGATGGGACAATGCCGGCGGCCGATTTCCATGCCCTTGGTATTGCGGGGAATCAGCGCACAGGTAATCCCATAGTCCTTGGTGTCACCGAGCAGCCCGTCGGGGTCGAACATGCGGAAGGCGAGACCAACCACAGTCGCAACCGGCGCCAGGGTAATCCAGCGCTTCTCGAAGTTGAGACGCAGGCCCAGCACTTCCTTGCCCTCGAACTCGCCCTTGCAGACCACACCAGTGTCCGGCAGCGAGGTGGCGTCGGAACCGGCGCGGGGGCCAGTCAAGCCGAAGCAGGGAATTTCGCGACCATCCGCCAACCGGGGCAGATAGTGGTTCTTCTGTTCGTCGGTGCCGTACTTGACCAGTAGCTCACCAGGGCCGAGGGAGTTGGGCACGCCCACGGTGACCATCAGCATTTCGTTGGCCGCCAGCTTCTGCAACACCGCTGTCTGGGCCTTGGCGGAGAAGTGCAGGCCGCCGTATTCCTCGGGAATGATCATGCCGAAGAATTTCTCTTTCTTGAGGAACTCCCACAAATCCGCCGGCAGATCAGCACGTTCAACGGCCAGGTCCCAGGCGTTACACATGGAAATGGCCTGGGTGCACTGGTTGTCCACAAAGGCCTGCTCTTTCTCAGACAGGCCCGTGTTGCGGTTGATCAGCAGGCTGTGCCAGTCGGGGCGCCCGGTAAACAGCTCGCCATCCCAACTGACGGTCCCCGCTTCCAGGGCCACTTTTTCGGTATCGGACACCTTGGGAGCCACTTTCTTGAACATGGCGAATACCCGCGGGGTCAGCCAGCTCCGGCGAAATCCCGGCAGACCTGCAGCGGCGGTAACGGCGGCGCCGATAAACAGTATGAACGCGAGCAATCCCGACGCCAGGAAAAGCGAAAGCACGCCTGTTACCACCATCACCCCGATAGCGGGTTTGGCACCGGATTCCTTGCGCATCACAACAAGAAGGCCGGTAACAGCAGCAAGAAACAGTATGAAAGTCATCATGGATACTCTCTGTCGTCCGTGGTTTTGAATGTCAAAAACTACATTCTGTTACGTTCAACCTACCTGATCAGATGAATCCTGACCAGCAACTGGTTCACCATCAGGCAGTTACAATCACGCGAATGCCTTCCAGGGACAGGCTGGCCTGCCCCAGTAACGTCTCCGCGGCGTGCAACTGTTTACGGAAGAAATCGATTTCGTCGTCACGAATGGTCGGATTGACCTTCTTCATCGCCTCAAGACGCTGGATTTCCGGGCCGAACACGTCTCTGACCTGGGCCAGGGCCGATGCTCTCAGGGGCTCCAGGTGCGGCTCGGAAAGGCGTTCGGCATGATCGACCATGGTTTCCACCTGCGGGCGAATCTGCGGCACGATGGCCTGAGCGGTGCGCCTGCGGATGTTCGAGCACATGTCGTTGAGCCGGTCATGAGGCAGGGTTGCCGACAAGTCACGCCCGTTCACATCCACCAGCAGCCTCAACGGCGAGACCGGCAGGTACCGGGACAACTGCAGCGATTCAGGCGCCGGGCAATGCACGGTATACAGGGCCTCCAGCAACAGAGTGCCGGGTGGCAGCGCCTTGACCGTCATACTGGCCAAAGCCGCCTTACCCAGCCCGGAACTGGTGACCGATTCCATGATGCCGGTCACCAGCGGATGCTCCCAACTCATGAAGGCCATGTCTTCGCGCTCAAGAGCCTGCTGACGACTCCAGGTAACGGTCAGGCCGTCTTCCGGCAGCTCGGTCACGTGTCCGGCCTGGTATTGCTCGCCCGGCCTCAGCACGTCGGCATGCTCGGAATGATCCTCGACCTCAACGCCGAGGATATCGCAGGCCTCGATCATATAGTCACGAACCTGGGCGGATTCTTCCTCGGATTCGATCTGGCTGATCAACGCCTCCGCCACGTCCGGACGGCAGGAGTTAAGCTCGATGAGCGCGTCGCGACCGTTGCGCAGCAACGTACGCAGGCGCTCGGCCTCGGCCCGCGAAGCATCCACCAGCGCCGGCAGGTCGTCCGTCGCACCATCAATGACGGCCTGCCACTGCACGGCCACATGATCGTGGACAGCGACACCCACAGAGCAACTTTCATTGAACGCGTTCACGCCGTCCTCAAACCAACGGTACTGGACCTCCTGGGCCGTTCCCTGCAGGTAGGGGATATGGATGTCGATGGTGTCGGTCTGGCCAATCCGGTCGAGCCGGCCGATGCGCTGTTCCAGCAAGTCCGGGTTGGCGGGCAGATCAAACAGGATCAGGTGATGGGCGAACTGGAAATTGCGCCCCTCACTGCCGATTTCCGAGCAGATCAGTGCCTGGGCGCCCTGTTCAGTATCAGCGAAGTAAGCTGCGGCGCGATCCCGCTCGATCAGGCTCAGATGTTCATGAAAAGCAGCGCTGCGGATACCGGCACGCAGTTGCAGGTAGTGCTCCAGAGCCATGGCAGTCGAGGCGTGGGCACAGATCACCACCACCTTGGCCGGCTTCAGGCCGGTCAGGGTCTTCTCCAGCCAGGCGACACGGGGATCTTCCGCCAGCCATTGTTCTTCGTCCACGGCCGTTTCGGGCGTTAACCCGGCTACCACCTGACAAACGTCTCCCTGCTGGTAGAGTTCCGGGCAGGGTAACGCAACCGGTAGCGGATGGCGCTCCGGGAACCCCTTGATGGCGGTGCGGGTGTTCCGGAACAGCACGCGACCGGTACCGTGACGGTCCAGCAATGCATCAACCACGGCCTGTGCCGGCTCCTGGGACGCCATCAAACCTTCCAGCTCATCACCCAGCCAGCCCTCGAGAGCTTTCCGATCCGTGTCGGAGACAGCGGTTATGCCTTGCTCTCGGATATGGGAAACCACCCCATTGATCACTTCGTACTGCTTTTCCTCTTCCCGGAAAGTCTCCAGATCGTGAAAGCGTGCCGGGTCCAGTAACCGCAAGCGAGCGAAGTGGCTGGCCACCCCCACCTGCTCCGGGGTTGCGGTCAACAGCAACAAGCCATTGCTGGCTTCTGAAAGCTGCTCAATCAGCCGATATTCAGGGCTCGCCACCTCCGGGCTCCAGGCCAGGTGATGGGCCTCATCCACCACCATCAGGTCCCAACCGGCGGCAATGGCATCCGCCTGGGCCTGTTCGCTGGTCATCAGGAAATCCAGGCTGCACAGTGCAAGCTGTTCACTCTCAAACGGGTTTTCATCGGCATCGGTCAGGTCGTCATCCTCTTCCGACAACCCCTCCAGATCCTCCATGGCCTCATACCGGCTGCGATCAATGATCGAGAATCGCAGGTTGAACCGCCGCAGCATTTCCACCAACCACTGATGCATCAATGAATCCGGCACCACGATAAGCACCCGACGGGCACGACTGGTGTGCAGCTGATAGTGAAGAATCAGGCCGGCCTCAATGGTTTTGCCCAACCCCACTTCGTCCGCCAGCAGAACCCGGGGGGCGTAACGTGTTGCCACTTCGTGGGCAATGTAAATCTGGTGTGGCAAGTGCTGCGTGCGCGCACCGATCAGGCCCTGAGCCGAGGATGCACGTAGCCGGTCAAGGTGTTGCGCGGTGGCCATCCGCAGGCGAAACGCACCATTGCGATCAAACTGGCCGGCAAACAGCCGTTGGTGAGGGGCGGAAAAGTCCACGGAACTGCTGAGTTTCACCTCGGAAACATGGATCAGGTTCTCTCCGCCGTCATCGGCGTGGTACATCAGCACACCGCCGATATCCTCCACGGCCCTCACGATGTAACGTTCGCCATCGAAGGTTTCGATAGCCTCGCCAATCTGGTAGATGATCCTCGACAGCGGAGCATTGTCGATGGCGTAGGTGCGCTCCTCATCGGCCGCAGGGAAACCCAGCGTTACACGGCGGCCTGAGATGTCCGTGACAATACCAAGGCCGAGCGCGGTATCGCTGTGGCTGACCCAGCGCTGACCAATTACAAATTCCGATGTATCCAAGAAACCTCCGACAGATTTAAATCACCGTAACTGCTTTATACGTCTGTGTTCGAGGGACCGTTCTCACGCACCCAATAGGCGGTGGCACCACAAACCGCGGCAGGCACCACCACCAGGTTCAGCACCGGCACCATGGCCGCCAATGCCACCGGCAGGCCAAACCCGAGGGCCGACAGGCGAGTGTCACCCAGTAGCCGCCGCAAGGCCGGGAAACTGACCCGATGGTTGTCCGCCGGGTAGTCCACGTACTGCAGCGACATCATCCAGCAATTGAAGACGAACCACAGCACGGCCGCCACCAGATTGACCACCGGGATAACACCGATGATGAAAAGGCCAATGGCCCTGGGCAGGTAGTAGAGGATTTTCTGCACCTCCCGCCAGAGAGAGCGGGGAATATCCCGTATGATCTGGCTCCAGCCATCATCGCTGCTGACCTCCTGACCGGTCAGGTGCTTTTCCGTCAGCTCCGCGAGGTAACCGTAGAAGGGCGAGCCGATGAGGTTCGCCAGGATCACGAACCCGTAAGCCAACATCAACAGGATGACGGCGCCGTAGAGAATCCAGAACAACCAGTCGAGGCTTTGTAGCCACGCCCAATCCGGTAACCAGCTCATGGCTGTGGCAATCATCGCTGCAAAGAGTTCAGCCAGAAAGTAGAACAGCAGGCCGAATAACAGAATATTAATAACCAGGGGGATAACAACGAACAATCTCAGTCCAGGCTGCCGTATCAGCCGGAACCCTTCTCCAAGGTAACCCAGGCCGCGGAAAAAATTACCTTTCAACATACCTCGCAGCACCTCAGCTTCGATGACAGTGACGGGGCGCAAAGCATATCATGTTGCAAACTCCACCACAGCCCGACGGTGACCATGGCATTCCTGAGGCAACGCATTCTGATTCTGCTCGAGTATCAGCCTTTTTGGCGGGCAATACTGGTTCTTTCGGCCGCCGCCATCATTTACCTTGCAACCACCAGCCAACCCTACCCGATTCCCTCGGCAGCCAGCGACAAGGTCAATCACCTGCTGGCATTCTTGCAGTTGGCGGTGGTTACCCGGCTGGCCTGGCCGGGCTTGGGGAAACTGTGGATTGTCATCGGCCTGCTGGCGTTCGGGCTGGGCATTGAGCTTGTCCAGGCCCAGCTACCCTACCGCACCTTTGCCATTGCCGATATTCTCGCCGACGCTGCAGGCATTGCTATCGGGTTACTACCGTGTCCCGGATTTATAAGGCCACACACGCAAAACGACCGTCCTATCGTTCACGCCAACAGCCGTCAATAAAGCACCACCCACCGGACTTGAGACATCAACCCGGACTTGTGTGAGATATATCCTACAAACTCGTAAGATCTTGCTGCGACATAGCGTAGGTTTCCCCGACAGGAATACCCGCCGATATCTCAATTAACTGATATTAAAGAACTTATAACAAAACCACTACCAGCACAGCTGCTCTGGCGTGCACAGTTCACATGTTTGTAAAACTGCGGTTGGTATAGTGTTTACATCAAGGATGACAGGGAAATGGACGACGCACTGGATGCACCCCGGCAATTGGATGCAGGGAGAAGCAGGGACACAGGGATGGCTCGCTTAAGGGAGACCTCTTCGGATCGCCGGCTCGGACGCCGGCACCAGGGACTGGCAAGGGAAATCGGCAACAAGGTAGTTGCCAACAGCGCAGGGACGCGACACCTGTTCCGAAAAAGGGTAACCGAAAGGTTGCCCTTTTTTTCGCCCGCTCTCAGGTCATCGAGCTCTGGCCTGCCAGGTACACCCGCACCCGATTAAACTCCTCAAACTCATTCAGGTCTGGCCAGGTGCGGCCTTCGATTACGTCCTGCTGCCGGTAGTGGTCGTCACCCAGGTTCCGCAAGCGAGAATCCGCCAGTATCACCAAAGGCGCGGCTCGCCTGAACTCGGTCAGCAGCGGGCGATTTTCCGGGTCATACAACACGTCCGCCGCGGTCACAACGTCCACATCGCTCGGCCGCGTTGCCCAATCGGCGCTCAGGGTCACCGACACGCCATTTAACCTGGCGTTCGCCGCTGCCGCATCCAGTGCAGCCTGATCAATATCGCAGGCGATGGCCTCCCTCGCCCCGGCCATTGCGGCAGCAATAGCCACCACCCCGGAACCGGATCCAAAATCCAACACCTTTTTGCCTTTCACCAGATGTGGATGTGCGAGGATATAGGCCGCCAATACCTGTCCACTGGCCCAGCAAAACGACCAGTACGCCGGCTCAGCAACCACCGCCTGCGCCTCTTCGTGGCTCAGAGGGCCCTCCAGTACCCCTGGATCGAACAGGTAGAGGACGATGTCGGGGCAACCCGCCGGGGCCGTTACGGCAACCTGCCCCCGGCTGAGGGTTTTCCCAAGATGCTGATCTAGAATGTCGGGGGTCATGGTTACTCCGGAACACAGGCCTGGCAAGGCACGCATTGTAGCGGCAGCGGCGCGGTGGCACACCCGCAGGCGAGCAAAAAACCAGCATGTTCGTTATACTGCTGCCTCATTTCCCGTACGAACCCAAACCTGCCATGCCGTCCAGACCTGATACCAGCGACTATCTCTCCCTGTTCCTGAACGACGTTCCGCTCATGGACGTAAGGGCACCGATCGAGTTCAGCAAGGGCAGCTTCCCAAGTGCTATCAATGCGCCCCTGATGAACGACGAGGAACGCCACAGAGTTGGCATCTGCTACAAGGAAAAAGGTCAGGACAAGGCCATTGAACTGGGCCACCAACTGGTTTCCGGGGACCTCAAGGCGCAACGCATCGAAGCCTGGAAGCGATTTACGGCCACGAATCCGCAGGGCTACCTGTTCTGCTTCCGCGGCGGCCTGCGTTCGCGGTTGACTCAGCAGTGGATCAAAGACTCCGGCATAGAGTTTCCGCTCATCCAGGGTGGCTACAAGGCCATGCGTCGGTTCCTGATCGACAGCCTGGAAGCCCTCACTGCATCGTCCGAGTTCGTTATTCTCAGCGGCCGCACCGGGACTGGCAAAACCCGCGTGCTGAATCAGTTGCCCAATCCTGTTGACCTTGAGGGGTTGGCAAACCATCGTGGCTCCAGTTTCGGTCGTCAGGTAACGCCCCAACCGTCACAGATTGATTTCGAAAACCGCCTGGCCGTTGCCATGCTCAAGGCCCATCATCACGTCGGCGGGTCGGTGTACCTGGAAGATGAAAGCAGACTGGTGGGCCGATGCGCCCTGCCGGAAAGCCTCAGGAACCGAATGGCAGCAGCACCCTTAATGGTGCTGGATCAACCGATCGAAGAGCGAGTACGAATCATCCGCGAAGACTATGTTGACCAGATGACGGCCGACTTCATGGAACGCGACGGCACAGAAGCAGGCTGGCTCAACTATCGCGACTACCTTCTCAGCGCCCTCGACAGAATCCGGAAACGCCTCGGCGGTGAGCGCCATAGCCGACTACGGCAGATGATGGAGGATGCCCTCGACCGCCAGCACCGAACCGGGGAGACCGGTGCGCACCATGAATGGATCGAGGCACTGTTGCAGGACTACTACGACCCCATGTATGACTACCAGCTCAGCCAGAAGGAAGGCCGCATTATTGTGAAGGGCGGGCCGGAAACCATCATCGGGTGGGCCAGTCGTTGATTTACAACGTACAACGCTCCCACCCAAACTGGACGCGCATGTTGTACGTTTGCCACAAACCTCTGCTATAACAAAACGCAGGCAAATATCAATTGAACAGCCGTTGTCCCTGTCATATTTAAAGTAATAAGCCACTACTACCGAACAAGGAGTCACTGAATGGAAGATCTTCTGGGAACCGACATTAATGCCTCGGAGCTATGGGACCAGGCACTCTCGTTGATCATGACCTACGCCCCAAAGGTCGTCCTGGCCATCATCACGCTGGTACTCGGCCTCTGGCTGATCAATCGTTGCATCGGGGTTCTCGATAAAAAGCTGGGTGCAAAAGACCCGACACTCAACAAATTTCTGTGTGGGCTGATAAGCGCCATCCTCAAGGTGATGCTGCTGATCTCCGTCGCGTCGATGATCGGCATCGCTACGACGTCCTTTATCGCTGTTATTGGTGCTGCTGGCCTTGCCATCGGCCTTGCGCTGCAGGGTAGCCTGGCCAACTTTGCCGGCGGCGTACTGATTCTGATCTTCAAGCCATTCAAAGTCGGTGACACCATCGAAGCTCAGGGCTACCTGGGTGCCGTCGCGGAGATTCAGATTCTTTACACGGTGGTAAATACCTTCGATAACCGCCGCATCGTCATTCCCAACGGCAGCCTGTCCAACGCCACCCTGGTGAACGTCAGCATCTACGACAAGCGCCGCTGTGACATGACTTTCGGTATTCACTACGACGACGACATCGACAAGGCCAAGGCCATTCTGAAGCGCCTGTTCGACGAGGACGAACGTTCACTGAAGGATCCGGAACCCCGTATCTGCGTGGGCAGTCTTGGAGACAACTCCGTTAACCTCATGTTCCGGGCCTGGGTCGCCACCGATGACCTCTGGCCGTACTACTGGGACATGCACGAGAAAGTGAAGAAGGCGTTCGACGCCGAGGGCATTACCATTCCGTTCCCACAGCGGGATGTGCATGTCTACAAATCCGAGTGATTGGTATCTCATTAACACATACTGTTACTCGCATTCTGTACAGCCTCAACTAAGCTGACCAGTAATGGCGGTGCAGTCGCATTAGCGGCGTCACCGCCAGTCACCGGAACCGGGTCAGGAACATCACCGGCTCCAGTACCGCTGTCATTGCTGGTAGGAGGTTGTCACTATGCCGGTACAGCAGTTGAAGGAATACCTTGATCAGGCAGGCGTGGAATACATGTGCCTGTCTCACCCCCCTGCGTTTACCGCCCAGCAACTCGCCCATCACGTCAAAATCGCCGGCGACCGGGTGGTGAAAACCGTCATTATTGAACTGGATGGCAAAATGGCCATGCTGGTCATGCCCGCTACCTGGCGTATCCGTTGGGACCGACTGACCCACATCCTGGATACCGATTTTGTCGATCTTGCGGACGAACAGGAATTTCAGGACCGCTTCCCCGAGTGCGAAGTGGGCGCCATGCCGCCATTCGGCAACCTGTTTGATATGTCCGTGTATTGCGCAGAGGCTCTGACCCGGCAACCGGAACTCGCCTTTGCCGCTGGCAGCCACACCGAATCCATCCACATGAAAACGTCAGATTTCCTGGAACTCGTGCATCCGATGGTGCTGGAGCAGGGATTTGTAAAACCAGGCGCGCAAAAGCCAGCCTGGCTCAAGGGCCGCGCCCGCAGGGCTGAGTCCCTGACCGGCAGCCCCACCGCCAACCTGGCCGGTTACTGACACCAAAAACCGGCCCAGGCTTGATCCGGACGGCTTGTCTGGATGCGCCCATCGCGTAAACTGGGCGTACCAGACAGGAACCCGTTATGACTCAAGCCTTTGATATTGTGATTGTCGGTGCCGGCATGGTCGGTGCTGCCCTCGCGACCGGACTTGGCCGCAGTGGCTTCCGCGTGGCCCTGGTTGACCGTGGCTCCGCCCCCGAATTCGATCCCTCGCTGCCTCCAGACATCCGCGTGTCAGCCCTTAGCGCCGGCAGTGAGCGCTACCTCAACGATCTTGACGTCTGGCCCAGCATGCTCGCCATGCGTGCCACACCCTACGCCCGCTTGGCAGTATGGGACGAGACCCGCCACCCACTCAGCAACCTGCTGCCCCGCAAGGTCGCCGATGTGGTGTTTGACGCCGGCAACCTGTCCGCCCGACACCTGGGGCATATCGTGGAGAATCGCATTACCCAGCAGGCGTTGTGGAACAGCGCCGCGGCTCTGAACTCGGTCTCCCTGTTTCCCGACAACGCCGTCAGTCACCTAGAAAACGGCAACAACCACGCTGCTGTGACCCTGGAGGACGGCACCGAACTCGAGTGCCAATTGGTGGTGGGCGCCGATGGCGCGGCCTCCGGCGTCCGGGAGCTGGCAGGCATCGGCGTAACCCGGGACCAGTACCAGCAACAGGCAATGGTCATTTCGGTTCGCTACCAGGGCGCGGTTGAGGACATCACCTGGCAGAGCTTCTACCCTTCCGGCCCACGGGCTTTCCTCCCGCTGCATTCCGCGGGCAATGGCGAAAGCTGGGCGTCTCTGGTGTGGTACGACTCGCCGGAGCAACTAGCGCACCTGAAATCGCTGGACGACCGTGCATTGATGGCGGAAATACAGAACGCCTTCCCGCCGGAACTGCCTCTGCTGACGCACATTGAAGCCAAAGCCAGCTTCCCGATTGCCCGCCAGCACGCCAAAACCTATGTGAACAATCGTGTCGTGCTGGCAGGTGACGCTGCCCACACAATCAACCCGCTGGCTGGCCAGGGCGTCAACCTGGGCTTCCAGGACGCCCTCTGCCTGCAGACCGTCATCCGCGAGGCCAAACGCGCAGGCTGCGACCTGGCCGATCCGGCGTGGCTGACCAAATACGAGCAACAACGCCGCCCGGCCAACCGCCGTATGATGATGGCGATGGACGTGTTCTACCACCTGTTCAGCAACCGCACGCCGCCTCTGCACTTGTTGCGCAATCTGGGCCTGGGCGCCGCGAAAGCAATGCCATTTGCCAGAAACCGGGTGGCCAAATACGCTATGGGCATCGACGACGAACTACCCCCGCTGATCCGCCAACTGGCGGAGCGGCTGCCGGGGATGAAGCAACTGTAAAGCGTTTCACAAGCCTCAACTCATCAACAGGGAATCATCATGGCAGAAACCATTTTCACCAAGATCATGAACCGGGAAATCCCGGCGGACATCGTTTACGAAGACGACATCAGCCTGGCGTTCAAGGACATCAATCCACAGGCACCGGTACACCTACTGATTATCCCGAAACAGGAAATCGCAACGATCAACGACATCGAGGAAGGCGACCGGGAGTTGGTGGGCCACTTGTACTGGGTTGCGGCCAAACTGGCGAAGGAGATGGGTTTCGCCGACGATGGCTATCGGACCGTCATGAATTGCGGCGAAAATTCAGGCCAGACGGTATTCCACATCCACCTGCACCTGCTGGCCGGCAAGCCCCTCGGTTGGCCGCCGTATACCGATAAAATGAAGCAAGGCTGATCGCCTTGAGCCCCGGCGATATCTGAGATATTTACAAAGCCGGGCGGGAGGCACTGTTCAGGACCGTGGAGCGCCAGGGATGGCTCGACCGAGCCCTACATGGACGTATTCACGGGCGTGTCCTGAACAGTGCCTCCTGCCCTGCGGGAACACCCGCACCAGAAGGCTACGAACTCAGCGCCCGACGACCTTCTCAGCTTCCTCCACCGGCGTATGCCGAACATCCTCACCTTTGACCATGAAGATCACATTCTCGGCAATGTTGCAGGCATGATCCCCCACCCGCTCCAGGGCACGGAGAATCCACATCACCGACATACAGCGGGAAATGTTGCGGGTATCTTCCATCATGAACGTCAGCAACGTCCGCGTGGCCGCCTGGTATTCCTCGTCTACTCGCTTGTCTTCCTTCATGATCCGCAGCGCCTGCTCGGAATCGAGACGGGCAAAGGCGTCCAGGGCATCGTGCAACATGCTAAGAACATGATTGCCAATGTGGCGCACTTCCACGTACCCTCGAGGCGCCTGACCTTCCTCTGACAGCTTGATGGCAAACTTGGCGATTTTCTTGGCCTCGTCACCAACCCGCTCCAGGTCCGCCACCATCTTGATCACCGAAATCACCAACCGCAGATCACGCGCGGTGGGCTGGCGACGGGCGATAATCAGGGTTGCTTCCTCGTCGAGGTCGATTTCCATCTGATCGACTTTCTTGTCCGTGGCACGGACCTCGTCCGCCAGGTGGCCATCATTTTCCACCAGTGAGGTAATCGCACGGTCGACCTGGGACTCCACCAGGCCGCCCATCTCAAGAAACTCGCTCTTCAGGGCCATCAGTTCGTCATTGAACTTGTGCGAAATGTGATCGCCGTAAACATCGTCCTTTTTATCTGGCATGACTGTGTTCTCCAGTGTTCAACAATACCGGCGTTAACCGAAACGGCCGGTGATATAGGATTCGGTGAGTTCGTGCTCGGGCGACGTAAACACCTTGTTGGTTTCGTTTACTTCCACCAGATGCCCCAGGTGGAAATACGCCGTTCGATTCGATACACGGGCTGCCTGTTGCATCGAGTGGGTCACGATCACGATGGTGTAACTCTCCGACATTTCCGCCATCAGCTCTTCCACCCTCGCGGTTGCAATGGGGTCCAGTGCGGAGCAAGGCTCGTCCATCAGAATAACCTCCGGGCTCACCGCGATAGCGCGCGCAATGCACAGACGCTGCTGCTGGCCGCCCGACATTCCGGTGGCTGTCGCATCCAGACGGTCCTTGACCTCGCCCCACAGCCCCGCCTTGCGCAGGCTGTTCTCGACGATGTCATCAAGATCGGATTTTCGATTGGCCAGGCCATGAATCCGGGGGCCATAGGCCACATTGTCATAAATGGACTTGGGGAACGGGTTTGGCTTCTGGAAAACCATGCCCACCCGCGCACGCAATTCGACAACGTCGCGGCGACGGTCATAGATGTCCTGATCGTCCAACTGAAGTGACCCCGTCACCTTGCAGATTTCGATGCTGTCATTCATCCGGTTGAGACACCTCAGGAACGTGGACTTGCCGCACCCTGAAGGTCCAATAAAGGCAATGACCTCGTTCTTCGCCACATCCAGGCTGATGTTCTTGATCGCCCGGGTATCACCGTAGGAAACATTGACATCGCGAAGCTTGAATTTGGCATTGTCGGCAAAAGGCTCTCCCACCGTTTTGCCTTCCTCAATGATTGTTTCCTCGGGCTGCTCCCGCACCGGAGCAACCGCCTCAACCTCTTGATGATCGGCTTCTTTGGTAATCGTTGGGTTCATCGTATTCATCGCTTATCTCCTTACCACCGACGCTCAAGGCGCTTGCGAAGCCAAATGGCCAGTGCGTTCATGCTAACCAGGAATGCCAGCAATACCATGATGGCTGCTGACGCACGTTCTATAAAGGCGAGCTCCGGGCTGCCCGCCCACAGGAAGACCTGAACCGGGAGTACCGTCGCCGAATCGAAAAAGCCGTCCGGAACATCAACGATGAACGCCACCATCCCGATCAGCAACAGGGGGGCGGTCTCGCCCAGTGCCTGCGCCATGCCGATAATGGAACCGGTCAGCATTCCCGGCATGGCCAGCGGCAATACATGGTGTAACACCACCTGCATTTTGGAGGCACCAATACCTTCGGCAGCCTCCCGGATTGACGGCGGTACGCTTTTAATGGCCGCCCGGCTGGAAATGATGATGGTTGGCAGGGTCATCAGCGTCAGTACGAGACCGCCCACCACCGGCACCGATCTAGGCATACCGAACAGGTTGATGAACACCGCCAGGCCCAGCAAACCGAAGATAATCGACGGCACCGCAGCCAGGTTATTGATGTTCACTTCAATGAAATCCGTGAGCCTGTTCTGGGGTGCAAACTCTTCCAGGTAAATGGCAGCCGCAACCCCGATGGGGAACGAGAGCACCAGTGTCACCAGCATGGTCAGCAAAGACCCGACGATCGCCCCAAGAATACCGGCGCGGGACGGATCACGGGAATCGCCGCTGCTGAAGAACACATCGTTGAAGGACGTCTGCACAACCTCATTTTCCACCAACTGATCCACCCAGCGCTGTTGCCGGTCACTGAGCTTGATGGAATAGGCGTCGTCACCTGCATGCTTCACGTAGACATCCACGTCGGTGTGAGCCAGAACAGTCAGTGTTTGGGTGGTTCCAAGCCACTCGGGGTTCTGCTCGAGCATGTCACGCAGCTCATTGGACGCGTAGGGGTTAAGCAGATCACGGACGGCATCCCTGTTCTCTTCCGTTGCACCCGGCACCTGTTTGATCATCGCCTGCACCAATGGCTCCACAAAATCAGCCATCTTGATCTGCTTTTTGTCCGTGGCGTCGTCCAGGTACATCATTTCACCATCGAGCTCGACTTCCATGGTGATCGTGGTTTTGGTGAAGCCGGTGTAGCCTTTACCAATAATGTCGACGAACAGCACCACCAGGGCGGAAAGCGCAATCGCAATCGCCAGTATGCCGTAGGCCCGGAACCGGCGCTCCTTGCGGTAACGCCGTTTGAGTGACTGGCGGACGAGCTCCGCCTGTGAACGTTGATCAGTCATACTGTTCCCGATATTTGCGAACGATTTTCAGGGCCACCACATTCAGCAACAGGGTAGCGAGGAAGAGCATCGCGCCGAGGGCGAAGGCCGCCAGGGTCTTGGCGCTGTCGAATTCCTGGTCGCCGGTCAGCAGGGTGACAATCTGTACGGTAACCGTAGTGACGGTTTCCAGCGGATTGGCCGTCAGATTCGCTGCGAGGCCCGCGGCCATGACCACGATCATGGTTTCACCAATGGCTCGGGAGACTGCCAACAGCACCCCGCCCATAATGCCGGGCAGTGCCGCCGGGAAAATCACCTTCTTCATGGTTTCCGACTGGGTAGCGCCCAGAGCCAGGGAGCCGTCACGCAGGGTTTGCGGTACCGCGTTGATAACGTCGTCCGACAGCGAAGACACAAACGGAATGATCATGATGCCCATGACCCCGCCAGCGGCGAGCGCACTCTGGGACGACGCATCGATACCCAGAGAGGCCGCGAAGTTACTGATGAACGGCGCGACGGTAAGTGCTGCAAAGAAGCCGTAGACCACCGTCGGGATACCCGCCAGCATCTCAAGCAATGGCTTGACCACACCGCGTACTTTCTTGTTGGCGTACTCCGAGAGGTAAATCGCCGACAGCAATCCCACCGGCACCGCAACCAGCATCGCAATCGCCGAAATCAGCAGCGTGCCGGTGAACAGCGGGATCATGCCAAAGGCGCCCTGGGCTGCCACCTGATCTGCTCGTAATGCGGTTTGCGGGCTCCACTGGGAGCCGAAGATAAACTCGGTGAACGGAATCTTCTGAAAGAACCGGAAGGTTTCAAACGCCACGGAGAAAATAATCCCGATGGTGGTCAGAATCGCCAGCGCGGCACAGGCGAAAAACAGCCACTTCAGGATCGACTCCACTTGTGTCCGGGCGTTCAGTGCCGGGCGAACCCGGAGCCAGCCCAAAAATCCCGCCAGCACAGAGACGGACACCACCAGGGTGGTCATGAACATCCGGCTCTGTTCCCTCAGCGCCTTCAGTCGCTCTGCAGCTTCAACAATGGGTGCTTCCGCAAACCCCGGAGGCAGGCTACCACTGGCCACGTTGCTGATCTTGCTCAACAGAAGACTCGCCTCGCCCTCGGACGCCGGCAACATTTCCTGTGGCAGGGAGCCAACAACCAGGGTCTGGATAACTTTTCCCTGGAACGCTGCCCAGAGCCCAAGCACCAGCAGCGCGGGAATGCCGCACCACAAAGCCGCTCGTGCCCCGTAATAAAAGGGCAGGGACTTGAGATGACGAATGCCCCCCATCGGCATCGCCAGTGACCGCGATCGGGCATAGCCCAAGCCGTAGGCAACCATCGACAGCACGATGGTCAATAAAAGCAGATTGGCCGGTTGCATGAAAATTCCCGTAACAAGCTAAAAAGGACCACAAGTGTAATCATTCGGAAAACAGGACGCACATGCCGCTTTCCAGACGTGCAAAAGGGCGCGAGCCTTTCAAAGACCCGCACCCTTGTCAGTCAACACCTTGTCGACTGGCTTACATCAGTTCTTCCTTGGCCAGGTTAGGCATGTCAGATGCCTTGTCCTGCAGCTTCATCAGCGCGTCGCGCGGAGGAACGATCAGGCCAACGTCCTTCAGGTAGCCATTCTTGCCCATGGCGCTCGGGCTCGCAAAGAACTCGGCGTATTCCGCGATACCCGGAACCACACCAACGTGGGCTTTCTTGACGTAGAAGAACAGTGAACGGGCAACCGGGTATTCGTCTGCCGCAATGGCTTCAGCCGTCGGTACCTTGCCGTTCAGCGTTGCAGCCTGCAGACGGTCAGCGTTCTCTTCCAGGAAGCTGTAACCGAACACACCGTAAAGGCCTTTGTCGTCGATCAACTTCTGAACGATCAGGTTATCGTTCTCGCCGGCTTCGATGAACGCGCCATCTTCACGAACGCTCTGACACACGCCTTCCATGTCGTCTTCGCTCATGTCGGCAACCGCTGGCAGATCTTCACAGCCGCCCTGCAGGGCCAGCTCGTTGAAAGAATCACGGGTACCGGAGGTCGGAGGCGGTCCCATCACACGAATGGCAACGTTTGGCAGGCTGGAGTCAATGTCGCTCCACTTTTCGTAGGGGTTATCAACCAGCTTGGTCTCATCGTCCGGTGAAGGAACCTGCTTGCCCAGGGCCAGGAAAAGCTGCTCAAGGGTGATGTCCAGGTTATCGGCTTTCTGCGAGCTGGCAATCACGATGCCGTCAGAACCGATGCGGAATTCGGTGATGTCTTTTACACCGTTTTTCTGGCAAAGATCGTACTCAGACGTCTTCATGCGACGTGACGCATTGGTGATGTCCGGATGCTGGGTGCCGATACCGGCGCAGAACAACTTCAGGCCGCCACCAGAACCGGTTGACTCAAGCTTCGGAGTCGGGAAGTCAGTTGAAGAACCAAAGCGCTCAGCCACAACCGTCGCGAACGGATAAACAGTAGAGGAACCGACGATGCTGATGGTGTCGCGCGCCATGGCAGGAGTCGACACGGCGGCGATGCTACCGGCCAGTGCCACAGTTGAAAGGGCTGTTCTAAGTTTGATCACGTTGAGTCTCCATTTGTCACGTTGACTTTATTTACGGGTTTGCTTCACCGATGTGTGAACAATAAAGGCACTCTATGACAACTTTGTTACAGCCACTGAAATATAGAACAGGACGTTCAATTTTTCTTGCAGACGCGGCGCAGGCCGCTAACATGCGGGGTACTAAAACAATTCCGAACTGATAAGGTTGAATCCATGACGGCGCTTGATGACGACAAACCCACGCCCCGGGGCGAACTGGTAATCCAGGTAATCCCCCTTCCCTCAGACACCAACCCCAACGGCGATGTGTTCGCCGGCTGGCTGGTTAAACAGATGGACATTGCTGCGGCAACGCTCGCGGGGCGAATTTCACAGGGCCGCAACGCCACTGTGGCCATGGACAGGATGGAGTTTCTTTCGCCGTTGCGGGTGGGATCCCAGGTTGGCTGTTACGGTGAGTTGGTGGAAGTGGGGCGCAGCTCGATGAAAATCAACATTGAAGTCTGGACCCTGGACCGCACCGCCAAGGCCCCGCGCAAGGTAACCGAAGGTCTCTTCATTTATGTTGCCATCGACGAGCATGGCCGCATCCGGGAAGTTCCCGACCAGGCCACCTGATCAGGTGGCAGGAACTGGTCGCTTCTCCGGTAAGAACATCGAGAGTATCGCCGCTGCTGCCACCAGACCCGCGGATATCCACAAACAGGCTTGCAGCCCGTAGGCCTGATAAACCCAGCCGGACAGGATCGTTCCCAGCAAGCGGCCGGCGGCATTCGACATATAATAGAAACCCACATCCAGCGAGACACCATCCCCTCGCGCATAGCTGACAATCAGGTAACTGTGCAGCGACGAGTTGATGGCAAACAGTACCCCGAATAGCAGCAGGCCGCCGATCACCACGAACTGGGGCGACCAGCCCACCATAAGACCAACCGCAATACCGGCTGGAATTAACGCCAATGCCGCCGCCCAAATCATGGCGGGCTGCCGGCCTTCCATATTCCCGGTAATACGCGGCGCAAGGGTCTGGATAAAGCCGTAGCCAATCACCCAGGTGGCCATGAAGCCACCCACTTTCCAGAAATCCCAGCCAAACACGGTGTGCAGATAAACCGGCAGAGCCACCACAAACCAGACATCCCGGGCACCGAACAAGAACATACGGGCGGCAGACAACACGTTGATCGCCCGACTCTTGGACAGAATTTCGCGGAACTTCGGCTTTGCCTTGCTCTTGCCCAGGTCCTGCCCCAACAGGAAAAGGCTGACCAGCCACACCACACTCAGGGCCACCGCCATGATTACGACCGCGCCCTGGAACCCAGCAGCCATCAGCAACACACCGCCGAGGAAAAAGCCCACGCCCTTCAGAGTGTTCTTCGATCCGGTAAGGATGGCCACCCATTTGTACAGAGTGCCCTGCTGCTCATCTGGCACCAGAAGCTTAATGCCGCTCTTGGCGGACATCTTGTTCAGGTCTTTGGCGATACCGGAGATGGCCTGAGCCGCCATCACCCAAGGCACCGTCAGCATGGCCGCCGGCACCGCCAGCATGGCAAGAGCGGCAATCTGAAGGAACAGCCCGATATTCATGGTGCGGTTCAGCCCCATGCGAGCGCCCAAATAGCCACCCACCAGGTTGGTCACCACCCCGAAGAACTCGTAGAAAATGAACAGCAGGGCAATTTCCAGCGGTGAATAGCCGAGCTGATGGAAATGCAACACCACCAGCATCCGCAAGGCCCCGTCCGTCAGGGTGAAGGCCCAGTAATTACCGGTGATGACCAGGTACTGTCGGATGGCAGCAGTCATATCAGACGGAACCTACCCGGCGCGCCAGTTCTGCGGTGCGGTTGGCGTAGCCCCATTCGTTGTCGTACCAGGCGTAGATTTTCACCTGGGTACCATTCACCACCATGGTGGAGAGGGCATCAATAATGGAGGAGCGAGGGTCGGTTTGGTAATCGATGGACACCAGCGGGCGCTCTTCGTAGCCCAGAATGTTTTTCAGATCGCCCTCAGCAGCCTCTTTTAACAACTGATTTACGGTATCGCGATCCGTGGGTGTTTCCACCTCGAATACGCAATCGGTCAGCGAGGCATTCGTCAATGGCACCCGCACGGCATGGCCATCCAGACGGCCCTTCAGCTCCGGAAAAATTTCGATAATCGCGGTGGCGGAACCGGTGCTGGTCGGAATCAGTGAACTGCCACAGGCGCGGGCCCGCCGCAGGTCCTTATGGGGCGCATCGATGATGGTTTGAGTGTTGGTCAGGCTATGGATCGTCGTGATGGAACCATGCTTGATACCCAGCTTCTCGTGGATGACCTTCACCACCGGCGCCAGGCAGTTGGTGGTGCAGGAAGCAGCAGTGACAATGCGGTCATTGGCCGGATCAAAAATGCCGTCGTTCACGCCCACCACAATGTTTTTGGCCCCAGCCTCTTTCACCGGAGCGGTCACCACCACGCGCTTGACGCCCTGATCGAGATACGCCTGGAGCACGTCCACCTTTTTCATTTTGCCGCTGGCTTCAATCACCAGATCGCAGCCGGACCAGTCGGTCTCCCCAATGGTTTTATTGCGGGTGACGCGAACCGATTTACCCTCGATAACGATACTGTCGCCGTCCACACCCACTTCGTGGTCCCAGCGGCCATGAATACTGTCGAAGTTCAGCAGATGTGCCAGCGTCTCGGCATCGGCGCCCGGATCGTTGATCGCTACGAATTCCATCTCCGGCCACTGCCACGCTGCCCGCAGGGCCAGGCGACCGATTCGACCGAATCCATTTATTCCGACTTTGATCTTGCTCATGATGTGCTCCAGAAAGCGTTATCCATTAAATACACCGCACAACCGGCCTGTCTGGCATGACAGAAAGGCGCTCGAGTTCCTCAGTGATCAGGGCGGGATTGCTATCGGCAGTTTCATCCAGAACCCGCGACAGCCACTGGGGCATCCGGGGATTCAGCGAATAGTACATCCATTGCCCCTGACGCTCTGCATCCAGCAGGCCCGCCTCCCGCAGGGTGGCCAGGTGCCGGCTGGCCTTGGGCTGGGAAATATCGAGGGCGGCGGTGAGTTCACACACACACAGTTTCGTTTCCTGCCGAACCAGCATCAGCGCAGCCAGGCGAAGCTCGTCACCCAACGCCTTGAACACCGTTACCGGGTTAAAGCTCACCGGCTTCATACCGGTTTCTTTTCTGTGTACCAAAGTAAACAGGCCAATGCGCTCGCGGATTTCCTTGAGGGTCAGTGCGAAGGTGGCATGGCGCCCGCTTGGCACCGGGTCCGGGAAGTCCCAGGCGATTTGCTGGGCGGGCTGACAGACGTTGCCACACTCGTTGGCAGCTTTTTCACAAAGGGTAATCACATAATCCCAATGCTCACTTTCAACGCCTGCCAGCGATTTACTCTGCAAACCATCGACGGAAAAGCCCGACTCTGAGAGCACCTGCAGCGCCATCGGATGGGGTTTGTCAGGCTCGGTTCCGGCACTCGCCACTTCAAACTGGTCACCGGCCAGTTCCCTTAGCAAGGCTTCCGCCATCAATGACCGGGCACTATTGGCGGTACAGACGAACAAAACGCGGCGTTTCATATGCAAATTCCCATATATTCGTTTTCATGCATATCTATTTTATTGCATAATATCCGGAAGATTTTAACGAGTAAAGGACCCTTTCATTACAATGAGCACCCGTGACCTCCCCAATATCGACCCTGACCAGTTCCGCAAACCAACTGAGGAACAGGTTTTTGCAACTCCGCCTTCTTCACATCGTCCAAGGATACTGTTGCTGTACGGCTCACTGCGGGAGCGGTCATTCAGCCGGTTAGCTGTTGAGGAAGCTGCCCGGCTGCTGGAGGCCATGGGTTCGGAAACCCGCGTATTCGACCCCCGCGGTCTACCCCTTGCCGATGCTGAAGACGCCTCCCACCCAAAAGTTCAGGAATTGCGGGAACTGGCCCAGTGGTCGGAAGGCATGGTGTGGTGCTCGCCGGAACGCCACGGCGCTATGACTGGCATTATGAAAACCCAAATCGACTGGATTCCCCTATCCATCGGCGGCGTACGCCCTACCCAGGGCAAGACCCTGGCGGTGATGCAGGTGTGTGGTGGTTCCCAGTCGTTCAATGCGGTGAATCAGTTGCGGGTGTTGGGGCGCTGGATGCGGATGGTGACAATTCCCAACCAGTCGTCGGTACCCAAGGCGTTCATGGAATTTGACGACAATAACCGTATGAAGCCCTCGCCCTATTACAACCGCATCGTGGATGTCATGGAGGAGCTGGTGAAATTCACCCTGCTGATACGGGACCGCAGCGACTTTCTGACGGACCGCTATTCCGAGCGGGTGGAAAGCACCGATGAAGTCTCAACACGCGTCAATCAACGGTCCATGTAAGGGATAGGTAATGAGCGCCCATACAGAAGTTACTAACGAAGACACTAGCGGTGGCATGGATTTGTTCGGAAGATTCCTGTCCATCTGGGTCGCCTTGGCCATCATCGCTGGCATAGCCCTCGGCCAACTGGCGCCCTCGGTACCGGAAACTCTGGCTCGCTTCGAATACGCTCAGGTGTCGATCCCTATTGCCATTCTGATCTGGGCCATGATCTTCCCGATGATGGCCCAGATCGATTTCAGCGCAGTGGTGGGCGTGCGCAAGGAGCCAAAAGGTCTGGCCATCACCACCATTGTTAACTGGCTGATCAAGCCGTTCACCATGTTCGCTATTGCCTGGTTTTTCCTGATGGTGGTGTTCGAGCCGCTGATCGCCCCCGGATTGGCAAGTGAATATCTGGCCGGTGCTATCCTCCTGGGCGCGGCGCCCTGCACCGCCATGGTGTTTGTCTGGAGCTATCTCACCAAAGGCGATGCCGCCTATACCCTGGTGCAGGTGTCCCTGAACGACATCATCATGCTCTTCGCCTTCGCGCCCGTTGTGGTGTTCCTGCTGGGCATTTCCGACATTCAGGTACCCTGGAACACGGTTATCCTCTCCGTGGTGCTGTACATTGTCATTCCCCTGACCGCCGGCTACCTTACTCGCCGCGCCCTGATCGCAAAGCGCGGGCAAGGCTGGTACGACGGGGTGTTCATGAAACGCCTGGGGCCGGTCACCCCGGCAGCGCTGATCGTTACCCTGGTACTGCTGTTTGCGTTCCAGGGCGAAGTTATCCTGAACAACCCGCTGCATATCGTGCTGATTGCCGTGCCGCTGATTGTGCAGACTTTCCTGATTTTCTTCCTGGCTTACGGCTGGGCACGGCTCTGGAACGTCCGTCACTGCATCGCTGCGCCCGGGGCCATGATTGGCGCCAGCAACTTTTTCGAGTTGGCAGTCGCAGCAGCCATTGCACTGTTCGGTCTGCAATCGGGAGCGGCGCTGGCGACGGTGGTTGGCGTTCTGGTTGAGGTTCCGTTGATGCTGGTTCTCGTTCGAATTGCCAATCAAACCCGGGGGCGGTTTCCGGCCTAGTTAGGGACCGCTCAATAGGTCCACTTTTAAACAAAAGCG